>Ga0265327_10000082_pt1 | contig 205610 bp, 157 predicted proteins | sample 41621metaG_FD_202089 | JGI IMG/M metagenome (GOLD analysis project Ga0265327, IMG submission 202089) | Rhizosphere microbial communities from Carex aquatilis grown in University of Washington, Seatle, WA, United States - 4-16-21 metaG | ecosystem: Host-associated > Plants > Roots >... | reverse complement strand
GAAAGCCCTGCGCCTCCAGCGTGCGGCCGATCACCGCCATGCCGAAGCTGGGATGATCGACGTAGGCGTCGCCGGTGACGATGATGATATCGCAGGAGTCCCAGCCGAGTTGTTCCATCTCCTGCCGCGACATCGGCAGAAATGGCGCCGGACCGAAGCATTCGGCCCAGTATTTTCGGTAGCTGAATAAGGTGCTGTGGGAGGACAGCGGTTTGACCTGCGACATATCAGAGTGCGGCGCTCGGAATTAAGGCGGGCATTATACGTCATGCCATCGTTACTTGTTGCTACGTACTATGCGTAAGATAGTTTTGCGCGAGGCTGAGCTGCCGTAAGGCCCGCTGTGACACGCCACAAGTGCATCCATGCAGCTCGCAGCCGGCATCCATGCCGTCTACGGTCACAGCAAACCTTACGGCAGCCCAGCTTCCAACTGTTGTGCCAATGCCAATCGATAACTGCAGTCAGTGCATCTATAGCGTAGGTTGTGCCTGTCACTGCCTTGTGCAATAGTGGCCCACCTTTCGTTAGCTTATTGATTTAGTTATGGAACATACGTATCGCTTGGTGATCTCCTGCCCCGATCGCGTCGGTATCGTGGCGCGTGTCAGTCAGTTCGTGGCGGAGTATGGCGGCTGGTTGACCGAGGCCAACTACCATTCCGATCCGGACAGCGGCTGGTTTTTCATGCGCAATGAGATTCGCGCCGATTCGCTGAAAATCAGCCTGCGCGAATTCAACGCGGCGTTCGCCCGCATCGCCGATGAGTACCAGATGATCTGGTCGGTGCGCGATTCGACCGTGCGCCAGCGCGTCGCGCTGCTGGCCAGCCACGCCTCGCATTGCCTCGCGGACATACTGCATCGCTGGCACTCGGGCGAGTTGTTTTGCGATATTCCCTGCGTCATTTCCAACCACGAAAATCTGCGCAGCATGGTCGAATGGCACGAGATTCCATTTCACTATGTGCCGGTGCCGAAAGAGGCCGATGCCAAGGCAGAGGCCTTCGCCAAGGTTACCGATTTGATCGAACAGCTACATATCGAAACAGTGGTATTAGCGCGCTATATGCAGATCATTCCGCCGTCGCTGTGCGCTTCGCATCCCGGTCGAATCATTAATATCCATCATAGTTTTTTGCCGTCCTTCGTCGGCGCCAATCCTTATCAGCGCGCCTACGATCGCGGCGTGAAATTGATCGGCGCGACCAGTCATTACGTGACGGCCGAATTGGATCAGGGGCCGATCATCGAGCAGGATGTGATCCGCGTGAATCATCGCCACACGGTCGACGATCTGGTGCGGCTCGGCAAAAATGTCGAGGTCGCGGTGCTGGCGCGGGCGCTGCGCAATCATCTGGAGGATCGCGTGATAGTGCACGGCAACAAAACGGTGGTGTTCGATTAGCGCCGATCGTCGGACAGATGTCAGGCAGGTGTCAGGATCGTTGTCATATTAAGTTCACACGAGTTGTCTTTAATGGTCGTCAATTTGTAATGCTTTATTGATTGATGGGCAGGCTAATGGAAAATAAACGTGTACTGATTGTCGACGATGAGTCCGCCATCCGCGAAATGATTCGAGTGGCACTGGAAATATCCGAGTTCGAATGCATGGAGGCCGCCAACGCGCAGGAGGCGCACGCACAAATTATCGATCACAAACCCGATCTGGTGTTGCTCGATTGGATGTTGCCGGGCACCAGCGGCGTCGAGCTGCTGCGGCGCTTGAAGCGCGAGGAGCTGACGAAGGGCGTGCCGGTGATTATGCTGACCGCCAAGGGCGAGCTGGATAATAAAATTCAGGGCCTCGACGTCGGCGCCGACGACTACATCACCAAGCCGTTTGCACCGCGAGAACTGATGGCGCGTATCAAAGCGGTGCTGCGGCGCGGCAGCGAGATGGAAGACGATACCGCCATCGATGTCGAGGGCCTGGTGCTCGACCCCGCCAGCCACCGGGTATTCATTCGCCAGCAACCGGTGGATATGGGACCGACCGAGTTCAAACTGCTCAAGTTTTTTATGACGCACCGCGAGCGCGCTTATTCGCGCGGCCAGTTGCTCGACCACGTATGGGGCGGTAATGTGTACGTCGAAGAGCGGACCGTCGATGTGCATATTCGCCGCTTGCGCAAAGCCCTGCAGACGAATATTGCCGATTACGGCGGCCTCATTCAAACCGTGCGCGGTATGGGGTATCGATTCTCCACCACCGGCGCCGACGTTTTAAGCGGCTAAGTATTTCAATTGAATGTTCGATGTTGCCAGCAATTCGATGATCGCGTGGCCTGAACTTACGCATCGAGTCGGAATATTAAATAAGATGCGGACCAGCAAGCCATGCGCGGCATCGCTTAAACCGGGCTTTTAATGCTGACGAATAATTGGAAATCGGAATTTTATCGGCTGTTGTTGTGGCTGAGCGCCGGCTTGTTGATCGGCTGGTTGTTGAATCTTACGCCGTGGGGCGTGGCACTCGCCGCCTGTGGTTTCGCGGCTCGCTCGATTTATAAACTGCATAAATTGCAGCAGTGGCTGGCGCATCGCTCGTCGATCGAGCCGCCCGAGGCGAGCGGCATGTGGGGCGAGGTGATGGACGGCCTGTATCGCATGCAGCAGAAATATCGCCGCGAGCGCGTGCGCCTGCGGGCGCTGATCAGTTATCTGCGCGAATCGTTTACCTCGCTGCCCTACGGGGCGGTGATTATCGATCCCGAAAATAATATCGAATGGAGCAACAACGCCGCGCAGGCGTTGCTGGGTTTGCGTTTCCCCGAGGACAGCGGCCAGCAAATCGTCAATCTGGTGCGCGCGCCGGCTTTCATTAAGTATTTTGAATCGGAAGAATACAGTCAGCCGCTGGAGCTATCCTCGCCGGCGCAGAACAGCGTGCAACTGCAAATTCACATCACTTTTTTCGGCAAGCGCAGCCGTTTATTGTTTGCGCGCGATGTCACGCAAACTTATAAGCTGGAACAGATGCGCAAAGATTTTGTCGCCAACGTTTCGCATGAGTTGCGCACGCCGTTGACCGTGATCAACGGTTATCTGGAAACGTTCGCGGATTCCGCCGCAGCGGGTCCTGGCGGCGACGGCAATCCGCGCTGGCGCCGCGCGCTCGATCAAATGCTGATCCAATCGCGGCGCATGCAAACGCTGATCAACGATTTATTATTGTTATCGCGCCTGGAGACATTGCCGCAATCCGATCATCAGCAGGCTTGGCCGATGCGGCCAATCCTCGAAATCATTCGCGAGGAGGCCTTGGCTTCGGTGGGCGATGCGCGCGAGATCAGCATCGATTGCGACGACAATATCGCCGTGATCGGTCAGCGCGATGAACTGCACAGCGCCTTCGCCAATATCGTTTTCAACGCGGTGCGCTATACCGAGGCGAGCGGCAAAATCGCGATTCGCTGGTATGGCGGGCACGACGAGGCCTGCCTGGAGGTGCGGGACAATGGTGTCGGCATCGACGCCGAACATATCCCGCGCCTGACCGAGCGTTTCTACCGCGTCGAAAAAAGTCGCTCGATGGATACCGGCGGCACCGGGTTGGGTTTGGCGATCGTCAAGCACGTCTTGATCCGCCATCACGCGCAACTGGTTATCACCTCGCAAGCCGGCGTCGGCAGTGCTTTTACTTGCGTCTTTCCCGCCACGCAAATCGTGCGCGAACCGATGGTGGCGCAGCGCTAAGCGCCGCCGATCGCTACGTTTCGCGTGCGTTTTGCCATCTATTCGTATGACATTTTTCGTAAGTTCACATAATTGTCATATTTCGGTTTTACAGTAGCGGCTGTTCCAACAATATCTGTTCCAACAACATCTGTTTCAACAACATCGATAAAAAAGTCATCGATACGAATTCAGTCAATACGAACTCAATCAATACAACCTCGGATACACAACAGGAGATTCGAATGAAACTCAAAGCGACTTTGCGTGGTACGGCCTTTGCCGTGGCCATGACTTCCGCAGCATTGGTGCACGCCGTTACCGAAGTGGATTCCGCTTTACCGACTTACAGCAAAGCCAGCGGCGTGGCCGGCAACTTATCTAGCGTCGGCTCCGATACGTTGGCCAACCTGATGACTTTCTGGGCCGAGGCCTACAAAGGTCTGTATCCGAATGTGAATATTCAGATTCAAGCAGCCGGTTCCTCCACCGCGCCGCCCGCTCTGACCGAAGGTACGTCCAACCTGGGCCCGATGAGCCGCACCATGAAAGACGAAGAGAGCGGCGCCTTCGAGAAAAAATTCGGTTACAAGCCGACCGCGATCCCGGTCGCTATCGATGCGTTGGCGGTATTCGTCAACAAGGATAACCCCATCAAAGGTCTGACCATGCAACAGGTCGACGCGATTTTCTCCAGCAACCATACCTGCGGCGCCGCCGCCAGCATCGACAACTGGAGCCAAGCCGGTCTGACCGGTGCGTGGGCGACTCGCGATCTGCAATTGTTCGGTCGCAACTCGGTTTCGGGCACCTACGGTTATTTCAAAGAGCACGCGCTGTGTAAAGGCGACTTCAAGAGCACGGTGAACGAACAGCCCGGCTCGGCGTCGGTGGTGCAGTCGGTCTCGACCACGATCAATGCAATCGGTTACTCGGGCATGGGTTATGTGACCGCCAGCGTGCGCGCGGTACCGTTGGCCAAGTCGGGCACCGACTTTATCGAAGCTACGCCGGAGAACGCGTTGTCGGGTAAATATCCGCTGTCGCGCTACCTCTACGTTTATGTAAACAAGGCGCCGAACAAGCCGCTGCAACCGCTCGAAAAAGAGTTCCTGAAAATGGTACTCAGCAAGACCGGTCAGGAAGTCGTAGTTAAAGACGGCTTCATTCCGTTGCCGACAGCGGTGGTAGAGCGTTCGTTAAAGTTGCTCGAGTAGTTCCTGATGTAAGGTGTTAGAAAGTGTTAGCGCGGGCCGCGACTGTAACCAGTCGCGGCTTTTTAATGGGTGCCTATTTTTTGCATTGGTTTATTGGTGCCTGGTTTACTGAAGCTCGGTATTAATCGCTAAGCGCGGATAAGTGTGATGGCTTTCTCCGGGCATGCCGTTACGCACAGGCCGCAGGCCCGACAAGCATCGGCATTGGTGGCGAAAGCCTGCTGCCATTTGTGGGCAAAACCTTTTATTTTCCCTATTAGGTTTAAATCGACACGCTGTTCGGATGGCAGAGTACCCATCGTGAAAACATCGTACGGGCAAGCGGTAATACAATCTTCTTTACCCTCGCAGCGATTGCGATTGATAACCGGTTTAAAGTGGCCAGCCTCGTGTTTGCATTCGATATCGACAATCGTCATTGAATTGCTCCAGCCGTTGCAGTTAAAAAAACCTATTTGTCTATGGGTGTTAGATTCGTAGCCTAGCTGCATTTGTCGGCGAGCAATCTTAAATCTTGTTAATGACTACAAATAAAAAAGGCGCCCGTAGGCGCCAAAAGAGGCCTGCCATTAACTCATTCGTAGCGATAGGTCGCGTCTAGCCCAAAGCTGCGCGGTTCGTTGTACACCGCACCGGCAAAACCGAGCGGAGCGCCAAACGAGCCGATGCCATAGGTTCGGTATTCTTTATCGAATAAATTTTTCCCCCAAGCGGAGAACTCGATATTACCTTTGCCGACCTCGATCTGCGAAAGCGTCAAACGACCGTTGACCAGAGTGAATGCACCTGACTCTGTATATTTATCGAAACTGGTGTCGAGTGTGTCGTGCTTGTAACCGGAGTTATAAACGGCGTCGAGGCGCGCCGATAGGCTACCCCAGGAGAAGGGTAGGAAGTCGTACTGCATACCCAGACTTATGCTCTGTTTCGATGCGGTGGGGAAGTGCGCTGCGTTGCTGACATCGACCGGTTGAAAGTTAGTTGCCGGCGATGAAAACAAATATTGGTCGTAGCGCATATCGAGCAGGCCGTAATTCAGATCGAGCGTTAATCCTTCGACCGGAATGGCGGTAATTTCGATTTCAACGCCCTGCATCGTCGCTTTACCCACATTGCTGACAACCGTTTCGGCACCCGCGCTCGACGGCACGAATTGGCTGAGTTGCAGCGCGGTAAATTTATTGATGAAACCTGCGGCGTTGAAGGTCATACGATGATCGAACAATTGCGCCTTGTAACCGACTTCGTAGGCGTTCACAAACTCGGGGTTAAACGGCTTCTGATTGGCAACCGAAGTGCGCGCGTTGAAACCGCCGGAGGTATAGCCGCGGCTGTATTTGGCGTAGGTGTTCATATCGGGCGTCAGATCGTAGGCCACGGTCGCGCCGCCGCTGGCATTGTGATAGCCATGTGCAAAGTCGCCGGTGGCGCCGGTGGCATCGTCGAGCGAGAGTTCGCGTTTATCGCTGGTGCTGCGCAAGCCCAGGGTTAAGTGCAGCGCATCTATCGACGCCGGTGTGTAAGTGGCTTGTCCGTAAATTGCCTTGGCATAGTTCGTCGCTTCATAGCTGCTGGAATCGAAAGCACCGTAGCTCGGTGCAACCGTTTGACCGGTGCTCGACTCTACATGCTCGCGGAAGAAATAGACGCCGGCGACCCAGTCCAAACGATCCTGCACGCCGACGATTTGTAACTCCTGCGAGAATTGATTTTGCGATTGGCTCAAACCGTTATTCGCGAATAACGAAACGATACCGCTGCCCAATGCCGTCAGATCGACGAAGCCGCCACCGGATAAATCCGTGTATTGCTGGTCGGTCAACTTGCGATAGGCGGTGATCGACTTTACTTGCAGCTCTTCATCGATATCCCATGTTGTGGTCAAGCTGTGACCTTTGATATCGAGCGACTCGATGCCCTCGTACGGTAGCGACAATGCATTGATTCGGCCATTCGCTTTGACGTTGGCAGCGCCGTTAGCGTATGCGGCATCGAGAGGAGCCAGTAACGCTTGCGCCGCGGTCGCGCCGCCGAAGGCCGCGTTGGGTGTATTCGCAAAATTTACGCAACTGGGATCCAGCGAACACTGACCGGCTGCCGGCGTGTTGCCGAACGATGCGTAAGTGCCGAGCAATACCGTATCGCCAAAACCGCCATTGTTGCTGGTGGCGCCAAACGGATAAGCGCCGCTGGCGCGGTTGGCATTGCTGCCGAGCACAAAACCGGGGGTGACTTTGGTCAACTGAAAAGCAGCGGGCATATCGCGATTGCGTGTTTGATCGTAGTTGTAATCGAAGGTGAGCGCATCGCTGGCTTGCCATTTTAACGCCAGATTAAATCCCTGATCTTTCTTTGCGCCGAAATCTTCGTGGTCGCCGGTCTGCGAATTGGTCGTGATATTTTTTACGTAGCCGTCCTGCTTGGTATACAAATAAGAGATTTTGCTGCTGAAACCCGCTACTTCCGGCGTATCGACGGTGGTGCGCGATTTAACTAAATCGCGGCTGCCGGTAGTCAACTGCTGCTTAAAGGCGAAGGTTCCCTTCGGTTGCGCGGTGACGATATTGACGGCGCCGCTCATGCTGTTGCGGCCGTACAGCGTGCCCTGCGGACCGCGCAGCACTTCGATGCGTTCGACGTCGACGACATCGAATGCTAGGCCATTGTTACGCGCCATATAGACACCGTTCATGTAGACGCCGACCGCGGGATCGACCGTCATGACCGGCTCGGTTTGCGCGATGCCGCGTATCGCAAAGCTCGCCGTGCCGGACGAGGCGGGCTGTACCGCCGCGGTCATATTGGGCGTAAATAACGCCACATCCTGCGTCTGGGCGATACCGCGCTCCTCGAGCGCGACGGTGGAGAACGCCGAGATCGCGATCGGTGTTTGCTGCAGGGATTCTTCGTGTTTTTGCGCGGTGACGATCACTTCATCGACCGAGGTCGAGCGGTTGTCTTCGGCAGCATCGCTGTTCATGCTGGCCGTCAAGGTTAGGATAGCGAGAGCGATAGGATTTAACGCGAAATAGCGGCTTGATGACTTCATTGGGCTTCTCCTCTTTTAATTTTCTGAATTCGACAAGCGCGATCGCGGCGATGCAAATTGCTAAATCGCCGGCCATACAATTTGCCCGCTGCAGGGATGCGATTGGCTCCTAGCTGCTGCGGGATATTGGTTATGTTTTGGCTATTCTTTGATCGATTGCGCGCCTGGGTGGCTTGGGCTTTTCATTTGAGACTTATCTGGAAATCATTCGAGACTTATCCGGATCTTTACCTACTAACATGTAGGTAGATAAAATTATTGCAAGACCGATTCGGCAAGTCAATACCGCGGGCGCGTATACTACAAACATAACTATTCGTCTTACTGAAACCATTCGACTTACTGAAAAGAGTTCTACCTCATGAAGCAGCGCCGCACGGGTGACGAAACCCGAGAGCTCATAATGCTTACTGCCGAAAAATTGTTTGCGCGCAAAGGTTATGCGGCGACCACGCTCGACGAGATAGCCGAGGAGGTCGGCATCAAGCGGCCTTCGCTGCTCTACCACTATCCGGATAAATATTCGATTTATAGAGCGGTGCTCAGCCGGCATTTTCAAGCGACGGATGAGAGCGTTTCGGAAAAAAAACGCAGCGACTTTGCCAACCTCACGGACTATATGAATTATTTGATCGATCAGTCCGTCGATTTATATTGCGCCAATCCAGCGCAAATTCGCATGGGAATTTACAATCTATTGTCGGAGGATAACGAGACGGTAAACCCGCGCAATCTCGCTTCGATGAGTGTGGATTCATGGCGCGCGGCAATCAAGGAAGGCATTGCCACCAAAGTATTTCGGAATGTGCCGGTGACGCACATATTTGCGATTGTCGGCGGTACCATCGGGCACTATTTGTTGATGTCGGAAAGCGTTGGTTTAATCGATAGCAAACTCGCGTATGCTACTTTCGACCGCAAGAATATCAATAAAATGCGCGAAAATTTGCGGCTGGCCATTTGGGGTGTTTTATCTCCGGGTCGCGCTCCCGAAGAATAGAGTTGCGCTTAGGGTTTGGGTTTTATGTGGCATCGCCCTTGCGCAATAAATAGGTATCCATAATCCAGCCGTGGGCCGCGCGCGCCTCGTCGCGTACGCGCTCGATTTGGTCGGCTACTTCGCTTAATTTACCGGCAATCAAGATTTCGTCGGGGGTGCCGACATAGGCGCCCCAATAGATATCGAGATCGCGATCGACGAGCTTTTTATAAGCATTTTCGGCATCCAGCATAACGACGACGCTATCGATGTCTTGCGGAGAGCTGCCTGAAGAATTGTCCGCCAAAAAATCGTCCGGCAATCCTTCGGCGAGTTTGCGCCCGGTGGTAATTTCGATGGGGCGGCCGATGCGATTTAACGGTACCTTATGGCTGGCTGCCAACGCTTGCATACTACTTATGCCGGGAATGACGTCGAATTCGAGTGGCTGCCGACCGCTGCGGGCGATGGCATCGATGATGCGGATCGTGCTGTCGTAAAGCGTGGGATCTCCCCAGACCAGAAAACCGCCGCATTCGCCGTCGGCCATCTCGTCCGCAATCAGGCGCTCAAAAATTTGCTGTTTCTCTTTGTTAAGCGTCTCGACATTCAATTCATAATGCGGACTGCCGCGCCCGCGCTCGGGGCTGGCCGCTTCGGCAAAGCGATAATTGTGGCCAGTGATGTAGCGCGCGCAAATTTCTTTGCGCAAGTCGACCAGTTTTCCTTTGGCGGCACCCTTGTCCATAATAAAAAACACATCGACCTGATTGAGCGCATTCACCGCCTGCATCGTTATGTGCTCGGGGTTGCCGGCGCCGATGCCAATGATCAGGATTTTTTTCATGGCAGCTCTGCCTCGATAGAGAGTTTAATCGGTAACCGCTACGCGATAGTTGCGAAGTCGATACCTGCCTTGCTCTTGGCCAGACTCGTTATTTGTTTATATTGTCGCTTGCCAGCGGGTTGATTTTTAACCGCCGGCGCGCGGGTCCGACTTTAGCTTGATCTGTGGACAGTAAATGACGATTGGGTTAGCGTCATCCGATTGTTCCATTTGTATGTTTTTTTGACAGCTGTGTGGCATCTACGCCAGCTTTGTAAGGGCGGGCGGCCATCGCGAATAATTGTCATATAACTGTCATAATGCGCGCCTAAAATGCGCCGATGAACGAATCCACTATGAGTTTAACGCCCTCCGCGAGCGCCGCTGAGGCCAGCCGCCTACTCGGCAGCGGCCGGCGGCATTGGATCCGCAAATTCAAGGATCGCGCCGCCGCGGTGGCTATCAGTGCCGGTGGTATGAGCGTATTGGTCGCCATTCTGCTGATCTTTTTTTACCTCTTGTACGAAATCGTACCGCTATTTCGCTCCGCCGCGGCGCAGCCGGTGGCGAGTTATACCCTGGTAAGCGGCCCCGAGGGCGCGGCGCCGCCGCTGTATCTCGCGCTGGAAGAGCAGGCCGAAATCGGCATGCGTATGGATCGCGTGGGGCGCGTGGCGTTTTTCCGCGCGGCCAGTGGCGAGCCTGTTGAAAACTTTGTCCTGCCTATTCCCCCCGCTACACAAATCACCAGTTTTGCACTCGACTCGGAGCAGAGCCAATTGCTGGCGCTGGGCTTGAGCGACGGCAGTGTGGTGTTGGCGCATCACGAATACAGTGCGACTTACGATGGCAAGGGGCGGCGTCAGATTGCGCCGAGTATGACCTATCCATTCGGCGACAAATCCTTGGTACTGCAGGCCGGAGAAGCTTTGCAGGCGATCGCACTGCGCAACGGCGACAACGGCCTGGTGGTCGTGGCGGCCAGCGGCGGTGGCCATTTGGTGGCGCGCAAATGGGAGAAGCGCGAAGACTTCTTAAGCGGTGAAAGCGTCACCGAAGAAGTGGCATTGACGGTCCCCGAAGTCGATATCAATCCGACGCGTCTGCTGATCTCGCCCGATCAAAAATGGCTTTACGTATTGGCTGGCGACGGCAATTATCGCGTCGTCGATTTAACGGCGGGCAATGTCATCGACAGCGGGCGCTTGTTCGCCAGCGGTGAGTTGACCGATGCGAAATTTCTGCTCGGCGGCATTTCGATTATGGTGGCCAGCAATCACGGCGAACTCAGTCAGTGGTTCCTGGTGCGTAAACCCGATGCTTCGCCGCAGTTGACCCGCATTCGCTCGTTCGGCGATGGCAGTGCGGTCACGCAATTGGCGATGGAGCATCGCCGTAAAGGTTTTGCGACGATCGATGCCAAACAGCAATTGCAAGTCTATTACTCCACCTCCCAACGCCATTTATTATCGGCTCCGGCCGGCGCGCCGGTGTCGGCTTTGGCGATGAGTCCGCGCGCCAATGCGTTGATTTATGAAACCGCCGACAATAAATTGCATTTCTGGTCAGTGACCAATAACCATCCGGAAATTTCCTGGTCGGTATTGTGGGATAAGGTCTGGTACGAAAATTATCCGCAAGCCGATTACGTGTGGCAGTCGTCCTCGGCCAACTCCGATTTCGAGCCAAAGTATAGTTTGATGCCGCTGGCATTCGGGACTTTGAAAGCAGCGTTTTATGCGATGCTCGTCGCCACGCCGTTGGCGATCTGCGGCGCGTTGTACACCGCTTATTTCATGGCGCCGACCTTGCGCCGCAAAGTAAAACCGTTAGTCGAATTGATGGCGGCGCTGCCGACGGTAATTCTGGGTTTCCTGGCGGGCCTGTGGCTGGCGCCGGTGGTCGAGCATAATCTGCCGGGCATATTCTTCATTCTGATCTTCATGCCGATCGCGGTGCTGCTGTTTGCCTTCCTGTGGAATCAGCTGCCGATCGCCTGGCGCAAATGGGTCCCCGAGGGGTGGCAACCGCTCATCTTGGTGCCGGTGGTAATTATCACCGCGTATCTGTGTATCGCGTTCAGCGCGCCGTTCGAGCTGGCGTGGTTCGGCGGCGATATGCGCAGTTGGATGCGCAGCGAGTGGGGCGTCGATTACGCGCAGCGCAATGCACTGGTGGTCGGCATCGCGATGGGGTTCGCGGTGATTCCGAATATTTTCTCGATCGCCGAGGATGCGATTTTCTCGGTGCCGAAACATTTGAGTTACGGCTCGCTAGCGCTGGGCGCCACGCCGTGGCAAACGCTGGTCGGCGTCGTATTGCCGACAGCGAGCCCCGGTATTTTTTCGGCGCTGATGATCGGTCTCGGCCGCGCGGTCGGCGAGACCATGATCGTATTGATGGCGGCCGGTAATACGGCGGTGATGGACGGCAATCTATTTCAAGGCATGCGTACGCTGTCGGCGAACATCGCCGTCGAAATCGGCGAGACGGCGGTCGATAGCACGCATTACCGAGTGTTGTTCCTGGCGGCATTCGTACTTTTCATGTTCACCTTCGTGTTGAACACTTTGGCGGAAATTATTCGCAATCGCTTGCGTAATCGCTACAGCGTCATTTAATTGTTGAGATCGAATTTCGATGGCTTTGGCACAGCAGGATAAGCTCTCCACGCGCGCTTGGATTAAAAGCGGCGAGCCGTTTATTTGGTTCAACGCCGCTGCGGTAACGCTTAGCGTGGTGGCCGTTATCGCGCTGCTAGGGCTGTTGGCGGTGCGCGGTCTCGGCCACTTTTGGCCGGGTGCCATCGTGCAGGCCGATTACGTAGTGCCCGGCGCCGCGCCGGTGCGGATTATCGGCGAATTGGTCGAAAGCGAATCGGTGCCGATCGCGCAATTGCATGGCTCCGGCGTCGAGTTTGATACCGATAAGGCCTTCGTGCGTCGCGATTTATTCAAGCTCGGCAACCGCGATGTGTTGGGGCACGATTTCAGCTGGTTTCTGCATCCCTATCTGAAGAGCGAACAACTGCCGGCGACCGCAATGGTATTGGAGCGGCGCGAATGGGGTAATTTCTACGGCTTTTTGCGCCAGGTGAAAGAGCAGGGCAATGTGGTTGCCGACAGCGCCAGCGACGAGGCCGGTACCTGGCGCGCATTACAGGATCGCTTGGTGCGCTCCGATGCGCTGCACGAACAAATATATCAGGTGGAAAAAAAGCAGATCGGTAGCATCAATTATCGGATCGATCAGCTGCGTCTGCGCGCGCGCAAATTGGAGTTGAACAAGACGCGTATGACGGCGGAGGAATTGGCGGCGGCGCAGGAGCAGATCGAAAGTGAACGCGCCACGCTGCAAAGCGAATATAAGGGCCTGCAAGGGCAGTTGGCGGATTTATATCAGCAGGTCAACCGCGATAGCTTGACCGCGGAAGTGGCGGACGGTCACATCGTAATTATCCCGCTCAGTAAAGTGGTGCGCGCCGATCGTCCGAACGCGATGAGCCTGGTCGGCAAGATGCAGTTTTATTGCGTTAAATTGTGGGCGTTCCTGACCGATGAGCCGCGCGAAGCGAACACCGAGGGCGGTATTTTCCCCGCCATTTTCGGCACGGTCGCGATGGTATTGATTATGTCGATCATCGTCACGCCGTTCGGCGTAATCGCTGCGGTGTATTTGCGCGAATATGCCAAGCAGGGCGCGGTTACGCGTATCGTGCGCATCGCCGTCAATAATCTGGCCGGCGTACCGTCGATTGTATATGGCATGTTCGGGCTCGGTTTCTTCGTCTATTTTATCGGCGGCAATATCGATAAATTATTTTTCCCGGAAGCGTTGCCGGCGCCGACATTCGGCACGCCGGGCTTGATGTGGGCATCGCTTACTCTCGCACTGCTGACGTTGCCGGTCGTGATTGTGGCAACCGAGGAAGGGCTGGCGCGTATTCCGCGCTCGCTGCGCGAGGGCAGTCTCGCACTTGGCGCCACCAAAATTGAAACGCTGTGGCGTGTGGTATTGCCGATGGCGAGTCCCGCCATGATGACCGGTTTGATTCTGGCGGTGGCGCGCGCCGCCGGCGAAGTCGCGCCGCTGATGCTGGTCGGCGTGGTGAAGCTGGCACCGACCTTGCCGCTCGATGGCAATTTCCCGTTTATGCACCTCGATCGCAAATTCATGCATTTGGGTTTTCATATTTTCGATGTCGGCTTTCAAAGCCCTAACGTCGAAGCCGCGCGGCCGCTGGTATACGCGACCGCGCTGTTATTGGTAATTATCATCGCGCTGCTGAATTTCAGCGCGGTGGCGTTGCGCAATCATCTGCGGGAAAAATACCGCGCGCTGGAAATGTAGGCCGTGGGCCATTATTAACCCGGTAACAAAGTACATCTTCCCGATGTACTTTGTATTCGCGGCCATGGGCCGCAGGGACGCATACTGCGTCCATTACTAACCCGTCAAATTGCCGGGTTATTAATACAGGTAACGATCGATGTCGGAAGCGCCAACCGTAAAATCGCATGCGATGGATATCAGCCAGCTCGGCCGCAGCCAAGCGCAGCGTTCGCTCGAGAGCGAGGAAGTGTGTCTCTCGGTGCAAAAATTAAAGCTTTTCTACAACACCAAGCAGGCGCTGTTCGATGTCGATATGAATATCCCGCGCAAGCGCGTGACGGCATTCATCGGCCCGAGCGGCTGCGGTAAATCGACGCTGCTGCGCTGCTTTAATCGCATGAACGATTTGGTCGACGATGTCCGCATCGAAGGTCAAATCCTGTTGGACAACGCGAATATCTACGAGAAAGGCGTCGATGTGGCCGGTCTGCGGCGCCGGGTCGGCATGGTGTTTCAAAAGCCGAATCCATTTCCGAAGACGATTTACGAGAACGTTGCCTACGGTTTGAGAATCCAGGGCATCAACAAAAAACGTATTCTCGATGAAGTGGTCGAGCGCTCGCTGCGCTCGGCGGCGCTGTGGGATGAAGTGAAAGACCGTCTGCACGAAAATGCGCTCGGCATGTCCGGCGGTCAACAGCAGCGCCTGGTGATCGCGCGCACTATCGCGGTCGAGCCCGAAGTGGTATTGCTCGACGAACCGGCCTCGGCGCTCGATCCGATTTCGACGTTGAAAATCGAAGAGTTGATTTACGAATTAAAATCCAAATATACCCTGGTGATCGTGACCCATAACATGCAGCAGGCCGCGCGCGTTTCTGACTATACTGCCTTCATGTATATGGGCAAACTGATCGAGTTCGATAGCACCGATCGCCTGTTCACTAATCCAATGCAGCGTCAGACCGAGGATTACATCACCGGGCGCTACGGTTAAGATCCGCTTTGGATCGACACCGCAAGAGAATCATTACGAGGTAAGTGGCTATGGTCGACAAGGATATTCACTCGCATCATATTTCGCAGCAGTTCAACGCCGAGTTGGACGACGTGAAGACACGGATGCTGGAAATGGGCGGTATGGTCGAGCGCCAGGTTGCCGATGCGATCAATGCGGTGATGAATGCCGATGGCGGTTTGGCCGAGCGGGTATTGAAGGGCGACGCGCATATCAATCAAATGGAGGTGTTGATCGACGAAGAGTGCGCGCTGATTCTGGCGCGCCGGCATCCCGCCGCCGGCGATTTGCGTCTGGTGCTGGCGATTACCCGCGCGCTGCACGATCTCGAACGGATGGGCGACGAGGCCACCAAAATTGCCGAGCATGCGATTCGCTTGATCGACCACGGTGAAATGCCGCGCTGCGTGGTCGAGATCCGCCATCTCGGCACGCACGTCTGCGCGATGATGCGCGATGCGCTCGATTGCTTCGCGCGTCTCGATGTCGAGCAGGCGCTGAGAGTGGCTCAGGAAGACAAAGCGGTGGATATGGAATACGCTACCGCGATGCGCACGCTGGTGACCTACATGATGGAGGATGCGCGCAGCATTTCTTCGGTGCTGAATATTATGTGGGGTTTGCGCTCGCTGGAGCGCATCGGCGATCACGCGTTGAATATCGCCGAGCACGTCGTGTATATGGTCAAGGGCCAGGACGTGCGCCACGTTGGCCTTAGCGAGCTGGAAGCAAGGATTCACGACGGCAATTGATAGTAGATAGGTTTTAGACTTTGGGTTTTGGAATTTAGTAAAGGCAGTGTTGGCTCAGAAAAGAAAAGGCGGCTCAGGCCGCCTTTTCTTTTTTCCGAAAACCTAAACTCTAAAGCCTACGCTTTATCCACCGCCATATAATACGGATCCAAAGTCTGTCCTTCGGGCGGATTGAAATACGTTCTGATGTAAGCGACTTTACCGGCATCGTCGATCGTGTAGATTTCGATGCCGTCGATTTCGATGGCCTGGCCGTCGATAGAGCCTTTGCTGCGTACATGTAGCGCGGCCTGGTCGGTGCAGATCTGCATCAGTACCGGCTCGATGGTCCAGAAATGTCCTTCTTTGAAGGAATAGTCCCAGCTTTTTTCTACCGCCGTGCGACCGACCTTCTTGGGGCCGCCGACCGGGTCCTCCAATACCGCATTTTCGGCAAAATTGGCCATCCAGCGCGCTTTATCCTGTTTATTCCAGGCATCGAAATGGGTATGAATGGCCTGTTCGATTTGTTGACGTGTCGGCATAATAAAAATCTCCCTGGTCGTATTACGCGAAGTATTTTCGGGTAGCAGTATCGTCGATTGATTGTAGAGAGTGCCGCTATGGTGGCGCGTTAAATTTTTTTAACGATTGCATGTGGCGATCGACCGCATCTAAGCGTTTGCGAGCTCTAGTGCGTTGGTTCGAGTGGCGCGCCCTCCGCATCGAGTTCGACGATATCGCCCCAATCGAGTTGCTGTAGTTGTGAGGACATTAGTTGTGACGACATTAGTTGCGGCAGCATTTTTTGCTTGTCGCCGATCGCCAGCCATACCGCATGGCTCGGCGACAGGACTGCAGCCTGTCGCTGTAAGAGCGCCAGGTCGAGCGCGCGTAAGCGAGCGCTTTCGTCCGCGAGGTAATTATCCGGCCGCTGCAGTTGCACATTTTTGGAAAATGCCTGTAGTAATGCTTTGTTGGTTTCGTAAGCGCCGGGCAGCTGACGGATGCGTTGCTCGCGAACCTTTTCGAACTCATCGCTCGTTACCGGTTTGGCGCTGCCAGCCGCGCCGGCGAATTTCTGCCATTCATTGCGCATTTCCGTCAGCGCCGCGCCGGTCTTGTCGATCTGCACATTGCCGGCGGCAATCCAGAATTGGGTGCCGCGGCTTTCGAGCAGGCTACTATAGGTGCCGTAACTCCAGTGCTTATCTTCGCGCAAATTTAAATTCAAGCGCGAGGTAAAGCCGCCGCCGAATATATTGTTAGCCAGATTCAATGCAGTCATATCGATGGCGTTCGCGGCCGGCAACACCATGGCCGCGCTGATATTGGCCTGGCTGCTGCCGGGTAGATCGATAAAATACAGCGTCGGTTTTGCGGCTGTTGCCGCCGCGTCGATCGGGGTAGCGGTATGCGCCGGCGGTAGCGCGGTCATCGCGGTTGGCCATCGTACTACCTTCTCGCTCTTGGCCTGCTGCGCATCGGTAACGTGTTGTTCCGAAAAATATTGTTCCGCCAACGCCTTGAGCTGCTCCATGGTCAAGTCGCCCACTGCTATCAACGTTGCCCTTCGCGGATTAAACCAGCGTTGGTGAAAATTTTGTAGTTGCTCGCGATCGAGCGCGGCGATCACGCTGCGGCGGCCATTGCTGGTGAGCGGGCCGCTATCCGCGTCGGCGGTGCCGAGCAGCAGGCGCGGCAGGACGCGTTGCGCCAGGCTACTGCCGGATTGCTCTTCGCGCTTGATGGTCGCCAGCGTTTGCGCCTGCAGGCGTTTGATCGCCGCATCGGCAAAATCGGGCTGGCGAATTAAGCGCGCAAATAATGCGGTGCTCGCGTCGAGATGATCTTTCAGCGCGGATAAACGTACACCCGCGCTATCGATACGGGTGAAAGTATCTATTTCGGCACCGAGACCGTGAATTTTTGCCGCGATCGCCGCGCTATCGAGTTCGGCATTGCTCTCCAGCAACATACGCAACGCAAAATCGCTTAAGCCCGCGTGTTCCCAACCGTCGACGTTACGGCCGATCGGTAGTTGCCATTCCATTTCCACCAGCGGCAGTTCGGGGCGGCGCAGCAATATTAATTGCATGCCGTTATCGAGTTGCGCGCGCTGCACCGGCGGTAGATTGGGCGCGGGCGCGGCGCCGGGTGCGGGTACTTGCGAGCGGTCGACGACTTCGCCGTTGGCTTTCAATTCGGGCTGCGGCGTAACCTGCAGCACGTAGACACCGCTATCGAGCCACTGGCGCGCGACACTGCGCAGTTGCGCGCCACTGGTGGTTTCGACGTCGCGCAGCGCGCGCCGATAATAGCTCGCGTCGTTGGCGAACACCGCGCCGCTGGCCAAGACATCGGTCTTGCCGCTGAAGCCGCCGACTTTTTCCAGTTGGCGCAAAAAGCTTGCGCGGTAATTGATTTTGGCGCGCGCTAAATCGGCAGCGCTCGGATCGCGCTCCAGAAATTCGCGTAGCGCCGCGCGCAATTGTTGTTCGAGCACGGACAGATCGATACCCGGCGCGGCATCGGCGCTGATCCAGAATTGACCGGCGATTTCGCGGCCGTAATTAAGCGCGCTGATATGGGTGGCTAATTTTTTTTGCTGCACCAATTTTTTAGTGAGGAAACCATCGGCGTCGCCGGCCAGCAGATCGGCGAGCAGATCGAGTTGGTTCGATACCGTGTCCCGCGCCGGCGGCGTATTCCAGACTAAATAAACACGCGCGTTCGGCACGCGATCCTGCAGCGTCGCGCGCCGCTCTTCGCTGCGCTTGGCGATCCAGCTGTCGATTTGCTGTGGAGCCGGGCCTGGAGCAATCGAGCCGAAATAATGTTCGACCTGCTTTTTAACCATTGCCGTATCGACATCGCCGGCGATCACCAGCACTGCATTATTGGGACCGTAGTATTGTTTAAACCAGGCGTGCACGTCGTCGAGCGTGGCCGCATCGAGATCGGCCATTGAGCCGATCGGCTCCCAGGCATACGGATGTCCGGCCGGAAAAGTGTGCGCGGCGATCAAAGCCCATACCTTGCCGAATGGACGGTCGTCGCCCTGGCGCTTTTCGTTTTTCACCACGCCGCGTTGTTCGTCCAATTTCGCCTGATCGAGCGCCGGCAATAAATTCGCCATGCGATCCGACTCCATCCACAGCGCCATGTCGAGCGCCGGCGTCGGCACGGTGGCGAAATAATTCGTGCGATCGTTGCTGGTGGTACCGTTCTGATCGGTGGCGCCGGCTTTTTCGAACGGGCGGAAATATTCATCGTTAAAATTCTGACTGCCGTTGAACATCAGATGCTCGAACAGATGCGCAAAACCGGTCTGGCCTGGCTTTTCGTTTTTCGAGCCGACGTGATACCACAAATCGACCGCCACCAACGGCGCCTTATGATCCTCGTGCACGATCAAGCGCAGGCCGTTCGCGAGTACGAATTGTCGATAGGGGATTTCGTCGTCGGCGGCGTGTAATGACGAAGTAAGAAGTAGACCAACTGTCGCTAATAGAAGGCCGCGCAACAGTGCGTTAGATAAGTTGAGTCCAGAGCGTAGACGGCGGCGCATAGCTTTCCTTATCGACGGTAATCGCAGCGGAGCGGCATTGTTCCGCAACGGTCGAGGCGATGCAAGCCGGTGGAGGTTTGTGGAGTAAGAGCGCCCCGACGCCATGCGGACCGATATTCGCGCCGATCGTTGCGCGAGAGCCTTCGGTATCGGCGAGCGCAGAAACCCGCCGTGCCGGATTGTGGGCGTGGATAGCTGCGGCGCTACCGGGGACGTCCGCTCTTGCCCGCGGTCGATGGCGAGCTGCCGTTGTAGCGGGGAGTCGACTAATGCTTTGTTGCGATGACTCGGCGTGGGGCATAATTGTCGAAATATTTTTGATTCCAGGTTTAGAGTCCCGATGCATCGGTCGGATACAGCAGAGGAAGCATGGCATTGAAAAAAGCTGCGGTAGTTGTGGCGTTGCTGGTGGTGGCGATAATTCTGCTGGGTTGGCGCATGCGTCCCGATCCGTTGCAGGTTTGGGTGACCAAAGCAGAATTCGGCGCCGTCGAACAAACGGTATCGAATACGCGCGCCGGCACCATCAAGGCGTGTCGGCGCTCCAAGTTATCGATGCCGCTGGGCGGCGTGGTGGATAAATTATTGGTGAAGAAAGGCGATCGCGTGGAGCCCGGTCAACTGCTACTGGAGTTGTGGGATCGCGATCATCATGCCGAAGTGCAACAAGCGCAGGCAGCATTAAATTCCGCCCAGCATTCGCAGCAGCAGGTCTGCGTCATGGCGCAGCGCAGCGAGCGCGAATCGCGGCGTCTGCAAACGCTGGCCGAGCGCAAACTGGTTTCGATCGATGCCGCCGATAATGCGCAGAGCAATGCGCTGGCGCAGCAGGGCGCGTGCGCGGCGGCGCAATCGCAGATAGCTTCCGCGGAGGCGCAATTGGCGACGCAGCAGGCGGTGTTGGAGCGCTTTCAACTGCGCGCGCCGTTTGCCGGCGTGGTGGCCGAAATCAACGGCGAGCTCGGCGAATACGTAACGCCGTCGCCGCCCGGCGTGGCGACGCCGCCGGCGGTCGATCTGATCGATACCTCTTGTTTGTATGCCACCGCGCCGATCGATGAAGTCGACGCGGCGGCATTGCGCTTAGGGATGCCGGTAAAAATTACGCTCGATGCATTTCGCGATCGCCAGTTCAGCGGCAAGCTGACGCGCATCGCGCCCTATGTGCTCGATCTGGAAAAGCAGGCGCGCACCGTCGATGTCGATGTGCGTTTCGACGAAGTGCCGCAGGATGTCATTTTGCTGATCGGTTACAGCGCCGACGTTACGATTGTGTTAAAAAATGTCGAACGCGTGCTGAGAGTACCGACCGAAGCGCTGGTCAATACCGATAATGTATGGGTGCTCGATACGAAAAAAGAAACCATCAACAAGCACAAGCTGCAGTTGGGCATCGGCAATTTTACGTTCACCGAAGTGCGCTCGGGTTTGCAGGAGGGCGAATTGGTGGTGCGCAGTCCGGATCAACCCGGTATTAAAGAAGGCGCTCGCGCCGAGATAAAACATGAATGACGATGTATCGGTAAGCCCTATCGCGCGCCACTCCTTGGACGCCACTGCGGCTAGCAACGATATTGTCATCGAGCTGCGCGATTTGGCCAAGACATTTCAACTTGGCGAACAAACGGTCAATGCGCTCGCCGGCGTCGATTTGCAAATTCGCGGCGGCGAATATGTTTCGGTGATGGGGCCGTCCGGCTCCGGTAAATCGACGTTGTTGAATATGCTGGGCCTGCTCGATAAACCCGATCGCGGCAGTTACCGTTTAACCGGAATCGAAACCATCGAGCTGAGCGAAGAGCGGCGCGCGAAATTGCGGCGCGAGCAAATCGGTTTTGTTTTTCAATCGTTCCATTTAATTCCGCGCTTGAGCGCGCAGGAAAATATCGAATTGCCAATGCTGCTCGAGGGCGTGGCGCCGCGCGAGCGGCAACGTTTTGCGCGCGAAGTGATGGAGCGGCTCAGCCTCGGCGATCGCGCGCATCATCAGCCTGGCCAGTTATCGGGCGGGCAGCGGCAGCGCGTGGCAATCGCGCGCGCGATCGTAATGCGACCGAGTCTATTGCTGGCCGACGAGCCCACCGGCAATCTCGATAGTCATTCGGGCAGCGAAGTCATGGCGTTGCTCGAGGAGCTTAATCGCAGCGGTATTACGCTGCTGGTGGTCACGCACGACCCGATCCTGGGCGGTCGCGCGCGGCGCCGCATCCGCATGGCCGACGGCAAAATTATCGACGATGCGAGCGACGGCGATGCGCGCCGCTGATCTGCTCCGCTTCAGCGCACAAACACTGGCGCGGCAGCGCTCGCGCGGCATCATGATTTTATGCGCGATGGGCTTGGGCGTGGCGGCGGTATTGGCATTGACCGCGCTCGGCGAAGGCGCGCGCGGCTACGTGATGAACGAATTCACCTCGATCGGCAAAAATATTCTGGTGATGATGCCGGGGCGCAAGCAAACCACTGGCGGCATGCCGCCAGTCACCGGTTCGGCGGCGCGCGATATCACGCTGGAGGAAGCGTATTTATTGCCGCGCCGCATCTCGGCGATCGAGGAGACGGTGCCGCTGATCATCGGCAGCGCGCGCGTATCGTATAACGAGCGCGGCCGCCAGGTGACCGCGCTGGGCACCACGTCGGTATTTTTAGAGCTGCGGCATTTGAGTTTAACGCTGGGCAACAATTTACCGGCCGGCGATTTTCGGCGCGCCGGTGGCGATGCCATCATCGGCGAAAAATTAAAGCAGGCATTATTCGATGCGCGTCCCGCGCTGGGCGAATTTATTCGCATCGGCGATTCGCGTTTTCGCGTGGTCGGCGTGCTTGGTGGACGCGGCGATGCGATGGGCATGGATCTCAGCGATGCCGTCATCATTCCGGTAGCCGCGGCGCAGCGTTTATTCAACGTATCCGGTTTGTTTCGCGTCATGATGTCGCTGCGCGACGGTTACGCGGTCGCCGACGTCAAAAAGCGCATCGAAGTCGCGATGCAGAGTTTTCATCAGGGCGAGCTGGATGTGACGATTGTCAGTCCCGATTCGATGATGGCGACCTTCGATAATATTTTGATTGCGATGACGCTGGCGGTAGGCGCGATCGGCGCGATCAGTTTATTGGTGGCGGGTGTCTTGATCATGAATGTGATGTTGATCAGCGTCAGCCAGCGCACGCGCGAAATCGGCTTATTAAAGGCACTCGGCGCATCGTCGCACGACATCATGCGAGTATTTTTAACGGAGGCGATGCTGATGACCGGTGCCGGCGCTTTTGTCGGTGTGGTGGTGGGATTGCTGCTGGTATGGGGCGGTCGTTTGGCGTTTCCCGATATTCCGTTTCATACGCCGCTGTGGGCATTATTCACGGCGGTTGCCGTGGCGCTACTGACCGGCCTGGCGTTCTCCTGGTTGCCGGCGCGGCGCGCGAGTTTATTGCAGCCGGTCGATGCGTTGCAGAAGCCTTAAATTTAGAGCTCATTGCCCGGAGCACCTGAACTAGTGAGCTTTGGTTTTATGTAGGGTGGATCATTGATCCACCATCGTTGCGCGGCAACATCGCTTGGCGGATCGATGATCCGCCCTACGATGGTAAAAAGCAAATTCGCACGGAGCTGGCAAGGCGTGGTGGCATAGGGCTTTGCAGGGACGCAAGCGGCCAGGGATGGCCGCTTACGAGCCTAACAGGATGTTTGTCGTTGGCGTTCCCGGCGAAGCCCTATGCCGCCACGCCAACCCAATGTAACCGGAAATTTATTTTGCTAGATGCTTTTCATTGGCAAGTGGTACTCAATAAATGAAATGCATTGCGCTGTACGGGTAGTTTTAGAATCATTGGATTGCGATACCGGAAAAACCAAAATGCGCAAAGAAAAATTTTTACTGATAAGCCACAGCCTGCCGGTGTTGTAATGCGCGGCGCCGACGGTCTGCGTTGGGTATTTCGCTCGGTGCTGTCGCAGCGGCAGCGCAGCATATTGACGGCATTGGGTGTCGCGATCGGCATCTCGGCCGTTGCGTTGCTGACCTCGGTCGGCGAAGGGTTGCGCATCTATTTGCTCGATACCTTTTCGATGTTCGGCACCCGCATCATCACCGTCACCGCCGGCAAAACCACTACCGAAAGTATGATGGGTATGTTGAAAACGGTGCGCCCGCTGACCTTGCGCGATGTCGAGTATTTACAGCGCCTGCCGTATGTCGTCGCCGTTACACCGTTGGTGCAGGGCACGGTGAAAGTCGATAACGGCACGCGTCAGCGCGATACCGAAGTATTCGGCGTCGGCCCCGATATGTGCGCGACATGGCGCCTCAATGTCACCCTGGGGCGTTTCCTGCCGAACGATGAGGGCGCCGCTGCACGGCCCTATGTGGTGCTCGGTTACAAAGTGCGGCGCGAATTATTCGGCGATGCCAATCCGCTCGGCGCGTTGTTGCGAGTGGGCGGCAGCCGCTTTCGCGTGATCGGTGTCATGGAGCCGAAAGGACAGATGCTGGGTTACGATCTCGACGATGTGGTGTACGTGCCGGCCAGTCGCGCGCTGCAATTGCTCAATCGCGAGGGGCTGACCGAGATCGATGTCGCATTCAGCGAACAGACCACCAGTGCGGAAATGGCCAACCGCGCGACGCACCTGCTAAAAGGTTTGCATGGCGATGAAGATTTCACCTTGTTCACGCAAGAAGATATGTTGAAAAGTCTCAACAAAATTTTGCGCATCATTACTTTTGCAATCGCCGCGCTGGGCGGCATTTCGCTGATCGTCGGCGGTGTCGGCGTCGCTACCATCATGACCACCGCGCTGCGCGAGCGCATGGCGGAAATCGGTTTGTTGCGCGCGCTCGGCGCCACGCGCGAACAAACTCTGGCGATGTTTTTGGGCGAGGCGGTGGTGCTGGCGGGCAGCGGCGGCTTAGCGGGCATATTGCTGGTTGTATTGGTTATCGGCTCGTTAAAACTCGCCGTGCCTGGCCTGCCGCTGGCGCTGCAGCCGGTGTATTTATTTTCGGCTTGGCTGTTGTCGACCTTCATCGGCCTGGTCGCGGGCATCATGCCCGCGTGGCGCGCCTCGCTACTCGATCCCATCGAAGCGCTGCGGCAGGAGTGATGCCTTAATACGAGAGTGACACAGTGCACAAGAGTGACAGAGCAGCGATCGAACTCATACACATCGCGTTCATCTGAAGCGTGCTTATACAAATCATAGCCATGCAAATCATGCTCCAAGGCATCTTCGATAGTGTGTCGCAGCGCAAGCTTTGGCGATAATACCTTTGTTAAACTGGGTGCTGTCGTTAACCGCTGCAGCAACAGCTGTAGCAATCATTGTCATTGATCGGCAGCGATTAGGGTTAGCAATCACCGTCAGACATCAAACCGCCAACGGCTGGCATGGGTCGCTTATCGATGTTGCAAATCAACAATACCGTAGCGCCGGTACACGCGATCTTACAGCGCATGACCGCTGTGTTATTGATCGCTGCACTGAGCGCCTGCCAAGCCGTTAAACCGCCGGCATCGCAACCGCCGGCGCCAAAAACTCCATCTGCTCCATTTGCCACGCACACTTTTACGTTCGATCCCGAGCGCGACAGCGTGGTCGGCGAATTACAGGTTACGCAGGCCAGCGCCGACGATACGTTATCGGATATCGCCCGGCGCTTTAATATCGGCTATGAAGAGATCGTGCGCGCCAATCCCGAGGTCGATCCGTGGTTGCCGAAGGCCGGTACGACCATCGTGTTGCCGACGCAGTTCGTGTTGCCCGATGGGCCGCGCAGCGGCATCGTGATCAATCTGGCGGCGCTGCGGCTGTATTATTTTCCGCCGCGTAAAAAACATGAATTGCAAACGGTGATCACGCATCCGATCGGCATCGGCATGGTGGGTTGGACGACGCCGCTGGGCTCCACCAAAGTGACCGGCAAGCGTGCGAACCCGGTATGGAATCCGCCGGCTTCGGTGCGCAAGGAGCATTTGGCGGATGGCGATCCGTTGCCGAAAGCCGTGCCGCCGGGAGCGGATAATCCGCTCGGTAAATATGCTTTAAGTCTGGGGTGGCCGAGTTATCTGATTCACGGCACCAATCAGCCGTACGGTGTCGGCATTCGCGCCAGCCATGGTTGTATTCGCATGTATCCGGAAGATATCGCGCTGCTGTACGACGATATACCGGTCGGCACATCGGTCACCGTCGTCAATCAGCCGATCTTATATGGTCATCGCGGCGACGCGATTTATCTGCAGACGTTTCCGGTGTACGACGATTATCCAAAGCCGAAAAGCGTTGCGCATATCGGCAGCATCAACAAAACAAAAAGCAAAGCGGAGATCAAGGCGACGGTGACCAAGGATATGGCCGTCAGTGCGGCACTGTCGCAGCAGGGCACGCAACCAGCGAGTTTCTCAGCCAAAGGCAGCGACAAATCCGCAAAGAAAACTGTAACGAAAGCAATGACGGTAGCGGCGACTCAGAGTCCACCCGCTGCCGCGCCGCGCAATACAGCACTAATCGCCGAGCTGTCGCAGCATCCGCGCGGTATCACTGTGCCGATATCGCAGCCGGCGCTGACGCTGGATGGTTACCTGGCTGCAGTGCGCCTGGTGGAGAATCGTTTGCCCGAGCAGGCGACCTGGGATGGTATCGATTAGTGTCGCGCGCGTGGTTTAATCCATGAACAACTTTTCATGAACTTCTCATTGCGAATCGAAGATGGTCGATAGTCAGATAAATAATCCGCTGCATGGTATCAAGCTCGAGCAAATGCTGAGCGAGCTGGTCGATCGCTATGGCTGGCCGGAATTGGCGCAGCGCATCGATATCAATTGCTTCAAGAATGATCCCAGTATCAAATCCAGTTTGAAATTTTTGCGGCGTACGCCATGGGCGAGAGCGAAAGTCGAAGAGTTATATTTGTATCCACAAAAGTTTTCCTGAGAGTTACCAGCAAAATGAAGTCGGTGTTCATTGTTAGCGCGATGCTGCAGGTCCTTCTGGGGAACGCCTACAACCTATTTATCATTTAAGAAATGGGGCCTGTTAGGCTCGGAGGCGCGCATCCCTGCGCGCTCACGTCCCCAGAAGGACCTGCAGCATCCCGCCCTGCCGAGAGCAGTGCAGGTTCGTTTTGAGGTATTGCTGAGCAAGTGGTGTAGGCAATAAAAAAGCCGCGCAGCGATTAAGCTGCGCGGCTTTTTTGTTCCGACTAACTGATAACCTTCGATCAGCTCGCTACGCGCAAGTTGGTCGGTGCTGCTGTCGGTTCTGCGTAGAACTGTTTGAACCATTTACGGAACTGGTGGATCGGGCCGTCGCCGTCGCACAGAGTCGGCGATTCCAGGTACACCTTATGCTCCCAAATCGGGATATCGGCCTGGACTTGCGTGCAGAGTTCGTTTTTCGCAAAGGCGGCCATCATCTGTTGGCCGGCGCTCATGGTTTTCGGCTCGACGAACACAAAACGCAGTTGCAATTGATTGGCGGTGATCGGAGTCGAGACGCCAACCATGACCGATTCCAGCGCGCCGGTAAATTGTTGATGACCGATGCCGGGGCCGTGGTTGGTGGTGGTCAAAAAGATATTAGCGGTTTCGCCGGAGGGATCGAACGAGCCGTCTTCCAGCAATTTCGGTACTTTGGCAACTAACTTGCCGACGCGTTGGATGCCTTCGAAGACGGTGTCGGTGTTGGGTACTTCGACAGTGCCGTGTACATAAACAAAGTGCGCCTGATCGCTGCCGTTTTCGGCCGCTTCCTGAATGCTGGTGTTGATGATCCAGTCCTTGGTTTCGGCGATGTGCCAATCGGCCGCTTCGAATTCGGGAATGGTTACCACGTCGAAGGTTGGCGCGATTTGCTGCGGGTGATACCAGGCCCAGATCATCTGATTGCGCTCGACGGTGGGGTAGGCATACACGGCTTGTTTGTCGCCGGCTACTTTCGGCGGCATATTTTTCGCGTACGGTACTTTGGTGCATTGACCGCCGCCATTGAACTGCCAGCCGTGGAACGGGCAGGCGATGCTTTCGCCGTCTACTTTACCGCCGTGGCCTAAATGCGCACCGAGGTGTGGGCAGTAGGCATCGAGTACTTTCGCTTCGCCGGACTCGGTGCGGAACAGCACTTGTTCTTTGCCGAAATAAGAGATCGGTTTCACTTCGCCGACCTTGAGGTCGGAGCTGAAGGCGACCACGAACCAGCCAAAGGGAATCGGTAATGCGTTGGAGGTGTTACTCATAAGATGTACTCCGACCATTGCGAGAAACGCTCATAAAATGCGTCGTGGAATGGCCTTGTTTGGGGGTTAACACAGCTCCCCGCCGGTATGACAGGGGATCATTTAATTGTCGCCCGAAAATATAGGTTGCTGTACATAGTATGGTCAACTGTCAAGTAAAAGTGGAACTATTCTCATTTGGCCGGGCTGCCTGTTAATACTGCATTCTTAGCATCGTTGTATCGTTGCTATCGCGATGTATTTGCTGCGCTTTTATTTATTGTAAGAAAAGCGCAAGGCGCGTTAACCGCGCCTTGCGCGAGCATCCCATTAACAAAATTTAATTAAAAGTCGCGCGCTGACAAGTTGTCGCAGAGGAGGGGGCGTGTGCGCGGCCATCGTTTAAAGCGAGAGCCGCGCACATTTTTATTTCAGGTTTCGAGCTTGGTTATCGCTCAGCTGTGATCGGGCGCGGTGGCGAGAGCGCGCTCCAGTTTCTTGGCGCGCAGGCCATGATCCTGTGCGAGTGCTAAATACATCGCCGGCACGATAAACAATGTGAACAAGGTACCGATGGAGATACCGGTAGCGATCACCATGCCCATGTTATTGCGGCTGACCGCACCCGCACCGGTCGCTATAACGAGCGGTATGACACCGAGTACCATCGCCGCGCTAGTCATTAAGATCGGCCGCAAACGAATGCCGGCGGCGGTCTCGATGGCCTCGCGCTTGGATTTGCCGCGATGCTGCTCTTCATTGGCGTATTGCACGATCAAAATACCGTGTTTGGCGATCAAGCCAACCAACGTGATCAAGCCCACCTCGGTATAGATATTAAGCGTGGCGACGCCAAGGAAGATAAATACCATCGCGCCGAAAATCGCCATCGGCACCGCGGTCATGATGATCAACGGGTCGCGGAAGCTTTCAAATTGCGCCGCCAGCACCAGGAAGATCATCAGCACGGCAAACGCCAGCGTGATGGCGAAGGTATTCGATTCCTGCATGCTTTGCCGCGACTGACCGCCGTAATCGATATCGTAGCCGTGTGGCAGCACTTCCTTGGAGATATCCTGCAGCGTTTTTAATACCTGTCCCAGCGGTACCGCAGCGACGCCGGAAATCGTCGCCGAGTTCAGCTGTTGGAAGTGATTGATAGTCTCCGGCACTGTTTTCGTTTGCAGCGAAATTAAGGTCGAGGCCGGCACCGAAGCGCCGCTCGGTGTGCGCAGGTAATAATCTTTCAGCTGATCGGCATTGAGACGATTGCTTTGCTGCACCTGCGGCATCACTTTGTAGGCGCGGCCGTCGATGCTGAAATAATTCACGTAGCCGCCGCCCAGCATCGAACCGAGCGCAGCGCCGATATCGCGCATGCTCATACCCATCGTTGCGGCTTTGTCGCGATCGACGATCACTGTGGTCTGCGGTTTATCGAATTTCAAATCGTTATCGATATAATAGAACTGACCGCTGGCCTGGGCTTTATCCATGAAAGCCTGCGCGACTTCATTGAGATTAGAGTACGGCTCGGTGGTCTTGATGACGAATTGCACCGGTAGACCGCTGCCGCCGCCTGGCAATGCCGGCGGCGAAAAAATCGCTACGCGCGCGCCGGCAATTTTGTTGTATTCCTTTTGCAACTCGACAACGATTTCGGCGGTCGAGCGTTTGCGCTCATTCCATGGTTTTAAAATCGTCGGCGAGAAGCCGCGGTTGACCGCGCCGAAACCATCGAATTGAATGGCGTGCTCCATCTCCGGAACGTTTTTGGAAATAATACTGAAGACCTGCGAAGAGAACATGCCCATTTGTTGCGTGGTGGCGGTGGGCGGGCCCGAGGTTACCGAGACGATGAACCCCTGATCCTCCTGCGGCGCCAGCTCGCTTTGGGAGAATTTGGCAAACACCAAAATCAAGCAGATGATAATGAAGCCGAAAGTGATAAACACTGCGCGCGCATCGAGTGCGTGCCGCAATAATGTTTGATAGATTTCGCGCGTCACTTCCAAGTTGTGGTCGATCATTTTCGCAAGTCGACCCTCACCCTGATCGTGTTTAAACATGCGTGAGCACATCATCGGCGATAGCGTTAATGCGATCACTGCGGAGATGGCGACCGCGCCGGCCAAGGTGAACGCAAACTCGGTAAACAATGAGCCGGTCAGGCCGCCCATGAAACCGATTGGCACATACACGGCGATCAACACCAGCGAAATAACGATGATCGGTCCGGTCAATTCGCGCGCGCCGGCCAGCGCGGCCTGCATCGGCGTCATGCCTTCTTTCATATGTCGATCGACGTTTTCGACGACGATAATCGCATCGTCGACCACCAGGCCGATCGCTAATACCAACGATAACAGCGTCAGCATATTGATCGAGTAGCCAAGCATCATCATGACCATAAAGGCGCCGATCAGCGATAGTGGCATCGCGATCATGGGCACGAATGCCGTGCGCATCGTGCCCATGAATAAAAACACCACCAGCGTCACGATCAGTAATGCTTCGATCAGCGTTTTAAGCACTTCCTGAATCGATTGCGTGACGTAAATCGATGAGTCGTAAACTATGTAACCCTTCAGCGCCGAAGGCAGTTGCGCCTCGATTTCCGGCCAGATTTTGCGCACGCGTTTGGTGACGTCGAGCAGGTTGGCGTCGGGCGCTGCTTCGATCATGATGGCGACCGATTTTTTGCCGTCGAGCTTGCCGTTCTCGTCGTAATCGACCGCGCCGAGCGTGACGTTGGCGACATCTTGCAAACGCACTAACGAATCGCCTTTCTGTTTAACCACCAAATTGCGGAATTCTTCCACCGAATGTAAATCGGTGTTGGAGTTCAGGTCGACCGAAATCATTTGGCCGCGCGTGGTGCCGATAGCGGAAATGTAGTGGTTGTTGCCGAGCGCGGTAAAGATATCCTGGGCTGTCAGATCGACCGCCGCGAGTTTTTGCGGATCGAGCCAGGCGCGCAATGCGAACTGACGATTGCCGGCGATCTCGGCGCGCTGTACGCCGGGCACGGTTTGTATTTTCGGTTGCACGACGCGAATCAGATAATCCGACAGCTGACTGGCCGACATCACATCGCTGTTGAAGTTGATAAACATCGCCGCGGTGGTTTCCGATACCTGCACCGATAATTGCGGCTGCTGCGCCTGCGGCGGCAGCTGATTGATCACCGAGTTAACCTTGGTGTTGATTTCGGTCAGCGCGCGATTGGCGTCGTAGTTGAGGCGCAAATTCGCGGTGATATTGCTGACGCCGCTGACGCTGCTCGATGTCAGATAATCGATGCCTTGCGCCTGAGAAATAGCGGCTTCCAGCGGCGTGGTGATGAAGCCAGCGATAACGTCCGGGTCGGCGCCGAAATAGGTCGTGCTGATGGTGATATTGGCGCTTTCCAGTTTCGGAAAGTTACGCACAGGCAAATCGAACATGGCGCGCAGGCCGAGTATCAAAATCATGATACTGACGACGCTGGCGAGCACCGGGCGTTTAATGAAAATATCCGTGATATTCATAGTGAAAGCTCTACTTCAGTGGCGGTGGGCAGCGCCGGCGCTGTGCTCGGTACTCGCGGGCTCGCTCCGCAGACGCGCGCACTTCGGCACAAGCCAGAGTGCGCGCCGTATGATTCGCGATGTTCAATTCGAACTCGCATATTCAATGCTTCGGTTACTCTTCGCTCGGATGCGGATCGGGATCGTTGGCCGGCAGGATCGCGTTATTGATATTCAGCGGCGAGCCGTTTTTAATTTTCAACTGACCGCTGGTGATGACTTGATCGCCGACTTCGATACCCTTGACGATGGCCACTTGATCGCCGCGCGTCGGACCGGTAGTGACGAAAATCTGTTTCGCGAATAGTTCATTGGCGTCGGTTTTGGCCGCATCGGGTTTTTTCTCGTCCGCTTTTGTCGTAGCGGGTTTCGCTCCGTCGACCTCGCCAAGCCTATCCTTGGTGGTGGCGAGATATACCGTTGCGCCGTACGGGTTGTAAGTGACGGCAGTGATCGGCAACGTAATGAATTTTTCCGGCTTGCCAATCTCGATTTTCAAATTGATGTACATGCCCGGCAGCAGTTGATGCTTCGGATTCTGCAGCGTGGCGCGCACTTGCACATTGCGGGTGTCGGCGTCGACTTTCGGATCGATCGCGGTAATCCTGCCGGTGAAATTTTGCGTCGGGAAGGTATCGCTGACCGCGGTGACCGATTGACCGGTGCGCAGCGTCGCTAATTGTTGTTGCGGCAGATAAAAATCGACGTGAATCGGATCGAGCGTTTGCAGCGTGACGAGTTTGCTGCCGGCGGCGAGGTATTGACCGGGATCGGCATTGCGGATGCCGATATGGCCGCTGAACGGCGCGCGAATACGCTTTTTGTCGACGATGGCTTGTTGCTCGGCGACTTGCGCTTTCGCGCTTTTAGCGTTCGCCTGCTGGGTATCGAGTTCCGCCTTGCTGATGGCTTGAGCCTCGAATTGCGCGACGGCGCGCTGATAATTCAAGTGCGCGAGATCGGCATTGGCGCGCAGCGATTCCAGTTTGCCGATATCGTCGGCGGCGCGCAATTCGACTAACAGCGTGCCTTCTTTTACGTCGACACCGGATTCGAAGTGAATTGCGTCGACCACGCCGGCGACTTCATTGCTCAAGTCGGCGCCGCGCACTGCGTGCAGGCTACCGACCGCGGTGACCAGTTGGTGCCAATCGTCGGTTTGCGCGCGCATGGCGGTGACGGTTTGTTGCGGCGTGCCCATCGCTTTGTAAGCGGCGATTTTGCGCGATACGTTATATCCCCAGATACCGCCGATTACCGCCACCATGGCAACTACAACTCCAATCATGATTAACCAGCGCTTCATTCGGGGGATGCTCCGTTCTCTTGTTGTGTGTTTTGTTGTACATCTTGTTGCGCGGCCGACGGTGTCGTGCCGGCGTTAGCCGATGCGGCCGCAACGTCGGTATTGGTCGCCTGCCATTGACCGCCGAGCGCTTGAAACAGCGCGGCGGTATCCTGATAGCGGCTCGCCAGGGCCTGCGAATAATCAATCCGCGCCTGCTGATACACGCGTTGTGCAATCAGCAGATTCAGATAGCTGACGCCGCCCAGCGCATATTGTTTTTCGGTGATGCTGAGGCTGCCCTGCGCGGATGCCAACGCTTCGTGCTGAGCCTGCACGATCTGGGCATCGCTTTGCAGCGCGGTCAGCGCGTCGGCCACGTTTTGAAAGGCCGTCAATACGGTGAGGCGATAATCGGCGGAGGCCTGGTCGAACGCTGCGATGGCGGCGCGCCGTTGCGCCGTCAAAGTGCCGCCGTGGAACAGCGGCTGGGAAATATTGGCGCCGATATTCCAGATTTTATCGCTGAATAAATCGCCGAATGTATTAGCTTGCGAACCATAACCGCCAGCGATGGAAACCTGCGGATATAAATTGGCGGTGGCGACACCGATCTGCGCGGAGGCTTGATGCAGCGACGCTTCCGCGGCGCGAATATCCGGACGCTGACGCGCTAATTCCGAAGGTAGGGAAAGAGGGATTTCCTGCGGTAATAATAATTCGCCGAGATCGAAATCGGTCGTTTCGCGCTCGCTCGGCAGTTTGCCGAGATATACCGCCAATTGATTCTGCACGGCGGATAATTGTTTTTCCAACTGCGGCAGCGTGGCGCGCACGCTGGCGAGATTGGAGTTCGCCGTCAACACGTCGACATAGGCCGCGGCGCCGAGTTCATGGCGCTGCTTGGCGATATTCAATTGTTTTTCCAGGTCCGCGACGATGTCTTTGGTCGCCGAGATTTGATCGCGCAGCGACGCTTCGGCGACACCGCTGGTCACGACATTGGCGGCCAGCGTTAAATAGGCGGCCTGTAGTTGATATTGCTGGTAATCGACTACAGCGGCTTGGCGCTCGACGCTGCGGCGCACGCCGCCAAATAAATCGAGCGTATAGGAAACGTTCACCGATGCGTTGTATACGTTGTAAATGCTGGATGTGGTACTAGTGGAGCCCGGAATATTGATGGCTTGCGCGCGCTGGCGCGAAACGCCACCGGCGGCATCGACACTGGGGAAAAACCCGCCGCGTTCCGCGTTGAGGTTTTCCTGCGCCTGCCGCAATGCGGCGTTGGCCGCTTCGACGGTCGGACTATTGGCAAAAGCCTGTTCGACCAGGCGATCCAATTTGGGCGAGCCGAACAAGGTCCACCATTGCGTGGGTAATGGGCGATCGGCAACGAATACTTGCGCGGCTCCTCCCGGTGTCTCGGTCGGCGTCGCCGCTGTCTGTTGCGGCAATGGTTGGGCGGTGTAGCGTTCGGGTGCCGGCGCGGGAGGCGCTTTAAAGTCGGGGCCAACGGCGCAGCCGCTGGCAACCGCGACAGCAAATACCAGTGGTAATAATTTTGATGGGGCGATTAAAGGCCGGGTCGAGACACGGGTTATCGGCATTGGGTTTCCTTTGGACGCTGACGCGCGCCGGGCTTTCGCAACAATGCGGGAGTATTTGCCGCAGTGACGGGTGTGGTTTGCTCGGCGCTCGCGCCGAATGTCTCGATAGCGTCGGTACTGTCGATAACGTCGGTACTTGTGGCGACGCCGCGCAACAGTATGTCGAACACCGAATCGATATAGGTTTGCAGTGTTTTGCGCTGGCTGACAGTACTGTTTTGGTTAACGTATTCGTGCATGCGGAGGATCATTTCGTTGGCGCCGCCGATAATCATCGCGGCGGTTTCCGGATCGAAATCGCTGCGTAACTCTCCGCGCGCCTGGCCCTGCGCTAATAACGCCACCACCGCGCGAAAATTGCGATTGAAAGTCCGCGCGGCCAGCCGATGCCCATTGCCGCAGCTATGGTTCGACAAGGCGCGCAACACGAGCTGAATTTTTTGTGGGTTGGCAAAAAAATCGGCGATTTCGAAATCGATCAAGCGGCGCAGTTTGGGGAGCGATGCACCGGGCTCGGCGAGCAATTGCTCGGCGAACTCGGCGTGCGACATACCGGCTTCGCGCATCACCGCAAGAAATAGTTCTTCCTTAGAAACGAAATGGTGGAAGACATTGGATTTACTCACGCCGGCGCGCTCGGCGATGGCGCCCACCGATACCGAGGCGAAGCTTTCCAGAGCGAACAACTCGGCGGCGGCCTGCAAAATTGCACGCGCGCCGTGTGATAGATTTTGAGCAGTATTCATGCAGTATCTGGGTGGCGACGACAAACTGGAGCAGAGCGTACGAGTGGTCGGCCATACTGACCGATGGGTCAGTGCAGTTTATTGGCTAACGGCACGACGTGCAACCCTGCGTTCAACGATGTCTTCAGTTTATACCGCAATATCGAAGTGCACTGTTTTGTTGCCAATATTTAACAAATATTTAGCGGCTGTTGAGCGGGCGCGGAGGGTCGCGATTAAGTTCGTGTAAGGTTTGCGATAAAGCTTGCCAGAAGGGTTGGCAGTGTGTAGCTAAATCCACCCGAAATGGTTAAAAAGTGATCGAAATGCGCTTATGCGATGTGGGCTGGCGAAAAAACCCTATACACAAAGTTATCCACAGATTTTTGCACAGATTTTGGGGAAAACCTGTAAGCCCGTCGTGCGCGCGACGATTCATCGAATTGCCATAGTTGATTAAAATGTCAGCTAAATGGCAGGGGGCTGAGGCCATTTTTATGACATTTTTTTTACGCTGGGCGATTTATCTCATGCTACAGCAATAAGCTGTCACAAAATCTTCTTTTTATTCGCTATTTTGGTAGAACCACCATGGTGGCCCCGTTAGATTGTTATCCACAGCCGTAATAGCCCCGCACACAGCGTAGAAAGGTGCGCCGCGATGGTGCTTGCTAACTTTGGGGCGGCGCTTGGGTTAGATGCCGGAAAAGTGTACTGAAAATGGCGGCTAACTAGAGCGATAAGGGAAGGGCTTGCGGGTTTATAAGGAAGGATTTGGGATTTATATGGGAGGGTTTAGGGTTTATTCGGCCGCCTTACTACGACCGGGCTGATGCCCTAGTATTGGCGGCTGCAACTCTTCGGCGTAATCCGCCTGCAGCCACCACGGCTGCGGATGGTATTGGCGCAACAAGTGCCGACGCTCGCCTTTGTTGCGGCGACACCCGCTGGCAGGAATGACCTCCAGAACTGCATGCCGCCGGCGCTCGCCGCGATGGCGTCGATCTTCAAACATAGAGATTACGGTGCCGCGCTTTAAACATACGATTTTATTTTCCCAGAGACAGCATTCCTGTGGTGGGGAAAGCCGCCCAGATGTCGCGTTTCTGTTTAGTGATTCGCACAGCTATTCTAACGACCGATGGCATCGCTAACAACCATTCGAACGAGATCTTAGGAGTTGATTGATGGCGCATGAACGCGACGACATTCGCGAGGAGAGCGGCGATGCCTCTACGCCGCCCTCTAGTTATCGAATGGTGGCCGAGCGCGCGGATTTTTTGTTGATCGACAAGGCGCCCGACATCAGCGTGCACCGCGACCAGGAACAATATGGCTTGGTCGAGCGGGTTGCCGCCGAACACGGCTGCGCTCAACTCTATCTGGTGCATCGACTCGATCGCATGACTAGCGGTCTATTGCTGCTGGCCAAATCGGCGGCCAGCTGCGCTGCTTTGGCGCGACAGTTTGCCGAGCACAAGATCGAGAAAATGTACGTGGCGCTCAGCGATCGCAAACCGCTGAAAAAGCAGGGCAGTGTTCGCGGCGATATGTTGCGCGCGCGCGACGGCGCCTGGCGTTTAGCGCGTAGCCTGGAGAATCCGGCGCTAACGGTTTTCCATAGTCGCTCGGTCGAACCCGGCCTGCGTCTATTCGTGTTGCGGCCGCGCACCGGTAAAACACATCAATTAAGAGTGGCGATGAAAAGCCTCGGCGCGCCGATCCTGGGCGATTCGCGCTATGGCGGCAGCGTGGCCGAGCGCGGTTATTTACACGCCTGCGCACTGCGCTTCGAATATGCCGGAGAGACTGTTTGCTTTAGCGAACCGCCGCGGACCGGCGCGCTGTTTTGCGATCCGATGGTGCAGGTGGCCTTGCAGGAGGAACTCGATGACTGGCGACGCGAAATGGATTGCGCGCGCTAATAAATAAAGTCGCGGTAAATAGCCGGTACCAATAGGCTATTTACTCGACCAGCAATATTAGCGCTGCGCGATTCTTAATGATGGTGCCCGTGCGGGCCGTGGACATGACCGTGCGCCAGCTCTTCCGCGGAGGCCGCGCGGACGTCGTCGATAGTCACCGCGAAATGCAGCACGCTGCCGGCCAGCGGATGGTTAGCATCGACCGTAACCGTAGTATCGCCGACTGCGGTAATTTGCACCGACATCGTGCCGTTATCGGATTGCGCGTTAAAGCGCATGCCGACCTCGAGCTCGTTGGGCTCGGGAAATGCATCGCGCGGCACTTCCTGAACCAGATCGGGGGAGTGCACGCCATAACCGTCCTGCGGTTGCACGGTGACGGATAACTTATCGCCGGCCGCTTTGCCTAATAATTGATTCTCGAGGCCGGGAATAATATTGCCGGCGCCCTGCAGGTATGTCAGCGGCTCGCCTTCGACGGAGGCATCGAGCACTTCGCCGGCATCGTTGGTGAGTTCGTAATACATGCTCACCACGCAGTTCTCTGCGATCAGCATAATAATTTGCTCCTATGTGAAATCGGTGTTTCGATCGAGGTAGACAAGTTACACACTCTCCGTGGTGAGCCAGGCGTGGTGGATCAGGCATGGCAGGCCAAGACTGACGGACCAGGAGGAGAGATGTGGTTAAATGAGATCCGCAGTGCGGAAATGCGGCAGAGCGAGCTGAGCGGGGTGGCTAACGTCAACGATCTCGGCTCGCAGTTTACCCATATTCCAGCGTGCCGACAAACCGCGCGCGCACATTATCCTTCCGCCGCATACATGCCGGCGTATACTGCGGCGACCCTGCGACGAGGTTAAAGAACATGCTGAAATATTTATGGTTGGTCGGCTCTTGCTTACTATTGCTCACGCCCGCTTATGCCAGCGAGCCGTGTCCGGCGTGGCTCAATCAAAACAAACGCCTGCTGCATTCCGAACAGAGTAAAAATTTGTGCGACTACAGCGGCAAGCCATTGTTGATCGTCAACACCGCCAGTCATTGCGGTTTTACGCCGCAGTTCAAAGGTCTCGAAGCGCTGTATCAACGCTATAAAGCGCAGGGTTTAGTCGTGGTGGGATTTTCCTCGGACGATTTTCGGCAGGAGGCCGGCGACGAAGCGCAAACCGCCAAGGTGTGTTTCGCTAATTTCGGCGTGACCTTCGATATGTATGCGCCGATCGCCGTCAGCGGCGACGCCGCCGATCCGTTGTTCAAGGAGTTGGCGCGCCAGGGCGGCGGTTTTCCGCGCTGGAATTTCTATAAATATCTGGTCGATCGACATGGCGTGGTGGTGGACCGTTATTCCAGTTTGACCAAACCCGATAGCGACGACCTTAATAAAGCCATCGAAAAAGTATTGAATACGCGCTGAGCCGTCGTTGTGAAAAAACAATCGTCATGAAAAAGCCGGCGCCATGAAAAAAACAGCGGATACTTTGCTTGATGCCATTGCCGCCCAGCTCGATACGCTGTTGCAGCAGTTGGCGGCAGGCTTCGATGTAACGCCGGCGCAACGCCTGCATTTGGAGGGCTTAACCGCAGCCTGGTTATTGGCCGGCGGCGACGCGCAGGTTTTATTGCAGCTCTGTCGCCAGCGCATGCCGGCCGGCACCGACGTGAAATTAAGCGTGGATGGTCGCACGCTGCAGTTCGATCTGTGGCAGCAGCGTGCGCCGGTCTATCCAACGACGACGGATTAAATCGCGGAGCGATTCCCCAAGCAATTCTGTGTGCAACTCCTTGGACGATTCTCGGAGCAGTGCCCGCAGCAAATTTCCGCAGTGAAGACTGCGACAATTATTTTATCGGGCTTTGCGCGTGCGGAAATACGGCGGCTCTGCAGCGATACCGAGCAGTGCGCGGCGAATTAAGTCGAGACCGATATAGCTGACGTATTGCTGGAACTGCTGGCGCGGAAAATTGATCTGCAAACGCTGCGCGCGCAAATCGTCGCGCGTCCCCCAGGCGATCCAGACCGTACCCACCGGTTTTTCGGCGCTGCCGCCGTCGGGTCCGGCAATGCCGGAAACCGCAATCGCATAATCGGCGCCGCTGCGTCGCAATGCGCCGGCCGCCATCTGCAATACCACGGCTTCGCTAACTGCTCCTTCCGTTTCCAGCAGATTATTTTCGACCGCGAGAATTTCGTGTTTGATGCGATTGCTGTAAGTGACAAAGCCGGCGTCGAATACCCGCGAAGCGCCTGGCACCTGAGTAATTAAATTGGCGATTTGACCGCCGGTGCAGGATTCCGCCAGCGTTACTTTTTTCCCCTGGGCCGCTAATAATTGCACGACGCGGGCCGCGAGCGAGATTTCGCCCTCGCCGATTAAATAGTCGGCGATTAACGGCTGCAAGCGCGGCAATAATTGTTCGACCGCGGCGCGTGCGGCTGCTGTCTGCGTGCCGAGTTTTAAATCGAGTTGCGGAAAGCCGGCGCGAAAACCCAGCTCGATATCGCTTGGCCAATCGGTAATCGAATCGCTGATGCGTTGTTGCAACGACGATTCGCCGATGCCGAATAGTGCAAAGCGCCGCACCTGACTGCTACCGATGGGAAATGACTCGCGCAGCGCCGGCAGAATTTCGGCGGTCAGCATGATATCCAGTTCGCGCGGCACGCCGGGCGTACAAATGATGCGGCAGTTTCCCAATAACATGGCGAACCCCGGCGCGCTGCCGATGGCATTGGCGACCAGCGTGCAGCCGCTCGGGAGTAGTGCCTGTTTGCGATTGGCGGCATTCACGGTCAAACCGATGCGCGCGCACCACTGCTGCAAATCGTGCAGAGCAGTCGGATGCTCCGCCAGCTCGACGCCGCAGGCCATGGCTAATGCCTGCGCGGTCATATCGTCCACGGTCGGCCCTAAACCGCCGTTCACCAACAATACGTCGCAATCCTGCGCCAGCCATTGCAGCGCCGCGACCAGCTCGTCGAGATCGTCGCCGACGGTTAATTTTTTGCGAATATTCCAGCCGTCGTCGGCCAGATAACGCGCGATCATGGCCGAGTTGGAGTCGACGATATCGCCGCTCATCAATTCGTTGCCGGTCAACAGTAGATGCACAATCATACGGCGTTCCCGATCATTGACTGATCTTAATAGGTTTAGCGGCGCCGGGCGCGAGCGGCTGCATGACGGTTTCGGTTTTGATTTCCAACTGCGTGGGCGTGCCGTCGGCGGCCCAATATTTAAAGCCCTGGTAGCGGTGGCCGTCGACGCTGACGCCTTCCATCATCAATTGACCATTCGGCCACCACATGCGCTGGCGGCCATGCTCCTTGCCGAGCTTCATCTGCCGTTCGCTGAGCAATTGCCGGTCGTTGTACCAGGTCAGCCAAAGACCATCGACGACGCCTTCCTTGGTCGTACATTTCCATTCCAAACCGGCGGGTGGCTGGTTGCCCTGGACGACGTGGTCGGCCGGGCAGGTGGGCGCTTCTGCGAGAGCGCTTTGATGGGCGGCGAACAGGCCGGCAAGCAGGAGAATACGCGGTGCAATCACGGCGACTGACTCGGAACAAAGGTGCGTAATACTAGCTTTTTACCGCCACGCATCGCCAGCCGACGACATGGGCAACTTTTTGTTAAGGGGGAAAGCTATTGGCCCGATTTTTCGGTAGCATGGAGTTCCGCGACGCCGAATCAGTGAGGAGTAAGTGCGATGCCCGAGATCAAACGCCCGGTACAGACCGTCGAAGTTAATTATGTCTGCGATAAATGCGGCCACGGCATGATGGAGGGCGTAGGTGAAATGAATGCCCAGACCGGCGAGTTGCTGCACCGCTGCATGATCTGTGGCGATGAAAAAGTGTTCAAGTGGGTCAGTTATCCGCGCATCGACTACGTCGGCATCGGCGAAAAAATATAATCCGGCGGCTCGCGCCGCGCGATTTGCGGTAAACAATCAGATTAGTTTGAAAAAAAACTCGATTTGCGTTCCAATAGCGCCGGTCGTTTTCTGAGCCTCCCTTAAGGCTCATTCCAAGATCAATGCCGCAATAGCTCAGTCGGTAGAGCAACTGATTCGTAATCAGTAGGTCGGAGGTTCGATTCCCCCTTGCGGCACCATCGCCACAATTAACCAGCCCCTAACGATCTTCAGTTCTTACCGCTAGGCCTATCGACTATTTGTCGCTTGAAGCACATCGTTTTTAATGTCACTCGTTCTCCACTACAATCATTGCTTACTTCGATGATCGCGTGAAACCCATGGAACCAGCCAACATAGTCGACGACATCAACAAAAAGACTATGCACGCCGCGATCACGTCGTATTCGGCGTTCGACGAATTGAGTCCGCCGGAGCGTATCGCGTTGGCGCGCATTGGCGAGCAGGTTAAGGGTGGCGCTATTCTCGATCTGGGGGTGGGCGGCGGCAGAACGGTTCGGCATCTGTGCGCGATCAGTTCGGATTATATCGGCGTCGATTATGTGCAGGGTATGGTCGATGCGTGCCGCGGCAAATTTCCGGGCGTGCGTTTCGAGTATGCCGACGCGCGCTCGATGCCGCAATTCGGGGATGCTTCGTTCGATCTGGTGGTGTTTGCCTGGGCCGGCATCTGCATGGTGGATCACGCTGGCCGGTTGGCGATTCTGCGCGAGGTGCGGCGCATTTTGCGGCCCGGCGGTTATTTTATTTTCTCCACCTACAACCAGAATTGCGCCGATCACGATGCGCCGTTCGCGTTTCCGGATTTCACTTTCAGCGGCAATCCGCTGCGGCTTGCCGTGAATACCTTGAACTTTGTGCGCAGTACGGTGTTTGGGCTGATTAACAAACAAAAGCTGCGGCGCTTTGAAGTGCGCACCAGCGAGTATTCGATCATCAACGATCGCTGTCACGATTATGCCACCATGCTGTATTACATCACCTTTACCAATCAGCTGAAGCAACTGGCGGCGACGGGCTTTTCCGGCGCGGTCGTGGCGTACGATACGGATGGCAATGAGTTGGCAGGCGAGACTCCCGGCAATTCCTTTACATTTGTTGTCAGCGGTTAGCTACCTAAAATCAAACCTGTCGCATTGTGCTATCTGTGCTATCGAGCGAGCGGTGCGCGGACTGAATTCATTTTGCGTTGAGCTGGACGATGACGGCCTCGTCGGGCCGCGCCACGCCGCCCATCTGCCGCGCCGACGGCTGCGGATCGTCGAACTCCGCTGTTAGCTCAAAATTCGCCAATATTTTTGCGACCACTATTTTGCACATATGGTGCGAAAACCGTTGGGCGGGGCAGGCATGTTTACCGTGCCCAAAGGTGCTGATAGTTTCTTTACCGGTCGGTGCTAGCGAATTGACGATTTGATTTTTCTGGAAGTGCGCCGGATCGAATTCAGCTAATTCGGCGCTTTGAATATTGGTCACCGACAACATGGTCGCGATATAGACGCCCGGTTGCACCGTGTAGTTTTGTTGGCCATCGTCAAACTCCAGCGGCGTTACCACTTTGCGCAGAGTCAGCGAGCGCTGCGCCAGGCGCACGCTCTCCATCATTACCTGCTCTAGAATGCACAGCGTATTCAATGCGTCGATCGAAGTGTAAAAGTTTTCGCCATAGTGTGCGCGCACTGCGGCGATTTCGGCTTTGACCTGCGCCATTACATCGGCGTGCTGCAGCAGGCGCACGATCACCCAGGCGATGGCGGCGTATAGGTTGGAAAGAAAACCCTGATTGGTATTGATGATATTGTGCGCCAGCTTACGCGCGCGATCGTCGGCGCTGTCGCCGCTAAAGTGCTCTCTTAAAAAATCGGCGGCGGCATATTCTTTTCGCGGATTGTTATCGTGCTCGTCGATAATTTTCTTCAGCAATTCTTTTATCTCGGCGACGGCGGCCTTTTCGCGAGCCTTGTTGCTTTTGATGGTCTCGAGCGTTTGCTGCGGGTTTACGAAGGCGCTCTCCTGACCGATGACGTCGAAATGGCGCTTTAATGCCGGCCAATAGGCGTCGGCCGCTGCCTCTTTGGCGATCCATAAGCCGTAGCCGACGCGTTGTTCCAGGGTGCGAATCGCATCGAAAATATCGATGCGATCGAACCCCTGCCAGCGCTGCAGCTCGATGTTGACCAGATCATTGATAGTGACGACATAACCCGGCATGCGTTTATTGAGTAGCAGCTGATAAAACAAACCGATATCGGCATCCTGAAAAATTTCGCTCGGCGTTTTAAAGCCGATCATGTCGTAGGTCGCGAGTCCGAAGCTGGCCTTTTCCTCTTCCAGCTTATAAAGATTTTCCAAACCCTTGGGTGCGAAGGTCATCAGCAGGTTGAAGCCGAAAATATCGAGCAGGTAGGTATCGCCGTGGCGCGCGCGCAACTCTTGCAGGTATGCGGTCGGCGCCTCCAGGAAGCGCAGGCCGGCACCGATATGCGGTAGCTCCTCGCCGGCGATCGGCGGCAGCGGTGAAATCAGATGTCCATACATATCGATTGGCTCCGGCGCGGCATGTATTAGCGATAGCGATTGCCCAAACGTGGCTGTTTAGCTACCATCGCCGACTCCCACGGATTATGCAATCGAAGTTGCATTTGCCGCCCAAAGCGGCGCCACTCTACGAAGTAATACGGTATGCAATCCTCGCCCATACGGTCCTCGCCCATAGGTTCCTCGTTGAAGTCCCCGCGTTTGCAACTCGATTCCGCCAGCCGCAACGAACTGTTGCTGCAAGCCTACCGCGGCGTGCTGGCATTGGCGCTGTTCGGCTTTGCCATGAGTCTGCTGCTGTTTCAGGCGTACGCGCAGATTGCGCTGGGCCTCGCGATTGCGATCGGCGTCGCCGGCGAGCGCCTGACGGTGGCCGGACACTCCCTGTTTGCATCGCGGCTGCTGATCGCTTTCCTGGCGGTCGCTATTTTTGCATTGGCCGGCAGCGGCGATGGCGTCAACGACGCCATCATCTATCTATGCGGCCCCTTGATGGTGTTGGCCGTTATATTTTTGCCGCTGCGCGAATATATCGCCTGTGCGGTAGTCCTTGCGCTGGGTATGTGCGGGCTGGGCTTCGCCACGCTATTAAATCGGCTGGAACTGCCGCATAACGATTCGCCGCTGTGGCAGATTTGGCCGCATCTCATCATTTTTTTGGTCGCGCATGCGGCCAATACCTTTATGCTGAACAGCATCGTATCTCGCATGGGCCGTTTCTTGTCGAGCGAAAGAAGCCGCTTGACCGAGGAGCGCGCGGTTTGGCACCAGGCTGCGTTCACCGATGTGTTATCGGGGGTATTCAATCGCCGCGGTTTTATGGACGATGCCGAGCGCCAACATCGCCGCGCGCAGATCGAGCGCATGCCGCTGGCGGTGTTGATGATCGATATCGATCACTTTAAAGCGGTCAACGATACTTACGGGCATGCGGTCGGCGATCTGGTCATTCAGAACCTGGCGGCAAAATTACAGGGCCATTTTCGCAATACCGATATTATCGGCCGGCTGGGCGGCGAGGAATTTTGCGTGCTGCTGACCGGCGTCGATCACGAGCGCGCGCAACATAGCGCCGAGCGTTTTCGCGCCGCCGTTGCGGCGTTGCCGGTCGATACCAAGGCGGGTCCGGTCGCTTACACGGTCAGCATCGGCTTTGCCTGGATGAAAAATAACGAAGCGCTGCCGGCGCTATTGCAGGTTGCCGATAGAGCGCTGTACCGCGCCAAACAGCACGGCCGCAATTGCGTGATGGCGAGCAATTATTGGGATAAGCTGACGGTGGGCAGCAAACTTTAGGGAACCTCTGAAAAACTACTACGCTGGCAAATACTGCGTTAAAAGCGCGCGCCAAAATCCTCATTTATTACGTATAAACTCCGGTTTTGTCGCGCGCTTTTGCCTTGTCTTTGCTGCGCTCGCTACGTTTTTCAGAGGTTCCCTAGATCAACCTGTTAAATCTGGCGTTGCAGTTTTATTGCCTAGAGTCTCTAACAAAATGAGCGGAAGGCTTGTGGCCTGACGCAGTAGCCGGGTTTTTTTTCCTGGCCACGCAAAGACGTGCATCCATGCACAGGCTCGGCGTCGCCCTTGTGCCGCGCGCTCTTAGCGGTAATCCATGGCGACACACGGTCCAGGAAAAAGACCCGGCTACCGCGTTGTCATCTTTGCCGTACGCTCATTTTGTTAGAGCGTTCTTAGGTGTTAGCGCGCTCGCTCCATATCTCCACGTCCAGCACATGCTCGTCGCCGGCCGCGAGTACGACGCTATCGTCCATCACATTGGCGCTTTCGATACACAGCATGCGCTGCCAGGCATCGGCGGCGAACTGACTCAGTCTTTTCGATTTTTCAATATGCGGATTCCATACCACGGCGGAAGTCGAGCTGTGCGTGCGCAGGTGAATCGCGCGCTGCCAGCCGGCATCGCGTAGTTGAATGTGTCCAGGTACTTGCCGATAAATACGATCGACTTCGCCATCGATGCGAATGGTGCCGTGTTGTGGAAACTCTCGCCAGTCCTGCAGCGTATCGATATAGGTAGAGTTTTCGAAGCCATCGATTTCGATTTGGCGAATATCGCTGATCGCGAAATAACTGTGCAAGGCCTGCGTGAGCGCCAGCGTTGCGTCGCCGATATTGCGCGTGGCCAGTTGCAGGCGCAGTGTCGCGCCGATGCTGATGGTCAGCGTCAAGTCCACCGGGTGTGGCCAACTCGCGGATAATTCGGCGGTGGGATAACGCAGCACAATCTGTGTAAGCGCCGGCTGGTCGACGATCGATTCCAGCAGCCACGTTTGCGTGCGAACCAAGCCGTGCGCCGGTGCGTTACCTGCCGACAGTGCTGCGCGCACCGGCGCGGGATTGCGCGCCAGCTCGCCGAACCACGGCCAGCAAATCGGTATGCCGCCGCGAATGCTTTGCCCGCGTTTAAATGCCGCCTGCTCGCTCAGCCAAATAATCGCGCGCTCGCCGCGCGGCACGAACTCGAGCACTTGCGCACCTTGCAGCGCTATCAATGCAGTGGCGCAATCGTTGTGAACGCGCAGTATTGGTAGTTCGTCGAGTTGCACGAGCTCCACCGACGACGACGCCATTGTTTGTGTCGATGACATTTTGCTCGCGGGCAGGATCGATTCGGCAGGCATATTAATTCTTCGCTAGTTCGTTAAAAATTTAGAACCTATCTCAAAATTGCTGTGCTCGCTAATTTTGAGATGGGTTCTGCAATCGGTGCGGAATAATCAGGATTTGAGCACCGACATCGTCAAGCGCGAAATGCACACTGTTTTATCCTGCTCATCCGAGATACGAATGTTCCAAACATGGGTCGAGCGGCCGATATGAATCGGCGTCGCGACGCCAAATACTAAACCCTGGCGGACGCTGCGAATATGATTGGCGTTGATCTCCAGGCCAACCACGAAATGGCCGGGCTCCACGCACATTTGCGCGGCCAGACTGCCGACGGTTTCCGCCAGTGCCACCGAGGCGCCGCCGTGCAGGATGCCCATCGGCTGATGCGTGCGATGATCGACCGGCATGCTGGCTTTGATGTAGTCGTCGCCGACGTCGGTGATTTGAATGCCGAGATGCCGCACCAGCGTATTTTCGGTGATCTGCTGAATTTCAGCCGTCGACAGTTTATGTTTCCAGATAGCCATGACGGTACCTCATTGATTGAAATGGGCTGAATGAAATGGGCCGGTCGCCATCTTAGCGCTTCATCACGGTCAGCGTTAAGCGCGACATACAGACGATGCGATCCTGCGGATCGGCGATGCGAATATCCCACACCTGCGTCGAGCGGCCGATATGCAAAGGCGTAGCCACGGCGTATACCAGGCCGGCTTCGACGCGGCGAATATGATTGGCATTGATTTGCAATCCGACGCAATATTCATCCGCGCCCAGGCAGAGTTGCGCGGCGTAGCCGCCCACCGTTTCCGCCAATGCCACCGATGCGCCACCGTGCAAGATGCCGCGCGAACGCCGCGTGCGCTCGTCGACCGGCATGCTCGCTTTGACATAATCGGCGCCGACCTCGACGATTTCGATACCGAGATGTTCGTTCAGCGAGTACTGAGCGGGATCGGAGAGTGGCGGGAGCGGAGCAGTTGCTTTCCAAATCGACAACGTTAGATCTCTAAAAAAACGCGGCGGGGTGTGCGACAGTGTTGCCTATGATGCCGGGCTAAACGATCATGTGCAAATTGGCTTTTGCGCGGTTGGCACCGATTCTTGTATAGCGTTTGCTTGGGCTCCGAGCCGAAGCCAGTTGATCGCAATGATCCGAAGTGAGATTGGGAGCATTTATGGCATCGTTGTTCGAGGTGGGACAAATGGAAAATCTTGAAACGATTAGAAAGAGCATAGATGACATCGATAATTCTATAATTTCGCTGCTTGCGGAGAGATTTAAACTGACCGATCGAGTGGGGATTTATAAGGCGAAAAACGGCCTTCCAGCCAAAGATAAAGTTAGAGAGTCGGCGCAGCTAAAGCGAATCGTCGAGCTCGCAGCGAAGTATGAGCTAGATCCTGAAGCTGCAGTGGAGCTGCTTAATAACATTATTGCGCGCGTTGTGAAAAATCACGAAGTTATTGCGCAAGAATACAAAAGCTAAAGTTAGCTGGCTGCGCTGTTGCGCTACACCAAAGATTATTTGAGGCACGATGTCATGGGATTGCAACCTACGATCAAGCTCAACGATACACGCGTTATTCCACAGCTCGGTTTTGGCGTCTGGCAGGTGCCGAGCGATATAACGGCGACGGTGGTGAGCGAGGCTATCGCGGCCGGTTACCGTTCGATCGATACGGCTGCGGTGTATGAAAATGAAGCGGGCGTCGGCGCGGCGATTCAGAAAAATAGTGTGCCGCGCGATCAATTGTTCATTACTACCAAGTTGTGGAATTCGCGGCATGGTTACGACGATGCGCTGCGATCTTTCGACAAGAGTCTGAGTCGGCTCGGGCTCGATTATATCGACCTGTTCCTGATCCATTGGCCGGCCCCGCAGCGCGATCTGTATGCGGGTGCGTGGCGTGCGCTGGTCGAGCTACAGCGGCAAGGGCGCGCGAAATCGATCGGCGTTTCCAATTTTAATATTCCGCACCTGCAGCGCATCATCGATACCAGCGGCGTAGTGCCGGCGCTTAATCAAGTGGAATTGCATCCGCGCTTTCAGCAACGGGCGCTGCGCCAATTTCATGCGCAACATGGCATTGCGACGGAGGCGTGGAGTCCGCTCGGCCAAGGCCAACTGTTAGAGGATGCCACCGTGCGTGCCATAGCAAAAAAGCACGCTCGGACTCCGGCGCAAATTATTTTGCGCTGGCATCTCGATAGCGGTTTGATCGCGATTCCGAAGTCGGTGACACCGGTGCGCATTCGCGAAAATTTTGCGGTGTTTGATTTTCAGCTGAATGCCGATGATATGCGCGAGTTGGCGGCGCTGGATCGTAGCGACGGGCGCATCGGGCCCGATCCCGAAACCGCCGATTTTTAAGCTGCGGGTTTGGCGCGGTAAAAAGGCGCGGTTAAAATTAGCCGCGCCGATTCCAAGCTGCGATCGATGATCGCGTTGCCGCGCAATCTCGATAGCATGCTTCCTATTGCCCGTTTCGATCGTCTCTGCCACCGTGGTCCCGGCTTTGAGCTTGATCGTGTGGCGATCCCTGCGCTCGATTGTCTCGATCGCCGCCGCGGTTTTGCGCTTCCGGCGGGCGCTGCTGCGGTTCGCGGTTTACCGGACCGCGTCGCTGGTATTGAGAGTCGCGATTATCGGCGGCGGCATCGGGCCGGCTATTCGGCGGTTGCTGCGCGGGCTGATGATCGCCCCGGGCTGGGGTCTGCGCCTGCGAATGCGGTCGCTCGCTATCGTCGTGGCGATTAATGTTTGCTGGCTCGCGTCGATAGTCGGGTTGCTGCGGTCCGCGCGATGTTGGCTGCGGTGCGCTGCGATCGCGCGGCTCGTGCGCCTGCGGTTGTTCGTTCGCGTGTGATTGCCCGTTCTCACGTGATTGCTCGCTCTCACGTGATTGATAGTGGTAATCGCGGTCGCGGATTTGCGGTTGCTCATCGCGGTGCGGATAGCGGTCGCCGGAGTACGGGCGCTGATATATCGGCAGCGGAGCGGGTGCCGGTACATGGCGGTGATCCCAATGGTCCCAACCGACGCGGCGTCGCTCCCATTGCGGCCCCCAATAGTAGCCCCAACGTGGCGGCGCATCGGCGCGCCAGTCGCGGAAATACGGCGGCGGGCGGCGGTAATAACGCACGGGAATGCGCAATACAAACAGTGGCACCGCTTCGGGATCGACATAATCCCAAGGACCGTTGTACCAGTTGCTTGCGTACCAAGTATCGTCTTCGTACAGCCAATACATGCCGTCGTAAAAGAAAAAGTTAGCCTCCACGGCCGGTGCGTAATAAACCGGATAGCCGGGCAGCGGCACCAGGTCTGGGAAAATCGACAGATTGAGCGAGACATCCACGCGCGCAGCGGCGCTATCCACCATGCCGAGCGTCAGGCAGAACGCCAATAATCCATAACGAAGTTTTTTCATTTTCCAATTCCAGTTTATGTGGCGAGAGTAGCTATTCCGGTTGCGGCAAACTTGCGACATGGATGAGCACCGAACTATTTCGTATGCAATATGGACTGACGCAACTGAATTGAGCCTGAACGGCTATCGAGATTTTTGGATTAGATTCGTGCTAGGGCGCGGCGACCGATACTCTTTTCAGAACCTCTTTGGTGTAATTTTTGTAGTGGCGCCTTCACGTTGGACTCTTTCGACTGGGTCGGACTCTGATGTTCCATGGTGATAACAAGCTTGCTTCCAATGTTCTGAAAAGAGCAGTCGATCGCCGCACCGTCACGCACAGAGCCAACGAATAGATTCTAGTGGGGATAGCGATCTTGTTAGCCTGATCCAGGTGGCATTAACTCGGTCGTTACGAGAGCGGTAAGGGGACTGCTTTAGTCCCCATTACCGCCCTTATGGCACGGCTGCGATGCAGTAAGAAGCTAGCGAAGCTACCCGATTTGCCGGGGCTGAAATTACTTCGCGTTAAGCGACGGGCTGGTAGCGCGCGGCGCTCGAACGATGCCCTTGCGAACCAGCGGCCAGAATAATTCTTCGCGCCAATCGAAATTCGCTGGCAGACCGAATTTTTCCTGGCGCGCGCGCGGAATTTTCGCGGTGCCGAGCAACACGTCGAAGAGAAAAATTGTCACGGCGTAATTGCCGCGCGCATGAGCGTTTTTACCAAGGCCGTGGTGGGCGTGATGCGTATCGGGCAGCGTGACGATCTTCTCGAGCACATTGAGCAGCGGATTCATCAGGGGCAGTTTGCGTAGCGCTAAATCCCAGCGATAACTGGTATGCGTGAGCACGTTGACGCTAAACGTGATCAGCGTGCTGGCGATAAATACCTCGGTCAAACCCAAATGCAGCGCGATCGCGCCAAACCAGGCCTGCGGCAGCAGCGCGGTCCAGAAAATATTGTAGCGATATAACACCAGCGTATTTAGCTGCGCCGCGCTGTGATGCGTGCGATGCAATTTCCACAGCCAGCGCTTCTCGTGCGACCAGCGGTGCAGCCAGTAATGACAAAATTCCTCGACGACGAAATAGATGGGGAACGCCAGCCAGAACGCCGTGCCAATCAGTAGATTGGTCGAATGCGGAAAAATATAATTAAAAACCAGGCTCAACACGATGCCGACGATCGGTGCGGCCACCACGGTATGCGCGGCGATGCCGGTCAGGGCAAACAGGCTGCCTTTTAATGTGCCGCGATTCCAGCGGTGCTGGCCGCCAATGATTTCGAAAAATATCGATAAACCGAAAATCGTTAATAGAAGCGGATAAAGCGTGGCGCCGGCATCATTCATGTTCGAGTACCTCGCGCGGTGCGCTTTTTTGCATTCGACGATAGGGAAACCGGTGCGGCTAAACCGCCGGCCATAAAATCGATCAAGGTTGCCGCCAACTCGGCGATCGGCGCCAGCGCTTCGCCGCGCTCGCGCTGGTAATACCAATCGCCGACACTGTGAATCAATTGCGAACCCATTAAGCGCAGGCGCGCGATACGAACCTTTAGCGGCAGCTCGATCAGGCAGCGTTCGATGGCGGTGGTGACGGTTTCCAAAGCGGCGGTTAATTCCGGTGGCAGCGTGCTGTACACGCGTTCGCCGCGCGCGCGTAAATACAATTGGTACAGGCAGCCGATGAAATGGCTGTTGGGCACATCTAATTGCTCGACTAACGGCAATACCAGGGCTTCGAGCAGGGCGTGTAAATCGGCGCCCTGTTGTTTGTTCTGCAATTGCTGCAAGAGGTCCTGGCGCCGCTGATTAATCGTTTCGAGACGCATCGCCAACAGTGCGTCGATCAAATTGTCTTTGCTGCCGAAATGGTATTGCAGCGCCGAGACATTGCGTTGATTGGCTTCCTGCGCGATGCGGCGCGTCGATACCGCATCGATACCCTCCTGCGCGAATAAGCGCTCGGCGGTTTGCAGCAGTTGGATTGAGGTGGCGGAGAGTTGTGTGTTCATGGGATAAAAAGTAATTCACGTGAATTAATAAGTCAAGCGCTTTAAGCCGGCTGCGCCGGCAGTAGTTAGGTTTTAGTAGTTAGTAGTTAGTAGTTAGTTGTTAGTTGTTAGTTAAAGGCTTCTTGGGTTAGGTTGGGTACGAAGTATTTCGCTAACCACTGTTATTAACTAACTACTAAACCCCAACTACTAACTACTACATCATCTAACTGCTGAGGTTCCTCCCGTGACTCCCGATTATTGGCAGAGCGCCTGTGATGTATTGGCGCAGCGCTGCGAGGTAATGAAGCGGCTGATCGAGACTTATCCGGTAGCGCGCCTGCGCATGCGCGGCAATCCGTTTCAAACGTTGGCGCGGGCCATCGTCGGCCAGCAGATTTCGGTTAAGGCTGCGCAGTCGGTGTGGAATAAGACTGTGGCGGCGGTAGGAGAGATGGCGCCGGCAAATATCCTCGCCGCCACCGAAGGCGAATTGCGCGCCGCCGGTTTGTCGCGCCAGAAAATCAGTTATCTAAAGGATTTGGCGGCGCGCTTTGCCGATGGGCGTATCAAGCCGCGCCGTTGGCGCGCGTTATCCGATCAACAGATTATCGATGAGCTAGTCGAGGTTAAAGGCATCGGCCGCTGGACGGCGGAGATGTTTTTAATTTTCTATCTGATGCGGCCGAATATCTGGCCGGTCGACGACATCGGTTTGATTCGCGCGATCGAAAAACATTATTGCGGCGGCGAACGCCTGGCGAAGCGCGAAGTGCAGGCGCATCTGCAGCGCTTCGAGCCGTGGGGCACCGTCGCGACCTGGTATCTGTGGCGTTCGCTCGAGCCAGTCCCCGTCATCTACTGACGGCGATTTTGCCTTTACGCATTATCTAAATTGAGTAGGTTATCTTCTTTGTAACTCGCTACATTAACTGCCAGTTTTTGTTGGCATTGCATCAGAGCGGCCGAGCTACCGTAAGGCTTGCAGTGGCACGCCGCTCTTTGTTTATGGAGAAGTACGTCCATGTGCCCAAAGCGATCGCTTCGCCATGGGGCAGGCTCTAGCTCGCAGTCGGCCTCCATTCCGCCTACGGTCACTGCAAGCCTTACGGTAGCCCGGCTATCAAGTTGGTCGGTTAATGTCTGTAAAAAGCAAAAAAATGGAGAACAATATGTTTGCGATGGTATTGAATCGAGTCGGCGGCCCCGAGGTGTTTGAGTATCAACAAGTGCCGACACCGCAACCCGCGGCCGGCGAAGTGCTGATTAAAATCGCTTGTGCCGGCATCAATCCCGCCGATTGGAAGGATCGCCAGGGCCATCTCGAGCAATATTATTCGTATCAATTTCCTTACATCGTCGGCTTCGATGCGGCCGGTATCATCGCGCAGGTCGGCGCCGGTGTCAGCGAATACAAAGTCGGCGATCGTGTGCTTACCTGTTCCGATCACGGGCAGGGACGTTGGGGCACGTATGCCGAATATGTGGCGACGTCGCTCGCCAAAGTGGCGCGCCTGCCGGACAGTTTGAGTTTTGCGCAGGGCGCGACGATTCCGGTTTCCGGTTTAACCGCCTGGCAGAGTATTTTTGTATTCGGCGAATTACAGGCCGGGCAAACAATATTAATTCACGGCGCCGCCGGTGGCGTCGGTAGTTTTGCGTTGCAGTTCGCCAAAGCGGCCGGCGCTAAAATCGCCGCGACCTGCAGTGCGCACAATAGCGAATGGGTAAGAAGTCTCGGCGCCGATCTGGTCATTGATTATCGCAACGAAGATATTCAGCAGGCCGTGCTGAACTGGGCGCCAGACGGCGTCGATGTGGTGCTCGATGCGGTGAGTTGCGGCACCTTGCCGACGGCGTTCGCCATGCTGCGCAAAGGCGGCGTTCTGGTCAGTGTGCCGACGCTGATTGGCGATGGCGATATCGCCGGCGATATGCAGCGCGCTGCGGAATTGGGCGTGCGTAAAGTATTTACCGTAATGAGCGATAAGCAGGCGAACGAGCAACTGAAGAAAATAACCGATCTGATCGAGCGCGGTGTCGTGCGCACGCCGGCGCTGCAAATTTTTCCGCTGCAGCAGGCCGGCGCCGCGCACGCGCAGCTGGAAGCCGGTGGGGTGCGCGGCAAACTGATTTTGCAGGTCGCCGATCTTTAATGTTTTGCACAGTGCGCGATAGAGAGCGAAAGACATGATTGGTATTCTCGATCAAATCGAAGTATCCGCGACGCAACTGACGACTGTGCAAAATCTATTTGCCGAGCGCTATCTGCCAGGCGCCAAGGCGCGCGGCATGAGCTTGGCGCGCAGTTGGATAGCGCCGCCGGTAGCGGTATCCGCCGCGCCGAATACTTTGTGGGTTTTATGGGAGCTGCCGGATATTGGTGCGTGGTGGGGGATGCGCGCGCGTGCCGGCGCCGATCCGGCACTGGTAACTTTTTGGGCGGAGGTCGATCGGCGCTGCGTTAAACGCGACCGTCACTATCTTATCGATAATGATTTGCAGAGCGCCAACGTATTGCCCGCGCCGCTGCCGCTTACGGGTGTAACACCGATTGCTGGCGATGGTGCGCGTGAATCCGCGCAAATGTTTTTGAAAAAAAATGTAGCCGCAGCCGATATCGCCGCGCTCGAGGTGGCATTGCGCGCCGCGCCGCAACATATCGAAGGCTTGCGGCGCGTATTTCTAGCGCGCAATAGCGAAGGGTCATTCGGTGCCGGCGATTTCACGTGGGATGCGGATTTTATCGACGCGGCGGCGCGCGCCGATGCCGCGCACAGCGATTATCAAAAAGCCGTATTGCAGCCGCTGCTGGCTAAAACCATAGAGCGCGAGTGGCGCATGGGCGCGCAATTAATTGGTGGCGGCCTGCGCGCGCCGGCGTTGCAAAATTGTATCGTGCGCACCGCGTATTTTCGCTTGCTGCCGAATGCGCCGGAAGCGGTTGCCGCGCAATTGGAAGCTGCGCTATTGCAAATGCCGGCCTACATGCCTGGCATGACGAATTGGCGGTTGAGTCGTGCGCTCGATGGCGAGTGGACCTATATCTGGGAGCAGGAATATGCGCGCCTCGATGACCTGCTCGGCGAATATATGGTGCATCCGTTTCACTGGGCGTATATCGATCCCTGGTTCGATCCCGAGTTTTCGCGGCAAATTATCGCTACGCAATTGTCGCATGCATTTTGTCCGGCCGCGGACAGTGTATTGGCCTGGGGTATCTAAAATGCGTCGCGCTTAAACCATCGGCAAAAATACGGAGATAATGAATTATGGCAGGTCCGCAATTGTTAAAAGACAAAGTTGCATTGGTAACCGGCGCCAGTCGCGGCATCGGCCGCGCGATCGCGCAGCGGTTGGCCAGTGCCGGTGCGACGGTAGTATTGAGCGCGCGCAGCGTCGATCGATCGAGCACGGGCGATGCCAGTCTCGAAGGCACACTGCAGGAAACCGCGCAGTTAATTACCGCTGCCGGCGGTAAAGCCTTGGTGGTTGCCGCGGATTTATTGAATGCCGAGCAGCGCGCCGTTTTGGTCGAACGCGCGGTCGCCGTCGCCGGCGGCTTGGATATTCTGGTCAATAACGCCGGTTACGCCGAATACGCGCCGACGCTCGTTATGGCCGACGCTGTATTCGAGCATACGCTCGATCATTATCTGCGCGCGCCGCTGGCGTTAATCAAAGCGGCGGTACCGCATATGCGGCAGCGCGGCGCTGGTTGGATTATCAACCTGGGCTCGGTGACAGCGGAGCCGATTCGGGCGCCGTTCGATGATTTTTCGATTTACGGCGGCGTCACCGTGTACGCGGCGGTTAAAGCGGCGGCGCATCGCCTGGCGCAGGGTTTGGCGGCGGAGTTGAGCGTCGACAATATCGCGGTCAATATTTTATCGCCGAGCGGCGCTATTCGCACGCCGGGAGCGGCGCGCTATATTCCGACGGACTATCCCACCGAACCGATCGAATACATTGCCGAGACAGCCCTGGCATTATGTTCGGTGCCGCCCGCGCAACGCACCGGCACGATCGCCTACAGCATGCAGTTCCCCGCGCAACAGCAATTGCCGATTTATAGTTTGGATGGCCGCGCAATATTGTTTCCCGCCTGATCTACCTTTCACAGGCGCGCGCTTTGTTAACCATCAGAGTTAACGAGGCGCCCGCATCCAAGATAAATTTAATTTAACTGGCAAACGAGGGCTGGTTGGTGATCTATTGCGGCCGATAAGCGCACGCGCATAAATAATTTATAGCATCGGGAGCACGCCGTATGACGACCAATAACGATCTTCCGGAATCGCTGCTGATCTGGGTTAGTAGCACGGTTGGCGGCACTGTTGTAAATGCCGCGCGCAGTCCGGCGCGCCGCGAGGGCTGGCAGATCGATACGCGCCGGCCGGATGGCACCGAGCAGCGCTATTTTTTACGCATCGATCGCGATCTGGCCCAGGGGCGCGGTTCGCAGCGCAATCTGCGGCGCGAAACGGCGTTGATTCGGACATTGGCCAATTGCGATATTCCCGCGCAAAAAATTATCGGCTGGAACGACGAGCACTGCGCCGCATTGCAGTCATGGGTAGCGGGACGCGCCGAATTGAATAATGCTGAGCCTGCGCTGCAGCGCAAGGTCATGTTGGAGTTCATGGAAATCGTCGCGCGCTTGCATCGGCTCGCTATCGATAAACTCGATCTGCCCGAGTTCGTCGTGCCGCGCACCGCGGCCGAACATTCGCTGTTGGAATTGGCGGCGGTGGAGAACTCGCGGCCGACGCCGGTATCGGCGTGTGCGATCAATCCGCTCGCCGCCTTCGGCAAGCGCTGGCTGCATAATCATTTGCCGCAAGAGGTGCAAGCCACCGTATTGCTGCAGGGCGATACCGGTCCGGCCAATTTTATGTACGACGAAAACGGTGTCACCGCGCTGGTCGATTGGGAGTGGGGCCACTACGGCGACCCGATGGAGGATCTCGGCAATATCTGGTTGCGCGATTATTTCTATCCGAGCAGCGGCGGCGATCTGGCGGCGTATTTTCAACACTACGCGCAGCGCAGCGGCTTCGAGTTGGATATCGATCGTATTCATTATTACCGCGTGCACCAATTGGTGCGCTCGGTGATCGGCCTGGTCTATCTGACCAGCCATTTCGATTGGCGCACGCCGATACCGTTGAACCTCGGCTATCGCGCGATCATCGATATAGAAACCTGCCGCGCGCTGGCGGAGGCGAGCGATCCGCGGCACCAATTAGTCGAGATCGCGGTGCCGGACTTGGCAACCGCTGCCGATTCGCTGCACGAAGCGCTGGCGCAACAGATGGAGCATTGGGTGGTGCCGCAAATCGGCGATGTCGCGGCCGCGAATATTTCGCGCGGTCACGCCGCGACGCTGCGTTATCTGCAGCGTCGCGAGCGTTACGGTGCCGATTTCGACGCGCAGGAGCTGCACAGCCTGCGCGCTTTGCTCGGTAATGATTGCGCCGATTTGGCAACTGCGCGCAGCGCGTTGATCGCCGAGATCGAAACATTGTCTGTCGCTGGAGAGGCGCGCATTCTCGAACACCTAAGCCGCATGGCCGCGAATCAGGCAGCGTTGATGGCGCCGCTGATCGAGCCCTGGCGTCAATGTCGCTGGGCGAGCATTGTGCCGCGTTAGCAGGGCTGGCGGCGCCCACCTAAATCGAGTACTTTCCGGCGGTGCTTTTAACGGGTTGCGGTTGAGAGCAATGGGCTCCGGTTGTGAGCAATCGGTGGCAGCCGGGTCGGTATTATTTGGGTGAGCGATCGATGGCAGGTTGGAAGTGGTTCGGTAAGCTACATCGAAAAATTTATTTGGCCACTGGCGGGCGCATTGGCGGCCGGCTTGCGGGTCATGAAATGGCGATCGTCGATACGCTCGGACGTAAATCCGGCGAGTGGCGCTCGACGCCGATCGCCTGTTATCCCTATGCCGAGCATGTGGCCGTGGTCGCGTCGAACAACGGCAGCGATCGCGAGCCGGCCTGGCTGCTGAATATCCGCGCCAATCCCTCTGTGTACGTGCAAATCGGTTCGCAGCGCTACGCGGCGCTGGCGCAGGAACTAAGTCTTGCCGAGCGCAATGCCTTTTGGCCGCGCGTCGTCGAACTCAACCCGCCGCAGGCGACGCATCAAAGTCATACCGCAAGATTGTTGCCCATCGTTGTTTTTAAAAAAACAGTTTTTAAAAAAATTGCATCCAGCTCTTAGCGCATGCTCGCCATTGTATTTAGTTCGAGCAGTTGTATTTAGTTCGATTAAGGCCATTAACAGTTTGCCGAGTCGGAATGTCCAGGCGCGCTGCCAAGCTTTCTTACTAACGATGATTTATCACTACGACAAGGAAATAAAACCATGAAAAATGTTGCGTTGATCACGGGAGCCAGTAGCGGTATCGGCAGGGAGTTGGCGTGGCTGCACGCCGAGCACGGCAACGATTTAATTATCGTTGCGCGCCGCGCCGCCGAGCTGCACGCTCTGGCAGAGGAGATCGCTGCGAAACACGGCACTGAGGTACGCGTGATCGTCAAGGATCTGGCGGTAGCCTCCGCTCCCCAGGAGATATTCGACGAAGTGGCCGCTGCCGGTCTGCAAGTCGATTACTTGATCAACAACGCCGGTTTCGGCTTGCTGGGCAAATTCGTCGAGCGCGATCTGCAGGCTTCACTATCGATGGTGAACCTCAACATCATCGCGCTGACGGCGCTAACGCGTCTGTTTTTACCGGCCATGGTGGCGCGCGATCGCGGTTGGATATTGAATGTCGCTTCGGTCGCCGGGTTGATGCCGGGCGGCCCGTTGCAATCGGTGTATTTTGCCAGCAAGGCCTATGTGGTTTCGTTCAGTAGCGGACTGGCCGAAGAATTGCACGACAGTAAGGTCACAGTGACGACTTTGTGCCCGGGGCCGACCGAGACCGAGTTCGCGCAGGCGGCGGAAATGAACGCCAGCGCGGTATTTGCCAATGCGTTCAGCGCCCGCAGCGTTGCCGAGGCCGGCTACGATGCGATGTTGAAAGGCGAGTTGCTGCGGGTGTCCGGCGTGCCATTCGGCCAGCGCATCATGATCCCGATTATGCCGCTGCTGCCGCGGGCCGGCATCCTGACGGCAATCCGGAAGACTCAGGAGGCCTGGTAGACGCTTTGCCGGGTAGATATGTTGAGGTTCGCCGCAGCGCACTTGATCGGCTGTGGCTGACAAGCTTAATGCCCTGATTAAACAGGTAAAAGACTTTTTCTATCGGGGTTGGCGCGACCCTTTCGGCGAGGAGTGGAAGTGCGCCACGAATAGCCCCAGTGCATTCTTTTTGTGCAGAGGTGTTTATCTAGTTGATTCAAAGCGCTCAAGCGGGGAAAATGGTCGGTTCGTCGCTCGAAGTTTTGGCTTTTGGTCTTGGGGTCTGTTGTCCGCGATCGATGATGTATACCAACAATAAGAATAACCCCGGTGGTTTAGGGGGTCATACATCAAAGAAAGTTTGTACAGGAACGCAATTCTGTCGTTTACAGCCCGTTACTTGCAGCCCGCTATAGCCTAGGTTGCCACGCATTTTGCTGCTCGAGATGCCGATACGTTACTGAGCAGCTTGTTGGAGAAGATGGTATGACTAATGAACTATTCGTGAATGAGCTCTTCGTGAAAGAAGTTGGCGCGAATGAATTGACCACAAAAACCCGGTTCGGCTTGCCCCCGAAAACCGGGCTCTACGATCCAGCGAATGAGAAGGACAGCTGTGGCGTAGGTTTTGTCGCCGATATGAAGGGGCGCGCCAGCCACGCTATTTTGCAGGAGGCGAATCATGCGTTGGTGCGCATGGACCATCGCGGCGGCTGCGGCTGCGAGGCCAATACGGGCGACGGCTGCGGTATTTTGACCGCCTTGCCGCACGGATTTTTTCAGAAAGTCGCAAAGGCTGAGTTCGGCATCGATCTACCCGCCAAAGGCCTGTATGCGGTCGGCAACGTGTTCTTACCGGCAATCTCCGAAGAGCGCGCGAAGTGTAAGGCCACCATCGAGCGTATCATCGTCGAACAGGGGCAAAAATTTATCGGCTGGCGCGATGTGCCGGTCGAACCGATCAAGGCGGACGTAGGCCCGACGGCGCTGGCCTCGATGCCGAATATCGAACAGTTATTCGTCGCCGCCGGCGATGGCTTCGAGGGCGATGCGTTCGAGCGTCAGCTCTACATCATCAGAAAATCGGGCACGCGCATTCTACGCTACGAGTCGGATCACTCGCAGGCCGATCTGTTCTATATCTGCACGTTGTCCTCGAAGGTCATCGTTTACAAAGGCATGCTGCGCTCGGCGCAGTTGATGCCGTTCTACCCCGATTTGAGCAACCCGGATTACGAAACGCATCTGGCGATGCTGCACTCGCGCTTCAGCACCAACACCTTCCCATCGTGGGATCGCGCGCAGCCGAATCGCTTTATGAGTCACAACGGCGAAATCAATACGCGCAAAGGCAATATCAATTGGATGACGGCACGTCAGGGCGTCGTTAAAAGCGCGCTGCTCGGCGACGACATTAATAAGCTGTTTCCGATCATCGAGCCCGATTGCTCCGATTCGGGCAACTTCGATAATGTCTTGGAATTCATGCTGATGAGCGGCCGCACATTGCAGGAAGCGATGATGCTGATGGTGCCCGAGGCCTGGCAAAACGACACGCAAATGTCGGCGGAAAAGCGCGCCTTTTACGAATACAACTCGACCATTATGGAGCCGTGGGATGGCCCGGCATCGATGGCTTTCACCGACGGTCATTACATCGGCGCGGTGCTCGATCGCAACGGTCTGCGTCCCAGCCGCTACTACATCACGCACGACGACAAAGTCATCATGGCGTCCGAGGTCGGTGTATTGCCGGTCGATCCCGCCAACGTGAAAGCTAAAGGTCGTCTGCAGCCGGGCAAAATGTTCCTGCTCGATTTTGAACAGGGCCGTCTGATCGGCGACGAAGAGCTCAAGGAGCAGTTCGCCAAGGCGCGTCCGTACGGCGACTGGATCAAGGATCAGAAAGTCGATTTCGCCGATCTGCACACCGACGAGGAGCCGCATGGCTTCGATCCGTCGACATTGCTGCCGCGTATGCGCGCGTTCGGTTTCACCACCGAGACCATGCAGTTCATGTTGCTGCCGCTCGTGAAAGAGCTGCGCGATCCGGTCGATTCGATGGGTAACGATAGCGCGCTGGCCTGTTTATCCGACAAGCCGCGCATGATTTACGATTACTTCAAACAATTATTTGCACAGGTCACCAACCCCGCGATCGATTCGATTCGCGAGGAAGTGGTGATGTCGCTGGAATGCTACATCGGTCCGGAGGGCAATCTGCTCGAAGCCACCGAACAACATGCGCACCGGCTGCGCGTGCCGCATCCGATTTTGTCGAACGAGGAAATGGCGGCGCTGCGCCATATCGATCACAAGGGCTGGAGATCGAAAGTCATCGATATCACCTTCCCGAAATCGGAAGGCAAGGCCGGCCTGCAAAAGGCATTGCTGCGGCTGCGCGACGAGGCGACCCAGGCGATCGCCGATGGCAACAGCCTGATCATCTTGTCCGACCGCGCGGTTAGCCCCGATCGCGTGCCGGTCAGCACGCTGCTGGCTGCCGGCGAAGTGCATCATCATCTGGTGCGCACTTCCGAGCGCACGAAAATTGGTATCGTCGTCGAGACCGGCGAAGCGCGCGAGGTTCATCACCATTGCATGCTGATCGGCTACGGCGTCGATGCGATCAATCCCTATCTGGCGTTTGAATCGTTGTGGCAAGCGCAGCGCGATGGTTTATTGCCGGGCGCCAAACACGATACCGACGACAAGATTGTCTACTCGTACCGTAAAGCGGTCGCCAAGGGCATTTTGAAAGTCATGGCGAAAATGGGTATCTCCACCGTTCAATCGTACAAAGGCGCGCAGATTTTTGAAGCGGTCGGCATCGCCGAAGAAGTCGTCAGCCGTTGCTTTGTCGGCACCGCAAGCCGCGTGCAGGGCGTCGGTTTCGACGTGTTGGCCGAAGAGGCGTTGCGTCGCCACGATCTGGCGTATACCGCGCGCACTGTCAGCCAGTTACCGGTGCTGCACAACCCGGGCGATATTCAATGGCGCGCGAATGGCGAAAAGCATATGTGGAATCCGAAAACGATTTCCGCGTTGCAGGTTGCCACCAGCAACAATAGCCGCCAGCAATACAAAACATTCGCGAAAATTTCCGACGAAGAAGCGACGCGCGGTTGCACGTTGCGCGGCTTGATGCAATTTAAGGCAAACGTCAACGGCGGTCCGATTCCGCTCGATGAAGTCGAACCGGCCAAGGAAATCGTCAAACGCTTTTGCACCGGCGCGATGAGTTTCGGTTCGATCTCGCCGGAGGCGCACGAATCGCTGGCGATCGCGATGAACCGCATCGGCGGTAAATCGAATACCGGCGAGGGCGGCGAGGATGCCAAGCGTTTTATTCCGCTGGCGAGCGGCGACTCGAAGCGCTCGGCGATCAAACAGGTTGCGTCCGGCCGCTTCGGTGTGACCGCGCATTACCTGGCGAATGCCGATGAATTGCAAATTAAAATTTCGCAGGGCGCGAAGCCCGGCGAGGGCGGCGAATTACCGGGCGAAAAGGTCGACGACTATATCGCCAAGTTGCGTCATTCGACGCCGGGCGTCGGCTTGATCAGCCCGCCGCCGCACCACGATATTTATTCGATCGAGGATATGGCGCAGCTTATTCACGATTTAAAGAATGCCAATAAAAGCGCGCGTATCAGCGTGAAACTGGTCGCGGAAATGGGCGTCGGCACTATCGCTGCCGGCGTTACCAAAGCGAAGGCCGATCATATCGTTATCGCCGGTCACGACGGCGGCACCGGCGCATCGCCGTTGACGTCGATTAAACACGCCGGCCTGCCGTGGGAATTGGGTATCACCGAGACGCATCAAACGCTGGTGATGAACAATCTGCGCTCGCGCGTGGTATTGCAAACCGACGGCCAGCTAAAAACCGGTCGCGATGTCGCCATAGCGGCGCTGTTAGGAGCGGAAGAGTTCGGTTTCGCGACCGCGCCGCTGGTCACGCTCGGTTGCATCATGATGCGTAAGTGTCATTTGAATACCTGCCCGGTCGGCGTCGCCACGCAGGATCCGGAACTGCGCAAAAAATTCAAAGGCAAGCCGGAAAGCGTCGTTAATTTCTTCTTCCTGCTCGCCGAAGATCTGCGCGAAATCATGGCGCAATTGGGTTTCCGTAAACTCACCGATATGGTCGGCCGCTCCGATGTGCTGGAGATGCAGGACGCAATCGATCACTGGAAAGCGAAGGGTTTGGATTTGACCGCGATTCTGACGCCGGCGAAAAAGCCGCATCCGGACGTGATCACGCATCAAACCATTGCGCAGGATCACGAGCTCGAATTGGCGCTCGACAATGAAATCATTCGCCAGGCGCAACCGGCGATCGATAACGGCAGCAAGGTCAAAATCGAATTGCCGGTGATCAATATCAATCGCGTGGTCGGCACCATGTTGTCGCACGAGATCGCCAAGAAGTACGGCGCCGAGGGCTTGCCCGACGATACCATTCACATCAAGCTGAAAGGTTCGGCGGGGCAGAGCTTGGGCGCATTCCTGGCGCGCGGTATCACGCTCGAAGTCGAAGGCGATGCCAACGACTTCGTCGGCAAGGGACTCAGCGGCGGTCGTATCGTCGTCTACCCGCCGAAGGTCAGCACGTTTAAAGCCGAGGAAAATATTCTGATCGGCAACGTCGTCATGTACGGCGCGACGCAGGGCGAAGCCTTTTTCCGCGGTATCGCCGCCGAGCGTTTCTGCGTTCGCAATAGCGGCGCGACTGCCGTCATCGAAGGCATCGGCGATCACGGCTGCGAATATATGACCGGCGGCAAAGTGGTCGTGCTGGGCGCCACCGGACGCAATTTCGCGGCCGGCATGAGCGGCGGCATAGCTTACGTGCTGGATGAGAAAGGCGACTTCGATCGCCGCTGCAACGGCGATATGGTCGAGTTGGAGAAGGTCGAGGACGCCGAGGATATCGCCGAGCTCAAAGCGTTGATCGAGAAGCACGCGCGCTATACCGAATCCTCGGTGGCGCAGCGCCTGCTGGCGGATTGGCCGCATGCGTTGACGAAGTTCGTCAAAGTGATGCCGACCGATTACAAGCGCGTCTTGCTGCAACGCAAAGCGCAAACTCAATCACTGAACCAAACTGCCGCTGCTGCGGTGTAACGACAGTAGAAGCGGAGAAGAGTAACGAGTCATGGGTAAACCAACGGGATTCAAAGAATTTGCACGCGATGCGGCAGTTTATCGCGATGTAGAAACTCGCATGCTCGATTATGCCGAGCTATATACCGAAGTGAAGGTCGATAAATTAACAACGCAGGCGTCGCGCTGCATGGATTGCGGCATTCCGTTTTGCCAATCCGGCGACGGCTGCCCGGTTTCCAATTTAATTCCGGAGTGGAACGATCTGATTTATCAGGATCGCTGGCAGGATGCGCTGGATCGTTTGCACGCCACCAATAACTTTCCCGAATTCACCGGCCGCGTTTGTCCGGCGCCGTGCGAAGGTTCTTGCGTATTGGGCTCAGTCGATAAACCGGTGACGATCAAAAATATCGAATACGCCATCATCGATCGCGGCTTTAAAGAGGGTTGGGTGGTTGCGCAACAACCGGCCGTGCGCACCGGAAAAAAAGTTGCGGTAGTCGGTTCCGGCCCGTCCGGTTTGGCCGCTGCGGCGGAGTTGAACAAAGCCGGCCACAAAGTTACCGTTTACGAGCGCGCGGATCGCATTGGCGGTTTATTGATGTACGGCATTCCCAATATGAAATTGGGCAAGGATGTCGTGCAACGCCGCATCGAGTTGCTGAAGCAGGAAGGCGTGGAGTTTGTCGTTAACGCGGACGTCGGCGGCCAGGGTCCCAACGCCATCGATCCGGCAAAGCTGCAGCGGGAAAACGATGCGGTATTATTGACCACCGGCGCCACTAACGGTCGCGATTTGCCGATCGAAAACCGTCAGCTAAAAGGTATTCATTTGGCGATGGAGTTTTTGCGCGCCAATACCAAAAGCCTGCTGGACTCCAATCTCGAAGACAACAATTATATTTCCGCCAAGGGTAAAAATGTCATCGTCATCGGTGGCGGCGATACCGGCACCGACTGTATCGGTACCTCGATTCGGCACGGCGCTAAAAACGTCGTCAACTTCGAATTGTTGCCGCAGCCGCCGGAAGATCGCGCGCCGGACAATCCCTGGCCGCTGTGGCCGAAGATATTCCGCGTCGATTACGGTCACTCCGAGTCCGAGCACAAATTCGGCAAGGATCCGCGCGAATATTGTATTCTCAGTAAAGGTTTTATCGGCGACGAAAACGGTAATCTGAAAGGCATTAAAACCGTTAATGTCGAGTGGGTTAATGAGGGCGGCAAATTCAACATGAAAGAAATTGCCGGCTCGGAAAAAGTTTGGGAAGCCGAACTGATTCTGCTGTCCATGGGCTTCCTGGGTCCGGAGCAATACGTTAACAAGGCGCTCGGCGTCGAGACCGACGAACGCTCGAACTACAAGGCGCAGTACGATAAGTTTGCGACCAATGTGCAAGGCGTATTCGCAGCCGGCGACTGCCGCCGCGGTCAGTCGCTGGTGGTTTGGGCGATCGACGAAGGGCGGCGCGCAGCGCGCGAAGTGGATAAGTTCCTAATGGCGAATGCAACAAAATGAACGTGTAGCCGATCGTTAGGCTACTGAGTTAAGAGGCACCGCGCAGAGCAATCTTCGCGGTGTTTTTTTTCGCTGTTTGTACTGGCGAGCGGATGACAGATTGCTGCTCGGTGCGCGTACTCCACCAGATATCGGCCACTAGAAATACCTGCGCCATCAATCGTCCGCTCAGAAAAAGGGAAGAAACTTCGGGGAATAAGTCCGGGTGCAGCCACATATAGACATTGACCGGCGTTACGCAGAAGGTCAGCAGGATAAGACAGTTGCCGGCTATTTGCCGCGTTTGCGGTAGTAGCACGCCGATGGCGCCGAGTAATTCAAATATTCCGCTGAGATAAATGGCTGCGCGCGGGTACGGTATCTGCGGTGGCATAACGTGCAGGAAAAAATCCGTCGCGATAAAATGCGCCACGCCACCGCCCAAGAAGAACAATACCACCAACGCTAGACCGAAACGCTTAGCTTTTTGCACCGATTGTAGCCTCCAATTAGTTTAAAATTTGAATCCGATTGCTTTGTCGTAGCGTGTGGGTTCAAATTGCACGCCTTGTGCTTGTCGAGTCGGTGTATTACGGGCAAAGGCATTTATTATGGGTTGGCTTTGAGCGTGCCAAAGGCCCTCGTTGAGCAAAGCATGATTAAGTCATACCTCAGTGGTTACGTTATAAGTTCAAAAATGGATGAAAACCAATGTTAGATAAATCCATTTTTCACGACCCCTCCGGTCGGCGCGCGCGCGGCTTGTCGCAGCTCGGGTGGGTTTTCGCCATTGTCACCACCGTGGTCGTGCTGGCGTTCGTCGCAACGATTTTGACGGTGCAGTCGCTGGCGCCGCTGCCGATTCTGGGCGATCGGCATTTACGCGCCATTCCGTACGAAAAAGTCGGTGCGCCACAATTGTTGCCGAGCGCTAAGCAGCTTGCCAAAACGGTAAAGGCGCATCAGCGCGGCGTGCCGCGCTCGAGCGATCCGGCGACGATGCCGGTAGCGGCGGTGCATGGTCGCGACACCGCCAATCTGCCGACCCAGGATAAACCGCTGGCGATCGGTTTTTATGTCAATTGGGACGACAACAGTTATCCCTCCCTGAAGCGTCTATTGCCGCAACTCGATTGGGTCGTGCCGAGTTGGCTCAATTCAAAAAACGAAGCAATGGAAGTGCAGATCGATATCGATCGCAAAGCGCTCGACTTAATGCGAAGAACCAAGCCGGATGCATCGATATTGCCGATGTGGCAAAACGCGCAGGACGGCACCTGGAACAGCGCCGGGCTCGCGCATATGCTCGCCGATCCGCAATTGCGCGCGCAGCGTTTGCAGCAAGTCATGACAGTGCTGCTCGACAATCATCTGCAAGGCCTGGTGATCGATTTCGAAAGCGTGCCGAAAAGCTCGCATAAACATATGCTGCAGTTTCTCGCCGAAATAAAAGCCAGCTTCGCGCCGCATCGTTTGACGCTCGCGATAGCCGTGCCGTTCGACGATGCCGACTGGGATTATACCGGTTATGCTGCGGTCACCGATTATCTGATGCTGATGGCGTACGACGAACATTGGGAAGAGGGCGGCGCGGGCAGTATCGCCAGCCAGGCCTGGTTCGAAAAAACACTGGCAAAACGCCTGCGCGCGCTCGACCCGCACAAAACGATTATTTGCATCGGCAACTACGGTTACGATTGGCGCCACGGCAACGGCGCGGACGATATCACTTTTCAAGAGGCGCTGCTGACTGCGCGCGAATCGGAAGCGACCATCGAATTCGATCCGGAGACGCTAAATCCGCGCTATTCGTACGAGGAGGAAGACGGCAGTCAACATCGCGTCTGGTTTCTCGACGGCGTCACCGCGTTTAATCAAATTCATTTCGCCGATAATTATCGACCGGCCGGTTACGCGCTGTGGCGGCTCGGCTCGGAGGACCCGTCGATCGCATCGGTGCTCGGCCAGCCGTACGGTTTATCCGCACCGGCGGCGCTTAAAGATATCGCGATGGGTAGCGACATTGAAATGGAGGGCAGCGGCGAAATATTGCGCATCGCTTCCAAGCCGAGCGCGGGCGCGCGCACCTTCGATGTCGATGCGAATGGCTTGATTAACGCGCAAACCTATACGCGAACGCCTTCCAGTTATGTGATTCGGCGGCTCGGCATGGTGCCGAATAAAATCGCGCTGACCTTTGACGACGGTCCCGATCCGATCTGGACGCCGCAGATTCTCGATATTCTTAAACAGAAAAATGTGCGCGCGACCTTTTTTATTATCGGCGAGAACGGCGAGTCGTATCCGAATCTATTGCAGCGCGTCTACGCGGAGGGACACGATGTCGGCAATCATACTTTTACGCACCCGAATCTCGGCGAAAGTCCGCACGAACTCACCGAGATCGAATTGAATGCGACGCAGCGTTTATTCGAGGCTGTCACCGGACATTCGATGCGCTTCGTGCGACCGCCGTATTTCGGCGATGCCGAACCCACCACCGCCGACGAGTTGATTCCGGTCGAGCGCGCGCAGGCGATGGGCTATATCACGGTGGGACTGCGCGTCGACCCGGACGATTGGCAGCGGCCGCCGGCGGCGACCATCGTGCAGCGCGTGCTCGAACAAGTGGCCGATAAAAATCCGGAGACGCGCGGCCAGATTGTCTTGCTGCACGATGCCGGCGGCGATCGCGCGCAAACCGTCGCCGCGCTGCCGCTGCTGATCGATGCGTTGCGCGCGCGCGGTTACGAATTGGTACCGGTCTCCGTCCTGGCCGGTTTGACGCGCGATCAAGCGATGCCGCCGGTCGGCGAAGCGCGCATGACGCAGTCGGCGGCGCGCATGGTATTTTTTATTATCGGTTGGCTCGGGCATGTATTGACCGGTTTATTTATTCTGGCGATCGGGCTCGGTCTATTGCGACTATTGATTTTATGTAGCCTCGGCTTGTGGCAGCGTTGGCACCATCGCGCGGCGGAGTCGGCGATCGGTGCGCACAACGATGAATTGGTTTCGGTATTGATTCCGGCTTTTAACGAAAGCAAGGTGATCGCGGCATCGGTGCAAGGCATTCTCGATTCATCGTATCGGAATATCGAGGTCATCGTCATCGACGACGGCTCCACCGATGGCACCGCGGATATCGTGCAGCAACATTTCGCCGGCAACACGCGCGTGCGCCTGCTGACTTTAACCAATGGCGGTAAAGCGCGCGCAATCAACGAAGGCTTGAAAGTATCGGTCGGCGCGATCGTGGTCGCGCTCGATGCGGATACGCAATTCGACATAAACTGCATCGCCAATCTGGTGCGCTGGTTCGGCGATCCCGAAGTCGGCGCGGTGGCCGGCAACGCCAAGGTCGGCAATCGCATCAATACCGTGACGCGTTGGCAGGCGCTCGAATATATCACCGCGCAAAACCTGGAGCGGCGCGCGCTGGCGGCGATCGATTGCATAACCGTGGTACCGGGCGCGGTCGGTGCATGGAGCCGGCGCGCGCTCAAGCGGGTCGGCGGCTTTCCGACGCAAACGCTGGCCGAGGATCAGGATCTAACACTCCAGCTACAGCGCGCTGGCTATCGCATAATCTACGATGCCGCCGCGATCGCCTGGACCGAGGCGCCGGAAACATTGGCGGGCCTCGCGCGGCAGCGCTTTCGCTGGGCGTACGGCACCTTGCAATGTTTGTATAAGCAGCGCGATATGTTGTGCCGCAGGCGCTATGGCCTGCTCGGTTGGGTAGCGCTGCCGCAGGTCTGGCTATTTCAGATCATCTTTGGCCTGATTTCGCCGCTGGTGGATTTGGCGCTGCTATGGCAGATCGTCAGTACCGGTATCGATTTTTTGCAACATAAGCAGCAGGCCGACAGCACCAGCCTGGTCATTACCTGCGTCTATTACGCATTGTTCACGCTGGTCGATGTGGTGGCCGCGGTCCTGGCCTTCAGCCTGGAGAAGAATGAAGACTGGCGCTTATTGTGGTGGCTGATTCAGCAGCGCTTCGGCTATCGGCAACTGATGTATTACGTGGTGGTGAAATCCGTGGTCACGGCGCTGGGCGGCGCACCGGTGGGGTGGGGCAAGCTCGAGCGCACCGCCTCGGCCAAGGTAATCCGCTAATTGGAGTGCATCGAGACGTTGGTTTATGGCGGCTAGTTGCCGATTGGCGATGGATGGCGAAGCATTGAGCGACCGCTTCCTGTAGAATGGCCGCCTGCACTTATTCAGGGGAAAGCCGTCATGGCACTTGTCACCAAAAAGGCCACATTCAAATCCAAACCCGCCGCCGCCATCGAAACTCAGCGCTCGATCGAAGAACAGACTGCAGCATTTCTCAAATGCGGCGGTAAGGTTCAGCAGATACCGACCGGAGTAACGGGCCAGGTCAACCTCGCCGGACCGCGCCATATCACGCTAGGTAAAAAGCCGGAAGCCAGCCAAGCATAACAGTACTCAATCGTGTTTTAAGCTAGCCTGCCCGTATCGCCGTGCTTTCTAACGCAATCTCGACTACCGATGCAACCGCCACCGCCCGCTAATTAGTTTTAGCGAGCGCGTGTTGGCTCAGCATCGCGATCAATTCGGCGGCCGGTAGCGGCTTGGCGTACAGATAGCCCTGCACTTCGTCGCAGCCGCGCGAGCGCAGCAACTCCTCTTGAGCGACCGTTTCCACGCCTTCGGCGATCACCTGCAAATGCAGGCGATGCGCCATGGCGATAATGGCCTCGGCGATCGCGACGTCGTTTAAATCCTGCGGCATATCGCGCACGAACGCGCGATCGATTTTAACGCGGTGGATCGGCAGGTTTTTCAGCGAACTGAGACACGAATAGCCGGTGCCGAAATCGTCGATCGCCAGCGTAACGCCGAGACTTTTCAATTCCTGCAGGGTGGCAAGACAGGCCTCTTCGCTTTGCAGCGTGCTCTCGGTAATTTCGATCTCGAGCTGGCCGGGTGGCATGTCGGTGTCGTGGAAGATCTGTTTTATCACGGCGATCAGGCGTTCCTGATGCATCTGCCGCGTCGAGACGTTGACTGCGATGCGTAGCGGTGGCAGGCCTGCCTCGCGCCATTCGCGCGCCTGCTCGCAAGCCCTGCGCAATACCCATTCGCCGATTTCGACGATCAAGCCGCTCTCCTCGGCGATCGGTATGATATCCAGCGCGCCCATCAGACCCTTGGTCGGATGCTGCCAGCGAATCAGCGCTTCGACGCCGATAATCTCGTCGCTATCCATGGCGATCTGCGGCTGATAATGCAGCACTAATTCGTTCTGTTTCAAACCGCGGCGCAGATCCTGATCCAATTCCATATAGTGCACGGCCGCCGCAGTCATTTTGGCGGTATAAAACGTGTAGCGGTTGCGGCCCTGGCCCTTGGCGGTATACATCGCGGTGTCGGCGGCGCGAATCAAATCGTCGCGCGTCTTGGCATCGTCCGGGAACAGACTGATGCCTATGCTGGCGGAAATACTTAATTCACGTCCTTCCAAACGCATGGGTTGATTGAGCGCGGCGATTATTTTTTCGGTGACGATCACTACCTCTTCCATGCGATCGATGCGATCCAACATCACCATGAATTCATCGCCGCCGAGACGCGCCACGGTGTCCTCATGGCGGACGCAGTTCTGCAACCGCTCGGCGATAGTCCGCAATAAATCGTCGCCGACGTTATGCCCCAACGTATCGTTGACGCGCTTGAAATAATCGAGATCGATAAACAGCAGCGCGACCCGCTGACTCCGGCGTCGCGCGCGATCCAGCGCGGTCTCCAGGCGATCGCGCGCCAACAGACGATTGGGCAGCCCAGTCAGCGGATCGTGATGCGCCAAATGATAAAGTTTTTGCTCGGCGTTGCGCACCGCCGTCAAATCGGAAAACACCACAACGTAGTGTGTCAGTTCACCTACTTCATCGCGCACCGCCGCGATATTGGCCAGCAGCGGAAAATGCTCGCCGCTTTTGCGCACGCCGCGCAGATCGCCGGTCCAGGTGCCGGTGGTTTGCAAGGCTTTAAGTATTTCCCGCCGGCTTTGCGATGGCAGTAGTTGGTTGCTGAGTTGATGCGGCTGTTTGCCGATAACGTCTTCGAGCAGCTCGCCGGTGATCTCGCAATAACTTTGATTGGCGCTGAGAATACACAGCGCTTTATCGAGCACCAGAATACCGTCCGGACTGGCCGCGAATACGGTGGCTGCCTGACGTAAATTCTGTTCCGCCGTTTTGCGCTCGGTAATATCCTGCACCACGCCGATGATTCGGTGGCTGCCGACATCGCGGCGCGCGTTGAATACCTTGCCCTGTACTTTCAGCCAACGTGTTTTACCATCGTCATGCAGGCTGCGGAACTCGATTTGGCAGCTCGAGTTGCCCATGATGGCATTGTCGAGCGCGTTGGTTACGGCGGCCCGATCGTCGATATGGACGCGATTTAATAGCGCATCCCAACTCGCCGAAATAATTTCCGAAGAAAATCCAAATAGTTCGTCGCTGGTACCTGTGCGCAATAATTTTCGCGACATCACATCCAATTCCCACGAACCCATTTCGGCGGCGTCGAGCGCCAGACGCAGGCGCTCTTCTTTATCCTCTAAGGCGAGATCGGTGTTGCGGCGCTCCAATACCATTTGAATGGTGGCGTGCAGCGCCCGCTCCGAGAAAGGTTTCACGAGATAGCCGTAGGGTTTGGTGCCTCGTGCGCGTTCCAGTGTCGCATCCTCGGAATAAGCGGTTAGATAGATAACGGGGATATTCAGCTCGGCCGGAATGCGCGAGGCGGTTTCGATGCCATCGATATCGCCTTCTATATTGATATCCATCAGTACCAGATCGGGGTGCAGGTCTCGCATTTTTTGCAGTGCATGTTCGCCGGAAGCGACAATCGCCGGCACTTCGTAACCCAGCTTCACCAACCGCTGTTGTAAATTCAGCGCGACGATGCGCTCATCCTCGACCACCAAAATCCTACTTGCCATCATGCTGTGTTACTCCGTCTTACTGCAAACTGTTATAGCGGCTAATTCAATGGAAAATTTAATTCAAAACGGGTCGGATTGGCGCGTTGCATCGCGAGCGTTCCGCCCAGTTGTTCGGCGAGCAGGCTCACCAGTTTCAAACCCAGACTCGAGCACTGTTCCAAGTCCACTGCGGCGGGGATACCGCTACCGTCGTCGCTCACCGTGAGCGTCACGCGCTCGTCGGCGGCGCGCAGGCAAATATCGATCGTGCCGCCGCGCTGGTCGGCAAAGCCGTGTTTAAAGGCGTTGGTTATCAGTTCGTTGATCGCCAAGCCGCACGGAATGGCTTTGTTGAGCGGCAGCTGAATATCCGCGGCATCGAACGACAAGGCCACGCGATTGCCATTGGGTCCGTAGGACGACATCAGCATCGATGTGAGATTTTCCAAAAAATGATTAAAATCGACTTTGGAAAAATCCTGCGATTGATAAAGCGTTTGATGGATCAGCGACATCGCCTGAATGCGATTTTGCGTCTCCACCAGCATTGCTTGAATGGTCGGATCATCGATGCGCGTTACCTGCAGGTCGAGCAAGCTATGCACTATTTGCAAATTGTTTTTGACGCGATGGTGGATTTCGCCGAGCAGAATATTTTTTTCCTGCAGCGCGGCTTGCGTGCTCAGTTCCTTGGCTTTGCGATCGGAGATATCGACGATCGCCGACAGCACCATTTTACCCTGCGCGGTTTCGATGGGATTGAGGCCGATTTCGATGGCGAACTCGCTGCCGTCCTTGCGCAGCCCATAGAGATCGCGACCGGCACCCATTGGACGCGATTGCGGGTCCGCCAGGAAGCCGGTGCGCAAGGCCGGATGTTGGCGCCGAAACCGCTGAGGGATGAGTAGCTCTATCGATTGACCGAGCAGTTCGTTACGAGGATATTGGAATAAATGTTCGGCTTGGCGATTGACCAGCTCGATGAGGCCGGCGGCATTGATCATCACCATCGCATTAGGTGCGCATTCGACCACTTTGCGAAAGCGCGCTTCCTCTTTTTCCTGGCGCGCCGTCACATCGCGGGTGACTTTGGCGAAGCCACGCAGTGCGCCGCTATCGTCGGTCAGCCGCGTCAGCACCACATGCGCCCAAAAGCGTGCGCCATCCTGCCTTACGCGCCAGCCTTCGGCTTCGAAACGGCCTTCGGCGGCCGCTATCGCCATCTCGCGCGCGGGCGCGCCGAGCAGCACGTCTTCCTCGGTATAAAATGCGGAACAGTGTCTGCCGATAATATCCGCGGCGCGGTAGCCTTTGATGCGCTCCGCACCGAGATTCCAACTGGCGACCCGGCCATCGACATCCAGCATGTAAATGGCGTAATCCTGGACGGAGGAGACCAACAAGCGAAAGCTTTCTTCGCTGTCGCGTAAGGCTTGCAGCGGGTTGCTGTCAGCAGATACCGATACTTCGTTCATTCGCGTCGAGTCCTTGGATACTTGCACATCCCTGGCAAGCTGCGAACAGCTGTGCACTAGTAATTTGTCTCTATCTCTGGCCAGTCGGAAAAAATAGTTGTGGCGCGGCGAGCATCCTTATCACAGACCTTGCCATCACTACGGTTTTGTTGTTGAAAAGACGCGATTTGCGGCGCGGGTATTGCAAACATTAGTACGATTATCCCACCCCGTCTAGCGCGATTGTACGGCGACGATGTGGATACGCAAAATTTGATTAACGGTGCCAATAAACGCTGAGCCAAGCCGGCGGATGCGGACTAAATCGAAATAAAAAGGACATAAATACCTGCTCGAATTCTCGGCGCGCGCCAGCTTTTCAATTGCGGCCCGAGCTTGTTTTGATTAAATCAGCGAGCCCATCGAGCATTGCATGTCGTGCGAGCGAGGCTCGCTTTTAGCATGGCGCTCAGCGTACACAATGCTGCTCGGTTGCCGCTAAAACAACAGCGCTATCGGATAGTTTGACCAATTTTATTCTTTGAAGTCCGCCTGACAACGAAACATATTGATAGTAGAGAGTTTTTTTAAGTGTTAAAAAAGAGTTGAGATTGGAATAAATCGTGCTGATGCCATTGGCAAGAAAATTTTTCGCTGCGCACGAGGCAAGCATGTCCATCTCCCCCCTGAGCACATCTCCGCAAAACACGTCTCTGCAAGACAAAAGTCCGCCGGCATTGGATCGGCTTTGGTTTACGCGCTGTCCGGTGCCAACCGCTACCGGTTTAGCCTACAAACTCGGTTGGTTGGATGAAGAGTTTGCCCGCGATGGTATCGCCGTCGGCACACTGCAGGAGACGCGCGAATTGGCGCGCCATCATTACGATCACGATCTGCCGGCGCTGATTCGCGAGGGCGGCAATATGCTGGCGCTGGCGGCGCGCGCACAGGGCGCTTCGACGCGCTTGATCGGACTGACCTGGATCGATGAGTGGCAGACGATTTTAGTGCGCGCCGACTCGGGTATCAGCGAGCCGCACCATCTCAAAGGCCTGCGGTTGGCGCTGCCCGAATATATCGAGCACCCGATCCCCGCGCATGTGCGCGGCAGCAGCATCGCGCGCGGCATGTCGCTGCAGGGCTACCACGGTGCGCTGGTGTATGCCGGGCTCGGTTTCGACGATGTCGAACTGGTGCAGGTGCCATCCGGCGCCGGCGCGCGCAATGCCGCCGCCGGTGGATCGAACAACGGTCTGCAATCGCTGTGGGCCGGGCTCGATTATCTGGCCGCCGGCAAAGTCGATGCGGTGTACGTGAAGGGCGCTTCGGCGGTCGATGCCGCGCAGAGAGTTGGCGCGGTGGTCGGCATCGATCTGGATCGTCTGGGCGCGCGTAAATTTCGCGTCAACAACGGCACGCCGCGGCCGCTCACCGTGCATACCGATCTGTTGGAAAATCATTTCGACGTAGTGGTGCGCTTTCTCTATCAAACGCTGCGCGCCGCCGATTGGGCGGCGGCCAACGTCAACGACGTGCTGGGTATTCTGCAAAGCGAGACCAGCTCGAGCGCCGCCGGTGCCGCCGCCGCGTACCGCGATGATTTCCACAAGACCCTGCACCCCGATCTGTCCGACGAGCGTCTGCAACTGTTCGAGCAGCAGAAAAAATTTCTGTGGCTGCACGGTCTGCTCGATCGTGATTTCGATTTTGCGCCGTGGCTCGACCGGCGTCCGCTGGCAGCGGCCTACGAGTTACTGGCAGCCGATCGAAGCAAAGCGGGCCGCTGAAAGTTTCGCTAAACCTATTCGCTAAGCCCATTCGCTAAATTTTTTGAATTATTTATGAGGACCGCACCATGACCGCCATAGTCAACACCCTGAGCGCCACCGAGCTGGATTTTGTCGAGCAGGCCAGGCAGGAGGCCGAACTGGCATTCGAAGTATTTCGCGAAACCGATACCATTACCGCCAATGGCACCGTCGGTTTTGTCGAGCGCATTCCCGGCCAGGAAAAATTGCTGACCCTCAATTATCCGGGGCCGTTCAATAAAAAGCGCGGTGTCGAGCCGGTGGTGGTCGGCTTCGACGGCACCTTGTATCTCGGCAAAAGCAACGCGGGCTACGGTCGTTACCTGAAATTGTTTCAAGAGCACGCGGATGTAACGACTATTTCGCATGTGCATTCGCCTGCGCTGGGTGCCTGGGCGCAAACGCATCGCACATTGCCGATTCGCTATGTGCCGGTGCAGCGCTTTAAATTGATTCGCGAAATTCCGATCTATATCGATCGCCGGCAACAGGAGGTGGATTTTATTCTCGATACGCTGCGCGAAAATCCGCACAACGTCGCCGTGCTCGAAGCCAATGGCGGCTCGACGGTGTGGGGCACCAAAGGTTTACGCGATACCGCCGAATTTATTTTGCTGCTGGAGGAGGGCGCTAAAATTCAAATCGCCGCCGAAGCGATCGGCGGCTCGCGCGATTACGGCCCCGGCGTATTGGCGCAGCAATATAAAATGAGCGGCTTGACCGAGATCGCCAAAGAGTTGGGGTTTTTATAGAGGGGAATTGGGATTGTTGTAAGTAGAAAGTTTTAGTGCGCAAGTGGCGGTCGCCAGTTTAGCGGCCGCCACTGCGTTTAGATATTCCTCCTCCGCTATTCAACGAACCGGTCGGCAAAAATAATCTGCTGCAGCGGCAAGCGCCCATTGGGTTGCTCGCGTTGTTGCAACTCGGCCGGCAGCTCGGCTTTATCGCCGCGTCTACCTATCGCGACAGCGGCTTGCACGGCAAATTGCTCAGGAATTTTCAATAATTCGCGCGCCTTGTCGCGATCGAAACCGCCGATGCCATGCGTCGCCCAGCCCGATAAATTGGCCTGCAGTGCGAGGTGCGCCCAGGCAGCGCCGGTATCGAAGGCATGGCTGCGCGATGGCGCTTCGATGCCGGTAGCGCGCGCCGGTGCGGTGGACTTCGAAACGATAACGACCAGCGCGGCGGCGCGCTGTGCCCAGGCGCGATTATTTTCCGCCAGCAAATCGATAAAAATTTCCCAACTTTCACTGTCGCGCAGCGAATAAATAAATCGCCACGGCTGATGGTTGGATGCGGAGGGCGCCCAGCGCGCCGCCTCGAAAAAAGTCAGCAGGGTGGATTCGGGAATTGCCTCGCTGGTAAATGAGCGCGGCGACCAGCGCTCGATAAATTGCGCGGCGATGGCATGTTCGGTGGTGCGTGGCGATGCGGACGTCATAAGCAGTTATTCCTTCGATAAAAATAATACACAGGTATCTGGTCGGAGCAGAAGTTATGCCAGCTGGGAAAAGCGCGTGGCTATTCGTGCTATGACCGTTATAGCGGCCGCTATGGCATGCGGCGATCGCGCGCGTGGGATTGGCAGTGTTGTTACAGCAGCAGCGCGTCAGCATTAATTTGTGTGGCGCGCAGCAAAGCGCCAACGGTCGCCCCAATTTATTTCCGCAAAGAATCGATAAATGCGCTGCCAATATCGGTCTTTGCCGCATCCGGCGGCGATTGCGTAATAAAAGCGTCGGGCTGGCACAAACTCTGCTGAGCTTTGCTTAAAGTCAAAATGAAAAGACTATTTCACTCACGCTGTGCAGCAGCATCGACAACAGGAATTACTGATCATGAGCGAGACCGCAACACCGACCGATGGCAGCGCCGTAGATACGCTGTGGTATACCCGCTGTCCAGTGCCGACGCCGCTGGGTTTAGCCGCGCAACTCGGTTGGATCAGCGAAGAATTCAAGCCGGATGGCATCGGTATTAAAACCTTGCAGGACAGCAACGACAGCAATTTGCGCGAATCGCATTTCGATCATCACCTGATTAATTCGTTTCGCTACGGCGGCAACGTACCGGCGATCTGGGCGCGCGCCAACGGTCGCGATACCAAAGTGATTGGCATCAACTGGATCGACGAATATCAGGCGATTCTGGCGCTGCCGGATTCCGGTATTCGCGCGCCGAAAGACTTGCGCGGCCGCAAGCTCGGGCTGCCGGTGCATCAGGGCTCGATCGATTTTCAGCGCGCCGGCGCATTGCGCGGATTTATCGTTGCGTTGGAACTGGCCGGGCTCGCGCATAAAGATGCCGAATTTATCGATCTGCCGGCATCCGCCTGGCAGAATTCGCAGGTCGATCCACGCGTGCCGACCAGCGGCGCGCCGACCGGCTGGAGTAATACCGGTATTTATACCGCCGAGTTGTACGCGCTGGTGCGCGGCGACGTCGATGCAATCTACGTGAAAGGCGCGCACGGCGCGCAGCTCGCGCAACAATTACGCGCCTATGTCGTCACCGATATCAGCCGTCATCCCGATCCCATTGCGCGCACCAACAACAGCGCGCCGCGTCCATTGACGGTCGATAGCGAAATCCTGCGCAATCGTCCCGATCTGGTCGCGCGCTTTTTGGCGCGAGTCGAAGCGATCGGCGCGTGGGCGGCGGAGCATCCGGCGGAAGCGGTGGCCTACATCGCGCGCGAGACCGGCTCGACCGAGCAGTGGGTACGCTACGCGTACGGCCAGGACGTGCACAAACGGCTCGATACGAATCTCGATGAAATAGCTGTAGCCGGTTTGAACGCGTACAAGAATTTTCTATTGCAGTGGGGCTTCCTGAAAGCCGACTTCGATGCGCGCGCCTGGATCGATCCGCAGCCGCTGGCCGATATCCATAAATACGCGAGTAAAAAAACCGCTTAAAATACCGCCGGCGCGGCGCTAATCTGTAAGCCGCGCTCGGCCGTTAAAAAGCTTGCATGATGTATTGCCGATTGCATGGATCGACTAAAGAGAATCGCTGTTGCTGGCCGTCTATTCCGGCTTGGAACAGCAATTCGGCGCGGCGCCATCGGCATATTCGTTAATACGGTAGCTGGTGGTGGATGGAGTGGAATGGCACTGCTTCAATCCATATAAATTTGCCTGATTAATAAAATTCGAAATCGGATGGAATTCGCAAAGATGAGCACCGCAAAAAACGAGCAGCAACCGCAGTCGATCTGGTATAGCCGCAGTGCGGTGCCGACCCCGCTCGGTATCGCTGCGCAGCGTGGCTGGTTGCACGAAGAATTTATCGGTAGCGGATTACTGGTGCAGTCGGTGCAGGCACAGACTGAGCCAGCGCTGCGCATTGCGCACACCGATCATCATTTGCCGAATTGTTTTCGACAGGGTGGCAGCGTGCCAGCGCTGTGGGCGCGCTCCGAAGGCGTCGACACTCGCCTTATCGGTTTGACGTGGACCGACGAGTTTCAAGTATTACTGGCATTGAGCGACAGCGGCATTCGCCACGCCAGGGATTTACGCGGCCTGCGTTTGGGGCTGCCGCTGCGCGCCGACGAAAAAATCGATATGGCGCGCGCCACGGCGCTACGCGGCTATCTGAATGTATTCGAACATAACGGCCTGAATTATCGCGATGTCGAATTTGTCGATGTGCCGGCGTGGCCGAAAGAAATACCCAGCGCGGAGCAAAGCGCCGCGTTCCTCGATCTGCCCGCCGGGCATTTAAGCAATCGCGACTACATCGCTGATGTGAACGCATTACTGCGCCGCAAAGTCGACGTCATTTATGCGAAGGGCGTGCGCGGCGTCGAAGTGGCGCGGCTGCTGGCCGATCGCGCCATCGTCGTCGTGGATATCGGCGGCAATCCGGATACGCGCATTCGCAGCAATAACGCCACGCCGCGTCCGCTCACCGTAAACGCGGCGACGCTGCGCGACTACCCGGAAATAGCGACCCGCCTGCTGCGGCGTATTGTCGATGTCGGACCGTGGGCGGCAGCGCATCCCACCGAAGCGTTGGCGGCACTGGCGCGCGAGACCGGCGCGCGCGAAGAGTGGGTCAGCTACGCCTACGGCATCGATTTGCACGAACATTTATACACAGACCTGTCCGAGCGCTCGATCGTCGCACTGGAAGAATTTAAAAACTTTTTATTCCAGTGGGGCTTCATTCAAAATAATTTCAGCATCCGCGACTGGATCGATACTGCGCCACTGGCGGCGATCAGTTCGCATAGGTTGCGGAAAAGCGCTTAGTTTTACACGATTAATATACTTACGCTGCTCTGCAACGGTACGTACTATCGACCCACTATAACCATCTGTCTCGGTGTAATCTAACGGCGGGAGTTCGGATATAGCGGGCGCAGATCACACGTGCTGCCGGTATGCGGTTGGTCCTACAATTTACATTTCGAGCCAAAATAGCGGTTTGTGCTTTCCACTGGACAGCCATGCTGTAGGCGGGTTATTTTACGTGGCGACTAGGGACAGTAGCCACGACCCCAGCGTTGGTGCGGCTTCCAGACTAAAAATAAAGGCCGTGTGAATGGACTACATCAACCGAGGCAAGCAGGAAATGAAAATTCGACTCTTAGCAATCAGCTGCCTCCTCTTACCTATTAGTTCAAATGCCGACTCAACACTCAGGGCTGCAGACTTAGAAAAAATCTGCATCTCACCGGCTGAGGACGATCGTTCAATATGTTCATTAATAGTGAAGGCCTACAAAGATGGATTTATCGAGGGCGTTGCCAATGGTGCCATGGGTACATATAAAAACGACCCTGAAGTCTGGCAAACGGTGAAGGATGTTAAAGCGAAAAGCCTAGCGCCAAGACTTAGTAAAGTGGTTGAGCAATCAACCTGTATACAGAGTGTACAAGTTGACGATTTGATTAAGGCATTTTCCACATATGTAAAACAGAACCCCTCAGTACAGTCAGGCCCATATCGCACAGCTATGTTTCGAACGATCGAGACAACGTACTGTAAGAGATGAGTTTCTTGCCTTGAAAGAAGTCCCGCAACATCCTGCAGTCGATGTATTTGCTTGGTATATCCGCGACTTATATTGAGCGTTAGCTCCTCCGCTGGACAGAGCAGCGTTGAAAAGGAAAATTGAGTGACCCTATACATTTGGCTAATTTTTGCTTATGAAGTCTTGGGGAACATTCAAACGGAGTTTGCGAGAAGAGCAATGGCGTCACCATTGTATGCGCTGTCATTTTTGGAGCGCAGGCTGTGGAAGGACAGTTCCCTTGTGTCGTTGAGCGCAATGGCGTTCCTTTTAATCATTCGCATAAACGGGATTGTGTTCTTAATCTACCTAGGCTTCAAGACCGTGTGGTGGCATCCAATCGCATTGTGGGTTGGGTGCTTGGTGACTTCTGGCGTAGCTGCAAATATATTCCGAGGAAAAACAGGCTTAGCTATTCCATCCATGTTCGCTTTCATATTAATGCCAGTAATTGCTGTCGCACTTTGGTCAACGGTATGAGATAACCAAAAGCCTAACAAACCGATCCCCAGCGACCAAGACATGACAACACTAAAAGGCAGCAGGCTTTGTTGAAGGTCAAAGACAATTGGATGCGCAGATGATTTAATTTTCAGTTAAATTTTCGTGTCAGAAAAAAAGTGAAGTCTCTATTCCCATCATTAAAATTGTCAAAGCGGCCGTAGATGGAGAGTTTTCTAGCAGTCGACGGGGTCTTGTCTTGTACTCGGCATTCATGTGCCCGCCCATTAAATCCCTGGTTCGTAAATAGCAAAACGCAAACCTGACCCTGCGGCTCCAAGTATATCGCTGACAGATTAATCCGTCTTCCACGCGATTCGGCGAAGCCGAATGGTGGGTCGGATGACCCACCCTTGTAAGATTGCATCGCCTGCTTCAGACCGTACCCACCCTCGGTTGCAAGACCGCAAAGTAGCTTGGGTCGAAGTAGGTTTTTCTCTTAAATAGTCCGAACGGTTGCCTGGGTATAAAGCCCGATTCCGCAAGGTTGGATAAGGAGAGAGCGATGCAAACTGATGTAGTGGTCGGTATCGATATTGCCAAGGCGTATCTGGATGTTTATCTCGATACCACAGATCAATTGAAACGGTATTCAAACACGCCCTCTGATCGAGAACACTTGGTGGTGATGTTGCGCGAGCAACAGCCCACGCTGATCGTGTTGGAGGCCACGGGTGGTTTGGAACGATTGTTAGTCGCTGAATTGCTAGCGGCTGCCTTACCGGTGGTCGTGGTCAATCCACGTCAGGTACGCGACTTCGCCAAGGCCACAGGTCGCCTAGCCAAGACCGATGCGTTGGATGCGAGAGTATTGGCGGCGTTTGGCGGCGCCGTAAAACCGGCTCTGCGACCCCTTCCCGACGAGACATCGATCGAACTGGCGGAGCTGCTGACGCGCCGGCGCCAGTTGGTCGACATGCTGGCTGCCGAGAAAATGCGTTTGAAACAGGCGACGGGTAAAACGTTGCGTCGCGACTTGAAGGCGCATGTCGAGTGGTTGGAAAAGCGGGTGCGCAATAGTGATGACGGCCTCCGCCAAGCGGTGGAGAACTCGCCCGTGTGGCAGGCCAAATACGATCTATTGAGTGAGGTTAAAGGTATTGGGCCGGTGACCAGTATGACCTTGCTAGCGCTATTACCGGAGCTGGGACAATTGGATCGCAAGCGAATAGCAGCGCTGGTGGGCATAGCGCCCTTCAATTGCGACAGTGGCACTCTGCGAGGGCGCCGCCGTATCTGGGGTGGTCGGGCCGAGGTACGACGCGTGTTATATATGGCCACTTTGGGGGCGATCCGAGGTCAGAACCCGCCGATCCTGGAGCTGTATAAACGCTTGAAGGCTGCGGGGAAACAAAGCAAGGTAGCTATCGTAGCCTGCATGCGCAAGTTACTGGTGATCCTGAATGCGATGATGCGCGATCAAGCGCATTTCCAAGTTAAAACCACTTGATCGCAAACACAGTTGCTACATTTTTTCGGTTATTGCGCCCTACGCAACTGTGGTGGGGTTAGCAATCTTGTTGGCCTGATGAGGGTGACGTTAACTCGGTCGTAACGAGAGCGGTAAGGGGTACTATTTTCAGGGCAGCGGAGGCGGTGCTGCTAAAGGCACGTCAAAGCCGACGTGCTCGGAGCTGTATAACCACGGATGAATACTCGACGAAATAAATTTATTTCACAGCCTGCCCAGAAAATAGTACCCCTTACCGATCTCCTGCACCGATGTTATTCTGAGCGAAGCAAATCCTGCTTGCCAGACCTGAAAAAATAGCCCGCCTCGGCAGCGCACGAACTTCTTCGCAGGCTTAAAGCTTACGTACCAGCGTCAAACCATCGCCGACCGGCAACAGACTGATCGCCACGCGTTGATCGCTATGTAATTTCAAGTTGAATTCGCGCAGTGCGACGGTGGAACTGTCGTTGACCGCAGGATCAATTACTCGACCACTCCACAACACATTGTCGACCAGCAGTACGCCGCCGCGTCGCAGCAACTGCAATACCGCCTCGTAATAACCTATGTAATTTTCCTTGTCGGCATCGATAAACGCGAAGTCGTAACTATTCGCCTCGCCGTTATCGAGCAATTGCTGCAGCGTTTCCAGTGCCGGTCGCAGCTGTAAATCGATGCGCTCGGCGACACCGGCGCGCTGCCAGAACTCGCGAGCGATGTCGGTATATTCGGCGCTGATATCGCAGGCGACGATACGGCCATCGCCGGGCAGGGCCAGCGCCGTGATCAACGAGCTATAACCCGTGAACACACCGACTTCCAACGTGCGGCGCGCGCCGATCAGCGATGCCAGCCAATGCATGAACTGGCCCTGCTCGGGAGAAATCTGCATGCGCGCCGCCGATAATTGCGCGGTGCGCGCGCGCAACTCCTTTAAAATTTCCGGCTCGCGCAGCGACACGGATAATAAATAATCGTACAGCGAGTCGGTGAGGTTGATGCTGCGGTTGGACATGGGATACCTCAGTAGTTAGTAGTTAGTAGTTAGTGAGTAGACAGCACGGCTACAGCAAATGTTCGTATTCGAAGTAGGAAATCTTATCGGATAAGACGCCGGTCTCTGCGACGTAGGTGTCCCATAGTTGCAGTAATTCTTCGAGTTTTTGTGGATGACTGGCGGCGAGGTCGTCGATCTCAGCGGGATCGTTGCTCAAATTGTAGAGCTGCCAGGCGCCGCTGCCTTCCGGTATGGGTAACTGCACAATTTTCCAGTTGCCCTGCCGCAGTCCGCGTCGACCGAATAACTCCCAGCCGATTGCTTCGTCCGCCGTGTGTACGTGCTCAGTCGCGGCAGTCAGATAATCGAGCATGGAGCGACCGCGCATCGCTGCAACGGTGCGGCTACGATATCGTGCGCCCTCTTGCGCTGGATGTTTTACGCCGGCGAGCTCGAGCAGTGTCGGCGCGATATCCATCGCGGTGCTAAATGCCGTGCTGATTTGCTGTTGGCGCGCAAAGCCGGGATAAGTAATAAAGTTGACGACGCGAATGCCGCCCTCGGTAGTGAAAGCCTTGTACAGACGCGATGGCGCGGTGGCGGCTTGCGCCCACAAGGGTCCGTACCAGACAAACGAATTCGGCTTGCCGATATTGTCGAGCGAGTTGTCGTAGTGTTTGCGAATTTGCTCGACCATTTTCGGGCCGAGAATCGGCACCGCCTCCATGATCGCGCCTTCGGCGCCGTTGTCGGACATAAACAATACTACGGTGTCGTCCAACTCGCCGTTGGCGCGCAAATACTCGACGACGCGGCCCACGTTCCAGTCGAGACGCTCGACCATCGCCGCGTATACCTCCATGCAACGCGCCGAGATCGCCTGTTCGTCCGGCGTTAGATCGCGCCACTGTTTATCGCGCGAGAAAATCGGATGCGCTTCCAGATCGGGCGCGCACAAACCCAATTCTTGCAGACGCTGCAAACGCTCGGCGCGCAGCACATCGGGTCCCGCGTCGTAGCGACCGCGATATTTTTGCATCAGATCGTCCGGTGCCTGCAATGGATAATGCGGCGCGGTAAAGGGCAGATACGCAAAAAACGGCTGCTGTCTATCGTCGCGCTCGCGGAAAAACTGCAGCAGCTTATCGGTGAAATAATCCGACGAATAAAAATCCTTCGGCAATTCGTCGACCATGCGGTCGTCTTCCATGTACGCGGTGGCGGCGTTGCGCGCACCTAAATCCAGATGTACCGCGTAGTGATTGGCGCCGGCCGGCAACAGACTGAACGAGCGTTGAAAGCCGCGCGCCCCCGGCGAAGTTTCGCGCGTATTGCCCAGATGCCATTTGCCGGACATCAACGTTAAATAACCGGCATCGCGCAATAATTCGGTGACGGTGACTACACGTTCATTCAAATAGCCCTCATAACCCGGCGCGCCCTCGAACTCGGGAATTGCCACCTCCAACATCGTACCGATACCGGCGATATGCGGATCGGTGCCGGTCATCAGCATCGCCCGCGTCGGCGAACACGCCGGCGCCGAATGAAAATCGGTGCAGCGCAAACCTGCTTGCGCGAGCGCATCGAGATGCGGCGTGGCGATTTCGCCGCCGAACGCGCCGAGATCAGAGAAGCCCAGATCGTCGGCGACGATCAGCAGAAAGTTTGGACGCCGCGGCGCTTCGGTGGATTTATCGTCTGTTGACATAGCGGATTTTTCTCGCGTTATCGATCGTTGTATATCGTAACTCAGATAGCGCGACACTTAATCGGAGGTTCCATTACATTTGATTTACCTAACGCTTGGATAAATAGGTAGCGAGAAGGATGCACATCCGTGTGCGGGAGATCTTTCCGAAGCGGAGACATTAGACTACCAACGGGCAGTAACCGAGACGCCGCCGGTGCGCGGCAAACCATAGATACTGGTATCGCCGGTAGCGGTGGCCGAGCCGGGCAGTGCGTGGTCGCGATAGACTTTATCGCTGATGTTATTCACGTAGCCGGTCAAAGTAATTTTATTGTTGGCGGTGATGTACGATACGCGCGCATTGCCGAGCGTGAAGCCGCCGGTGCCGAGCAATGTATCGTTCTGATTGGTGGTGAAATAATATTGGAGACTTTGATATTTCCAATCGCCGCCGACCACTACTTTGGCGCCGGTCGACAGTGGAATGTTGTAATCGAAGCCGAGTACGCCGCTGTAATGTGGCGAGCGCACGAAGCGGTTGCCCGAGTAGTCCAGATACGAAATTACGCCGCCGGAGGCGTTATAGCCGCTCGGCACATCGAAATCGGTGAACTTGGTATTCAAAATACCGAGGCTGGCATTGAGGTGCAGATTTTCGAGCGGAATTGCCTCGAGTTCGAATTCGGCGCCGCTGGCCTTGCCCTGCTTAACATTCTGCAAATACGAAACCGATACACCGTTGGAAGTGGGCAGCGGGCCGACCACATTTACCTGGATATTCTCGTAGTCGTATTTGAATATATTGGCGTTGGCATTTAAGCGGCCGTCGAACCATTCCGACTTAACCCCGAGCTCGTACGACGTTAAAATTTCCGGCTTTACGATTTGATTAATGGCGGCCTGCGAAGTGGCGGCGGTGTTATAACCGCCGGAGCGAAAACCGCGCGCCAGTTTAGCGTAGACACGCGCGTGCTCGGTAATTTTATATTCCGGCGTTACATCCCACGTCGATGCCTGCCATGAATGCGAGCCATCGTCGGTGGCGCTCGCCACCAATGGCGTCGATACTGAACTAGTTCGCCACCAGTTGGTGATATCGTTGAAGGCAACGTTGGTGCCGGTGTTATTGAGTCGCCGCCAATCCAGCTTTTTGGATTCGCTGGTCCAGCGCAGACCGCCGGTAACGCTCAAATCATCGGTAAAGTTGTAGGTGGTGCTGCCGAATACCGCAAAGCTCTGCGTGGTATGCGTGAACGAAGTATCGGAGAAGTTATTGTTGAACGCCGCGGGCGGTCCTGCCACTACGATCGGTATGCCAGGCAGTTTCGCGCTGACGCTTTCCGAGTCGATTATTTCGTGCAGATAGTGCAAACCGCCGACCCAATTCCAGCGATCCTCGCGCGGCGAAGTCAGGCGCAATTCCTCCGAGAGCTGGCGCGATTTCTGATCGCTCCAACCGCGGCTCAATTCCAGCGGCGTATAGTCGCTATCGGTGAACGTGGTATTTTTGAAATCTTCGTAGCCGCTGATAGAGGTCAGCGCATAGCGGCCCAACTGCCATTTCAAATTTAACAGTGCGCCGTTCTGCGTGGTGTCGGACGAGTTCGGTGCATTGGTGTTGACATGATTCGGGTTCGGGTCGGGAATATAGCCACGCAGATACGCGCCATTGACGCCGGTGCCGGTAACCGTCGAGCTGGCGCCGTCCTGCGAGTATTTGCGAAAGTGCAGATTGACCAATGCTTCCAGATCCGGCGTGATTTCATCCAATAATTGCAGGCGGTATGCGCTGTCGGTGTAGCTGGCGTCGTCATCGCCGGTTTTGTTGTTGTAGAAACGCCCGTCGCGGCTCTCGGTGTGAAAGGACGCGCGCGCGGCTATGGTTTCGTCGTCGACGGCGCCGCCATAGGCACCGTCCGCAGTGCGATCGTTGTAAGTGCCGTAATCGAATTTCACGTATCCATCCGGCGTGAAGCTCGGCTTTTTGGAGATGAAGTTGATAGCGCCGCCGGTGGTATTTTTACCCCACAATGTACCTTGCGGACCGCGCAGTACTTCGACGCGGTCGAGGTCGAACAACGGACCCGCGGTCGCGCTGGCGTTGCTGATATAGACGTCGTCCAGATAAATGCCGACTGGGTTCGGCGAGTCGAGGCTTTGTACGCCGGTACCGACGCCGCGAATCCACCAGCGCGGCCGTACGTGCAAATCGCCACCGGTTGCCGCGGAGGCGTTCGGGACATAGTTAAGAACCTGGTTGGAGCCTTTGCCGATGCCTGCATCGAGCAGATCGGCGCCGCTTAGCACGCTAATTGGCGTCGGAACCTCCTGCGCGGTTTCTTCGCGCTTCTGCGCGGTGACGGTTACTTTCTGCAATGTGACCGCATCCTTCTTTTCATCGGCGCCGCTATAGGCCGACGCGGTCCCTCCAATGGCTAAAACAATTAATTGGCTAAGTAATTTCTTTCTAGTGAGCATGAGCTGGCTTCCCGAATAGTCGTTTAATGGTCTTTAGGCGTCGATGAATACACAATTTTTATTGTGTTGTTTTTATCTAAGAGCAGAATTTATGCCATTGAAAAATTTTTAAAAGCATATGTATATAATTGCTATTTAGAGTGGAGTTTGCCGGAAAAAAATAGCGGTTTTATCTGCTTTGAAAAATTATGCGGAAAACAAGAATAATTTATCGGCGGTTTGCCGTAGAATGCTTGCTGGCATTAGTGCAGCATTGATGCTGAGGTGTTGGTAGGGAGGCACCGCAGATGCAAATTTCGAATTGATTGCTGCGCGCTCGTTATGCGCATGTTGGTATTTATATTTTTCCGTGCCGATATTGGAAGATTTATGACTCAGGCTGCAAACTCCTCGGGCCCTCCCTCCGGAACTCCTGCCGAAATACTCACTGAGGCATCCGCCGCAAAAAATGGCGATGTACAAGCATTGTTGAAGCACCCGCCGTTTCAGTCGTTTTGGAGCGCGCGAATTTTATCGACGCTGGCGGTGCAGATACAAACGGTCGCGGTCGGCTGGCAGGTTTACGATCTGACGCGCAGCGCGTTCGCGCTCGGCATGATAGGTCTGGTGCAATTTGCGCCGGCCATACTGTTAACGCTAGTCGTCGGGCAGGTCGCCGATCGCTATAACCGGCGCTGGATAATTCGTATCTGCCAGACCTTGGCGTGCTGCATCGCACTCATACTGGCGATCGGCAGCTACCAGGGTTGGCTGACCGATCAAATAATATTCGCATTGGTATTTGTGTTTGGTATCGCGCGTGCGTTTGAGGCGCCGAGCAATAGCGCGCTGTTGCCGCAATTGGTGCCGCCGGGTTTATTCGCGCGCGCGATCAGTCTATCCAGCGCTTCGCAGCAGGCTACTATTATCGCCGGCCCGGCATTGGGCGGTTTTATTTACGCTGCAGGGCCGACCGCATCCTACGGCACCTGCGCAGTATTATTTTTGCTGGCCAGTTTGCTGATTGCGACGATTCGCATCGCTGCACCGGTGGCGGCGCGCGAGCCGGTCGATATGCAATCGTTATTCGCGGGCTTCTCCTTCATACGCAACCAGCCGGTGGTATTGGGTGCGATTTCGCTCGATATGTTTGCCGTGCTGCTCGGTGGCGCAACGGCATTGCTGCCGATCTACGCGCGCGAAATTCTCCACACCGGTCCCTGGGGTTTGGGTTTATTGCGCTCGGCGCCTGCAATCGGCGCGTTGGCGATGTCGATTTATCTGGCGCGGCGGCCACTCGAACGCAACGCCGGGCGCGCGATGTTTATCGGCGTGGCGGTGTTCGGTGTCGCGACGATTGTATTTGCGTTATCGAGTTCGGTAGTGCTGTCGCTGTGCGCGTTGGTGCTGCTCGGCGCCGCCGATATGATCAGCGTGGTGATACGCTCGGCCCTTGTACAATTGGAAACGCCCGATGCAATGCGCGGCAGAGTCAGCGCGGTGAACTGGTTATTTATCGGTACCTCGAATCAACTGGGCGAATTTGAATCGGGCGTAACGGCAGCGTTGCTGGGAGTCGTACCGGCGGCACTGTTGGGTGGCGTGGGTACATTGCTGGTGGCGGCGTTATGGATGCGGTTATTTCCGGCGTTGTTGCAGCGCGATCGGCTGGTGAGGGGATGATTTTAGTAGTTAGTAGTTAGTAGTTAGTTATGGTTAAGTGTGTTTGGCAAAACGAATCGCATTGCTCGCGATGGGCGGGATGCTGCAGGTTCTGCTGGGGACGTGAGCGCGCATGGATACCCATAGGGCACAAGTGCGCGCGCCCGAGCCTAACATGGCCCCCAGTAAAATGATAAACAGGTTGTTGGCGTTCCCCAGCAGAACCTGCAGCATTGCGCCAACAATGAATTCCGACGTTCATTTTTGGATGACCTAGGCCCTCTGTCGGTATTAAATGGCCATCCCGCACCTATTTACTCTATTAGAAAAATTTATGCGAACAACGCGGCGGTCGGTTAACCGACCGCGCGTAGTTCAGAGGCGCTGCCGTGGCCTCTGACCAGTGGCAATACTTCTTCGCCGACGCGATATGCTTCTTCGAGATGCGGTGTGCTGGCGAGAATAAAAGCATCGGCGCCAAGTTGCACTAAATCGTCCAGCCGCTCGGCTACTTGTTCGTAACTGCCGACGATGCCCTGCGTTTGACCGCCGCGCAGCAGGCCAAAGCCCGACCATACGTTCGGCTCGATAATCAGATCTTTATAGCTGCTCAATGTGCTGGGTCGCAGCGAACCCTGACGTTGAGCGCCGACCGATTCGCTGCCTTCGCTCATTTTTTTGAAACGCGCGAGCGCATCGCCATCGACTTTTTCAAAGCCGCGCCGCACTTCGGCCCACGCTTCCTCTTCGGTGGCGCGCGCGACGATATCGACGCGCACCGCGCATTTGATCTTGCGGCCGAGCGCATCGGTGCGCTCCTTGACGCGCGCAAATTTTTCGCGCAGTTGCGCGAATGGTTCCAGCCACGTCAAATAATAATCGGCGTGTTTGGCCGCTGAAACCAATGCCGCATCGGAGGAGCCGGAAAAATAAATTTCGGGAAAATCTTCCTGAGCCAAAGCTGCCGGCAGACCGGCCTGTTCCGTGCGATAGAATTTCCCCTGATAATCGAACGGTCCGCCGTTCCATACGCCGCGCAGTACATCGAGGAATTCGGTGGTGCGTGTGTAGCGATCGTCGTGGCCGGTCGAATCGCCCCACCATAGTTGCGAGGGACCGCCGCCGCCTGTGATAACGTTGAATAGGGCGCGGCCGCCGGTGGCGCGTTGCAGACTCGCAGTCATGCGCGCGGCGACGATCGGATTTAAAAAGCCCGGTTGAAACGCGATCATGAAGCGAAAGGTCTTGGTTTCGCGCGCCAGGAATGCCGAGATTGCCCACGGTTCGTCGGTCATTGGAAACGATGGGATCAAGCCGCCCTGAAAGCCGGAGATTTCCGCGGCACGCGCGATCTCGGCGACGTAGTCGAGATAGTTGAAGCCGTCGCCGCCACCGCCGCTCAAGCCGGCTTTGCGTAAATTATCATTGCCTGGGAACCAGTCCCCGCGAAATGGTTCGCGGCTGCGATGCGAGCTGGGTTCGCCGTGGGTCGGCAAGCGCCAATGAAAATCGATAGTCATGGATTAACTCCGCTAATCTAAAATTTTTTAACTGACAACTGATGCCTAGTGCTAAGCCCGCCGAGCGATACTCTTTTTCAAAACTTCTTTGGATTGCTCGACATAAGTGCCGCTTTCCAGTTGGACTCTTTCGAGATCATCGCTCTCTGGTGTCATGTATGAAAAACAGGCGCGCTTCCGGTGTTTTGAAAAGAGCATTCGCTCACCAGGCAGTCAAGCTCCCTGCCATCGAATACTATTTCAACTGACAACTGGCGTTCGGTGCGATGGGACCGACGACCGATACTCTTTTCAAAACTTCTTTGGACTGCTCGACATAAGTGCCGCTTTCCAGTTGGACTCTTTCAGTTTTATCGCTCTCTGCTGTGGTGCGATATAAACGAGCGTGCTTCCGGTGTTTTGAAAAGAGCATTCGCTCACCGGGCAGTCAAGCTAGCAGCCATCGAATTTCCTAAAATCTAAAATCTAAAATCTAAAATCTAAAATCTAAAATCTAAAATCTAAAATCTAAAATCTAAAATCTAAAATCTAAAATCTAAAATCTAAAACCTAAAACCTAAAACCTAAAACCTAAAACCTAAAACCTAAAACCTAAAACCTAAAACCTAAAACCTAAAACCTAAAACCAAAACCTAGCAACTATCCCTCAAGCAGCCGTTTCAATCGCCGAAAGGCTCTCTCTAACCTTCGGCAGCACGTGTTCGCCGATGCGATAGGCTTCTTCGAGATGCGGCGCAGCGCCGAGCAGGAAGCTATTGATGCCGGCGTTTGCGTAGGTGGTTAGCCGTTCGGCAATTTGCGCATAGCTGCCGACCAGTGTGGCGGTGGCGCCGGTGCTATCGACGGCGAAGTCGGCCCATAGATGTTCGTCGATGACGGCGCCGCGTGCGCGCTGCGTCGCTTCGATAAAGCGGCTCGATTGCGCGATAAAGCGCTCGGCATCGCGCAGCGCTTCGGCCTCGGTTTCGCGTGCGAGCACATCGATGCGTAATCCTATTGCCAGCGAGCGTTGTTGCGCGGCGGCGAGCTGGTTGAGATTTTCGACGGCGAGCTTTAACGACGCTAGCGGCGCGGCATTGAGTATGTGCACATCGGCCTGGCGCGCCGATAGCTGCAAGGCGGCCTCGGTATTTCCCGATAAATAAATCAGCGGCACCGGGTTGTTGGCGAGCGGGCCGTTAAAGCCGCCGTTCAGTACTTCAAAAAACTTGCCTTTGAAATTAAATGGCGATGTGGTTAAGACGCCGCGCGCAACTTCGATAAACTCTTCGATGCGCGGCAGTACATCGGCGGTGTCGGCGTAGTCGCCGAGCTGCTGCCGTTGCTGTTCGGTGGCGTTGCTGCCGATTTGCCAGGCGAAGCGACCGCCGCTGAAGCGTTGATAGCTTGCTGCATTCTTCGCGGCATAAACCGCCGAACCGCGCGCCGCGTCGAATTCCGTCAGCAGTTTCAAATGCCGCGTGCCGCGCGCGACGTAGCCGGCCACGATCCACGATTCATCGCCGTCCGGTGTGTTGGGGATGCGCAGGCCGTCGAAGCCCGACAGATCGGCGGCGCGCGCTATCTGATGCAGGTAATCGAAATAATTAAAGCGCGTGCCGCGCGGATCGCTGATGCCGGCATTGAATACCGGTTTATCGTCGGGGCGCTCGCCGCGCCGCGTCGCTTTGGCGTAACCGTAGCGGCCGTCGCCGGCGGTCGGCAGTTGCCAGATAAATTCGGTGGTCATCGTTTGCTCCGGGGCGAAAATATAGTAGTTAGTAGTTAGTAGTTAGTAGTTAGTAATTAGTAGTTAGTAGTTAGTAGTTAGTAGTTAGTGTTTAGTTGTTTGTTAAGGAGCATCAGCGTTGTGTGTTGTGATTTTCGGGGCGTATCAGACCGAGGTTTTCGCGGTAGGTTTTGCCTTCGTAGCGCGTGCGAAATAATCCGCGGCGCTGTAATTCCGGCACGACCAGTTCGCAAAAATCTTCGAAGCCGCCCGGCAGCAATGGCGGCACCACATTGAAGCCATCGGCGCCGCGCGCCAGAAACCATTCTTCCATGGTGTCGGCGACGTGTTTGGCCGAACCGATCACCTGCACGTGGCCGCGCGAAACATTGAAACGCAAAACCAACTGTCGGATCGTCAGGTTTTCCCGGCGCGCGAATTCGATCAATTGCTGCGCGCGGCCCTTGCCGTTTTCGGTGACCGGCAAATTGTCGGGCAGCGGTCCGTCCAATGGATAATCGGAGACGTCGATACCCATCAGATTGACGCCGTGGCTGAAATCGACGGCGTTTTGCAGCTCCGCGAATTTATCCTGCGCCTCCTGATCGGTGGCGGCGACCACCACCGACAGACCCGGCGTGACTTTCAGTTGCTCGGGGTCGCGGCCGTATTTCGCCATGCGGCCTTTTACGTCCGCGTAGTACGCCTGTGCGACTTCCAGCGATTGCGCCGAGCTATAGGTCATCTCCGCGACCTGCGCGGCGAATTCGCGGCCGGTATCGGAATTACCGGCCTGCACGATTACCGGATAACCCTGAATGGGCCGCGCGACATCGAGCAGACCCTGACTGGAAAAATATTTACCCGCGTGTTGCAGCGGGTGCGCGGATGTTGGCTCGAAGAAATTGCCGGCGGCGCGATCGGGGTTGTCGAAGGCGTCGTCGTCCCAGCCGTCCCACAGTTTCTTGGTTAATTCGAGAAACTCCGCGGCGCGCTCGTAGCGTTGATCGTGCGAGGGCGGCTCTTTGATACCAAAGTTTTTACCGGTGTCGGGCGAAAACGACGACACCACATTCCAGCCGGCGCGACCGTTGCTGATATGATCGAGCGATGCGAATTGGCGCGCCACGTTGTAGGGTTCGCTGAAGTTGGTGTTGACCGTCGCGACCAGCCCGATATGTTTGGTATGCGCCGCGATGGTCGATAGTAAAGTGAACGGCTCGAATTGAAAGCTGATGCCGGTATGGCTGCTCTGCTCGATATTTTCTCCAGACCGCCCGATAAAATCGGCGAGAAAAAATGTATCGAACTTGGCCTGCTCGGCGAGCTTGGCCATACGTACCCAATAGTCGAGATCGGGCCGACCGCTGCCGCTGGAGCTGGGGTGGCGCCACGCCGCCGGATGATGGCCGAAACGCATAAAGAAAACATTTAATGCCAATTGGCGTCGGTTGTTGCTCAAAATATTCACCCGGTATTGGTTGTGCGCATGGCGACCTTTACCGCGTTACGCGGCGGCAAAGTGTTGTTGAACTGTCCGTGGAAACGTGTCCGCGAAAAGTGCTCGTGGGCAGCTATCCTCGGACACGTATTTTTCGCCAGGCACTAGCCGGCGTAAGCCTGCGCCTGTTCCCACAGGCCGGTTCGGCGCCACTGCACTTCGAGCGCGCCCGGCGTATAAACCTGCGCGCCGCCGATCTGCTCGGCGATCGCCTGAAAGCGCGCGGCTTCCTCGATCAATAGAATCAGTTGCGCGGTTTTTAAAATGCCGGTGCCCCAGAAATTCGCGCCGCCGTTCGATTCGAGCAGCGCCGGCGGCGGCGCCAGTTCGGGATGGCTATCCAGACGTTCGCGAATGACTTCCAGCGCGCCGCGCTTGCGCTCCAGATGATTGGGGATTTCGCGCGCCAGCAGATGCCGCTGCGCCGCGACGTATAAAATAGGGAAGGGCTTCTGTGCCAGCGACCAGGCGGATAAATAAGGCGTATGCGCATGAATAAAGGTATCCGCCTGCAGACGCGCTTCATTTAACACCGAGTCGGGGTGTTCGGAGAAATTCGATAATGCGATGCCGATTTCTTTATTTCTTTCCCACGGCGCCGGAAATTTTACCGTCAGCAATTGATCGTGGCTGGGGATACGATGCGCGATATTGAAGATCAGGCTGGCCGACAGCGTGCCGGTCTCGCGTAAAAAATTGAACGCATGCACCGCATCGCTTTTTGCGGCGTCGACATACGCCGCTAAATCGACGGCGGTTAAATGTTCGGCATTGAGCGCGCTGGACATAGTATTTCCTCGTTAATCGAAAGCTTGATTAACGACAAGAGCATGCTCCATGCCAAGGCACTTATCGAATGCCGAGTGCGCTCTGGGATTTTCCGCGCTGCGATTTAAATAACTGGCGCGTATGAATTTTTTTTAGCGCGGCGGCGACGGCTGCGATTTCGTTGCGGCTATTTCCGCAGTCCGAAACCATTTCTGAAAGGCTGCGCGCAAGCCCGATGGGGATACAGCAGCAGCGCGCAGTTGCTATAGCAACACTTCGGCAGCAATGGCGGTTGCCGCGCGTGCCGGGGTGCGCGACACTGTCGATCTACAGCCGCCCCTGGGGTGGAGCAGTACCTAAAACAGAAGAGTTCTTTTAACGCCTGGAGCACAGCTAATTGCGTCGATTGCCAATGATCCGCCATATTCGAGCCAGACCGCGATTTTTTTTATGTGGATTATTTGGGGTTTTGGTTGCCTATTTTTTGCCGGCGACCCTAATCGAGGAGGACATTACGCGCGCGATCATCGGTTGGGACGCGGGTATATGCTTATACCTTTTGCTGGCGGCGACCATGATGATTCGCTCGACGCGCGAGAAGATTCGCTACCGGGCGCAGCAGCTCGATGAAAGCCAGTTAGTGATTTTGATATTGGTGATCGTCGGCGCGGTCGCAAGTCTGGCGGCCATTATTGCTGAATTGGCGGTTGCGAAAACCGCACAGGGCAGTCTGCGCTACGCCTATATCGGTTTAGCATTGTTCACCATCGTCGCCTCGTGGGCATTCACGCATATGATGTTCGCGCTGCATTATGCCCACGACTACTATATTGCGCGTATCGACAGCGAGTCGGGAGGCCTGCAATTTCCGAACGAAGAAAACCCGACCTACGGCGATTTTTTGTACTTTTCCTACGTGATCGGTACCTCGGCGCAGACCGCCGATGTCAGCTTTACTTCAAAACCGATGCGCCGAGTGGGACTGTTGCACTGCGTGCTGGCTTTTTTATTCAACACCACGATTCTGGCATTGACGATCAATATCGCCGCCAGTTTGTTTTAGCATCGCGAAGATAGTTTAACAAACGGGCATGGCGGTGCTGCGGAAATAGTTGCCAGTGCTTAATTGAATTTTTCGAAGTCGTTTTGATCCGCCGATTGGGGTTTTTTGCCGGTACTGCGAGTCGTCACTGCTGCCGCCGTTTGAATCACTTTGACTTTAGTGCGGGTATCGACGGTAAAGAATGCCATCAAATCTTGCAGTTGACCGGCTTGCGCGCCCATTTCTTCGGCGGTGGCGGCTAACTCTTCGGAGGCCGCCGCGTTTTGTTGCGTCGCTTGGCTTAACTGGTTCATGGCGCCGTTGATTTGGCCTACACCCGTGCTTTGTTCCTGGCTGGCGGCGGCAATTTCTTGTACTAGGTCGGAAGTCTTTTTGATGGCCGGTACTAATGCTTCTAATAGTTGGCCGGCTTGCTCCGCGGTAAGTACGCTCGATGTTGCAAGCTTACCGATTTCGCGCGCTGCCACTTGGCTGCGCTCGGCCAGCTTGCGAACTTCGGCGGCGACCACGGCGAAGCCCTTGCCGTGGTCGCCGGCGCGGGCGGCTTCGATGGCGGCGTTCAAGGCCAGTAAATTTGTTTGATACGCGATGTCGTCGATGATGCCTATTTTGAGCGCAATCTGTTTCATCGCATCGAGCGTACCTTTCACTGCGGAGCCGCCGTCGACGGCGTCGGTAGACGAGGTGGTCGCCATCTGTTCGGCAACGCCGGCGTTCTCGCTGTTCTGGCCAATCGACGCACTCATCTGCTCGACCGAGGCGCTGGTCTCTTCGACCGATGCGGCTTGTTCAGAGGAGGCCTGCGATAGCGATTGCGCGGTGGAGGAAATCTGACCGGCGGCACTATTCAGCGAGTCCGACGCCGCGCTGACATCGCCTATGATCTGCGACAGCTTGCCGACCATATTGCGCATCGACTGTTTTAACAGGCCCGTTTCGTCTTTTGAGTCGACGGTAATCTCGACGGCGAGATTGCCGCGCGCCAGTTCGTCGGCGACGGCCACCGCTTCGCGCAGCGGCGTGGTGATGCTGCGCGTTACCCAATAAGCGAAGCCCAGTCCAATCAGGATGGCGGCGATAGCTAGCGCAATAATTAGAGCGGTTGCAGCTCGGGCAATTTCCACGGCTTGCGCGCTGGAGGCGTGCGTTAGTTCCTTTTGAAAATTAGCGAATGTAGTCACTTGTTGAATATAGGCATTGGCCATTGCCGTGTATTCGCCGAATAGGTACTGCTTTGCTTTTTCCTCGTTCACCTTAGAGGATGATGAGTCCGCCAATTGGATGAGTGTTTCCAGTGAGGTCTCGTATTTGGCTTGGGCTGCTTCGACGCTCGCGAATATTTCCCGGCCTTTCTCCGTATTGAGCAACTGCTTTATTTTGTTGAGTAGTTCGACGTTCTGTTGCCGCGCATCGGCAATGCCCTTTAGCTGTTCGCTTTCGAACTGCTTATCCGTGGAAATGACTAAGTTGCGAACCGCCCGCGCGATCACCAAAACATTGCGCGAGACCTCGTCCGCCATTTCGATCTTCGGCAAGCGATCTTCGGTGATAATCTCGGTCGCCATTTTGATCTGATTGATGCGCAGCACGGCCATTAAGGAAATGGTCGCCATCAGTACTAATACGAGGCCGAAGCCAAGACCGAGCCGAGTGCCGATTCTCAAGTTCTTGAACATGTCGCTTACCCTCTGGCTTGCTTACTTTGTATAGTGAAACTCGCCGAAATCGGCCGTATCGTTGATTTGTAAGAAAATTCCAGGAGGGAGCTGCGCTGTTAAGCGCGAGGGTGTCAGGAGTATAGCTAACAAATTCGATTAGCTGCGCAATCTGTTCTGGCAGCCGACGGGCGGCGGTTCGATCCTGGCAAGGTTTTGCGGGTCGGCCGAATCGGCGCATAAGCGCAGGCCGGCGATTGCTGCTGTGTAATACGAATGTTTACCGCCAACGGTAAACATTGTTGCGTAATCGTCGTTGCGCAACAGTCGGTCTGTAATATTTTGAAATTAAAAAAGCCGCCGCCTATCGAGATAGGCGGCGGCCTTGTTGCTTTACGGTGTTACTTGTTCATTTAGACCATTACTTGGTTTTAGCCGGTTCTACGGTCGTGCTGGTGGTCGTTTTCTCAGTGACTACCGGTGCAGCGCTATCGGCGGCTTTAGCATCTTTCACCACATGCTTGTGATGATGAACATGCGCCGTTGTGTCCTGGCCGGCATCCGCGGTTTTGATCGCGGAATCGCTGACGGCGTTAGCGGCCGGTGCGCTGCTGTTTGCGCTCGGCGTTACCGGGGCGACAGTGGTGGTCGAGGCTTTTGTCGAGGTCGTCGCTGCGGTAGTGGTCGCTTTAGCCGCAACCGGTGCCGCATTATCAGCCATCGCTACCCCCGCCATCGTTACCGTGATAGCCATTGCAACAGAAGACAGGGTTTTGGTGATCGATTTCATTTTCACTTCCTCATTTCTCATTGCAGGTCATGCCGCCTACAGGCCTAGTGGCGTCGCGTTGTTGCCGCGATGCACGTCACTATGATTCTCAGTATACGGAGCGAGGCTGAATGTCAGCTGAATGGAAATTTCGTGTAATAAATAATTATAAGATTAGTTAAGTAGTATCCAATCAGGGATGGCACCGGCTACGGCGCTAGTATTGATGGGCTATTTTCGCCTGGTCACTCACTCGGTAAATTGAATATGAAATTTGCCGTTCTGGATTTTATCGAGGTTTTATTGGTTGTTGAGTTTTTATGCGGCGATTAATAATCAATCACTAAAAATACAGGTGATTCTATTCGCGATTCACGATAAATTTTCATGGAAAAAAATAGGAAGATTTTTAATAAATTGCCATGGTTCATGGAGGATATATGGCCGCAATTTCATCATTGACTGTTTCAATCCATCGCTATCTTATTCAGAAATTTGTCGCTGTAACCCTTGCAGTTAATTGCGGTATTTTTTCTTCATTGGCTATCGCCAATAGTCCAACATCAATAACTGGATTGCCGATATCAACCGCAGCGCGGGCACTGCGGACAACGCCAATTTTTGAAGAACCGTTGATTTCCTCTAAGACAACTTCTGCCGATGAAGATCGAGCATTGGCTGAGGCAGTGGCTATTTATCAACAGCAAAGTAATGTCGATGATTTTAATGTTTTTGAAGATTTTTTGAAGAGTTATCCGCAATCCGGTTGGCGCATAGCATTATCGACCAATCTAGGTTTGGCGAATTATCACTACGGCTATTTTTCTAAAGCGATTACGGCATGGGAGGAAGCTTGGTCTCGCGGCCGCGACATTACCGAGCCAGCCGCCAAGGCCCTAGTGGATCGCGCGGTGGGGGAGTTGGTGCGAATGCACGCGCGCCTGGGACATACCGATCGGCTGGCGGCGTTGATCGATGAAATCGGCGATCGTCCCATCACCGGTCAAGCCACCGAAGCGCTGACTGGCGCCAAGGAAGGCTTGTGGACGATGCGCAACGAACCGGGCGTCGCTTATTTATGCGGGCCTAAAGCACTAAAGAATTTGATGTTGTCGGAGAAAATGCCGGTCGATCAAACCGCATTTTTGGATAGCTATCGCTCCAGCCCGCAAGGGGTGAGTTTGGCGGAAGTCAGTAAACTCGCCAAGCAAGGTAAGCAGCCCTATACGCTCGCATTTCGCGAGGGTAATGCGCCGATCCCTCTGCCGGCGCTGGTGCATTGGAAGGTCAGTCATTTTGCAACCATCGTCGCTGAAGAAAATGGTCGCTACCACGTTAAGGATCCGACCTTTGGTACCGATATGTGGATTACCCAGGGCGCTCTGGATTCGGAGTCGAGCGGCTATTTTTTATTGCCATCGACAAAATTGGCCGATGGTTTTCGCTCGGTAAGTTTGGCGGAGGCGAGGCGAGTGCGCGGCCGGGGAACTACCAGTAATAATGATCCGTGGCCGACCTCGCCCGATGACGACAAAGGTCATCCACCGTGCCCCAATACAGGTATGTGCGGCGCCAATTTCCATTCGATGGTACTGAGTCTTAATCTGGTCGATACGCCCGTCGGTTATGCGCCGCCAAAAGGCCCTTCGGTATTCGTGACTTTGACGTACAACCAGCGCGAAGCGAATCAGCCTGCGACGTTTAACTTTTCCAATGTCAGTCCGAAATGGACGACCAATTGGCTGTCCTATATTCAGGACGATCCGACATCGGCAGGTGCCAACGTGCTCCGTTATGTCGCCGGCGGTGGCTCGTTGAATTATGCCGGTTACAACAGCGCGACCGGTAAATTCACACCGGAAGGAAAAAATGCAGCAATACTTCAACGTATCGCCGGAACACCGGTGACCTATCGGCGCACGCTCGGCGACGGCAGTGTAGAAATCTATGCGCAACCCGACGGCGCCACAACGTATCCACGGCGAACTTTTTTAACCCAAAAAATCGACCCAATGGGTAACGCGGTGACGCTGGCTTACGATGGGTCGCGCCGCTTAACCACCATCGCCGATGCAGTGGGACAAGTCACGACCTTTAGTTACGGTATCGCGGGACAGCCGTTGTTGATCACCGCCATAACCGATCCGTTTGGGCGCAGCGCGCAATTGACTTACGATGCGTCGAACCGCCTTGCGCAAATCACCGATGTCGTTGGTATTAGTTCGCAGTTTACTTACGATGCGAGCGGCTTGGTTAACTCTATGACCACGCCGTACGGCACCACGACTTTTGCCTTTGCTGGGACAGGTGTGAGCCGCTGGCTGGAAATTACCGACCCATTGGGCTTTACCGAGCGAGCGGAATTTCGTCACACGGCACCAGGTATTCCGTATAGCGAAGCCAAGGTGCCGGTGGGTATTAATCCCTTTAATAGTTACGTCGACAGCCGCAATACTTTTTATTGGGATAAATCGCTTTATCCCACGACCCATACCGATTACACCAAAGCGGATATCAAACATTGGTTGCACGATGCCGCGACCGGTTTGACCGCCCCGGTGCTGGAGAGCATCAAGCATCCTCTCGAAAGCCGCATTTGGTTTAATTATCCCGGGCAGGTATCGCCCTGGGTCTATGCCGGCACCTTCGACAAACCCAGCGCGGAAGGTCGGGTGATGGATAACAGCGCCACACAGCTGACAAAGACGACCTACAACAGCGTGGGTAATCCCACCAGCGTAATCGACCCGGTCGGCAATCAGACATTCTACGATTACGATACTAACCAAATCGATGTGCTGCGCGTGCGGCAAAAAACTAGTGCAAGCACCGATATTACACTGGCGCAGTACACCTATAGCCCACTGCATTTGCCGTTAACGTATACCGATGCCAACGGCCAAGTGACGAATTACACTTATAATGCTGCGGGTCAACGCTTGACGAGTACCGATGCGTTAGGGCATACGACTACTTACAACTACAGTGCAACCGGCTATCTAACATCCATCATTGATGCCAATGGTAATACCACCGCGACATTTACCTATGACACGGCCGACCGTATCGCAACACGTGCGGATGCGGTCGGCAATGTGCTGTCTTATCAGTACGACAATCTCAATCGCTTAACTCGCATTACCTATCCCGATACGACGTTTTACAAATACCAGTGGAATAAGCTCGATCTGGCGTCGATGACCGATCGCCTTGGACGCATCACGCAGTATGCTTACGATGCAAATCGCAATCTCATCGCTATAACCGATCCTGCCGGCCGTACAACGCAGTATGCGTACTATCCAAACGGCATGCTGAAAACAATGACCGATGCAAACGGCGGTACTGCCCATTGGGCGCGGGATATTCAAGGCCGCTTGACCAGCGTGACCGACCCCAAGGGTGTCGCGACGACTTATACGTACGATGGTATTGGGAATGTCGCGGCGATCAACAGCCCCGATGCAGGCAATACGCAGTTCACTTACAACGCCGCGAATAGTGTAATAAAAAAAGTCGATGGCCGCAGTATTGAAAGCGATTACACCTACGACTGGATGAAACGTCTGACGGCCATTACCTATCCCGCCAATAGCGTGGAAAATTTGGGTTTCATATACGACTACAACTACTTCGATAATTATGAAACCAATCGGCTGACCTATCTTCAGAACAATGATGGCTATACGATCTTCGCGCGCGACGCCGTTGGCAATATTATCGGACATGCGCACTGGATCAGTAGCACTAACGCTGAAACCGATTATCAATACGACAATACCAATCGCCTGATACAAATTAACTATCCTAGCGGGCGCATCGTGACGTATACGCGCAATACACTCGGGCAAATCACGAAAATAGAGACTCGGGATAGTGCGAGTTCTCCGGTGCAAGTGCTGGTTCGCGATATTACCTATGAGGCGTTTGGGCCGCTGAAAAGTCTTACTTTCGGCAACGGCGTGACAACGACATACCAGCGCGATGCCGAGTATCGCCCCACGACGATCACGACAACATCATCGCCACAATGGCGGTATAACTACGGCTACGATGTCGCCGGCAATATTTCTTCAAAGACGGACACCGTTTCGGGCAACAGCGCGACATATTTATACGATTCGCTCGATCGATTGGCTGCGGAAAATACCTCTCCGGGTAACTCGACGTACCAATACGATGCCAATGGAAATCGCACCAACTTCAACTTTGTCGGTTTAGCGCTTACGCAGAGCTATGCAAGCAACTCGAACCGGCAATACGATTGGAGCGGCGCGCCCATCGCCATGGATGCCGGCGGCAATATCACCGCCAGCAATGGCTTGGCAACGTCGACTTATAGCTATAACAACGCCAATCGTCTCACACAATCCAGTGACGGTATCGCAGCTACTACTTACCTGTACGATGGCTTTGGTCTGCGCACCACCAAGCGAAATGCTAAAACCACGCACTACGATTACCTGCTAGACGGCAGATATCTCGATATTCTCCAGCTCAATGCGGATGGTGCTGCCAATCAAGCCGTCGATTACATCTGGCTCGACGATACGCCGATAGCGCAGATTAAAATGACCTACAACTCGAGCGGCATACTCACGGCAAAAAGGCTTACCTACATTCATACCGATCATCTCAATACGCCAAGAGCGATGACGGACATTACCAGGAGGATCGTCTGGCGCTGGGAGCAAGATGCGTTCGGCCTGCTTTCTCCGCAAAGCGATCCCGATGGCGATCGGATAACCAACGACCTCGACCTGGGATTTCCAGGCCAGTTACGCGATACCGAAACCGCATTGTTTTATAACATCAATCGGTATTACGATCCGGTAATGGGACGATATACGCAACCCGATCCGATTGGTTTACAGGGAGGCTTGAATCCTTATGCTTATGTAGAGAGTAATCCAATATCGTATTTTGATAAATTTGGCTTAGATAAGACGCGATATGTTAATACGACAGGGGGGCGACCATTTTCAAATGGTCCTACGAACGGCAATTGGGGTGGAAAATGCTGGAGTGGTGGTACTTATTCATGTGGCGGTAATCCCGATGGAAATGCACCGCCTACAGATAGCGCAGATGCTTGCTATATGGCGCACGATAAATGCTATGAGCAGCCAAGTTGTAATTCGCCCAATAAATCTGAAAGTAGGGGTGCTGTGAAAGCTTGCGATTTGGAGCTAGTTCAATGCCTTCAGAGGTTATCAAGTGACCCAGAAAAATGGGCGAACCCGCCGGCGCCAACAACCGAGTCGGATAGTAACAGATATCGTAAATCAGCTATCGAGTATTTTCGATGAATAAGGGTTCTTACAAATTATTATGGATAAGCTTTTGTCTAGTCTCAATTCTGACTTGGATTGTTTATTCATGTCTGTCTGGAATGGACTCATATGTAACATTGCTGCTCTCATTGGCGGCGATTAATTTTCTCCAGGGGTTGTGGATTCTGATCGATAGACACTTTGCAAGAAGAGTCTTCTTTCTGGTTTTGCTCGCCCTAGCCATTGGGCAGTTCTGGTTGTTTTTATGGCTTGGTATTTTTCTTCTTTGGAAAACAAATGGATTTGCGCCATAAAACGCCAGTAGCCTGGAGCATTGTCGTTACACCGCCAACTCATACTGCGCCCCATTCAGCGCCACCGAATACCCCTGTTCCAGCGCCGTGGTTGCACCGTCGAGCATCGCCTGATCGCGGCTCGGCACTTTCTCGGTGCAATAAATGTTCGATCCGTCGCCATTATCGATCACCGCGCTATGCCATAACGAATTATCGCTTTCGCCTTCGCAGTACAGAAATAACGTTGCCTGCTTCATAAAAACCTCGTTTTATCGGGAGATTTATGGGGCCTGATTCACCGGCGGCCTCGCTCGACGAGGCCGACGCTTAATCCGGCAGCAAAAGTTATTCCAATTAGTCTGTGTCGCTATCGGCAGCTGCGATGTTGCTGGCGCCGGTCTCGCGCTTAGCGTATCGCCACGATAAACAAGCGTGGAAACGCGAATAAACGTTTGCCGTCGCTGCGAGTTGGATAGGCACGATCGATGGCATCGCGATAGGCGGCGAGAAAAGCCGCGCGCTCGTCATCGTGCAGCGCGTCGAGATACGGTCGCAGACCGGTGCCTTTCACCCATTCGACGATAGCGTCGGCATCCGCCATCACATGCTGGTAAGTGGTCTGCCAGATATCCAGATGCGCGACGCGCGGCGCCAACAGGTCGTAATAAAACGCCGGGTTCTGTACCGGCGACACGCGCACATTGCGCAGCCGCGCGTGCCAGGGGCCGGGTAGCTCGCGCATCGTGCGATGCGTCGGCTCGTCGAAGTTGCACGGCATCTGAATCGCGAACGCGCCGCCGGACCGCACCTGCGCGATCAGGTCTGGAAATAAATCGGCGTGATTGGGTAGCCACTGCAGCAGCGCGTTGGCAAATAATACATCGACCGGCGCGCGCGGCCGCCAATTGGCGGCGTCGGCCTGCTGCCATTGAATGGCGGGATAATCGCTGCGCGCGCGCTGCAACATTTCGCCGGAGCTATCGACGCCGATAAGATCGGCCTGCGGCCAGCGCGCCTGCAACAACGCGGTTGAATTGCCGGGGCCGCAGCCCAGATCGACGATATGTTCAATTTCGCGCGCTGTAGCGTTTTGCGAAGCGAGCAATAAGCTGGCGCGCGCCAACAGTTCCTGCGCCGCGCGCGTGCGCTCGTCGGCGAACTTTAGATATTGAGTTCCGTCCCAGTGGCTCATGAGTTTCACTCCATCGAAAAATAACTAGAACCTATCTCAAAATTGCTGCGCTTGATGATGCAACATAGGTTCTGATTAGTCTTCGGCACGCACCAAGCGTATGCGGGTAATTTCCGATGGGGCGCCGAAGCGTTTCGGCGGTCCCCAATAACCCGTGCCCCGGCTAGTGTAAACCCACAAATTCTTGAGCCGATGCAGACCGGCGGTATATGGTTGCTGAAAGCGCACAAAGTGATTCCACGGCCAGAATTGGCCGCCGTGCGTGTGCCCGGACAATTGTAGATCGAAACCGGCCTCGGCGGCGGCGCTCGCCGAGCGCGGCTGATGCGCGAGCAATAATTTAAAATCGACCGAAGTGGGCGCATTGGCGATAGCGGCCAGCGGGTCGCTGCGATGCGTGTCGTCGAAGCCGTGCGCGTTGTAGTCGGTGACGCCGCCGACCAGTAATTCGGCGCCGTCGTGCCGCAGGATGCGGTGCTCGTTTAACAGCACTTGAACATTCAGTCGCGTTAACTCGGCGATCCAGGCATTGGCATCGGAATAATATTCGTGATTGCCGGTAACGAAATAAGTGCCGTGGCGTGCTTGTAGTTGCGCAAGCGGTCGAGTATGCGCCGATAATTGCGCGACGCTGCCGTCGACCAGATCGCCGGTCACCGCGATCAAATCGACCTTCATGTTATTAACGGTATCGACAATTGCCTGCAGGTAATTGCGTTTGATGGTGGGTCCGACATGAATGTCGCTGATCTGTGCAATGATAAAACCGTGTAATGCATCCGGAAGATTAGCGATAGGTATATCGACGGCGACGATGCGCGCGCGCCGCCGCGCATTGAAAAATCCGATTAGTGTGACCAGCACTGTCAGTACCGGTACCGCCAGTGCGGATTTTGTTGCGAAGATCGAATATAAATGCGGCAGCGCCAGGGCGATAATCGCCAACCCCACATCGCGCAGCACGGTCAGCACCAGCAGCGATGAGAATAAGCCCATCGCTATCAGACCGACCCAGGCGAGACGGTCGGCTAATGGTTGGCGCGGAATAAAACGCGCCAACAGGCCGAGCGGCAGCAATACGCAGGACAGAGCCAGCAATGCAATCCCGCTTAGCGTGCCGCCGAAGCCGAGCGCCAGCGCGGGCAGTAAGCGCCAGCCGATATAGCCGTGTAACAGTAACAACAGGCCGAGCACGATCAAGAAAAAGCGGCGCTGCCGCATACCACACTCCCAATGAAATCCGACGCTACGCTGTCAATCAGTCGATCATGGGGCGTTATCTATTTATTTCAAGTCAGCTTGGCGAACATTGGCGGTGGCGCAACAAAGAGCAGCAAAAGGAAACCGTAAAATGCACAATAAAAAAAGGCGGCGCAGCGGCCGCCTAAAGAGTGAGAGACCTCACTGAAAACTGCTAACTTTCTCCCCGGAAACGTCCCCGGAAACGCCCCTAGAAACGATAGGTGCCGGTCATACCGACTTGGCGTGGAAGATTGGTCGTCACCATATCGAACTGCTGGCCGGTCAGTGCCAGCAGTTGCGGGTTGAACTCCTGCGACGAGGAGTTAAATATGCGAGTGATAACGCGGCGATCGAACGCGTTTTTCACCCACAGACTGACATCCCATTCGCCTTTGTCGCTGGCGCGCAGGCCGGTGAAGAAATCCCAGGTCGAATAACCGCCGAGCGTTGCGCGCGTCACTTTGTCGATCTGGTCGCTTCGAGTGTTGAACAAGGTATTGAAGTACCAGTCGGTACCATCGAACGCCGGTAGGGTGAAGCTCGATGTCACTACGCCGGCCCATTTCGGCGCCAGCGGCAAGCGTTCCCCACTTAAATCGCAGGTGTTGTACGGATGCGCAGCGGAGAGTTTGGATATATCGCCGGTGCATGGGTTGTCTTTGAAATCGTTAAACTTGGCGTCGTTGTAGGTCAGCGATACGTTGAGGTTCCAGGCATCTGTCACCAGCAATCCCACTTCGCCTTCGAGGCCGCGAATTTCCGCTTCCTTGGCATTCACTGCCAGCGAATTGGCAACCGACGTTGTACCCAAGCGCGGGTTTGGTTCGTAAACGGTGATGTTCTGGATATCCTGTTGGAAGCCTTTATATATTTGATCGAACACTGCCATCGAGAAACGGCCGCGCTGATCCCAGAAGGAACCTTTTAAACCGAATTCGATGCTGTTGGACGATTCGGGATCGAGCGTAGCAAAATCGGTCGGCAAATTACCCTGTAGATTCAAGTTGGCCGCGCCGACGCGATAAGCGCGATCGATACTCGCATAACCGATTAAATCGGGCGTGAAGAAATATTGCGCTTTCAACGTCCCGGTCCACGGATGCGCATACGTTTTTTGTTCCGGCAGTGGAATGCCTTCGCCATTCAACAGTCCATTCGCAACCAGATCGATCGGTTCGGGAACTCCGGGAATCAATACGGTACCCGTAGTCGGTTGCGAGGTTTTTTGCCGGAACGACTGGTAGCGTAAGCCGGCAATCAAATTAAATTGATCGGTAATTTTAAAAGTGTTGTGCGTGTAGCCGGCGAACTCTTCGTTGATACCCATCAATTTGGTGTTGATGTTCGCGATACCATTGCTGTATTTCACGACGTCGACATTCACCGTGCTGGTGGAGCGGTGGTAATAGCCGCCAACCTGCCAATCCCAGAAGTCGTTATCTTCGGAGGCGAGCCGCAGATCCTGTTGCCACTGCGGGCGCAATGGAATATGCGTGGATTGCCAGTCGCCGCCGACCAATCGATTGCCTGGAGCAGGAGGGGGAGCAGTGACGACATCCGAGCGGGTGCCGTCGGTATCCTGGTAGTTGGTGTAATCCTGATCTTCGTAACCGGTGACGGAGGTCAACGATAGATGATCTTGAATTTGATAATTCAGCTCGAGAATAGCCAGTTGATCGCGCGAACGGTCGACGTCGGGACGATTGACAGTCACTTTGTCGTCGTAGTAACGATAGCCCTGGCCGTTTAGCGTATACCACGGATTACTGTGTTTCTCGCTGTAGCGGTACGAAGCGCGCGCGCTGAAACTATCGCTCGGTTCAAACAGTACGACGATACGGCCGCCGCTGTTGCGGTTTTGCGCTTCGGAGCCGGTGGTGACATCTTTTTGGCCGGTTTTATTCTCGTCGTACACGCCCGATAAACGCACGCCCAATACGCCCTCGATAATCGGCAGGCTGATACCGAACTGCGTATTGCGCGTATCGAGATTGCCGATCGAACCGGCGACGTAACCGTCCACCGCGTTGAGGTTGGGGTTTTTGGTGCGAATATTAATCGTACCGGTCGGCGACGATTTGCCGTACAACGTGCCCTGCGGTCCCTTTAACACCTCGAAGCTGGCGATATCGTACTGCGCGTCGAATACCGAGCGCGGTTGCTCGATCAGCGCGCCGTCGACATAGATATTGGTGCGCAGCGACACCGGCGCATTGGCGACGGTACTGGTGCCGCGCAGACGAATATCGACGCTGACGCCGGTATCGAAGTTAAGACCGGCGGTGCTGCGCGCTAAATCCTGCAAATTGAAGCTAGCGTATTTCTGGAATTGATCGCCGGTGATAACTTGAATGGCGATCGGCGTTTCGGTGACGGTTTCGCTTTTCTTCTGCGCTTCGACGATTACCTCCTCGAGTACGTTCGAGGCGGCGCCGGCCGGCGTCGAGCTGAGTGCTAAGGTGGCTCCGTAGGAACAAATCGCGATCCATGCCGGTAAGTTATTTTTCTTAAAGGAACGCATAGGTACTCTCCCGTTGCATCGTTGGTGGTAGAAATAGGTTGTAGAAAACTTTTTTAGTAAACCTCTTTAACGGCGTTTCACCGACAAACTACATTTCACTGACAAACCGTATTTCAAACTACAGGCCCTGCATCGATCGTCGCGGCGTTTTATAAATTTGCTCCGCGAACAAACAGCTCGAATTTTTGCTGAAAATTACTCGCGTCGAATTTTTTCACGGCGCGCTGCGGATGCCGTAGCGCTGCCGATAGGCGCTGAAGCGCGCCCGTAAATCTTCCTGGGTCCAACCGAAATCGCGCGGATCGTAGCCGTGGCGGCCGAACGCATTTTGCGGTCGATGCTGCAGCCAGGTATTTATGCGGCGGCGGTGCAACGGCTGTACGGTGTCGCCGAAACTGCGATAAAGTTTTTCGACAGTGCCGGCGGTATCCGCCATCAAATCGTCGTACTGGATGTGTTGGCACCAACCTTCCGGTTGCGTCGCATCGAAGGCGCTGCCCTTGGCAATACCGTCGACTAATTTATCGGCCCAGTAATTTCCTACGCGCACCGGATCGTGTTTGTTGGTAAACGAGATCTGCATGGCGTTGTTGATGCTGGCCAGCGAAGTGACGACATCGGCCGGATCGCGATGCATCCATACCACGCGCGCATTCGGATAAGTGGCGAGCATGGCATCCAGACACCACAAATGATTGGGGCTTTTCAACACCCAGCGCGCGGTGGGTTGCGCGTACTGAAAAGACTGCAAAACGGTTTTATGTAGCGCGTAGGCCGGCCGCATATCGCAACGGTCGAGCCAGTGTCCGTAGCTCGGAACGAAAGCGATCGTCTCGATGCCGATGGTGCGCAGTGAATAGGTAAAAACAGCGGTGCATTCCTCCGCCAAGGTGCTGCCGAATGGATGCATGGCGCCGAGCGCGGGGCTCACCTGCAGCACGCGTTTTACGTCGTTGGCGAAAGCGGCGATGCGCGGGTCCTCGGCGGCGGTCGCCAGTTCGGCGGGCGGCATCGGCCGCGCCGCTTCCCATTGCAGTAGCGGCCGACTGCCCGGGTCCAGGCCGAGCAAGCTGCACAATAAACTGGTGCCGGTGCGCGGCAGGCCGACCACGATCCACGGTTGCTCGATTTGTTCGTCGGTTATTTGCGGATGTTGTTTGGCCCAATCGATCACTTGCAGGCGGTTGCTGAGCGCGTTAACCAGCATATTGCGCGCGGCGAAACGTCCCAATAAATTCAGGTGCGATTCGTTCTCCGCGGAATCCACATACTGTTGCAAGGCTTCGTGAATGCCGGCATCGCCGAAATCGCTGAGGCCGGTGCGCTGCTGCGCCGCGGCGCGAATATCGTCCGCCTTTAAACTCGGATATTGCAGACCGCACGCGGCGGCGCCGGCACCAATGGCGTTGATCAGGCGCAGTGGCAGCGAACTCATTTTCGCATCGCGAAAGGTATAAACTTTATCGTTCATTGTTGATTTTACTTTGCCGAATTTATAAATCGAAAGAGACGACGGTGCGTCCCGAAGTTATCCGCTGTTCCTGTTCGGTCAGCGCCGTCGCGGCATCTTCCAGCGCCACGCTGCGCTGCAATACCGAGCGAATTTTGCCGGCCTCTATCCACTGCCCGAGCGCGTTATGCACCGCATCGGCAACTTCGCGATCGAACATATTGAAACCCATGCGACGCATTTCCGGCGGCATTTTGCCGGACCACGCCAGCATCACGCCGATGATCGAAAAGTTGCCGGCGCAGGTTGGGCGCAGCGGTCGACCGGTAAAACCGTTGACATCGTCGTCGGCAAAACCGGCGGCGATATAGCGGCCTTCGCGCGCGACGCAGCGCCACGACGGTTCGACGAAATTGCCGCTGGCTAAATCCAGAATGACATCGGTGCCGACGTTATCGGTGTAGTCCAATATCGCCTCATCGAATTTTTGCGCGCGGTGATCGATGACTAATTCCGCGCCGAGCTGTTTGCAGAACTCGGCCTTGGCGGGCGAGCCGACCGTGGCAAACACGCGCGCACCGACTGCCTTGCCGATTTGAATCGCTGCGGCGCCGACACTGCTGGCGCCCGAATGCACCAGTAAGGTTTCGCCGCGCGTCAGCTTGGCGCGGCGCACCAATGCCAAATAAGCGGTGTGAAACGGAATGATAAAAGCGGTGGCTTCGGCATCGCTGAATTGTTGAGGTGCGTCGAATACCGAATCGCTCGGGGCAATCGCGTATTCGGCCAAACCGCCGGTGGCGAAAAAAGTCAGTGCGACGACGCGTTTGCCGAGCCAGCTTTCCGCGCCGGCGCCGACCGCATCGACCACGCCGCACACGTCCATGCCGAGCGTGAACGGCGGCGTCAGCGGCATCGAAATACGGCGACCGTAACAACGATCTATATCGTTAAAGTTCAAGGAGGCAGCGGCTACTTTGATCCGCACCTGACCGGCGGCCGGAGTTGGCATATCGAGTTCGACGATGCGCAGCGCATCGAGCGGTGCGCCGTTCTGAACAACCTGCAATGCTTTCATGCTGCGGCCCTGTGTTGCTTTATTAATTGCTTATTTTTGCGCTATCTATTTTTAAGGCAGTTTATTTTTGAGCAGCGGATTTCTTCGCTTTTTTCGCGCTGGTATTGCTGCCTAGAATTGCCGTGACGGTCGGGCCGAGCATGGTGCGCAGTAGATCGCGCATTTCATCGCGATTGCGAGCATGGTGGCTCGGCACCATTGCATAGGAAATCAAGGTGCGCAGAATCCACTCGGATAAATAATCGAGCTCCTTGCGCGATTGGTTGGCCGGTAACAGGCGCAGACCAGGCATATCGCCGAGCATGGTTACGCACATGCTATGCAGTTGCTCCGCCGGCATCGTTTGGTTGATCACCCAGGGGCTGGCTTCTTCGCGGAACAAATGCGCGTGCAGCGGTCGGCGCGGAATTTCGTCGAGGACTATCAGCATACCTTCGACGATGTGCTCGATTGGATCTTCGATACCTTGCAGCCGCGCGGCGCAGGTCTTGCCCATTTCGACCGAGTCGCGCGTCAGTACGGCGATGAAAATATCCTCGTGGCTGGGAAAGCGCCGATATACCGTGGCGCGCGAAATACCGGCCTCGCGGGCGATATCGGCGGCCGTGGTCTTGGCCACGCCGAGGCGCAGGTAACACGCCTTGGCGGCATTCAGCACGAGTTCCTGGTCATTGGCGGCGGTCGACATTTGGGCTGTGGTTCCAGAGCAATAAGGGGTCGATGAGACGTGAGACAAATAATGTCACATGTCTCAGTGGTGCGCAAGCACCTCCTTTGTAGCGTCGATTCAGGCGTCGGGCTCGCCGGCAAGAGCTCATGTAGCCGGGAGTACTGCCGCCATCAACTGACAACTGACAACTGACAACTGACAACTGACGGTTGGTGCTATGCCCGCTGGCCGATACTCTTTTCAAAACTTCTTGGTATTGGTCGATAGGGGTGCCGCTTTCCCGTTGGCTTCTTTGGATGTTATCGCTCTCTGCTGGGACGCGAGATAAATCAGCGTGCTTCCAGTGTTTTGAAAAGAGCATTCGGCCATCGGACTGTCACGTTCGGTGCCAGCGAATAGGCTGTAACTGACAACTGACAACTGACAACTGACAACTGACAACTGCCCCTCCCTGTTGCTACAGCAGCAATCGGGTAACAAGTTGTTGTTGCGTCATCATCGGGTTTTTTGAATTTCAGTCGGCATTGCGGCAGCGAATGATTGCGCATTAAAAATTGCGCGGGAAAAATATTGCAGCGGGCCAGTGTATTAACGCCGTTTTTATATTGCACACGCAGCCCGATTTTGCGTGCGCAAAGCGCTGGCATAGTTGCTGCACTGCTATTGCAACGTTGTTTGTTCACTCGAGGGTAAGGATCATGGCCGACAATATTGCAGCAACTAATAATCCTATCGATACGCTTTGGTATACGCGCTGCCCGGTGCCGACACCGCTGGGGTTGGCGTCGCAGTTGGGTTGGTTCAATGAAGAATTTGGCAGCGAAGGCATCGTCATCAAAACGCTGCAGGAGACCAGCGATCCGAACGTGCGCGAATCGCATTACGATCACCATCTGCTTAATTCGTTTCGGCAGGGCGGCAATGTACCGGCGATCTGGGCGAAGGCGCAGGGCAGCGATACGCGGGTGATCGGTCTCAACTGGATCGACGAAGCGCAACTTATTCTGGCGCTGCCGAACTCGGACATTAAAAGTCCGGCCGATTTGCGCGGCCGCCGCTTGGCGTTGCCGAAGCACAACAACACCATCGATCACGCGCGCGCCGGCGCCTTGCGCGCCTTTACCGCAACGCTGGAATTGGCCGGCGTCGACGAGGGCGCCGTAGAGTTTGTCGATATCGAAATTCATACCGAGCGCGGCGGGCCGCTAACGGTCGGCCAGCGCAGCGGCGGGGGTTATAAAGCGCTGGCGCACGCGCTGCAGAGTAAAGCGGTCGATGCAATTTTTCTGAAGGGCTCGCACGGCATCGAAATCGCCGAGCAAATCGGTGCGCACGTCGTTTACGATTTGCGCAGCAATCCCGATCCGCTGGTGCGCGCGAATAACGGCGCGCCGCGCCCGATCACGGTCGACAGCGCGTTACTGCGCAGCCGCCCCGATATCGTCGGCCGCTTTCTCGCGCGCATCGTGGCGATCGGCGACTGGTCGGCGGCGCACGCCGCCGAGACCGTTGCCTACGTCGCCCGCGAAACCGGTTCCAGCGAAGCGGCGGTTAAAAAATCTTACGGCAACGATCTGCATTTATTTCAGCGCACCGATCTGGCGGAAAGCTCGATCGCCGGTCTCGAAGCGTATAAAAACTTCCTCTTGCAGCGCGGTTTCCTGCCGCGGGATTTCGACGTGCGAGCTTGGATAGACCCACAGCCGCTGGCGGAAATAAATCGATATCTCAGCAAAAAAACTGCGTAACAACTTTGTATCTATATCAGTTTGGTCTCTACACCAGTTCGGTCTCTACATTGGTTTCGTCTCCACGTTGGTTTGGCCCTCTCGCGAGGGCTTTTTTTAAATTTATAAGTTTCGAATGGTACAAGGCGAGCAATGAGCAATAAATTTATCCTCAGAGGCATGCAAGTTTTCTTCGCGCTGTTGTTTCTAACGGTATTTCACAGCGCATTTGCCGCCGAAGAAACTAAATTGCGCGCGGTGCGCATCGCCAACATCGCGATGTTTGTCGATGGCAAGAGCGAAATCGGCGGCACTTTATCGCCGGTGGTAATCCAGCAGGGCTGGCTCGCGCAGGAATTGAAGAAACGCGGCATCGAGCTGCAATGGGTGCCCGTTCCAGTCGCGGTGGGTGGACCGATTTTCAATGAAGACTTGGCCAGCGGCAGCGCCGATTTTGCCAGCTATGGCGATTTCCCGGCGATTATCGGCAAGGCCGGCGGCATCGATATTAAATTGATTGTGCCAGCCGGCCGCGGTGCAAACTCTTACTTGATCGTACGCAGCGATTCGACTGCCAAAACCATCGCTGATTTAAAAGGTAAACGCGTTTCGGTGCAGCGCGGCCGGCCATATGAATTGGCCTTCAATCAGTTACTCAATGCGCTGGGATTGCAGTACAACGATTTTAAAATATATAACACCAATGCACAGGCCGGCGCCGCGGCGCTGGCAGCCGGCTCGATCGATGCGCTATTCACCACCAGCGATGCGTACTTGCTGGAGGATAAAGGTATCGGTCGCATCATCTGGTCGACCAAGGGCACCGATTGGACCTGGCGCGCCGAATTATTCGCGCGTAGCCAATTCGCCGAGACCTATCCCGAGATTACGCAGTTGGTGGCCAACGCCTATGTCAAAGCGGCGTATTGGTCGGCGCAGGAAGAAAATCGCGCCGCTGTTTTGCAGCTCAATACGCGCTCCGGTGTGCCGCTGAGCGCGGTCGAGCGCGACTACGCTGGCGATCCGATCGCCTGGAAGGATCGCTGGTCGCCGCTCTACGACGATTACATGGTCGATCACTATCGCGAGGCGATAGCGTTTACGCACTCGCAGAATTTAATTCGCAAGGATTTTCCGGTCGAGGACTTGCTGGACCGACGCTTCTTGCAAGAAGCGCTGCGCGAGCTGCGATTGACGGATTTCTGGGCGCCGCGCAAAGCGGAGCCGGCAGAAGTTGGAAAAAGCGAGGCGGCAAAAAAATCCGCCGCGCGCTAAAAGTTTTAGATTCTAGTATCGATAGCTTCGGCTCCAAAAAAAACGAGCAGTATCCCTATGCCATCTACAGATAGAAAAAATTCTTATCCGCTGCTGCGCTGTCTGGCAATTTATCGCGAGATGCCGTGGCGATTTACCGCGACTGCGTTGTTGTCGATCGTTGTCAATTTAAGTCTCGCCTGGCAGCAATGGCTGGTGGGCAGGGCTGTACACGATGTCGAGCGCGGTGCGGCGGTGGTCAAATTGGCCGACGGCGCGCTCGATTTTAGCGTGGCCTGGTACTGGCTGCTGTTATTGATCGGCATCGCCAGCGCGCGCGGTGTATTGCAATACATTGCGGGCCTGTTGGCCTTGGCTATCGGCCAGGAATTGCTGACGATTATTCGCGCGCGCATTTTGCGACAGGTGCAACGCCTCGATCTCGGTTATCACTGGCGGCATGGCGTTGGCGAGATGGTGACGCGCACAACGCGCGATGCGGATAAGGTGCGCGATGCGCTGATTACTTTTTGGCGCCAGGTTTTTGAAACTGGGCTGGTAGTGATTGCGGCGGTGGGTTTGTTGTTTTGGTATAACCCAGGGCTCGGTGTAGTGCCGTTATTGCTGACCTTGGTCGGCATGGCAATTTTCGTGCGTCAAACCGATTCATTGGTAACACTCGATCGCGCGGTCGGTGCGGCCTACGATCGCGTCAGCCAGGATCTCAACGAAGGTATCAGCGGTGTGCGCGTGATCAAGGCATTTTCGCTTGAGCGTTCGCGCATCGAGCAATTTGCGCAGCAGGTTGCGGTGTTTGCCGAGCACGCGCGTATCGCGCTGGCGTACTCGACTTCGCGCATTCCGATTCCACAAGTTGTAGTGGCGTTCGGGCACGTTTGGATACTCGCTTACGGCGCAGTGCTGGTGAGCGAAGGCCGGCTTAATTTGGGCGAATTGGTAGCGGCATTATTGATCGCTAATACCTTGGTATTTCGCGTCGAGGGCGTTGGCCGCGTGATGCAGACGTTTGCCGACGCGCGCTCTTCGGCGGCGCGTATTTGGGAATTGCTCGACGCCGAGCCGGCCATCGTCAGCGGCGACGAGCAATTAAAAAGCAATGCACTCGGCATAAAATTCAGCGACGTCTGGGTGGCGGCACCGGGTGGCGGCAACGATATTTTGCAGGGCTGTTCGTTCCTCGTGCAGCCGGGCGAAGTAGTGGCATTGGTCGGTACTACCGGCGCCGGCAAAAGCACGCTGGCGAGTTTGTTGCCGCGCCTGCTCGATCCGCGCTCCGGCGTAGTGGCGGTCGGCTCCGATCGCAATGGCTGGCGCGATGTGCGGCGCGTCGATCTCGATGAGTTGCGCCGGCGCGTGCAGGTAGTGCCGCAGGAAAGCTTTTTATTTTCGGATACGTTGGCCGCTAATTTGCGGCTGGCGAAACCGGCCGCCAGCGAATTGGATTTACGCAAAGCATTACATCTGGCCGCGGCCGATGACGTGCTCGAAACCTTGCGCGACTATCTTGAAACGCGCATCGGCGATCGCGGGGCGACGCTATCCGGCGGACAGCGACAGCGCTTGAGTTTGGCGCGCGCGCTGCTCGCCGAACCGGATATCCTGGTATTGGACGATGCCACCAGTGCGCTGGACGCGGTCACCGAGCGCACTGTGTTGAATAATTTACGCGGCTTGAGCCAGCCGGAAAGTTATCCCGATAGCCGCCGCGCCGGCGAATATTTAAACGCGCGTGCGCCAACCGTATTGATAATCGCCAGCAAATTATCGTCGATTTTATTGGCCGACCGCGTGTTGTTATTAGCCGATGGCCGGATTGCAGCGCAGGGCCGTCACGAGGAGTTGGCGCGCGATAACGAGGCGTATTGCGATTTACTCGGCATCGATAATGTGGAGATGGCCCATGGCTGAAAATTTGCGCATGAAGCCGCTCAGCGATATTGAAATCGAGGAGCTGATGGCGATGCAGGCGCTCGATCGCAGTATGTTTAAGCGCTTATTACCACTGCTGCATCCGGTGCGCGGACGCATCGCAGCGGTAGTCGGTATCGAAATTATTTTAGTGTGCACGATTTTTCTGCGGCCATGGTTTATCCGCCAATTAATCGATCATGGTTTTGTGCATACGGACGCTGCGTTAAGCGTCGATCGACCGTTATTGATCGAACTGACATTCGGTCTCGCGATTACGTGGGCGGCGCGCTTCTTACTCGCCGGCGGTTCGCAGTACCTGGCCGGTTCGGCGGCGCTGCGCGTGCTCAACGATTTGCGCGTGCGCGTTTTCAGTCACGTGCAAACGCTCAGCGTACGCTACTTCGATCGCACCAAGGCCGGCCGCATCGTGTCGCGCGCCGATCGCGATGTGGATAGTCTGGAACCGCTCCTGATTCAGGGGCCGCCGGAATTATTGTCGGCATTGCTGCGCTGTGCGGTGGCTGGTGTCTTATTGTGGCTGATAGCGCCGCTATTATTTTTTTCGCTGGCTAGCGTGGTGCCGATATTAGCGGTGGCGACGTGGTGGTTTAAGCGTATCTCGCAACGCACCTGGGCTAAGGTGGCGGAAAATCGCAGCCGCTTTACCGCGCATTTAGTCGAGACCGTGGCCGGCGTGCGCGTGTTGCAGCAAACGGTGCAGGAGCGGGCGAACTCGCAGCGCTATCAGGTATTGCTGCGCGATTTTAATCGCGCGCTGATCAGCGGCAATTTGCGCTCGAGCTGGTTCGCGCCGTTCACCGGCGTGCTTACCACGGCCGGCATGGCGGTGCTGTTGGTAGTGGGAGGGCGCGGTATCGCGCTCGGCAGCATGTCGTTCGGTCAGGTCGCCGAAAGTTTGTTCTATGTATTTTTGTTTCTCGGCCCGCTGCAAGAGTTGAGCGATTTATTCGAGCGCTATGCCACCGGTTCGGCATCGGCGCAACGAATTTTTCTTTTGTTGGACACGCCGGCGGAAATTACCGACCGCGCCGCGGCGATCTCGGTCGACAATATACGCGGCGAAGTCAGCTTCGATGCGGTGCGGTTCGCCTACGATCCGCAGGCAACCCAGCCGGTGATTCGCGATCTGCAGCTAACTATTAACGCCGGCGAGGTGCTCGCCATCGTCGGACCAACCGGTCATGGTAAAAGTACGCTGGTGCAATTGCTGACGCGATTTTACGAAGCCGATGCTGGCCGCGTCAGCATCGATGGACGCGATGTGCGCGATTTAACGCAGCGTAATTTGCGTCGCCACGTCGGTGTGGTATTGCAGGACAACGTCTTATTCAGCGGCAGCATTCTCGATAATTTGCGTCTGGCGAGACCGCGCGCCAGCGATGCCGAATTGATCGCCGCAGCGCGCGAGCTGGGCGCCGATGAGGTGTTGGAGCGTCTGCCGCGCGCGTATCAAACCGAAGTAGGCGCGCTGGGCGCGCAGCTCAGTCACGGCCAGCGCCAGTTGGTGTGCCTGGTGCGCGCGTATTTGGGCGATCCGGCAATTCTGGTGCTGGATGAGGCGACATCGGCGGTCGATATTCATACCGAGCGGCGCATTCAACGCGCTCTGCGCAGATTATGCGAAGGCCGCACGGCAATTATTATTGCGCACCGCCTGGCGACGATTCGCGATGCCGATCGCATCGCCGTCATTAAGCACGGTCGCGTGGTCGAACTCGGTAACCACCATCATCTCATCGAGCAGGCCGGTCACTATGCCGCGCTGTACCGCGCCTACGAACAAAGCTCATTCGGTGCGCCGCGCTTGGTGGTCGCAAACTCGGCGGCAATTATCTGATTACAATTTTCATCGACCTTCTCAGCGAAGCATTGCAAATTCAAAGCAGTTTTGTCGGATGCGGTGCCTGCCTGAGTTTTTCAAAGGCCCTCATGCCCTGAGCTCAGTGGCGCACCGACAAGGGTGCGCCACTCTACGCTGATATTTCGCTAGTAGATTCAAGGGCGGCATTAGTCGGGCCTTTGAAAAACTCAGGCAGCCGCCGCTCGATAATCCTCTGCCATGCTCCGCTCGCCGTAGCCGTGGGGCGCTGCGATGGGTATCGATCGGATCAAAGGCGTAGGGCGGATCATTCGATCCGCCAGTTGATTCGCGCGAAACCACATGGTGTGTCGAAAGACACACCCTACAAGCATTCAAAACAGTTTCATCAGCTGCGGCGCCTGCCTGAATTTTTCAAAGGCCCTCATGCCCTAAGCTCAGCGGCGCACCGACAAGGGTGCGCCACTTTACGCTGAGATTTAGCTAGCAGATTCAAGCACGACATTGGTTGGGCCTTTGAAAAACTCAGGCAGATGCCGCTTGAGATCCTCTGCCATGCTCCGCTCGCTGTAGCCGTGGAGCGCTGCGATGGGTATCGATCGGATCAAAGGCGTAGGGCGGATCATTCGATCCGCCAGTTGATTCGCGCGAAACCACATGGTGTGTCGAATGACACACCCTACGAACATTCAGAGAGGTTTCGTCAACTGCGGCGCCTGCCTGAATTTTTCAAAGGCCCTCATGCCCTAAGCTCAGCAGCGCACCGACAAGGGTGCGCCACTCTACGCTGATATTTCGCTAGTAGATTCAAGGGCGGCATTAGTCGGGCCTTTGCAAAACTCAGGCAGGCACCGCTTGATAATCCTCTGCCATGCTCCGCTTGCCCGTAGCCGTGGAGCGCTGCGACGGATATCGATTGGATCAGAGGCGTAGGGCGGATCATTCGATCCGCCTATATGATTCTCGCGAAGCTACGTGATATGTCAAATGACACACCCTATGCCTCTCTGAAGTTTCTCCGAAACTTTCGCCAAGCAAATCGCGTTAAATTTTTGCGCAGGGTGTTGCTGTAACAACACTCCTTGGCCATCGCTGCTGCCACGTAGACACCACACCATTTAAATTTTATCGGGCGGCCAGGAACTGGCGGCTAGCTCGCGACTCGCTTCGTACAGATATTGTGCAGGCCGGTTGATTTGCCTTTGATTCGAGCGAAGTTTTGCCCGGCATAAGGTTTTAAACAATCGATCTAACCATTCGTCGCAGCTGGCATGCGATCTGCTCCTTAAGTTTTATGGGGCATTAGGTTTTATGGCTCGTTAGATTTTATTAGTCATCGCTACTCGATGGTTACGCAAAATTCTTTGTTGTCGCAGGACGTATTATGAGTGTAGTAGCCATTTCCGGAAGTCTCAGCAACCCATCGCGCACCAGCACTTTGGCACAAATAACGGCGGAAGGCATTGCGCTGCTCCTGCAAACCGATGCGCTGCTGCTGCGCGTCGCCGACCACGGTGCCGCGCTCGGCGCGGCGCCAGAGCTGCAACAGTTGCCCGCCGCAGTCGTGGCGTTGTACGAAGCGGTATTCGCCGCTCAGGTATTAGTGATCGCGACGCCTGTCTATAAGGCGTCGTATACCGGTCTGCTCAAACATTTTCTCGATCTGATAGACCCACAACAACTACAGGGCAAGGTGGTTGTGTTGGCGGCAACCGGCGGCAGCGATCATCACGCGCTGGTGATCGAGCATCAACTACGACCGCTGCTCGGATTTTTTGGCGCTTACACCGTACCAACCGGTCTCTACTTTAAGGATAGCGATTTCGAAAAGGATGCAGTGACCAAGAGTTATCGGCTTACCAATTCTGCCGCGCTGCAACGGGTGGCGACCGCCACCGCGCAGGCGGTATTGCTGCTGCAACAGCAACGCGCGGCGGCGTAAGCGTTGCTTGCGCGACGAATTCATCGTCGAAGCAGATTTAAAACCAATTTTTTAAAAGCCCAACTTTTTCAAAAATGAGAGTCCTTACTTGAAAATTAAACATCGATTTGGATCGGCGCTGGCGGCGATTGTTCTAGCGTTATTCGGCGCTCTCTCCGCTGCGGGTGCGGATTTGCCGAAAAGCGTGCGCATTGCCTCGGTCTCTTATTTCGACGGGGGCAAAACGACCTATATCGGTATTCCCGCCGTTATCGCTGAGCAGGGTTGGCTGGCGCAGGAGTTAAAAAAGCGCGGCGTCGAATTGGAGTGGGTGCCCGCGCCGCACGCCAATGTCGGTCCCGTCATCAACGAAGCATTCGCCAATCAAAGCATCGATTTCGCGGCTTACGGCGATTTGCCGTCGATCATTCTCAATGCCGGCGGCGTTGCCACGCGCGTGGTTGTGCCGACCGGCCGCGGCATGGATACCTTTCTGGTCGTGCCGATTAACTCCACGGCGAAAACTATTCAGGATTTAAAAGGTAAACGTATCGCCATTCATCGCGGCCGGCCTTGGGAGGTGCCGTTTATTCATCTGCTCGAGCAAAATGGCTTGAGTTACAAGGATTTTAAAATCGTCAATATCAATCCGCCGGCCGGCGGCGCGGCGCTGGCCGCGAACGGTGTCGATGCGTTGTATACGCTAAACGATGCGTTCCTGCTGGAAGACAAGCAAGTCGGAAAAATTATCTGGTCGACCCAGCACGCACCGACCGATTGGCGGATGCGCGCCGAGTTGTGGGGTTCGAAGGATTTTATCGATCGTTACCCGGAATTAACGCAATTAATTGCCACCGCCTATATCAAAGCCGCGTATTGGTCGGCGCAACCGGAGCATAAGGATGACGTCGTTAAAATCGGCACGCGCTCGGGCGCTCCGGAAAGCGTCATCCTGCGCGAATACGACGACGGGACGCCGTGGAAGTATCGCTGGTCGCCGGTATTTGAAAGCTACGTCTTCAAGCACTATCAGCACACCGTCGATTATGCCCTCGATAAAAAGCTGATTCGCAAACCGCTCGATGTTAAGCAATTGCTCGATACGCGTTTTGTCGCGCAGGCATTGAAGGATTTGCAATTGGAAAACTATTGGCGCGACGACTTGGCTAACAACGGCGCTGTGCAATGACCATAGAAACTAAGACGGCAAGTTGGGCGCGCATATCGGGCCTGCCCGCGTGGCATCGTATCGGTAGTCTCGCACCGTTGCTTTTGTTGCTGCTGGTGTGGTGGGCGGTTTGCTATCGCGGCTGGTTCCCCCCCGAACTATTGGTGCCGCCGCAACAAGTAGCGGATGCTTTCAGAGAGTTACTGGATAGCGGCGAACTGGCCGATCATTTGCGCGCCAGCTTGCATCGCCTGGTGTTCGGCGTAGCGATCGGCGCATTGAGCGGTCTGGTATTTGGCGTCGCGATGGCATTGTCGCGCCGCATCGAAATTTATGCCGCGCCGCTGTTTCATGTGGTGCGCCAGGTGCCATCGATCGCGTTGATCCCGGTACTGATTTTGATTTTCGGCATTGGCGAAACATTCAAAATTCTGATCGTTGTTAAGGCGGCATTTTTCCCGGTGGCATTAGCCGGCTACACGGCGGTGCAAGGATTGCCGAAAAGCTATTTTGATGTGGCAAGCATTTATCGGCTGCCACCGTTGGCGCTGTTTGGAAAAATTATCCTGCCGGCGACGATTCCGCCGGTGGTCACGGGTATTCGCATCGCCCTGGGACGCTCATGGGGCACGCTGGTGGCGGCGGAATTATTGGCGGCGGAATCAGGTATCGGACAAATGATGGAGCTGGGTCGTCAGATGTTTCGCATCGATGTAGTGATGGTTGGGGTAGTGATCGCCGGCGCGATCGGCTTTGCGCTCGATCGCAGCCTGAAACTGGTCGAGGCGCGGCTGGTGCGCTGGCAGCCTATCGGCCAGCGCTAAATTGCATTCGTTCGTCGGTTTTTTTTCTTTCGCCTGCATCTATCGGTAATTGATTTTTGAGTAGCAAACGATGAGTGACGCCACGCAGTCCCCGATGATATCAACACAGCATCTGGCAAAGTCAACGCAGTACTTGGCGCAATCGGTACAACCGATTGCCATTCAACCCACTGCCTTTCAAATACTGCGGCAGCGGCTCGCGAATAGATTGCGCGGCTTGCTGCTGCCGGCGCTGTTGATCGGCATTTGGCAATATCTATCCACGCTGGGACCGAATTACGCCTATGCGTTTATACCGCTGCAGGATATTGCGCGCGGTTTGCGCGAATTGATCGCGAGCGGCGAGTTGCTTTTACATATCGTCGCGAGTTTAAAAACGGCGCTGACCGGATTGGCCATCGGTGCCGCAGCCGGACTTTTCCTGGGTTCGGCAATGGCGTTTTCGCGCGTTGTCGATTTCTTTTTTGGGCCGTTGTACCACGTCTTGCGGCAAATTCCGACACTGGGTTTGATTCCCTTGATCGCACTGTGGTTCGGCAACACCGAGTTTTCAAAAATATTAGTGGTTAGTCTGGCAACTTTCGAAGTGATGACGCTAAGTGCCTACGAGGGATTGCGCAGTGCCGAAGTCAAATATGTCGAAGTCGGACGAGTGCTGACTTTCAATCGCGTGCAACTGCTGCGGCGCGTGCTATTACCCAGCGCGGTACCGTCGATCACCACCGGCCTGATGCACGCGGTGGCGTTTTCGTGGTTAGCCACGGTCGGCGTCGAATTGTTATTTACCGTGGGGCCGGGTTTGAGCGTGATCATGGAGCGCGCGCAGATCGCGCTGCGCATGGATACCGTGATTATCTGTATTGCTTTTATCGGTCTGTTGGGGCTGGTCATGAATCAATGCTGCGTATTGCTGAGCCGGCGCGTACTGCGTTGGCGCAATACTCGATGAGCGAGTAGATAAGGCGATCGGCATTTACTTTAAATTGGACGATTTGTTTTCAGCGGCGAGAGATTTTGTGAACGTAAAGGCATCGATTAAACGACATGTGGGCGGGTCGCAGCCGGCGGCGCGGCCGGCACCATTAAACGCTGTAGCCGAACCGCGCAGCGGCGGTTTGACGATAACCGCACTCAGCAAGCATTACGCGCTGGAGGGGGAAGTGCGCCCGGTACTGCGCAATATCGACTTGCGCATTCAACCCGGCGAGTTCGTCGCCATCGTCGGGCCGAGCGGCTGCGGAAAATCGACGCTATTGCGCTTGGTGGCTGGACTCGATAACGACTACGACGGCGCCATCGAGCTCGACGGCCGGCGTATAACCGGCACCAGTCTAGATCGCGGCATCGTCTTTCAGGATCATCGTTTGCTGCCGTGGTTGACGGTGGAAAAAAACATCGAGCTGGCGTTATTGAATAGCGCGGCAACGCAATCGACGCAGCGAAAATTAATCGCGGAATTTATTGCATTGGTTAATTTACAGGGTTTTGAGAAGGCCTATCCGCATCAATTGTCGGGTGGCATGGCACAGCGCGCGGCGATTGCGCGCGCGCTGGTCAATACACCGAAGATATTGCTGCTCGACGAGCCGTTGGGCGCGCTCGACGCGTTGACGCGGGTCTATCTGCAACAGGAATTGCAACGCATTTGGTCCGAGCAGCGCAGCACCATGATTATGGTGACGCACGATGTCGAAGAGGCGATCTATCTCGGCGATCGTATCGTGGTGATGGATAGCGATGGCACGATTTCGCGAGTGGTATCGGTGCCGCTGCCGCATCCGCGCGATCGAGCGGCACCGTTACTGGCGCGCTTGAAGGACGAAATTTTATCCGAATTATTAAAGAAGCCGGCGCCGGATTATCTCGTTGAAGTGCCGCGCGAGGCCCCGCCGCATGTTGCGAGCGGAAAAATTAGTTGGGTGTGGTGAAACCGATTTCGTAGACAGCAGCTCGATTTTTTCAAGGTGGTGGCTGCAGGGCAACACCGGTGTTAAAGCAATTTGTTGATAGCGCAACAGTGGCGGGTAAATCAGTTTCAGTGTTTGGTTGTAATTTCGATTGCAATTAACGAGTTAACAAAATTGGTACGAGCGCTGCTTAATTAAGGTTGCAAGAACGTAGCGCAGACCGCCGCGGTAAAAATGATTGGTGCGGCATCAATTCATCAGAGGAGCAAAACGATGAGCGTCAATTCGGCCTGGCGGCAACCGCTCGACGGCGAGCATCGTCGCAATCGGCATGTGGCGCGGCAGCGCGGGAACGGTGCGGTCAAGTTGAAGTTGGTGTCGTCGCCGCAAGCGCTGATCCCGCTGGTGGTGCCGGCCGAGTTCATCGATGCGCATAGCATCGCCGTGCCGCAAAAAAAAAATATCGAAGCGATTTTATTTATCGTCGCCGCGATTGCTTTGCATATATCAGTCGCATGGTGGATGACGCATCAGCCGCCGGCACCGCCGACGATTGCCGCGCAGGTACCGCCGATCGAAGTGGTATTTACGCCGCCGCAGGTGCCGCCGCAAACACTCAAGCCAGAACCGCCGAAGCCGCAGCCGAAAGAACCGCCTCGCCCGCGCGCAGCGGCAGCTAAGCCGGCGCCGACACCCGCGCCCGCGCAGGAAGTGGTTTCGGCGCCCGTACAAACTAATCCGCCTATTGCGGCAGCGCCGGCGCCGGTCGCGGAAACGGTCACCGACGCGCGCGCGGATGCCGATTATTTGCAAAATCCGGCACCGCAATATCCGCCATTTGCACAGCGCCAAGGTTGGGAGGGTACCGTCAAGTTACAAGTATTGGTGTTGCCGGACGGCCGCGCCGGAAAAGTCGAATTGCAGCAGAGCAGCGGCCGCAAGGCATTGGATGACGCGGCATTAGCGGCGGTGCAGAACTGGCGTTTCGTGCCGGCCAAGCGCGGCAGCGTCGCGGTAGATGGTTGGGTCAACGTGCCCATCGAATTTAAATTAGGCAAGTGAGGTAGTTATTATGTTGAACGTTTCCACTGCGTTGATCGTCGACGGTACGCTCTGGACGCTGGCGCTATTTTCCATCGCCACCTGGACGCTGATTTTAATAAAGGGCTTGCAGCAGGTGCGCGTCGGCGCCGCCAATCGACGCTATAAAAAAGCGTTTTGGGGTGCGGCCAATTTATCCGCGGCCGCCGCTGTCGACGACGGCGAGGGTCCTGCGAGCCGTTTGGCGCAGGCCGGTTTCGGCGCCTTGCGCGAGGCCGATGTGGCGAACGATTTGGAGCACAGCGGCGATCGCCAGGATGTATTGGAACGCTATCTGCGGCAGCAATTGCAAAAGGAGCGGCATTCGCTCGATAGCGGACTGGCAATTTTGGCCAGTATCGGTAGCACCGCGCCGTTTGTCGGGTTGTTCGGCACGGTGTGGGGCATCATGCACGCGCTGCACGATATCGGCCAGCGCGGCTCCGCCAGTCTCGATGTGGTTGCCGGGCCGATCGGCGAGGCGCTGGTAGCTACCGGCATCGGTATCGCGGTAGCGGTGCCCGCGGTATTGGCCTACAACTTTTTCGTGCGTCGCGTGAAATTGCTCGGTGCCGACCTCGAGGATTTTGCTACCGATCTGGTAAATATCGCGCAGCGCAGTCAGTTCCGTTTACAAAAGACAACGCCACCGCAAGCGGCCGTAGCGAATAAAGAAAGCGCTATCGGTAAATCCATCGGCGCTGGCGAGGTATTCGCGTAATGGCTTTCAATTCATTTAGCGACGACGACGGCGTATTAAGCGAAATCAATATCACGCCGCTGGTCGATGTCATGCTGGTGTTGCTGGTGGCATTCATTGTCACCGCGCCGTTGATGAGCAATGCCGTGCAGGTCAATCTGCCGAAAACCGCTGCCACCGCCGCACCGGTCGACAGTAAGGCCTACACCATCAGCGTCGATGCGCAGGGCGTTATCTATCTCGACAAGCGCGCGATCGCTCAGCAGGTGGTGGAGAGCGAATTGAAAGCGCTGAAGGTGGAGCATCCCGATTTGACGCTGCATTTACAGGCCGATGAAGGCGTGTCCTACGGCACGGTCGCAAAGGTGATGGCTTCAATCGAGCGCTCGGGCATTAGCCGGCTCTCGGTATTAACCGATCCGCAGGGGTAGAGCCGTTGACTGGCGACTATGTACTGCAAACTTTTCGACAGTGATAAATCGTTTAGAGATTGGCGACATGTGTTGGTTATACGATATCGAAGCAGCTATTAAATCGCCGGTTGGACACGATGATCCCGCAACGCCCGTTGCGCCGGAGTCGATAATGCCCGAATGCGATAAAATTAAATTGATCGATCTGGAGATGCTGGTCGGCAATTTGTACGCGGCCAAGCCCAAGCCGCTGCTCGATAAAAAGATCGATAAAAAATCCGCTGGCAACGAAGTTTCCGTCCCGCGCAGCGGCAGAGATATTCTTTGCGAAAATATCGCGCAGAGAGGTGTTGTTCAGTAGTCTATGCCGATGTCTAAAACAATTGCTATTGTCGGCGGCGGATTTTGCGGCACACTTTGTGCCGTACATTTGCTACAAATACAACCTCGACCCTTTAACCGCATCGTGTTGATCGATGCAGGAGAGCGCGTTGCGCGCGGCGTGGCGTATGCAACGCGCGAGCCGCAACATCTGCTCAATGTGCCGGCCGGCCGGATGAGCGCTTTTATGGGGGATCGCGAGCATTTCCTGCGCTTCGCCCAAACTATCGACCCGAATATTACCGGCGCGGATTTTTTGCCGCGCAAATTGTATGGCGATTATCTGGAAACTCTATTGCGAGATGCGGAAAAGGCTGCGGCACAGACTGGTGTTGAATTTCTGTGCGTCAACGAAAGCGTCGTCGATGTGCGCTTGCAGGCCGATGCCAGCGTGCAGATTGAGTTGCGCAGCGGTGTTTCGTGGTCGGCCGATAAAGTAATTCTCGCGCTCGGCAATGGCGCTCCGCGAGCGCCCTCGATTGCCGGTAAGAGTTTCTCAGTCGCCGGTTCGCGCTATATCGATGATCCGTGGACGGAGGGCGCATTGGCGGCGGTCGACTTTACTCAGCCGGTATTGTTGATCGGTACCGGGTTGACGGCGGTCGATATCGTCACTGCGCTGCGCGCGCGAGGCCTGCGCAGCGTAATACACGCTATTTCGCGCCACGGTTTGTTGCCGCTGGCGCATCGCGGCTTGAGCCACGCTGCGCGCGAGTTGCCATTGCCGCTGGAGCTATTGCAACAACCTGTTACCGTTAAAGCATTACTGCGAAATTTGCGCGGCTATATCCGCCGCGCCGCGATGGATAATATCGATTGGCGCGATATTCTTGCTGCACTGCGCCGAGTAACGCCGCAGCTATGGCGCAGCTTGGATACCGCGCAACGCGCACGCTTTCTACGGCATTGCCAAACATACTGGGATGTACACAGGCATCGCGTAGCGCCGACGATCGGGGCACAATTTGCAGAGCTGGTCGCAACGCGGCAATTACACGTGCGCGCCGCGCGGCTAAACGATTTTCAGTATTCAGGCGAGCGAATAAAAGTACAGGTCCGCAACCGCTGCAATCTAGCCGAAGAATGGTTAACGGTAGGTACCGTTATAAATTGCACCGGTCCTGCGAGCAATATAGAGCGCTCGCCGTTGCCGCTGTGGCAAGCGCTGTTGGCTCGGGGCTTGGTAGCGCGCGATGAGTTCGCGATCGGTGTGAAGACGGCGGACAACTATGCATTGATCGATGCCAGCGGTCAGCCATCGTCGAGTATTTATTACGTGGGGCCTTTGTTGAAGGCCGGCTATTGGGAGGCTACGGCGGTGCCCGAGTTGCGCGAGCATGTCGCGCGGTTGGTAGCTGCAATGGTTGAGTAGCGTGGGGCAGCAACGTCGCAGAGGATGTTGCAGAGTAAAGAGAGTTTTACTGTGTAGAGAGTATCGGCGCGGGATAAAGCTTACCCTCTGTCGTGCAGAGGGTGTCAGTATCTAATTACAGCAAGCCGTATAACTTAAGTCGATGTCGCAGAATATTGCGGCTGATGCCGAGTAATTTTGCAGTTTGCAGTTGGTTGTGCTGGCAGTATTCGAATGCGCAGCGCACCACGCGCGCTTCGATGTCGGCAAATAGATTTTTGCCGTTGGTCTCGAATATATTCAGCAGTGCCTGCTCCAGCGGTGCGCGTGCATTACTGATATCGCTGATGGGATCGGCGAAGTGATTCGAGCTTTTGCTGTCGTCTACACTGTAGCGCGCCAGATGCAAATCGTCGGCGTGGATAACGCCATCGCGCATGACCAGCATGGCGTGATGGATAACATTTTCCAATTCGCGAATATTGCCCGGCCAGGGGTAGGCCAGCAGTGCACGCCGCGCCGAATCGGCGATAACGGCCTGGTGCAGCGCCAAATGCTCGCGATACACCTGGGTGAAATGCTCGGCCAGCGGCAGAATATCGCCGAGGCGCTTGCGCAGCGGCGGCAGCTGAACCTTGGCGACGTTCAGCCGATAGTACAAATCCTCGCGAAAACGGCCGGTCTTAACCGCTTCCTCGAGATTGACGTTGGTGGCGGCGACCAAGCGAATATCGATTGGAATGGCGGTGCGGCCGCCCACTCGGCTCAACTCGCGCTCCTGCAGTACGCGCAATAATTTTACCTGCGTGGCGGGCGGCAGATCGCCGATTTCATCGAGAAATAGCGTGCCGCCATTGGCGACTTCAAACCAACCTTTCTTTTGCAGCACGGCGCCGGTGAACGCGCCTTTTTCGTGGCCGAACAATTCGCTTTCGACGAGCTGTTCGGGCAGCGCCGCGCAATTCACCGGAACGAAGGGGCCGTTGGCGCGCAGACTGAGATGATGCAATTGCCGCGCGATCAATTCCTTGCCGGTGCCGGTTTCGCCGACGATCAGGATATTGGCATTGCTTGGCGCCAAGCGCTGCAAACGTTCGTATAGGGTCTGCGACAGCGGATCTTCGAACACCAGCGCCGTGGCGCGAATGCTGCGGGAATAGGCGGCGGGATTATCGAAGGCGACGACATCTCGATTGGCGGTGTTGAGCTGCCGCTGGCCGAGATGGCGCGTATCGAAAGAGGGGTCCAGGGCTTCGGTCATGACGCGCTCAATCCAATTTGGCTAACGCGACATCGGTGGCTTTCACAAAGGCTATCACTTCGCTGCCGACATGCAGATCGAGCTCCTGCACGGCGCGCGTGGATACCAGCGAGGTCACTATGCCGGTTGCGGTCTGCACTTCCACTTCGCTGATGATGGGGCCAATGGTGATATGCGATACGGCGCCGGGAAATTGATTGCGCGGATTGATTGAAGAAATGCTCATGGCGACCTCGAGAGAAATTGATTAACTGGTTGAGTACGTTAGCATTGCAGCGACAATCTTCAAAAGATGAAAAAATTACTTCGTTATGCAAATTTAACGAGAACGAAAATTAGTTATGCGAATTTTTGCTGCGCGACCTCGGCGTATTCGGGCGCTATACAATTCTGCGCCGGGCGCCCGAGCAGAAATCCCTGCAAATAGTCGTAGCCAAGCTGTTGCGCCAGCTGTTGCTGGGCGATCGTCTCGATGCCGGTGGCGATGATTTGTATATTCGCAGCCAGCGTTTTGGCGACGATTTTTGCCAACGGATCGCGATCGCGTTGATTCTGTTCGGCTGAGTACAGCAGCGCGCGATCGATTTTTATGAAGTCCGGGCGCAAGTCCAGCACGCGTTGCAATTGCTGATGCTCGCGTCCGAAGTTATCGATGGCGATGCGATAACCGCGCGATTGCCAACTGGCGATGGCGGCGCGCAGCAATACTTTATCGCGAATGCTGTGCTCGGACACTTCCAGCACGATCGCGGTCGGGTCGAGCCCGCACTGGCGCAGAATTTGTTCGAATACGCGACCATGATCCGCGGTGACCGCGACCAAATGGTGGGGATCGACATTGAGGTGGAGAGCAACGGCACTTTTTTCGAAGGGTTCCTGCACCAGAAAGTTCAATGCGTGTAATGTGCGAGCGAGGCGATCGAGCGCGATGATTTCGCTGTTGTCGTTTGGCAGTGCGAATACCGATTGCGGCGTCAGCGCATGCCCGAGCGGCGTTAGTCCATTGGCTGTATGCGCCGCCAGCAGGGCTTCATAGGCGACGGTCGTATACTGCTGATGTTCGTCCCAGTGCACTATAGGCTGAAATAAACTGCCGAGCCGGAAATTGGCGTAGTCGGCATGAATGCGTTGTTCAATCGTGTAGAAAGGGCGGTCGTGATAAGAGTCGGGTGGGGTTTTTTCGAATTCGCGTTGGTTCAAATAATTGATAATGCCGCCGACGGCTTCTGCGCTGCTCATAATATTTTTTTCATTTCCTACCGTAATCGTAAACGAACCACACCAACGCACGACAGCGCGCACGATAATCGAGCCAGGGTCGCGGTTCCAGTAACATTTCAGCGTAAGGTTATATGTATAAGTAATACTGGCGACGGCGCTCGCTATTGCAGCGAGTCGTCGTGTCGACTGTTACCGCAGTTATGCCGATTAACGCTAATTTGAGTATTAATAATTATTTCAATGGCCCCGGCCTAATCGGTAATATCGCGCTCGAAATCTTTATCTGTAGGACGTGCGGTAGCGATTATGAGTGTTATTGATAAACCAGCCGGCAACGTGGCATTGCAAGCGGCATTGTTGCAAATTGCCGAGGCCGCCCAGAGTATTCGCTACGGCTCGATTGAAATCGTCATTCACGAAGGTCGTATCGTGCAGATCGAACGCCGCGAAAAAGTACGTATCGATACTGGCAAGTAGGCGCTGGCAAAGAGTAACCGCTTCGCCGCGCTCGCCCTCCCTTGAAAAAATAATGTATCGGCTGTTCCTCTACATAACGCTGTTCTTTCGTGCATAACCCTGTTCCATCGTGCATAAGTAGTGCTTTACTCTTCGCGAGGTGTCCGCTCCTCGTACCGATTGTTTGGCCTGACCGTATGGCCGATCTTTCGCCACATTTTTTACCTCTCTGATTCGCTAGATTGCCCGCGTGTGCTTTGTAACGGCCGGATTATTAGATGTCGGTTAGCGGCGCCAATCGCGATACCAGCAGTAATGGCCAATCGGTTATAGATGGCGGCTAACTAGCCGGGCCTGAACTTGACAGGGCGATAGTCATCACGTTAACTTAACGTCATTAATTAAATGTTGCGACCTCGCTGGCGACGTACCGCGGGCAGCATCGTCATTTTCAGCAAGTGTGGTGTGGGTTGTTGGGGCTTTGCGATTGCATCCCAGTCTTGCCGGCTCTTGTCGCCAACTATCTGCCGATTCCCAAACCAGCCATCGACCACAATAAGCTGTCGATAACAAAAGGTAGCGACGATGAATAATAAAATCGATCAGAGCGAAAGCGATTATTTGAAGGGCGGTACCAAAGCGCTCACCACCGATAGCAGTGTCTTGATCAGTTCTTCGAAATATCTCAATAGCGCGCGGCTGCGCGACGTCGTCGCCCAGGAAATGTTGCGTAAGTGGGGGCGCGATGTACCGCCGGCGTTTCTGGTGCCGGAAACGATGCAGGCCTTTATGGAACTGATCGATTTTCCGAAAGTTTTTGGTTTATTCGAACAGGAAAAAGCCAGCAAGCCGGAATTCAAGTCCTGGCTCGATGCGCGGTTTATTTCCAATATTCAGGCCGACGATGTCGCCGATTGCAAACCCGGTACACTCGGACAATCGATTCACGATTTCATCACCAAGAGCGGCTTAACGCTGGATTTTCAATTTCGCTTCGAGCCCAGCAACGACCTCGAGTACTTTCACAAACGTTTTAGCCAGGGCCACGATATTCAGCATATGGCCACCGGCATGGGCGTCGATCCGGTCGGTGAAACCGCGTTGATAGTGCTCAACACGCAAAGCTACTTTAATTATTTCGGCAGCGAATTCGCCGGCGAAATGAATGTGGTTTCGACCTTCCTGGTCTCATGCAACTTAATGCGCGCCAGCCTGCATTATCCGAAGGCACTGCCGGCGATGCTCGAAGCGATCCGCATCGGCACTGAGATGGGCGATAAAATGAAGAAGCCATTATTCTTCGTGAAATGGGAAGATTATTTCCACAATACCATTGCAGAAATTCGCGAAGATTTAAATCTAGTTAGTGCGCCCAAAGAAGGATTGTGGGATTGGACTTTGGATTATATGCGCGGCTGAACGTAACTTTTTGCGCAATTTCGCGGCCGTGTTTTTTCGTTGGATATTAATTTTTCGAATACATTGTCTTTGTGGGTTTTATTCTAGCGAGAGCCACTGTGATTGAATCCCGATTCGCGCATGACGGGGTGGTGTAGCGGGTGTCTTTTTCGAGATATGAAAGCCGAAGATATCGAGGCTGCGAACCGATCGACCGCAGTGACCAAGCAGTCGAACCTGCTTTGAAGGCAGCACCTTATCGATTAACCACCGGAATCTCGAAAAAGATACCCGCTGCGGCACCCTTTGTACGAACCTAGGAGCGCGAATCATATCGGCGGATCGAATGATCCACCCTACGTATTAACTGAATTCTGCAGCATCCCGCACTAATAAGAGCTGTGCAGGTTTATTTAAGGGATATACGCATCCAGCAATGTCTTGACGATTTTTGGCGCGTTCATGCCGGGGCCTTCCTGGCACGAGAAAGACAGCTTCGACATCGCACCGCCCTCTGCCAATAACGTCAGCGCATCGCCGAGCAGGTCGGGCGTAGTCGCACCGGCCTCTTTGGCCAGCTTGCGAAAGCGCCGCCGCATCTCCGCTTTGTGGCCATGCACCACCATCAGCGCCGGATGATCCGGCTCGCGCAACTCCACCGCAGCGTTGACAAAGGCGCAACCGTGGCGATCCTTCTTGCGCATCTTGCCGACCCAGCCCTCGAACAACGCCTCGATCTGGCGACGGGCGTCGCCCGCGTATGGGGCGATCGTATCGTCCCACCACTCCTTATGCTGCCGCTCCTGCTCGCGCATATATTCCGCGACCAATTCGTCCTTGGAGGCAAAGCTGCGGTAGAAGCTCATTTTGTTAGTGCCGGCCTCGCTGGCGATGGCGTCGACGCCGACGCAGCGAATGCCCTGGCGATAGAACAAATCGCAGGCGGTATCGAAGATTCGATCGCGCACGCGAACTTTGCCGGGCTCGCAGGCCTTGGCGGAGACAGCGGTGGGTTGCTCTGATTTAGTCATTGCAAAAAATCTCTTGACCAGTCTGTTACCGGTCGGTAACATTAAAATTGTTACTTACCGGTAACACACATAGCTTAGCATCTACCGGTTGGCGACAACACCCCTATGACCGCGCCATGACAGATTTTGTTCAGCGGTTGCGCAACAAACATCGATTGCGCGACAAACGTCGGCGGACGGCACAGAGCGGGTCGGCATTTTATCGTTATGCTCGGCAGTCCGGGCATGGCGCGCGTAGTTTACCTCAGCGGAGCCATTGTCATGAATCTTTCGCAGCAAGACCCTATTTCATCATCGCAGTTTTCCGCGCCCGAAAATCTCGTCGGACAATCCGCGGTCGTCGCGGCCGTGCGCGCCCAGCGTCCGTTGGGAGCTGCGCATATTGCACTGCTGGTTATCGCCGCCGCCTGCCTCGCGTTTGGTCTGAGCGGCTGCGGCGACAGCAAGGCGGCACCGGCGGCAGCGGCATCGGCACCGCCACCCGTGCATGTAGCCACTGCAGTGGAGCGCACCGTCACCGATTGGGATACGTTCACCGGGCGCTTCGAAGCCATCGACAGCGTGAAGTTACGGCCGCGCGTCAGCGGCTATATCGATAGCGTAAGCTTCGCCGAGGGCAAGGATGTGAAGAAAGGCGACGTGTTGTTCGTTATCGATCCGCGCCCGTATCGCGTGCAATTGGAGCGCACTCAGGGCGAACTGGCGCGCGCCAAGGCACAGGCCGAATTGAGCGAGAAGGAACTGCGCCGCAGCGAGAGCCTGCTGGCGGCGCATGCCGTTTCGCAGGAGGAGTACGACCAGCGCGCCAGCCAGCGCAATCAATTGGCGGCGGATCTGCAGGCGGCGCGCGCGGCGGCCGACGCGGCGCAATTGGATATGGAATTTACGCGCGTAGTGGCGCCGATCGACGGCCGCGTCTCGCGTGCCGAAGTCACCGCCGGCAATTTCGTCACCGCCGGTACGACGGTGCTGACCTCGGTGGTATCGCTCGATCCCATCTATGTCTATTTCGACGGCGACGAGCAGACCTACCTGAAATACAACGCGCAGGCGCAGCGCGGCGAGCGGCCCAGCTCGCGCGAAAATCCGAATCCGGTATTTGTCGGCCTCGCCAACGAAAGCGATTTTCCGCACGCCGGTCATATGAATTTTGTCGACAACGCACTGAACCCCGAGACCGGGACGATTCGCGCGCGCGCTTTGCTGGACAATCGCGAGCATTTATTTACGCCCGGCATGCTGGCGCGTGTGAAGCTGGTCGGCAGCGGTCAGTACAACGCCACCTTGATTCCCGATGAAGCGATCGGCACCGATCAGGATCACAAATTCGTCATGGTAATCAACGCGCAAAACGTTGCCGAGTATCGCGCTGTAGCGCTGGGCGATGTGTTTGAGAATCAGCGCATCGTGCGCGACGGCGTGCAAGCCGGCGAGCGCGTCATCGTCGGCGGTCTGCAGCGCGTGCGTCCCGGTATGCCGGTGACGCCCGAAGCCGTAGCGCCCGCTGGCGGTTCCGCCGATAAGTCGGTGGCGCAGGCGCTGGTCGTTAAATCGAGCGATGCCGCGAAAGCGCCAGCGAATGTGAAGTATTGAGCGCGTATTAATAAAACCTTGCCTAAATTTTTGGATATACAGCGATGAAATTCACCCATTTCTTTATCGATCGACCGATCTTCGCCGGCGTGTTATCGCTGCTGCTGTTGATCGCCGGCACCATTGCTGCGTTTACGCTGCCGATCGCCGAATACCCGGAAGTGAGTCCGCCGACCATCGTCGTATCGGCGCAGTATCCCGGCGCTAATCCGCAGGTGGTGGCCGACACCGTATCGGCGCCGCTGGAGCAGGAAATCACCGGCGTCGAGGACATGATTTACATGAACTCGCAGGCGCAGCAGGACGGCACGCTGCAACTGACGATCGTGTTCAAGCTCGGCGCCGATATCGATCGCGCGCAGGTGCAGGTGCAAAACCGCGTGGCGCAGGCGCTGCCGCGCTTGCCGCCGGAGGTGACCGCGCTCGGCGTGACCGCGCGTAAAAGCTCGCCCGACCTGACGATGGTGGTGCATTTATTTTCGCCGGACGATCGCTACAACGGTTTATATCTGCGCAATTACGCGTTGATTCAGGTGCGCGATGCGCTGGCGCGGATTCCCGGCGCCGGCGACGTGCGACTATTCGGCTCGGGCGATTACGCGATGCGGGTGTGGCTCGATCCGCAAAAACTGGCGGTGCGCAATCTCACCGCGGGCGATGTGATCGGTGCGATCCGCGAACAAAATATCCAGGTGGCAGCCGGCTCGGTCGGCGCGGCGCCGATGAGCAATGCGGTCGATTTTCAACTCGCGGTCAATGCGCAGGGGCGCTTGCACAGCGAGCAGCAATTCGGCGATATCATTATCAAAACCGGCGGCGACAGCGAGATTACGCGGCTGCGCGATGTGGCGCGACTCGAACTCGGCGCCGGCGATTATGCGCTGCGCAGTTTGCTCGACAATAAATCGGCGGTGGCGATACCGATCTTCCTGCAGCCCGGCGCGAATGCCTTGCAGCTGGCGTCCGATGTGCGCGCGACCATGGCGGAATTGAAAACGCGTTTTCCCGACGGCGTCGATTATTCGATCGTCTACGATCCGACGGTGTTCGTGCGCGATTCGATCAAATCGGTAATTCATACCTTGCTGGAAGCGACGCTGCTGGTGGTGATCGTCGTGCTGCTGTTTTTGCAAACCTGGCGCGCGGCATTGATTCCGATTATCGCCGTGCCGGTATCGATTATCGGCACCATCGCGGCGCTGCAATTGTTTGGTTTTTCGATCAACACGCTGACTTTGCTCGGCATGGTATTGGCGGTCGGCATTGTCGTCGACGACGCGATCGTGGTGGTGGAGAACGTCGAGCGCGGCATCGCCGAAGGGCTGTCGCCGCGCGCGGCGGCGCATCGCTCGATGGAAGAGGTGGCGGGGCCGATCATTGCGATCTCATTGGTACTGTGCGCGGTGTTCGTGCCGCCGGCGTTGGTGAGTGGTTTTAATGGCGCGTTCTATCGTCAATTCGCTTTAACGATTGCGTTCGCGTCGATGTTGTCGGCATTCAATTCGCTGACCTTGTCGCCGGCACTGTGCGCGCTGTTATTAAAATCGCACGATGCCGCGCCCGATCGGTTGCAACGTGCGATCGATAACGGCTTCGGTTGGATATTTCGGCCGTTCAACCGCGCGTTCGCGAATTTATCGAATCGCTATCAGCGCGGCGTGCAGAAAATAATTCGTTTGAGCGCGATCGGCCTGATTGTCTATGGTGGTTTATTGCTGTTGACCGCGCTCGGTTTTGCGCGCGCGCCGGGCGGCTTCGTGCCCGAGCAGGACAAGGGTTATCTGATCACCATCGTGCAATTGCCGCCGGCGGCATCTATCGAGCGCACCCAGGAAGTGGTGCGGCGCATCGGCGAGATTGCGCTGCAAGAGCCGGGTGTCGAACACGCCGTGCAATTCCCCGGCTTATCGATCAACGGTTTTACGCGCACCTCCAATAGCGCGGTTATTTTCCTCACCTTGAAGCCATTCGAGGAGCGTGGCCGCGCTTTAACCGGCGCTAAAATCACTGCCTCGCTGCAGCAAAAAGTCGGCGCTATCGACGATGCGTTTATCGCCGTGCTGGCGGCGCCGCCGATTCGCGGTTTCGGTCCGGCCGGCGGCGTTAAATTGCAGATCGAGGATCGCTTGGCGACCGGCTCGGATAACGTTTATCGCCTGGCGCAGGAAATTCTCGCCAAGACGCGCGACAAGCCCGAGTTGTACGGCGCATATACTAATTTCGAGGTGAACGTACCGCAGTTGTACGCCGATATCGATCGCGTCAAAACCAAGCGCATGGGCGTCGAGCTGGGCGATGTGTTTCAAACGTTGCAGGCCTATCTCGGTTCGTACTACGTCAACGACTTTAACGATTTCGGCAGAACCTATCGCGTAATGGTGCAGGCAGATGAAAAATATCGCGCGCGCCCCAGCGATGCATTGCTGCTGAAGGCGCGCAATAAAGATGGCGACATGATTCCGCTCGGCACCTTGATGACGTTCAAGGACAGTCACGGCCCGGTAACGGTACAGCGCTATAACGGTTTTCCATCGGCCGATATCAACGCGAAACCGGGCGCCGGCTATAGCTCGGGACAGGCGATTGCCATGCTGGAAAAAATCACCCGCGAAGTATTGCCGGTCGGTATGACCTTCAACTGGACCGAGATTACCTATCAGCAGGTGAAGGGTAACGGCACGCTCGGCGTCGTAATGCCGCTGTGCGTATTGTTGATTTTTCTGGTGCTGGCGGCGCAGTACGAAAGTTTATCGTTGCCGTTTGCGGTGATCCTGATCGTGCCGATGTGCTTACTGAGTGCGGTCGCGGGTATTCTACTGGTGAGATCGGAAATTAATATCTTCACGCAGATCGGTCTGTTCGTATTGATGGCGTTGGCGGCGAAGAATGCAATTTTGATCGTCGAGTTTGCGCGCGAACTGGAAGCGCAGGGCCGCTCGATTATCGATGCGGTGCTGGAGGCCTGTCGCCTGCGTCTGCGCCCGATCATCATGACGTCGTTCGCGTTTATCTTCGGCGTATTGCCGCTGGTGATCGCTTCCGGCGCCGGCGCGGAAATTCGCCAGGCGCTCGGTATCGCCGTGTTCTCCGGCATGTTGGGCGTCACCTTCTTCGGGATTTTTCTCACGCCGCTGTTCTATGTCGTGGTGCAACGCCTGGCGCAGAAGCGCGCGGTTGCCGCCACGACTACATCGGCAGTTGCTTTACGGGGTGCGCATGAATAAATCATTGGGGTTGTGCAACACACGGGTCGACAACGAAAGTACAGGTGCGGCGAGCGTGGCGCTCGAGCCGATATCGCAAGCGCCCGCCGCGCCGGGGCGGCTGAAATTATTGCGCGCCTCGATCATGTTGTTATTAACGGTAATGGCCGGTTGCGCGGTTGGCCCTGATTACCGGCAGCCGAAGGTCGAGACGCCGAAAACTTTCAGCAGCGAGGATAGTGCGTACGCCGCCGAGTTGCCGGTTGCGCAATTCTGGAATGTATTCGACGACGCCACGTTGAATGCGCTGGAGAGTTATGCGCTGCGCACCAATCACGATTTACGCATCGCGCTGGCCAATTTAAATCAGGCGCGCGCGTTGCGCCGCGAAAGTCAGTTCGATCAGCTGCCGACCCTGGGCGCGCAGGCGGCGCATAGCAAGGCGCGGATCAGTGCGGATCAATCCAGCGATGGCCGGCCGGTTTCATCGGAGTTGAATACCGGCAGCTTCGATGCGTTCTGGGAATTGGATTTATTCGGCCGCGTGCGTCGCAATGTCGAGGCCAGTCGCGCCAGCGAAGAGGCCGTCGCTGCCGATCTGCACGCGTTACAGGTCAGCGTGGCGGCGGAAGTGGCGCGCAATTATTTCGAGTTGCGCGGCGCGCAGGAGCAGTTTGCGGTGGCGCGGCGCAATGCCGAAAACCAAACGCAGACTTTGCATATTGCACAGGCGCGGCTCGACGCCGGGCGCGGCACCGAATTCGATACCGCGCGTGCGCAAGTGCTGTTAAACAATACGTTGTCGACACTGCCGGCGCTGCAAGCGGCCATCGAAAATACCATTCATCGTTTATCCGTGCTGGCGGGCGAGCAGCCCAATGCATTAAGCGCCATGTTGACTCCCGTGGCCGCACTGCCGGAGTTGCCGCGCTTGGTGCAAATCGGCAGCCCTGCGGATTTGCTGCGGCGGCGCCCGGATGTGCGTGCAGCGGAGCGGCGCCTGGCGGCGGCAACCGCAACGATTGGCGTAGCGGAAGCGGACTGGTTTCCACGCGTCAGCTTTACCGGTGAAATCGGTTTTGCCACCAGCGATATTAAGCGCGCCGGCGATGCGCCAGCGGCAACTTATGCATACGGTCCGAGCATTCAATGGGCCGCCTTGGATTTCGGCCATGTTAAGGCGCGTATCGATCAGACCAAGGCCAGCCAGCAGGGCGCGGCCGCGGCGTACGAACAAACGGTATTGCGGGCGCTGGAGGAGACCGAGAACGCGCTGGTTTCGTATCGCGAAACGCGCCACCAGCTGGATTATCTCGGCGCCAGCGCGCGCGCCAGCAATCGCGCTACCGAGTTGGCGCATAAACGTTACGTCGGCGGGGCCACCGATTTTCTCGATGTGCTCGATAGCGAGCGCAGCCAGTTGGTGGTGGAGGCGAGTTTATCGCGCGCGCGCACCGCTGCGGCAACCGATTTGATCGGCTTGTATAAGGCGCTGGGCGGCGGTTGGGAAAATGCGGGGCAAAGTGCCAGAAAATAATCGGCTGCGGTAGTGCGAGTTATCGGTGCGGCTGCAAGCTGTACAGTTCTTGCATTGCGCATGCGGAGAGAGGGGCTTCGCTCCGCAAGCGCATCCATATCAATTTGTCGGCGGCTAACGGTGCCTACGAATATCTACAACTACGGTTAAGTTGCTAACAGCTCAGCTCGTAGCCTTCCGCTAAGTTAATGACTCGATCGAACACTTGCCACGGTATTGCTTAAAACGTTAAATCGGCAATATATCGCTGCACAAAGTGTCCGTGAACGAGCTATCCATGCACGACGTATTTGTGCACCATGTATCCACGCCCCATGCATGAGACCAAAGTTTTTATGACGCTACCGTCTGGCACCGCAATTTCTGTTGGAAAAAAATATAACGGCAAGACAGTCGGCATTGCGCTGGGCGCCGGTTCGGCGCGCGGTATTGCGCATATCGGCGTGTTGCAGGCATTGCGCGATATGGGCGTCGAGCCGAGCGTGATTTGCGGTTGTTCGATGGGCTCGCTGGTAGGGGCCAGTTACGCGACTGGACATTTGGATAATTTAGCGGAGTGGGCCAGTCAACTGACCACGCGCAGCATTTTGCACTACGTCAGTTTCCGTCTGATGGCGCAGGGCGGCGTCGCCGAAGCGAATGCGTTAATTGAATATTTAAGTGCCACCTTCGGCGATCCGCCGATCGAATCGTTGGATACGGCCTTCGTCGCGGTAGCGACCGATCTGTATCGCGGCCGCGAGGTGTGGTTGCAGCATGGTTCGCTATGGGATGCGGTGCGCGCGTCGATCGCGATCCCCGGCATGCTGACACCTGTGTTATGGCGCGAGCGCTGGCTGGTCGATGGCGCACTGGTGAATCCGGTGCCGGTATCGGTGTGTCACGCGCTCGGCGCCGACGTCGTCATTGCGGTCAATCCCAGCGGTTTAATGGTGCGCCGCGGGCCGCCGCCGCATACCGAGGCCGATGAAGCCGAAGCGGAATCGCTCGATCTGGTGGCCCCCGAATCTGCCAGCAGTATTTTGGGGCGCATGGGTAATTTGTGGCAGGGCGCTAGACAATTGGTTAGCAATAAATTAGGCGTTGCCAAGGGTGCCGAGATAAAAAATTTGGGGCCGGGCGCGTTGGAAGCGATGCAGGGCGCCATCATGGTGATGCAGGATCGGATCACGCGCAGCCGCCTGGCCGGCGAGCCGCCCGATGTCATGCTGTTGCCGCGCGTGAATCATATCGGTCTGCTGGAATACCATCGCGGTGCCGAGGCCATCGCCGCCGGCCGCGAGTGTGTCGAGCGCGCGCAGGAAGCGATTCAGCACGCGTTGGATAACTGAGGCGCCTGGTTGCCAAGTTTGAGTTACTACCCTACGAGTATTGAAAGCAGTTTCGCAACTGCGTCGCCTGCCTGAATTTTTCAAAGGCCCTCATGCCCTAAGCTCAGTGGCGCACCGACAAGGGCGCGCCACTCTACGCTGATATTTCTATAGTAGATTCAAGCGCGGCATTAGTCGGGCTTTTGAAAAATTCAGGCAGGTGCCGCTCGAGAATCCTCTGCCACGTTCTCGGGCCAGAAGGGCGGATCATTCGATCCGCCGATCGGCTTCGCAGCAAACCGCACGGCGTGTCGAATGACACACCCTACGCGGCACCTGCCTGAATTTTTCAAAGGCCCTCATGCCCTAAGCTCAGTGGCGCACCGACAAGGGCGCGCCACTCTACGCTGAGATTTCGATAGTAGATTCACGCGCGGCATTAGTCGGGCCTTTGAAAAACTCAGGCAGGCGCCGCTCGATAATCCTCTGCCATGCTTCGCTAGCCGTAGCCATGGAGCACTGCGATCGGTGTCGATCGGGCCAGTTGTTTTCAGCGCTTGGACTAGTGGCGAGCTCGAAGCCATTGCGGAAATTTCAGCGCAGCGTTGGGTACCCTTGCTGGTGCCCAACGGAGCTTAAGGCCACGACAAGCGCTGAAAAAAAGCGGCCCGGTCGGCACGGAGGACGGTGCGAGGGCTTCGCGAAATCGCAATGGTATGTCGAATGGCGCAGGTTTTAGTTGTCGCTCGCTAGTAGTTAGGTTTTATTGATTCAGCGTTAGATAGTCGTATCCTTTTTAACCTAAAACCTAAAACCTAAAACCTAAAACCTAAAACCTAAAACCTAACGACTTCACTGATGCAGAATCTGCGGGCGCAGTGGCGCCAATACCGCCAGCAATCTATTTTGCGTGGACACGGCTATATGCTGGCTTTCCATCGCGTCGATTAAATCTTCGACCAGGGCATTAAACTCCGCTTCGGTGATGTGCAGGCCGCCGTGCGCCTGGCTTAGCGATGCGCCGGTATATTCGCAGGGACCACCGCTTAAGCTGCAGAATTTTTCGATCAACTTGCCGCGCAGCCGATCGATATTGGCGTCGCGAAATTTCGGAAAGATGCGATCGTCGCGCGCGATATTGTCGAGCAGGCCATCGATCAAACGCTCGATGCCGGCCTGCTGGCCCAGATCGCGATACAGCTGATCGCCATTGTACTGATCGCGAGAGTTATGCGTGTTGGCGCAGCCCACTAAAGTTATACATAAAATAGCCAAATAGAAATTGCGCATCGTTGTCATAATTAAAAGCTACCCTGTAACGAGATATACCAGCCCTGCTGATTTTTCAGGGTTGCGATATCGCCCAGATCGACCCAGGCGCCGATTACCGACCATTGCTTGTTGGGGAACCAGCCGACAAAAACATCGCGCCAATCGTCGGCCTTGGCAAACGATAAATTGTCGGGCATCTGCCGATATTCGCCGCCCAATGCCCAGTAGCGGTTGATAAAAATAGCGGTGGAGCCCTCGAAAACGATTTCGCGATTGTTGTTTTTATCGCCGCCGAAGCCGACCAGTCCCTGTTGATTCGCACGCGTCGAACGCGCGACGCCGTTGATCAAAATATTGTGGCCGAAAAAATCGCCCAAAAATAATTTACTCGCGGCGATATAAAGATCGTAGTCGCTATCGTCGCGCGCGCCTGCCGCATGGGGAATAAAAAAATCCTCGTTGACTTTGTATTGCGCGCCGACGCTGATTTGCGGCAGTTGCGAATAGACCAGATCGCCGGCCAGGCGTACTTTTACCCCAAAAATATTTTGCGCGATGGTATCGTCGGCCACGCCCAACGCATCGGCCAATTTATTGAGGTATAACTCTTGGCGCGCGGCGGAAATTTCCACGCGATTATTCCAGCTCCAGGCCGCGCCGAATACGTCGAGTTTGTAATCCCTGGTTTGCACGCGGCTGACAAACGCGGTGCCGCCGTGTTGATCCTCCGCACCGTATCCGGCCAATACCGCCATCGGTACGATGCCGCCGCCGGCGCTGCCCTCGATTTGGCTACCGCCGCCGGTCGCCAATAGACGGCCGTCGTCGGCTGTCGCCGCGTTATCGACAGCGCCAGCGGTAAGTCCCCAGACAACACAGCGCAAGGCCACCCGCAAAAGACGCGACGATAGTATTTTTTGCATATTTCTATACCTGGCAGGAGCGCTGAGTTTATACGGCGCGTCTAGTGCGAAGGAGGGTCGAGTGTTAAATCGGGGACTAATTTTTCCCGCTGCTGCGCCCATTCGAAAAAGTTTTCCGGCGCCATCGGTTTAGCCAACAGATAGCCCTGAATCATATCGCAGCCGAGCTTTTGCAGAATGGTTTGCGACTCGATGTTCTCGACTCCTTCCGCCACGACTTGCAGGCCGAGGTTGTGGCCCAGTTCGATGGTGGAGCGTACGATCACCAAATCGTCGTCGCTTTGATCGAGTTTCAAAACAAACGATTTGTCGATTTTCAATTCGTCGACATTGAGTTTTTTAAGTTGCGACAGCGATGAATAGCCGGTGCCGAAATCGTCGACCGACAGGCGAATACCCATGGCCTGTAGTTTTTGCAGCATCGCCAGGCTGTGTTGCGCATCCTGCATCGCCGAGCTTTCGGTGAGTTCTATGCATAGCAGTGTGGGACTGACGTTGTATTGCCGCAGCTTGCTGGCGACATAGGGCGGCAGGCTCGCTTCGAGTAAGTCCATCGCCGATATATTCACCGACACTACCACCATCAATCCTTGTTCCCGCCACGTCGCGATTTGCGCGATCGCTTTGTCCAAAACCCATTGCGTCAGCGGCACGATATTGCCGGATTGTTCGGCTATTGGAATAAATTCGTCGGGACCGATAAAACCGAGGCGCGGATGCTGCCAGCGAATCAACGCTTCGGCGCCGAGATAATTTTCCGCGGTGAAGCTTAGCTTCGGCTGGAAATTCAAGTGCAGGCCCGAACCGGCGATGGCATCTTTTAGGTTTTGCAATAATGCCAAGCGCCGCAGCCGCGACTCTTCCCAGCCGCCTTGATATGCCATGATATGCGTCGCCTGCGAACCGCCGGCTTGCTGCTTGCACATATTCATGGCGATATCGGCGCGCCGCACCAGTACATCGGGGCTGTCGCCATCGAGCGGATAGGCGGCGATGCCCATATGCGCTTCTATATTCAGCGCGATGCCGCCTATCGACAGCGGTTGGCCGATGGCTTGCAATAATCGTTGCGCGATTTGCTGGCAGAGCGTTATGTCGACTCGCGCCAGCACCAACAGAAACTCGTCGTTGCCGAGTCGCACGACGGTATCGCGCTGTTTGGCCCCGGCGCGCGCGCGCTCGGCGACCGCTTGCAGGACGCGATCGCCGACATCGTGACCAAACGCATCGTTGATCGATTTAAAGTTGCGAATATCGAAGATGATAACCGCGACATTATCGGCGCTGGCGGCCGCCTGCTGGATCGCGCTGTCCAGCGATTGCAATGCCAGCGTGCGATTTGGCAAACCGGTCAACGCATCGTGTTGCGATTGATACAACACGCGCTGCTCGCGATCGACGATGGCATCCTGCATGGAATTGAAAGCGCGCGCTAAATCGCCCAATTCATCGCGGCTGAGAGCATCGACGCGGCCGCTGTAATCGCCGGCGGAAATACGCTGCGCCGCGCCGGCCAGCGTTTGCATCGAGCGCGATAGCGAGCGCGCCAGAAAAATACCGGCGATCACCGCGCCGGCCAATCCCAGTAGCGTCACCCAGAGTAATTGCTGGCTCAAACTGCGATACGGCTGCAGCACCTTTTCCATCGGTACTTGCAGCACCACCGCCAGTTGATTGTGGTTATCGCCGAGCGGCCGCATCAGCGTCAGCATGGCCCGATCGCCCAAATCCAAAATATAGGATTTAGTGACGAGGCTGGCCTGCAGCGCAGGCAGCAGTTTTTCGGTGTCGGCGCGCGGCAGCGTCCCGGCGAAATAGCGCGGCGCCGCCGCTTGTAAATCGACGAAGGAGACATCGAGACCGCTGAGCTTTTTCATCTCGCCGGCCAAGGTCGCATCGAGTTCGAAACCCATGGTGGCCCAACCGATGCGCAGCGGCGCGCGCACGATCGCCGCCACGAATTGATAGGGCACGCCCTCGAGAATCAATAATTCGGTTGCGGTGCCGTTTTGATCGGCGGCCGCGAGTAATTCCGGAAAATATTCCGCGTGTGCCGCGCCGGTGGCATGGGAGTCCGCCAGCACGGTGCGATTACTGTCGATCACCATCGCGCGGTCGGCAGCGACGCGCTGCGCCTGGTTGATCAAAGCCGATTGAATGGTGGGGGAGTCATTGGTGGCAATCGCCTGGCGAAAACCGAAATCATCGACCAGCACCGCGACCGAGCCGGCCAATTGCTGACCGCGCGATTGCATCAGTTTTGCAAAGACATCGGCACCGACTTCCAGGTTGCGCTCGGCATAGCGAATGATGGCGCTGCGAATCGATGCGCGCGCGGCCACATACGTCACTAGCTGCAATACCGCCACGAGGCCGATCAGAATCAGCAATAGTTTGGTGCGATAACTGGTGCGCATCAGTTCGCTCTACGCTCGCTCCAACTGCGGGTGATGGTGGCGTTGCCGGCGCGCGCTTCGCGCTGGGCATTGGTAAATGTAATCGAGGCCGCTCCATTGGCTGCCACGACGACCTCTTGCTCGATGGCGGGCGCGGTTTCCGCCAGTCCCGGGTACCACAGGCGGGCGCGATATTTACCGGCCGGCAACTCGTTAATGGTTAATTTGCCGGCTGCATTGGTTTTGCCGAACCAGGGTGAATCGACCACATAAATATAAGCGAGCATATTGTCGTGGATATTGCAGCCCAGCACGACCGCGCCGGGCGTATCGAAGCTTACCGGCGCGGCGGGGGTGCCGTGGTAGAGCGGCAGCTCGAATGGTTTCGTCTTCGAGAATGAATAGACCTCGTGGTGGATATCGTCGCTATTCGGAAAGTGCACGCTGGTATGAGTGCGAACGACCAGCACGTGCGGCTCGAATTGTTTATTGCGTTGATCCAATGTGACCTGTTGCGAAGTCGCCGGCACCGGCTTGCCGTCGTGCTGTTTACCATCGTATAGGGCTATCACCGCATCCTCGACAGCGGTGCCGCCGGCGTCCGTAACGGTTGCGGTCAGCGCGCCGGCTTGGGTCATCGATGCCGCGCAGAGAGCTATCGCCAAAATTGCCAGGTTTAAACGGCTGCGCGCACTGCCCGGCGGAAGAAAAGCGTTTTTCATAATGCAATGATTACTCGAAGCAGTGGCGACTGCACCAACTATAGCTGCCGCGCCGCCGTTGCGCCGCTCATTGTCGGCCAATCGTTGTCGCGGTTGAGCTTGCCGCGCCGCTGCCGGTTATTCGATGCACTCGGGTGTACTTATCCGCGCACCAATATGCGAACGGTTTAGCATTCGCTGTTACTATTCGCGAAGGCGGCACGATGAGAGAGAAATTAAGGAAAAACCATGAATTTTGCCGTGGCGCCACCGCTAACGACGGGCGCGCATGTCTGTTTTTTGAACGCTTTGAGCGAATCTCTATTGGGAGACTGTCCTTTGGCTTTGGGTGACTGGCTTTTGGATAGCTACAGCGCCGCGTTGCAATTGTTATGAATAAATCGACGATTGCGATTTTGGCCGGTCTGGCGATGGTCGGGCCGTTGGCGATCGATACCTATCTGCCGTCGTTTCCGGCCATCGGCGCGACCTTTGCAGTTAGTGCCGTCATGGTGCAGCAGACGTTAAGTTTGTATCTGTTCGCATTTGCATTGATGACCCTGTTTTACGGCACGATGTCCGATTCGTTCGGCCGCCGGCCGGTGTTGCTCGGCGCCTTGGTTATTTATGTGGTCGCCGCGCTGGGCGCCGCGTTTGCACCCAGTTTCGGCTGGTTGCTGGCGTTTCGCGTGCTGCAGGGCGCAGTGGCCGGTGCCGGTTCGGTGATCGGCCAGGCTATTGTGCGCGATCGCTTGTCCGGCCCGGCGGCGCAGCGGGCGCTGTCGTATATTTTAACGACATTCGGCTTGGCGCCGGCGATCGCGCCGATTCTTGGCGGCTGGCTACAGGTAACGTTCGGTTGGCGAGCCGTTTTTATATTTCTGGCGGCGTTCGGTCTGTCGATGATTACAGTTTGTTATCGCGCGTTGCCGGAGAGTTTGCCGCCAGCGGCGCGGCATCCGTTCGCCATCAAGTTGATCGCCAGCCACTATCGCGATGTGCTGCGACATCGCCGTTTTCTGCTGCTGGCATTTGCCGGTGCGATGGCGTTCGGCGGTTTCGCGTTGTATGTCGGTTCGGCGGCGAATTTTATTATGACTATTTTGGGGCTGCCGGAGACCGCATTCGCCTGGCTATTTATTCCGTTGATCAGCGGCTTGATGTTGGGCTCCACGTTATCGGGTCGCTACGCGGCGCACATCGAGCCGCGGCGTTTGATCGGTATCGGTTACGCGGCAATGGCCAGCGCTGCCGCAATCAATGTCGCCTACAACTATTTTTATACGGCGGCGATTCCGTGGGCGGTATTGCCGCTGATGCTTTATTCGTTCGGCGCCGCGCTGGCGACACCGGCGCTGGCCGTTATCGGCCTGGATTTTTTTCCGCGCAATCGCGGGCTCGCGGCGGCGATGCAATTATTCGTGCGCATGTTGAGCTTTGCGATCGTGACCGGCGTCCTCGCGCCGCTATTATTCGGCAGCGGTTTTAAACTCGCGGTGGGCGTGCTCTCCGCCATGCTCGTTAGTTGGCTGTGCTGGCTTGGCGGGCGACCGCGCCGCGACCGCGGAGATATCGATATTCGCGCGCAACAAACGCAATTGGATTAGGCGCGCCGCAATGGCGTTGGTTGCCTCATATAGCCATGTTGCCGTGCCGCTAGTACCGCGTTGCCGATAGCGTTTAAGCGGCTGTTTTATCGCGTCCGTGTTTGGCGGCGTACATCGCCATATCGGCCAGGCGCAACACGTGATCGATATCGATGCCTTCGCTCGGATAGCGCGCGACCCCGATACTGGCGCCGATGCTGAATTGGCTGGCGTCGAAGATCAACGGCTCGGCAATACGATTCTGTATGCGTTGGCAGAGATCGTTGATTTCGCTCTGCGGACCGCAGGGATCGATAATGATGGCGAACTCATCGCCGCCGAGCCGCGCGACCAGATCCTGCCGCCGCAGCATCGCCGTCAGGCGCTCGGCGATCTGGACGAGAGTTTTGTCGCCGGCGCTATGTCCCAGCGAGTCGTTGATTTTTTTAAAGCCGTTGAGATCGATATATAGCACGCCCACCTGATGGCCACCGCGGTCGCAACGCGCGCAGGATTCGGCGAGGCGCTGCAGAAAATGGCGACGATTGGCGAGACCGGTCAAATCGTCGTGGGTGGCAAAGTGAGCTAGCCGCTGCCGCTCGGCGTCGCGCTCGCGACGTAAATTATTATTAATGCGCTCGTACACCAATAACACGACGATCACCAGGCAGTAGTTGACGCCATTGATCAACAGCCCATCCAGCGCCGGATTTTTGCCCGATTGCGCCGCCGGCAATTGTAGTCCCCAATGCATCGATAAATGCCACTGCAGTGCACAGAGGGCGGGAATCAATAAGGCGACCAGGATGCCGCGGCGCGGACCCAATATGCAGAAAGCGATGATGGCCGGCAACAGCAATAGCGGCACCGCCGGGGAGCTGGGCAGGCCGGACGTCGCCGCTACCGCGCCGCCCACAGAGGTCAGCGCCACGGTAACGGTACCGATCGTCGCGCTGCGATAGAAGCCATTGAGCAGCGCTAGGGTCAGGCTGCAATAAATCGTCGCGGAGGCGACGATTAACTGCAGTGCCCAGCGCCGTGAGTCCGCATCCATCTGTAGCGGTGCAGCGAATATAAAATAAAGTATGACGAAGGCGGATAAAATGTCGATCGCGGATAAAATCGACAGCAAGAGATTGGCGCGGAAGCGCAGGTCCGCGTCGTTTGGCAGGCGTCGTTCCATGTGGCGGCGCAATGCGCTTTGCATGCGAATATCCCTTTCCAGCGGCAAGAAGATTTCTCGGTATTTTTACTGCTGCATTATTATCATGCGAAGCACCGGCTGCAGCGCCATCAATGGTAGCGTATTTATGGCCGAATTAGGAATTCGGGCCGCAAGAGTCATTTATCTTTCTTATGTTCTCTCGGCACGTCTGCTGGCGCCGGCTTGGCGCCAGTCGGGTATCGGTACTAAGTCCCATTCAAATCGCTTATTTTTACCAAGTCCTGCGCCGCGACTTTTAAACCGGCGGTGATTAATTTTCCGGTCTTCGATAAAATTTCCAGCTGCGAATCGAAATCCTCGAGCATAGTGGCGACGCAGCGTCTTTGTACTTCGGTAGTATCGGCGGTCAGCAGATATTCGTCGATTTCCTTGCGAAAATCCGCGCCGGTGCGCAGATGCTCGGCATCGATGTAGTTGTGTTGAACAATCAGGCTTTGTATTTTTTTCTGCACACTAGCAATCTGTTGGACTTTTTTGCGCAGCTCGAGCCGCTCCTGAAATAGTTGCAGAATATGGTCGGCGGCGGCGAAAATATCGCGCAGCCACAATTGCATCCGGCTATTTTTTTCGTGGAAATCGCCCTTCCCATATAGCAGGATTCGGCAGGCGGAATAAATGAACATGATGCCTTCTCTAACCTCGGTGATCGGCTGCCCGGCGCTCGGCAACATCGATTTCAGTAGTTGCTTGCTATGGTCGTCGACCCTGCCTTCGCTCGATACCCAAATTTGCTCCTGCTTGCCTTTTATATAAACCACCGAGGAAACGTCCAGTGTTGCCAGCCAAGCGACTAAATGCGCGCCGGCCTGCTCAAGGCTTTCGGCCGACGAGATACGCTCGATCAGTTCGGGCAGCCCGCTTTCCGACAGTGGGGGTTTTTCTTTCGACGCTATCGGGGGCGCCGCAGCGTCGCCGAGCGCGGGCGACGAGCCGAGCGAGTCGTTGTTGGCAATCGTGCGGCGCAGATTTTGGATCTGTTCGCGCAATGTCTCGGATTCCATTTCCAAAATAGTGGTGCAGTTTTCGTAGTCGCGCAGTTGCAGCTTGAGTTTATCCAACACCTCGGACGAGATTTGATATTCTGAGCTGTCCTTGCGCAACAGCATTATTTGCCTCTCCATCTCGAGAATCAATTGACGCTGCTGGCGATTGATATCGCTCATTTTTTTCATTTCGTTGATAGAGTTGGTATAGGCGGACTCCATTTCGCTCAGCAAATCTTGGTTTTCTTCGTTATCGCTACGATTGAAGTCCTTGGTTATGGTGAGGCGCTCGATCGCATCCGCGGCTGGATTGCCAGCGCGATTCGTTTCGATGGCGGTCAGTTTCATTTGGACGACATCGTATTTGCCTTGGGCGATCGCGAGCGCGTGCTCCAGTTTTTCGATGGTTTCCAGCAGGGCGGCGGTGTTGTTTTCAACGTTGCCCAGCGCGGCAATAAAGTCAGCGCTTCTTTCGCTGTCCTGCTGAGCTTGAGCGGTTTTTTCTACGGCGTGCGCACCCGGAGCGACATTGCGTGCCTTAAACTCCTGAATAAGCTTTTTCTGCGACGCAACCGCAGCGCGGGTCTTCTGCAGGTATTGTCGGGATTCGGTGCTGCTCCATAACTTTGTGCCGGGCGGATTGTTCTTGTTGTCGCTGGGTCGCGTTAGTCGCAACAGCGGCAGTGCGGCGTTTTCCAATAGCGCGTAATCGCTATGGCGCTGCCCCCCTTCCACCAGCGCGGCTAATTCCGCGTCCAACCAACAGCGGCGCATTTGTGCGAGCCGGCGCGTCGGATCGCCATCGCTGGCGGCACCCTGCGGTTGCAAGTGATGGCTCGTGATGCGACTTTCGCGCTGGAGGAAATCCTCGACAAGTTGGGCGGAGTTTTGGCGCAGTGCGCGTTGCAATTTTTCGATTTGCGAACGGCTGCTGTAGGCCAGGTATAAAAAGACCAGAACTGCCATCAGCGAGATTAATAGGCTGGGTATCCATGCCATCAGAGTTTCCATCGTGTCTCCATTTCTTGCGGGCAGCCACATCCTGTTCAGAGAATAGATGACTGAGCGGCCTTAGTTCAACATTACACAATATAGGTATCGCTCAATTAGGATTTGCGCTTCTCTTTAGAGGCTTTGATAGGCCAAAGCTGAATTAGGCGGTACATACAATAAGTAATCGATATTTAAAAATAGTACTCCAACGACAGAGGTGCGCTGTCGCCTTGCGCGTGTTGAGCTATATTTAGCTCATAGGCTGGCGCCGCGGTGGTGTCGCAAAGTCGTATCGCAACAAAGTTGTATCGCAAAAAAGTCGTATTAAAGCAAGGTTGTATTAAAGCAAAGTTGTATTGCACCGTGAGCGACCGATATTTGGCAAGTTGGTGGCCATGAGTGCGGGTGGATGCCCTAAGCTATTCGCAGGAGCTGCGAAGAGTGAGACGGTTGGACAGGAGTCACCGGAATGCCGATAACAGTGGTCATCGTCGAGGATGAACGCATCGTCGCGTTCAATTTAAAGCAGCGCTTATTGCGCATGGATTACCAGGTACGGGCCATCGCCAGTTCGGCGGAACAGGCTTTATTTTTTGTCGGTCGCGACAGTCCCGATTTGGTCCTGATGGATATCCACATCGATGGCGATATCGATGGCATAGAGACCGCGCAACGCATCGGCGAGCTATTTCAAACCCCAATTATTTATCTTACTGCCTACTCCGAAGATGCAACTCTGGCACGCGCGCGCGCGACCAATCCCTACGGCTATCTGCTTAAACCATTTTCAGAGCGCGAATTGCACGCCACCATGCAAATGGCGCTGGCGCGTCGCCATACCGAATTGGCATTGGTAAAGAGCGAGGCTCGGCTGCGTTTCGCGCTGGAGGCGGCGCAGATGGATGCGTGGGAGCTCAATGTCGATACGCAACAAATGCTGTACAGCGGCGATGCCGATCGCATGCCGGGTTTTTCCGGCGCGGTGTTTTCCGATTCGCTGACGCAATTTTTAACCATGGTGCATGCCGACGATCGATCGGCGGTCGGCACCGCGCTACGCAAAACCATCGACGATACGCTGGCCTGCGAAATCGAATTTCGCAATCACAGCCGCGATGGCAGCGAGCGTTGGTTATGCCTGCAAGGTAAAGTATTTTCGGCGCTACCGGGCGAGGAGGGGCGCCATGTGATCGGCGTGGTGCGGGATATCACCGAGCGCAAGGCGGTCGAAGCGCGGATGCAGCAGGCGGCAACGGTATTTGAGGCGACTCAGGATGGCATTTTGATTCTGGATACCGAGCGGCGCATTCTGGCGGCGAATCGAAGCTTCTATGCGATTACCGGCTACAGCCGCGATGAATTAGTGGGCCAGGTGCCCGATCTGCTGCGCGGCGATCTGTTGCGCCAGCGCGACTTTCAAGAATTGGAGAGCGCACTCGAAAGCGGTGGCCGGTGGCGCGGCGAAATGCGATCGCGCCGTAAGGATGGTAGCGAATTTCCAATCCTGATGACCATCGTGGGCGTCTTGGATCGGCGCGCGCAATTGTCTCACTATGTATTGGTGGCGACCGATTTGACTGCGGTGCGCAATATAGAGGAGCGGCTGCAATATTTGGCTCATTACGATCCTCTCACCGATCTGCCGAATCGATTGTTGACCATGGAGCGGCTCGCGCATGCGCTAAAACGCGGCAAGCGCAGAAACGAGCGCATTGCATTACTATTTATCGATCTCGATAACTTTAAAAAAATCAACGATACCTTGGGACATCGCAGCGGCGATCAGTTGCTCGCCGAAGTGGCTCTGCGCATGAAAGAAGGCATGCGCGAGGACGATACGGTGGGGCGTTTCGGCGGCGACGAATTTGTCGTGATTCTCGATCCGGTGTTGCGGCTCGAAGATATCGCACAGGTTGCGAATAAGATTATCGCCAGCTTGGCTGGGCCCCTGACTCTGGGCGATAGTGCTGTCGAGGTTTCCTGCAGTATCGGTATCAGCGTATTTCCCGACAACGGCATCAAGCCGGACCATTTACTCCACGCCGCCGATACCGCTATGCACGTCGCTAAAGAGAAAGGCCATGGCCGCTATGAGTTTTACGCGCCGAGCATGCCCACGAAAACGCTCCAGCGGTTGACTTGCCTGGCGCAAAAGCAAGCTAGCCAATGAGTCTGCTAATTTCGCAGTGAATGCAGCAGTGGTCGCCAGCGGTGAATCGATAACCATAACCGGCAACAGCCGCCATAAGACCCCGTGCTTTTTAAAGGGCCATCTCCATGCGCCGATGATCCGGTACGCTGGCGTAGCGATTGCGCAGCGTCGAGCGATGTTCGGCGATTACGCGAAAACCAATTTTTTCGTACAGCGCCTGGGCGCGTGGATTCGCGGCCGATACATCCAGCGCGGCGCGGCTAAACCCGGCGGCGCGTCCCCTTTGCAGCAAATAATCCGTCATCTGCCGGCCGATACCGCGGCTGCGCAGGTCCGGCGCGATGCCGAGGTGGCCTATATAAAATAGATCTTTCGCGAGCGGCGGTGGTACCACGCGCTCGACGCGCAAGCCGCGTACGATCACACCGCTACCGGCGGCGACACCGTATTGGCCGATGATCTGTCGGGCCGCAGCCAGCGTAAACGATAGCGCGGTTGCACCGCTGTAACCGGCGCCGACGCCAATAACGGCGCCATCCACCTCCACCACAATGTGATTGCGATAGCCGAACTCGCCGCTGCCATCGATAAAGGCGCGGTGCAAAAAATCCAGCGGTAGACCACGCCGCGGGTGCGAGAAAACAAAATCGAAAGCGGCCGGGCCGGAGCTGTAAATAAGTGGCACCGCGGCGCCGGAGTCGGCGGGGCGAGCCTGGCGGATGGCGATCGATGCAGTCATAAGCGCGGCTCAAGTAAATTTATAATCCTTATCGATGCGAATAATTATCGCGATAAATGCGCTGCGCGGCCAATTCAATTTATAAATGCCGCCTTCGCCCTTCGACAAGTTACGCGTTACAAGCTTGGCGGCTATTGCCGCCGCTCGATTGTTGATTGCACAAAACTGCGGTATGGTTGATTCGAGAAAGCGGTTTGTGGCGCGGGCGCGTTACGCAGCGATACAGCGCTGGAATCGATTTTGAGTGGCATTGGCCGGGCTGAGACGATGGGGGGCATTCGCTGCTTTTTGCCGCGATGGTTATTTTGCTGCAGTCTTAGCGATTGCGAATCGCGGTTGCGAATGGATGTTCGATTTGCGATAAATATCAATCGCGCAACGAGGCTGGAGCATCGACGATGCCGAGCGGAAAGTTAACGCAATATCCCCATCGGCAAGCGGGCGCCGCGTATTGCATTGCGCTGATTGGTTTGCTGAGCTCAGGCGGTTGTTCCAAAACCGCGCCGACTTCGCCCCCTGTCGATGTTGCCGTCATTACCATGGTGCCGCGCGCGGCCACCGTCACCGAGGATCATGTCGCACAAACGGAGGCGCGCAACGCCATCGAAATCAGACCGCGCGTTGGCGGTTTGCTGGAAAAACAAAACGCCGTCGATGGGCAGCGCGTGCAGCAGGGACAATTATTATTTGTCATCGATTCGCAGCCATATATCGCGGCCTTGGCCCAGGCCGAGGCGGCGCTGGCGCAGGCGCGGGCGGCGCGCGACCAATCCGAGCGCGATCTGGGGCGCGTGAAGCCGCTGCTGGCGATCGATGCCGTGAGTCAGCAGGATTACGACGCCGCGGTCGCCAAACAGGATGCCAATCGCGCCTCGGTGGAGGCGGCGCAAGCGGCGGTAAAGACCGCGCAATTGAACCTCGGCTACACCTCCATACAGTCGCCGATCGACGGTGTGATGGCGCGCGCGCAAATCAAAGTAGGCGGTTTGGTGACGGCGTATTCGACGCTGTTGACGACGGTATATTCGATCGATCCCATGTACGTCAATTTCAGCATCAGCGAGCAACGCTTGTTGTCGATGCAAAATCAATTGGGTCGCGCGCCCGATCAGGATTCGAAAACGGCGCCGCTGTTCAAGCTAATGTTGGCGGATGGTTCCGAATACGCCGAGGCGCCGAAATTAAATTTCATCGACCCCGCGGTCAATCAAAGCACCGGTACGCTGGCGGTGCGGCTGGAAGTGCCGAATCCGAAACACTTGCTGCGCGCCGGCCAATTTGCCCGCATCGTCGTCGCCTCGCAGCAACTGAACGATGCGTTGGTCGTGCCGCAGCGCGCGGTGCAGGATTTGCAGGGCAACAATTATTTGTGGGTGATCGACAGCGAGCATAAAGCGCAAAACCGCGCAGTGGAAATGGGCGCGCGCGTCGGCAACGATTGGATAGTCGCCAGCGGTTTGAAGGCGGGCGAGGTCGTCGTGGTCGATGGCGTGCAGAAATTAAAACCGGGCACGCCGGTGAACGCGCAGCCGCTGGTCGAGCCTAATACCGCAACTAATACCACAACTAAAGCCGCGACTAATACCGGCAACGCGACGGGTGCGCCGCCGTGATCGACTTCTTCATCGACCGACCGATTTTTTCGACCGTACTGGCGATTCTGATTACGCTGGCGGGCGGCGTCGCGTTGCTGCAATTGCCGATCGCGCGCTATCCGCAGATCACGCCGCCGACGGTGGTGGTATCGGCGACGTTTCCGGGTGCCGATGCGGCAACCATCGAGCAGTCGGTGGCGGCGCCGATCGAGCAGCAAGTGAACGGCGTGCCGCACATGATTTACATGGATTCGAAAAGTTCGAACGACGGCTCGTATACGTTGACGGTCACTTTCGAGGTCGGCACCGATCAGGATATCGCCGCGGTCGACGTGCAAAATCAGGTGTCCATCGCGCAGCGCACGCTGCCGCAACAAGTCGTGCAGCAGGGCGTCGTGGTTGCCAAGCGGCAGCCGAGCGTGTTGATGTTCGCGGCGATCAGCGCCACCGACGAACGCTATGATTATTTATTTCTATCCAATTACGCGACGTTACATGTCTACGACGCGCTGGCGCGCATACCCGGCGTCGGTCAGGTAGTCATTTTCGGCGCGCGCGATTACGGTATGCGCATCTGGCTCGATCCGGAAAAAATGGCGCGACTCGGTGTTACCACGCAGGATGTCAGCGCGATCGTCGGCGAGCAGAATGTCGTGGCGCCAGCCGGTACCATCGGTGCCGAGCCGGCCCCGCCGGGCCAGCAAATGCAATACAGCGTCAGCGTGCAGGGACGCTTGGCCACCGTGCAGGAATACGAGAATATCGTTGTGCGCGGCCAGAACGACGGCACCATCGTGCGGCTCAAGGATGTCGCGCGCGTCGAATTGGCGGCCACCGATTACACGCGCGCCAGCAATCTGAGCGGCAAGCCGGTGGCGATGATTGCGATCTATCAATTGCCCGATGCCAACGCGCTCGATGTGTCGAAGCGCGTGCGCAAAACCCTGGAGGAGTTGGCGCCGAATTTCCCGCCTGGCATTAAAGCCACGGTGCCGTTCGATACCACTTTATTCGTTGCCGAATCGTTGCACGAAGTAGTTATCACACTGTTGATCGCCGTCGTTTTGGTATTGCTGGTGGTATTTGTTTTTTTAGAGAATTGGCGTGCGACGCTGATTCCGATGATGGCGGTACCGATCTCGCTGATCGGTGCGTTTAGCGCTTTCGTCGCGCTCGGGTTTTCGATCAATACGTTGACGTTATTCGCATTGGTGCTGGCGATCGGCTTAGTGGTGGATGATGCCATCGTGGTGGTGGAGGCCGTCACCGAAAAAATGGACGAGCAGGGCTTATCGCCGATCGAAGCGACGCGCGCGGCAATGCGCGATGTGTCGGGGCCGGTTATCGCCATCGCATTAGTGTTGACCTCGGTATTTATTCCGGTCGCCTTTCTCGGCGGTTTGACTGGACAGTTTTATCGTCAATTTGCTTTGACGCTCGCCGTTTCGGTGTTGATTTCGGCGCTGGTGGCGCTGACGTTTACGCCGGCGCTATGCGCGCTATTGCTGCGGCCGACCGCCGAGTCGAAATGGCGCGGCCCGCTGGGTCGCTTCTTCGACGCGTTTAATCGCGCGTTCCGCGCATTCACGCAGCGTTATAGCCGCACCGTGACCGCCGCGATTCGGCGTTCGACATTGAGCATGATCGTATTTTTGGTGTTGACCGGCGTTGCGGTCGCTTTAATGCTGCAGCGCCCCAGCGGTTTTCTGCCCGACGAAGATCAAGGATATTTGATCGGCGTAATCATTTTGCCGCCGGCGTCGTCGTTGCAGCGCACCGAAGCGGCATTGGCGGAGTTTCGCGATGCCGTGTTGAAAATGCCGGAGGTCGAAAACGTAGTCGCGATCACTGGCTTTAATGTGCTGTCCGGCGTTAATACCTCGTACACGGCCACCACATTTATTATTTTAAAACCATGGCACGAGCGCGGCGGCGCCGCGCATAACGCCAAGGCCGTGGCGCTGCGTTTGAACCAACTGGGCGGCAAGGTTAAGGAAGCGCGTATTCTGGTGCTAAATCCGCCGTCGATTTCCGGCATCGGCAGCGCCGGTGGCTTCGAGTTCGTATTCGAGGATCGCGCCGGTGGCGATCTGCAGAAATTCTCCGCCACGCTGAGCGATTTTCTGGCGCAGGCCGCCAAGCGACCCGAGTTGGGCAGTGTGTCGACGCAATTTAATTCCAATGTGCCGCTGATCGAATACGTGGTCGATCGCGATCGCATCAAAACTCTGGGTATAAAAATTTCCGATGTGTTCGCTGCGCTGCAAACTTTTTTTGGCGGCAATTACATCAACGATTTTAATTTGTTCGGTCGCACCTATCGCGTCACCGCGCAGGCTGAAGCGACTCAGCGCGCCGCGCCGGACGCGGTGAATAATTTATATGTGCGCACCGATCAGAGCGATATGGTGCCGTTGGCTACCATGGTGACTATCAAGCCGAAGACCGGTCCGCAGTATATCGAGCGCTACAATGTATTTCGCGCCGCGACGATCAACGGCAGCGCGGCGCCCGGTTATAGCTCGGGGCAAGCCGCGCAGGCGATGGAGGAGCTCGCGAAAAATCTGCCGGCGGGTTACGGTTTCGAGTGGAGCGGCACTACCTACCAGGAAAAAATCGCCGGTGGCCAGGCGCCGTATATTTTCGTTATGGCGTTGGTATTTGTATTTCTGGTATTGGCCGCGCAATACGAAAGCTGGGTGGTGCCGTTCTCGGTTATTTTCGGTATTCCATTCGCCGTGTTGGGCGCATTCAGCGGTCTGGCGCTGCGCGATATGGCCAACGATATTTACGCGCAGATCGGCATGGTTATGCTGATCGGCTTGGCCGCTAAAAATGCTATTTTGATCGTCGAATTCGCCAAGCTCGCGCACGAGCGCGGCGCGTCGGTAATCGATGCGGCGATCGAGGGCGCGCGGTTGCGGCTGCGGCCGATTTTGATGACCTCGTTTGCGTTTATTTTAGGTTCAGTGCCGTTAATGACCGCCAGCGGTGCCGGTTCCGGGGCGCGGCGCGTGCTTGGTACTGCCGTGGTGTGCGGGATGTCGATCGCAACGGCGATCGGCATTTTTATGGTGCCGGTATTCTATGTCGCGATTCAGGGCGGCGCCGAGCGGTGGCGCGAGCGGCGGGCGGCAAAAAAAGGCGGTACCGCGCAATTTGCCGCAACATCCGCCGCACCGCCGCGGGCATCCCATCCGGGCGACGAGTCATGAGGGCGCAGCGTTATCGGCCTATGAACATCGCGCTGGTGATCGCGTTTACTCTGTTAAGTGCGTGCGCGCTGGGCCCGGATTATGAACGTCCCGCTTTACAGGTGCCGGATAACTATCGTTGGCAGGAGCAGGCGGCGGGCGCAACTACCTTGGGCGATCTCGGTTGGTGGCAGGTCTATCGCGATCCGCTGTTGCAGGAGACATTGAACACCGCCGTGGCCGCTAATCTCGATGTGCGTATCGCCGCGTCGCGCGTCGAGCAGGCGCGCGCGACGCTGGGTTCCACGCGTTTGCAATTGTTGCCGAATATTTCCGCCGCTGCGAGTGCGTTGCGCGGTAAATCGTCCACGTATGCGATTTTGGCGAATCAGGATCGCCTCGGCGACACCGATAACGCCGCCCTCAATGTTTCGTACGAGTTGGATATTTGGGGGCGCCTGCGTCGCTCGACCGAAACGGCGCGCGCGCAATTGCTGGCCACCGAATATGCGCAACGTACCGTGCTGGTCGGTTTGGTCGCCGACGTCGCCAGCGCTTATTTCAAGTTGATCAGTTTCGACGAGCAACTGACGGTGACGCGCAATACCGTGGCGACGCGGCAAAAATTCGTCGAGCTGACGCGGGCAAAACACGATCGCGGCGTGGTCAGCGGGCTCGATGTCAGTACCGCCGAAGCGGAGCTCGCCACCGCGCAGGCGAATATTCCCGACCTCGAGCGGCAGATCGCGCAGACCGAGAATCAACTTAGTATTTTGCTAGGCCAGAATCCCGAGGCCATCGCGCGCGCGCAGCGCTACGACGACGATGGTCCGCTACTGCCGACCCCACCGGTCGGGTTGCCTTCCGCGCTACTCGAGCGGCGCCCCGATGTGCGTCGCGCCGAACAGAATTTGATTGCCGCCAACGCGCAGATCGGCGCCGCCAAAGCGGCGCTGTTTCCGACCATTTCGCTGACCGGCATGTGGGGTTCGCGCAGTCCCGAATTGTCGAAGTTGTTTACCGGTCCGGCCGATACGTGGCTGGCCGGCGTGAATCTGGTGCAGCCGCTGCTCGATGCGGACAAAAATATTTACCAGGTGGATTTTGCCGAAGCCGGTAAGCGCGAAGCTCTATTGTTGTATCAACAAGCAGTACAGAATGCATTTAAGGAAGTTGCCGATGCGCTGATCGCGCGGCAGAAGTTCGCCGAGTTGCAATTTGCCCAGGAGGCTAAAGTGGCGGCGCTGCGGCGCGCCAATCAAATTGCATTGGCGCGTTATCAGGTGGGTTATTCGTCCTATTTCGATGTTATTAATTCGAATCGCGATTTGTTCAATGCCGAGCTTAGCTTGGCTACCGCGTATTTGAATTCGCTGCTATCCAGCGTGCAGCTATATCAGGCATTGGGCGGCGGCTGGCAACGCGGCGACCAGCGCGCGGCCGCTGCGTACTAAGCTTAGGTTTGTCGACACTCAGATCTGCTGAAACTTAGGTTTGTTGAAACGTAGGTATGCTGAAGCATCGGTGTGCTGAAACGTAGCTGTGCTAAAACATCGGCGCGTTAAAAAATGCTCCGCGCGGTTAAATTATGTTTTGAGAAAAATTGCACGATCTAACGCGTGCCCTGGATAGTTTTTTGAAAATAGCGCGCAACTAAATCATACGCACCTAAATCATCCGCAACTAAACCATCGTATGGATACTCAAGCGGCGCGCATGATAAGACGCAATTGCTTAGCCAGCTCTTGCGTGCGATAGGGTTTCTGCAGTATCGGCACATCCTCGCTCAAGCCGTGTTGATCGGTCAGCGCCGTGCGCGTGTAGCCGGAGGCCAGCAATACTTTGATATTCGGGCGCAGGCGCAGCGCTTCCACCGCCAGCTCGACACCGTTCAATTGACCGGGCATCACCACGTCGGTGAACAAGATATCGATCGGTTGTTCGCTCTTTAAAATGTCGAGCGCGGTGGTTGCGGAATCGGCCTGCAGGACGTTGTAGCCGACGCCTTTCAGGCTTTGTACGGCGGTCAGCAGGACTATTTTTTCGTCCTCGACGACGAGCACGGTTTCGGTGTCGCTCTCTGGCGCGGCTGGCATTTGCTGTATCTCCGCTGGCGTCTCGACCTGCAGATCGGCCGAGCGCGGTAGGTAAATCGTTACGGTGGTGCCCCGATCCGGCGCGCTGCTGATTTTTACATCGCCGCCGGATTGCTTAACATAACCGTAAATCTGCGATAGTCCTAGCCCCGAGCCGGCGCCGACTTCCTTGGTGGTGAAAAACGGCTCGAAGGCTTTGCTCAGGACTTCCTCGCTCATGCCGAAACCGGTATCGATCACGGCGATACGCACGTATTCGCCGGCGCCGTGGCCGTTTTCGGTGTCGGTGTGGGCGTCGTCGAGATAGGCGTTGCCGGTTTCGATGCTAAGGCGGCCGCCATTGGGCATGGCATCGCGGGCATTGACCGCTAGATTCAACAACGCACTCTCCAGTTGATGTGGATCGGCGGCCGCGTGCCACAGCTCGGGCGCGAGCTTGGTGACGATTTCGATCTTTTCGCCGAGCGTGCGATGTAAAAGATCGGACATCTCCGCTACCAATTTATTTACGCCGAACGGTTTGGCTGCCAACGCCTGGCGGCGTCCAAAGGCCAGCAATTGGCGGGTCAAGCTGGCGCCGCGCTCGGCGCCTTTGATGGATATTTCGATTAACGACGAAAACTCTTCGTTGTTGCGGATAGCGGGAAGTGCCAGCAACGCATCGAGATTGCCGAGAATCACCTGCAGCAAATTATTGAAATCGTGCGCGACGCCGCCGGTGAGTTGGCCGATCGCTTCCATTTTTTGCGCCTGGCGCAACGCGGCTTCGGCTTTTTCGCGCTCGGCGATTTGCCGATGCAGATTAACGTTGGCGGCGGCCAAGTCGAGCGCGCGCTGCGCCAGTTCTTTGTTGGCTTTATGCAAGGCCGATTGCGAGACGCCGAGCACGCCGACGATCAATGCGGTCATCGTCACCAGCAAGGTGATGACCGCATAACGCGCGATTCTTCTACCGCCGGGTTCGGTCTGCGTCTGCACATAGACTGTGCCGAGCGGCAGGCCGTGCAGGTTCACGGGCGCGCTGCTGATAAGCAGATCGCCGTCGAAATAGGCGGGCCGGTCCTGCACGCTGGCCGGTAGAGGTTGGCCATTGCGCGCGTAGCTTGCGAATAATTTGCCGTACGCATCGTAGATGCCGACCGCCAACACTTCGCCGTTGGATTGCAGTGCACTCGCATACTCCTGGCCGGCCTCGCGATCCTTGAAATCCAGCGCGGCGGTCACCGTCGCGGCGAGAATCCGCGCTTGCACGCTGACTTGATTTATTTTTTCCGTCTTATAGAGATAGCCGCCGTAAAACATGATTCCCAGGCCGATCAACAACAGCGCGGCAGCGCTGCCCAGCGCGATGCGCGGTGTTAATGTCCAGGAGTTGCGCGGCGTATTCATTCTGGTTCCTCCGCTGCCTTGGGTGTCACCGAGCTGGCCAGACTTAGCAACTTGGAACTGAGCACCAGCGCGTTTTCCGCGGCGGCGCGATTGTCGACTTCGAAGCGGACGCGGTTGCCTTGGATAACGAAGTTGATAATACCTGGCGGAGCCGCCGCATGCTCGACCTCCGTCACCGTCAAGATCGGCAGACCTTTCACTTGTTTAATTGTATTCGCCACCGTTGTCGGCGGCGCATTGATATATAAAACCTGACAACCGGCGCGCGGAGTCCCGGTGTCGAGTCGTCGCACCGCGATTGCGCGCGCGCCGAATTGCGCGCCCTGCACGAGACGATCCAGTTGTTCGCCGAACGGGTCGCGGCCGAGTAAGCAAATGGTGAATGGACTGGTCGACGTCTTAAAGGCATTATCGGGCCAGCGTACGAACGGCCCGAATTTGTAAAGATAAGTCGCCTTGACGGCGTATTCGAGCGCGTTATCCGGCTCTTGTGCGCTGGCGCAGTTGCTTGCGCATAGGGCGGCGAATGCGACGGCGAATAATATTAAACGCGCGCCGAGCCGATTACATCGAATGCGCATCGATTAAAACCTCCAGCGCATATCGATGTCTACGCTGCGCGCTGTCTCCACGCCGGGCGAGCCCAACTGCAGCGATGCGGAGGTATCGCCAAACTCTTCGTGTTGCGGATGAAATAAATTGCGGCCCACCAGCGCGATGTCGAAGGTATCGCTGGCCGCCCAGCCGAGACGGAGATTCAATTCGGTGTAAGAGGCGGAGGCCGGATCCGGCAGCGCGGCGATTTTACGTAGATCGAGATCCAATGTTATGGCATGCGGCAAATTCATCGACGAGCGCAGCGAGAACTGATAATTCGGGTCGTTGCCGGCGATACTGGTACCGCCGACGCCGGCGCTGCCGGATTCGAAATGTAAATGCTTGCGCAGCCAATTGTAACCGGCGGAAACATTCCACCAGTCGCTGATGCGATAGCTGCCCCAGGTTTCGAAGCCGTAGGTTTCGCCCTGCAGGCGATTCTGAATGGTCAGCGGATACGGCGCGGTAATACTTTGCGGCGAGGTCTCGAAGCTGCGTAGATCGTCGTAGACATTGTAAAACGACGAAATGGAAAATGTTGTGCGCGGCGACGGTTGCGCGCGATAACCGAGCTCGTACGCGGTGAGTTTTTCAGCATTGAAATCGCCGCCCTTCAATACCACCGAACCGTTATCGGTCTGCACGAAATCTTCATCGAGGCGCGACGGTGCGCGAATCGCCCGCGATATCGCCGCCCACAACAAATCCCTATCGGTGATCTTCCAGGATAGCCGCGCATTGGGCAATGGTTCGACGTGGCTGTACGGATCGTCCTCCACCTTCAAGCCCAGCGCCAATTTCAGTGCCGGCGTCAGCGCGATGTTGTTCTGGGCGAATATATTGCCCAGCGTCAGTGTCCGGCGCTCCGGGTCGAAACGTTGCTGCGCTGGGCCGGTAGCGGTAATGGGAAAGCGATCGCGCATGAGGCGATAGCCGCCACCCCAGACGATCTGCTGCGATTCGCCCCAGGAGAAGCTATGTTGAATATCTAAATCGTAGGTATGCAAATAATCCGCTGCGGTGGGTGTGGTGCGCTCGAAATAATCATAATAGAGCTGCACCTGCAGCGTCGCATCCGCATCCAGCGCGCGGTTCCAGCGCGCTAGTAGATTGCCGCCGGCCATCTCGCCGTCGGCGCCGACTAATTGATCCTGCGAGCCGGTATAGACATCGCCTTGCAGCGTTAATAGATCGCCGGGCTGCGTCCAATCGGTGCGGAAGCCGCTTTGCTTTTTGTGCCAGCCGTCTTTTACGCTCGAGCCGTCCGCCGCATCGCTGGGCCGATAATCGAACCCCTGCGCATAAGCGCGATACGCGAGTTCATCGTTGAGCTTGCCGCCGTATTGCAGATTGCCGCGGCGCTCGATATTGCCGTAACCCAGCTCCAGCAAACCGCCCTGTGTGTCGCCGGCCTTGCGGCTTATGATATTGATGACGCCGTTGACGGCATTGGCGCCCCACAACGTAGCGCCGGGGCCGCTGATTACTTCGATGCGCTCGATATTCTCCACCGGTACATCCTGGCCATCCCAAAATACGCCGGAGAAGAATGGTGCGTACACAGTGCGACCGTCGATCAGTACCAATAATTTATCGGCCACCGTGCCGTTGAAGCCGCGCGCCGAAATTGCATAGTTACTGGCGTTGATACGCGCCACTTGCAGATTTGGCGCCAGCCTTAATATTTCGGGAATGCGCGTCGCGCCGGAGCGCACGATATCTTCGTGCGTAATGACATAGATCGCTGCCGCGGCGTCGTTCAAGGATTGCGAGGTCTTCGATACCGAAGTGATTTCGATATTGGCGAGTTCGTCGAGCGAAAGCTCCGCCAACTCTTCGACCGAGGGGCTGCGCTCGGCGGCCATCGCCGATGTGCAGCTCAGCGTTGCAACGAAACAGATACCGGCCCTTGTTATTTTCGCGCGCGCCAATAAACAGCAGGTCGACCATCGAAAACGCGTATTAGCCACCATTATAATTTTCTCCGTCCCTGTGCTTATGCACATGTTGGGGAGCTATCGGCAACCAATAAAAATTGCCGATGATCGGTCGTTATTGATAATAGTCACTAGTACTGCCGATGACCAATAAAAGTGATAAAGACGGCCTGCCCGTCGACGCCACAATTTATCGGCAATGCCGTCTATTCGCGATCGAGCGGAAAACGGACGCTAAACCGCGTCGGCTCGGCCCGCTCGATGCTGAGGGTTCCGTTCAATTGGTCGGTTAAAATTGCAATCAGCTCCAAGCCCAGCGAGCGCGTATTGTCGAGATTAATATCGCGCGGTATGCCGACACCGTTATCGCTGACCGAAAGAGTCGCCTGGCTGTCGTCGACGCTCAAACGCACGATAATTTCGCCGCGCCGGGCGCCCGGAAACGCGTGTTTTAATGCGTTCGTGATCAACTCGTTGACGATTAAGCCGCACGGGATGGCCGCGGATATGGATAGCTTGAGCGGCACGCAGTGAATCGTTAGTTCGACTCGCGCTTCGTCGATGCGGTAGGAACTCGCCGCGTTGGAGACGAGCGTTTTGAGAACATCATCGAAGTCCACCAAGGAAAAGTCTGTCGATTGATACAGCGTTTGATGAATGAGCGCCATCGATTGAATACGATTCATACTGCTCTGCAGCATTGCGTGCGCGGTGGGATCGTCGATTTGCATGCTCTGCAGATCGAGCAGGCTGCTGATGATCTGCAAGTTGTTTTTTACGCGATGGTGAATTTCGCTGAGCAGCGTCACCTTTTCTTTCAGCGAACTTTTGATGCTATCTTCTTTTTGTTTGCGATCCTGAATATCGACCACGGCGGCCAGCACTTTTGTGCCTTCGCTAGTCTCGATGGGATTTAGCGCGATCTCCAACGGAAATTCGCTGCCGTCTTTGCGAATTCCGTACAGGGTTCGTTCTAGCTCGAGCGGGCGCGGCGCCGGCGCGCCGTGAAACGCGGCACGCAATTGCGCGTGCTGCGCGTGCAGGCGTTCGGGTACTAGCAGATCGACTGGGCGACCTAATAACTCCGCCTTCGAGTAATTAAATACCTGTTCGACCTGTGCATTGACCATTTCGATGACGCCATGTCGGTCGGTTAACAGGGTCGCGCTGGGCGCGAACTCGAATAGACTCTGAAAGCGTTGCTCGGCGCGCGTACGCGCTTCGATTTCGCCGGCCAATCGCTCGTTGCTGGCCTGCAATTCCAAGGTGCGCTCCGACACGCGCCGCTCGAGCGATTCGTTGAGCTGGGCCAACTGTTGCTCGCGCAGCTCCAAGGTCTTTTGCGCGGCCTTCAATTTTTGATTCGCTTCTTTTACTTCTCGGGCGCGCAGCAGCACCTCGGCCTGCATGCGATCCGGTTGCGGCGTCCCGCGATCCGCGTTATCCGCATTGTGCCGCTCGCGCATTTGCACGAACTCGGTGACATCTTCGACGTGGTGAATGATCAGCGGTATGGCGCCGCCGCGATCGAATACCGGCGTATTGACCGGGCTCCAGTATTTCACCTGGAAACCGTCGGCGCTCGGCACATCGTAGCGTTGCACACCCATCACATCCTGAGCTTTGTCGCGCAGCACGCGCTCCAGCGAAATCGCTAGATCGGTGGTACCGGTATCGCTGGGGTCGTCGGGATTATTTGGAAAGGCATCGAATAGGCCGCGCCCGATAAGAGTTTCGCGCTGGGTGCCGGTCACTGCCAGATAGCGCTCGCTGACGGCGGCAATGGTAAACCCATCATCGGCGCGCAGTATTAAATAAGGATGGGGGCAACTCTCGAAAATGCGCTGAAAATCTATCTCCGCTACCAACGCAACGGTAGCGGTATCGCTGGAAGTTTCCAGTTCCATGCCACTAATGCTCCTTACTGCCGACAACGTTAGTGCTTCCGAATACGAGCCGATCCGGACTGCACCGCATTTGCTCGGGGTTTTATCTAAATTAGAATAGCAGATAGTCGTAGCGATATAAAAATGTCTCGAACGATTCCCCGCCGAGCGCCGCGCGGCGACAGTTGGTCGATTGAATTGCTTGGATTTTTTAGTAATCGGATTTATGATCGGACGATGTCGTTAGAGTGCGACTGCTGCTTCTCTGTCAGCACATCGATAACTAGAAAGCGACGGGAATGCGCTTGCGTAATTGAGAGCGTAAATCCAATGAACGCCATGCAGCCAAAATGATTTGGCGAGGAAGAGTAGATGCCGACCTGGGCTCTCGATTGGTTTGCTGGCGACTTGTTTGCCGGCAATGGATTCATGCCGCACGGCCACTGCTATCTGTGGACTCCTTCGCTGTTATGGCTGTATGTAGGCTCCGATCTGCTGATCGGCGCTGCGTACTATTCGATCCCGCTGGCCTTGATTTATTTTGTCCGCAAGCGCCGCGACCTGCAGTTCAACTGGATGCTGGTGCTGTTCTCGCTATTCATCTTCGTTTGCGGCACCACGCATCTCATTGCGATATGGACGATCTGGCGCCCCGTTTATTGGCTGGATGCGTCGGTTAAAGCGCTGACTGCGTTACTATCAATCTCGACCGCGATGTTACTGTGGCCGTTGATCCCGCGCGCGCTGCGCGTGGTCGGCCCGCAACAGTTGCAAGCGGTGATCGCGCAGTTGGAGCACGAGGTGCAGGATCGCCGGGACGCCGAGAGCGCGCTCGCGCAACTCAACGAGACGCTGGAGCAGCGCGTGCTGGCGCGCACGGCGGAGTTGCAGGCCAGCAACGAGCGTCTGGCTGGCGAAATCGCCGCGCGCGCGCGCGCCGAGGAGCGCTTTCGCCGCGTCGTCGAGTTCGCACCGAACGCCATGCTGATGACCAATCAACAGGGTTACATCGAAATGGTCAACGCGCAGACCGAGCGCATATTCGGCTACGACCGCGCCGAGCTGTTGGGGCAGCCGATCGAACTGCTGGTGCCGAACCGCTTTAGAGATAAGCACCCCGATCTGCGTGCGTCCTTTCATGCCGCGCCGGGCTCGCGGGCGATGGGCGAGGGCCGCGATCTATTCGGCGTGCGCAAAGACGGATCCGAAGTGGCGGTGGAAATTGCGTTAAACCCGATCGAAACCTCCGAGGGGCTAAAGGTGTTATCGGCCATCGTCGATATCTCGGATCGCAAACAAAAAGAAGGCCGTATCCAAATGGCCTTGAAGGAGAAAGTGACGCTGCTGGGCGAAGTGCATCATCGCGTCAAGAATAATTTGCAGATCGTGCATAGTTTATTGGATCTGCAGTCGTCGCAAATCAGCGACCCCGTCGTGCGCGATATGTTGACCAACAGCATGCACCGCGTGCAATCGATGGCGCTGATTCATCAAACGCTCTATCAGTCGGAGAATTTTTCGGAAGTTGATTTAAGCAGTGTGCTGACGAAATTGATTTCGAATGTCGAGTCATCTTATGTGGTCGACCCGCAACGGATAAAAATAACAGTGCAAGCCGAGCCGATTGCACTATCCATAACGAAAGCCATCCCCTGTGGCCTGATCGTCAACGAATTGATTACCAATGCACTGAAGCATGCATTTCCCGGCGAAGCCAGTGGTACTATCAAGGTGGTGCTGGAGCTAATCGATGGAATCCAGGTATTGCTTTCGGTAAGCGATAATGGCGTGGGGCTAAAGGCCGGTGTCGATCTGGCCGATAGCAAAACATTGGGATTGGAACTGGTAACTATTCTGGCGGAGCAATTAGGAGGAAAATTGACCATACAGCGCAGTCAACCGACCTGTTTTTCGATTCTTTTTCCGATCGATGAAGAATAGCGATTTCAAGGACAAGTAATGTTGCCGACACGAGTGATGGTAGTAGAAGACGAGCGCGTCGTCGCGCTCAATATCAAGCGGCGCTTGATCAGCCTCGGTTATGAAGTGCCGGCCTCCGCATCGTCCGGGCGTCAGGCGCTGGAGGAAATGAACGCCGTGCGGCCGGATATCGTGTTGATGGATATCCACATCGAAGGCAATATGGACGGTATCGAAACCGCGGCTTTAATCCCCGAGCAACTGCATATTCCGGTGATTTATCTGACGGCCTATTCCGGCGACGACACGCTGGAGCGGGCGAAAGAAACCAAGCCTTACGGTTATTTATTGAAGCCATTCTCCGAACGCGAGTTGCACGCCACTATCCAAATGGCGTTGGAGCGCCGCAAAACCGATATCGCGCTACGCGACAGCGAGGCGCGTTTGCATCTGGCGTTGGATGCGGCGGAAATGGGCATTTGGGAACTCAACCCGGAGACGCTCAAGCTCATGTACGCCGGGCAGGCGAATCGCACTTTTGGTTTTGGCGAATCGGTATTTTCGCATGCATGGCCAACTTTTCTGGAATCCGTACACGACGACGACCGCGAGTTGGTGAATAAAGTATTGGCGTGGACTCTCGCTGAAGACAAATTATGCCAGGTCGAGTACCGCGCAAAATATTCCGGGGGCAGCAGTGCCGCTGGCACTAACTCCAGCAGTACGCGCTGGCTGAAGCTATTGGGCAAGTCGTTTACCAAACAGATCGACGGCAGCAAACAGGTGATCGGCGTGGTGCAGGATATCACCGAGCGCAAACAGGCCGATCAACTGCTCGTGCAAAAGGAGGCGGCCGAATCCGCCAGCCGCGCCAAGAGCGAATTTCTCGCCAACATGAGCCACGAAATTCGCACGCCGATGAATGGTGTGCTGGGTATGGTGGATTTATTGCAGCGCACCGAATTGGACGATACGCAGCGCTCGTATACGAAAATCATTCAGAGTTCGGGCAAAACACTGCTCGCCGTTATCAACGATATTCTCGATTTTTCCAAGGTGGAGGCCGGCAAGCTGGAGTTGACCGAGCATGCATTCGATCTGTCCGAGTTGATCGAAGAAGTAGTGGCGCCGTTTCGCGCCAGCTCGAATAAAGCATTGACGCTGGTGGCGTCGATTGCGCCGGAGACGCCGCTCGGCTTTTTCGGCGATGCCACTCGGCTGCAACAAGTAATCGGCAATCTACTCAACAATGCCTTTAAATTTACCGAGCGCGGCATGGTGCGGCTGCGCGTGGAGGCGCGCGCCGTCGATAGCGATAACGTACGCTTGAATTTTCAAGTTAGCGATACCGGTATCGGCATCGATCCAATCGGCCGACAGAAATTATTTCAACCGTTCAGCCAAGTCCAGAGTTCCAATCGTTATGGCGGCACCGGTTTGGGTTTGATTATCTGTCAGCGCCTCGTGCAAATGATGCACGGCGAAATCGGTGTCGAAAGCAATCTGGGCGAAGGCTCGACATTTTCTTTCTTCGTTAATTTACGCCGCGACCCCACGCCGCAAAAAAATCGTATCGATATCGATCTACGCGGAAAAAAGTTATTGGCGATCGACGACTGCCCGGATTTTTTGGCGATTCTGAAGGAGCAGGGGCAGGCGCTCGGCATGCAGGTAGGCACATTGAAAATGCCGGCCGAAGTAGTGGCGCAGGCGGTAGCCCTATTGCCGGACATCATCACTATCGATCTGGATATGCCGGTAGCGGATGGCTTCGAAATCGAGCGCCAGCTGGCGGCGCATCCTTTATTGCAACGCATTCCGCGCGTGCTGCTGACCGCTTCCAGTACGCCGCCCGGTCGCCAAGCGTTGGCGGCGACCGGTTTCGTGGCGGCGCATGTTAAACCGACCTCCGTTATCCAATTACAGACCGTTATTGCCATGGCCTTGTTGGGGCGAGGCGTCGAGAGCGAGGCGCAGCCGAGCGGCTTGGCGTCGCGCTATCGCGGTAAAACCATTTTGGTCGCCGAGGACAACGCGGTCAATCGTCAGGTGATCACCGCCATGTTGCATCAACTCGGCGCGACCGTGGAAGTGGTCGAGGACGGCGCGCAAGCGCTGCAGCGGGTTATCGATAACCTGATGAGCGACGGCGGCACGACTATCGATGCGATTTTAATGGATTGCGAAATGCCGAATATGGACGGTTACAGTGCTACGCGGGAAATTCGCCAGCACGAGCGTGCACTCGGTAAAAAGCCGATACCGATCATTGCGCTCACGGCGCATGCGCTGCAGGAGTACCAGCAGCGCAGCCGCGAAGCCGGCATGGACGGTCATCTGAACAAACCCATCAGTCTCGCGGCGTTGAACGATATGTTGGGGCGCTATATCAAGCCGCTCGACAATAAGTGATGGGCTCGTGCAAACGGTTGTGCTGCTATTGTTTTTAGGTACATGTTTTTAGGTACGTGTTTTCAGATACGTGTTCTCTCCTACGTACTCTCAGATGCGTATTCTAAAATTGCGTAATCGCAAATTATGCAGTCGCGCATTGCGCGGGCGAGCGGTAAAGCCTGAGCGATAATGCATGCAGAATAAATTGGCGCAGGGTTCCTTCCTGTTGTCGTTACTCATCGTAACGCTGCTGTTCGGTTGGATATTGCAGCCGTTCAGCGGCGCAATTTTATGGGCCGCCGTCACCGCCATTTTATTTTATCCCTTGCAGCGGCGTTCGGCGCCGGTGTTATCGGTCTGGTGGACAATTTATTGCGCCCGATTCTGGTCGGGCGCAGTACTAAGATGCCGGATTATTTAGTGCTGGTTTCAACGCTCGGCGGTATCGGTATTTTTGGTTTGAAGGGCTTCGTGTTGAGGTCGTTGATCGCGGTGCTGTTTATTCGGGAATTCAATCCTGCCTAATGCGTAGAATGCCCAACAAAATGAACGATGGTGTGGGTGGTTAGCGCGATGCCACAGATCCTTCTTGGGAGCGCCAACAACCCATTATTATTGTTACAAAAGGGGGCCTGTTAGGCTCGGGCGCGCGCACGTGTGCCCTATGGGTATCCATGCGCGCTCACGTCCCCTGAAGTATCTGTGGCATCGCGCTTCATCGCGAGCAGTGCGAATTCATTTTGTTAGGCGCTCTTAGTGAGTGCTTCGTCACCGCGAGCGCGCAGCTTCGATAATAAAAAAATCGTATGGTCGATGTTTAGCCGATTTTTAAACCGCGCCGCAATACCTCGAGCATTTCCTGTTGCTGGCGTTTGCTGACCGCCGCGTGCGCGACCAGCGATGAACCGTGAAACGTGCCCGGATACGTATGCAGTTCGACCGCGACGCCGGCCTGCATAAGTTTTAACGCGTAAATCACATCTTCATCGCGTAGCGGATCGAACTCCATCGCCGAAACATAGGCGGGCGGCAAGCCGCTTACATCGACGGCGCGCGCCGGCGCGGCATAGGCGGGGACATCGTCGGCACCGGCCTGGTAGTTCGTACCCAGATAATATTTCCAACTGAGAATGGCGTTCGGTCGATGCCATAGCGGCGTATCGGTGAAGGCGCGCATGCTCGGCGTATCGAGCCGATCGTCGAGTTCGGGAATGCCGAGAAATTGAAAACATAATGCCGGGCCGTTGCGGTCGCGGGTCAACAAGGCCAGCGCCGCCGCTAGACCGCCGCCGGCGCTCTGGCCGAATACGCCGATGCGCGCGCGGTCGATTCGCAATTCAGCCGCATGTTCATGCACCCAGCCAAGCACCGCGTAACAATCTTCCAGGCCGGCGGGGTAGGGATGCTCGGGCGCCAAACGGTATTCGATCGATATCACGGCGATACCGAGTTTGCGCGCCAACATCGCGGAGCTGGCGTGCTCGGTGTCGATGCTGCCGACCACGAAACCGCCGCCGTGAATATACAGCAGCGCCGCGCTCGGTTGCGCTGCGCGCTCGGCAGGCGTATAGATGCGGACCTTCACGGCGGGCGCCTGCTGTGGGCCCGGAATATCCCGCTCGTCGACCTGTACGCCGGTGAGATCGACACTGGCATTCATTGCCGCCGATAACGCTTCGATGCCGGCGCGCGCGGCGACCGGATCGTCGAACGGCATCTGCGGCAGCGCGGCGATAATGTCGGTGAATTCGGGATCGAAGTTGTAAGTCATTGGCGGCGCTCCAGGAGTCGATGTGATGTCGTTACGGCTGCAGGTATCGCAGAGAATTTGTGCGTGTGTATTTGCAACTCAGTTGGCCTGTTAGGCCAACTGAGTTTTGCTTGGCTACTTTCGCATGCTCATGAGATTTCAGCTTAGCTTGGCGATTACTTCATCGCCGAAACGCTTCACCGCATCGAGTTTGTCGTTGAGCGCAGCGAGCGGATTGTAAACATCCCACGGCGCGGTAAAAATATGCGTGGCGCCGATATCGACCATGCGCTGCATCGAATCGGTATCGTTGTAATCCATCACGCCGGCGTGAATTTCGAATGGCTTATCGGCGGTGCCATATTCGCTGCGCAGTTTGTTCAGCGATTCGATCATCGCTTTATTTTCTTCGATGGTGCCGCCGGCCGACATCCAGCCGTCGCCGAGTTTTGCCGCGCGCCGCAGTGCCGGCATCGAGTGACCGCCGACCAGAATCGGAATTGGTTTGGTAGGGATCGGGCGCATTTTAATTTCGCCGAATTTAAAGAATTCGCCTTCAAAACCGAAGAAGCCGCCCTTCAACACACCGCGAATTACCGCGAGACATTCGTCCATCACCTTGCCGCGATGATCCCAGTCGACGCCGAGATATTCCAGATCCTCGCGCCACGGGCTGATGCCGACGCCGAGCGATACGCGATTATTCGACAGTGCGGCCAGCGACGAAAATTGCTTGGCGGTCAGAATCGGATGGCGACACGGCAGTTTCAGCACGCCCGGATAAAATTTCAGCGTTTTCGTGACCGCGGCCAGTGCAGCGATCGCGGCGACCGGATCGAGGAAATCGATATTTTCGAGGAAGGAGCGATCGCCGCCCTTGTACGGATATATCGAATCGGTGTGTTTGGGGTAGAACAGGCTGTCGCCGATGGTGAACGAATCGAAGCCTGCCGCTTCCGCGGCGACTGCCGTTTGCGACATGTGCGCGATATCGTTGAGCCCATAACCTAGTACGAAACGCATAGTTGCTCTCCTCGAGCTGATTATATGTAGGTGGATTCGCCAATCGCCGGGCTATCGGTAGTGATGTTATCAATACTCCTGCCGAAAACCCCGCGAGCGCAATTGTTATCGCCCTCTGCCAAGGCGGGAACGTGGCGAGCGCTGGAAAAGGTGGCATAGGGAGCCCATCTTACCCGGATGTGGTGCATCTTAAAAATGTTCAGGCATTAACATTACGTTAATGTCGAACGCTATCCGCGCATGCGGTACGGCAAGGCTGGCCCGTTATTGTGGTCGCATTCGAACTTTTCGGCCGATGCCATTAAATAGCAAATTGCGCTGCCGGAACTCGCAACAATTGGCGATTGACACTGAAGCTCGTTTGCCACCTCATGTATTGGTGTCGGTACTTGCGCTTAAGAAGAATGTCTGCGTGGTGGTGTACGCGGATTGCCGATACAATTTGCGCGTTAGACAGGTTTTGAACTACACAGCGGTCTAGCAGGAGCGGCGCATGGCAAACAGCAAACTCCCCACCTATTTTATTTCGCACGGCGGCGGCCCGTGGCCCTGGCTGAAACAGGAGATGCCGTTCTACGCGCAACTCGAAGCTTCGCTGCAGGATATCCCGCGCCAAATTGGCGCTACGCCGAAAGCGGTGTTGATGATTTCCGGTCACTGGGAGAGCAACGATTTCGCGGTGATGTCGAATCCAAAGCCCCCGATGCTTTACGACTACAGCGGCTTTCCCGAACACACCTACCATATTCAATATCCTGCGCCCGGAAATCCGGCGCTAGCGGAAGAAGTTCATACGTTGTTAAAGGCAGCGGGATTGCCGTCGCATCTGGATGCGGAGCGCGGCTTCGATCATGGAATGTTTGCGCCGCTGTTTGCGATGTACCCGCAGGCCGAAGTGCCGGTGATTCAACTGTCGCTGCAGCGCGCTTACGATCCGGCCATGCACGTTGCAGCGGGGCGTGCGCTGGCGGTGTTGCGCGAGCAGGGCGTGTTGATTATCGGCAGCGGGTTGAGTTATCACAATTTGCGTGCGATGTTCAGTCGCGATAAATCGGCTGAAATTGCCGCCCGCCAATTCGATGAGTGGTTGCAGGAAACATTGTTGCGATGCAGTACGGCGGAGCGCTATCGGCGGCTCACGGATTGGGAGGCCGCACCTTCCGCCAGAGCCGCGCATCCCAACGAAGACCACTTGATTCCGTTAATGGTGGCGCTCGGCGCTGCGGAGAGCGAGCCGGCAACACTGATTTACCATGAAAACTTCAACGACCGCTTTGCCGTATCGAGCTTTCGTTTTGGTTGATGGTGGAAAACTACTACGCTGGCAAATACTGCGTTAAAAACGCGCACAAAAAGACCCACAGCGCTTCGCGGGGCCGGCTCTCCTCATTTATTACGTACCTCTTTATTACAATAAATGCGGCTTTGGCTCCTGCATCGCTCTAGCTCCTGCATCCATGCAGTCGTCCGGTTTTTGCGCGCGCTTTTGCCTCGCCTAAAGCGCCTACTGTTGGTGTCTTCGCTGCGCTCGCTACGTTTTCCAAAGACTCTGCGGCGTCAATAGGTTTCGCCGCGCACATATTTTTCCAGTTGCAGGATCATGGCCTTTTGATCTTCGATAATGTTTTTAACCAGATCGCCGATTGAAATCAGGCCGATCAATCGGTTGTCCTCAAGCACCGGCAAATGCCGTATATGTTTCTCGGTCATCAATTCCATGCAGGATTCCATCGTCTCCGACGGACCCACGCAAATTAAATCCGCGGTCATGACCTGTCTGATCTCGGTCGTTCGCGATGAGCGCTCCAGCAAGGCGATTTTGCGGGCATAGTCGCGCTCGCTGAAGATTCCCACCGGCTTGCCATGCTCCAGCACCAGCAGCGCGCCGACCTTTTTCTCCGCCATTAATTTGAGCGCTTCCACGACCATCGCGCCGGGCTCGACGCTATAAATCTCGGCGTCGCCTTTGGAGTGTAATATGTCTCTGACGTTTTTCATGATCATCCCTCGCGCTGTTTTTCTTTTCGAAAGATTACCTTCAATGAGCCGGAATTGACAGGTCGCGTATGGCCGAAAACCGAAAGTTCTAATGGGCGATTCGCTCGTTGCCTTATCTCTCTAAAACGCTTTTATTTTAGGTAAGACTTTATCACCTGTAACACAGCTTCGGCATCGTGCTGGCGTTGCTTGAGCGCGGGCTGCTCGACCAGGTGGTCGACCAGATAGCCTTCGATCACCGCTGTCATCAGACCGTTTATGGCGCCCCTTATCGCCGCAATCTGTTGCAGGACAGCACCGCAGTCCTGGTCGGCGGCCAGCAGTTTTTCCAGTGCCGCCGCTTGTCCCTGGATGCGCCGCACGCGGCCGAGTAACTTCGTTTTGTCGCGTATCGTATGCGCCATGCATCTGCTCCACTGCGGTCGATCGGAAAACCGACGGTATCACAATATACTGGGGGTGAGTATGGTATGGTGGCATAAATGCAGGCGAATTTACCGTCGTCGCCTCAATGCCTTCGCGTCACCTTGATAAGAGATCGATCATGCACACCGAAAATCCATCCCATTGGTTGCACGACCACGTTTTTAACGAAAGTAATCAAGCCGCCGAGCGTGGCACGCGCCTCGTGATGTGGATTACCGCGGTAATGATGGTGGTCGAGATCGCCGCCGGCTGGTGGTATAACTCGATGGCACTGTTGGCCGATGGTTGGCATATGAGTTCGCACGCCGTCGCAATTGGCCTCACTGCGATGGCTTACGCGGCCGCGCGGCGTTATGCCAGCGATGCGCGCTTTGCCTTCGGTACCTGGAAAATTGAAGTGCTGGGCGGCTACAGCAGCGCAATTTTCCTACTAGGTGTGGCCGCGTTAATGCTGTTCGGCTCAGTCGAGCGCATGTGGTCACCGCAGCCTATTCGGTATCAGGAGGCGATTGTTATCGCCATCGTGGGTCTGCTGGTCAATATCGTTTGCGCACTGATCCTGGGAAAGGCGGGTCATCATCATGGCCACGATCATAATCACACGCATGATCAGCATGACGACCACCACCATCGCGACCATGCTCATGAGCATAACCATCATGGCGATCTCAATCTCAAGTCGGCCTACATGCATGTCGTTGCCGATGCGGCGACATCGGTGTTGGCGGTCGTCGCATTGCTGGGCGGATGGCTGTATGGCTGGTCTTGGCTCGATCCCGCGATGGGCATCGTCGGTGCAATCCTGGTCGCCATTTGGGCAAAAGGACTACTGATCGATACCGGCAAGGTATTGTTGGATCGAGAAATGGATCATCCCGTGGTCGATGGCATTCGACAGGTTATCGAAAGTGCAACCAACGCCGACGAAACGCGAATTACCGATCTGCACGTATGGCGCGTCGGTAAAAATGTATATTCGTGCGCAATCGTCTTGGTTACGCACGATACGGCATTAACGCCGGCAGTTATTCGCGCGCGGCTCGCCGTGCATGCGGAGATCGCGCACTCGACCATTGAAATCCACGTTTGCCCCGATATACATAAGGGATAGTGCGAATTAATGTTGCTTCTTTGGTGCTTGCCGCGATTAATTGCGATGGCTGCGATAACGATTTTTGATTTAAGCGCCGAGATCGCTTCACTACGGCGACTTCTGTGGTTAGAGTAGTGCCAGCGCACAATAATTTAAGACAATGAATTCAGGATTGCCTTGATCTCCATGCCCATCGACGAAGATGTCTTAACAACCATTTTACAGGCTGCGAAGCATTGTTACTTGCACTACGGTATCGACAAAACCGGCATGCAGGATATCGCCAAACAAGCGAAGCTGGCGCGCTCGACTGTTTATCGCTATTACCCCAGCTCGGACGATTTATTGCTGGCTTTAATCAGCGCTGAAATGCGGGATATGAATCGACAGTTGAACAAAAAACTGGCGCGTTTCCAGGCGCCCGAAGATATTATCGTGGAGGGGGTATTAATAGCGATTAAAGCGATACCGCAGCACCCGCTGCTATCGCAGGTGTTTGCCGGCGATAACAGTTCGGCGCTGCGACAAAAAATATGGAATTCGCCGACGATCGTTGCGCTCGGCACCGATTTGATGGCGACGGTAATGCAGCATGCAGTCGAGCAGGAGCAGTTGCAGCAAACGGTGCGCAGAGAAATTCTGATCGAATGGGTCTACCGGATTTTATTGTCGTTTCTGAGTCTTCCCAGCAACTGGATCAAGACCGATAAACAATTGCGCGAGACATTGCGTGCGTTGTTGATTCCAGTGTTGTTAAAGTCGGATGGAAAAAAATAACGCACGCTCGCTTTATAAATCGATTCGTTGTCAGGGAAGTTATTTCTGGTTTTGATTTATGTTTTTAGAGAGTCTCGCACGGAGCCGGTAAGGCGTGGCGACATAGGGCCTTGCAGGGACGTAAGCGGCCATGGATGGCCGCTTCCGAGCCTAACATGGACGTTTGCTGTAAGGCGTTCCCAGCAAGGCCCTATGTCGCCGCGCTTCGGAGCCACTACGCCAGCGATCTCCATGCGCATATCTTTAATGTCTTAAAACACAGGGTTGGATTATCGATCAAGCCGCCGAAGACTGCGGCAATTCCATCGATGTCGGTTGTATGGCTTCGATCTCGCCATTTTTAAATGCCGCCAGCACCTCGTGGGCGCAGTTGTAACCCGGCAAAAAAGTGACACCGGGCCCCGGGTGGCACGACGAGCCGCACAGATAAAAGTTTTTAAACGGCGTGGCATGCGCGCGACCTTCGACCAGGCTGCGATTGCCCAGCATCTGCTCGGGATGAATCACGCCGTGCGTGAAATCGCCGTTGGTGGCGCCGTGCATGCTGACAAAATGGTCGGACGAGAATACTGCTTTTTCAACGATGGCTTGGCGGAAGCCCGGCAGATAGGTATCGATTTGCTCGATAACCAATTCGGCGATTTGATCGCGCAATTTACCGCGCTGTTCTTTCGGCGCCTCGCAGGGAAAATAAAATCCGTACGCGCTGGCGATATGAAAACCTTCGGGCGCGAGAGTCGCATCCAACAAACTGGGAATCTGATAAGCGACCGGAATGCGGTCCGGCAGCTGACCGGCCTGGCACTGTTCGAAGCAGCGCTGCATTTCCTTCGGCTCGAACACCATCGAACCGCCGAAGCGACTAAAGGGAATGCGATTCAATTTATCCAGCGCTGCGGTAAATTTCGGCACTCGATCCAGTTTGAATAACATATGCACATAGGCGCCGCGATACAGCACCGCGTCGAGTTGCGCTTGAATATCCGCAGGCAGCGCTTGCTGGCGCAACAAATGACCGAACGTCGCGTGCTTGTCGAGATTGGAAACCACCGTGCGCGCGCGAATCTGGTCGCCGTTTTTCAAGCGCACGCCGACGGCGCGATTATCTTCGATCAATATCTCGTCGACCGCTTGCTTCAGTCGCACCTCGCCGCCGTGCTGTTCGATCTGTCGAACCAGCGCCTCCGATAATTGCCCGAGGCCGCCTTTAACCCGTTGCATCAAGCCGCCGCTGCCTTCCTGCGCCATGGTGTAGACAAGACAGAGTGCCGAGCCTTTGCTGTAAGGTCCCTTGTAGGTCGATTGCGTGGCGGCAAAAGCGAGAATCGCGCGCAGTTCGCGGTGTTTTATCGGATCGGGGAAAAAACGATCGATGACATCCATTGCGGAACCGCTATAAGCCAGCTCCAGTTGTTCGTGCTCCGGTGCCGGTGTCGCGGCGAGAATAGCAGCAAAACTGCGCGGCGCCTGGCGCGCGGTAAAACGATCGAACAGGCGGGCGTGATGGTTGCAGAATTGCGATAGCTTAATAAAGCCGAGCAGGGCGCCGAAGCCGAAATCGCGCACGATATGCCACAGCTGTTTGCGCTGGTTGGCGAAAAACATCAGCGGCTTGGCATCTAGGCCGGTGAGGTTGAGCGCCATGATGGGCAGCGGAATAAACTCCACACCGTGGCCCTCGAAATCAAAATACTCGAGCAGTTCCGCCGACAGCGGAAACAGACAGCTCGCGCCCACTTCATTCTTGCAGCCCTTGAGAATTTCGCGGGTGCCGGCCATGCCGCCCACGTAATTATTTTTTTCCAGCACCAGGACTTTTAATCCTTCTCTGGCCATAACCGCGGCTGCGGCGAGGCCGTTATGGCCGGCGCCGATCACGATGACATCGTAGGGGTTCGAGCTTGCTGTTGGCATGTCGGTCTCCTTCAGTGCGCGCTTGTCTGTCTGGTTTAGCTTGGATAGGACATCGGACACATTTTGTATTATGTCTCACGCTAGCACGATCGACGGGGGCCGACAAGCAGAATCGACTGGCATTTGTCGATGCGTGGGCTGGCCGCATGAGCGCGCCGTAGCGCCGCTGCAATCCCATAATAATTAGCTGCACGTAATATTTTTGCGGCGCTGGATTTCGATGCGATGCGGGCTTTTCGGCAGCCGGCAGAAAAAGTCGCTAACGGGGCAAATCGCACTAGATGTATTTTTAGATGCGTGGTTTACGACAAGTAAGTAGTGGCCCTTTTCTTGGTGAATTTTATTCGAGTTTATAAGGACATAGTTGCAAGCCGGAGAATCTTCACTAGTCTTATCCGCATACGATTCGCACGCGCGGCACGATTAATCGCTTGCGCCTTGCTCCGCACAACAAGCATATTTTTAAGCCCTAAAGGACTCGCTATGAAAGCTGTTTCGCATTGCGCTGCCATCCTAGCCGCTACCACATCGTTGTTATTAACCGGCTGTGGCGGTAGCGGCAGTAATAACGACGGTGCGCCGGTATCGACTCCGACTCCGACTCCGACTCCGACACCAACTCCAACACCAACACCAACACCAACACCAACACCAACACCAACACCAACACCAACACCAACACCCAGCCCCACGCCGACACCAACGCCGACCCCGACGCCTAGTCCCACACCAACGCCAACTCCAACAACGTTGCTGTCGGTCAGTCTGTCGGCCCTGGCGCTTTCGGTGAATGATGCAGGCGCGCACGCGGCGTTAACCGGCCAACCGCGCACGCTGACGATCACCAATACCGGTAGCGATACCGCATTGGACGTTAATTATTCGTTGGCGCCGGCATTGCCCAGCGGTACGTCGATTTCGGCATCGACTTGCGCCGGTACCACGTTGCCTGCCGGCAGCTCGTGTTCGATCACTATTACACCGGGTAACGTCCCCAGCGCGGCGGCCGGCGATATCAATCCGCTCCCGATTACTATGACTATCGGCGGCAGCAATACCAATACGTTGACGCCGACGCTGAGCGTGTTGACGTACGGCAGTGTCTATCAGGGCGGTTATGTATTTGCGATCGACGACAGCACGGCGGCCAATACCAGTATTCGCGGTAAGGTAGCCGCGCTCACGGATCAGACAATCGGTATCATTTGGGCTTCGGACGGCAACGCCGGCGTTAGCTTCGATAGTATTTTGGGGATAGACCATACATCGACCACGAATACCCCTTCGCCCACCGCGCCGGCCTACCCGGTCGGCACTCCCGCCTATACGCCGTGTAATGGAGGCAGCGATGGCGCCTGCAATACGGCCAATATCGTCTCTTATTACAACTTTAATCGCAGCGCAGGCGGTTCGGCGCCCACACCGTTAAACGAGTACGCCGCCGGCGCCTGCCAGGCGACTATCAATGGCTTCAGCGATTGGTATTTGCCGGCCATATGCGAAATGGGATACGACACGGCAAGTGTCGGCACCGGCTGTGGAGACGCCTCCAACCCCACGAGTCAAAATATGCAATCCAATCTCGTGGATAATGGCAATATCGGCGCACTTGTCGGCAACAACTACTGGAGCTCGACGGAATTCGGTTTGGCACCGGATATATACTCGCTATATCAAATATTTAATACCAGCGGTGGCAGTTCACAAAGCGCCGCGGATAAAGCTTCTTCTCTCTATGCGCGCTGCGCGCGATCGATCACCAATTAAATGAAAATAAGAAAATTTTCGGAGCGAAAATAAAAAAGCCCGGCGAGTGCCGGGCTTTTTTATTATTTGAGTTTCGACTAGCGATTTTATTTTTGGTTGGCGACTTGTTCCTACTCCCGAAATGCCTCCACTCCCGGGCACGCGCAAAACAAATTCCGATCCCCATAGACATTGTCGACGCGCGCCACCGGCGGCCAGTATTTGCGTTCGCGCAGTTCGGGCATGGGGTAGGCGGCTTGTTCGCGGTTGTATTGGTGCGGCCATTCATCGGCGACCAATTCGGCGGCGGTGTGCGGCGCATTTTTTAGCGGATTGTCGAGCGCATCGAAGGTGCCGTCGATGATGCGCTGGATTTCGCCGCGAATATGAATCAGCGCATTGCAGAAGCGGTCGAGTTCTTCCCGCGATTCGCTTTCCGTCGGTTCGATCATCAATGTGCCCGGAACCGGGAACGACATGGTCGGTGCGTGGAAACCAAAATCCATCAGACGTTTTGCGACGTCCTCTTCGGCGATGCCGCTGGCTTCTTTTAATGGACGCAAATCGATAATACATTCGTGCGCGACTCTGCCGTTGCGGCCGGTATATAGAACCGGGAAGTGCTCGCTTAAGCGTTTGGCCACGTAATTGGCGTTGAGAATCGCTACTTGCGTGGCGCGCGTTAAACCGTCCGGCCCCATCAGCGCGGCATACATCCATGAGATCGGCAGAATCGATGCGCTGCCCCACGGTGCCGCCGATACGGTGTCGTTGCTGGTCGGTAAAGCGCCGACCGGTTGCACCGGATTGCTCGGCAGGAACGGCGCGAGATGTTTTGCCACGCCGATCGGGCCCATGCCGGGGCCGCCGCCGCCGTGCGGAATGCAAAAGGTTTTATGCAGGTTGATATGCGAAACGTCGGCGCCGAATTTTCCCGGCGCGGCAAGACCGACCAGCGCGTTCAAATTGGCGCCGTCGACATAAACCTGGCCGCCGAATTGGTGCACGATCGAACAGATTTCGACGATGCCTTCTTCGAATACGCCGTGCGTCGAAGGGTAGGTGGCCATCAGCGCGCAGAGTTCGTTACGGTGTTTTTCCGCTTTTACGGTTAAGTCGGCGATGTCGACATTGCCATTGTCATCGCATTCGACGATCACCACTTTTAAACCGGCGAGTGCGGCGGTGGCGGGGTTGGTGCCGTGCGCCGAACTCGGAATCAGCACGATATTGCGCTGCGCTTCGTTGCGGCTTTCGTGGTAGCGCTTGATCGCCAGCAGGCCGGCGTACTCGCCTTGCGAGCCCGCGTTCGGCTGTAGCGAGACGGCATCGTAACCGGTGGCTTCGATCAGCATTGTTTCCAACTCGCGAAATAATTGCTGATAACCCTGCGCCTGTGCGAGCGGTGCAAACGGATGTAGGCGATTGAATTCGGGCCAGGTGATCGGAATCATTTCTGTCGTGGCGTTTAATTTCATGGTGCACGAGCCGAGCGCGATCATCGCCTGATTCAGCGCGATATCTTTATTTTCCAGGCGCTTCATATAGCGCAGCATCTCGGTTTCCGAGTGATAACTATTGAAAGTCGGATGCGTTAAGAATGCGCTGGTGCGCTGCAGCGCTGTCGGTAATACGGTTTGAGCGCCGAGCTGCGCATCGATTGCATCGACGGTGCAGGTTACGTTTGCGCCGGCGACGAACTGCCATAACTGTTCGATGTGTGCAGCGGTTGTTGTTTCGTCGAGGCTGATGCCGATGCGGTCGCTATCGATGCGGCGCAAATTAATTTGCGCGGCTTCGGCGCGTGCGATGATGGCAGCCTGTTGGCCGCCGACCGCGATAGTCAAGGTATCGAAATATAAATCGTTGCTGCGCGCGAAGCCGAGTTGTTGCAGGCCGGTGGCGAGAATCTGCGTTAAGCGTTGCACTCGCTGCGCGATGCGACGCAGACCGTCCGGCCCGTGATAAATGGCGAAAAACGCCGCGCAAATCGATAGCAGAGCCTGTGCCGTGCAAATATTGCTGGTGGCTTTTTCGCGGCGGATATGTTGCTCGCGCGTCTGCATCGCCATACGCAGTGCTCGATTGCCGTGCCGGTCGATCGAAACGCCGATGATGCGCCCCGGCGCCGAGCGCTTGTAGTCGTCGCGCGTGGCGAAAAATGCCGCGTGCGGACCGCCGTAGCCCATCGGCACGCCGAAGCGTTGGCTGTTGCCGACCACTACATCGGCGCCCATTTCGCCGGGCGGTGTCAATAAAACCAAGCTGAGCAAATCGGCGGCGACGATGACCAGCGTATTTTGCGCGTGCGCTTGTTCGATCAACGCGCGCGGATCGATAACATCGCCGTAGGTGCCGGGATATTGCAGCAGCGCGCCGAAAAAATCGCCGCCGATTAAATCGCTATGCGGATCGCCGACAATGGTTTTGATACCGAGGTGATGCGCGCGCGTGCAGACGACGGCGATGGTTTGCGGATGGCAGTCGGCGGCGATAAAGAAGACTTCGCTGCGCGTCTTTCCCTTAAGACGAGGGTTATTCACGCGCAAACACAATGTCATCGCCTCGGCGGCGGCGGTGCCTTCGTCGAGCAGCGAGGCATTCGCCAATTCCATGCCGGTGAGATCCATCACCATCTGTTGATAATTGAGTAGCGCCTCCAGGCGACCCTGGGAGATTTCCGGTTGATACGGCGTATACGCGGTATACCAACCGGGATTTTCCAAGACGTTGCGCAGAATCACGGTCGGCGTCAGCGTGTCGTAATAGCCCATGCCGATAAAAGATTGGAAAACCTGGTTTTGGGCGGCGATGGCGCGCAATTTTTCCAGCGCCTGCGCTTCGCTCAAGGCCTCGGGCAATGCCATGCGCTCGCTGCGCAGGATGCTGGCGGGAACAGTGCTTTCGATCAGGTTTTGCAGCGAGCTGGCGCCGATCGCCGCCAGCATGTTGTCGATCTGCGCGGTGGTCGGGCCAATATGCCGTTGCACGAATTCATCGTTATTTTGCAGGGTCGACAACGGGCCACGGGTCATGAGGGTATCCTTGGATATGCGAAATGCGCGAGCTGGAAAAGGCGCGTATTAAATCATATCGGAGGGATAATTTCCCGCGTTGACGCGGGTTACATATGCAGAGTGCCTGCGGCGAGCGAGCGAAAGTTTCGCCTTTCGGCGCGGACCGCCTGCCGCTGGGGCGTCACGTTACTCGACGTAAACGCCTCGCCCTTCGGGTCGCCCATTCGGGCGCTCAAATTCGCAAGCGAATTTGTCTTGCTTCGCCAAAAAAGTAACCAAAAAAGGCGACCCTCGCCGGGAGGCGCCTCCGTGCAGCGGGTCATCGCTATGCGATGACTTCTCGATTTTGCAGAAAGTAGCACTTGCTGCGAAGTCGACCGCCACAACAGAGGCAACAGCAATTCCCCTCTCCCTGAGGGAGAGGGGACAGGAGTGAGGGCAATTTTGATTTTTAATCTACACAGTTTCGCTGCGGCTGCCTGAGCGATTGTGCGAACAGTTTACTGCCTGGCGTTGTAGCTGAATTTCTGGCCGCCGATGCTGGCTTCGTACATCAGGCCACCCTTGGTCATCGTGAATACCGCCATACCCAGCGTATACAGCGATTCGCTTTGTTGGTTGCCGGCGCTGGCTGAGCTGCCGTTGCTGCCGGCCTGCGCGGAGGCGCCGACCGCGATCGCCACCGCCGAGGCCTGCGCGCCGAACGAGAAGCTGCCGCTGGTAAAGGTGTCGAACGCTTTTTTGTCCTGGAAGAAAATAATTTCGCTGTAGGTTTGGCCGCCGAGCTGCCAGCCGATATTTACTTGCAGCAACGAGACATTGCCGGTGTAGTCGCCGCCGCGATAGACGCGGCCTTCGCCGTAGGCGCCGCCGACTACGATGCCGCCCTTGCCGACGGTTGGGAAGATCGCGTAGCCGTAAGCATTCTGGAAGAACGGTCGCGTGGTGGGCGCCTGGCGAAAATTCGCGGTGGCGTCGCCGTATTCATCGGCGTGCAGCGGCGCCATATAAATTGCCAGCAGGGCGATCAATACTCTGAATATAATTTTCATCGATGCTTCCTTCATGGGGGTTCGCGTGGACAAACTTGTGGTGCGTTGACTGTGACAAGGTAAATGACATGGGAATGATCGCATACCTTGCCAGATAGTATCGCGGTGCCAAGCTGAAAAATTAATCGCTTAGTTAACGTTGTAGTTAATAATGTTGAACGTAATCGCCATAGTACCCGACATGAGTACCCGAGATGTGCAACGATCGGTTTGTTTGTCCTCGATTGGCCGATCAATGAGGTAACATCTTATTTATGAGATGGCGGAGCGCCGATTAAGTTGCATGTTAACGGGTTGCATTTTAATGGCCTGCCGCGTCGTGATTTTCACTGCAATACTCTTTGCTGTAACACTCTTTACCGCAATACTCTTTACTGCAATACATGGAGCCTAGCCAATGACAGATGAATTGCCCACTGCAATCGGACCGTGGCAGCGCTTACAGGTGCAAGCTGTGTACGACAATCCATGGATCGGCGTGACGCACGAACAAGTGATTACGCCGGCCGGCACGCCGGGCATTTACGGCGTGGTGCATTTTAAGTCGCGCGCGATCGGCATCATTCCTATCGACGACGAAGGTTACACCTGGCTAGTGCGGCAGTTCCGTTACACGCTTAACCAACATCTGTGGGAGATACCGATGGGCGGCGGCGCATTGCACGACGATCCGTTGCATGCCGCGCAGCGCGAGTTAGCGGAAGAGACAGGTTTGTCGGCGACGCAATGGCAGGAGATCATGCGCCTGCATATTTCCAAATCGGTTACCGACGAAGAAGGCGTGGTGTACGTCGCGCGCGATTTAACTCCCGGAGAAAATCGCTTGGAGCACAGCGAAGCCGATCTGGAAGTATTGCGGTTGCCGCTGAGTGAGGCGATTCAATGGGTGATGGACGGAAAAATCACCGATGTGATTTCGTGCGCGGGTTTATTGAAGCTACATGCTCTCGATATCGCGTAGGGCGGATCATTCGATCCGCCGAATTGCGGGGGATAGCAAATATATTGTGGTGGTGGTGAACGGCGGATCGAATGATCCGCCCTACGGTTTGGCATCCTGCGGAGCGGTGTACGCCACCGCCGCGATATATAGCTCGCGCTCGCCGGATGGGCTGTTGAAAATAATGTCGTTGTCGACCCGTTTTCCCAGCAGGGCGCGCGCCAGCGGTGAATCCATACTTAATTTGTTCTGGCTCAAATCGAATTCGTCGGGGCCGACGATGCGATAGCTGTGTCGTTTGCCGTCCTCGTCCTCCACCGTCACCCAGGCGCCAAAAAATATTCGCTCGCGATCGGCGGGCAGCTCTTCGACCACTTCGACCGCATCGATGCGCTTGGTCAAAAAGCGCACGCGACTATCGATTTCGCGCAGCCGGCGCTTGCCGTAAATGTAATCGCCGTTCTCCGAGCGGTCGCCGTTTTTCGCCGCTTCGTGCACGACTGCGGTGACCTGCGGACGCTCGACTTTCCACAGTTGATGTAATTCGGCGCGCAGCGCAGCCATGCCTTCGGCGGTGATATAGCGCGAACCCTTGGGTTGCGGCGGACGGTAGCGGCTCATCGATTGCTCGGTTGGTTATTTCGATAACAAGACACCGCAGATGATATTCTGCGTGCGATATTTTGGGGAGTGTAATTGCATTACCAAATGGCTGATTAATGGACCACGGCAGTGGTGCGGTGGGCAGTACGCTTGTGCGGACCGTGTGGAGCCAGGGATGGCGATACCGAGCCTATGCATGGATGCATGTTGTTGCGTGTCCGAACAAGCGTACTGCCCACTGCGCCGCGTGGGCTTCTGCGCAACTGTATGCGTTTTTATGCGAGCAAACAGGATAATGTATCGAAAAATTATTTCCCTAACGCTGTGGTTAACGATGGGGTTGATGAGTACGCTATCGGCAGCGGCCCAGCCGCTCGAATTACACGGCACTCTCGAGCAGGGCGCATTGGTTACTGGCAAAGTGGTACCCGGCACGCGCGTCGAGCTCGATGGTAAGCCGGTGCGGGTGACTCCGGGTGGCACATTTGCACTCGGCTTCGATCGCGATGCTAAATCGAAAGCGCAATTGACGTTGATCGCCGCGAATGGCCAGCGTAGCGAGCGCAGCTTGTCGATCCAGCAGCGCCAATACGCTATTCAACGCGTCACCGGCGTGCCGCAGGAAACGGTGGAGCCGCCGCCCGAGCAATTGCAGCGCATTCTCGAAGAGCAGAAATGGGTCGAGCAGGCGCGCGCCGTCGATAGCAACCGCGAGGATTTTGTCGGTCCATTCGCGTGGCCATTGCAGGGGCCGATCAGTGGCGTCTACGGCAGTCAGCGTTTTTATAACGGCGTGGCCGGGCGCCCGCATTTCGGCGTCGATGTAGCGGCGCCGATAGGCACTCAGGTTCGGGCGCCGGCCGACGCGACGGTGACGCTGGCGCAGCCGGATCTGTTTTTTTCCGGCGGCACATTGATCATGGATCACGGTTACGGGGTATCATCCACTTTTATGCATCTCAGCCGGCTACTGGTTAAGCGTGGCGAACAAGTCCAGGCCGGACAGGTAGTGGCGGAGGTCGGTGCTACGGGGCGCGCCTCGGGTCCGCATTTGGATTGGCGTATCAATTGGTTTAACGTACGGCTCGATCCGCAGACGGTGGTCGAGCCGATGCCATCGCCAACACCGGCTGGCGATGAATCTCCGGCGCAATAAGTCGCTTGTTGAATGCCGCCCGGTCGACGACCGATTAGATCGAGCGGGTAGATAAAGAGTGGATAGAGATTATGTTAGATAAGAAGCTGCTGAGTATTTTGGTTTGCCCGGTGAGTAAGGCGCCGCTAGAGTACGACGAGCAGAAACAAGAGCTGATCTGCCGCGCCAGCGGTTTGGCCTATCCCATTCGCGACGATATTCCGGTCATGCTGGAAAGCGAAGCGCGCGTGCTCACGACCGATGAAAAGCTGAGCAAATAACGTACTGCCGATATTTTTTAATATCGATTCCGATATACTGCAAGCCTTAACTGCGCCGCTTTAACCGACGGCTGGCCTATGGAATGTTCTGTGGACATCGATGGCCAAGTCCAGGTCGGCGCGCAACTGTGAAAAAGTGCGAGACAGCGCTTCTTCGATATCGATCGACCCGTGGGCGATAGTCCGCGAGTGCTACCCGGTGAGAGGGATAATGAAAAGCTCCGAAATCCGCGAGGCGTTTCTTACATTTTTTGAAAGCAAAGGCCACGCGCGCGTCGCCAGTAGTTCGCTGGTGCCGCATGAAGACCCGACCCTGCTGTTCACCAATGCCGGCATGAATCAATTCAAGGATGTCTTCCTCGGCTTCGATAAACGTCCCTACACCCGCGCCACCAGTTCGCAGAAATGCGTGCGCGCCGGCGGCAAGCACAACGATCTGGAAAACGTCGGCTACACCGCGCGCCATCACACCTTCTTTGAAATGCTCGGCAATTTCAGCTTCGGCGATTATTTCAAGCGCGATGCGATTTTATACGCTTGGGAGTTTCTGACCTCGAAGCAATGGCTGGGCCTGCCGGTCGAGAAGTTATGGGTGACGGTATACGCCGACGACGACGAAGCCTACGACCTGTGGCATAAAGAAGTCGGCGTGCCGGCCGAGCGCATTATCCGTATCGGCGACAACAAGGGCGCGCGCTATGCGTCCGATAATTTCTGGATGATGGGCGACACCGGTCCGTGCGGTCCGTGCACCGAAATTTTTTACGATCACGGCGCCGATATCTGGGGCGGCCCGCCTGGTTCGCCCGAAGAGGATGGCGATCGCTACATCGAAATCTGGAACAATGTGTTCATGCAATTCAACCGCGACGAAGCGGGCGTAATGCATAAATTGCCGAAACCCAGCGTCGATACCGGTATGGGCCTGGAGCGTATCTCGGCGGTATTGCAGCATGTACACTCCAATTACGAAATTGATTTATTCCAGCATTTAATTAAAGCTGCCGCGCGCGAAACCAACACCGCCGATCTGGATAGTCCGTCTCTGAAAGTATTGGCCGATCATATTCGCGCCTGTTCGTTCCTGATTGCCGACGGTGTGATTCCCGGCAACGAAGGCCGCGGTTATGTATTGCGCCGGATTATTCGCCGCGCGATTCGCCACGGCTATAAGCTCGGCGCCCGCAATGCGTTCTTCTATAAATTGGTACCGGATCTGGTCGCGGAAATGGGCGTGGCGTTTGCTGAATTGAAAACTTCCCAGGCGCGGATTCAAGATGTACTGAAGCAAGAGGAAGAGCGCTTTTTCGAAACCATCGAAAACGGGATGCAGATTCTTGAAGCGGAATTGGCACACCTGCAGTATGAGTTTGCCAATGTCGATAAGTTGGCAACCAAGTATCCGACGAGTGTTCCGCCCGATGATGCCGGAAAGCCCGCGCTGGGATTGCCTATATCCGAGGATGGCAAACCGCAATTGTCCGGCGAAGTTGCGTTCAAGTTGCACGATACCTATGGCTTCCCGCTGGATCTAACCGCCGACGTTTGCCGCGAGCGCGGCGTGGTCGTCGATGCCAAGGCCTTCGATGCGGCGATGGAGCGGCAGCGCGAAATGGCGCGCGGCGCCGGTAAATTCAAAATGGCGGCGGCGCTGGAATACAGCGGCGCGCCGACCAAATTCCTCGGCTACGACACCATCGAAATCGAAGATGCACGCGTGATTGCGTTGTACCGCGATGGTTCGCCGGTCGAAGAATTGCACATTGGTCAGGATGGCGTGGTGGTGTTGGATCGCACGCCGTTTTACGCGGAATCCGGCGGTCAAGTCGGCGACAGTGGCGAATTGGTTGTCGGCAAAGTCTGCACGACTTTATTTGCGGTCGCCGATACGCAAAAAATTCAGGCCGATGTATTCGGCCATCACGGCGAAGTGCGCGCCGGCTCGTTGGCGGTCGGCGATATGCTGCTGGCGCGCGTCGATGCCACGCATCGCGCTAGCACCATGCGCAATCACTCGGCCACGCATTTGATGCACAAGGCATTGCGCACCGTGCTCGGCGAGCATGTGCAGCAGAAGGGCTCGCAGGTCGATGCCGATAAAACGCGTTTCGATTTTGCGCACAATGCGCCTCTTAGCAAGGAGGAAATCCGCAAGATCGAATTGATCGTCAATCACGAGATCGTCGCTAACGCCAAAACTCAGGCGCGGGTGATGCCGATCGATGAGGCGCAGAAAACCGGCGCGATGATGTTGTTCGGCGAAAAATACGGCGATGAGGTGCGCGTGCTGGATATCGGCTCGTCGCGCGAATTGTGCGGTGGCACGCACGTGGCCAGCACCGGCGATATCGGCCTGTTCAAAATCGTCGCCGAGAGTGGCGTCGCCGCCGGCGTGCGCCGCGTCGAAGCGGTCAGCGGCATGAATGCGGTGGCCTTCGTGCATCGCCAGGAGGGTGTTATCGCCGAGATTGCCGGGGCGCTGAAAGCTTCGGTCGACGAAACGCCGCAACGCGTCGCGCAGGTGCTGGATCAAGTGCGCGCGCTCGAAAAAGAGTTGGCGCAGGTGAAGAGCAAGTTGGCCAGCGCGGCCGGCAGCGATCTGGCCGCGCAGGTTAAAACGATCAATGGCGTGCAGGTATTGGCCGCCAAACTTGATGGTGCCGACGCGAAGGCGTTGCGCGATACCGTCGATCAATTAAAAAATAAACTCGGTTCTGCGGTTATTTTGCTGGCTGCGGTCGATGGCGAGAAAGTGATGCTGATCGCCGGCGTCACGCAGGATTTGACGGCGCGCTTCAAGGCCGGCGAGTTGCTGGCCAAGGCGGCGGCGGCAGTCGGCGGCAAGGGTGGCGGCCGGCCCGATCTGGCGCAGGGCGGCGGCACCGATCCAAAGGCGCTGCCGGCGGCGCTAGCGCTGGCCGAGCAGTATGTCGCGGGTGGAGCGGCTTGATGGTTGAGTCGCTCGCGCGCGCAATGGTTTAAATCCGCAACGAATTAGTGTTTAATTCCGCGTCCTTTATGGACGCGCCTTCATTTCGTTCAGTCGTTAATTACTCGGGCAAGGGTCACGCATGAGCTTGATCGTACAAAAATTCGGCGGTACCTCGGTCGGCTCTCCGGAGCGCATCGATCAGGTGGCTGCCAAAGTCGCTAAATTTCGCGATGCCGGCCATGATATCGTCGTGGTCGTATCGGCGATGAGCGGCGAGACCAATCGTCTCATTGCGCTCGCCAAAGAGATGCAGGAGCAGCCGACGCCGCGCGAGCTGGATGTGCTGATTTCCACCGGCGAGCAGGTCACCATCGCGCTGCTGTGCATGGCGTTGCATAAACGCGGCTATGCGGCTAAATCGTATACCGGCGCGCAAGTGCGCATCGTCACCGACGACTCATTCAATAAAGCGCGCATCAAATCGATCGACGATGCGTCGATGCGCGCCGATCTGGCGCAGGGCTGCATCGTCGTGGTGGCCGGTTTTCAGGGCGTCGATGAAAGCGGCAATATCACCACGCTCGGCCGGGGCGGTTCCGATACCACCGGCGTAGCATTGGCGGCGGCGTTAAAAGCCGACGAGTGTCAGATTTATACCGATGTCGATGGCGTTTATACCACCGATCCGCGCGTGGTCGACACCGCGCGGCGCCTGGATAAAATCACTTTCGAAGAAATGCTGGAGATGGCCAGCCTTGGCTCCAAGGTATTGCAGATTCGCTCGGTCGAATTTGCCGGCAAGTACAACGTGCCGCTGCGCGTGCTGCATAGCTTCCAGGACGGCCCCGGCACATTGATTACTCTCGAGGACACTGCCAACATGGAAAACCCCGCTATTTCCGGCATCGCGTTCAATCGCGACGAAGCTAAATTGACCATCGTCGGCGTGCCCGATACGCCCGGCGTGGCCTATCAGATTCTCGGTCCGATCGGCGATGCGAATGTCGAAGTCGATGTCATCGTGCAAAACGTCGGGCAGGATAACACCACCGATTTTACCTTCACTGTGCATCGCAACGAATTGGAAAAGGCCGAGGCGATTCTGCGTGCCACCGCGCAAAAGCTCGGTGCGCGCGATGTTAAAACCGACGCAAAAATATGCAAGGTTTCGGTGGTCGGCGTCGGTATGCGCTCGCATGCCGGCATCGCCAGCAAAATGTTTAAGGCACTGGCCGATGTCTCCATCAATATCCTGATGATCACTACTTCCGAGATCAAGATTTCCGTAGTGATCGACGAAAAATATATGGAGCTGGCGGTGCGTGCGTTACACTCGACCTTCGAATTAGATCAGCCGCCTGCAGGGCGTTAATAATCACTTTGCACGGGTGGAGGTTGACGCTGTTTTAATGCCGGCGGACCTGCGCTGCCGTTTCTTTGATCAGGGGTGAATCGCGCTCGGTGCGGATGCCGGGCGCGCAATCTAGGAGATTACGATGCTTATTCTGACGCGCAGGATTGGCGAAACGCTGGTCATTGGCGATGAGATCACGGTGACGGTGCTGGGCGTGAAGGGGAACCAGGTCAGGCTCGGCGTTAATGCGCCGAAGGAAGTGGCGGTGCACCGCGAAGAAATTTATCAGCGCATTCAGCTAGAAAAGCAGGATAAAGATCCGCTGCTGGGCTGAACCTTTTTACATTTCGCTATGAATTGTCTGCGCTTATGGTATTATTCCGCCCGCAATTTTGGCGACGGGCGCTGTTTTAATTGAGCGCCATGCGAAGCTAATATAGTGGCGCTGTTCAGTGCGCGGATAGAGTTTCTGGTAAGGCAAAGCTTTTAAAGCAATGTTGCCAAGACAAGTTTTGGAGAGTTGGCCGAGTGGCCGAAGGCGCTCCCCTGCTAAGGGAGTATGGGGCTTAAAACTCCATCGAGGGTTCGACTCCCTCACTCTCCGCCATCTACTAACAAGCCCTTAGACCGGTAGTTTAAGGGCGCCGCAACCCCCGATTTCTACCTGTCTTTTCTACCTAAATGTTTTGGCTTCCTTCAAAGCCTCATTCGTATATCGACGAATTGCTCTTCGCAATTGGCGTTACTGCTCGGTTGCCGTTGACCAACCTGTTTAAATCTTCGTTCGTTCATCCACGCCCCCAGAAGTCATTTCGTGCATCCAACGTTCGTTGTGAGTGTTACAAATAGGCTGCAGTTGACTGCTAGGCGATAAGTCGATACCTTATTTAAAAGAATAAAATAATCGATCACAAAGGATTGCCTTGCCGTGAATAGAATTAATCGAATTGCACTTACCTCTGCGTTCTTCTTTTTCGTAACTGTCACAAATGCTCATGCCGCTTTGGATGACGATCTCGTAGCTAGCACCAACAATTACCAGCTTGAACAATAACAATGATGTGGGCGGAACAACGAATCAGTCGGCAATAGCAACTGCGCAGCAGTCGCGCAGAAAACGCGGTCGGTAACACTTAATTAGCCGAGGCCGGTAAGTAGTTGAATCTTTGCTTTTAATGGGAAGGACAGTTGATTGCCGACTTCCCGATTTTTTATGTTAAGTAAACCGGATGACTAAAGAATAAATATTAATGGAGCTGAAAATATGAAGTCATTAAACGTAGTTTGCCTTGCATTGGGTTTGCACAGTTTGGTCGCGCACGGAACGGTAATTGGTCCCGGCAGCGAAAGTACTTGGGTTTCATATCGCAGTTATGGTCCTGCACAGGCTGCCGTAACATCCACGACCGCAACAGATGGCGGCACTAGCGTTGCTGTTGTTCGCTTCCCCTGCGATTATTCGCTACTCAATCCCACCGGCGCCAATCAGCGGTGTTTTTGGGATAAGTCCTACACCAGTACCGATTTGACCCCGGGCAATGCGCTCAAGATTCGGGTGCGTATCGATAATCCCGATCCAGTCAGCGGCATTACCACTTACGTGACCCTTCCCAGCAACGTTTCCACGGTGACTGCATGGTATAAGTGGTGGTCGAATGTAAAATCGGGCTGGCAAGATTTGATATTGCCCTATGCTCAATTAGCGGCGGAAGACCCCACCAAGCCGTTGGGTTCGTTGACAAATCTAAGCGCAATTCGGTTCTCGCCGGTGCGAAAAGACGCGGGAACATGGAGTTCTTCCAGCACGAATTTTGACATTGCAAGTATCGAAACGATTAATGTTCCAGTGGCGCTCATCACTGGCGATACTAGCGGTGACGCCATCGTCATACAAAACATACTCGATAAGTACAATATTAAATACATATTAGTGAACAAGAATACCTTTCCGGCGACTACCACCAGCGTGCTTAATCCGTTGGCTGGCGTAAAAATAATTATTGCCAACGACGTCACGCTAACCGCTACCCAGGCAAATTTTATAAAGGATAATTTGTCGTCCGCGTCTGGCGGTACCAAATTTATCGGCTTTGAGCGCAATCTGCTGGCGGGAGATTTGCCGGAGATGCTCGGCGTCGATCTTCCGAGTGGCGTCAGCGCGCTGGATAATGTAAGCGCTATGCAGTTCACGTCGACGATTGCGACAGAGTTGGCTCTGCCAAGTCAAATGCCCGCCGTATATTCGCCTGTACACCCGCTGACCTTGGCGGGTACGGGCAGCGATCCGGCAACGACGATTGCCAATTGGATTGATGATTACGGCGTCACCAGTACGCCGGCCTGGCAGTTGAACAGTGTCGGCGCCTACCGGGATAAGCTGCTCGTATACAATTATCATCCATTGGGAGAGGACCATATTTTATTGGCGCTTATGCTTAAGCTGCGCCCGGACATGGCGTCGGATATCGTAGCCGGAGCGCTGGCCGCGACCGATCAGTTCGCGACATATAGCAGCTTTAGCGCCGCTATGGACGATATTGAAGATCAATTGAACGCCCTGCCAACCAGCGCCAGAAAAACCGCCGCTCTGCAGAGCGTTACCGACGCAGACTCCGAATTTTCGGATGCGCAAACTTCCGGTGTCAGCGCGCCATTCGCAACTATCAATTCTTTGTTGGACGCGAAAAAGAGCTTGGGCGAAGCGTACGCCCAACTCAATCAGGCGACCTCGGCACAGGACGGTGAAATAAAAGCATTTTGGAGCCACAGCGGTCTGGGTGCCTATCCTGGCGATTGGCAAAAAACCGTCAATTACGCTGCTGCATTTGGGTTTACGCATGTAATTTCCAATGTGGCGCGCGGCGCGTCTGTCGTCTATCCCAGTCAATATGCTTGCGGCGAGGGTTCGAATCCCGCGCATCCATCCACCGGTAATCTCTGTTTTGAGAAGTATGCGTATTGGCAGAGCGTGGCTCCCGGCGATACGGACCCGCTGCAATCGTCAATCAATGCGGCACACGCGAGAGGCTTGAAGTTCATCGCGTGGAAAGTGGATTTTAATTGGACTTACTCCAATGCCGATTTGGCTTGGTGGAAGAACTCCAGCGGTTTTGCCCAGGTCGAATACAACTCCAGCGATTCGATCGGTGCGCCGACGCCGTGCTCGGAAGAAATGCGCGATCTGGATTTCAATATAATCGATGAAATTGCTACAAATTATCCGGTGGATGGGATTCAGCTCGATTTTATTCGTTTTAACAGTGTGGGAGGATCGTTCGATAATTATTGCAAAGCGGGTTTCTCCACTTACCTGACGAATAAAGGGCTGACCACGCTGGAATCTCAATGTATGACAAGTTGGCCCAATGGCTCGAATTCCTTATTGGCCACTTCGGATGCATCCTGCGTCGACGAGTATAAAAAATTCCAAAAAAGTGTAATTAGCGATCACGTCTACAGAATTCGCCAGCGCATTCAGGCGATTAACGATCAGCATATCGCCGGCAAGCCCGTCGTTGCATTATCGGCGAGTGTTTTCCCAACCACCAATGACCTCGTAGGTCAGGATTGGCCGGAGTGGGCGAAGCAGGGCTGGCTGGATTACGCACTCCCAATGACCTATGCATATTCGCTCGATGACTTTCAAGCGCAAGTACTGGGCGCTGCCAGTCAGGTAAAAAATACTGCCGGCACAGACACGGTTATTCCGTTGTACTTTGGTCTGGGTGGCTTTAAAACGTCGAATGATGGAATCATCGCGCAGATTAACTGGTTGCGATTGCCGGGCTCGGTGAGGTCGCCGGCCTTTCCTTTCGAGGAACGAGGGTTTTCGTTCTTCGAATTCAACCAGGATTCCATTGAGAATATGTTGCCGCAAGTCTCCAAGGCAATCGTAAATGCCGACCTGGATAACGATGGTGTTGCGAATGAAGTCGATAACTGCCCGATAGTTGCCAACGCCGATCAGACGGATACCGATGGCGACGGCATCGGCGACGCATGCGACCCCAGTACGATCGATCTCGATGTGAATGGCACCGGCACTAGAACGACCATCGATGAAAATGGCGACAAATATGTAGAAACCCTGGTCGAAAATGTGGTCGTTAGTCAAACCTGGACGCTCCACGATGGGACCTATGGCAGCATTTCGGCTAACGAGGATGGCAGCGTCTATGGCGAGGTGCATTATCCGGATGGCCGTAGCACGCACGAGACCCTCAATACGGACGGCTCAACGTATAAAGAGACATATCAAGGTAGTACGCTCGTGCAGCAGGATTGGACCGCTAGCGACGGCTCCTACGCCTATTTAAAACTGCAGCCCGATGGCTCCATTGTCGGCTACAGCCTTAATGCCGATGGCAGCTATATCCATGGTGTGCAGTATGCCGATGGAACGGGCTGGCGTGTGACCCACTACCCCGATGGGTCGTGTCTCAAAGAGACTTGGTAAAGCTGCTCGTTTAACCAAAGCCCCGCAATGCGGGGCTTTTTTATGTTTGGCGAAATAGCTGCTTTGCGTTGTATCAATGCGGAATTTTTCAAACCACCGACCAGGCTATTTAAGTGGTGTGGCCCGAGAAGAAGCTTCTTTTTAAATAAAAAAACCCGGCGCTAGGCCGGGTTTAAGATACCGCACCAATTTTCTTATTATCGATGCATAGTGGCGCTGAGCACCTGTTATGGTGGGTGGCGCGAATGCATTAAATCTATGGGCGCCGGTGTCGATAAATCTCCTGAGTCTCGTGGCCATCCTTCGGTAGGGCAGGGGTGGGCGAGTCGGATTTAATTAAATTGGAGCTGACCAGATAACTTATATAGTCGGATACGGTTTGGCCTCTAACTCTGGCAATCTTTCGGAGTTGATCGAAATCAGAGCTGTTGACGGAGATGGTGATTTGGTTTCCGTTCATGGCGGGACCCCTTAATGCTGTGGTTATATGTACAACTGTATGTACTGTTATGTGTTGCGGACTATAGGCTGAAAGTCGGAGCAAAAATGGGCGGAGTTCACATTTTCGCTGTGATACTCTCGATATGGGCCATTGTCGATCCCCCGTTTGTTGCGTACCGCTAGCTGGTCTCCTCTAGTTAATAGTGAGCGACGATTGACGAATAATGACGAGGCTGGCGAAACGCTGCCGCGGTCGTTAGAGCTCTGGTAGATCGGTGTAATCGTTTCCATGCCAGACAATCATCAAGATTTGTACCAATCCAAGATTGTGTTTGTTTATCATTAACTTATAAAATATTCTCAATATTGGCTTAATGTGTGTTGGAAATTTTTTCGACGCTGCTTTTGCTTGTGATTAACGGCGTCAAATGGGCTTTGCGGAGCGTATAAGTTGTATAAAACGAGTTTGATTGCCGGAATTTTGTTGTCGAGTGGCGTCGCTATGGCGGCTGAGGATCAAGCGAGCGGCAATTATTGGAAGTCGCTATGCGAGCAGGCGCAGAACGATTATGCGTGCGCCTATTACATCAATGGTTTGGTCGATGGCTTGACGCTGGCCGTCACGGAGACGAGCCTTGTTACGCGCGGCGATGCGCATAAGGTCTACGGTTACTGCCCGCCGGCATCGGTAAGCGTCGGCGATATGAAGCAGGTATTTAAAAAATACTTGGACGAGCATCCGAAAAACCGCCAATACACCGGTGCGAGTCTGGCATTGGATGCGTGGCGCAAAGCGTGGCCCTGTCCTAAATAATAAATCCACCCGGTATCGGCGACACGTTATTCGGCGATAGCGATGAAGAATGTCCATTTTTCATCGTTGCAAACGGGATTTGTTCGTCGGTTAAAAACCTGCTCGTGCAATAAATACGTCGCCAAAATCATTGGTGCAGGCTCGATTTATTCGCGCCGGAATTTTTTGTAAGCCTTTCTAATGCCTAGCCACACAGGCGGCCAGCTACCTTTTTACCCCGTTGTTCGGTCTCTCCTCGATATCGCGGTGTCAGTAGGCGCGCGGGAAGAATATTCAGTTATGGAGCGCACTTAGTCTGCTGGACTTTGCTGTTAAGATCTTTAGCTGGAAAGTTGTATCTGAATGTTTGCCGACGATCGAGAGGGCTATGTGTATGAGCACTGTACGGAATGTCGCGGTTTTGGTCGGTAGTCTGCGCCGGGAATCGTTCAACCGCAAAGTTGCGCAAGCGCTGATGGAATTGGCGCCGACCAGTTTGCGATTATCGATTGTCGAAATCGGCCAACTGCCATTTTTCAATGAGGACGAAGAGGTTTCGCCACCGCCGACATGGACTGCGTTCCGACAACTTATTAATGCTGCCGATGCGGTGCTGTTCGTGACGCCGGAATACAACCGCTCGGTTCCGGGCGTATTGAAAAATGCCATCGATGTCGCCTCGCGACCGTATGGCAAAAATAACTGGGACGGCAAGCCCGGCGCGGTGGTCAGCGTATCGCCCGGCGCTATCGGTGGTTTTGGTGCCAATAACAATTTGCGGCAATCGCTTGCGATGTTAAATGTACCGGCGATGCCGGCGCCGGAAATGTATATCGGTCGAGTGGAAAGTTTAATAAATGCCGAAGGAAATCTCGACGATAAAACGCAGCAGTTTTTGCAAAAATTCGCGCAGGCTTTCGCGGTGTGGATTGAAAAAAACCGCAGTGCTTAGCGGTGTGGCAGACGTCGACTCGTACAGCAGCGCTAAAGAGTTTGCGAAGCTATTGCAAACCAATTAGCGAAGCCGGTGTTATCGATGCGTAGTGCTTTTGTAATCGCCAGCATGCGATTGCCGCATACCTTACCCGAGATGCATGGCATTATGAATGTCGGCGGGCGCTGAACATAAAATTAAGATCTATTTATAGATTTATATAGAGCGATGCCGTCAGCTTGCTGTGTTTAAGTTGTCGCCGAGCATATTGGGCTTCTGCGCTAATCCATTGCATCGATACTCAATGTAAGCTCGCGTATGCTGCGCGAAAAGCTATCCGGTTCTCTTTGGTATGATTTAACTGCTATAGCTGGATAGCGGCCGAATAGACCATTTAAAAAGATTGCGCCCAAACGGCGAGATAATATTTCGCCCGGACATTTATGCCGCGCGTGGCCGAAGGGAAAGGTTTCCTGGCGGTGCATCGGGCAGGTCGATTTATCGGTGCGACGAATATCGAAATCAGGATTGGCGCAGTGGTTAAACGCATAGCTTGCAAGTTGAATAAACGAACCCGCCGGTATATCGACACCTGCGATATTTATATCTTGTAGCGCGAAGCGCGGCGAGTAGTAGGCGGGTGCTTCCTTGGCTACCAGTTCCAGCATGGCATTTTGTTGTTCGCTCGCGGATAGCTGCAGGAATTGCCGGCGCTGTTCGGCGTGGCTGGCTAATAGGTGAGTCTGTAGCGCTAAAGCGCCGCCGCCGGTATCGATTCCGCCGAGAATAAATGCGCGCGTTATATCGATGGCAGCCGGTGTATCCAACCGCTTCAATAAATATCCCAAGGCGCTCTCCGCAGGCACGGTGCCGCTGGTGATTACTCGAGTAATAAGCTCGATGACCGTCCGGTGAGCCTGGGTTAGTTGCGCAATTGCAGAGCGATCGCCGAGCAATCCATTGCCCTGCACCAGCGTTCGAGCGCATTGCATCAACAACGAAAGTTCGGCGAGGGGTAACGATGCAACGCCGATGACCTCTGCCATTAGCGGCAACCAATATTGGCGGCAAAGTGTCACCGCGTCCACAGTGCCACCGCTAATGCGACCGAGTAGCGTATCGATATGCTGTCTGGCGCGCTGGTCTACGACGCCGGACCGATCGGTATAAGCATGCTTCATCGCTTGATTGAAGTTTTTTCGCGTCTCTTTGTAATCGTTGTAAGCAGCGGAAGCCAGCGGTGAGTCGAGCCCTTCCTCGACATAGGCCTGAGTGCCTTCGGTCAGTGTTTTCACATTCGAAAGTTCGGTAGCTGCGATGGCGAAATTTTTACTATCTTCGAATATTTGTTTGGCCAAGGAAAAATCGGCAACGATATAAACCGCCTGACCGTGCAGTGTCGCCCTGGCGATACGATGTTGGCCGCGCACGAGATCCTTCAGAATTTGTTCGGTGTTGGCGATATATTCGGGTGATAAAAGATCGTAACCAGTGTTGTAAGTCATCATGAACGAGTCCCTGATCAGTCATTGATCGATGTGAAACATTACTATCGGCACAGGTAACAAACAAGGCATATCCGCAGCTTTTTAGGGCTGGACGACTTGCCAAAAAAAGCCGTTACTCCTTGCTGTTCAATACCCTATCTTATTTTTTCATCTAGACTAAGGGCAGATCGCAGGGCGCAATCTGGGGTAGGCCGAGTAGGGAAAAAAATACGATCATAAGGCGCTGTAGCGCATTGGAGTTCAAAGTGACTCTCACGATTAAAAATCGTCTTATTTTAAATATCGCGTTGACCGCGCTAATTCTCGCAGCGCTGATTGCCATTTTCGCAACGGGCCTGCAGAGACTCGCCGCACTGCAGGATCGCGGCGCACAGCGCGCGGTCAATAGCACGGAGGCGATCGATGCCGCCAATATCGGCGCGCGCCTTTATCAGGTGACGGCCGACGCGGTGATCAATCGCAATCTGGATGAAACCAAAACCTCCTGGGCGGAGATGAAGGCGTCCAGTCGCAAAGGCATCGAGAGCGTAGTGGCGGCGGCTAAAACCGACGAGCAGAAGCAGCAAACTGCTGCGGCGCAAACGGCGATCCAAGCCTTTATCGCTATCTTCGAGAATAAAATGTTGCCGCTGTTACTTACTGGCCACGCCACCGAATCACAAATAGGCGAGCTGGACGATCAACTCGACAAGCAGGCAGCGGCCATTCGCAGCAATCTGGCGTTAGTCGCGGCGTCGATTCGCGCCGAGTCGGAAGCGGACGATGCATTATTCGATGCCACGGGCTCATCGATGTTTAAGCGCGTGCTGATTGTCGGCTTGATCATGTTCGCGACCTTATCTGCTATCTCGATTTGGGTGCTGCTGTCGGTGACGCGGCCGTTGCGGATAGCGGTCGCCGCTGCCGATGCGCTCGCCGCCGGCGATCTCACGCTGCATATCGAAGCGACCAGCCGCGACGAAGTCGGTTTACTGCTCGCGTCGATGCAGGCAATGGTCGAAAAATTCTCCGCGGTGATCGGCGAGGTGCGTGGCTCTGCGGATAGTTTGGCGAGTGCATCCGAAGAAGTTAGCGCGACCGCACAGAGTTTGAGTCAGGGCGCCAGCGAGCAGGCCGCCAGCGTGGAGGAGTCCAGTGCATCGATCGAGCAGATGGCGGCGTCGATTAATCAGAACAGCGAGAATGCCAATGTCACCGAAGCCATTGCCACCAAGGCCTCGCAAGAGGCCGAGATGGGTGGCACCGCCGTGGCGCAGACCGTCGCCGCCATGAAAAAAATTGCCGCCCAGATCGGCATTATCGACGACATCGCTTATCAGACCAATCTATTGGCATTGAATGCGGCGATCGAGGCGGCGCGCGCCGGCGAGCAGGGTAGAGGTTTTGCCGTGGTGGCGGCGGAGGTGCGCAAGCTGGCCGAACGCAGTCAGATTGCGGCGAAAGAAATCGCCGCGGTGGCCGGCGAGAGTGTCGAGATGGCTGAACAGGCGGGGCAATTGCTGGATCAGATGGTGCCGGGTATTCAGCGCACTTCGAGCCTGGTACAGGAAATCGCGGCGGCATCGGCCGAGCAATCGGGCGGCACGACGCAACTGAGCGCGGCGATCAATCAACTCAGTCAGAGCACGCAACAGAATGCGGCGGCCTCCGAGCAATTGGCGGCTACCTCCGAGGAGATGAGTGCGCAGGCGCAGTCGCTACAGCAGTTGATGGACTTCTTTAAAGTCGCGGGAGCGCTAAAGAATTCTTTTTTGGCGGAAGTCGGCTAACTAATTAGCCGAATTGTGGCTACGGAGTGTCGGTCGGGCAGCGATTGAGGGAATAACTCCAACACGGTGCTACGCAAAAATATCGATCAAATTGCCGCTGCTACCCGCAGCTATCGTGGCCGCTGTCGTAGCCGAGCCGCCCGAAAGCTGCGCAAGTTGCTGCTGAATTGCGATAATTTGCAGTTCGATCTGGGAGCTGTCGACTGTGCTGGGATCGCTGGCGTCAGCGCTTTGCGCGGCGGCAAGTTGTTGCTCGTACTGCGTTAGTTGCGCCTCCAGCACAGCCTCTTGATCGAGAGTAGCAGGGGTGGAGGTGCTTGTGCTCGAGCTGTTCGCGCTGGATAAAGCGGCCGGGCTGAATGCGGTAGATGTTACGCTGGATACAGCAGAGATCATGATCGATCCTCCTATTTCCGAACTTAATTTTGGCTTTAATCTCTGACTGTAGTTTCTGGCCGTAGTTCTAGAGTTTAGTTCTAGGGTTTAGGTCTAGGGTTTAGTTCCTGAGTTTAATCTTAAGCTTATCGTGCCATAGTTGAGCATGGCGCGCCGTTTAAAAAATAAAACTCCTACAATTCATTTTGATCCACATGGACCGATATCGTATTACAACCCTGGGATTGTACGGCGCTGTTTATAAAAGCGCGCCGCGTATTAGGTAGTAACGCCGCTAGTCGAAAATAACTTTCACTTCATAGCTCTTGTCCGGGCGGTCTTTGCGAAGCACGGCGATACCACGCTTTTCGATCTGCGCTTTAATATTGTTGCCGGTAGCGATGGCGTCCTGTAACGCTGTCGGCAAATCGCTATGTAATTTCCCGGCCAATACGTTGGATAGATCCTTTAGGCGACGGTGGATCGCTTTCGCTTCGCTGGGATTGTTGACGTCAATGGCAAGTTGAATATGGTCGATGGACGTTGTGGTGCCGATCACTGAATAGGCGATGTTGTTTAGCGCACCATTGCTGCCGGGGTTAGTGCCGACATCGACGTGCGGGCTGATACATTGATAGCTGCCGTCGGCTTGTTGTCGGTAAGTTGTGGTGCGCAAGCCGGCAGCCGCCAAATAGTTGCAGGCGGTGGTTGGTTCGATATCTGAAGTATTCGCGTGGCAGGCCACAGCAAGCAGCCACGCGCTAATAATTAGTAGGGACGGCATTGGTGTATTACATGCGGACATTTATTTTCCTTGTTTAAGTTGCAAATTGCGCGAGTGTATAGCAGTCGAAGGTCTTGCAAAGCGGTCTATTGCGCGTTTGCGGCGTGGCGCATCTTGTATGCGATTTGTCGATTTCAACTAGCGCCGAGCGACTACATGCAGAAAACCTTAACTGATATGAGGAGCGGTTCGTGAAATATTTATGTTTGGCTTACGAGGCGGAGGAAACATTCAAGAGCATGCCCCGCCTTGAGTGGGACGCGTTGCGCGAGGAAACGCTGGCCTATGTTAAAACCTTACAGCAGAGCGGTCATCTGCTTCTTACCAACGCATTACAGAGCGCGCGCACCGCAGCAACGTTAAAAGTGCGCGGCGGCAAATTATTGGTGACCGATGGCCCCTTCGCAGAAACCAAGGAGCAGTTGGGCGGCTTCTTCTTAATCGAGGCCGCCGATTTGCAGGCGGCCGTGCAGATTGCCGCTAAATGGCCTGGCGCGCGCTTCGGCAACATCGAAGTGCGTCCGGTCGAGGAGGCTCTGCGCGAAGAGGGCCGCTATTGATCCGCCGTAGTCGCGCGTTGCCTCAATCGCGATCGGGTGCGCCGAGCGGAAATAGGCGGCGATATGGTCGCGCCTCGTCGACTGCTCGCGCAAACGAGGGCCGCGCGAGCAGGCGTCGGCGATAGGCATGCACATTTTTGTAAAGCGACGGAATAGTATGGCTCCAGTCCGCGTAAAACAGCGCCGGTGCGGCGGCGCAGTCGGCGAGGCTGAATGTAGCACCTGCTGCCCATTCGCGATCCCGCATGGCTTCGTCGAGCCAGCGATAAGCTGTATCGAGCATCGCGCGTGCTTCGATAATGCCTTGCGGATCGCGTTGCTCGGGTTTGCGAATACTGTCGAAGACGATCTTGCCCTGCGGTGTCATTACATAATTATCGAAGAAGCGATCCATGAAGCGCACGTCGAGCGCGGCGCGGGCATCACTCGGCAACAGTCGCACCGGGCCCGGATGATAGAGCGCTAAATGCTCGATGATGATGGTCGCTTCGCGCACTGTATGATCGCCATCCGTCAGCACCGGAAAACGCTTAAACGACCACAGGCTTTCCAGCTCCGCCATGATTTTTGCGTCGTCGTGTTCGAGCATTTGAAATTCGAAGGATGTGGCATTTTCGTAAAGCGCGATCAGTACTTTCTGGCAGTACTGTATGGACCGGAGACATGGGTGACAAACGTGCCAAGACATAGGTTACAGTTTTCGTCTCTGTATGACACCCAATTCTCTGTTGATTTTTCCCATGTGGTAATGACA
>Ga0265327_10000081_pt1 | contig 205988 bp, 196 predicted proteins | sample 41621metaG_FD_202089 | JGI IMG/M metagenome (GOLD analysis project Ga0265327, IMG submission 202089) | Rhizosphere microbial communities from Carex aquatilis grown in University of Washington, Seatle, WA, United States - 4-16-21 metaG | ecosystem: Host-associated > Plants > Roots >... | reverse complement strand
AGGACAGCGCGGTGGTCAACGGTGCCACTGGCAGCAGGCTCTCGTCCTTCGCGGCGACGGCGAGGATCCAGCCGTCTGGGGTGGACAAGGTGCCGGGGTCCGCCGACGGCATCGCGCCAGTATCGCCGGGAGGGGGAGGTGGTGCGTCGGCCACCGGCTGCACGGGCGCCGGATCATCACCGGGTTCGGCCAGGGCGAGGGGCGCAGTTGCGGCTAGCGCGCATACAGCAGTCAGAGTGACAAGGCTTTTCAGCATGGTGCGGTGGCGCCTCTCATTGTGTGGTGATGTCCATGACTTCTGTGAGGAAGCTGTCCCGACGAATGTTCAGGGTGCCGGATTGCTAAACGGTTAATGGACGGACAACAGTTATCGCCCAATGTCTATCCATTTCGTACGTCGGTACACACCATTCCAACCGCGATGATTTGAAACGCGAAAAGCCTTCTGCCTCGGCGATTGTGACGAAAACCACTGGTGTCGTTACCGTTTCGCGGCAGCCGTTTGGGACTACCCCGTAGGGGTATCCAGCACACTTTTCAACGGTCAGTCGAATTTCGCGCCGTATAACGATTGTTCAACTTTCGTTCACACTTGTGACAATTCCGCAACTCACCATCGAATATCGGTGCCGCCCTAACGCGACGTCTTATGGAATTCCCGGTACGGTCACGGCACCAGAGAATCTGGAGAGGAATCGATGAGGTCACTACATCTGTGCCGCAAGGCGGTTGTGCCCACGCTGGTTGCGCTCGGCATGGGGCTGACGGTTGTGCCGTCGGCGTATGCGGAGCCCGATCAGCCGGATCCGTCGGAACAACCCGCGCAGCAGACCGTGGTAGCGCCCGGACCCGCCATGGCGTCCGCGCCCGCGCCCACCTCCGATACCGCCACTCCGGCGGCGATCGAGGCGTGTGCCAAATTCGCGACGGCACTTGATTACGCCGCCACCAACTACTCCGATTTTGCCGACAACCTGGCGGGTATGGAGGGCAATTACAGCGACGTGTATGTCTCGTCCAGCAATGGCACGGGACGGGCCGCGCTCCGTGAAGCCGCCTCTTTCGCCAATGAGGCGGCAAATACTCCGGAGCTGGATCCGGCGATCGCCGATCCGATGCGTTCGTGGGCGACAAACGCCAACAAGCTCATGATCCTCATGGGCGTCCGGGCGCCGGTCGACGGTGTCAACGGGAAGGCCAACGACCTGAATACCGACGCTCATAACGTTCAGATGGCCTGCGCGCTGGCGGGGACGCACGCTTAGCGCTGCGCGGCCGTCCTAGTCTGGTTCCATGTTCACTGGAATCGTTGAAGAGCTTGGCGAGGTCCTGGGCAGGGAGGATCTCGGCGACTCTGCCCGCCTCACTGTGCTCGGTCCGCTGGTTGTCGAGGACGCGAAACATGGCGACTCGATAGCCGTCAACGGCGTCTGCCTGACGGTGGTCGAGGTGCGCCCCGGAGGGGTCTTCACCACCGATGTCATGGGGGAAACGCTGTCGCGCTCGAGTCTGGACAAGATCGGGACCGGCACGAAGGTCAATCTTGAGCGCGCGGCCGCGGTCAACAGCCGACTCGGTGGGCACATCGTGCAGGGGCATGTCGACGGCACCGGGAACGTGCTCCTCCGCACTCCGTCGGAGAACTGGGAAGTGGTGCGCGTCTCACTGCCCGCGCAGGTGGCCAGGTACGTCGTCGAAAAGGGCTCGATCACCGTGGACGGGGTGTCTCTGACGGTGTCGGCGCTGGGGCCGGATTGGTTCGAGGTGTCGCTGATTCCGACCACATTGGGGTTGACGACGCTCGGATCTGCCGAGGTCGGGACGCCGGTGAACCTCGAAGTGGATGTCATTGCCAAGTACGTGGAACGCCTGCTCGAGCACCGCTCTTAGCTTCCCGGTTCCGCTGAGTGAACAGCGCTCGAATCGTTCGATTTGCGGTGGTTCATAATTAACATGCCCCACACGCCCCTAACGAGAGTGGTCCCCATGACCAGGTTGGACAGCATCGAACGCGCTGTCGCCGATATCGCCGCCGGTAAGGCCATCGTCGTCGTCGACGATGAGGATCGGGAGAACGAAGGCGATCTGATTTTCGCCGCCGAGAAAGCCACCCCAGAGTTGGTGGCCTTCATGGTGCGGTACACCTCGGGGTACCTGTGCGTACCGCTGGCGGGGGAGGATTGCGATCGCCTCGGCCTGCTGCCCCAATACGCGGTGAATCAGGACAAGCACGGCACCGCCTACACCGTCACCGTTGACGCGAAAAACGGTATTGGAACCGGGATTTCGGCTTCCGACCGCGCAGCCACCATGCGACTGCTGGCGGATGCCGCAAGTGCCCCCGATGACTTCACGAAACCCGGGCACGTGGTTCCGTTGCGCGCCAAGGAAGGTGGGGTGCTGCGTCGCCCCGGCCACACCGAGGCATCGGTTGACCTCGCCAAGCTCGCGGGACTACGTCCGGCCGCGGTGATTTGCGAGATCGTCAGCCAAAAGGACGAGGGCGCGATGGCCCAGACCGAAGAGCTACGGGTCTTTGCCGACGAACACAACCTGGCGCTGGTGTCGATCGCCGATTTGATCGAGTGGCGGCGCAAGCACGAGAAGCATGTGGAGCGGATCGCCGAGGCGCGCATCCCCACCCAACACGGTGAGTTCCGGGCAGTGGGATACACCAGCATCTATGACGACGTGGAACACGTGGCCTTGGTGCTCGGAGATATCTCGGGCCCCGAGGGCGACGGAAACGACGTGCTGGTGCGCGTGCACTCCGAGTGTTTGACCGGTGACGTATTCGGTTCGCGCCGTTGCGATTGCGGTCCGCAGTTGGATGCCGCGATGGAGATGGTGGCCAAGGAAGGCCGCGGCATAGTGCTGTACATGCGCGGCCACGAGGGCCGCGGCATCGGTCTCATGCACAAGTTGCAGGCTTACCAGTTGCAGGATGCCGGCGAGGACACCGTGGACGCCAATCTGAAGCTCGGCCTGCCTGCCGACGCACGCGATTACGGTTTGGGTGCACAGATTCTGGTCGACCTGGGCGTGAAGTCGATGCGGCTGTTGACGAACAACCCCGCCAAGCGTGTGGGGCTGGACGGCTATGGATTGCACATCATCGAGCGGGTACCGCTGCCCGTGCGGGCGAACTCGGAGAACATTCGCTATCTCCGCACCAAGCGGGACCGGATGGGGCATGACCTCGCCGATCTTGACGATCACCCCGAGGCTGATGGCGCGTGAGCGGCGAGGGAATCCCGTCACTGAAGGTCGGTGACGCGTCCGGTATCAGTCTGGCGATCGTGGCCAGCACGTGGCATGAGCAGATCTGCACCGCGCTGCTTGAGGGCGCACAGCGGGTGGCCACCGAGGCGGGTATCGACCGTCCGACCGTGGTGCGGGTGCTGGGCGCCATCGAGATTCCGGTGGTCGCGCAGGCGTTGGCGCGCACGCACGACGCGGTCGTCGCACTCGGAGTTGTGATCCAAGGCGGGACACCGCATTTCGGCTACGTCTGCGACGCGGTGACCACGGGTCTGACGCGAGTCTCCTTGGATACCAGTACGCCGGTCGCCAACGGTGTGCTCACCGTGAACAACGAACAGCAGGCGATCGATCGTGCCGGACTGCCGGGCTCTGCCGAGGACAAGGGCGCCCAGGCGGCGGCCGCCGCCCTGGACACCGCGCTGACCCTGCGCCGGCTCCGTCAGCCGTGGGCGTGAGGCGTGGCCGACGCTGACTGGGACATCGTCCTCAAACCGCACTTGTCGCCGTATTTCGTGTACGGGGCCGCCTTCATCATTACGGCGGCGCATATCGCCGTAGGTGTGTTGTTGAAGATCTCGCCCAGCGGCGTCATCTTCAAGACCTCGGACCAGGTTGGCATCGCCCTGGTGGGCATCGTCATCGCCTGTGTGGTTCTGATGTTCGCGCGTCCGCGTGTGCGCGCTGGGGCGTCCGGCATCGAGGTGCGCAATGTGTTGGGGCCCAAGCTCATTCCGTGGCCCGAGGTGGTCGGGGTGTCGTTTCCGCCGGGTGCGCAGTGGGCGCGCCTGGATTTGGAGGACTTCGAGTACGAGCCGATGATGGCCATCCAGGCGATCGACAAGCAACGCGCTGTCGACGCGATGGATGCGCTCCGGGAAGTACTGGGCAAGTACCGCGGCTAGCTTCGCGGCCACCTGTGCGGAGGTTCTCCTATCCGCGGCCGATCAGTTATCTCGTGCAGTTTCCCCTCCCGGCGCCGAGGGCCAAGTATCGTGTGAATACCGGCCGTGCCTGCAAGAATGACAACGGCAGAGAGCTTGGAGATCGTGGCGACTACGAGAACAACAGGGCGTCGTGGGTTTGCCCGCGCGTCGCTGACGTCCGTACGTGACGCGCACGACCTCTTCGTGGCGGGCCGGGTAGATGGTTCGTACCTCGAGTCGATACCCCTGCCGCGTCTGGTGACCGAGAGCTGGCAGCGCAGCCTCGCGACCGGGGTCGACCCCGATCGCGGGCCTGGTGAAGCGGCTGCTGCGACGCACCTGACCGAATTGCGCAGCAGTCACCCGCTCGCCGGGGCCCTGCCCGTCATCCGTCGCCTGCTCGTGGATCACGCCACCGATTCGGGTGTGCTCGTCGGGGTCACTGCTGCCGACGGCGCGCTGCTCTGGGTGGAGGGTGATTCCGGGGCGGGCCGTAAGGCCGCGGCGATGAACTTTGTACCCGGTGCCGACTGGAGTGAACGAGCGGTGGGCACCAATGCCCCGGGTACCGCCCTGGCGCTGGATCGCGAGGTACAGATCAGCGGTAGTGAACACTTCTGCAGGCTTGTCCGGCCGTGGTCGTGCACCGCAGTCCCGATACATGATCCGCTGACCGGGACGCCGCTGGGCAGTCTCGATCTGACGGGCGGCGTGGAAGTGGCTTCGGCCCAAACCTTGGCCCTGGTGCGCGCCACCGCGGTTGCCGTCGAGCATTTCATCGCCCTGGAGTACCCCCGAAGCAGCCGACCAGAGGCCGAGACCGGCCCCCGGCTGACCGTGCTCGGCGCCAACCGTCCGGTTCTGCATATCGCCGACGGTGGGCACGCACATCGTCTATCCGGACGTCATGCCGAGATCTTGGCGCTGTTACTCCGGCATCCCGAGGGGCTGAGTGCAGACCATCTCGCGATGCTGCTCGACGAGAACGATCTCGACGTGGTGACCATCCGCGCGGAAATGTCGCGACTGCGCCGCATCGTGGGCGATGAGTTGATCGGGTCCCGGCCATATCGGCTGCTCAAGCACGTGCGAAGCGATATGGGCGATGTCTTCTCGGCGCTCCGGGCCGGTGATATCGCCACAGCCATGGATCACTACGCGGGGCAGCTGTTGCCTCGTTCGGCCGCCCCGGCGGTGGGGCGGCTACGCCTGGAACTGAGTTCGAGCCTTCGCGGCGCCGTCCTGGTCAGCGGTGATCTGCATCTGCTGCGCCGGTGGCTCGACCTGCCCGAGGCGCGTGATGATCGCGAGGGATGGCAGGGGTTATACGACCATCCCGGCGTAGGCGCGATCATGCAGTCGGAAGCCCGCGGTCACCTCATCGCCCTGGATTCCGATCTGGCCTGAGTGCGGGCCCGAGCCGGGCCTAGAAAGTTGCAACCGTGCTGCAACGGGCCGAAACCTACCTTCAGTGATCACCGACACATCTGTCGCTTGAAGGTAGGAGACCTCCGTGACTGTTTATGCCCGCCCGGGTGCGCAGGGATCGCTGATGACTTTCGCATCCCGCTACGAGAATTTCATTGGCGGGCAATGGGTTCCCCCGGCCGAGGGGCGGTACTTTGAGAACCGCACCCCCGTGACAGGGGAGGTGTTCTGCGAGATACCGCGCTCGGGTGAAGTCGATGTGGAGAAGGCACTCGATGCCGCGCATGCCGCCGCGCCAGGCTGGGCCAAGACCTCACCGGCCGACAGGGCGCTCATCCTCAACCGGATCGCCGACCGAATGGAATCCAACCTGGAGTCCATCGCCGTGGCCGAGTCGTGGGACAACGGCAAGCCCATCCGCGAAACCCTGAACGCCGATATCCCCCTGGCCGTCGATCACTTCCGGTACTTCGCCGGTGTACTTCGGGCACAGGAGGGTTCACTATCGGAAATCGACGAGGACACCGTCGCCTACCATTTCCACGAGCCCCTCGGCGTCGTCGGACAGATCATCCCGTGGAACTTTCCGCTGTTGATGGCGAGCTGGAAATTGGCCCCCGCCATTGCCGCGGGCAACACGGTGGTGCTCAAGCCCGCCGAACAAACCCCGGCGTCGATTCTCTACTTGTTCTCGCTCATCGGCGATCTGCTACCGCCGGGTGTGGTGAACATCGTCAACGGATTCGGCGTGGAAGCGGGCAAGCCGCTGGCCTCCAGCAGCCGGATCGCCAAGATCGCGTTCACCGGCGAGACCAGCACGGGCCGCTTGATCATGCAGTACGCCAGCCAGAACCTGATCCCGGTCACCCTGGAGCTCGGTGGCAAGAGCCCCAACCTGTTCTTCTCCGACGTGATGTCTGCCAGTGACGATTTCCAGGACAAAGCCCTGGAGGGGTTCACGATGTTCGCGTTCAATCAGGGCGAGGTCTGCACCTGTCCCTCGCGCAGCGTGATCCAGGCCGATATCTTCGACGACTTCTTGGGGCTGGCCGCCATCCGCACCAAGGCCATCCGTCAGGGCAATCCGCTGGACACCGAGACCATGATGGGTGCGCAGGCGTCTCATGAGCAGCTCGAGAAGATCCTGTCCTACATCGATATCGGTAAAGCCGAAGGGGCGCGGCTGGTTACCGGCGGTGAGCGCGCGGATCTGGGAGGCGACCTGGCGGGCGGGTACTACGTCACGCCGACGGTCTTCGCCGGGAACAACTCGATGCGAATCTTCCAGGAGGAGATTTTCGGGCCGGTGTTGGCCGTGACCTCGTTCGCGGATTACGACGACGCCATCTCCATCGCCAACGACACCCCGTATGGGTTGGGGGCGGGCGTATGGAGCCGCAACGGCAACATCGCCTACCGCGCCGGCCGGGATATCAAGGCGGGCCGCGTGTGGACCAACTGCTATCACCAGTACCCCGCGCACGCTGCCTTCGGTGGATACAAGCGGTCCGGCATCGGCCGCGAGAACCACAAGATGATGCTCGACCACTACCAGCAGACCAAGAATCTGCTGGTGTCCTACAGCTCCAAGGCCCAGGGATTCTTCTGATGATCGCCATGCGCGATGTAGCCCGAAAGTGAAGTCATCCCACTGAATTGATCTGCAGAGAGCAAGGAAACAATATGGCGACCACCAGGAACGGCCTCGTCGAGGAGCATCTCGAGAGCGCGGACTATCTACGCAAGCGCCAACTCAAATCGGGCAGCGCGGGCTGGCTGCTGCTCGCCGGCCTCGGCGTGAGTTATGTGGTGTCCGGCGACTATTCGGGCTGGAACTTCGGTCTTGGCCAGGGCGGGTTCGGCGGGCTGGCCATCGCCACCGTGGTGATCGCCGGCATGTACCTGGCACTGGTGCTGGGCATGGCGGAGCTCTCGTCGGCGCTACCGACTGCCGGCGGCGGCTACACCTTCGCGCGGCGTGCGCTGGGGCCGTGGGGTGGATTCGCCACGGGTACAGCCATTCTCATCGAGTACTCGATCGCCCCGGCCGCCATAGCCACCTTCATCGGCGCCTACGTGCAGTCTCTGGGGCTGTTCGGCATCACCAACGGATGGTGGGTCTACCTGGCGGCCTACGCCCTTTTCATCGGGATCCATTTGTCGGGTGTCGGAGAGGCGCTGAAGGTGATGTTCGCCATCACGGCCATTGCCTTGCTCGGCCTGCTGATCTTCGCGGTCGCCGCCGCCGCTCATTTCGATATCCACAACCTGACCAACATCGCGGTGGACGAAAGTGCGGCCGGGGCTTCCAGCATCCTGCCGCACGGATACCTGGGTATCTGGGCCGCCATTCCGTTCGCCATCTGGTTCTTCCTCGCGGTGGAGGGTGTTCCGCTGGCCGCCGAGGAGACGGCGAACCCGGAACGCAATGTGCCGCGCGGCATTATCGCGGCCATCGCGGTGCTATTGGTTACCTGTGCGACGGCGCTGGTGCTCACCACCGGAGCAGGTGGTGCGGAGCAGATGTCGGATTCGGGCAATCCGCTGGTTGAGGCGCTCGGTCACGGTACCGCCGCCAAGCTGGTCAACTACATCGGGCTGGCCGGGCTCATCGCGAGCTTCTTCTCGATCATCTACGCGTACTCACGGCAGCTGTTCGCACTCTCCCGCGCGGGTTATCTCCCGACGGTTCTGTCGGTCACCAACTCGCGCAAGGCGCCCACGCTGGCCTTGATCGTCCCCGGCATCGTCGGATTCGCGCTGTCCTTGACCGGACACGGTGACCTGCTGCTGAACATGGCGGTCTTCGGTGCCGCCCTCAGCTATGTGCTGATGATGGTCAGCCATATCGCGTTGCGGGTGCGTGAGCCGAATATGCCGCGGCCCTATCGCACGCCGGGTGGAATCGCGACCACCAGCTTCGCCCTCGTGGTCGCGGTGTTGGCCGTCATCGCAACATTCCTGGTCAATCCGGTCGCGGCGGGACTGTGCCTGGCAGTGTTCGCGGCGTTCATGCTGTACTTCGCCCTGTACAGCCGCCATCGGCTGGTGGCGAACTCGCCGGACGAGGAATTCGCGATGCTGGCGGAGGCGGAAAGCGAGCTCACGTGAAATATCGGCAGCAGGTCGCCGGGGCGAACTACGCCTTCGACGGGCTTGTGGATGTCATGGCCAAGGCGACGCCGCTGCGGTCGGGTGATGAGCTGGCCGGATGTGCGGCGGGCTCGGATGCCGAACGGGCCGCCGCGGCCTGGGTTCTCGCGGACCTGCCGCTCGACACCTTCCTCAACGAGGCGGTGGTGCCCTACGAAAGCGATGAGGTCACCAGGCTGATCATCGATAGCCACGACCGCCGGGCCTACGGTGCCATCTCGCACCTGACGGTCGGTGGTTTTCGGGATTGGTTGTTGGACAACGCATCCCGAGATGATGGCGCCGAGCGGATTGCCGCCGTCTCCGCGGGAATCACCCCGGAGATGGCGGCGGCGGTCAGCAAGATCATGCGCAATCAGGATCTGGTCGCGGTGGGCGCCGCCATGCAGGTGAGTGCGGCCTTCCGCACCACCGTCGGCGGCAAGGGCACACTGGCCACCCGACTGCAACCGAACCACCCCACTGACGATCCGCGCGGAGTCGCCGCCGCGGTGCTGGACGGGCTACTTCTGGGCTGTGGTGACGCCGTCATCGGCATCAACCCGGCGACCGATTCACCGGAGGCCACATCGGATTTGCTTCATCTGCTCGACTCCATCAGATCGCGTTACGACATCCCGACCCAGTCATGCGTTCTCTCGCACATCACGACGACCATCGGACTCATCGAGCGGGGAGCGCCGGTGGATCTGACGTTCCAATCGATTGCCGGCACCGAGGGCGCCAATTCTGCTTTCGGAGTGAATATTGCGCTGCTGCACGAGGGGCGCGATGCCACCAGGGCCCTACACCGGGGGACCGTCGGGGACAACGTCATGTACCTCGAAACCGGTCAGGGATCGGCCTTGAGTTCAGGTGCTCACCTGGGTACCGGCGGTAAACCCGTCGACCAGCAGACCCTGGAGACGCGCGCTTACGCGGTGGCCCGTGACCTCGAGCCGTTCCTGGTCAACACCGTCGTCGGATTCATTGGGCCCGAATACCTCTATGACGGCAAACAGATCGTTCGCGCCGGATTGGAAGACCATTTCTGCGGCAAGCTGCTGGGCATGCCGATGGGTGTCGACGTCTGCTACACCAATCATGCCGAAGCCGATCAGAACGATATGGACACGCTGCTGATCCTGCTCGCCGCCGCGGGCGTGGCGTTCGTCATCACCGTTCCCGGTGCCGACGACGTCATGCTGGGCTATCAGAGTCTGTCGTTTCACGATGTCCTGCAGGCGCGCCGGACGCTGGGCCTGCGCCCGGCACCAGAGTTCGAGCAGTGGCTGCATACCATCGGAATGGTCGACGATGACGGTCGCCTGACACCCTTCGACGTGACCAGCTCACCGTTGCGCGCACTGACCATGTCGGGCGCTTGATGACAACCGGTGATGTTGACCGCCAGAGGTTTTGGACAGAGCTGAGACTGAACACCCAGGCCCGGATCGGTTTGGACAGGGCGGGCAACGCGCTGCACACTCGCGACGTGCTGGACTTGGCTGCCGCCCACGCGACCGCTCGAGACGCTGTGCACGTGCCGCTGGATGCCGAGCGCCTCGCCGCCGAGGTCACCGGTATCGGCGTGGGGACGCCCGCCGTGGTCACCAGCCAAGTGAGTTCTCGGGCAGAGTATCTGCGTAGACCCGACCTCGGCCGGTTGCCCGCCGATTTGTCCGCGGTGCCGCCTCAGGCTGCTGATATCGGAATCGTACTGGCGGACGGTCTTTCGCCCACCGCCCTCATGCGCCACGGGGTTCCGCTGGTGCGCGAGCTCGTGCTGCGGCTTGGCGACTCGTACACGCTGGCCGCACCGGTGATCGCCACCCAGGCCCGGGTCGCGCTGGGCGATCACATCGCCGCGCAAGGGCGGTACCGCACGCTGATCGTCGTCATCGGGGAGCGGCCCGGGCTCAGCGTTGTCGACAGCCTCGGCATTTATCTCACGCATCTGCCCCGGCCCGGTTGTACCGACGCGGACCGCAATTGCATCTCCAACATCCACCCACCCGACGGGCTCAGCTATCGGGAAGCGGCGCACATCGCGGCCAGCCTGGTCAGTGGCGCGCGCCAGCTGGGGCGTTCCGGGGTGGCGCTCAAGGACACCTCGCGCGCCCCGGCCATCGACGACGCCGGGCAGGGCGCGCTGGGCTGATCGGACTGTTAGCCGTTGTCGCCCATGACGAGGCCCTCGCGGCGAGGGTCCGCACCGCCAATCCAGCCGGCTCCCCGCCGCACCAGTGCGGACAGGCCGCTGGATTGATCGGCGACGTCAACGGTATGCCCACGTGCGCGCAGACCTTGGACCAGTGAATCGTTGGCGCCACCATCAGCGGCATCGATATTGGGGTGCTCGCCGCCGACGTTCGTCTTGGGGGAGTTGTTGGCGCCGAAATCCACCATCGACACCGCCTGCTGTGGATCGAGTCCCCAGTCAAGAATGCCGACAAGGGTTTTCACGACGAACTGGATGATGACCGCGCCGCCCGGCGACCCGAGTGCCAACAACAGCGCGCCCCGCTTGCCGGACTCCGTGCGTTCGAAAACCAGGGTAGGCGCCATCGAACTGCGCGGCCGCTTTCCTGGTTGCAGTCGGTTGGCAACCGGAAGCCCGTCCTTGCCCACGGGCTCGACCGAGAAGTCGGTGAGCTGGTTGTTGAGGAAGAACCCGTCGACCATATGGAACGAGCCGAACGCGGATTCCACTGTCGTGGTGAGCGATGCGGCGTTGCCCTGGGCATCGACGACGGTCACCTGGCTGGTGCCGTGTTCGGGGGTGGATACCGCGGCCGATGCCGGTACATCGAATTCACCGGGCTTGGCCACACCCATCGTCTTCTCGCCGGAGATCAGTTTCGCCCGTCCGGCCAGGTATGCCGGGTTGAGTAGCGTGGTCGGTGAATTACCGGGTAGCGCAACAAAATCGGTGTCCGCAACGTACTTGTCGCGGTCGGCATAGGCCAGGCGTTCGGCCTCGGCTATGTAGTGCACCCCGTCAACTGTCGGCTTGCCGCCGTCGAGGTCGATACCGGTGGGCCGAAAGGACGCCATCGGGAAGTTCTGCAGGATCCCCAATGTCGCGGCTACCGCGATACCGCCCGAAGAGGGCGCCGGCATTCCACAGATTTCGTGGTCGCGGTACGTGGTGCACAGCGCTTGCCGTTTCTTGGTGGTGTATCCGGACAAGTCGGCGGTGGTCATCATGCTCGGGGTGCGCCCCGACGAAGTGTCTGCCGCCGCGGCGACGATGCCCTCGGCGATGGCGCCTTTGTAGAAGGCGTCGGGGCCATTGGTAGCAACGGCACCAAGGGTTTTCGCGTATGCGGGGTTGGTGATTCTTGTTCCCGCGGACTTGGCCGATCCATCGGTGTTGAGGAAGTTCGAGTCGGCTTCGGGGTCGAAGGCAAGGCTGGCGGCGGAATCTGTGATCGCGGCGGCGAGCCGGGGACTGATCTCGAAACCATCATCGGCCAACTGGACTGCCGGAGTGAACAAGTCGCGCCACGGTGTGGTGCCGTGCTCGGCGTGCACGTCGTGGAGCATCCGAAGGATTCCGGGTACCCCGATCGAACGTCCCGATGAGCGCACATCGGGCTTGGGCGTGGTCCGGTTGGCGTCGTCAACCCACCGCAGATAATTCTCGGTCGCGGCGGCAGGTGCGACCTCCCGACCGTCGTAGGTCTGCACGACTCCGGTGCCGGCGTCGTAGTAAACGAGGAAACCGCCGCCCCCGATACCCGAGGACTGCGGTTCGACCAGTCCAAGCACTGCTTGCGCGGCGATAACAGCATCGGCGGCCGACCCTCCATCGCGCAGCACCTTGCATGCGGCCTGCGTGGCCAGCGGGTTGGCGGTGGCGACCGCATAACTCGCGGTACGTACCGCGGACATGCCCGTCCGATAGCCCGTCGCAACTTCGGGGTTGGTGGAGATGTCGCGCTCGGTAGTGGTCTCCGCGGCAGCGGTTTTCGTCACGGGAACACCGTTGGTGACGATCCCACACGGCTCCGACACGCTGCCCCGCCTGTTCGTCGTGGTGGCGGCGCAACCTGCAGATGCCAGGAGTGCGATCGAGACGACGGCTAGCGATCTAGTCAGGGCCCTCACAGTGTGATCACGTTAGGCCATGGCCAGATGAGTAGTCGAAATTCCATGATAGGTTCCGCGCGTGTTCGCAGGCGCGCGTCGTAAAGCCGGTATCTCCGGAGGGCAGCGATCGGCAGCTATGGCCGCGGCGCTGGTTACCGTTCTTGCCGCCGCAGGGTGCGGTTCGGCGGCACCGCCGCCTGTCCCAACCACGCGCCCCGGTGACGCGGGCGAGGTCGGCGGTGCCGCGGTCCCGATGACGCTGCGGGTATCGGTCGACCAGCCGATGCGAGCCGTGTTCAGTGAGCTGGCCAAACGATTCCAGATCGACCACCCGGGCACCCAGATACGGCTCACGTTCAAACGCTCGCAAGAACTTGTCGACGCGCTCGACCAGGGCCCCGCCCCGGATGTGCTTGTGGTGGAAGACCCCGACATGAACAGGGCGGTGCACGCGGGTCAGGTGAGTGATCCGGCAGCGTTCGCCTCCAACAGACTGGTGCTGGTCACGCCGCCGGGAAATCCGAATCACGTGGCCACGTTCAACGACGTGGCCCGGCCCGGGACGCGGCTTGCCGTGTGTGCGCCGGAACTTGCCTGTGGCGCGGCCACGGCACGCGTTGCTTCGTCGCTTGCGGTTCAGCTCGCTGCGGCGCTGACAGCGGATACCGCGAGTGCGGTGGTGGATGCGGTAGCTGCGGGGCAGGCCGACGTGGGGCTCACCTACTCGTCGTACGCCAAGGGTGCCGACACCCGTGTGACGACACTGAGTTTTCCCGGTGACGCGGTGTCGGTGGAGCGGTACTCGATTGCCGTCACCACCAAGTCGGAGAATCAAAACCGGGCCAAGCAGCTTGTCGACTCAGTGCGCAGCGGCGATGGCCATCGGTTCATGGCGAACTTCGGTTTCGGCTCGCCGTGACCGGCGCTTCCCTGACGGTCGCAGGCTACGGCGTGATGTCCACGGGGTGGTAGGAGAAACCGATCTCAACCGGCGTGTTGACGAGTTCGGGGCTGCGCGCAGAAAGCTTCACCCCGGCATCGGAATCGATCTTGACGGTCAAGGGGATGTCAGTCCCACGGTCGGTGGTGACCTTGGGCGAGGCGAACATCCCCACCAGCATTGACGGGTTTTCCCCCGCACCATCGGATTCGATCAGCAAGGTGGTGCCGTAGCGGACCCAGTGGGTGCTGGCGGGCAACCCGAGACGCAGGTTGTATTCGAAGGAGTCGGTCGGGTTCTTCTTCACGATGGTGAAATACTCGCCGCCGTCGATCAGGGGTGTGATCGTGTAATCGGTGTCCGCCGACCGATACGTCGCCTCTCCGTCGGGTCCCCATTGTGCGGGCGACAGCGGAACGTCGTCGGGCAATTGGATCGTCAGCAGCTCGCCGGGCTTTCCGGTTCTCACGCGGATGCCTTCCTGCGGAAAGAGCGGGAGTATCGCTGTCCGGGAGGCGGTTTCGGATGTCGGTGCCGGCGTGGGGATTTCCGGGTCGGCCGAACCGATCGCGGGGGACGCGACAATCCCGCCCAACGTGATCAGGGCAACTGCCAGTGAGCCAACGCTGAGTTTCATCCAACTTGTCCTTATCTGTCAGCACGCCAGCGTGACGTGAGCGACCTTGGTGGACACGGGAACCGATGTCGGTCGATTGCGCATATCGCGCGCGCCGGCCACATTGGATACGGGCGACTGCTGATTGACGGACTGGACGACGCAGTTGTCCTGATGTCCCGAGCCGATCCTCGTCACCGTCACGCGGTAGCCGCTGGCCTGCAGGCTCTTGATGACGGCGTCGGCATCATTGGCCGGAACGGCCAGCGCGTGAATCGCCGTGACGAGAGACAGGCCCGCGACCGCGGCGAGCAGTACAGGTATGGACCCCGCGGGGAATCTACGCACCGTTGCTACTCCTTCGCCCCTGCGTTGAGGTACCCCCCGAGGGTAGCAGTGGATCGCGGAAATAGTGGGCCGTCTGGCGAGTCGGGTTTCCGATCCGTCGATGGGTTTGGGCGTCGGACCACCGGGCTAGCCTGGATACGTGCCCGATCCCTCGACCTATCGACCGGCTCCCGGCTCGATACCCGTCGAGCCCGGGGTCTACCGATTCCGTGATCCGCACGGGCGTGTCATCTACGTCGGCAAGGCCAAGAGTCTTCGCAGCCGCCTCACCTCGTACTTCGCCGACGTCACCAGCCTGCATCCGCGCACCCGGCAGATGGTCACCACTGCGGGCAGTGTCGAGTGGACCGTGGTGGGCACCGAGGTCGAGGCCCTGCAGCTCGAATACAACTGGATCAAGGAATTCGATCCGCGCTTCAACGTCCGCTACCGCGATGACAAGTCGTATCCGGTGCTGGCCGTCACCCTCAACGAGGAGTATCCACGGCTGTTCGTCTATCGCGGTCCCCGCCGCAAGGGTGTGCGCTATTTCGGTCCGTACTCGCATGCGTGGGCCATCAGGGAAACGCTCGATCTACTCACCCGAGTGTTCCCGGCGCGCACCTGCTCCAATGGAGTATTCAAGCGGCACAAGCAGATTGACCGCCCCTGTTTGTTGGGCTACATCGACAAGTGTTCGGCGCCCTGTGTGGGGCGGGTCAGTGCCGAGGAGCACCGCGAGATCGTGCTGGATTTCTGCGATTTCCTATCGGGTAAGACCGATCGTCTGGCTCGCGACATGGAACGTGAAATGAACCGTGCCGCCCAGGAGCTGAACTTTGAGCGGGCTGCCCGGTTGCGCGACAACATCTCCGCGCTGCAGCGGGCGTTGGAACGGCAGACCGTGGTGTTCGGCGATGGCACCGATGCCGATGTGGTGGCCTTCGCCGACGATGAGCTGGAAGCCGCCGTCCAGGTGTTCCACGTGCGCGGAGGCCGGGTGCGAGGCCAACGCGGCTGGATTGTCGAAAAGACAGGGAATCCGGGCGATTCCGATCTCGAGGGACTGGTTGAGCAGTTCCTCACCCAGTTCTACGGGGATCAGGCCGACCTCGCTCATGCGGCAGACAAGGACGCCGATGTGGTGCCGGTGCCGCGCGAGGTCCTGGTCCCGGTCCTGCCGCGGGACGCCGACGGGATGACCTCATGGTTGACCGGGCTGCGGGGTTCGCGGGTCTCCCTGCGGGTGCCGCAGCGCGGCGATAAGAAGGCGCTGGCAGAGACGGTGGAGCGCAACGCGAAAGAGTCGCTGGCGCAGCATAAGCTCAAGCGCGCGGGAGATCTCACCACGAGATCGGCGGCATTGCAGGAGCTTCAGGACGCACTCGGTTTGGAGCAGGCGCCGCTACGCATCGAGTGCATCGACATCAGCCATGTCCAGGGCACCGACGTGGTGGCCTCGCTGGTGGTGTTCGAGGACGGGCTGTCCCGGCGATCGGACTATCGCCACTACAGCATCAAGGAGGCCGCCGGTGACGGTCGCTCCGATGACGTCGCCTCCATTGCGGAGGTCACCCGGCGCCGATTTGCCCGGCACGTGCAAGACGCACAACTCGATACCGCCGAACAGGCTCCAGAAGGTAGATCGCGTAAGTTCGCCTATCCACCAAACCTTTTCGTTGTCGACGGCGGGGCGCCACAGGTCAATGCGGCCGCCGCGGAATTGAGTGAGCTGGGAGTCACCGATGTCGCGGTGATCGGTCTGGCCAAGCGACTCGAAGAGGTGTGGGTGCCGGGGGAGCCAGACCCGGTGATCCTGCCGCGAACCAGCGAGGCGCTGTACTTGCTGCAACGGGTGCGTGACGAGGCGCACCGATTCGCCATCACGTTCCACCGCAGTAAGCGGTCCCGGCGGATGACGGCTTCGGTGCTCGACGGCATTCCGGGGCTCGGGGAGGCGCGCCGGGCCGCGCTTGTCTCGCACTTCGGCTCGGTGGCGCAGCTCAAGAAGGCCAGCGTGGAGGAGATCACCGCGGTGCCGGGCATCGGCGCGGCAACCGCCGTCGCGGTGCGCGAGGCGCTCGTCGGAACTGACAGCTCGCCGGCGACTTCCGGTGCAACCGAAGCGGCACTGCCCGTCATGGTCGAAAATGGAGTCGATGACACTCGATCCCCCTAATCTCGCCAGCGCACCCGCAAACGCCGATATCGACGTCGTGCTGGTCACGGGCCTATCGGGCGCGGGACGCGGCACCACCGCCAAGGTGCTCGAAGACCTCGGGTGGTATGTCGCCGACAACCTTCCGCCGGAACTAATCACCCGAATGGTCGATCTGGGCCTGGCGGCCGGATCACGCATCACCCAGCTCGCCGTGGTGATGGACGTTCGATCCAGGGGCTTCACCGGCAACCTGGAGTCGGTGCGGGCTGATTTGGCCACGCGCGGAATCAGCCCTCGGGTGTTGTTCCTGGAAGCATCCGACGAGAGCCTGGTCCGGCGATATGAAAACAACCGGCGCAGTCACCCGTTACAGGGCGGCCAGACCCTAGCGGAGGGCATCGCCGCAGAGCGCGCCTTGCTCTCCTCAATACGGGCCTCCGCAGACCTGGTAATAGACACCTCGTCACTGCCCGTCCCGGCGCTGCGTGCGGCGATCGAGCGCGCTTTCAGCAGCGAGTCCGTCGCCCATATCAGCGTCACGGTCGAATCTTTTGGTTTCAAGTACGGCCTGCCGATGGACGCGGATATGGTCGTCGACGTCCGTTTCCTACCGAACCCGCACTGGGTGGATGAGCTGCGACCGCACACTGGCCAGCATCCTTCAGTGAGCCAGTACGTGTTGAGCCAACCCGGCGCGGACGAGTTCTTGGACACTTACCATCGGCTGCTGAACCTCGTGATCGACGGCTACCGGCAAGAGGGAAAGCGCTACATGACCATCGCGGTGGGCTGCACCGGCGGCAAGCATCGAAGTGTCGCGATCACCGAGGCGCTGGCCGCATCGTTGGCGCCCGATGATGACTTGTCGGTGCGTGTACTGCACCGCGACCTGGGGCGCGAATGAGCTCCGGTGTCGGTCAGGACCCCCAGCTGGCCCGGCGCGAGCCGCGCATCGTCGCGCTCGGCGGCGGGCACGGTCTCTACGCGACGCTTTCGGCGGCGCGGCGGCTCACCCACGACATCACCGCCGTGGTCACGGTCTCCGACGACGGCGGTTCGTCCGGGAGAATCCGCTCCGAGCTGGGAATCGTTCCACCGGGCGATCTGCGGATGGCGTTGGCGGCGCTGGCCTCCGACAGCCCCCGTGGGCGGATGTGGGCCACGGCGATCCAACACCGGCTGGGCGGCAGTGGTGGCCTGGCGGGGCACCCCATCGGGAACTTGATTTTGGCCGGCCTCACCGACATGCTCGCCGACCCCGTCTCCGCGCTCGACGAGATGGGCCGCATGCTCGGTATCACCGGGAGGGTGCTGCCGATGTGTCCGATTCCCTTGCAGATCGAGGCCGATGTCTCCGGCCTGGAGTCCGACCCGCGGATGAGCCGGGTGATTCGCGGCCAGGTGGCATTGGCGACCACACCGGGCAAGGTACGCCGGGTGCGTCTGCATCCGGGCAATCCGCCGGCCACCCGGCAGGCGATCGACGCCATCATGGTCGCCGACCTGGTGGTTTTGGGGCCGGGATCCTGGTTCACAAGCGTGATCCCTCATGTCCTAGTGCCCGAGCTCTTCGCCGCGTTGCAACAGACACAGGCCCGCAAAGCATTGATCTTGAACCTTGCCCCGGAGCCGGGGGAGACGGCGGGCTTTTCCGCTGAGCGGCATTTGCACGTACTCTCGCAACACGCTCCCGAGTTCGGAGTGCACGACATCGTTGTCGAATCCGCGTCGGCAGATGACACCGAACGCGATCATTTGACCAGGGCAGCCGCCTTGTTCAATGCGCAGGTTCAATTCGCTGATGTGTCGCGTCCTGGTACACATTTACATGACCCTGCGAAACTGGCGGCGGTCTTGGATCGGGTACGGACGGGTAATGCGGCCGCGGCCGCGGGAACGGATGCCGAATCCACGGTGCGCCTGGCCGCGGGTGGCGGAGGCACACAGCATGGAAGCCAGAGAGGGGACGCCACGTGGCGATGACCGCCGAGGTCAAGGACGAACTGAGCCGCCTGGTGGTGACTCAGGTCAGTAGCCGTCGCGCGGAGGTTGCGTCGCTGCTGCGTTTTGCCGGCGGACTGCATATCGTCAGTGGCCGCGTCGTCGTCGAGGCGGAGGTCGACCAGGGCAGCATCGCGCGCCGCCTGCGTAAGGACATCTTCGATCTGTACGGCTACAACGCCGTGGTGCATGTGTTGTCTGCCGGTGGTATCCGCAAGACAACGCGGTATGTGGTGCGCGTCGCCAAAGACGGAGAAGCGTTGGCGAGGCAAACAGGCCTGCTCGATTTACGGGGTCGCCCGGTGCGCGGGCTGCCCGCGCAGGTGGTCGGCGGCAGCGTCGCCGACGCGGAGGCCGCGTGGCGCGGAGCGTTCCTGGCACACGGATCGTTGACGGAACCTGGCCGGTCCTCCGCCCTGGAGGTCAGCTGCCCGGGACCCGAGGCTGCGCTGGCGCTGGTGGGCGCGGCCCGACGGCTCGGCGTGAGTGCCAAGGCCCGCGAGGTGCGGGGGAGCGATCGTGTGGTGGTTCGCGATGGTGAGGCCATTGGCGACTTGCTTACCCGGATGGGCGCTCAAGACACCCGGCTGACATGGGAAGAGCGCCGCATGCGCCGAGAGGTGCGGGCAACGGCGAACCGGCTGGCCAATTTCGACGACGCGAACTTGCGCAGGTCGGCGCGTGCCGCGGTCGCGGCCGCCGCGCGTGTGGAGCGGGCGCTGGAAATCCTCGGGGACACCGTCCCCGACCATCTGGCGGCCGCGGGGAAACTGCGCGTCGAGCACCGGCAGGCATCACTTGAGGAGCTGGGTCGCCTCGCCGAGCCGGTGATGACCAAAGACGCTGTCGCCGGCAGGATCCGGCGTCTGCTGTCCATGGCCGATCGTAAGGCCAAGACCGATGGCATTCCCGACACCGAATCGGCGGTCACCCCGGAACTGCTGGAAGACGCCTAACGGCCTGTTTTTTCGGTGTCCCTCGGGCGCTGTCGTGATCTTGTACTGTGTGGCGACGAAACGGTCGCCAAACCCGGGATGAGGCAACGGTCGCGATGAGATTGATCCTGGAACTGATCCGGCCCTATCGAAGGCTGATTGCCTGGATCTTCGCCGTTCTGGTGGTGCAGATCGCAGTGGGTCTGGCGGCTCCCTGGCCACTGAAGGTTGTGCTCGACAGCGTGGTCGGGAACCACCCGTTGCCGGGTTGGTTGCACGGCCTCCTGCAGCCGATGCTCGGCGGCGAGGGACGGATGCACGTCGCCGGGCTGGCCGCGATCATGTTGATCGCCATTGCCGTGGTGGCCGCGATCGCGACGTACGCGGCCAACTATCTGACCGAGACGGTCGGACAGCGCATCGGTAACGACCTGCGGACCCGGGCATATCACCACCTGCAGCAGCTGTCCCTGAACTATTTCGACACCCACCGCGTCGGACCCATCCTGAGCACCCTCACCGACGATGTCGACACCATCCAGGACTTCGCCTCGGCCTCCACGCTCGGCATCGCGACAGACCTGCTGACCATCGCCGGAATGTTGGTCCTGATGTTGTGGCTGCAGTGGGATTTCACCCTTGTTGCACTCGCGGTCGCCCCGCTGCTGTTGTTGTTCGTGTCTCGTATCCGCAAGTCTGTCAAGGCGGCCACTCATGAAGTGCGTCAACGGGAATCGGACATTGTGGCAGTCGCCGAGGAAGGCTTGCAGTCCATCCGTGTTGTCAAGGCATTCGACAGGGAAGAACTTCAGGAGCGTCAGCTGGCCATCGTCGGTCAGCAGGCGGTGGACGCGGCGCTGAACGCGCGACGGGTGAAATCGGTGGTGTCGCCCATTGTCGCCGTCGTGGTGGCCGCCTGCACCGCGCTGGTGCTGTGGCGGGGATCCGCTCTCATCCTGGCAGGGGTGATGACCGCGGGGACATTGACGGTGTTCATCGCCTATCTGACGTCGTTCTTCAAACCCGTGCAGGACCTGGCCAAGCTCACCAATACCATCGCCATGGCGTCGGTTGGGGTCGACCGCGTCAATGCCCTCCTCAACGCGGAGAAGGCAATCGAGGAGAAGGCCGACGCGGTCGATCCGGGGCGTATCAGAGGCGCGCTCAGTTTCGAGCGCGTGGCATTCAGCTACGACAGTGCGACCCCGGTGTTGCGTGACGTGACCTTCGAGGTGGAACCCGGCCAGCTGGTCGGCGTCGTCGGACATACCGGAAGCGGAAAATCGAGTCTGGTCAGTCTGATTCCCCGTTTCTACGACCCGAGCATGGGCACTGTGCGGATCGACGGTGTCGACTTGCGCGACTACAAGCTTCATGAACTTCGCCGCCACATCGCCTACGTACTGCAGGACACGGTGCTGTTCCGCGGGACCATCCGCGACAACATTGCCTTCGGCCGGCCCGACGCAGATCACGAAGAGGTCGTCGAGATGGCCAAGCTGGCCAACGCACACGAGTTCATTTCGGAGATGGCGCAAGGCTACGACAGCCCCGTCGGGGAGCGCGGACTTACCCTCTCGGGCGGTCAGCGGCAGCGCATCGGTATTGCCCGCGCACTCATCCGTGACAGTCCGATCCTCATCCTCGACGAACCGACCGCCGCGCTCGACGCAGAGTCCGAGCGCCTGGTCATGTCCGCGCTACAACGGTTGATGCGAGACCGCACGGTGATCACGATCGCCCACCGCCTCAGCACGATTCGCGAGGCGGACAAGATCGTCGTCTTGGAGGAGGGGCGTGTCGTGGAGCAGGGCACGCATAAGGACCTGCTGACCGCGGGAGGCAGATACGCTGACCTGCATCGCATCCAATACGAGGACGAAACACCGTGACACGTTCGCTGATCATCCTGCCTGACGACTCCGCGAAGCCGGTTCTCGACGCGATCCACGCCTCCACCCGGTCGGTGCGGATCAAGATGTTCGCCTTCAGTCATCTGCCGTTGTTGGACGCGGTGGTCGCGGCCCACCGGCGCGGTGTTGATGTGAAGGTGATGCTCAATCCGGAACGCCGCGACGGCGAGACGGACAATGACGCCGCCCGGGACATGTTGCGGCAGTTCGGGATCGATGTGCGTGAGAGCAATCCCGCCTTCGATCTGACGCACGAGAAATCGATGGTCGTGGACGATGAGCATGCTTTCGTCGAATCACTGAACTGGACCGAGGAGAACTTCACCGTCACCCGCGACTACGCCGTCGTCACGCCCAGCGCCTACGAGGTCGCGGAGATCGTAGACTGCTTCGAAGCCGATTGGGCGCGTGAGGATTTCGATCCCGGCGCCGGGGCGCACCTGATTTGGTGCCCGTTCAACGGCAGGCATCGCATCGCGGATTTCATCGATAGCGCCAAGCACACCTTGTTCCTGCAGAACGAGCGTTACCAGGACCCGGTGATTATCGAGCGCCTGGTGCGGGCCGCACATCGCGGGGTGAAGGTGCATGTCATGGCGCGCGCGGCGCATCACCTGAAGTCGGGAAAGCTACTCGAGGGAGTCAGTGGGATGCGGATCCTTGACGATGTGGGCATCAAGATCCACCGCCTCAAGCACATGAAACTGCACGCGAAGATGATCCTCGCCGATCACGAGCGGGCGGTGGTGGGTTCGATCAACTTCTCCCCAGGCAGTTTCGACCATCGACGCGAACTTGCCATCGAGGTGACCGACCACCACCTGATCAAGCGGTTGAACGAGGTGGCGCACCACGACTGGAAGTTCTCCGAGCCGATGGATCTGTCGGACGCCGGGTTGATCGCCGACCTGGTGGGTAGCGATTCGCATGATGTCGACCAGCTCGCCCTGCACGACCAGGGCACCGATGCGTGAGCGGCAACTAAAACTATTGGCGAATTGTCGGAGCGCTTTCGTAGTCTGGGTTGATGGGCTCCGCCAAGCAGTTGAAAACTGAAGGGGTCCTTGGGGAAACCCCCGAGGGCTCTTCGGGCGAGGAGCCACACCATCAGACGTCTCGACTCCCGCGCGCGTTGCGTCCCATGCGGCACCGTGATTACCGACTGTTGACGCTGGGCCTGGCGGTCACGCTGCTGGGCAACGGAATGTGGACGGTCGCGCTCGTCTGGCAGGTCATCCGAATGGGATTGGGGCCGGCACAGGTGGCTGTTGTCGGGACCACATTCAGCGTGGGCCTGCTGATCAGCGTGCTGCCCGCGGGTGTGGCGGCCGATCGCCTGCCCAAGCTGTGGGTGATGCGGTGCTCGCTGGCAATGCAGACCGCGCTGATGTTCACCACCGCGACGCTCGCTCTGACCGGCGTGGCACACATCTGGCATCTGGCACTCAACTCGCTGTTGTTCGGTATCGCCGAGGGCTTCTACATCCCGGCCTACACCGCGTTGCTGCCGAGCTTGCTTCCTTCCGAGGAATTGTTGGCCGCCAACGGCATTGAAGGTGTTCTGCGGCCGGTGATGCAGCTGGCCGCCGGGCCCGCGGTCAGTGCGGCCATCGTCAGCGTGTGGTCGCCGGGTGGGGCATTTCTGCTGGAGGGAATGCTCGTCGCCGCGGGACTATGCTGTCTGCTGCTGGTTCGGCAGAAGCACGAGCCACCGGCGTCGGCGGATGTGGGCCAGCATCCGTTGCGCCGGGCCCTCGCCGATTTGGCCGAGGGGTTCCGATACATGGTGAACACCACCTGGTTCTTCGCCACACTGCTGTTCGCGATCGGCTATGTGCTGGTGGTCGTCGGCCCCATCGAGATCCTGCTGCCGTTCGTCATCCGTGATCACGGCGGTGACCCCGGCACCCATGCCACGGTGCTGGCGCTGTTCGGTCTCGCGGGGGCGGTCGGTTCGTTCATCGTGTCGTCGCTGCCGCTGGCCCGCCGATACTTGACGGTGATGATCCTGATGTGGGGAGCCGGCTCGTTACCCCTGGTGTTCATCGGATTCACCGGACATGTGTGGATGATTGCCGCCGCCATGATCATCGTGGGTGGCACCATGCAGTCGGCCAACGTCATCTGGGGCACGTTGATGCAACGCCGGGTGCCCGAGGAGATGCTGGGTCGTGCCGCCAGCATGGACTTCTTCGTGTCCCTGGTCGGTCTGCCTGCGTCCTTCGCGCTGGTGGTTCCCGTGGCACATGTCATCGGCAACACGACAGTGTTCTTCATCGCTGGAGCCGCGCCGCTGGTGTTGGCGGTCCTCGCCCACATGGTCGCGCGACTGGGCCGGGACGAAATGGCACACCCCCTGGGCTAATGTGAGTGCCGATAACGGGTACACCACATCTCACACCGACAAAGAGGGAGCGCTACGTGACTGTCCGGGTAGGCGTAAACGGGTTTGGCCGGATCGGCCGGAACTTCTTTCGGGCACTGGACGCGCAGAAGGCTCAAGGGATCAACACCGACATCGAGATCGTCGCGGTCAACGACCTGACCGATAACGCCACCCTGGCCCACCTGCTGAAGTTTGACTCCATCCTGGGTCGGCTGCCCTATGACGTAAGCCTGGAGGGTGACGACACCATCGTTGTCGGCGACCACAAGATCAAGGCCCTTGAGGTCCGCGAGGGCCCGGCCGCACTGCCCTGGGGCGACCTGGGTGTTGACGTCGTCGTCGAATCGACCGGCATCTTCACCAAGCGTGACAAGGCGCAGGGCCACCTGGACGCCGGCGCCAAGAAGGTCATCATCTCCGCGCCTGCCAGCGATGAGGACATCACCATCGTGCTGGGCGTCAACGACGACAAGTACGACGGCAGCCAGAACATCATCTCCAACGCCTCGTGCACCACGAACTGCCTCGGACCGCTGGCCAAGGTGCTCAACGACGAGTTCGGCATCGTCAAGGGCCTGATGACCACCATCCACGCCTACACCCAGGACCAGAACCTGCAGGATGGCCCGCACAGCGACCTGCGTCGCGCCCGCGCCGCGGCCCTGAACATCGTGCCTACCTCCACCGGTGCCGCCAAGGCCATCGGCCTGGTGCTGCCCGAGCTGAAGGGCAAGCTCGACGGCTACGCTCTGCGCGTGCCGATCCCCACCGGATCCGCCACCGACCTCACCGTCGAACTCGCCAAGGCAGCCAGTGCCGACGAGATCAACGCCGCTATGAAGGCCGCGGCGGAGGGCAAGCTCAAGGGCATCCTGAAGTACTACGACGCGCCGATCGTGTCCTCGGACATCGTCACCGACCCGCACAGCTCGATCTTCGACGCGGGCCTGACGAAGGTCATCGACAACCAGGCCAAGGTGGTCTCCTGGTACGACAACGAGTGGGGTTACTCGAACCGCCTGGTCGACCTGGTCGGCCTGGTCGGCAAGTCGCTCTAGCCGCATGGGCATCAAGTCGCTCAACGACCTGCTGGCAGAGGGAGTTTCGGGCAAGGGCGTGCTGGTCCGGTCGGACCTGAACGCCCCACTCGAGTACCTGGACGGCAACATCGCCCATATTTCTGACCCCGGCCGCATCGTGGCTTCGGTCCCGACCATCCGCGCACTCGCGGGTGCCGGGGCCAAGGTCATCGTGACCGCGCACCTGGGCCGCCCGGACGGCAAGCCGGATCCGAAGCTGTCCTTGGCCCCGGTCGGGGCGGCGCTCGGCGAACTCCTGGGCCAGCACGTGCAGGTGGCCGGCGATGTCGTCGGGACTGATGCGCTGGCCCGGGCCGAAGGCCTGACCGACGGTGATGTGCTGCTGCTGGAGAACATCCGCTTCGACCCGCGCGAGACCAGTAAGGACGATGCGCAGCGGCTGGCGCTTGCGCAGGAACTGGCCGAGTTGGTCAGTGGCCCAACCGGTACCGGCGGCGCGTTCGTGTCCGACGGGTTCGGGGTGGTGCACCGCAAGCAGGCGTCCGTGTACGACGTGGCGACCCTGCTGCCGCATTACGCCGGCGGCCTGGTGGCCGCCGAGGTCGAGGTGCTCAAGCGGCTGTCCGAATCCACCGAGCGTCCCTACGCAGTAGTGCTGGGCGGGTCGAAGGTCTCCGACAAGCTGGCCGTCATCGAATCGCTGGCCACCAAGGCCGACAGCCTGGTGATCGGCGGCGGTATGTGCTTCACCTTCCTGGCCGCACAAGGGCTGCCGGTGGGCAAGTCGCTGGTGCAGCCCGAACAAATCGAGACCTGCCGCGACCTTCTGGACAGGTACGCCGACGTCATCCATCTGCCGATTGACATCGTGGCTGCCGACGAGTTTGCCGCCGATTCGCCTTCGGAAACCGTTGCTGCCGATGCGATTCCGGACGGCAAGATGGGCCTGGACATCGGGCCGGAGTCGGTAAAGCGCTTCATGGCCGTGCTGTCGAACGCCAAGACCATCTTCTGGAACGGTCCCATGGGTGTGTTCGAGTTCCCGGCATTCGCCGCGGGCACTCGGGGCGTCGCCGAGGCGATCATCGCGGCCACCGAGAAGGGTGCCTTCAGCGTGGTGGGCGGCGGAGATTCGGCCGCCGCGGTGCGCGCGCTGGACCTGCCGGACGACGGCTTCTCCCATATCTCCACCGGTGGCGGCGCATCCTTGGAATACCTTGAGGGCAAAGCGCTTCCGGGTATCGAAGTACTCGAAAGCTAGAGGAGCTCCGCATGAGCCGCAAGCCACTGATCGCTGGCAACTGGAAGATGAACCTCAACCATTTTGAGGCCATCGCCCTGGTCCAGAAAATCGCGTTTTCCTTGCCGGATAAGTACTTCGACAAGGTGGACGTGACGGTCATTCCGCCGTTCACCGACATTCGGAGCGTGCAGACCCTGGTCGACGGCGACAAGTTGCGTCTTACCTACGGCGCGCAGGACTTGTCGGTGCACGATTCGGGCGCCTACACCGGTGAGATCAGCGGTACGTTCCTGGCCAAGCTGGGTGTCACCTATGTCGTCGTCGGGCATTCCGAGCGTCGGCAGTACCACGCCGAGGACGATGCGCTGGTTGCCGCGAAGGCGGCCGCGGCGCTCAAGCACGGTCTGACACCGATCGTGTGCATCGGCGAAGCCCTCGATATCCGCGAAGCCGGGGACCACGTCCAACACAACGTGGACTCACTGCGCGGGTCGTTGGCGGGGCTGAGTGCGGACCAAGTCGCGCAGGTTGTGATTGCCTACGAGCCGGTTTGGGCCATCGGTACCGGCCGGGTCGCCAGCGCCGCCGACGCCCAGGAAGTGTGCGCGGCGATCCGGGCGGAGCTGGCACAGATCGCCAATGCCGATGTGGCGGCGTCCGTGCGAGTGCTGTACGGCGGCTCGGCCAATGCCAAGAACGTCGGCGAGATCGTCTCGCAGGATGATGTCGACGGCGCGCTGGTCGGCGGTGCCTCGCTGGACGGTGAGCAGTTCGCCCAGATGTCGGCGATCGCCGCGGGCGGGCCGCTGCTGTAGCTCAGTGGTGCGGCAGATTTCGTAGGTGCGCGCTGCGCGCCAGCACCCCGTCGAGGGTGGTGAGGAAGGCAGGCAGATTCGCCATGATGTCGGCGGTGTCTGTTGAGCGCCCCTCGTCGCCGGAAGTAATGTCGTACCAATCGATTCCGGGTGAACCGTGGGCGTCGCTGTCGAGCGTTTCCATTGCCTTGAGCCATGGGCCGAGCTGCCCGAGGCGGAACCATCGATTGAGTTGCGCGTCGGCATACATCGCCTCGGGGATACGCGGGCGGGCCCGGAGCTGTCTCGACGGTTGGAACTCCAGGCTCAGTGCTTTTCCGGAATGTTTGTGGGGTCTTGGCGCGGGGGGACGATCACCGAGGACGAGTACCAGCGGGCCGCGCCGATCAAGTATCGAGGTGAACGTCCGGGGGAACCACGCGACCACGGCACCTTTCAGCATGGTTCTGATTGGTGGTGGCACGTGCGATGAAGAACCGCAATTGGGAGTGCAAAACCTGGATGTCGCCGAGAGACTAGGTGAGTTGACCCGGTGCCGTGATATCCCTGCGCGGTCGACCGGTAGGGAGCCGGTAGGCTGACCCCCATGGAATTGGCGTTGCAGATCGTCCTGGTGATCACGAGCTTGCTGGTGGTCCTGCTGGTGCTGTTGCACCGCGCGAAGGGTGGCGGTCTGTCCACGCTGTTCGGCGGCGGTGTTCAGTCCAGCCTCTCCGGTTCGACCGTGGTGGAGAAGAACCTGGATCGGCTCACTTACTTCGTGACCGCCATTTGGGTGATCTCGATCATCGGTGTCGGGCTGCAGATCAAGCTCGGCGGATAGCGCCAGAACGTTTCACAACAGCGGACTACTGCACAGGTAGTCCGCTGTTTTGTCTCTGTGGCGGCTGTTCTCGCAGGTAATTGATGTTTCATCCATTTGCCAAGAAATTTCTTCAAAATTCATGGAACCGATTCACGTCCTCGACCCATCAATCTCTATGTATGGCACAGAAGTCGACAGATGCCATCAGCGATTGGTGGACCGGGGACGCGGAGGGGACGTTCCCGTTTCACCGATCGTGTCCCCGGAAAGGAGCCCCTCGTCATGTCGGAATGCCGTGGTGACCCCCGCCAATGGATTCGTGAGTATCAGGATCGCCTGGAGGTTCTTGGGCAACGTGCCCAGTATGTGCAGCAGACCGTGGGGTTGGTCCGCGGCCATGCGAAGGATGACGTGGGGGTAGCGGTGACCGTCGGGTCGGGGGGCCGCATCGAGGCACTGGACCTGGATGAATCGACGCTGTCGATGGATGCGAGGGATCTGTCGGCCATCATCACCAGGACGATTGCCGCGGCGCAGGTCAATGCCGCCAGCCAGATACACAGCACACTGCATGACCTCACCGGCGACGGGCCGGCGATGGACTACGTCAAGGGCTACCTGGACGGGGGGCACCTTGGGGAGGGTGAGCATCTGGGAACGACCTCATGAGCGATGAGACGAGTGGAACTCTCCGGTTTGACCGCGATGTGGTGTTGCGTGAGGCGGCGAATCTGGAAAGCGCCGGAGAATCGGTGCGGTTCCTGCTCGATCCTCACGGAGAGGGGCTCGGTGAGCGAGACCTGGGGGCGGTCTCGTCGGATTTCGTGACGTCGGTGCGGGGGAGCGTTGACCAGCTGACCGATGCGATCCGGACCCTTGGCGACGTCATCGTGGAGACGGGGCAGCGTCTGCACGATCAGGCCCGGCGGATCGCCGAGAACGAGGATCAGGCCGTCGCCGCAATGACGAAGATTGGTGAAGGGTTCGGTGGACACCCTTGATGCCGAGCTGAAACCGCTCACTCGCCTATACGACGCTGGATTGGGCTTCGTGGTTGAGCATGTGCAGTTCCTCGAAGAGCCATTGGATGCGTTACGCGGTGATCCGGCCGCAGCTTCTGTCGAAGCAACCTTCTGGCGATACTGCATTGCCGACGTCACCAACGTCCAGCAGGAACTCTCCGCTGTTCTGAGTGCGCTCGGCGACGGCCACAGTGGCGCGGCGGCAACAGGATTCAGAGAAGCGTCTGGTCCGATCGACGATGCTCTGCAGGAGCTGCGTCTTGTCGCGGCGAACATCAATCAACGCATCAACGTGGTGACGGATCTGGTCACTCACACTCGAAGCATGCTCGGGCAGTGGGTTGAAGGTTACGTCGATGACGTCATCACCGAGTTCACCGCAGCGCGTGCGGCGTCGCCCATCACCCAGGGCGGCAGCGTCGCGACCACGATCGCTTCGGTCGTGGCCGACGCCTCCGAACTCGGAAACAAGATGGGGCGCACGCTTTCTCAGCTCCTTGACCGTCTTGACGAGCACGCCGCCGCGATCCGGGACGGCGTCGCCGAGTTCGCGATCAACGTAGAGCGCCTGCGCACCCCGGCGCCTGGGCCCGCAGTTGCCGCTCCGGTCCCGGTCGCCGCGGTCAGTCACTCACAGCCTGCGACGGCACCGACCGAACATGGTCTCTCCGTCGACCCCGATGCGCTGTTCGCGGCGGGCCAGGGGAACGAGAGCTAGATCGCCGCGCACAGGGTGTACGTCAGGATTCCGAAGACGACGATGCCCCAGGCGGAACACAATGATTGCAGCCACCGCGGGGCGCGGCTGATCTCCATGTAGGACGCGATGATCAGCGCCACCTTGATTGCAGTCAGCGACAGCACGATCAGAATCACCAGAGTCGAAGGACGCCCTGCGGGACTCTCGTACCATGACAGCACGGTGCAGCCCGCCAATATCAACCAGGTGGGCAGTGCGATGCCGCGTATACGTGTCGTAAGCGTGGAGATGGTCATTGGTTGCTCACTATCTAGATCAGGTAGATCAACGAGAACAGCACGACCCACAGCACATCCACCATGTGCCAGTACAGGCCGATCCCTTCCAGCAGGGCAGTACCGTAACGACGCGGCGCGTGGGGGCGCATCGATCGCGCGGCGGCGCTCAAGCCGAGCAGACCGACCAGCACATGCAGCAGGTGGATTCCGGTGAAAACGAAGTAGTACATGTAGAACTCGCCCGCAAGCGCATGGGAGCCGCCGCTCAGGTGGCGACTGTATTCAATGGCTTTCAAGACCACGAACACGGCGCCGAATCCGATCGCGGCCAGATAACAGCGATGTGCGCGGGACCATTGTTCCCATCGTGCATGAGTGAGGGCGATCACCACCGCAGCGGAACTGCTTATGAGGGTGAGGTTTTCGGCCAGTCCGATCGATTGCGACATGCTCGCGCGGCCGAGTTCGAACAGTGCGGGATTCTTGGCATAGTTCCATCCCCAGATCGCGAAGAAGACGCCGAATACGGTGAGGTCTCCCAAGATGAAAATCCACAGCTCGGCTTCGCCGGGTACGTGGCCGGCGCTGCGGTGCCGGTGGGTGGACGCCCGCGGATCGGTCTCGACGGTCACGAAGCGTATTCCGCCGCTGCTGACTCGGAGATGAGCTTGCGCACCAGGGGGACCAGGATTACCGGCGAGACAGCGAAATAGATGATGAAGAGGATCGCGGGAATCCAGAATCCCACGACGCCATTCCACGCGAAGGGACCGGAATGGAAGAAGAACACCAAAAGCTCAGGCAGGTAAAGGATTGCGATCCATAGGTTCAGGTATCCGAACCAGCGGGGAACAACGGGGTTATCGCGCGGGCTCAGCACGAGGATGCCGTAGGCGCTCAGTACCCAAACCATCAGGAACATGGGGATGCCACCCATGAACTGGAGGAAACCGTAATCGCTCGCGTACTGAACAAGAGCCGGGTCGCGCTCTGTCCGAAAGGCCGCCATGGCGAACGAGAACGGCGTGTAGAAGTTCATGACGAGGTATGTCGCCAGGGTCAGACCCATCATCACGGTCACCATGCCAACGGTGCGATCGATCCTGCGGGCGATCAGCACCAGCAGCGCCGAAACCGGGAACAGGGCAAACGTAGAACACATCATTAGCACCGCTGCCGGCATCAGCCAAACGTGTCGCTGCTCGAACTGGGACGTCACCTCCGCCGGCCCGGCAGAGGGAGGAATCGGCGGCATGAAACGTGCGACCAGCAGCCAGCCGGTGCCGAATAGAAGCAGGTAAATCAGGCCAGACCATGCGCTCGCGCGCTCCAGCATCCGGTTTTGCATCCGTCGAGCTCCTCACCAGTTAGCCGCGATGGGCGCGGCTAACTGCCCGACATGGTCGGGTTGTGGCGTCCGTGCCCGCAATACGCCGACGGTATAGCAGCGAATTGACCAGTCGGTAATATATGCGGATAGCTTCGAGTGGTCAATACCTATGGCGCGATCAGTTGGTCAAACCGTGAGCCCGGTTCATCAAAGGCAATATCCAACCTTCAGCTGGCGAGAGAGCTGTGCCAAGCGGAGGGCACTACACATCTCGGCCATCGGTCGAGATGTAAAGGATTGCGATAAAGATAGATCGCGGCTAAGAGACCACTAGCCCAACTGGCTTGCGGCCGCGTCATCGAGCAGCCACACCGTGCGCTCGATGCCCCTGGCGCCGGCCGCGGGTACGTCGATCGGGTCGGCGCCGCCGATGGCCGCGGCGACCGCCTCGGCCTTGGCTTCGCCGGACACAACTAGCCACACCTCACGGGAACACTGAATGGCGGGCAATGTCAACGTGATCCGCTGGGGCGGCGGCTTGGGGGAGTCGGGCACCGCCACCACAAGCCGCTGTGTCTCCTTGACGGCATCGGTATGCGGGAACAACGAATTGACGTGGCCCTCACCACCCATACCCAGCAGGTGGACATCGAAGGCGGGACAGTCCTGGCCGGGTTCGGCGTTGGCCGCCAGCAGCTGTTCGTATGCGAGGGCGGCCGCGTCCAGGTCGGTGCCGTACTCGCTTTCGCTGTTGGGCATGGCATGCATGTTGCGCAGCGGGAGGTTCACGTACTCCAGCAGGGCCTCCCACGCCTGCCAGGCATTGCGTTCCGGATCGGTCTTGGGGACGTACCGGTCATCGCCCCAGAACACGTGGACATTGTCCCAGTCGAGATCGCTGGCGACATCACGCAAATGCTTGAGCAGGGCAATGCCGGTACCGCCGCCGGTCAGCACGATCATCGCCTTACCGCGTTCGGCGAGGGCACCGGCGATCGCCAATGCCAGCCGATCACCGGCTGCAGCCACCAAAGCATCAGCGTCCGCGTACTTTTCGATGATCGTTTCACTCATACGTATTGCACCTTCGCGATTCCCTCGAGCGCCGTGCGGTAGATCTCGTCGGGATCGAGGCGGCGCAGATCCTCGGCCAAACAATCTCGTGTCTCCCTGCGCGGCAACGGAAGTGATGCCGACGGGCGTCCGGTGCGGGCCAACGTTGCGATGGCTCCGGTCTGTGGCCGGCTGAGCGTGACGATCTCGCTGTCCCGGTGTAGCTCGACCTTCAGGTCGCCGACCAGCCGGGTAACGGGGCCGTTGATTCGTGAGGCCAGCCATCCCGCGGTGACGTCCAGCGCCGGCTCGGTGGCCAGGCCGGATACCACCGCCGAATTGATGCCCTCGTACGGTGGCTGATCCAGCGCCGAGGCGAGCAAGGCCCGCCAGTAGGTGATCCGGCTCCATGACAGATCGGTGTCGCCCGGGGTGTAGCCGGTGAGGCGGTTCTTGATGGCGTTCAGGGGATCCGGTGCGGTCGTGGCATCGGTGATCCGGCGAATCGCCAAACGGCCCAGAGGATCTTTCGCGGGAATGGCAGGAGCCTGGTTGGGCCACCACGCCACCACCGGGGTATCGGGCAGCAGAAACGGAATCACCACGCTGTGCTCGTGGGCGGCGAGCGGACCGCGCAGCCGCAACACGACGACCTCGCCGGTCCCGGCATCGCCGCCGACACGGATCTGTGCGCTCAATCCGGTATCCGGGGCAAGGGGATTGCGTTCCAGCACGATCACCCGGCAGGGATGCTCGTGGCTCGCGCCGTTGGCGGCCTCGATGACCTCTTCGACGTTGTCCCCGGCGTCGGTGATGACGACGAGGGTCAGCACGCGGGCCATGGTGACGGCGCCGCCGGTCTCGCGCAGCTCCACCAGCTTCTTGTTGACGTCGTTGGTGGTCGTGTTGGGCAGATCGATGATCATGGCCGCCTCCATTCCCGGCCACTGCGGGCCAGCATTTCCACGGCCGATTGCGGCCCCCAAGTCCCCGATTCGTAAGTGTCCGGTTTGCCTTCCGATGCCCAGAAGTCCAGCGCGGGATCCAGGATCCGCCAGGACAATTCGACCTCGGCGTTGACCGGGAACAGCGACGGTTCTCCCAACAGCACGTCGAGGATCAACCGCTCGTAGGCCTCCGGTGATTCCTCGGTGAACGCCTGCTCGTATGAGAAGTCCATGTTGACGTCCCGTACTTCCATGGCGTTGCCGGGGACCTTCGAACCGAACCGCAGCGTAACGCCTTCGTCCGGCTGGACGCGGATGACCAGCGCGTTGGCGCCCAGTTCCTCGGTCATGGTGGAGTCGAAAGGCAAATGCGGTGCCTTCTTGAAGACCAGGGCGATCTCCGTGACCCTGCGGCCCAGGCGTTTTCCAGTACGGAGGTAGAACGGGACCCCCGCCCACCTGCGGCTGTCCACCTCCAGGGTGATGGCCGCGAAGGTCTCGGTGGTCGAGGTCTTAGAGAAGCCTTCCTCCTCCAAGAGGCCCGGAACCTGCTGGCTGCCTTGCCATCCCGGTCCGTACTGGCCGCGGGCGGTGGTTTCGGCGAGTGGCTCTGCCAGCCGAGTGGCCGAGAGCACCTTGATCTTCTCGGCCTGCAGCTCGGCGGGGGAGAAGTTGATGGGCTCCTCCATCGCGGTGAACGCAAGCAGCTGCAGCAGGTGGTTCTGGATGACATCGCGGGCCGCACCGATCCCGTCGTAATAGCCTGCGCGGCCGCCCAACCCGATGTCCTCGGCCATGGTGATCTGCACGTGATCGACGAAGTGAGCGTTCCAGATGGGATCGAACAGCTGGTTCGCGAAACGCAACGCCAGAATGTTCTGCACCGTCTCCTTACCGAGGTAGTGGTCGATGCGGAACACCGACTCCTCGGGGAACACCTCGTTCACCACGGCATTGAGCGCGCGAGCGCTCTGCAGGTCGTGGCCGAACGGTTTCTCGATCACCACGCGGCGCCAGGCACCGTCCACTGGCTGCGCGAGGCTGGATTTGGACAGCTGCTCGCAGACCGTGGGAAAAGCCTTCGGTGGAATCGACAGGTAGAAGGCGTGATTACCGCCGGTACCACGTTCCTCGTCCAGCGTCTGCAGCGTCTTCTTGAGCTGCTCGAAGGCCGCTTCATCGTCGAAACTGCCCTGTACAAACCGGATTCCCTCGGCAAGGCGATCCCACACGTGCTGGCGAAATGGCGTGCGCGAGTGTGCCTTGACGGCGTCGAGCACGATCTGCCCGAAGTCCTCGTTGGCCCAGTCTCGGCGGGCGAATCCAACTAATGCGAACGACGGAGGCAACAGCCCGCGATTGGCCAGGTCGTAGATAGCCGGCATCAGCTTCTTACGGGCCAGATCGCCGGTGACGCCGAAAATCACCAGCGAGCAGGGCCCCGCAATGCGGGGCAAACGCTTATCGCGCTTGTCCCGCAACGGGTTTTTCGCGGACGAGCCGTTCGCGGGGAGAACATCAGTCATGGATGAGCCTTTCGTGTGAAGACCGTCATCCACACTCAGTCCTTGGTGGATACCGCGTCGAGTTGGGCTTGGGTGGCGTCGATGAGCTCGTTCCAGGCGACCTCGAACTTCTCGACACCCTCGGATTCGAGCACCTCGAACACGTCGTCGAGGTCGATCCCGGCGCGAGTCAGCTCATGGAACACCGCGTGCGCACCGTCATAGGTGCCGTGAATGGTGTTGCCGGTGACAATGCCGTGATCGGCAACTGCCTCCAGCGTCTTCTCGGGCATGGTGTTCACGGTGTGCGGAGCCACCAGGTCCACGACGTACATCGTGTCGTCGTAATCGGGGTTCTTGACTCCGGTAGAGGCCCACAGCGGACGTTGCACCCGAGCACCGGCGCCTTTAAGGGCGGCGAATCGGTGTCCGTGGTCGAAGACCTTCTCGTACGCCTGGTAGGCCAGTCGGGCGTTGGCGACGCCGGCCCGGCCGCGCAGCGAGAGTGCCTGACCGCTGCCGATGTCTTCGAGGCGCTTGTCGATCTCGGTGTCCACCCGCGACACGAAGAACGAGGCGACCGAGTGGATCTTGGACAGGTCGCGGCCGGCTTCCTTCGCGGCCTCCAGGCCGGTCAGGTAGGCGTCCATGACTTCCTTGTGGCGGTCCACCGAGAAGATCAGGGTGACGTTCACCGAGATGCCCTCGGCGATCACGGCCGAGATCGCGGGCAGGCCCGCCCTGGTCGCCGGAATCTTGATCAGCACATTCGGCCGGTCGACGATCTTCCACAACTCGATCGCCTGCAGGATGGTCTTGTCGGTGTCATGAGCCAGACGGGGGTCCACCTCGATGGAAACCCGGCCATCCACACCCTCGGAGGCCTCGTACTGCGGAGCCAGCACATCGCAGGCGGCGCGCACGTCGTCGGTGGTGGCGGTGCGAATTGCCGAATCAACGTCGGCGCCGCGCTCGGCCAGCTCCGCGATCTGCGCGTCGTAGGCGTGTCCCTTGGACAGAGCGGCCTGGAAGATCGCCGGGTTGGTGGTCACCCCGACGATGCTCCTGGTCGCGATCAGCTCGGCGAGGTTGCCCGAGTTGAGCCGGTCCCGGGAGAGATCGTCGAGCCAGACGGCGACTCCGGCCTCGCTCAGTTCGGCGAGATTAGCGTTCTGATCAGTCATCGATCTATCCCTTCAGATTCGGGTTATTGAGCTGCTGCAATTGACCTTTCGGCGGCCGCAGCCACTGCATCCGGGGTGAAGCCGAACTCGCGGAACAATGTCTTGTCGTCGGCGGAAGCCCCGAAGTGCTCCAGGGAGACAATCTGGCCGGCGTCGCCGACGAACTTGTACCAGCCCTGCGCGATTCCGGCTTCCACGACGACACGCGCACGCACCGACGGCGGCAGCACGCTCTCGCGGTATTCCTGAGACTGCGCCTCGAACCATTCCACGCAGGGGAACGACACCACGGACGCCGAGATTCCCTTGGCGGCGAGAAGTTTCTTCGCCTCCACTGCCAGCTGCAGTTCCGAGCCAGTCCCGATGAGCACCACATCAGGAGTGCCTTCAGCGGCGTCCAGCACATAACCGCCCTTGGCCACACCGTCGCGGCTGGTGCCCTCCAAGATCGGCACGCCCTGGCGCGTCAACGCCAAACCGACCGGGCCGGTGCTGGAGCGACGCTCGAGGATGGTCGCCCAGGCGTAGGCCGTTTCGTTGGCGTCACCGGGACGGACCACCGACAGGTTGGGGATAGCACGTAGGGCTGCCAGGTGCTCTACTGGCTGGTGGGTGGGGCCGTCCTCGCCGAGACCGATCGAGTCGTGTGTCCAGACGTAAATCGGGTCGATGTTCATCAGCGCGGCCAGACGCACCGCGGGACGCATGTAGTCGGCGAACTGCAGGAACGTTCCGCCGTAGGCGCGGGTGGGGCCGTGCAACACGATGCCGGACAGAATGGAACCCATCGCGTGCTCGCGGATACCGAAATGCAGTGTGCGACCGTATGGCTGGGCATTCCAGTCGGACGTCGCGATGGACCTCGGGCCGAAGGAATCGGCGCCCTTGATGGTGGTGTTGTTGCTGCCCGCGAGGTCCGCGGAGCCGCCCCACAGCTCGGGTAGCTTGGCGCCGAGCGCGGAGAGGGTGTCACCGGACGCGGCACGGGTGGCGACGCCCTTGGATCCGGGCTCCCAGGACGGCAGATCCGCGTCCCAACCTTCGGGCAGAGCGCGGGCCTCAAGCCGGTCCAGCAGTGCCTTGCGCTCAGGCTCGCGGGCGGCCCAGGCGTCAAAGCCCTTGTCCCACTCGGTGTGTGCTTCCTTGCCGCGCTGCACCAGCTCGCGGGTGTGGGCGATGACCTCCGGGGCTACATCGAAGGATTTCTCCGGATCGAAGCCCAGGATCCTCTTGGTGGCGGCCACCTCGTCGGCCCCCAGGGCCGAGCCGTGCACGCCACCGGTGTTCATCTTGGTGGGAGCGGGGTAGCCGATGATCGTGCGCAGCGCGATGAACGACGGACGATCCGTGGCGGACCGAGCGTTGGCCAGTGCTTCCTCGATGCCGGTGACGTTCTCGCCGCCGACAACGGTCTGCACGTGCCAGCCGTACGCCTCGTAACGGGCTGCGGTGTCCTCGCTGAGCGCGATCTTGGTGTCGTGCTCAATGGAGATCTTGTTGTCGTCCCAGATGACGATGAGGTTGCCAAGCTGCTGGGTACCCGCCAGAGAAGATGCCTCCGAGGTGACGCCCTCTTCGATATCGCCGTCGGAGGCGATGACGTAGATGAAGTGATCGAACGGGCTGGTGCCGGGCGCGGCGTCGGGATCGAACAGGCCGCGCTCGTACCGAGAGGCCATCGCCATGCCGACCGCGGAGGCCAGGCCCTGGCCGAGCGGGCCGGTGGTGATCTCGACACCCTTGGTGTGGTGGTACTCGGGGTGGCCGGGAGTCAAGGAGCCCCAGGTGCGCAGTGCCTCGATGTCGGAGAGTTCCAGGCCGAACCCGCCCAAGTACAGCTGCAAGTACAGGGTCAGGCTGCTGTGCCCGCAGGACAGCACGAATCGGTCGCGGCCGATCCAGGTGGTGTCACTGGGGTCGTGGCGCAGCTGCCGCTGAAAGAGCGTGTACGCCAAGGGCGCAAGGCTCATCGCGGTGCCGGGGTGGCCATTGCCGACCTTCTGCACGGCGTCGGCCGCGAGCACCCGGGCGGTGTCCACCGCACGCGTGTCCAGCTGTGTCCAGTCATCCGGGTGGTTGGCCCGGGTGAGGGTTGGGATATCGGTCGGGATTTCCGCCAGTTCATGCGAGATCGCGGTCACGGGCCCATCGTAGTGCTGCCGATTTCACGCCGCTGCCTCAAGGCCGGGTGACGCCGCGTCAGCAATGTGATAGTTCGGTGGTGGACAACCTATGTTCACTTCACTGGGCCGACCTTGGTTGTCGACGCCCGACCCTGGCGGTCTACCATCGTGTGTAGTAGAGCGCTCAGTGCCGCGGGTCGGCTGGCTCACCAGAAAAGCTACCCAGGAGGATCAGCGCGGTGCGGATGCGAGAGACGCAGGACGCGCAGGGCCATGGCCGTAACGCACCGCCCTTTCTCCGCGTGATCCTCGCCTATGTTGCGCTGACCAAGCCGCGGGTTATCGAGCTGTTGCTGGTTACCACCATCCCGGCGATGCTGTTGGCCGATCGTGGTCACGTGAATCCGCTGCTGATCCTGAATACGCTGCTCGGCGGAATCATGGCCGCGGCCAGCGCCAACACCCTGAACTGCGTCGCCGACGCGGATATCGACAAGGTCATGAAGCGCACCGCGCGGCGGCCGCTGGCTACCTCCTCGGTGAGCACCCGCAACGCCCTGATCTTCGGGGTTGTGCTCGGTGTTGGCGCGTTCGCATGGCTGTGGTGGACCGCGAACCTGCTTTCGGGTGTGCTCGCGGTGGCCACCATCGCGTTCTATGTCTTCGTTTACACACTGGTACTCAAGCGCCGTACCGCTCAGAACGTGGTGTGGGGCGGAGCCGCGGGATGTATGCCGGTGATGATCGGCTGGTCGGCGGTTACCGGCACGATTCAGTGGCCGGCATTGGTGATGTTCGCGATCATCTTCTTCTGGACGCCGCCACACACCTGGGCTCTCGCGATGCGGTACAAGGAGGACTACCGCGCCGCCGGCGTCCCGATGCTGCCCGTGATCGCCACCGAGGAGAAGGTCACCACACTGATCCTGGTCTACACCTGGCTTACGGTGCTGGCGACGCTGGCGCTCGCGCTGGCTGCCGGTGTCATCTACGCGGTGGTCGCGTTCCTGGCAGGGGTGTGGTTTCTGGCAATGGCGCACCAGCTGTACTCGGGTGTGCGCAAGGGTCAGCCGATCAGGCCGTTGCGTTTGTTCTTGCAGTCGAACAACTACCTGGCCGTCGTCTTCTGCGCGCTGGCGGTCGACTCCGTTGTCGGCTGGCCCACGCTGCTCGGCTACTGAACCAGGATTCTCGCCGCGAGCGCGACGCTCAGCGGCCCTCGGGAATCAGGACCACCGACCCGGTGGTCCTGCGTGCTTCGAGGTCGGTGTGGGCCTGGGCGGCCTGATCGAGTGGATAGCTCGCGCCGACGGTGATCTTCAATGTGCCGCGTGACACCAGGTCCAGAACATCATCGGCACGCCACGCGAATTCGTCGGGGGTCCGGATGAAATGGCCCATGGTGGGACGAGTCAGCACCGCCGACTTGGCGGTGAGGCGCTGCGGGTCGAAGGGCGGCACCTGACCACTGGCCGCGCCGTACAGCGCTATCAGACCGCGCACACGGACGGCCGCCAAGCTCGCTTCGAAGGTCGACTTGCCGACGCCGTCGTAGGCCACCGCGACGCCCTCGCCCGAGGTCAATTCCAGGACGCGTGAAGCGAATTCAGATGGATCGGCGGCATCGGGGTAGGGCAGCACCTCGGCGGCGCCGGCCGCGCGGGACAGTTTCTCCTTGGCCTCACTCGACACCGTGGTGATGACCCGGACACCGCGATAGGTCGCCCACTGCGTCAGCAGCAAGCCCATGCCGCCGGCGCCGGCGTGCACCAACACGGTGTCACCGGCCGCGACGGGATAGACCGAGGTGAGTAGGTAATGCGCGGTGATTCCCTGCAGCAGGGCGCTCGCCGCCACCTGGGCGGACAGTCCCTCGGGCACCTTGGCGGTGAAATCGGCTGGCGCGGTGGTCGACTCGGCGTATCCCCAGGCCGCGACCGGGCTGGCGACACGGTCTCCGGGGGCCAGGTTCTCGACGCCTTCCCCGACCGCGCTCACCACTCCGCTGACCTCCGACCCGGGGATATGGGGGAGCGGGGCCGCATAGCTGCCGTTGCGCAGATAGACATCGCGGAAGTTGACACCCACCGCCTCGACGTCGATCAGTACCTCGCCGGCGCCCGGTACCGGGTCTGCCTTTTCGACGAGGGTGAGGACGTCGGGTCCGCCGGTCACAGGTACTTCGATGGCGCGCATAAATACCAGTATCCAGGCCACGTACGCTCTACCTATGACCGACGAAGCTCAGCCGGCCGCTCGGCAGCGGAAGGTGTCTGTCCCGTCCACCGTGCACCGGGCGCTCACCGCATTCGTGAAGGCGCACCACATGCCCACCAAGGCGGTGTTGCAGCCGGTTGGAGAGGCCGGTGTCCGGATTACCCTCGTGGGTGCCGACGGGATCCTCGGCGATCAGGTTGTCGCCGATCTCGCGACCGCGCATGCCGCCGTGGCGGCGGTCGAAGGCATCGAGACCGCCGAGGGATGGGACCGTGAACTGGTCAGCACGGCCAACCCGGCACCGGGTCACGCCAAGAAGATGGCCGGGTGGGTCGCCCGGACGTAAGGCTGGGACGGCCGGATATCTTCCATCCGCGCATCGTTCTGGCCGGTTGTCCTCAGCTCGTCTCCGGCGACGGTGACGACGCCGAACTTGTTTCCGCGCTGCGCGTTCGCGATCTACATGCACGGTGGCTGTCCTGGGACGACCCGGATGTCGCACAGGCAGATCTGGTGATTTTGCGTGCGACCTGGGACTACCCCGAACGCCTGGATGAATTTCTGCGTTGGGCGGGATCGGTCCGCAACATACTCAACCCGCTGCCGGTGGTGCGTTGGAATACCGACAAGCGTTACTTGAATGACCTTGCTGCCGCGGGCATTTCGACGGTGCCGAGCACGTTTTTCGCGCCCGATGAGCCCATTGTGCTACCCGACGGGGAACTCGTCATCAAGCCTGCGGTAGCGGGCGGTTCTCGAGGTGCGGGCCGCTTCACCTGCCCGGAGGCCGCGCGCGATCACGCGGAGGGACTGCAGGACGAGGGCCGCACGGTGCTGATTCAGCCCTACGATCCGCGGGTCGATCAGCACGGTGAGACGGCGCTGGTCTTCCTCAACGGTGAACCCTCGCACGCGTTCACAAAGGGTGCGCTGCTGCCTCCGCCGGGTACCGCGGCCGAGGTCGACGACTCTGGGCTCTTCCATTCCGAACAGTTGGCGCCGGTGAAGCCGTCGTCGGCACTGTGGAGGTTTGGTGCGGCCGCGCTGGCGGCGGCGGCGACGAAATCCGGTGTCGCCATGAGCGAGCTGCTCTACGCACGCGTTGATGTGATCGGTGGGGTGTATGACAACGATCCGCGGCTGTTGGAGCTCGAGTTGGTCGAGCCGTCCTTGGGCTGGCACCAGTTGGAGACCGAGGAACGTGACCTGGCGCAGCGAAAGTTCGTGATCGGTGTCGAGGATGCGTTAGAGCGTTTGGGCCTCGGCCCGCTGGGGCAGGGCGGTCGCGGCTAGCTCCGGGGTGGTGAGCGCGACCCAGAGCGCGGCGGTGGCGGCGGTGCAGGCTGCGGCACCCGCAACGTGAACTGCGACGAGCACGGCGGGCACCCCGGTGTAGAACTGCACGATTCCGATCAGCGCCTGCGCCGCGGTGAGCGCCAGCACTATCGTGAAGCGAGCCCACACATTTCGGGTGACGCCAACGGCGGCCAGGCCGAATCCCAGGCCCAGTAGCAGCGCCAGGTAGGCGACCAGCAGTGTGCCGTGCAGGTGCACCAAGCTGGTGATCTCGATCTGCAGCCGGGGAACCACGCGGGTGGTGCTCTTGTCTCCGGCATGCGGTCCGGCGCCGGTGACCAGCGTTCCGGCCACCAGGACCCCGGCCAGCGTGACCCCGATCAACGCGGTGAGCCGACTCAGCGGTGCGGGAGGCGGTGGCACGGTGGGGAGATCGGAAACAACATCGGGCTCACCGACTTTCACGTACAGCAGCGTCGCCAACCACACCATGCCCATCGAGACGAGCAGGTGGATCGCGACAGTCCACCACAGCAGGCCGGTGCGCACCGTGATGCCGCCGATGATCGCCTGCAGCACGGTAGAGGCCGGCATCAGCCAGGCGTACACCAGGACCTCATGACGGCGGCGCGCACGGGCGACTGCGAGTACCGCCAGCGCCGCGGTGATAACCACCAGGAAGCTGATCATCCGATTGCCGAACTCCACGGCCTGGTGGATACGTGGCACCTCCGCGACGGCCACGGGAGTGAAGCTCCCCGGGAAGCATTGGGGCCAGGTGGGGCAACCAAGGCCGGAAGCGGTCACGCGCACGACGGCGCCGGTGACGGCAATGCCGCCTTGTGTGAGCACCACCGCTGCGGCAATGAGTCGCTGCGTCCGCAGGCTCGGCATCGGCAGCAGATCGACTACCCGCAGGAACGCTCGATATAGCACGGGCTGAGTCTATGCCACGTCCAACTACGTACTGTAGTAGTCATCGATGGCACATGCGCGCAACGGATGCCCGGCTCAGGTGAATTTGAACCAGCGCAGCGCGCCGTAGCTCGCGAGCGCACCCCATACCGCGAGCACAGCGATGGCGAACCAGTCCACCGACAGGGTCATCGCGGCGGCCAGCGCCTCCGAGAGTGCGCCGGCGGGGGACAGCCGTGCCAACAGCACCACGGCATGCGGAATCGCATCGGTGGTGCGACCGTCTTCGAGTGTCAGAGCGCCCAACCCGGCGAAGATGAACCACAGCAGATTCGCCAGCGCCAGCACGATTTCCGCACGCAGCGTGCCACCCAGGAGTAGGCCCATCGCGACGAACGTCGCGGTGCCGATCGCGATGACCACCGCGCCGAGCAGCAGCCCGACCGGGGGCGGGCGCCAGCCCAGTGCGCCACCGATTGCACCGATGACGGCGGCCTGCAACACCACGACCGTGACCACGGCCAGCGCCTTGCCGGCAATGATTCCCCACACCGGCAAGGCGGTGGCCCCCAAACGTTTCAGCGCGCCGTATCGACGATCAAACCCGACCGCGATGGCCTGCCCGGTGAAGGCCGTGGAAATTACTGCCAGCGCCATGATGGCGGGCACGAAGATATCGGTGCGCGAGCCGGGAAATTGCCCCAGCGGCAGCAGCGTCAATCCGATGAGCAGTGTTATCGGAATGAACATGGTCAACAGCAGCTGCTCACCGTTGCGCAGCAGCAGCTTGAGTTCCAGCCAGAACTGCGCGAAGAGCATGGTGTGCACGGCACTAGGCCGGGGATCGGGAGCGAAGGTGCCCGGATCGAAGCGGGGTGTGGTGGTGTCGGTCATCGCAATTCCCTGCCGGTCAGATCGAGGAACACATCCTCAAGACTGCGCTTCTCCACGCGCAGATCGGTGGTCAGCACATCCATCCGTGCGCACCAGGCGGTGACGGTGGCCAGCACCTGTGGGTCGACGACTCCCTCAACCCGATACTCACCCGGAGTCACCTCGGCGACCTTGTAACCCTCAGGCAGCGCGGAAGTGAGCAGGGTCAGGTCCAGTCGCGGTGGCGCGGAGAAACGCAGTTGGTTCTCTGCGCCGGATTGCATCAGCTCTGCGGGCGTGCCGGCGGCCACCACCGAACCGTGGTCGATGATCATCAGCTGGTCGGCCAACTCCTCGGCCTCCTTCATGTGGTGCGTGGTCAGCACCACGGACACTCCATCACGGCGCAGGCAGTCGATCAGCTCCCACACCACCAGCCGCGCGTGTGCGTCCATGCCAGCGGTCGGCTCGTCGAGGAAAACCAGCTCGGGTCGTCCCACCAGCGCGCAGGCGAGCGCGAGGCGCTGTTGTTGCCCTCCGGAAAGCCGCCGGTACGGGGTACGGGCAGCATCGGTCAGCCCGAGAGTGTCCAGAAGCCACTGCGGGTCAAGGGGATTGGCGGAGTAGGAGGCGACCAGCCCAAGCATCTCGCTGGCCCGGGCGGTGGGGTAGGCGCCGCCGCCCTGCAGCATCACCCCGATACGTGCGCGCACCGCTGAGTTCTTGGCGACAGGATCCATCCCCAAAACCTCGACGGTGCCCTCGTCGGGATGCAGGAAGCCCTCGCACAATTCGACGGTCGTGGTTTTTCCGGCGCCGTTGGGGCCGAGCAGCGCGAAGACCTGCGCCTCCTGGACCTCAAGATCGAGGCTGTCCAACGCTGTGATCGGGGCCGTGGCCGTCCCGTATCGCTTCGTCACTGACCGCATTCGCACTGGTGGTGCTGTCCTGGTCGGTGGTTGCGTCACGGTCAGTCAGAGTAGGCGGCGCGTCTTGGTGACCGTTAGGCAGCCGACGCCATGGCAGATAGTCGTGCGTGATAGCGATGAGCAAGACGGCGATGATCGCGCTGGCCACGGTGGCGTCGATGATCTGGAACAGAGCGAACCTGTCGCCGTTGGCGGTGGGCCCGAAAATGCCCACGAGCAGGGTGATCCCAATCGCGGTACCGCGGAAGGCGGAGCGGGTGGCCCAGGCTGCCAGCGGGATGATCGCCCACAGCAGGTACCAGGGCTGTACCACCGGGAACAGCAGCACCGTGATGCCTAGGGCGATACCCAGCCCGCCGACGGGGTGTAGCCATCCGCGCAACACGGCGAACAGCAGCCATGACACCGCGATGGCGATGATGCCGATGCCGATTCCGCGGGTCAGCGACAGGATGGCGGTGGTGTGATCGCCCAGCCCGAGCAGGATGCCGACCTGTCCGGTGCCCAGTGCGACGAGTGTCGGTGGTGACATCCAGCTGCGCACGGCGTTCGCGGTACCGAGCGTGTAAATCCAGCCGAAGCCCAGGCCGCTGGCCCACCCGATGAGCAGAGTGCAGGCACTGGTGATGACGCCCAGTAGCGCGCCGGCCTGGAAGAGGCCGCGAACCCCGCCACCCCACCTGCGGGCCAGGGCCATCCCGACGAACCCAAGCGCCAACAGGGACGGCAGTTTGACCTGTGATGACGCGGTGATCAGCACGGTTCCGGCGAGGAGATTGCCCATTGGCGCCCAGCTGGCCCACTGCGCGCGCGTGCGCGGCCGCAGAGGGTTCGACCTGGGCGTGACGCCGGCGAGCGGGCGGGCGGAATCGATACCCCGCATGGCCAGCTCGGTGCCGGCCAGCATCAGGCCCAACATGAGGGCCTCGTTGTGAATCCCGGCGACCAGGTGCATCAACAACAGTGGATTGGCTGCTCCAAGCCACAGCGCGCTGACCTCCGCGACGCCACAGCGCTGGGCCAGCCGCGGCGTGGCCCAGATGATCAGCAGCACGCCGAGAAGTTCGACGAGTCGATGACACAGCGCCCCCGCGACGATGTCGTCGCCGGTGAGCCGCGAGATGCCCTTGCCGAGCCACAGAAACAACGGACCGTAGGGGGCGGGTGTTTCTCGCCACAGGCTCGGTACCGACAGCGTGAACACGTGGTCAAGGCCAAGGGCGACAGCCGGGCCTTCGGTATACGGGTCCTTGCCGAGCCTCGCGATCTGGCTCTGCGCCAGATACGAGTACACGTCTTTGGAGTACATAGGCGGCGCGATGAGCAGCGGCAGTATCCACAGCAGCAGGGTCCGGTCGAGCTGGCCCCGCGACATCCTGCGCACCGGACCGCGCTCGCCGTTGGCGTTCTTGTTGCGCAGGCTGCCGATCGCGAAGCGGCCCAACATGAGCCAGGCCAGCGTCATCATCACGGCGCCGGTGGTCGTCATCGTCAGGGACACCGTTTGGATCCGTGACGGCAGGTTCAGTAGCCGGACCCCGAAGATCGGATCCTGGATGACGGGGCGTGCTCCGGCCCCGAGCGCGCCGATGGCCATCAGGGCGGTTCCGGTGGCACCGAACAGCCGCGTTCGGTTCATGGCCGTGAGCTCGCGCTCATTGAGGGGAGCCGACGAACGCTCGTCGTCATGAAGATGCGAGAGCGACGAGCTCAGCCATTGCCCACGTACCGACACGCCAGCAGCGTATCGGCCCGTCGTGCCCGCTCCGTGGAACCGGCCGGGCAGGGCCTGTCCGGCCGGCACGGCGCCGCTCAACATAGGTAACCCTTGCTAGACGCAGCATTCCGAATTGCGTCACACTGGTGTTGTGAAATTCGGTTCGGGTGTCTCAGCTGGGGCTGCCGCCACGGCAGTGCCGCCGCTGGACGCTGCCCCGGCCGCATCCGCGGAGGGGCAGACCCGGGCCGCGGTGGTTCGTCTGCTGCTCGAATCCGGGCCCGTTACCGCAGGTGAGATCGGTGAGCGGCTCGGCCTGTCGGCCGCCGGTGTGCGCCGGCACCTGGACGCACTGATCGATGCCGGTGACGCGGTGGCCAATCCCGCGGCGGCCTGGCAGCACAACGGACGGGGACGTCCGGCTAAACGCTTTCAGCTCACGGCCGCTGGTCGGGCCAAGCTCAACCACGCCTACGACGATCTGGCCTCCGCGGCCATGCGCCAGCTGCGCGAGATCGGCGGCGACGAGGCGGTGCGCACCTTCGCGCGGCGCCGCATCGACGCGATCCTGGGAGATCTGACGATCGGAGCTGCCGATGAGGACCTGCCGGCGGCCGTCGGTCAGGTGGCCGCGGCGCTCACCCGTGCTGGATATGCCGCCTCCACCCAGAAGGTAGGCGGATCCGCTGGGTTTTTACAGGGCGTGCAGATCTGCCAACATCATTGCCCGGTGTCGCATGTCGCCGCCGAGTTCCCGGAATTGTGCGAGGCGGAACAGCAGGCCTTCGCCGCGGTGTTGGGAACACATGTACAGCGTTTGGCGACCATCGCCAACGGTGACTGCGCCTGTACCACCCACGTGCCACTGCAGACGTCCCCCCCGGACAGCAGCCCAGAACCATCCCCCCTGTATGGCAGCCCCGTCCCGGTGCCCAGCCCGCACCGGATGTCTAACGAGTAGAAGGAGTCACGATGACCCTCGAACGTGAGGTCATGACCCAGGACGAAACCATTGCGTCTCTGGGCACTTACGGCTACGGCTGGTCGGACTCCGACGTCGCGGGTGCCAGCGCGCAGCGCGGTCTGTCTGAGGCTGTGGTGCGTGACATCTCGTCGAAGAAGAGCGAACCCGAGTGGATGCTCGACATCCGGCTGAAGGCGCTGCGCACCTTCGATAAGAAGCCGATGCCGAACTGGGGATCCAATCTCGAGGGCATCCACTTCGACAACATCAAGTACTTCGTGCGGTCCAGCGAGAAGCAGGCTGCCACGTGGGACGACCTGCCCGCCGATATCAAGAACACCTACGACCGCCTCGGTATCCCTGAAGCCGAGAAGCAGCGTCTGGTGTCCGGTGTGGCCGCGCAGTACGAGTCGGAAGTCGTCTATCACTCGATCCGCGAGGATCTTGAGGCCCAGGGTGTGATCTTCCTGGATACCGACTCCGGCCTGCGTGAGCACCCGGAGATCTTCAAGGAGTACTTCGGCAGCGTTATACCGGCCGGAGACAACAAGTTTTCCGCACTCAATACCGCGGTGTGGTCGGGTGGCTCGTTCATCTACGTGCCGCCGGGCGTGAAGGTTGACATCCCGCTGCAGGCCTACTTCCGCATCAACACCGAGAACATGGGCCAGTTCGAGCGGACGCTCATCATCGTCGACGAGGGCGCTTACGTGCACTACGTCGAGGGATGTACCGCACCGATCTACAAGTCCGATTCGTTGCACTCGGCCGTGGTGGAAATCATCGTCAAGCCGGGTGGGCGCTGCCGCTACACGACCATCCAGAACTGGTCGAACAACGTGTACAACCTGGTCACCAAGCGGGCCCGCGCCGAGGCGGGGGCCACCATGGAATGGGTCGATGGCAACATCGGCTCCAAGGTCACCATGAAGTACCCGGCCGTGTGGATGACCGGCGAGCACGCCAAGGGTGAGGTGCTGTCGGTCGCCTTCGCCGGTGAGGGCCAGCACCAGGACACCGGCGCCAAGATGCTCCACCTGGCGCCGAACACATCGAGCAACATCGTCTCCAAGTCGGTGGCGCGTGGCGGTGGGCGTGCTTCCTATCGTGGCCTGGTCCAGGTCAACAAGGGGGCGCACGGATCCCGCTCGACGGTGAAATGCGATGCGCTGCTTGTCGACTCGATCAGCCGTAGCGACACCTACCCGTACGTCGACATCCGTGAGGACGACGTCACCATGGGACATGAGGCGACGGTCTCGAAGGTCAGTGACGATCAGTTGTTCTATCTGATGAGCCGCGGCATGACCGAAGACGAGGCCATGGCCATGGTGGTGCGCGGGTTCGTCGAGCCCATCGCCAAGGAACTGCCGATGGAGTATGCGTTGGAGCTCAACCGGCTTATTGAACTGCAAATGGAAGGCGCGGTCGGCTAGTTATGACGCAGTTGACTCAAGCTGTCGAGGGCGCCAACAAGGGCGAACTGTTCAGCTCCTACGACGTTGCGGCCTTTGAGGTTCCTGGTGGCCGTGACGAGCTGTGGCGGTTCACCCCGCTGCGCCGCCTACGGGGTCTGCACGACGGATCCGCTGTGGCCACGGCGGATCCGTCCGTCGGAGTTGCCGCTGGTGACGGTGTAACCGTCGAGACGGTCGATCGTGTCGACGAACGTCTCGGAAAGGGCGGGGTTCCGTCAGATCGCATTGCTGCACAGGCATACTCCGCGTTCCGATCCGCCACCGTGGTCTCGGTCGATAAGCAGGCTGTCGTCGCAGACCCGATCGAGGTCACTGTCACCGGTCCCGGTGCAGGAGAGGTGGCCTACGGGCACCTCCAGGTCCGCGCCGGTGAACTCTCCGAGTCGCTGGTGGTCATCGATTATCGCGGCAGCGGAACGTACGCCGAGAACGTCGAATTCGTGCTCGAGGACGCATCGCGTTTGACTGTCGTCTCGATCGCCGATTGGGCCGATGACGCCGTCCATGTCACCGCGCACCACGCCAAGCTGGGCAAGGACGCGGTGCTGCGCCATATCGCCGTCACCCTCGGCGGCGACCTGGTTCGTCTTTCCGGCACCGTCCGGTTCGAGGCACCCGGTGGCGACGCCGAGCTGCTCGGTCTTTACTACGCCGATGACGGTCAGTTCTTCGAGCACCGGCTGCTGATCGATCATGCCCAACCCAACTGCCGCTCCCATGTGACGTACAAGGGTGCCCTGCAGGGAGATCCCGGATCCAGTCGGCCTGATGCGCATACCGTCTGGATTGGCGATGTGCTCATCCGTGCCGAGGCCACCGGAACTGACACCTTCGAGCTGAACCGCAACCTGATCCTCACCGACGGGGCACGGGCGGACTCGGTGCCCAATCTCGAAATCGAGACCGGAGAGATCGCCGGTGCCGGACACGCGAGTGCCACTGGGCGATTCGATGACGAGCAGTTGTTCTACCTTCGCTCACGCGGTATCGCCGAGGAGGATGCCCGTCGCCTGGTGGTGCGCGGCTTCTTCCAGGACATCATTGGCCGGATCGGGATCGAGTCGGTGCGCGACCGGCTCACCGAAGCCATCGAACACGAACTCGCCCAGACCAATTCGTAGATAGAGAAAGCAACTCATGACCACGCTAGAAATCAAGGATCTGCACGTCAGCATCTCGCCGAACGAGGGCGAATCCATCGAGATCCTCAAGGGCGTCAACCTCACCGTGAACTCGGGGGAGACCCATGCCGTGATGGGCCCCAACGGCTCTGGCAAGTCCACACTCTCGTACGCCATCGCTGGCCATCCCAAGTACGAGGTGACCTCCGGGTCGATCACCCTGGACGGACACGATGTGCTGGAGCTGTCCGTCGATGAGCGTGCACGTGCCGGCCTCTTCCTGGCCATGCAGTACCCGATCGAGGTGCCCGGGGTGTCGATGTCGAACTTCCTGCGTACCGCGGCAACCGCCGTGCGCGGTGAGGCTCCGAAGCTGCGGCACTGGGTCAAGGAAGTCAAGGAAGCCATGGGGGAGTTGGAGATCGACTCCGCCTTCGCCGAGCGCAGCGTCAACGAGGGATTCTCGGGCGGCGAGAAGAAGCGCCACGAGATTCTGCAACTGGGCCTGCTCAAGCCGAAGATCGCCATTCTGGATGAGACGGACTCCGGTCTTGATGTCGACGCCCTGCGGATCGTGTCCGAGGGAGTGAATCGATACGCCGAGCGCGAGCACGGTGGCGTGCTGCTTATCACCCACTACACCCGGATTCTCCGTTACATCCAGCCGCAGTTCGTGCACGTCTTCGTTGGCGGGCGCATCGTAGAGTCGGGCGGCCCTGAGCTGGCCGACGAGCTGGAAGAGAACGGCTACGAGCGCTTTACCCAAACGGTGGGAGCCTGACCGTGACGGCCACCGTGCCGCTGAACACCACCCGGATCTCGGAGATCAGGGATGACTTCCCGATCCTGAGCCGGACGGTGCGCGGCGGTAAACCGTTGGCATACCTGGATTCCGGTGCGACCTCGCAGCGGCCCGTCCAGGTTCTCGATGCCGAGCGGATCTTCCTCACCGAGCACAACGCGGCGGTGCATCGGGGCGCGCACCAACTCGCCGAAGAAGCCACCGACGCCTACGAGGGCGCGCGCAACGCGATCGCCCGCTTCGTGGGTGTCGACGACGGCGAGATCGTTTTCACCAAGAACGCCACCGAAGCGCTGAACCTGGTGGCCTACACCCTCGGTGATAGTAGGTTCGACCGCGCAGTTGGTCCCGGCGACGAGATCGTCATCACCGAGCTGGAGCATCACGCGAATCTGGTTCCGTGGCAGGAGCTGTGCCGCCGAACGGGTGCGACCCTGCGCTGGTACGGCGTTACCGAAGACGGCCGCATCGACCTCGGCTCGCTTGAGCTCACCGAGGCCGTGAAGGTCGTGGCCTTCACCCACCAATCCAATGTGACGGGGGCCGTCGCTCCGGTGGCCGAACTCGTGCGCCGCGCCAAAGCCGTTGGTGCCCTGGTGGTCCTGGACGCGTGCCAGTCGGTTCCGCACATGCCCGTGAACTTCCGGGAGCTGGGCGTCGATTACGCCGCCTTCTCTGGACACAAAATGCTCGGCCCCTCGGGTGTCGGCGTGCTGTACGGTCGCCGTGAGCTGCTGGAGGCCATGCCCCCGTTCATCACTGGCGGCTCCATGATCGAGACCGTCACCATGGAGATCAGTACCTATGGGCCGCCCCCGCAGCGTTTCGAGGCTGGTGTCCCGATGACCTCTCAGGTGGTGGGGCTCGGCGCCGCTGTGGATTACCTGAATGCAATTGGAATGGAAGCTGTTGCCACACAAGAACATCAGCTGGTTTCGGCCGCGCTCGCCGGACTCGGAAGTATCGAGGGCGTTCGCATCGTCGGCCCCACGGAAAATATCGACCGTGGAGGCGCGGTTTCCTTTGTGGTGGACGGAATCCACGCACACGACCTGGGCCAGGTGCTCGACGACGGGGGTGTCGCGATACGGGTCGGGCATCACTGCGCCTGGCCGCTACACCGACGCTTCGGTATCGCGGCGAGCGCCCGTGCGTCCTTCGCGGTCTACAACACGTTGGAGGAAGTCGATCGGCTGGTTGCGGGAGTGCGTCGCGCGCAGGAGTTCTTCCTCGGCGAGCGCAGCGACGGGGGATCGGCTCGGTGAGGCTCGAGCAGATGTACCAGGAAGTCATCCTGGATCACTACAAGCATCCGCATCGTCGCGGGCTGCGCGAGCCGTTCGCGGCCGAGGTGCACCACGTGAACCCCACCTGTGGTGATGAGGTCACACTGCGGGTTTCTTTGGAAGACAACACGATTACCGATGTGTCCTATGACGGGCAGGGATGTTCCATCAGTCAGGCCGCGACCTCGGTGCTGACGGATCAGGTGATTGGGCTGACGGTGGATGAGGCGCTCAAGACGGTGACCTCGTTCAACGAGATGATCTCCTCGCGTGGCACCATCGACGGAGACGAGGACATCATCGGCGACGGCATAGCCTTCGCGGGGGTTTCGCGCTATCCCGCCCGCGTCAAGTGCGCGCTCCTAGGATGGATGGCGTTCAAGGACGCGTTGGTACAGGCAACCGAACATCACGAGGTGAACCGATGACCGAGGTAACAGAAGAAGTAAAGCTTCTCGAGGATCTCGAGGAGGCCATGCGCGATGTCGTTGACCCTGAGCTCGGTATCAACGTGGTCGATCTGGGCCTGGTGTACGGGCTCAATGTCGAGGAGAGCGAGAGTGGCAAGGTCGCCATCATCGACATGACGCTCACCTCGGCGGCGTGTCCGCTCACCGATGTCATCGAGGATCAGTCGCGCAACGCCCTCGTCGGCGCGGGACTGGTCAAAGAAATCAAGATCAATTGGGTGTGGGTGCCGCCGTGGGGCCCGGACAAGATCACCGACGATGGTCGGGAGCAACTCCGGGCACTCGGCTTCACGGTCTAGCGCTGGTGATGGCCTTCGTGGCTGTCGTCACATGAGCCATCCTTTGCGGCACGCAAGGTGATTGTCGCGGCCTGAAGGTTTCCCGATGCGTCATTGGCGCCGTGAGCGGCGATGCACTTGCCTGCGACGATGGCACTCTGATCCGCCGGTACGCGCTTGGCGTAGGCGGTCTCGTTGTTCACCGTCACGGTTGTGGGGGTCGTCCCGCCGTTCGGATCGGTACTGCTCACGGTGATGGTGTTGCCACTGACCGAGGCGACCGTTCCGCGAATGGCCTCGTGCTCGGGCCGGTTACCGGATGACGGCGTGGGGGATGAGGACTGCTGTTGTTCCTTCGGGTGTTCCTTCGCGCAGTTGCCGTCCTTGGCCGGCCAGATCATCACTCGCCGGGCGGTCGGTGGGTTCGAGTCTTGTTGCGCCATCGCGGCAATACAGCTCCCTGCGGTGACATCCGACAATTGTCCGGTCGTGATCTCGGAGACCTTCGTGGACTGGCTGAAACCGACGGTCGCGTTGCCGTCCTTCTTGGTCACCTGGATGGTATTAGCCGATACGGACGCGATAAGTCCCGCGACCCGGCCCTTTCCGTCGTGCTCGCCTTTGTGGGCTGCCGAAGTTGGCGCCGCCGAGCTTGTGGAGGCGCCGTTGGTGTCGTTGTGCGAGCCGCACGCGGCGACCGAGAGCGCGGTCAGTCCGGCGAGTGCCAACAGCGCCCCGCGGGCGAATCGTGGTTGGGCAAGTGTCTGAGTTGGGGACATCAATGTTCTCCATGGTCGACGAATAGGACACCTCAGCGTGCTCGCGTTGGCTGAGGCTGTGCTCCGGCGTGTGTGCGAAGTTGCTGTGTGTTGCGCAAAGTTCGCGCCAAGTTCATCCAGGCTCACCGTAGCGGCGGTCAGCACTTGTCATCGGTGGCGGGACCGAGGTCGATCTTGGTGGCCTGCAGCACTCCCTGGGCGTCCTTGGTGCCGCGGGCATCCGCGCATTTTCCGGCGGTGATCGCGATGCCCTCTGCGGGTTGGCGCTTGTCGTACTTGGTGTCGGTGGTCACGGTCACATTGGTCTGAATCTCCGCTGCGCCGCTGGGGTCGGCGTTGGCGATGACGATGGTGTTGCCGTTGACGGCGGCAACCGCGCCATGCACGTTCGGGCCGCCGAACGGCGGCGGGCCATCGGGACCGGCGGGCGGGGGCCCTGGCGGTATGCCGGGTGGTGGTGCGCCCCCGGCGGGCGTATCCACCGCGCACGTGTTGTTCTCGGCGGCGCTGATCTGCACGCGTTGTGCCGTGGTCTGGTCCGATGCCTCCGCACCCGGCGCCGCGAGCACGCTCACGCAGCTGCCCACGATCACGTCCGAAAGCTCCGCGGGCTGCACCTCGGTGAGCTTGGTCATGGTGTTGAAGTCGATATCGGCGGTGCCGTCCGGGGTATTCACCTGAACCGTGTGTCCGGTCACCGAGGAGATCGGCCCTCCGACCCGATCCTTGCCACCGGCATGCCGTGTCACGGTCGTCGATGCGGGGCCTGGCGATGATGCCGTGGGCTTGTCCGCAGACCCTCCGCATGCCGTACCGGACAGGGCGACTGCACCGGCGATCACCAGTAACGCGGGCCGGGGCCAGAGATTTGGTGACATGGTTGACCACGTTATCCGGAATGGATGCGGACTCGGCGTAGTTTGACACCTCGTGACCGACGTGAGATCAGACGTAGCACCGCTCTTCGAGCCCTTCACCGTCAAATCGCTGACGGCTCCCAATCGGTTCGCGATGGCGCCGATGACGCGGGCGGCCTCGCCTGGTGGTGTGCCCGGCGAGAATGTGGCGGCGTACTACCGCCGCCGTGCCGCCGGAGGCGTGGGGCTGATCATCACCGAAGGCGTCTTCATTCCTCATGATGCCGCCGGCGGACAGTCCAGTGTTCCCCGGTTGACCGGCGATGATTCGCTGGCAGGTTGGTCCTCGGTCACCGACGCAGTGCACCAGGAAGGCTCGGTGATCGCCGCGCAGCTCTGGCATCAGGGTGTGGAGCGCGGCGTCGATCCGGAATTCAATCCTGAAGTGGAGTCGGTGAGCCCGTCGGGTTTGGCCGGTGACGCATCTCCGCGCGGGCGTGCGTTGCAGACCGGTGAGCTGTCCCCGCTTGCCGACCAGTACGCGGCGGCGGCCCTCAACGCGCGGAATGCGGGCTTCGATGCCGTGGAGTTGCACGGCGCCCACGGCTATCTGCTCGACCAGTTCTTGTGGGAGCGCACCAACGTTCGGGCCGATGGCTACGGAGGCTCGGCGACCGATCGGGTGCGGTTCCCGGTCGAGGTGGTGCGCGCGGTACGCGCCGCCGTCGGGCCGGATTTCCCTATCGTGTACCGGTTCTCGCAGTGGAAGCAGGCTGATTACGCGGCCACGCTCGCCAATACTCCAGCGGAGTTGGAACGCCTGCTCGCGCCCCTCGTCGAGGCGGGCGTGGACGTCTTCCATCCGTCCACGCGGCGGCACTATGTGCCGGCGTTCCCGGACCTGGAGGGAGCCGACGGGAAACTGAGCCTGGCGGGCTGGACCAAACGTGTCACGGGGCTGCCGGCCATCGCCGTCGGCTCGGTGGGGTTGCAGACCGAGTTCAAACCCTCCGAAGTTCGCGATATCGAGCCGGCACCGGTGGAGGCGGTGTTGCGCCAATTCGCCAACAGCGAATTCGATGTCATCGCGGTCGGTCGTGCCCTGCTGTCGGATCCCGAATGGGTGAACAAGCTGCGGTTTGGTCGGCAGGACGAGTTCGTCGGATTCAATATGGGCAAGGCGCTCTCCGCGCTCTACTGAGAACCAACGGAACATCGCGCATCCCGGCAACGTTGAGGACGACATGGCAACACGTGACATCAGTGCAGACGCATTCAATGACTTGATCCACGACAACGACATCGTGCTGGTCGACTTCTGGGCGTCGTGGTGCGGGCCGTGCCGTCAGTTCGGTCCCGTCTTCGAGGCGTCCTCGGAAGCGAACCCCGATGTCGTTCATGCCAAGGTGGACACTGAGGCGGAACAGGCCCTGGCATCGGCAGCGAATGTCCGCTCGATTCCCACGCTGATGGTGTTCAAACAAGGCCAGCTGGTGTTCAACCAGCCTGGTGCGCTGCCCCCGGCCTCATTGGCCGACCTGGTGCAGCAGGTCCGCGATCTCGACGTCGAAGCGGCATTGCGCGAACAAGAGGCCTAGCCCGGATCCGAAGCGCACGGGACGGGTAAGCCTAGGCTAGGCTTAGGTGCCGTGGCTGAGCATATTCCTGTCGATGGCGCTGACTCGTCGGATGAAGGCATTGAGGCGCCGACCAGCCTGCGGGAGTACGTCAGGACCACGGCGATAAATACGCTTCCCCCGCTTATCGCGTACTACGCGCTTCGCGCGTTCGGAGTCACGCCTTACCTGGCGCTCGCCGGGGCGATCATCGCGGCCGTCGTGCAGGGGATGTTGAACATGCTGATCAAGCGCAAGTTCGAGCCCGCGAACGGCGTGGTGATTGTCGCCGCTGCCTGTTCGCTGACCGTCGCGTTCACCACAAAGAATCCCCGCATAGTGCAGGTCACCGAGCTCATCCCGGTTTCCTTGATCGTGTGGTCCCTGGTGGTGAGTGCGCTTCTCCGCAAGCCCGCCTCGAAGAAGTTCGCGAGCGCCATCTTGCCGAATCTCGCGGACGGGGCATTGCCCCGGCGCGGGTGGACGGAGCAGGACATCACGGACTGGCACACGCTGCACACCCGGATCTGCCTGTGGCTGGGGCTGCTCTGCGGGATGTTTCCGGCCCTGGCGGTCTTTCTGATCTTCACGCTGTCGGTAGACGTCTCGCAGATTCTGATAGTCGCTATCGGCCCCACACTGTTGATCGTCTCGATCGCGAGCGCCGTGACACTGCTGCAACAGTTCGTCCGCCGGCGCGATCAATCGGCGGCCGAGCGCGCTGCGGCGCTCGCGGACGGCGCCGAGCATGCGGTGGGGGCAGGCTGACCACGCGGATCGGGCGGCTGAACGCTCCGAGGCGCAACGATTTGGTGCAGCCCCGCGCGGTCGGTTATATGGACGCATGAGTTTCGTCCTGGTGGACCGTCCGCGTCCGGAAATTGCCCTGGTCACTTTGAACCGGCCCGAGCGGATGAACGCCATGGCATTCGACGTGATGCTGCCCTTCAAGGAGCTGCTCGTTGACATCAGCAATGACAACGAGGTGCGCGCCGTTGTCATCACCGGGGCAGGTAAGGGCTTCTGCTCGGGCGCCGATCAGAAATCCGCCGGGCCCATCCCGCATATTCGGGGATTGACTCAGCCGACGATCGCATTGCGGTCGATGGAGTTGCTCGACGAGGTCATCCTGACCCTGCGCCGGATGCATCAGCCGGTGATTGCCGCCATCAACGGCGCGGCGATCGGTGGCGGTCTCTGCCTGGCGCTGGCATGCGATGTCCGGGTGGCATCGGATGCCGCTTACTTCCGGGCGGCCGGGATCAACAACGGACTGACGGCCAGCGAGCTGGGCTTGAGCTATCTGCTGCCGCGCGCCATTGGCACCTCGCGCGCGTCTGACATCATGCTGACCGGCCGCGACGTCGATGCGGACGAGGCCGAGCGCATCGGTTTGGTATCCCGGAAGGTGTCCTCCGAGTCGCTGATGGAAGAGTGTTACGCGATCGGGGAACGCATCGCCGGGTTCTCCCGTCCAGGAATCGAGTTGACCAAGCGCACCATTTGGAGTGGGCTGGACGCCGCTAGCCTGGAAAGTCACATGCACCAAGAGGGCCTGGGCCAGCTGTATGTCCGGCTGCTCACCGACAACTTCGAAGAAGCCACCGCCGCCCGCAAGGAGCAGCGCAAAGCGACCTTTAGAGACAAGCGCTGAAAGTGCGAGACACGCACACAGCATCCAAGGAGTAAGTAGTGATTACCGCGACGGACCTCGAGGTCCGCGCCGGCGCCCGCACGCTCGTCTATGCACCGGGCCCCGCGTTACGTATCCAGCCCGGCGACCGCATCGGGTTGGTGGGCCGCAACGGGGCAGGCAAGACCACCTCGATGAGGATTTTGGCCGGGGAGGGTGAGCCATACGCCGGATCGGTTTCTCGGATCGGTGAAATCGGTTATCTGCCACAGGATCCCAAAGAAGGCAACTTGGATCTGTTGGCCCGCGATCGGGTGCTGTCCGCCCGCGGCCTGGACACCATCATCAGCGAGATGGAGAAGCAGCAGACGCTGATGGCCGAGCTGGCCGACGAGGGTCAGCGCGATAAGGCCGTGCGCCGCTACGGACAGCTGGAGGAGCGTTTCTCGTCACTGGGCGGGTACGTCGCGGAAAGTGAGGCCGCCCGGATCTGTTCGAGCCTCGGTTTGCCCGAGCGCGTACTGCTCCAACCGCTGCGGACACTGTCGGGTGGTCAGCGCAGACGGGTGGAGTTGGCGCGGATTCTCTTCGGTGCGGCCGAGGGTGGAGCGGGATCGAGCATGACGTTGCTGCTCGACGAGCCGACCAACCACCTCGACGCCGACTCGATCGGTTGGTTGCGCGGCTTCCTGCAGAACCATGACGGCGGACTGGTGGTGATCAGCCACAATGTCGAGCTGCTGGCCGATGTCGTGAACAAGGTGTGGTTCCTGGACGCGGTGCGTGGCGAGGTCGACGTCTACAACATGGGTTGGCAGAAGTACTTGGACGCGCGCTCGCTCGACGAGCAGCGCCGCCGCCGTGAGCGGGCCAACGCGGAGAAGAAGGCCTCGGCCCTGCGCACTCAGGCGGCCAAGATGGGCGCCAAGGCAACCAAAGCTGTTGCTGCGCAGAATATGTTGCGCCGCGCCGAGAAGATGTTGTCCGGGCTCGATGAGGAACGCGTGGCCGACAAGGTGGCCCGTATCAAGTTCCCGACACCCGCCGCGTGTGGGCGAGTGCCGTTGGTGGCCAAGGGATTGACCAAGAACTATGGGTCGCTGGAGATTTTCACCGGGGTGGACCTGGCCATCGATCGTGGTTCACGCGTCGTGGTCCTGGGGCTCAACGGCGCGGGCAAGACGACACTGCTGCGGCTGCTGGCGGGCGCGGAGACCGCAGACTCCGGGGAGCTGGAACCGGGCCACGGTCTCAAGCTTGGATACTTCGCCCAGGAGCACGACACCCTGGACGATCACGCGACGGTCTGGGAGAACATCCGCCACGCCGCCCCGGACACAGGGGAGCAGGAGTTGCGCGGAATCCTGGGCGCGTTCATGTTCAGTGGCCCGCAGTTGGAGCAGCCGGCGGGGACGCTATCCGGTGGTGAAAAGACCCGTCTGGCCCTTGCCGGACTGGTTGCCTCGACCGCGAATGTGTTGCTGCTCGACGAGCCCACCAACAACTTGGATCCCGCCTCGCGTGAGCAGGTATTGGACGCGCTGCGTAGTTATCTCGGGGCGGTCGTTCTCGTGACGCACGATCCCGGGGCCGCCGAAGCCTTGAATCCGCAACGCGTCGTGTTGTTGCCGGACGGCACCGAGGACTACTGGTCGGACGAGTATCGGGACCTCATCGAGCTGGCCTAACCTTTTCTCTCCCCACCTTCCGCGTCTCGTGTACATGCGTGATCACATTTGCGCTATGGTGCAACCGGGTTGCGTTGCCCATAGGGGCTGCGGAGTGGAGTCGGGAGAGAGGTCGCGATGGCCAAAACGCGCGACGAGGAGCGTGCCGAGCTTAGGGCCGGATACGAGAAGGGCGCGAGCATTCGCACGCTCGCCGCGGCAACGGGCCGCTCGTATGGCTACGTGCATCGCGCTCTCGTGGAATCGGGTGTGGCCCTGCGTGGCCGAGGGGGGCCGAACCGGCGAAGCCGCAAGGCCGAGTAGGCGTTCGACACGCAGTGTGCCCGTTGAGCTTTCGGGCGACAATTGTTGCTACCGTGGTGCGATGCGAGGACAAGGCGGTATCCGGAACATCGGCGTGCTGACGCTGGTGGCGTTGACGGCATCCGGTTGTGGCGGTGAGGCACGCCAGTTGGGTGAGTTGGTGTCGCCAGTGGCGACGACGACGGCGCTGCCGCAAACATCGACACCTGCCCCGGAAACCTTCCGTGTCACCGCCTGTGAGACGAGCAGCGGAGGTGGTGGCAAGAATGTGGCCACACTGCTGCGCGATGTCCGGGTGGGAAAGCAGGACGACTATGACAGGGTCACCTTCGAATTCGGGGCGGACCCGAAGAGCGACCCCAAGAACACGGTGCCGTTGGATGAGCTGGTCGTTCCCAAGTACTCGGTGGACAGCCCGGCCAGTGTTTCCGCGGGTCCCAAGGGGGACAACGTCGTTGTCGCCGGTACCGCGTTGCTCGGCGTGCTTTTCGACGGCGCCTCCGCGCACGAGAGTGATAAGCCGATCCGGTCGTACCCCGGACCCAATGAGATCAAGCCGAAGGATTTCCCGATTCTCGCGGAAGCCAAGCAGGGCGAGGATTCCGAAGGAAAGGTGCGGTGGGCGCTGGGGCTGAACAAGCAGCGCTGTCCTCAGGTGAGCACGCTGACCAACCCGCCGCGTCTTGTGGTGGATTTACCGCACTAGCCATATTTGTGACCGATCACCATGCATCGGTACGTGGTTGACCACCCGGGACAATCCCTGGTCGAACGCCAGCGGTTGGGTGTCGGACGCCGTACATTCGCTTACCATGCATCGATACCTGGTACCGCTTGTACTAGTAGTAGGCTCGTTGGTCCCTGTGCCGCAGGTGGGGGCCGCGCCGGCGTGTCCCACGTTGACCGATGGCGGCGCCGAGAATTACGCCAATATCCTGCATGATGTGCGCATCGAATCCTTCGATGACCTCGACAGGGTCACGTTCACTTTCGGGCCCGACACGCTGGCACCGCCGGTGGGACCGGTGACCTACTGGCAGGCACCGCCCTTCTCGGTAACACCGGTGGACGGGGGATACGCGGTGGCCTTCCGCGGCGCCGCGGCACACAACACCGTGATGGGGACCTTCGATCGCCCGGAGAACAAGCTGGTGAAGTCGTTTCCGCAGCCCGATGACTTCGGGGCACCGGCGGGCTCTCCGGTGGTGCGATCGGCCCGTCTTCTGCAGGACCCCGACATTTTCAAAGACAAAAATGGCGTGATGGCGTGGAAGGTCGCCGCGCAAGCGTCCAGATGTCCGGTGGTCTATGTCGACGACACGCCCTCACGGGCCGTGATCGACTTCCCGCACTAATCGGCAGGCAGGCGGGAAACATCATGTAGATGGTGCACCGGGTCGTGCACAAAGTACAGCCCGAGCGTGGCGACGGTGAAAACCGAACCGTTGCTTCGCCTTCCGCGACGTTCTAGCGCGCTCCGCGGCACCCGGGCAAAGTCGTTGGCAATGGCTTCGCCAGCCGACGCGAGCTCGGCGGCAACCGTCGCGGGGTCTTGCTGGCCGTAGTGATCCTCATCGGCCGTCTTGTCCTGGTCCCAATTCTCGAACAAGGGGTTGTCCTCGTCGAGCATCAGTTGCAGTCGGGTCCGGAAGATGCGGAACACATCGCGGACGTGCGCACCGTATTCCAGTGGTGACCACGTCTGCTCGTCGGGACGCGCGCGCACCTCGGGACGGGCCAGCACGGGCCGCCAGGCCGCTAGATTCTGCCGCACGATGTTCGGTATCTGGTCGAACGATGTTGTGGCGGGATCAAATCCGCATTCGCCGCACCGGCTCTCCAGAACCCAGGTCCAGTCTTTGGTATCAGGCGTGATCGGCACGGCGCACCGAGTCCTCCACGAGATCTAGCACGCGGCTAAGACTTTCGGTCGACTCGCCGGAGGCCAGGCGGGCGACCAGGCCGTCGAGGACCAAATCCAGATATCCCAGGATGACCTCGCTGGGCACGTCCTCACGCAACCGGCCGGCCTTCTTCTGGCGTTGCAGCCGGGCCAGGGTGGCGGTGTTGAGCTCTTCGGAACGCTGGTTCCAGCCCCGCCGGAATTCCGGGTCGTTGCGCAGCTTGCGGGCGATCTCCAAACGGGTTGCCAGCCAATCGAATTGATTCGGATCGGCGAGCATGTCACGCATCACCTGTACCAGGCCCTCGCGGCTGGCGACATTGGCCATCCGCTCGGCGTCCTCGCGCGCCAGCGCGAAGAACAGGGTGTCCTTGTCGCGGAAATGGTGGAAGATGGCTCCCCGCGACATGCCGATGGTGTGCTCCAGGCGGCGCACGGTGGCGCCGTCATACCCGTATTCGGCAAAACAGCGCCGCGCGCCATCGAGGATCTGGCGGCGACGAGCCGCGAGGTGGTCCTCGCTAACGCGCGGCACTGTGTTGGCTCCTAGTCCTGGCGGAGTTAGCCGGCCAGCATGTTCCGCAGCACGTACTGCAGGATGCCGCCATTGCGGTAGTAGTCGGCTTCACCGGGGGTGTCGATCCGGACCACGGCGTCGAATTCGACCTGGAAAGACACAGTGCCGTCTTCCGCAAGTCTTTTCGCCGTCACGTGCACGGTCTTCGGCGTCGTGCCCTCGTTGAGCTTCTCGATACCACTGATGTCGTAGGTCTCGGTGCCATCGAGCTTGAGCGAGGCGGCCGACTCCCCGGCCGGGAACTGCAGCGGAATGACGCCCATACCAATCAGATTCGACCGGTGGATGCGCTCGAACGACTCGGTGATGACGGCTTTCACGCCCAGCAGACGTGTGCCCTTGGCGGCCCAGTCGCGGGATGACCCGGAGCCGTACTCCTTGCCGCCCAGCACCACCAGAGGGATGCCGGCCTTCTGGTAATTCACCGAGGCGTCGTAGATGAACGACTGGGGGCCACCCTCCTGGGTGAAGTCGCGGGTGTAACCGCCCGAAACATCGTCCAGCAGCTGGTTGCGCAGGCGGATATTCGCGAAGGTACCGCGCACCATCACCTCGTGGTTACCGCGACGCGAGCCCAGCGAGTTGTAGTCCTTGCGTGCCACACCGTGCTCATCGAGGTACTGCGCGGCGGGGGTGCCGGACTTGATGGAACCGGCCGGCGAGATGTGGTCGGTGGTCACCGAGTCACCGAGCAGCGCCAGCACGCGGGCGCCCTTGATATCGGTGACGGCGGTGGGCTCCAGTGGCATCCCGTCGAAGTACGGGGCCTTGCGCACGTAGGTGGACGTGTCGACCCACTCGAAGGTGTTGCCCTCCGGAGTGGGCAGGCCGCGCCAGCGCTCGTCGCCCTTGAAGACATCGGCGTAGGAGTCGGTGAACATCTGACGGTTGATCGACGACGCGATGGTCTCCTCGATTTCGGATGCCGTGGGCCAGATGTCCTTGAGGAACACGTCGTTGCCGTCGTGGTCCTTGCCCAGCGGGTCGGTGTCGAAGTCGAAGTCCATGGTGCCTGCGATGCCGTAGGCGATGACCAGCGGCGGGGAGGCCAGGTAGTTCATCTTGACGTCGGGGGAGATGCGGCCTTCGAAGTTGCGGTTACCGGAGAGCACCGCGGTCACCGACAGGTCGTTGTCGTTGATGGCCTTGGAGATCTCGTCCGGCAGCGGGCCGGTGTTGCCGATGCACGTGGTGCAGCCGTAGCCGCCCAGGTAGTAGCCCAGCTTCTCCAGGTACGGCCACAGCGCGGCCTTGTTGTAGTAGTCGGTGACGACCTGTGATCCGGGGGCCATGTTGGTCTTGACCCACGGCTTGGTGGTCAGGCCCTTCTCGACGGCCTTCTTGGCCAGCAGGGCAGCACCCAGCATCACCGACGGGTTGGAGGTGTTGGTGCAGGAGGTGATACCCGCGACCACGACCGCACCGTGGTCGAGAACGAAGTTGCCGCGCTCAGCGGATGTCACCTTGACCGGCTTGGACGGCCGGCCCTCGCCGCCGTTGGCCGCGGACGGGATGACGGCGTCGTCCTCGGCGAAGGACAGCACCGCCACATCGGAGGCGGGGAAGGATTCTTCGATCGCTTCGTCGAGTTGGGTGTGCGGCGTGGCAGCGGCCGGGCCGCTCTCGGCATCGTTGGTGTAGTTGTGGATGTCCTTGCGGAACGCGTTCTTCGCATCGGTCAACTCGATGCGGTCCTGCGGGCGCTTGGGTCCGGCGATAGAGGGCACGACGGTGGAGAGGTCGAGTTCCAGGTACTCCGAGAAGGCGGGCTCGTGGTCGGCGTCGTGCCACATGCCCTGTTCCTTGGCGTACGCCTCGACCAGCGCCAGCTGCTGATCGTCGCGGCCGGTCAGGCGCAGGTAGTTGATGGTTTCCTCATCGATCGGGAAAATCGCTGCGGTAGAACCGAATTCGGGGCTCATGTTGCCCAGCGTGGCGCGGTTCGCCAGTGGCACCTCGGCCACGCCCTTGCCGTAGAACTCGACGAACTTGCCCACCACACCGTGCTTGCGCAGCATGTCGGTGACGGTCAACACCACGTCGGTGGCGGTGACGCCGGGCTGGATCTCACCGGTGAGCTTGAAGCCGACGACGCGAGGGATCAGCATCGACACCGGCTGGCCGAGCATGGCGGCCTCCGCCTCGATACCGCCGACACCCCAACCGAGGACGCCGAGGCCGTTGACCATCGTGGTGTGCGAGTCGGTGCCCACGCAGGTGTCGGGGTACGCCTGGCCGTTCCTGGTGAAGATGGTGCGGGCCAGGTACTCGATGTTGACCTGGTGCACGATGCCGGTGCCCGGGGGGACCACCTTGAAGTCGTCGAAAGCGCCTTGGCCCCAACGCAAGAACTGGTAGCGCTCGGCGTTGCGTTCGTACTCGAGCTCGACGTTCCGCTCGAACGCGTCGGCGGTGCCGAAGACGTCCAGAATCACTGAGTGGTCGATGACCATTTCGGCGGGGGACAGCGGGTTCACCTTGTCGGGGTCGCCGCCGAGGGCCGCGACCGCTTCACGCATGGTGGCCAGGTCGACCACACAGGGCACACCCGTGAAGTCCTGCATCACCACGCGGGCCGGGGTGAACTGGATCTCCACGCTCGGCTCGGCCGAAGGGTCCCAGTTGGCCAGCGCCAGGACATGGTCCTTGGTGATGTTCGCACCGTCTTCGGTGCGTAATAGGTTCTCCGCCAACACCTTCAGGCTGTAGGGCAGTTTCTCGGTACCCGGCACGGCGTTGAGGCGGAAGATCTCGTACGACTCATCGCCAACCTGCAGAGTGCCGCGCGCGCCGAAGGAATTCACCGATTCTGTCTTGTTAGGACTGCTAGTCACATCAGCTCCAAAGCTCGAAGGTCACCCGCCGGCGGGCTGTGCCAGGCGGGGTTCCGGAGGCGCCACCGCAGATGGCTGCCTTCCATCGCTAGTCTAACAGTACGCTTGTCCCGTAATAAGGGGGATGCCCAAATTTCACTCGCCATTTCCACGGTGGCATTCGCCACTCTCGGAGAAGACGGCGTTATGCACGTCAAATAGGGCGTGTCCGGGTGCACAACGCGGCGCTCGGGGCGGGTTAGATTGATCGCGTGACGCCGCAGCACCTGCCGACCTTCATCCCCGCTGAGTTGTGCCAGGCGGTGGGTGTGTCAATCCAGACGGCGGGAACCGATCCCATGGGGTGGTCGGCCAAGTGCCTGGAGATGGCGCGCGCGGATGTCAACAAAGACGGGATCGCAGCTCAGCCGGCCGACGTCCCCGGCCTGAAGGACGTCGTCGCGAAGGCGCACGCCAAGAACATCGATCTGAAGGTCATCGCACTTCCCGGCAATCCCTGGATTGACACCCCGCTGCGCGATATCGCCACCGAGATCGGCAAGGACCACCCGGACTCGACCATCCTTGTCATCAGTCCGTCGTACGCGGGTACCTACAGCGCCACATACGACAGGGTGACGCTGGAGGCGGGTCAGGACGTCGCAAAGACGGGAAACCCCGTGCTGTCGGCCAATAACTTCGTGGACGAGCTAGGGCGTGAGCACTTCTCGTGGACCACGCTGACCATTGCACTCGTCTTGCTCGTCGCGGCCGTTTGCGCCGGAATTACCCTCGTTCGCGGCCGGTTCGCGAATGACTCGGTTAAGTAACGTTTTGCAAACCATTCGCACATGCGGTTCCACCGCGAAATAGCCGCGCGCACTATAGAACCCGGATGAACTGCCGGTATTCAATTCAGGTCAATTAACCGCCAGAAGACGCCTGCGTAATTGTCTGTCAGAGGGCAATTAATTACACATATGTAATTTGTGACTAAAGTTTCATTAGGTGCAAAAGTGACGTACGGTGCAAGTGGCGCCAATGTTGTTAGTGCGTCTGATGTGACTACTGGGAGCGCGTCGGGGAAGGGCCGCTGATGACCGAGAAGGCTCGACGAGCGCCGAGGATCGAGGAGGCGCCAGAAGCGATGAAGCGGACATTCCCGCAGAGTTTCGCGGTCGCTGGCAAACGAACCATGGTGGCCGCGCTGGTGGTGCCGCCGCTGCTGGCCGCCAGCCTGATGATGGTGCCCCCGACCATTGCCGTCACGTCTGCCGAGCCGAACGACATGGCCTCGTTGATCACCCAGCTGGCCGATACCAATCAGCAGATCGAGCAGCTCACCGCCGATGTCCAGACCCAGCAGGAGTCCATCAATAAGGGATTGGTCGATCTGCAGGCCGCCCGCGACAATGCGTCCAGCGCCGCCGCGGCGGTGGACGAGGGGCAGCGCGCTGTCGATATCGCCAACGGTGCCATCACTGAAGCGCAGGGCAAGTTCGACCGGATGGCCGCGGCGACCTATATGGCAGGCCCGTCGACTTCATACCTGACCGCGACCAACCCCGACGACGTCGTGCGGCTGGCCTCCGTGACCAAGAGCGTCGAGGCGAGCTCGCAGACCGTCATGGATAACTTGCGCCGGGCCCGTACCGAGCAGGTCAACAAGGAGTCGCAGGCGCGCGCCATCAAGGACAAGGCCGACCAGGCCGCCGCGGATGCGCAGCGGCAGCAGGACGACTTGGTGTCGGCGATGAAGGACGTGCAGACGAAGCTGGAGTCGCAGCGCGGCATGGCCTCGGATCTGGCTGCCAAGAAGAAGAGCGCGGAGGCGCAGCTGGCCGCGGCACGTGGCCCCGCCTACGCCGCCTCGACAGCGACGGCGCGGGTGATCAACCCCAGTGCCGCCATCGCGGGTAACGGCAATGAATGGACCGAGGGCCCGGCGCCGGTGGCGTCGGCCGGCGGCGAATGGGACACGACCCTTCCGATGATCGCCAGCGCCAACGTTCCTACCGACCCGACGCAGACGATCAACATGGTGTTGGGCATCGGCAACACCGCGGCCAATGTCGGCCAGTCCGCGGTGTGTGGTGTGATCGGCATCTTCTGCCCCAAGGCTGCCCCGGCGGCGGCATCTTCCGGCGAGGGTGGCGAGTACCTCCCGAAGGTCTACGGCCGGGAGAACGTGGAGCGAGTCATCGCCCGTGCCGGCAGCGCGATGGGCACGCCGTACTCCTGGGGCGGTGGTTCATACAATGGCCCCACGCGCGGAATCGATTCAGGCGCAGGAACTGTCGGCTACGACTGCTCCGGGCTGATGATGTACGGCTTCGCCGCGGTCGGCATCAGGCTGCGGCACTACACCGGTTACCAGTACAACTCCGGGCGCAAGGTACCCAGTGCCGAGATGAAGCGCGGCGACATGATCTTCTACGGCCCCAACGCAAGCCAGCACGTTGCGCTGTACCTGGGCAACGGCCAGATGCTCGAAGCGCCGAACACCGGCGACGTGGTCAAGGTGTCGCCGGTCCGCACCAGCGGCATGACGCCCTATGTAACCCGGATGATTGAGTGGTAGAAGTGGTGAAAGCGGCAAAGGTGCTAAAAGCGCAGGGGCTCTTCCTATTACGGTCGGCCATCGCAGTGACCATCGCGATCGCGTTGGTCTTGTTCATGGGTGTCCCGCGGGCCACCGCCGATGACAACCCGCTTGGACCCAATGTCGGAACGGCCTTCCTCAACGCGCTCGGTCTGAACCCGACGGGCGGCCAATACGACAACACGTTGCCGTTCTCCGGCCCGAGCCAGGGTGCGGATCCCACGAAGATCATGAACGGTGTCATGGGGGTCGGCCAGACCGCGCTGGGTGCGTTAGGAATCGGCGGTGCGTCCGCGGGTGCGGGGCGTCCGCTGGTGTACGGCCGCGCTGCCGTGGAACGCGTGATCCAGCGCGGCGGCACCCAACTGGGTGTGCCGTACTCCTGGGGCGGTGGCACGGTGCGCGGACCGAGCGGTGGCGTGGACTACGACTCGGGCAAGGTCGGCTTCGACTGCTCGGGTTTCACGATGTTCTCCTATGCGGCCGCGGGCGTGAAGCTGCCGAAGTACTCCGGTGACCAATACAACTCCGGCCAGAAGGTTCCGGTCTCGCAGGCCAAACGCGGAGACCTTCTCTTCTACGGGCCTGGTGGTTCGCAGCACGTGGTGATCTACCTCGGCAATGGTCAGATGCTGGAAGCCAGCGGCAGTGCGGCGAAGGTGACGGTGTCTCCGGTGCGCACGGGCGGTATGACTCCTTACGCGGTTCGTATCATCGCGTGGTAGCTCTTCTGATCCTGCGGGTCAGCTAGAAGCGGCGCGCCAGCGAACGGGTACGTGGACCAAATCCCGGGATGCTGGAATAGTGGACCGAAGGCGCCGCCCAGGGTTGGGTGCCGCTCGTATGAACCGCGCCACCAACATGGCATGAAATCGTCAGGCAGAGCCGGAGGGAAGTTGATGTCATCACCAGGGCAACCAGGGGGAGGTGCCGGGTACTCCGGCGGAAGCGCCGGCCCCGTGCCGCACGCCCCGCAGGGTGCGACGTCACCGGCCCTGGCCGCAGAGGTGCAGAACCTTGAGCGCGCCATCTTCGAAGTCAAGCGCGTCATCGTGGGCCAGGACCGGCTCGTCGAGCGAATTCTGGTCGGGCTGCTCGCCAAGGGGCACGTGTTGCTCGAAGGTGTGCCCGGTGTCGCCAAGACGCTGGCGGTCGAGACCTTCGCCAAGGTCGTGGGTGGCTCGTTCTCGCGTGTCCAGTTCACCCCTGACCTGGTGCCCACCGACATCATCGGTACCCGCATCTACCGCCAGGGCAAGGAAGAGTTCGATATCGAGCTCGGTCCGGTGGTCGCGAACTTCCTGCTGGCCGATGAGATCAACCGTGCGCCGGCCAAGGTGCAGTCGGCATTGCTCGAAGTCATGGCCGAACGGCATGTCTCCATCGGCGGCAAGACGTACCCGATGCCCAAGCCGTTCCTGGTGATGGCGACCCAGAACCCCATCGAGAACGAGGGCGTGTACCCGCTGCCGGAAGCGCAGCGCGACCGCTTCCTGTTCAAGATCAACGTGGACTACCCGACGGTCGAAGAAGAGCGGGAGATCATCTACCGCATGGGTGTCACGCCGCCGGAGCCCAAGCAGATTCTGTCGGCCGAAGCACTGCTGCGCCTGCAGGACCTGGCCGCCAACAACTTCGTGCACCACGCACTCGTCGACTACGTGGTCCGGGTCATCTCGGCGACCCGTAACCCGGCTCAGTTCGGCCTCGGCGACGTTGCCAACTGGATCTCCTACGGAGCCAGTCCCCGCGCGTCGCTGGGCATCATCGCGTCGGCGCGTGCGCTGGCGCTGGTGCGCGGGCGTGATTACGTGATTCCTCAGGACGTCATCGAGGTCATTCCGGATGTGCTTCGGCACCGTCTGGTGATGAGCTACGACGCCCTGGCGGACGAGGTTTCCGCCGACACCGCGATCAACCGGATTTTGCAGACAGTAGGCCTACCGCAGGTGAATGCTGTTCCGCAACAAGGAAATTCGGTGCCGCCTGCGATGGTTGGGACCAACAATCCGGTCCCGGCCGCCCATAACGCCGCACCCAGGTGAGCACGCCAAGTCCGGCCAACGGCCGGCCGGTGGACATCCCGTCACTGCGTCGTGGCGAGATCCGTGATCCGCAGCTGTCGGCGGCACTGCGGACGCTGGAACTGAAGATCCGGCGCAAGCTTGACGGGGTGCTGCACGGCAACCACCTCGGCTTGATACCTGGACCGGGATCGGAGCCGGGGGAGTCGCGGCTATATCAGCCCGGCGACGATGTGCGCCGGATGGACTGGTCGGTGACGGCGCGGACGACCAGTCCGCACGTCCGACAGATGATCGCGGATCGCGAGCTGGAGACGTGGCTGGTGGTCGACATGTCGGCGAGCCTGGACTTCGGCACCACCAACTGTGAGAAGCGTGATCTCGCGGTGGCGGCGGCAGCGGCGATCATCTTCCTCAACAGCGGTGGCGGAAACCGGCTTGGTGCGATCATCGCCAACGGGGACAAGATTGTTCGGTTGCCTGCTCGCTCGGGTCGCGCCCATGAGCAGGACATTCTGCGCAGCATCGCGACCATGCCCAAGGCGCCCCAGGGGGTGCGCGGCGATCTGTCGGTAGCCATCGACGCGTTGCGCCGACCGGAACGCCGTCGTGGCATGGCCGTGATCATCAGTGACTTTCTTGGCCCCATCAACTGGATGCGGCCGTTGCGTGCCATCGGCGGCCGGCACGAGGTGCTGGGTATCGAGGTGCTCGATCCCCGCGATGTGGAACTTCCGGACGTCGGCGAGGTGCTGTTACAGGATGCCGAGACCGGCGTCACCAAGGAGTACCGGATCGACGAGAACCTGCGCCGTGATTTCGAACAAGCGGCGGCAAGGCATCATGAAGAGGTGGCACGCACATTACGTCGTTGCGGTGCACCGATTTTGAGCTTGCGGACCGACCGTGACTGGATCAGCGACATCGTGAGATTCGTCTCTCAACAGCGCCGCGGTGCGGTGGCTGGAACAGGGGCGGCGACGCGATGAACGACGTGCCATTCTTCGGGCCGATGACTCTGACGGGCTTCGCTCACCCGTGGTTCTTCCTGGTGCTACTGCTGGTGGTGGGCCTGATCGCCCTCTACGTGGTGGCTCAGTATCTGCGCCAGAAGCGGGTACTGCGGTTCGCGAACACCGAACTGCTGGACTCGGTGGCCCCGACACGGCCCCGCACGTGGCGCCATGCCGCGACGGCATTGCTGGTGGTGGGTCTCATGGTTTTGACCATCGCCTTGGCCGGCCCGACACATGACGTGCGGATTCCGCGTAACCGTGCCGTCGTGATGCTCGTCGTCGACGTCTCGCGCTCCATGGAGTCGACCGATGTGGCGCCCAGCCGATTGGGCGCCGCGAAGGAAGCCGGTAAGGAGTTCGCGCGCAATCTCACGCCGGGTATCAACCTGGGTCTCATCGCCTACGCGGGCACCGCGACGGTGCTGGTCTCGCCGACCACGAACCGGGATGCCACCGTCAATGCCCTGGACAACCTGCAGCTTGCGGATCGCACCGCCACCGGTGAGGGCATCTTCACGGCGCTGCAGGCCATCGCCACGGTGGGTGCGGTCATCGGGGGCGGTGACAAGCCGCCTCCGGCGCGCATCGTCTTGATGTCCGACGGTAAGGAGACGGTGCCGTCGAACCCCGATAACCCGAAGGGCGCCTACACCGCGGCGCGCACGGCCAAGGACCAGCAGGTACCGATTTCGACGATCGCGTTCGGCACCAAGGACGGGTACGTCGAGATCAACGGACAGCGTCAGAACGTTCCGTATGCCCCCGACATGATGGAGAAGGTGGCCAAGCTCTCGGGCGGGGAGACGTACACGGCGTCTACTTTGGGGCAGCTCAAAGAGGTGTACGCCAATCTGCAGCAGCAGATCGGGTACGAGACGATCCGCGGTGACGCAAGCGTCGGGTGGCTGCGCCTGGGTGCGCTGTTGGTGTTGGCGGCGGCCTTCGTCGGCCTGGTCATCAACCGGCGCCTGCCCAACTGATTCGGTACCTGGTCGGCGGGTTCGTTGAGCCTTTATGTTTGGGCCAGTCGGTTAGGCCAAAGTCTAAGAAGACGATAAGTTGACTCCTATGTCTGATGCTCTGGGCGCTAGCGTCGCCCGTCCCGACTTTGTCTCTCGCTCTGTTCTGGTCACCGGTGGCAACCGGGGTATTGGCCTTGCGATCGCGCAGCGTCTTGCCGCCGACGGGCATAAGGTGGCAGTCACCCACCGCGGGTCCGGTGTGCCGGAGGGCTTGTTCGGCGTGGAGTGCGATGTCACCGATAACGACGCCGTCGACCGGGCCTTCAAAGAGGTCGAGGAGCGCCAGGGCGCCGTCGAGGTTTTGGTGTCCAATGCCGGCATCGCGCAGGACGCGTTCCTGATGCGCATGACGGAGGAGAAGTTCGAGCAAGTCATCAACGCGAACCTGACCGGGGCGTTCCGAGTGGCCCAGCGGGCCTCGCGCAGCATGCAGCGCAAGCGTTTCGGCCGGATGATCTTCATCGGTTCGGTCTCCGGTACCTGGGGAATCGGCAACCAGGCCAACTACGCGGCCTCCAAGGCCGGGGTCATCGGCTTGGCGCGCTCGATTGCCCGGGAGCTCTCCAAGGCGGGTGTCACCGCCAACGTGGTCGCGCCGGGTTTCATCGACACCGAGATGACTCGCGCGCTCGACGAGAGGATCCAGGAGGGCGCGCTGGAGTTCATCCCGGCGAAGCGGGTCGGCACGGCCGCCGAGGTCGCCGGGGTGGTCAGCTTCTTGGCCTCCGAAGATGCCAGTTACATCTCCGGCGCTGTCATCCCGGTTGATGGCGGCATGGGCATGGGCCACTAGGAACTTTGTCGAACGTCCCCCAGCGTGCGCACGAGCGCAGGCAAATTACCTAAGGAGAATCGTGGCAGGACTACTTGAGGGCAAGCGCATCCTGGTGACGGGTATCATCACCGATTCGTCCATCGCCTTCCACATCGCGAAGGTCGCGCAGGAGCAGGGTGCGCAGCTGGTACTCACCGGGTTCGACCGGTTGCGCCTGATCGAGCGCATCACCCAGCGCTTGCCGCAGCCGGCTCCGCTGCTGGAGCTGAACGTGCAAGACGAGGACCACCTGGCCAGCCTGGCTGGTCGGGTCTCCGAGGTGATCGGGGAGGGCAATAAGCTCGACGGTGTCGTCCACTCGATCGGCTTCATGCCGCAGAGCGGTATGGGGCTCAACCCGTTCTTCGAGGCTCCCTTTGAGGACGTGTCCAAGGGCTTCCACATCTCGGCGTTCTCGTACGCGTCGTTGGCCAAGGCCGTGCTGCCCATCATGAATCCGGGCGGCAGCATCGTAGGCATGGACTTCGACCCGACTCGGGCGATGCCGTTCTACAACTGGATGACGGTGGCCAAGAGCGCACTCGAGTCGGTCAACCGGTTCGTGGCACGTGAGGCGGGCGCGGCTGGTGTTCGTTCGAATCTCGTTGCGGCCGGTCCCATCCGGACGCTGGCGATGAGCGCCATCGTCGGTGGTGCACTGGGCGAGGAAGCCGGCCAGCAGATGAGTGTGCTGGAGGACGGCTGGGATCAGCGTGCCCCGATTGGCTGGGACATGAAGGACCCAACGCCGGTCGCCAAGACGGTGTGCGCGCTGCTGTCCGATTGGCTGCCCGCCACCACCGGCGACATCATCTTCGCCGACGGCGGCGCACACACCCAGCTGCTCTAGCGGACTCCTGTGTTGTTTGACGCGGTGCTCCTGCTGTCCTTCGGTGGACCCGAAGGGCCGCAGGAGGTTCGGCCGTTTCTGGAGAATGTGACGCGGGGCCGCGGGATTCCACCCGAACGCCTCGATGAGGTCGCCCAACACTATTTCCATTTCGGCGGTGTCTCTCCGATCAACGGCATCAACCGGGCGCTGGTCGATCAGATCTCGCATCAGCTCGAACTGGCCGGGCATCCGCTGCCGGTGTTCTTCGGCAACCGGAACTGGTACCCCATGGTGGAAGACACCGTCGCCGACATGCGGGACAAGGGAATTCGGCGTGCCGCCGTATTCACCACCTCGGCGTGGGGCGGCTACTCGGGCTGTACACAGTACGTGGAGGACATTGCCCGTGCGCGCGCCGCGGTGGGCGACGGCGCACCGGAGCTGGTGAAGCTCCGGCAGTACTTCGACCATCCGGCACTGGTGCAGCTGTACGCCGGCGCCGTGTTGGCCGCAATGTCGGGCCTGCGGGGTGAGCCGCGGCTGGTGTTCACCGCGCACTCCATTCCCATCGCGGCGGACCGGAGGCACGGCCCCGAGCTCTATAGCCGTCAGGTGCACTATCTTGCGCAATTGGTCGCCGCCACAACCGGTCACCAGGATTACGACGTGGTGTGGCAATCGCGCTCGGGCCCGCCTCAGGTTCCGTGGCTCGAACCGGACATTGTGGACCATCTTGCTGCCCTTAGGGATCGTGGGAGCCGATCTGTGCTGGTTGCCCCCATCGGGTTCGTGGCGGACCACCTGGAGGTGTTGTGGGACTTGGACAACGAGGCTCGCGAGTTCGCGACCGAGCACGATATCGAGTTCGCGCGCGCGGCAACGCCTGGTGCCGATGAGCGTTTCGCGCGCCTCGCGGTCGACCTGATCGCCGAGGTTGTGGAGGGCAAATCCCCGCTACGGGCTGACGGGGTAAATCCCGTGCCCGGGTACGGATTCAGTGTGAACGGCGCTCCGTGTTCACCCCTGTGCTGCGGTCGGCTGGAGGTTTAGCGCGCGGCCTCGATGATGGCGGCCGCTGCCGCCATCCGGGCCTCACGTACCACGACGACGAGGGGCCGCAACGCGTCGCTCACGGCGCCGTCGTCGAGGGCGCCGGGTAGCTCCATGATCTCGGCTGCCGCCGTGGCTATCGCCTCCACCTGATTGGCCGAGTCGAGCACCCTGATGGCTCGGTGCGGCGCGTAGTCCGGCAGGCAATGTCCGCGCAGCGTGGACAGCACCTCCTCGACCAGGGCGCGGGGATCGGCCTCGATTGAGCCCACGGCCCGGTCCAGGCGATTGAGCGTCGCGGTAGCGGAACGAACCGCTTGACGCAGTTGGAACTCCGCCTCACCCAGGTCTGGCCCGGGTTGTAAGGGGATCTGTGCGGGCAGTGAGTACACCGTCCAGGACAGTGCGACGGTTTCGTCACGATCCTCGTCGTACTCTACGGCGGGGACCAATCCTATTGCCGTGGAATCATTCTGGCGATCGCTGAGCACAATCGCCTCACTGGCCTCGAGCGCATCGCGCTGGAACTGGGTTCCGGCGGGCAGACCCCGTGGGTCGCCAGGTGCGGGTAGGATCACATGGATATCGGGTATACCGTGTGGTTGACCGGTCGCGGTGCGGATTGTCTGAAGTAGGCCGATGGGGCCGTTGTCATCTATATCCGGCCAGGACAGTCCGGTGTGACCCGCCGCGACCGCATCGTAGGCGGTGACCAAATGCCTTGGTGCCCAGGCAATGAGCGCGTCAATGACATCATCGGGCGCCGCGCGGCCCGCCAGCCACGCGCTTGCCCACACTGCCAGGGACACACTCGGATTCGCCATAATGATCGCAGTGTAAGGCGCCGCATCCGCCCCCACCAGTTGCCCACGCGGGCTAGTGTGGATACATGCCGATTGTGTGGCTCGTGGCAGGCATCTTGCTCGCGGCTGCCGAGCTGATGACAGGGGACATGTTCCTGTTGATGCTGGGTGGATCGGCCCTGGTTACAGCGGGTGCCGGATGGGTCTTCGGCATGCCGCTGTGGGCCGAGGGGCTGGTCTTCGTCATCAGCTCGGTGGTACTGCTGGTCGGTGTGCGGCCGGCGCTGCGCAAGCGGCTGACATCCGGCCCGATTCTGCATACCAACGTCAGGGCGTTGGAGGGCAAGAGCGCCATTGTGATTGAACCCGTCGACGATATCCACGGGCTGATTCGGCTGGGAGGCGAGATGTGGTCCGCCCGCAGCCTGGAGAAGTCAGGTCGATTCGAACAGGGCGAGACGGTGACAGTTGTCCAAATCGACGGCGCCACGGCGGTTGTCGAGAAGATCTGAGAATCTCACTAAGGGAGTACGGATATGGGAGTAGCGGCCGGAGCCTTTGTGCTGATCGTGTTGATCATCCTGGGTGTCACCATTGTGCTGAAATCTGTGGCACTCGTCCCGCAGGCAGAGGCCGCGGTCATCGAGCGGTTGGGCCGGTATTCAAAGACCGTGAGTGGGCAATTGACCATTCTGGTGCCATTCGTCGACCGCATCCGGGCCAAGGTTGATCTCCGTGAACGCGTCGTGTCCTTTCCGCCGCAACCGGTGATCACCGAGGACAACCTGACGGTCAACATCGACACCGTTGTCTATTTCCAGGTCACCAGCCCGCAGGCTGCGGTGTATGAGATCAGCAACTACATCGTGGGTGTCGAGCAGCTCACCACGACCACGCTGCGCAACGTCGTCGGTGGTATGACCCTGGAGCAGACGCTCACGTCGCGCGATCAGATCAACGGTCAGCTGCGTGGGGTGCTCGACGAGGCCACCGGCCGCTGGGGGCTGCGGGTGGCTCGCGTGGAGCTGCGCTCGATCGATCCACCGCCCTCGGTGCAGGAGTCGATGGAGAAGCAGATGAAGGCCGACCGTGAGAAGCGCGCCATGATTCTGTCGGCCGAAGGTGCCAGGCAGGCGGCGATTCTCTCGGCGCAGGGGCAGAAGCAGGCACAGATCCTCGCCGCCGAAGGTTCCAGGCAATCTGCGATCTTGGCTGCCGAAGGTGAACGCCAGTCCCGCATCCTGCGGGCTGAGGGTGAGCGTGCCGCACAGTATCTGCAAGCGCAGGGGCAGGCTAAGGCCATCGAAAAGGTTTTCGCCGCAGTGAAATCCGGTAAACCCACGCCAGAGTTATTGGCCTATCAGTATTTACAGACGTTGCCCAAAATGGCCCAGGGCGAGGCGAACAAGGTCTGGCTTATTCCGAGTGACTTCGGTTCTGCTCTGCAGGGATTCACCAAGCTGCTGGGCGCGCCAGGCGAAGACGGTGTATTCCGCTACCAACCGTCTCCGGCCGACGAACCGGCGGAGCGTCCGGAGGACGACTCTGCGGATGTTGCCGGATGGTTCGAGACGAAGGCCACTCCCGAAGTCGCTGCGGCAGTCGCCGAGGCGCAGTCGGCCGCCCAGGAGATCGGCCAGTTCGATCCGGCGAGCCGCCATCAGCTGCCGGAGGCGTGACACGGGCATTGTCCGCTTGACAAGCCGATTCCCCAGGCTCATCATGGGTACCGGTTCAGCACCTTGCTAGGTGAGGCTCCTACGTGAATACAGGCCACTGATCTGACGACGTCGAGAGACGCCCAAGGTTAGGACAGGTCTTCCCGGACTAAGGGATGACCCGAAGTGGCTTCCGCCCGCGGACACGTCACGTAGTGCCGAAGCCCTGACGAGAGGGGTGCGTGCCGGGCGGCGTCGCTGTCCGGCTATTCCTTCTCGTGGTCGCTGTTCCCACAGCTGGCGCCCGCGTGCGCCCCGACGGCAAGGAGGTGAGGCACAACCGTGATATCCGGCGAAAGTCCGCATAGACAACAGCTGCCGCATACCTTGTCGTTTGTTCGAGGGTGAATCCTCGCTTTAGTCAACGTTTTTGACACTTGCGCTCGGGTATGCGGCTCTCCCCAGAAGGAGCCTCATCATGACCACAACATTTAACGCAGTCCGCCGGATGTGGATTCGGCATCGGCTGACCCCGCAAGAACGTGCCAACCTGCAATTGGCGTACTCACCGCTTGCGGTTGTTTCGGCATCGCTCGGGGCGCACCCGCCGCGGTAATCCGGCGGATTCTCCATCGCGACCACGCACAGCTGATTCACAGTGCGTGGTCATTCGGAATTCATTCGAGGTCAATACACTTCGCCCGCCCACCCGGGCGGACGGAGCGTATTGGTTCAAACGCTGAGGAGTCGGCATGGCTACTTCCAATAAGGCGGCTAAGCCGCGAGTAATTCAATTCTCGGATCTGTTGAAGGCTCCGGTCGTCGCACGTTCCGGCGACACCATTGGCCGGTTGGAGGATGTGATCGTTCGGCTCCGCGGATCGGATGAGTACCCGATCGTCACGGGATACGTGGTGGATATGGGCGGGCGCACAGTCTTTGTTTCCTCGGATGTGGTGTCCGCGGTGGCGCCGCATCGTATTGAGTTGAGCAAGAACAAGGTTGACCTTCGTGGCTTCGAGCGTCGGGACGGGGAGTACCTGCTCGACGAGGACGTGCTCGACCACCGGTTCATCGATGTGGACAACGCCGAATTGGTGCATGCCTATGACATCGAGTTGGTGGAATCGGCTGAGGGGTGGGTTCTGGCACGCCTTGATACCCGGCGTCCCGCAAGGTTTTTCGGTCTGATCAAGGCTGGCGCGGGCCAGGCCGGCAGGGACTGGAAGGCCTTCGAGCCGATGATCGGCCATGGCGGGTCGCTGTTGGCGCGCCGTGTTGGGGGACGAGTGAACACGCTCAAACCCGCCGAGATCGCGGATCTGCTCGAGGAGGCCACCAAGGAAGAGGGGGGCGAGATCCTCGATCGCGTTCGCGCCAACCCCGAGCTTGAGGCCGATGTGTTCGAGGAACTCGACTCGGAGAAGGCAAGCAAGCTGTTCGAAGACATGTCGGACGCAGATGTCGCGGCCCTCCTGGGCCGCATGCGCGCGGACGACGCGGCAGATGCCATCTTCGACCTGCGGCAGTCTCGCCGCCGTGCGGTCCTGGACCTGATGCCGGCACCGCAACGCACCAAGGTGGTCACCTTGATGGGGTTCAGCCCCGAATCGGCCGGCGGTCTGATGAATGTCGACATCGTGTCCTGCGTGCTCGGCAGCACCGTTGGCGATGCGATTGGGGTGATTTCCACGGCGAAATCCTTGCAGCCGGAGGCGTTGCTGAAGGTGCATGTGCTCGCTGACAATGGCGAACTGGTAGGTGTGGTGTCGGTGATCCGGCTGTTGCAGGCCGACCACGGTGCCGTTGTGGAGTCGATCATGGATGACGACCCGGTGCGGGTAGCGCCGGAGGCCGATCTCACCGACGTCGCGCTGCTGATGGCCGACTACAACCTGGCTCTCATTCCGGTTGTCGACGAAGGTGACAAGGTACTTGGCGTAGTCACCTATGACGATGTGCTGGCTGCGCTCATTCCCGAGGATTGGCGCCGTCGTGAGCCGGCTCCTCGTCCGGTGCGTCAGGTCGCGTCGAGCCCAGACGGGGTCGCGCCATGAGCGAAAACGGAATCGCCGGCGGCCCCGTGAATGGGACGGAGACTGCGGTGGCGCAGCTCAAAGCCGCACCCCCGCAACCAAAGAGCGCTGTACTTGATTCGGCGCATCTGGGTGACATCGAAGGTGCATTCGGCAAGATCAGCGTGAGCGATCCCGGCCAGGCGCGCACCTTTAAGACACGGATGGCGACGATGGCCGCCATCCTTGGGCCGGGCATCATCGTCATGGTCGGCGACAACGACGCGGGTGGTGTCGCCACCTACGCCCAAGCCGGTCAGAGCTACGGGTACAGCCTCCTGTGGGTGCTCTTGCTGCTCATTCCCGTTCTGATCGTCAATCAGGAGATGGTGGTTCGGCTCGGCGCCGTCACCGGGGTTGGGCATGCCCGGTTGATCAACGAGCGGTTCGGCCGTGGCTGGGGCTGGTTTTCCGTCGGCGACTTGTTCATCCTGAACTTCCTGACCCTGGTCACCGAGTTCATCGGTGTCGCACTGGCTTCCGAGTATCTGGGAATCTCGAAGTACTACACGGTGCCCTTCGCGGCGATCGCACTGATTTTGATCATGGCGACTGGGAGCTTCCGACGCTGGGAGCGCGCCATGTTCGTGTTCATCGCGATCACGCTGCTGCAGATCCCCATGTTCTTGATGTCGGATCCGCAGTGGGGCAGGGCCGCACACGATTTCGTGGTCCCGGGCATCGACGGCGGCATAACCTCGGGTGCGGTGTTGCTGATCATCGCCATGGTGGGAACCACCGTCGCACCGTGGCAGTTGTTCTTCCAGCAGTCCAACATCGTTGACAAACGCATCACGCCACGGTTCATCGGGTACGAGCGCGCCGATACCGTGATCGGCTCGCTCGTCGTGGTGATCGGTGCCGCCGCACTGGTGATGACGGCCGATTACGCGGCCCGTGCGACGGGCAACTCGGGCCCGGACAAATGGGGCGACGATGGCGATGCGGGCATGATCGCCGACTGGCTGGGGCAGGTGCAGCCGCTGCTGGGCAAGATCTTTGCGATCGTCTTGCTGGACGCGTCGATCATCGGTGCGGCCGCAGTCACCCTGGCCACCAGCTACGCGTTTGGTGACACCTTCGGGCTCAAACACTCGCTGCACCGCAGCTTCAAGGACGCCAAGCCGTTCTATCTGTCGTACACCGCGATGGTGGCGCTGGGAGCGGCCATCGTGCTGATCCCGAATGCGCCGCTCGGGCTTATGACCACCGCGGTGCAGGCACTGGCCGGTCTGCTGTTGCCCAGCGCGAGCGTGTTCCTGCTGTTGTTGTGCAATGACAAAGCAGTGCTGGGCCCGTGGGTCAACAAAACGTGGCTCAACATTGTCGCCGGGCTCATTGTCGGTGTGCTGCTCTTTCTTTCCGGCATCCTGATGGCCACCACACTCTTCCCCGATTTGGACGTCGTGGAGGTCTCCCGTTATCTGGCGGTAGGTGTCACGATTCTCGCGATACTGATCGGGATCGGCCTGTGGTGGGTTTCAAGCAGGCAACGCATGGATCCGGCGGTCGCCGCACTGAACAAGGCTCTCGAAGGCGTCGATGCGCGGACCTGGCGCATGCCGCCCCTTGCCTTGCTCGAACCGGTCAAATGGAGTCCGGGAACCAAACTGGGCATGCTCGCACTTCGCGGCTATCTGGTTGTCGGTGCCATTCTGTTGGTGGTGAAGGCAATTCAACTCGCACACGGGAGTTGATCGAACCTCTCCGGATGGCCCGTGATGAGAATGCGTAATGAACTCGTTGGGATATCGCGGCCGCGCTGGTTTATGCCGGCGCAGCCGCGTCCAATGGAGACATGAGTATTCGCGCGTTGCGCCGTTTCTGGGAACGTCGTCGGCTGACCCCACAAGAGCGCGCCAACATGCAGCTGGCTCTGTCACCGTTGGCCGTCATATCTGCCTCTTTAGGCGCGCACGCGCCGCACTAGCGGGAATCGGTCGTGCCATCGTCGGCTCGGCAGAGTAGTGGTTCACTGGAGTGATGAGCAATGACGCTTTGGTGTCTCCCCGAGTTTTGGCGCTCCTGGCCTCATTTCAGGCCATTGACGCCGCCATCTGTGTCCAGCCGATTCCTTATGTCGCCAAATGCCTCGACGATGTGCACTATCCGCAGCAGAACCGCTGGATCTTCGCGCCTATCAAGGGAGCATCGGGGATCGGACTACTGGGCGGCATCCGGTTCCCGTGGCTGGCCAAGCTGACCTTGGTCATGCTGACCGTCTATTTCACCCTGGCGGTCGCCGCGCACGCGCGCGCACGTGACATCGGCCTAAATGCCTTTTCCGCATCGTCACTGCTTGCCACGTATGGCACGTTGGCGACCAAGGCGTTGGCGGCGAAATCATCATGACAGAACGATTTTTGGCGAACCCTAAGGTCCTGGCGGCGCTGGCAGCCATGCAGGTCGCCGACGCGGCGGCATGCGTCGGTCCGATCAGGCCCGTCAAAGAATCGCTGGAGACAGTCGGTCTCCCACAACGCATCTGGTGGGTGCTTCCCGTCGTGAAAACGGCGTCAGCAGTGGGACTCCTCGGTGGAATCCGGTGGTCGGCATTGGGTCGGCTGACGACATTCATGTTGGCCGTCTACTTCGCCTTGGCGGTCGGTGCGCATGTTCGGGTACGCGACAAGGTGCTGCATGCCCTGCCGGCGGCGGGTCTGCTCACGCTGTTCGCCGTCCTCGCGAGCAAGGGATTCGACGAACGGAACCCCACGCAGGTCTAGCTGCCGACGCGTTCGGGCTCGTCGGAGATTTCCGGGCCCGCGATCTCGGTGTGGGTACGTTTGTAGCGCCGGATCTCGTAGAGGATTCCCAGCACTCCGAGCACCGAGGTAGTCAGGGAGACCGCGAAGAGCGTGCCACTGATGTGTCCGGTGAGTGCATCGCCGAGTACGACGACCGCCAGCGTGCCCGGAAGCAGACCCGCGAAGGTGGCCAACGTGTACGGCGCGACGCGCACCGCGGAGGCTCCTGCCGCATAGTTGAGAACCGAGAACGGCACCGCCGGGATGAGCCGCATCGACATCACCGCGATCCAGCCGCGGCTGCGCAATTGATCGTCGACGTTTTTCACACCGGGGCGGTGGTGCAGCGTGCTGAGTTTCCATCCCAACGCCCGCACACCCCACAGGGCCAAGACGGCGCTCGCGGTGCTCGCGACGACCGCCAGCAGCACGCCGAGCTGGGTCCCGAACAGCAATCCGGCGGCGAGAGTGAACGCGGTCCGCGGGAAGGGCAGCACCGTCACGATCGTGTGTGCTGCCAGGAAGGCGAGTGGAAACCACGGACCGAGGTCACCGGCCCAATCCCGCATCTGGAGGGCGGTCGGCAGCGGAAGAAACAGCAGGGCCGCAGCCACAATGAGAACGGCCACACCGGTCCACAGCAGCTGACGGCGCGGGAGCCGTCGCAGTGCCACGGCTCCCGTTCTCGCTATCTGCCGGATCCCCATGGTCCACAAGCCTACGGAGCCTGCGCGAATAGCGGACATCAGGACACGGAGGCTGCGGTGGCGCCGCCCCCGTACTGGGCAGTAGCAGACGGCGTCATTTAGCCTGATGAGTAAGTGTGATAGGCATTTCGGCATGGAGTGCCATATGTGTCGCTCGATGACGAGCAGCTGGGAGCAGTTCTGTGACTGTTGAGGTACCCGAAATTCGGCGTGACTTCGCGCGATGGCAGCAGGGTGTCGCTGGCGTGCTGGCGAAGTCCTCCCGCAAGGCGGTCGAGGATCTACCCGCTGACCCGGAGCGCTTGCTCTACTCGCCCACATACGACGGGATCGCGATTCGCCCGTTGTACACGGCACTCGATGAGCTTCCCGAACCCTCGCTGCCCGGGCAGTGGCCGTTCGTACGTGGTGGCGATCCCCGCCGCGACGTGAACAGCGGGTGGAAGGTGGCCGAGGTATTCGGCGGCGCGGCCGACGCGGCGCTAGTGAACGAGAGCATCCTGGACGCGCTGGGGCAGGGGACCAGCGCCATCGTGCTCGCCGGCGTGCAGCCGGCGACGGTGGAACGGGCCCTGCAGGGTGTTTACTTGGACTTGGCGCCCATCCAGGTGGAGGCCGGAACCGATCTGACCGCGGTGGCCGCGGCCATTCTGGCGACCCTTGATGACTATGAAGGCGACGCCGCCGGGGTTGTGGTCGACCTCGGTGCCGACCCGCTGGGTGATGCCTTCGCCGACCGCGCCGGCGTTTCGGTTGACGAGACTGTTGAGCTGGCACGGCAGGCGACGGCGCGCACCGAGCGGATCCGCGCCATTACGGTCGACGGCACGGCTGCGCACGATTTGGGTGCCAGTGACAGCCAGGAACTCGGGGTGGCGGTGGCCGCCGGAGTCGCGTATCTGCGGGTGTTGCAGAACGCGGGCCTGAGCATGGCGGAAGCGCTGCAGCAGATCAGCTTCCGGTTCGCCGCAACCGACGATCAGTTCCTGTCCATCGCCAAGTTCCGGGCCGCGCGGGTGCTGTGGGCCCGGGTGGCCGAGGTGGCGGGCGTGCCGGATGCTGGTGGCGCCGTCGTGCACGCGGTGACCTCCGAACCGATGATGGCTCAACGTGATCCGTGGGTGAACATGCTACGTACCACCCTGGCTGCCTTCGGCGCCGGAGTCGGTGGCGCGGACAGCGTTCGGGTTCGCCAGTTCGATGACGCGATTCCCGGCGGTCTGAGTTCGGTGTCGCCTGCGTTCTCTGCCCGTATCGCACGCAACACGCAGCTGCTGCTCATCGAGGAGTCGCATGTGGGACGGGTGCTCGATCCCGGCGGCGGCTCATGGTTCATCGAGGACCTGACGGAAACCCTTGCGCAGCAAGCGTGGTCTCTGTTCACGGAGATCGAGGGCGCGGGTGGATTCGAAGCCGCCGGCGCGCTGATCCGGGAACACATTGCCGCGACTCGTACCGCGCGTGCCGATGACATCGCCCATCGGCGCACCTCGGTGACGGGAGTCAACGAGTTCCCGAATCTGGGGGAGGAGCCGCTGCCGCCGCGTCCCAGCGCGAGCTACCGGTACGCCGCCGACTTCGAGGCGCTTCGGGACCGCTCGGACGCCTTCTTGGCTTCCTCGGGTGCGCGTCCGGCGGCATTGCTCCTTCCATTGGGCCCGCTGTCCGAGCACAATGTGCGCACCACCTTCGCCTCGAACCTGTTGGCCTCCGGTGGTATCGAGACCGTCAATCCCGGTGTGCTGGATGCCGGCACTGTCGCCCGCGCGGTGGCGGATGCGGGGGCGCGCATCGCCGTGATCTGCGGCACCGATGCCCGATACGCCGCCGAAGCGGGTGCCGTCGTGGACGCGGCCCGGGCGGCAGGCGTCACCGATATCTACCTCGCCGGGCCGGAGAAGGCTGTTGCCGAGGTCGCGGAGACTTCACGGCCGGACGGCTACCTGACCATGAAAATCAATGCAGTCGAAGCGCTTTCGGCCATGCTGACCAAGTTGGGGGCGTGACATGACTGACCTCACGGATCTTTCGGTATCCGGGGCTGTTCTGGGCAGCTTCGCCGACGTGCCGCTCCATGGTGACCGCGCATCAGTCGCACCGGATGCCGCTGCCGTGGCGGCGGCGGTGGGTGAGGCCGCGGACGCCCACGGATACACCCCCGAGCAGCTTGACTGGGAGACGCCGGAGGCGATCACCGTCAAGCCGATCTACACCGCCGCCGACCGTGAAGCGGTACGGGCGCAGGGATATCCGTTGGATACGTTCCCGGGCCAGGTGCCTTTCCTGCGCGGGCCGTACCCGACGATGTACGTGAACCAGCCGTGGACCATCCGCCAGTACGCAGGCTTCTCCACGGCCGCCGAATCCAATGCGTTCTACCGCCGCAACCTCGCCGCCGGCCAGAAGGGCCTGTCGGTCGCCTTCGACCTGGCGACTCACCGTGGGTACGACTCGGACCACCCGCGGGTGCAAGGTGATGTGGGAATGGCCGGCGTGGCCATCGATTCCATCCTCGACATGCGTCAGCTGTTCGACGGTATCGACCTGGGCTCGGTGTCGGTATCCATGACCATGAACGGCGCGGTGCTCCCGATCTTGGCCTTGTATGTGGTGGCCGCCGAGGAGCAGGGCGTCTCGCCACAGCAGTTGGCGGGGACCATCCAGAACGACATCCTCAAAGAGTTCATGGTCCGCAACACCTACATCTATCCGCCGAAGCCGTCGATGCGGATCATCTCGGACATCTTCTCCTGCACCAGTGCCAAGATGCCGAAGTTCAACTCCATCTCGATCTCCGGCTACCACATCCAAGAGGCCGGTGCCACGGCCGATTTGGAGCTCGCGTATACCCTGGCCGACGGAGTCGAGTACATCAAGGCAGGCCTGGAGGGTGGCCTGGACATCGACGTATTCGCCCCCCGTCTGTCGTTCTTCTGGGCCATCGGGATGAACTTCTTCATGGAGGTCGCCAAGCTGCGGGCCGGGCGTCTGCTGTGGAGCGAGCTCGTCGCGCAGTTCGACCCGCAGAGCTCCAAATCGCAGTCCCTGCGCACGCATTCGCAGACCTCCGGGTGGTCATTGACCGCGCAGGATGTCTTCAACAACGTGGCCCGCACCTGCATCGAGGCGATGGCCGCGACCCAGGGACACACCCAATCGCTGCATACCAACGCCCTCGACGAAGCGTTGGCGCTGCCCACTGACTTCTCGGCACGCATCGCTCGCAACACCCAGCTGCTCATCCAGCAGGAGTCGGGTACCTGCCGCCCGATCGACCCATGGGGTGGCTCCTACTACGTGGAATGGCTTACTCACCAGCTCGCTTCCCGTGCCCGCGAACACATCCGTGAGGTCACCGAGGCCGGCGGGATGGCGCAGGCCATCGATCAGGGCATTCCGAAGCTTCGCATCGAAGAGGCCGCCGCACGCACCCAGGCACGGATCGACTCGGGCCGTCAGCCGGTGATCGGCGTCAACAAATATCAGGTCACTGAGGACCAGCAGATCGAAGTCCTCAAGGTCGAGAATTCCCGCGTGCGTGCCGAGCAGCTGGCCAAGTTGCAGCAACTACGTGCCGAACGCGACAACCAAGCGGTGCAGCGTGCACTCGATGAATTGACCCGGGCGGCAGCTGATTCGAGTCGCGTCGGAGAAGACGGCTTGGGTAACAACCTGATGGCGCTGGCCATCAACGCCGCGCGGCACAAGGCCACCGTGGGAGAGATCTCCGACGCGTTGGAGAAGGTCTACGGGCGGCATCAGGCCGAAATCCGTACCATCAGCGGGGTGTACCGGGACGAGGTAGGGCGCGACGGTCCTGTCGGAGCCGTCGTTCAAGCTACCGAGCTCGTGCAGAAGTTCGCCGACGCCGATGGTCGCCGGCCCCGTGTGCTGGTCGCCAAGATGGGGCAGGACGGACACGACCGCGGACAGAAAGTGATCGCAACAGCGTTCGCCGACATCGGTTTCGACGTTGACGTGGGTCCGCTGTTCCAGACACCCGAGGAAGTCGCGCGGCAGGCTGCCGACAACGACGTGCACGTGGTCGGGGTGTCCTCGCTGGCGGCGGGTCATCTCACCTTGGTGCCGGCGCTGCGCGAGGCGCTGACCGGGGTAGGCCGCCCCGACATCATGATCGTGGTGGGTGGCGTGATTCCGCCCGGCGATTTCGATGAGCTGTATGAGGCGGGGGCCGCGGCCATCTTCCCTCCGGGAACGGTGATTTCGGAGGCCGCCATTGGCTTGTTGCACAAGTTGGCTGAGCGGCTCGGCTACGACCTATCCTGATGCCGGAAACACTGTCACCTGGCAACCTGGCAGCACTGATCCGGTCGGGAGACCGTTCTGGGCTGGCCCGAGCCATCACACTGGTCGAGTCGACTCGCCAAGACCACCGAGCGCAGGCCCAGCAGTTGCTGCTGGAACTGTCGCCCGAGGGCGGAAACGCGCTGCGCGTGGGGATCACCGGTGTGCCGGGGGTGGGGAAGTCGACCACCATCGAGGCACTCGGGATGTATCTCATCGAGCAGGGGCATCGGGTGGCCGTGCTGGCGGTGGACCCCTCATCGACGCGCACCGGCGGATCAATCCTGGGCGACAAGACGCGAATGGGCCGGCTCTCGGTACATCCTGACGCGTACATCCGGCCATCGCCGACGTCGGGCACGTTGGGCGGGGTGGCCAAGGCCACCCGCGAGACGGTGGTGCTGCTGGAGGGCGCCGGATTCGACATCATCCTGATCGAGACCGTCGGCGTTGGGCAGTCCGAGGTCACCGTCGCCAACATGGTTGACACCTTTGTGTTCCTGACGCTGGCGCGTACCGGCGATCAGCTGCAGGGCATCAAGAAGGGTGTGCTCGAGCTCGCGGATATCGTGGTGGTGAACAAGGCCGATGGTGCGCATGCCATCGAGGCCAAAAAGGCCGCCCGCGAGTTGTCGGGAGCATTGCGCCTGATCTACCCGCATGACACCCTGTGGCGCCCACCGGTCCTCACCATGAGCGCGCTGGAGAACGACGGGGTGTCCGAGATGTGGGACACGGTGCTGCAGCATCGCGCCGTGCTGACCGAGGCGGGGGAGTTCGAGGTCAAACGTCGTCGCCAGCAAGTGGACTGGATGTGGGCGATGGTGCGCGATGCGGTCCTGGATCGGGTGCTCAACGCACCCGATGTGAAGGCGTCGCGGGCGGATATCGAGCAACAGGTGCGCGAGGGCACCCTGACACCCGCGCTGGCCGCCGAGCGGCTACTCGACCTCAGCCGATAGGCACGAACGCCAGGTTGCGTATGCACACCCGCCGGTATGTGCGTACGTAAGGTGTCGGGCGCGAGAGGATGTCTTCATGGTGCTGGTTTTTCTCGATACCGAGACCACCGGGCTTCATCGCGAGCGCCAGCCGTGGGAAATCGCGATCATCCGGCGGACCGATGAGGGGCAGCGGCAACTGCACCTGTGCGTCGACGTCCAAGACCTCGATCTCGAGGCGGCCGATCCTGCGGGCCTCGATATCAGTGGCTTCCACAAACGCCATCCGCAGGTTCGGTTGCGGCCAGTGCAGTTTCCCCGCGTTTTTGGTGCCGGCGAGGCCGTTTCGCTGGTTGAGGAGTGGACGTCCGGCGCGACCATTGTCGGCGTGATTCCTCAGTTCGACACCGAGTGCCTGACGACGATGTTCCTGGCGCACGGAGTCAGCCCAGCGTGGAATCCGGCTCTTATCGATGTTGTCGCCCTCACGGCGGCACGGATCCGTGAACGCGGGTTGATACCGGATGCCGATTACTCCAACCTTTCGCTGCAATTCGGGGTGAAGACCCCCAGTCCCGGGCAGCGGCACACGGCCCTGGGAGATGCTCGCTGGGCCATGCGCTGGTACGACCGACTATCTGAATGAGGACGTCGACGACAGGTAGATCAGTTTGCGTCGGATGCCGGCGATCTCCCGCGAGACGGAGCGCAGTGTCGCACGTTCCTGCGGGGCAAGGGCAGACAGCGAGACGGTGTCGGACGTCTGCTGTCCGTCTGGTAATGACGTCGCACCAGACCGCCACCGAAATCGCAGTAGCCAGCCGAAACAATCGTGCAGCGTCGAGGCGTCATCCGGATCCAGAATGTCGGCTGCCGCCGCCGCATCCAGCCGAGCCGGTGTGGCGAGCGCGTCCGAACCGGCCGACAACGCAGCCCAGCGCGCGATCTTGACAACCGGGTCGATCGCGGCGACCTTGAGATCGACAGTGTCGGATTGTGTCGCGAATATCCTTAACCGCGAAGGGAATCCGGCGCGTACGGCCACAGCATCCTGAAGCATGGCAATCCGGATAGGGTAGTGGCGCTGTGCGCAGCGGGCATTCTCGGTTCGAAGGGCGTTGTCAGACAACAGCGATCCCGCGCCTACCCCGTGCGAGTCGGCCATCAGACCCGCCATCACAACGCCGCGATCTTCGGGCGGGTTGGCGGACCAGCGTTCGATTCCTTCGAACCAGTTGGAGGTGCGGCGGCAGAATCGGCCGCGACTCGCCAGCACGCCATTGGAATCGCTCCCGATGCCGCCGCGTTCGAGCATCGCGTGCACCCGTGCGGCCAGCTCCATCAGATGAGTCTTACCGTCGGCATCGACCGCGTCGTCGATGGCGAGCAGCGTCTCGATATCGGAACCGGGTGCCGCCTCGCCTCGGGCCACGCTTCCCGAAACGAACCAGGTCCAGCCCGGATCCACCCCGCCCGTGACGAGTCGTGCGGCCGTGCGGATGCTGTGCCGCAATGCCTCGGACCAGGCAGCGGCGAGGACCGCCTCCGGCGTGCGCACGCGCACCTCGAGGGCTATCACCATCCGCGCCGCACCCACTGCGGTGCAGAACTCGGCTTCGCCGTCGGCGGTGTCGATCTGCGCTATCGCCTGGGCGATCCCGTTCGCGGGCGGCACATCGGCAGGCATGAGGATGATTGTGGCCTACGTCGAGGCAATGGCGTGGGATATGAAATCCCGGACCGGGCGCGAAAGTGGCTGCCCGGAGCTCCAGATGATGCCGACGTCCCGGTGCGCGTCGGCGTCGACGAGGCGCAACATCCTGAGGTCGGGCGGGTAGGTGGTGGCGTCCACGGGGAGCACCGCGATGCCCAGGCCCGCGGCTACCAAGCCCGCCACCGTCGTCAGATCGCTCGATTCGAGCACGATGCGTGGCTGGAATTGCGCGGCCGCACAAAGTTCTTCGAGGAGACGGCGCATGCCGAATCCCGGATGCATCCCGATGAAGGGTTCGTCGGCAAGGTCGGCCATCGACACGTCTTCGGCCTGTGTGAGCCGATGGTTTGTGGGCACGGCGACACCGAGACGCTGCCGGAAGAGGTTGCGCCACCCGAGATTTGCGCGGCGAGGGCGCGGAGAGACGATTGCGACGTCAAGATCGCCGTTGGCGACGAGATCGTCGAGGCTGCCGGCGGCGCCCTGCTCGAGCACGAACCGTACGTGCGGCGACGTCGCGGCGAATCCCGCGATGAGACCGGCGACCAGCGTGGGGCCGAAGGTGTGCAGGAACCCGAGGCGGATCTCGCCCTCTGCGGGGTTCGCGAGGTCGTCGATGGCGCGGCGCGCGGAGTCCAGCTCCATTTGGGCGCGCCGGGCGTGCTGATAAAAGATCCGCCCAAACGGATTCAAGGTGAGGCGCTTGCCGTGTCGGTCGAAGAGCCGCACGTTGAGGCGGTCTTCCAGACGGGCCAGCATTCGGGTGAGCGTCGGCTGTGCGATCTGGAGCTGGTGGGCGGCGGTGGTGACGTTTTGTAGCTCGGCGAGTGTGATGTACCACTCGTAGTCTCCGTCTGCCACGCCTTCACCTCTATTTATGTCTTTTATAAATTATAAAGCGACAAATTGCTCATTTCCGCAATATGCAGGGTTCGGCGCAACATTGAGACCCATGGCGATGGCTCCGAGTACTCAGGGCACTCCGGCGATCTGCGGCGCAGACCCAGTGCCCCACCAGACGGGCACTGCCGGATATCGCCGTCTGACCGGTGCGCTCTTCGCCGCGGGGCTTGCGACGTTCGCGGCGCTCTACGGAACGCAGGCCGTGCTGCCGGCGCTCTCCGCGGATATGGGGGTCAGCCCCGCGGCCGCTGCCTTGACGGTCTCGGTGACCACCGGGATGCTCGCGCTGTCCATCATTCCGGCCAGCGCGCTCTCGGAGCGGTTCGGCCGCACTCGCGTCATGCTGGTTTCGGCTATCGCCACCACCATCATCGGGCTGCTGCTTCCGGCCAGCCCCACTTTCGCGGTGCTGCTGATCGGCCGCGCGGCAGAAGGTGTTGCCCTGGCCGGAATTCCGGCAGTGGCGATGGCGTTCCTGGCCGAGGAGGTCCACCCCGGATCGCTCGGTTCGGCGATGGGCAGATACATCGCGGGCACCACGGTGGGTGGGCTCGCCGGACGGCTGGTGGCGTCCTCGGTGCTCGATGTGAGCAACTGGCGAATCGCTTTACTGGGCAGTGGCGCAATGACTTTGGTGTGCACTGTGCTGTTCGCGGTGCTGCTTCCGAAGTCGCAGTTCTTCGTGCCGAAAAAGGTCAGGGTCGGCACCACGATGCGGATCCTCGGCGTACACCTGCGAAACCCGGTTCTGCTCATCATGTTCGGACTGGGATTCGTACTCATGGGTGGGTTCGTCACCGTGTACAACTACCTGGGCTATCGCCTCGTCGCGCCGCCGTTCGGGCTACCGACGGCGATAGCCGGGCTGCTCTTCCTGCTCTACCTGGCCGGAACCGCGTCGTCGGCGGTGGCCGGTCGGCTGGCGGACCGCCGCGGCCGGGGACTGGTCCTCATCTGCGCGGTCGTCATCACTGCCGTCGGGCTCGCGCTGACCATCCCGGATTCACTGGTCACCGTGATCATCGGCGTGGGTGTGTTCACCGCCGGCTTCTTCGCCGCCCATACCGTCGCGAGTGGATGGGTTGGCGCCGTTGTACAGCGTGACAGGGCCGAGGCGTCGGCGCTGTACTTGTTCAGCTACTACCTGGGCAGCTCGGTGGCAGGCGCGGCGGGTGGACTGGCGTACCAGGCTGGTGGGTGGGGGCTCACGGTGCTCTTCGTGGGCGCGCTGTTGGCAATGGCCCTGGTCTTGGCCGCCGTGATGATGATTCGAAACCGGTTTGTCCATATCAGCGCACCCGAATAGAATTGCCGTCACAGACACCGATCCGGCCATCACCGGGGAGTCTCCGGAAGAAAAGTTCCGCGCCGAGCGCGGATAACCCAGTAGAACCGGACGGGTGGGCCCGTCACAGCCATTGCGAGAGGCCCCGCACAGGTCGGGGCAAGCGGGGTGGTACCGCGGAGGTACGCCGACGGCGTCCCATCGTCCCCGTGCCAGCGAGCACAGGGAGATGTACCGATATGTCTGATGGTCTTCGCGCAAGCGGCTCATCCACAGACGCGTACCCGCGGACCGAGCTGGGCGCCGATCAGCGCAGCGGATCTCTGAATCTTCCCGCGCTGGAAAAGCAGGTGTTGCGCTACTGGGACGAGGACGACACGTTCCGCGCCAGCATCGAGAACCGGGATGGCTCCCCGGAATACGTCTTCTACGACGGGCCGCCGTTCGCCAACGGGTTGCCGCATTACGGGCACCTGCTCACCGGCTACGTCAAAGACATCGTCCCGCGCTATCAAACCATGCGCGGATATCAGGTGGATCGCCGATTCGGTTGGGACACCCACGGTTTGCCCGCAGAACTGGAAGTCGAACGACAACTGGGCATCACCGATAAGTCCCAGATCGATTCGATGGGTATCGCCGAGTTCAACGAGGCCTGCCGCGAATCGGTGCTGCGCTACACCAAGGAATGGCGCGAGTATGTGACGCGGCAGGCGCGTTGGGTGGACTTCGACAACGATTACAAGACGCTGGACCCGACCTTCATGGAATCGGTCATCTGGGCGTTCAAACAGCTGTGGGACAAGGGCTTGGCCTACGAGGGCTACCGCGTGCTGCCGTACTGCTGGCGCGATGAGACGCCGCTGTCCAACCACGAACTGCGCATGGACGACGATGTGTACCAGAGCCGTCAGGATCCCGCCGTCACCGTCGGCTACCGGATTGCCGGCAACGAGGGCACACGGTGGGCGCCCCTCGACGGGGCGCGGCTGCTGATCTGGACCACAACGCCCTGGACGCTGCCATCCAACTTGGCGGTCGCGGTGAACCCCGAGGTGACCTACGTGGTCGTGGCGACCACGGGTCGCGATGGCACAACGGACCGTTACGTGTTGGCGCAGGCACGGGTTGGCGCGTACGCGCGGGAACTGGGCGAGGAGCCCACCGTGTTGGACACCTACACCGGCGAGGACCTACTGGGTCTGCGGTACCTTCCGCCGTTTCCGTACTTCCAGGAAGGCAATGCGGCCACTGCTTTTACCGTGTTGCCCGCCGACTACGTCACCACGGACGACGGCACGGGCATTGTGCACATGGCGCCCGCCTACGGTGAAGAGGACAAGAACGTCACCGACAAGGCGGGGATCACTCCGGTCACCCCCGTGGACTCCAAGGGTCGATTCGATGCCACAGTGCCCGACTACCAGGGGCAACAGGTATTCGATGCCAACGCGCAGATCATCAAGGACCTCAAGCAGGGGACCGGGGCCGCGGCCGCCAATGGCGCGGTGCTGTTGCGCCATGAGACCTATGACCACTCGTATCCGCATTGCTGGCGCTGCCGCAACCCGTTGATCTACCGGGCGGTGTCGTCCTGGTTCATCAAGGTGACGGAGTTCCGGGATCGGATGGTCGAGCTCAATGAGCAGATCACCTGGTATCCGGAGCACGTCAAGCACGGCCAGTTCGGCAAGTGGCTGGAAGGCGCGCGCGACTGGTCGGTCTCGCGTAACCGCTACTGGGGCAGCCCCATTCCGGTGTGGAAGTCCGACAATCCGGCGTATCCGCGGATCGACGTCTACGGCAGCCTCGATGAGCTGGAACGCGACTTCGGGGTTCGGCCGACCAACCTGCACCGGCCGTACATCGACGAGCTGACCCGGCCCAATCCCGATGACCCGACCGGCAAGTCCGTCATGCGCCGCATCCCGGATATCTTCGACGTCTGGTTCGACTCGGGTTCAATGCCGTACGCGCAGGTGCACTACCCATTTGAGAATGCGGAGTGGTTCGAGAAGCATTTCCCGGCCGATTTCATCGTGGAGTACATCGGCCAGACTCGTGGCTGGTTCTACGTCATGCATGTGTTGGCGACCGCGATCTTCGACCGTCCGGCGTTCAGAACCTGTGTGTCCCATGGCATTGTCCTGGGCAACGACGGCCAGAAGATGAGCAAGTCGCTACGCAACTATCCCGACGTCAACGAGGTGTTCGACCGTGACGGATCCGATGCGATGCGCTGGTTCCTCATGGCCTCGCCAATCCTGCGCGGCGGCAATCTGATCGTCACCGAGCAGGGCATCCGGGAAGGCGTACGGCAGGTCCTGCTGCCGCTGTGGAACGCATGGAGCTTCCTGCAGTTGTATGCGCCCAAACCCGGGACCTGGCGTACCGATTCGACCCAGGTCCTCGACAGGTACATTCTGGCCAAGTTGGCGCAGTTGCGCGATGACCTCACCAAGGCCATGGATGACTGCGATATCTCGGGCGCCTGCGAACAGCTACGGCAATTCACCGACGCCCTCACCAATTGGTATGTGCGACGGTCGCGATCGCGGTTCTGGGATGAGGATGCCGATGCGATCGACACCCTGCACACCGTGCTGGAGACGATCTGCCGCCTGGCGGCGCCGCTGTTGCCGCTGACCACCGAGGTCATCTGGCGGGGATTGACGGGGGAGCGGTCGGTACATCTGACCGATTGGGTGCCCGAATCCGTACTGCCCGCTGATCCGGATCTGGTGGCAGCCATGGACGAGGTGAGGAAGGTCGCCTCCACCGGGTCTTCCTTGCGTAAGGCCAAGAAGTTGCGGGTTCGTCTGCCACTGCGCAAGCTCACGGTGGCGGTGCCCGATCCGAAGCGTTTGGAGCCGTACACCGCACTCATCGCCGACGAGCTCAATGTGAAATCCGTTGAGCTGACCGACGACATCGCTGCCTACGGCAAGTTCGAGCTGACGGTCAACGCGCGCGCCGCAGGCCCGCGGTTGGGCAAGGACGTGCAGACGGTCATTCGCGCGGTCAAGTCCGGCGACTGGGAACAGCGCAGCGACGGCACCGTCGTCGCCGCGGGTATCGCCCTGCAGGACGGTGAGTTCGATTCGAAACTGGTTGCTGCTGAGCCGGATTCGACAGCGGCGCTTCCCGAAGGTGGGGGACTGGTTATCCTCGATGACACCGTCACCGAGGAGTTGGAAGCCGAGGGCTGGGCGCGCGATCTCATCCGCGAGATGCAGGACCTACGCAAGTCCACCGGCCTGGAGGTCTCGGACCGCATCGAGGTCGTCCTGGACGTGCCTGTCGAGCATCGCGCCTGGGCGGAACGCCACCGCGATCTGATCGCGGGCGAAATCTTGGCCACCACAATGGAAATCGGTGAAGCCGGTCAGAATGTGCGGACGCCCGCTACCGATCTCGGCGACGGGGTCTGGGTGTCCTTGAAGAAGGCGGCGGGTTAGGCCCGCTCCGGTTGATGCCTCCTGTGCCCGGCGGGGAGCGACGTTGATTCAACGCCAACGCGTTGGTCGCTCCCAGCCGGGCCCTCTGGCAACCTCTGCGCTAGGCCGCCGGTTCTATGCGGCCTTGACCGCGCGCCAGCGCTGATTGCCGCCGTCGAGGTGATGCTCGATATCGGTGAAGCCCACGGCGCGCAGGCGATCCGGCAGCGATGTGGTCGGCACCGGGTTATAGGTGTCGCCAATGTGCAGCAGCCGGAAGAACGTCGAGTGCACGCCATCGCTACCGGCGAAGACACCGCCCGGGGCCAGCACCCTATGTGCCTGTGCGAACAGCTGATCCTGCAGATCAGATGTCGGGACATGATGCAGCATGGTGAAGCACACCACGGAGCTGAAGCGGTCATTGTCGAACCCCAGCCGGGTGCCATCGCCTTGGATCACGGTCGCCTGATCGCCGTAGAGCCGCTGGAGCCGCGACGCCATGGTTTCATCGATCTCCACCGCGGTGAGCTGCGGAGTGCGCTTGGTCAGCACCCGCAGATTCGCGCCATAACCGGGACCGATCTCCAGAGTGTCCGCACCGAGCTCAACCCCCTGCAGCGCCCACGGGAGGAGCTGCGACTCGGTCTTGCGTGCCCACATATCCGAGCTACAACACCACCGGTGCACCAAATTCATTGCCATAACCCCAGGCTAAGAGGCTTGCAGGTGTGCGACTACTGGGATTCGGCCAATCCATATCGAGCTTCCGACAGACTGGATGGAACGGCATCCGCGCTCGTGCCGCCGTATCCCGTTCACGGAGAGTTCTGACCGGTCGGTAGCCCGCAATACGATGATCGCGTGTGTGCTGCCGGTCGATGGGTTCTGCACCTCGACATGGATGCCTTCTTCGCCTCCGTCGAGCAGTTGACCAGGCCCACCCTGCGTGACCGGCCGGTTCTCGTGGGCGGTGCCGGAGGCCGGGGCGTTGTCGCCGGCGCGAGCTATGAGGCCAGGGTGTTCGGGGCCCGGTCGGCCATGCCGATGCATCAGGCACGTCGCCTGGTGGGCATCAACGCCGTTGTCTTGCCGCCGCGGGGCTCGGTATACGGAGTGGCCAGCAGGCGGGTATTCGCGACGGTGCGGTCGATGATCCCCATTCTGGAGCAGCTGTCCTTCGACGAGGCGTTCGGAGAGCCTGTCGAATTAGCCGGTGCCGCAACAATTTCAGTTGCGGAATACATCGACGAGCTTCGCTCGCGCGTGCTCGGCGAGACCGGGCTCACCGCATCGGTTGGGGCGGGTTCGGGGAAACAGATCGCCAAGATCGCCTCGGGGCTGGCCAAACCCGACGGCATGCGGATCATCGCACCGGATGAGGAACGGTCGCTGCTCGATGACCTTCCGGTGCGTAAGTTGTGGGGCATCGGTCCGGTTGCCGAAGAGCGCCTGAGCAGGCTGGGAATCAACACCATTGGTCAGTTCGCCGCATTGCAGACCAGCGAGGCGGCCTCGGTATTGGGCGGCACGATCGGCCCTGCGCTGCACCAGCTTGCGCGCGGTATCGACGAGCGTCCGGTGGCCGAACGTGCCGAAACCAAACAGATCAGCGCGGAGTCCACCTTCCCGGATGATCTGACCACCCTGGATCAACTGCGCGAGGCTATCGAACCCATCGGTCTGCACGCCCATCAGCGCCTCATCAAGCACGGTCGTGCCGTGCGCACCGTTACCGTGAAACTGCGGCGCTCGGATATGAGCATCCTCACCAGGTCGGCGACCATGCCGTACGCCACCACGGAACGCGCCGTGCTGATGTCGGCGGCCCGCAGGCTGCTGCTGGACCCCGTAGAGATCGGTCCCATCCGTCTTGTCGGCGTCGGATTTTCGGGATTCTCGGATGTGCAGCAGACCTCGCTGTTCCCCGATTTGGATCAGACCGAGCCCGTTGCCGAAACCGACGAGGCGCCGTCCCTGGCGAAATCTGCTCCACGCAAAGCCAGTTGGGGCGTCGGCGACGATGTGGATCATCACGAATTCGGCCACGGCTGGATACAGGGCACCGGCCATGGCGTGATGACGGTGAGGTTCGAGACACGCAGTAGTGGGCCGGGTATCGCACGTACCTTCGCGGTAGACGATCCCGGTGTCACCCGCGCCGACCCGGTGGCGAGTCTGGATTGGCCGGGGGAGTCAGCCGAGCCGCTCGACGACGGAGACGAGATCGGAGCCGGTGGCTAGCGCCGCCATCAACAGCACGCGTGCCTGCCCGGCGCGTAGGTGAGGCACCATCACCGCGCCGGAATCGACCAGTTTCTGCCCCGGTGCGTAGCCTGCAGCCAGTGCGCCACCCGGTACCCGGGTGGTCACCACGACGCGGATGCCATTCTCTATGTGGCGGGAAACCGATTCGATGACAACGTCATTGGCATTTCCTGCCCCCATGGACTCCAACACCAGGCCCTGCGCGCCGGCCCGTGCGTAGGCGTCCAGCGCCACGCCGTCGGTACCGGGGTAGAGGCTCACGACATCAACGCGTGGCAGGGCCGGGCGGGTCACGGTGCCCAGAAATGCCGAGGGCGAGTCGGCGACACGTACGAACTGGCCGTCGCGTACCTGCCCGACGGGGGACACGCCGGCGAACCCGTCCGGGGCGGTCAGATCGACCTTGCGGATGCCCACGGCCGGGTACACCTGTCCGGCGAAGCACACCACGACGCCCAGCGCCTCGCCGCTCGCGGCCACCGTCAAGGCATCACGCAGATTGCCCGGACCGTCGGATTCGGGGTGGTCGCCGCTGCGCTGCGCCCCGGTGAGCACCACGGGTACCGGCACCGCGCACGTCAGCGCGAGCCACAAAGCGGTTTCCTCGAGGGTGTCGGTGCCGTGCGCGATGACTATTCCGGTCGCGCCGCGCGCCACATGCCCTCGAACGGAAGCGGCGATCTGCTGCCAGCGCTGCGGTGTCATCTCTGCGCTGTCGATCGTCATCAGGTCATCGACCAGGACCTCCCCGTAACCGCTCGCCGCCAGCAGATCGTCCCCGGAACTGGCGTGCCGGGCGATGCCGTCACCGTCCACCTCGGTCGCGATGGTTCCGCCGGTCGTCAACAGCACGAGAGTCGGTGATGAGGCTTTTGGGCCAAGAGCAGGGGACACAGCCGCGATCATCGCAGACACGCTGCGCAAAGCGCCCGGCCGAGTAAGGGATGATGGGGGACGTGAGTGATGAGCCCGAGACCGCCCCGAAGCCCAAGCGGCGGATAAAACTGCTGCTCATCGTGGCGGCGGTGGTGCTTGTGCTGGATGTCGTCTCCAAGGTGATTGCCGTCAGGCTGCTACAACCGGGCAAACCCGTGCCCATCTTCGGCGACACCATCAGCTGGACTCTGGTGCGCAATTCGGGTGCGGCGTTCTCGTTCGCGACGGGCTACACCTGGGTGCTGACCCTCATCGCCATTTCGGTTGTGGTGGGAATCCTGTTCATCGGTCGCCGGTTGGCCTCGACGTGGTGGGCAATCGGCTTGGGCATGATTCTTGGCGGGGCGTTGGGCAATCTGGTCGACAGGTTCTTCCGCGGACCCGGGCCGCTGCGCGGCCATGTGGTCGATTTTCTGTCGGTGGGCTGGTGGCCGGTCTTCAACGTCGCCGACCCGTCGGTGGTGGGTGGAGCGATCCTGCTGGTGGCGCTGTCGCTGTTCGGCTACGACTACGACCGGGAAGGACGCTCGCAGCCGCAGGGATCCAGCAGCGAGGACGCGACTCCGGACCAAGACGTGAATCCGGACCAAAAGGATGCCGACAGCGCGGACGCGCAGTCTTCCCAGACCAAGCCGTTATGACCTCGCGTTCCCTGCCCGTTCCCGATGGCTTGTCCGGTATGCGCGTCGACGCGGGATTGGCTCGGCTCCTGGGACTTTCACGGACCGCCGCGGCGACCCTCGCCGAGGAGGGTGCCGTGCTCCTGGACGGCGTCGTTGTCGCCAAATCCGAGAAGCTGACCGCGGGCACCTGGCTGGAGGTCACGCTGCCCGAACCCAAGGCCCCTCCGGAGAACCGTGTCGAGGCCATCGAGGGCATGAAGATCCTCTACGCCGATGACGACCTGGTTGCCGTCGACAAGCCGGCAGGTGTCGCCGCCCACGCCTCGGTCGGCTGGACCGGTCCCACTGTGCTCGGTGGGCTCGCCGCCGCCGGGTTCCGGATGACCACCTCCGGTGTTCCCGAACGCAAGGGGATCGTGCACCGTCTGGATGTCGGAACATCCGGGGTGATGGTCGTGGCGCTGTCGGAGAAGGCGTACACCGAGCTCAAGCGCGCCTTCAAGTACCGGCGCGTCGAGAAGCGGTATCACGCTCTCGTGCAAGGACATCCGGACCCATCCAGCGGCACTATCGACGCCCCCATTGGCAGGCATCGCGGACACGACTGGAAATTCGCCGTAGTCGAAGACGGTCGGCACTCCATTACCCACTACGACACGCTCGAGGCGTTTGTCGCGGCCAGCCTGCTCGACGTACACCTGGAAACCGGTCGTACCCATCAGATCCGGGTGCATTTCTCGGCCATCAAACATCCCTGCTGCGGGGACCTGACCTACGGTGCGGATCCAACGCTGGCCGCCAAGCTCGGGTTGGAACGTCAATGGCTGCATGCCAAATCGTTGGCCTTCGCCCACCCGGCAGACGGCCGCTGGATGGAGATCACCAGCGAATACCCAGAGGATCTGGCCCACGCGCTCGACGTTTTGCGATGAGTGAGGCCGTTATCACTCCTGAGCAGAACCGCCTTATGAAGTCCGGCTACCTATTCGGCGCTGCCGCCTACGTGATGTGGGGATTGTTCCCGGCGTTCTTCCCTCTGCTGCAACCGGCGAGCGCGGGGGAGATCCTGGCGCATCGGATGATCTGGACCCTGCTGCTGATGGTGATTGTCGTTGCCGTCTCTCGCCGGCTGCGTGATCTGGTCACCATGGGCCTGCGCAACTGGGGGCTGCTTGTCGGCGCCTCGGTTCTGATCGCCCTCAACTGGGGTGTCTACATCTACGCCGTCAACTCCGGGCATGTGTTGGACGCGGCACTCGGGTACTTCATCAATCCGTTGGTGACGGTGTTGTTGGGTGTGCTGATTTTCCGGGAGCCATTGACCCGATGGCAGATGCTGGCTCTCGTGCTGGCCTTCATCGCGGTTGCGGTGCTGACCGTGAATTACGGGCAGCTACCCGTCATCACTTTGGTACTTGCCGTCTCGTTCGCGGGATACGGCGCCATCAAGAAAACCGTCACCGTCGACCCGCGGGTGAGTCTGACCGCCGAGGGGATCGCCGCCGCACCCTTCGCGATCGCCTACCTGGTGTTCCTCGGCACGACGGGTCAGCAGCACTTCCTCGGCTACACCCACGGCCACACCGCGCTGATGGTGCTCAGCGGCGTGGTGACGGCTCTGCCGTTGCTGTTATTCGGCATAGCGGCACAACGTATTCCGCTGGTGACTCTCGGGCTGCTGCAGTACCTGACGCCGACGTTGCAGATGCTGTGGGGTGTGCTGGTCAAGCATGAGGCGATGTCGCCGGAGCGCTGGGCGGGCTTCGTCCTGATTTGGGTGGCGCTGGCGATCTTCACGGTTGACACCGTGCGGGGCTCGCTGATCTCGCGGCGCCCGGCGGACCGGCAGGCTACCGTTTCGCACAGCGATATGGCGCCGATCAACGGGAGGGATTGAGTGTTGCGACACATGATCATCGGGGCGGCAGTGGTCGCCACCGCACTGTCCGGCTGTGCTTCGGCCACGGGGCAGCCGAGCACAGAGGAATTGAAGGCCGCGGACGCGAGCATCGTGGCCCATGCAATGCCTACGCAGGAGACGGCGAAAGCGCTGAAGATCGGGGGCGGGCACCCCAACATCATCCAGTCGGGCACGGCCGGGGTCACGGTCGACGGCACGCTGTTGGATATGCCCGGCCCGGTCTATTGCTTTACGAACAGAGGTGTGACCCAGTTGCTCATCAACGTCGGACCGAAGACGGTCCCCGGGGGGCACGCGATGGTCAAGCTCGACCAGGATTCGCTGGCAGTCCAGACCTTCGATATCCAGACGCGCGAGCTCATCATTTTGCTTCACCAGGAAGACAACGTCGGTGAGCAGATCAAGGCGACCAGGAAAGACGACAGCTTTCACATTGAGGGTGAAGGATCCGGCCGGGACGGCACTGTCGTGAAGACCATGACGTACGTGATCGACGTCGACTGCGCGCCGGGCTGGGCCTCGGCATAACCGTTGCTGGCGGGGCTTTTGTGACCGCTGTGAATCGGGTAGCTGGATGAGCGCGACGACACACCCCCCGACACGCCCGGCTCTGTCAGACCCTCGCAATAAACTGACCCCTCTAGCGATTGACGCCCCATCGTGGGTCAGTACGAAAGGCACGTGTGAGCTCCTCGAATTCTTCGTTCGTGCACCTGCACAACCACACCGAGTACTCGATGCTCGACGGTGCGGCGAAGATCAAGCCGATGCTTGCCGAGGTTGAGCGCCTGGGCATGTCGGCGGTCGGTATGACCGACCACGGCAACATGTACGGCGCCAGCGAGTTCTACAACGTCGCCACCGCCACCGGGGTCAAACCGATCATCGGTATCGAGGCCTACATCGCCCCGGCGTCGCGGTTCGACACCAAGCGCGTGTTCTGGGGTGATCCCGGCCAGAAATCCGATGACGTGTCCGGTTCGGGCTCCTACACCCACATGACGATGGTGGCCGAGAACGCGACGGGCTTGCGCAACCTGTTCAAGCTGTCGTCGCTGGCCTCCTTCGAGGGTCAGCTGGGCAAGTGGGCGCGCATGGACGCCGAGCTCATCGCCGAACACGCCAGCGGTGTCATCGCCACCACGGGATGTCCGTCCGGTGAGGTGCAGACCAGGCTTCGCCTCGGGCAGGAGAACGAGGCAGTGGCCGCGGCGGCCAAGTGGCAGGAGATCTTCGGCAAGGACAACTTCTTCCTGGAGCTGATGGACCACGGGCTGTCCATCGAACGCCGGGTGCGCGAGGGTCTGCTGGGGGTCGGCAAGAAACTCGGCATCCCGCCGCTGGCCACCAACGACTGTCACTACGTCACCAAGGACCATGCACACAACCACGAGGCGTTGTTGTGTGTGCAGACCGGCAAGACCCTGTCGGATCCCACCCGCTTCAAGTTCGACGGCGACGGCTACTTCCTCAAACCCGCGTCCGAGATGCGGGAGCTGTGGGATGACGCCGTCCCCGGGGCCTGCGACAACACGTTGCTGATCGCCGAACGCGTGCAGTCGTACGAGGATGTCTGGAACTTCAAGGACCGGATGCCGGTCTTCCCGGTACCCGAGGGCGAGGATCAAGATTCCTGGCTGCGCAAGGAAGTGGACCGTGGACTGGAGCGCCGCTTCGAGGGTGTTCCGGGGGGAGTGCCCGACGAGTACTTCACCCGTGCTCATTACGAGCTGGATGTCATCAAGCAAAAGGGCTTCCCCGCATACTTTCTCGTGGTCGGTGACCTCGTCTCGCACGCGAAGGAGGTCGGCATCCGGGTCGGTCCGGGCCGCGGTTCGGCCGCGGGTTCGCTCGTCGCCTACGCGCTCGGTATCACCAATATCGACCCCATCCCACACGGCCTGCTGTTCGAGCGATTCCTCAACCCGGAGCGGCCGTCGGCCCCCGATATCGATATCGACTTCGACGACCGCCGCCGCGGTGAGATGGTTCGCTACGCCACGGACAAGTGGGGTAGCGACCGGGTCGCACAGGTCATCACCTTCGGCACCATCAAGACCAAGGCGGCCCTGAAGGATTCGGCGCGAATCCACTACGGGCAGCCTGGTTTCGCGATCGCGGACCGCATCACCAAGGCACTTCCGCCGCCGATCATGGCCAAGGACATCCCGGTGTGGGGTATCACCAACCCCGAGCACGAGCGGTACAAGGAGGCCGCCGAGGTCCGCACCCTGATCGACACGGATCCGGATGTGCGCAACATCTACCAGACAGCGCTCGGCCTCGAGGGCTTGATCCGCAACGCCGGCGTGCACGCCTGCGCGGTCATCATGAGCTCGGAGCCGCTGACCGAGGCCATCCCGCTCTGGAAGCGCGCCCAGGACGGCGCCATCATCACCGGCTGGGACTATCCCTCGTGTGAGGCCATCGGCCTGCTGAAGATGGACTTTCTGGGTCTGCGAAACCTCACCGTCATCGGGGACGCCCTGGAAAACATCAAGGCTAATCGCGGCATCGATCTGGACCTGGATCATCTGCCGCTCGACGACCCGGCAACCTACGAATTGCTTTCTCGGGGTGACACTCTCGGCGTGTTCCAGCTCGATGGAGGGCCGATGCGAGACCTGCTGCGGCGCATGCAACCCACCGGGTTCAACGACATCGTCGCGGTGCTGGCCCTGTACCGCCCGGGCCCGATGGGCATGAATGCGCACAACGACTACGCCGACCGTAAGAACGGTCGGCAGCCGATCAAGCCCATCCACCCGGAGCTTGAGGAGCCGCTCAAGGAGATCCTGTCCGAAACCTACGGCTTGATCGTTTACCAAGAGCAGATCATGTTCATCGCCCAGAAGGTCGCCTCGTACTCGATGGGTAAGGCCGACGCGCTCCGTAAGGCCATGGGTAAAAAGAAGCTCGAAGTGCTGGAGGCCGAGTACAAGGGCTTCTATGAGGGCATGACCAATAACGGCTTCTCCGAGAAGGCCGTGAAGGCGTTGTGGGACACCATTCTTCCGTTCGCTGGCTACGCGTTCAACAAATCGCACGCCGCCGGTTATGGTCTGGTGTCTTTCTGGACGGCTTACCTCAAGGCCAACTACCCGGGTGAATACATGGCGGGCCTACTCACGTCCGTCGGCGACGACAAGGACAAGGCCGCCGTCTACCTTGCCGATTGCCGCCGTCTGGGCATCACCGTGCTGCCTCCGGATGTCAACGAATCCGTGCATAACTTTGCTTCTGTGGGGGAGGACATCCGCTACGGGCTCGGCGGTGTGCGAAATGTCGGTGCCAACGTGGTGCAGTCGCTCATCGCCACGCGTGAGGAAAAGGGTGCCTTCACCGACTTCTCGGATTACCTGCACAAGATCGATATCGCGGCCTGCAACAAGAAGGTGACTGAATCGTTGGTGAAGGCGGGTGCCTTCGACTCACTCGGGCATCCCCGCAAGGGGCTTTTTCTTGTGCAGTCCGACGCGGTCGATTCGGTGCTCGGCACCAAGAAGGCCGAAGCCATGGGGCAGTTCGATCTGTTCGGGGGCGGGGACGACCCGGCCACTTCGGAAGTCTTCGCCATCAAGGTTCCCGACGACGAGTGGGAAGAAAAGCACAAACTGGCCCTGGAGCGAGAGATGCTGGGCCTGTACGTGTCCGGGCATCCGCTCAATGGGGTGGCGCACCTGTTGGGCCGTCAGACCGACACGCAGATTCCCACAATCCTCGAGGGCGATATCGCCAACGACACCCAGGTGCGTGTGGGCGGCATCCTGGCCTCGGTCAACCGCCGCGTCAACAAGAACGGCATGCCCTGGGCCTCGGCACAGCTCGAGGACCTCACGGGTGGTATCGAGGTGCTCTTCTTCCCGCAGGCCTACTCGGTGTACGGCGCCGAGATAGCCGATGATGCCGTGGTTCTGGTCAACGCGAAGGTGGCGATCCGCGATGACCGGATCTCCCTGATCGCCAATGACCTTGTGGTGCCTGATTTTTCGCAGGCATCCGATGACCGTCCGGTTGCCGTGACACTGCCGACGAGGCAGTGCACCATCGACAAGGTGACAGCACTCAAGCAGGTGCTGGCACGTCATCCCGGTACCAATCAGGTGCATCTGCGGTTGATCAGCGGCGAACGTGTCACCACGCTGGAGCTCGATCAGTCACTCCGGGTGACCCCGTCCTCGGCGCTGATGGGGGATCTCAAGGCACTACTCGGACCAGGCTGCCTGGGGGGTTAGCTTGCCGCGTCGGTTCCGTCGAGCCATTCGGCTTGATCGGCCACGACGCCGGTGAGGATCTTGCGCGCGGTCGCCAGCAGTTCTGCCACCCGGGGCGAGGTCAATGTGTAGAGCACCGACTGTCCCTCGCGACGGGCAGTCACCAGGCCTGCGCGTCGCAGCACGGCCAGCTGCTGTGAGAGGTTCGCGGCCTCGATGCCGACTTCGGGCAGCATCTCCGACACGGCCTGATCGCGCTCGCTGAGCAGTTCCAGTACCCGTATGCGCACCGGATGGCCCAGCGTCTTGAAGAAATCCGCCTTCATCCGATACAGCGGCTGACGTGCATCCATATCGCGTCCATCTCACCACAAAACAACTTGCAAAGATTAGCAACCCGGCAACAATGCTGGACAGGGGCACGTCTATAGTTCCTGACGGCTCTCGCCGGGGCCTTACTTGTATTCAGCAGGGCTGTCTGCTGCCCATTCCGGCGAGAGCCGTCTAGTGCCCAGGAGCTCTGTATGACGACCGACCGGCCCAGCATCGGGCAGTTCATCACCTACGCCTATGGACGGCGCTTACCGGACTCGATGCGGGATTGGGTGGCCAACGATCTGTCCGGGCCGGGAGCGGTCCGCCGGCACATGATCCGGTACGTGATTCCGCCGCACTTCATCCTGGCGCCATTCTGGCTTCTGCCCGGCGGAACGCTCCTGCATGTGGCGATTACTCTGCCCATCTACGTCTGGGCGATTCTGATGACCCACGCCCTCAACAAGATCTGGCGCCGTTACCGGTTGGCCCAGCACGATCTGGATCCGAAACTCGCTGACATCGGCAACCGCGAGAAGCACGCGCGCAAGCACGAGGCGTACGCCCAGCGCTACGGTGCCCGCCCTGAGTCGAACGACACTTACTCCAGTAGCGATCCCATCTGATAGACGGTTAACGCCTCGCCGCGGTCCACGGTTCTTCGTTTTTCTTGCGTCGCGCGGCTTCATCGTGCCGATCTTTGGCCCATTGCTCCTCGAAGGTCAGCCAGGGGCGTGCGCTGGGGATCCGATTCATCGCTCGACTGAGCCAGCGCGGCGGGGTGGCCGGCTCCCATTGCGGGAAAGTGGTACTCAACGAGTACATGGTCTTCAGGGCGACAAACACTCCGAATAGCGCGGAGGGCGCATCGGTGACCGCGACCGCGAACATCCCGAAGATCAGGGTGAGGTGCACGACGGCGACCCGTAAAAACCCGCGGCTTGCCATCATCTCCAGTTGCCAGAAAGACCAGCGGCGCAGGGAGGGCAGATCCACCAGGAAGTCGACAGCCAGGGCGATAAACACCTGAAGACATCCGAATCCCACACTGTGCCAGTCGATACCGATTAATGCGGCCTTGCCGTTGTGGGTGAGTAGAAACAGGATGACCGCCAGGAAGAAGCCGTGTGCGGCAGAGAAGACCAGGTTGGTGAAAAGGAACCCCTTGACTAAGGAAGCTCGCGAGTGGCTACGTCTGGTCCCGGCGCCTCGTATCGGAAATGGCCCCGGCGCGGACTCCACCGTTTGTGAAGGACGGTCCGAAGGGCGACGAACAGTGAGGCCACCACGGTCTCGAACCAGTAGACCGCGAGTGTGGTGCCGGCTGACCATCCTCCGACGAACCAGCCGGCCAGGGGAATGGCATTGACCACGAGCATCGTGGCCAGATGAAGGATTCGATTGAGGGTCTCGGGTGCGTGAGAGGGTGAGGCGGAATCCCGGGCGATCACCGCTAGCTCAGAATGTTCACGGCGCGGGCGAGTACCAATGCGACAGTGGAGAGCGCCACCATCGACTGGACGGTCATCAGCATCTTCGCCCACCGCGACAGCGGCATGGTGTCCGTTGGGGAGAAGGCGACGACGTTGGTGAAACTCACGTAGAGGTAGTCCGGGAACTTCGGACGCCAATCCGGTGGTGCGAGTTCGGGACTAGACATCTGCGGAAACATGAAGTCCGGATGTGGCCTTTCCGGCGTGCGGCGCGCGAATGGACCGCCCCGGTCAAACTCCCAGTACCACATGCCGAACACGATCACGTTGGTGATGAAGATTGCCAGGCCGCTGCCCAAGAGCACGCGCGGATTGTCGCCCATCTGCCCGGACACGATCTTGTAATCCAGCAGGACTGCCGAGATGGTGTTGTCGGCGGTGATGGCGGCGATCAGCAGATACGTTGCCCAGCGCCCGAGAGTCGTTGACCGCGTGAATTTTATCGGGTTGAGGACAACCAGGACCACCAGCAGCGCGGACTCCAGAACGGGCAGCGGCCAGCGTGGAGTGAGGTTGAACTGGGCCGGGATGGCCAACTGCAGGCAGATCGCCGCGACAAGAGCGATAAGAACCGGTATCCGGCTTTCCGGAGCACCGGGACGCAGCCAGGACGGCAGGTGTTTCTCGGCGGCCAGCACGTCGTCGGTCATTTCGTGGGCGAGTCGTTCAATACGGTGCCCGGCCGGGTGCCCGGCGGCCGATTCGGTTGGCGAAGACATGGGGATGTATTACACCCCGGAGCGAGATTCTGCTCAGTGAATGAGCGAGCCTGTGAGCCAGACAAGGCTGGCTACCGCAGAAGCGGAGAACAGCGCGGTCGACATCGATGCCACGACCATGAGCGTGACCAGGAAGACTGCCGTACCGATTCCGAGAGCGAGCAGTTTGTAGGCGGGCGATGCCACCGCGGCGACGTCCAGGGGCCGCACCTGATCTGCTGCGCGCTCGAAGGTCGTCATGAAATACAGGATATGCCTAATGGGGAAGTTCGGTCAACCGAACACAAGGCTACGGGTGCAGAAAGACGGACTAGCTGGTCTTCCTCATCCCACCCCGGTAGTAGTCGATCAGATCCGATTCCGATATCGACTCCGCCGCCTTTCGGCCCAGGAAGAAGACACTGCTGGCGCCGTCCAAACTGTGCCCTGGGTCGAGGATGCGATCGATATAGCTGAGCCAGAAGAACACCAGCGATGCGACCCGACCAAGACGAACTGATCGCGTCAGCGCGCGTACGAAGTAGTCGATCGACCATCGCAGCGCGGTTCCGGCGCCCGCCACCGCTCCGGAGTCGATCCGTTCGAAGGAGCGGAACAGATATCGATGCCCGCTATCGGTGAAGCGAGTGAAGTCGTAGGGCCCCTCGTGTACTTGCTGCAGGAACGGGGTGTCGGCATAGACGATTCCACCGCCACGCAGCACCCGGTGGATCTCCTGGGCCACCTGCCGTGGCTCCACAACGTGTTCGAGCACGGCCTGCACGATGACGCCGTCCATCGACCCGTCGGCCAGCGGAATCGCGTGGCCATCGCCAACAAATTGCACCACCGGGCTGACGTAGACGTCGAAGGCGATCAGATCGATTGCCTCGTCGGCATACAGCGCTTCCAGGCCGCCGCCCACGGTGCCACCGCCGATCACCAACACCCTGGGCCGGCGGCCATGCCCCGACTCGTCGGCGCGAAGGGCCTGCAGCATGCGGGCGACAGCGGTCGGCGCGACCGTGTTGTTGGGGTGTACGAGTCGCTGCGTCACCTGAAACAATCCCGCCCGTTTGAGCGCGGATGCCCCATCGACGGCCTGGAGCCGATCGGCGTTCAGAACGCTGCGGGTGAAGTCGACGAGCGCCGGCAGGCCGCCGACCACCGGGAATGACGCCGTGTGTAGCTCGCACGCCGAACTGGCGCAGCGCCACACATTCTCCGCACTGTCTATCGACGCCCCGCAGCGCGGACAGATGAAGAGATTCTGGTTAACCATTGTCTCCAAAGAAAGCACGGCGCAACTATATGCGTGGAAGTACGCCGCAGCGCGGCGATACAGTTGTCGGCATGCCATTAACCGGTGAATACGAACCCAGTGGACTCGATTGGTCGCAGAAGCAGGTGACCAAGATTATTGAGAGCGGGACCACCGATGGCATCACCATCGCCGATATGCCGGTGATCCTGCTGACCTCGCTGGGCGCCAAGTCCGGCAAGCTGCGCAAGATCGCCCTGATGCGGGTCGAGCACGATGGCGAGTACGCGATTGTCGCTTCACTGGGCGGTGCACCCAAGAACCCCGTGTGGTATTACAACGTCAAGGAGAACCCGCTCGTGGAGCTGCAAGACGGCAGTACCACCAAGGACTACCAGGCGCGCGAGGTCTTCGGCGACGAGAAGGCGCCGTGGTGGGATCGTGCCGTCGAGGCCTACCCGCCGTATGCGGAATACCAGACCAAGACCGACCGTCAGATCCCGGTTTTCGTGCTGACACCGGTCTCTTGAGCGCGCCTGAAGTGGTGACGGCCGCCGATATCGATGCCGCGGCCAAGCGCATCGACGAGGTGGTGCACCCGACTCCCGTCCAGCATGCGGATCGGCTTTCGGCCCTCACCGGCGCCAACGTGTACCTCAAACGCGAAGACCTGCAATCGGTCCGGTCGTACAAACTGCGTGGAGCCTTCAATCTCCTGATGCAGCTCAGCGATGAGGAAAAGGCTGTCGGCGTGGTGTGCTCCAGTGCCGGCAATCACGCCCAGGGCTTCGCGCTGGCGTGTAAGTCGATGGGCGTGCATGGCCGGGTGTACATCCCGAGCAAGACGCCCAAACAGAAGCGGCAGCGAATCATCTACCACGGCAACGGGTTCGTGGAATTGATCGCCGTCGGGCACGGTTACGACGAGGCCGCGGCGGCGGCCAAGGCCGACGCCGCACGTACCGGTGCCACTTTGGTACCGGCCTTCGACGATGTGCGGACCATCGCGGGGCAAGGCACCATCGCCGCCGAGATCCTCGACCAATTGGACAGCCCGCCGGACGTGGTGGTGGTGCCGGTCGGCGGTGGCGGCTGTATCTCGGGGATCGTCACCTATCTGCGGGAGCGTGCCCCGCAGGTTCGCGTGCTGGGCGTGGAACCTGCTGGTGCCGCCTGCATGGCCGCGGCCATGCAGGCCGGTGGCCCGGTTCCGCTCGACCACGTGGATCCGTTCGTCGATGGCTGCGCCGTACAGGTCGCCGGGGCTGCCCCGTATCGGCTGCTGGCCGCGGCGGGGGAGATGCTCTCGCTCACCACGGTTGATGAGGGTGCTGCCTGCACCGCGATGCTGGAGCTGTATCAGAACGAGGGGATCATCGCAGAACCCGCCGGTGCGCTGTCGGTTGCGGCGTTGGCCGACATGGCGATCGAGCCCGGGTCCACCGTGGTGTGCCTGATTTCCGGCGGCAACAACGATGTTTCGCGATACGGCGAGATCCTGGAACGCTCGCTGGTGCACCTGGGGCTCAAGCACTACTTCCTGGTCGACTTCCCGCAGGAGCCGGGTGCGCTGCGGCGTTTCCTCGGCGAGATACTCGGCCCCAACGATGACATCACCCTGTTCGAGTACGTCAAGCGGAACAACCGTGAAATGGGCGCCGCGCTGGTGGGTATCGAGCTCAGCAACCCCGGCGATCTAGCGGGTCTGCTGGATCGGATGCAGGTCTCGGATCTGGATATCGAACGGCTGGAACCGGATTCGGCGGCTTTCCGCTATCTGACGTAACGGCGACTAGCTGCTCTTGCGGAGCACCACAAGGGCGCGGTCTTGCACTCGGACCGCCTTGCCCGCATCGACCACAGCCGAGCATTGGCCGTCAGGCTCGGCGGTGTCGAGTACCGCGGTCCACTGGGCCGCGTAATCGCCGCCGGGTGTCACGAAATCCAGTGGTTCGTCGTAGGCGTTGAAGCACAACAGGAACGAGTCGCCGGACACCCGTTCGCCACGGGCGTTCGGCTCTGGAATCGCGTCACCGTTGAGGAAAACGGCGAGACTCTTGCCGAACCCGCTATCCCAGTCGGCGGTGGTCATCTCCTCGCCGGCCGGGGTCAGCCACGCGATATCGCGTACTTCCTCGCCCTCACGGATCGGGCGCCCCGCGAAGAATCGTCGGCGCCGAAACACCGGGTGCTGTTTGCGTAGCGCGATCACCGTTCTCGCGAATTGAAGGAGATCGGCGTTGCTCGCGGCCAGTTCCCAATCCATCCAGGACAGCGGCGAATCCTGGCAGTAGACGTTGTTGTTGCCCTGTTGGGTCCGCCCGATCTCGTCGCCGTGGGACAGCATGGGAGTGCCCTGGCTCAATACCAGGGTCGCGAAGATATTGCGCGTCTGCCGGGCGCGCAGCGCGAGTATCTGCGGGTCATCGGTGGGCCCTTCCACACCGCAGTTCCACGCGCGGTTGTGGGTTTCACCGTCCTGGTTGTTCTCGCCGTTGGCCTCATTGTGTTTGTCGTTGTAGGAGACAAGATCTCGCAAGGTGAAGCCATCGTGCGCGGTGACGAAGTTGATGCTCGCGCTGGGGCGGCGCCCGGTGGCCTCATACAGGTCGGAGGAGCCGGTAAGCCGGGAAGCGAACTCTCCCAGAGTGGCGGGCTGTCCGCGCCAATAATCGCGCACGGTGTCGCGGAACTTGCCGTTCCATTCGGTCCACAGTCCGGGGAAGTTGCCCACTTGATATCCGCCCTCGCCGATATCCCAGGGCTCGGCGATCAGCTTGACCTGGCTGACGACCGGATCCTGCTGAACCAGATCGAAGAACGCCGAGAGGCGGTCGACATCATGCAGCTCACGGGCCAGGGTGGACGCCAGATCAAAGCGGAACCCGTCGACGTGCATTTCGGTGACCCAGTAGCGCAGCGAATCCATGATGAGCTGCAAGGTATGCGGATTGCGGGCGTTGAGGCTGTTGCCGGTGCCGGTGTAGTCGGTGTATCGGGCGAGGTTGTCGTCGTTGAGCTTGTAGTAGGCGCGATTGTCGATGCCGCGGAAACTGAGGGTCGGGCCGATGTGGTCGCCCTCGGCGGTGTGGTTGTAGACGACGTCGAGGATGACCTCGATACCCGCCTCGTGAAATGCGCGCACCATTGCCTTGAACTCGGCGACGGCGCCACCGGCATGGGGAGAAGACGCATACCCCGAGTGTGGTGCCAGGTACCCGAAGGTGTTGTACCCCCAGTAATTTCGCAGTCCTAAGGCGATCAACCTGCTGTCATGGAAGAACTGATGCACGGGCATCAGTTCGATGGCGCTGACGCCCAGGGACCGCAGGTGGTCGATTACGGCTGGATGGGCCAGCCCCGCGTAGGTTCCCCTGAGCTCCTCGGGTACCCCGGGGTGCGCCCGCGTCATGCCCTTGACATGCGCCTCGTAGATGAGGGTCTCGTGATACGGGGTGCGCGGGCGGCGATCCGAGCCCCAGTCGAAGTACGGATTGATGACGACGGTGGTCATGGTGTGGCCCAGGGAGTCTCGCGCAACGAGTGTCTCGGTGTCCATGGGATCTATCTGATAGGACAGCAGCGGCGGTGCGGTGTCGGGGCCGTAGTCGAATTCGCCGTGGAAGGCTTTGCCATACGGGTCGAGCAGCAGCTTGTTGGGGTCGCAGCGATGCGCGTTGTCTGGATCCCACGGCCCATGTACCCGGAAGCCGTAACGCTGGCCGGGGGAGATGGTCGGCAAGTAGCAGTGCCAGACGTACCCGTCGACCTCCTCGAGGGGTACCCGGGCTTCGGTGCCATCTTTGGCGATCAGACACAGCTCGACGGAAGTAGCAACCTCGGAGAACAATGAAAAGTTGGTGCCCGCCCCGTCGTAGGTGGCGCCCAGCGGATATGGGTTACCCGGCCATACCTGAAGCGGTGGCAGGGTCATGGTGAAGACCCTATCGGGCGCAGGCCCAGATCGCGCGCCTCACTGGCCCGGCTGAACCGGCCGCCACCATCCGGTGGCCAGAGCGATCTGTCGCCCCAGCTCCCGGGTCATGGTGCGCATGTAGGTGGCCGAGATGTGGTGAGAATCGTGATATACCAACACGTTCCCTTCCACAACGCGGCATTTGTCGGGCCGGCAGACGGCGCGAGTCATGTCGAGGATCTTCAACAGTGGGAACCGGTTCGCAATGGCGAGGGTGGGGTTCACATCGTCGAGCGCGCGGCTGCGATCCATGGCGCACGAATCAGCGTTTCCGCCCGCGGAGATGCAGTCGGCCGCGGTGTAGGTGGTGCCGTCCTTGTCGATGAGCCATGGGGTGTCGCGCATCCCGAGGACCGGGATCCCGGCCTCATCGAATGCCGACCAGATTCCCATGTAGCTATCGGGCATCACGTCGCCGGTGCCAAGAGCCGAACGGGGGCGGGTGGTCGTGGTGAATACGTAATCGGGATGTTCCTGGATCAACCGCGACATCACCTCGTCGACCCATTTCTTGCAGTCCGGGTACGGGTCATTGGACCCGGCGATACGGGGGACCTCTTCGGTGCTGAGCGGGCAGCCCATCTTCAGATAGGTGGTGATCTTGAAGTTGTGCTGGCGTCCCAGAATGTCGAGTGCGGTGATCCAGTGCTCGGCATGTGAGCCGCCGGCCAGCGCGATGGTTCGGGTGGCATGCGGGTTGCCGTACGTGCAGGTGATCACCGCGCGGTTGCGGAAATCGCTAATGCAGTCCTGCTCGGTGGTGATCGGCAGATCGTCGGAGGCCTCGAGTGTGGTGGGCCGCATCGGCAGCTCGGGTACGCGGTCGCCGTACAGCAGTGCCCCCGCGCCCGGGTAGTCCCGCGGGCGCAGACCCGAGAGTTCCTTGCCGTTGGAACGCTGCACCGTGACGTGCTCAAGCCAGGTGAATGAGGTCGCGGTGAGGGCCACGGCCATCAGCACAATCGCGGTGCCCAGCGCCAGCGTGGGGCGGCGTAAACGGGTCCACAGGGACGAGGACGTCGGTGAGACCCTCGGGTACCGCAGGGGAGTCTCGACGTACTTGTTGGTCAGATAGGCCAACGCCAGCGAGATACCGAGGATCGCGGCGCCCTCCCACAGTGAAACCTTGGGCTCGCCGCTGTACACCAACCAGTAGACCAACAGCGGCCAGTGCCAGAGGTACAGCGAGTAGGCCAGCGCCCCCAGCTCGACCAGCGGGCGGGAGGCGAGGAACCGGTTGGCCGCCGGTTGTGAGGTCCCCGCCGGCAGGTTCGCCGCCGATAAAATGAGAACGAGGGTCGCGACAACGGGCACCAGGGCCAAGGGGCCGGGGAACTCGCGTACACCGTTGATGAGCGCACCACAGGACAGGATCGTCACGACGGCCACGACGGCCAGCAGCTGCCGCAGCCACATCGGCCAGTGCGTGCCGGCGACCAGTGCGCCCACCAGTACCCCGAGCAGTAACTCCCACGCCCGGGCAAAGGTGTTGTAGTAGGCGATCGACTGGAAGTCGAGATGGGCGTAGGTCGCGTACCCGAAGGATGCCAGCGACAGGCCTGCGATCACGGTGATGAGAACGGTGCGCATGTGCCGGCCGAGCGGCTTGCGCAGCAGGACCGCCAAGAGATACACCAACGCCAGAAAGCCGACGTAGAACTGTCCCTGCACCGACATCGACCACAGATGCTGTAGCGGGCTCACCGACTCGCTGGCCGCCAGATAGTCGGCGGCGGTGTTGGCGAGCTCCCAGTTCTGGTAGTAGCCCAGGCTGGCGAGGCTCTGTTCGGCAAACGTTTCCCAGCGGGTTTCCGGTTGTACCAGCACCGTGAGTACGGCGCAGGCCGCCAGTACCAGGATGAGTGCGGGCAGCAGCCGTCGGACTAGTCGTTTCAGGACCGGCACCGGGTTGAGCGATGCTCCCTGTGTAGTCGCTGTGCGTAGTAGCTTGCTGCCGTAAAAAAACCCCGAAAGGGTTAAGAAGACGTCAACTCCACCCGACACCCGGCCGAACCACACGTGAAAGACGGCGACCAGAAAGATTGCGATACCGCGCAGGCCATCGAGGTCGTATCGGTAAAATGCCTTGTCGCCCTTGGTTTTTGGGGCGGCATCCATCGCCGCGGCGGGTGGCACCTCGGGATCGGTCATTGGCTTAGTTGCTGAGACGAAGAACATTTTCGGCCCCCAATGTACCTATGGTTGCCGAGAGTCTTGGCAGATGCGCGCCAACGGCGTGTGCGCATGATCCGAATGGCCCCGATCGGAGGGTCTGTGACAGGCTCGCTGACTGTGCCGAAGTTGACACCTGAAGAGGTCGGAGCCGTCGATGCCGCACATTTGTGGCATCCGTACAGCGGGATCGGTGACCCGCTGCGACCGCTGGTGGTGACCGGTGCGGATGGTCCGAACATCACCGTCGTGCGCAACGGGCAACCGATCGACGTGCTCGACGGCATGAGTTCGTGGTGGTCTTGCATTCACGGCCACGGTCACCCGGTACTGGACCGCGCGGTGACCGAGCAGGTGGCGTCGATGAGCCATGTCATGTTCGGGGGTCTCACTCACGAACCCGCCGCCCGGCTGGCACAGCTGCTGGTGGAGATAACGCCGCCGGCGTTGCAGACGGTCTTCTTCTGTGACTCCGGATCGGTGTCGGTGGAAGTGGCGATCAAGATGGCGCTGCAGTATTGGCGCAGCCTCGGGCTGCATGCCAAACATCGCCTAATGACCTGGCGCGGCGGCTACCACGGGGACACCTTCGCGCCGATGAGCGTCTGCGACCCCGAGGGTGGCATGCACTCGTTGTGGACCGATGTGTTGGTCGAGCAGATCTTCGCCGACCGGGTCCCCAGTGCCTACGACGACGGGTACATGCGGCGTTTCGAAGCGGAACTGACAAAACACGCCGCCGAGCTCGCGGCCGTCATCGTCGAGCCCGTGGTGCAAGGCGCTGGAGGCATGCGATTCCACGACCCGCGTTACCTGGCCGAGCTGCGCGCCATCTGCGATCGCCATGGGGTGCTGCTGATCTTTGATGAGATCGCGACGGGATTCGGGCGCACCGGTGAGCTCTTCGCCGCCGATCATGCCGGGGTGAGCCCCGACATCATGTGTGTCGGCAAGGCCATTACGGGCGGCTATCTCACGTTGGCTGCCACGTTGTGTACCGCCAAGATCGCGCAGACCATCAGTGACGGCTCGGCGGGCGCATTGATGCATGGTCCGACCTTCATGGCGAACCCGTTGGCATGCGCGGTGGCGGTCGCGTCCATCGAGCTGCTGCTGTCCGGGGATTGGAAGTCTCGTGTCGCGCAGATATCGGCGGGTCTGAGTGAGGGCCTGTCACCGGCGACCGATCTGGAGGGCGTCGCCGATGTACGGGTTCTCGGGGCGATCGGTGTCATCGACATGGAGCAGCCCTTGGGTCCGCAGGGCATGCAGATCGCCACCGATACGGCACTCGATGAGGGCGTATGGCTGCGTCCCTTCCGGACATTGATCTATGCGATGCCGCCGTACATCTGCGATGAGGAGGAAATCCGCCGAATCACCCATGCGATGGTGTGCGCCGCGGCGGCGGTGGGAGCCGCTTCGGCGGTGCGCTAACCTGAACACCGTTCAGGAGAGGAGGCGCCGGTGACCGACGCATCATCACCGCTTGCCTGGTTGGGTGAGGTCGAGCGGCAACGGGAAGTCGCCGGACTCCGTCGTCGGCTGCGTAGCCGCAGCGCTGCCGAGCCCGAGATCGATCTGGCATCCAACGACTACTTGGGCCTGTCCCGACACCCGCAGGTTATCGAGGCCGGTGTTGAGGCCCTGCGGATCTGGGGTGCCGGATCTACCGGCTCGCGCCTGGTCACCGGCAATACCGAGCTGCATGAAGAGCTGGAGCGCGAACTCGCGACCTTCATGGGTGCGCAATCGGCGTTGGTGTTCTCCTCGGGGTATACCGCCAATCTCGGTGCCGTCGTCGCGCTTTCCGGTCCCGGCACGCTCATCGTCTCCGACGAGCGGACCCACGCCTCGCTGATCGACGCGTGCCGCTTGTCGCGGGCACGGGTTGTGGTGACCCCGTACCGCGAGACACAGGCAGTGGCGGCGGCCCTGGCGCAACGCCCCGAGGAACGCGCTCTCGTGCTCACTGATGCGGTCTTCAGCGCCGACGGTGCGCTCGCACCGCTGACCGAGCTGCACGCGGTGTGCCGCGGCCACGGCGCGGTACTGCTGGTCGATGAGGCGCATGGGCTCGGTGTGCGCGGACCGGGTGGTCGTGGTCTGGTCTCCGAAGTCGGGCTCGCCGGCCTGGACGATCTTGTCGTCACCGTCACGCTTTCCAAGGCCCTGGGCAGCCAGGGCGGGGCCGTCTTGGGTTCCGAGGCAGTTCGTGCGCACCTCATTGACGCCGCGCGTCCGTTCATCTTCGACACCGGTCTCGCTCCCGCCGCGGCCGGATCGGCCTTGGCGGCGCTGCGTCTGCTGGCCATCGAACCGGAACGAGTGCGTGCGGTCCTTGATCACGCGGCGGCGCTCGGGCAGTGGTGCGGTGTGGCGGAGAAACCGGAATCGGCGGTGGTGCCGGTAATCCTCGGGGATCCCACGGTCGCATTCAACGCCGCCAAGGCATGCCTGGAGCAAGGCGTCCGGGTGGGCTGTTTCCGCCCGCCGTCAGTCCCCGAGGGGCAATCCCTGCTGCGTTTGACGGCCCGCGCCTCGCTGACCGAGGCAGATCTGGATCGCGTGCGTGAGGTGCTCGCCGGAGTGTTGGCGCTGGCCCGCCAGTGACGATCCTCCTGGTCACCGGAACCTCGACCGGGGTGGGAAAGACGGTGGCGACGGCAGCCCTGGCCGCGGCGGCCGTCAGCCAGGGCATCGACGTGACGGTATGCAAGCCGGTGCAGACCGGTGACGACCGTGACTCTGATGAGGTAGCGCGGTTGTCCGGGGTGGTGCGGGTCCAGACGCTGGTGCGTTATCCCGAACCGCTGGCACCGGTGGCGTCGGCGTCGCGGGCCGGTCTGGCGTTACTGGACCACGTGCAGATGGCCACGGCGATCTTCGCTCTCGATCGTCCCGGCGCATTGACGCTGGTTGAGGGTGCCGGCGGTCTCCTGGTGGAGCTGGCAGCCGGGGGTAAGACCCTGCGTGACCTCGCGATCGTGCTTGACGCGCCGGTTCTGGTGGTGACGACCGCCGACCTGGGCACCCTCAATCACACCGCCCTCACCTTGGAAGCCCTTGCTGCGCAGTCGGTTCCGTGCGCGGGACTGGTGGTGGGAAGTTTTCCCGCGGAGCCCGATCTGGCGCAACGGCTCAACCGTGAGGATTTGGCGGGTCAGTTCCAGACACCGGTGCGTGCGGTGATTCCGGAGGGCGCCGCACGGCTGATGCCGGCGGTGTTCGCCGAGCTGAGCGTCGCGTTGTTCGACCCACAGTGGATCGCCGAGCTGGTGTCCTAACCGATCGGGCTGGACTGGCGGGCCAGCTGGTCGATGCCGTCGACAAGAAGGCGCGTGCCGAAACCGAACTGCGCCGTGGGATCGGTGAGCCCTGCGCCGTCCGCGAGGAACGACTGACCGTCTTGGAGAGCCCCGGCGGAGTCCCACTGCAGCCGCGACTGTTCGTCGGCGACGTATCCGAGTACGTAGTAGACGATGCTGCGGGCGGCCAACGCGGCGGGAACCGCGCCCAGACCCGCGGTGATGGCGGCCTCGGCCAGCCGATCGAGCACGGTGATCATGAGTGAGGTCTGGCCGGAGGCGAAGCTCGCCGACACCAGCTCCGCGCCGTCCTTGTGGGATAGCAGCGCGTCGCGAAGAGCCGAGCACAGAAAGTCGATGCGTTCTTGCCAGGGCACATCGCGACGGTCGGATTCGGCCAACGGTGCCAATACGTGATCGGCCACTGCGCCGAGCAGCTGCTGTTTGTTCGCGAAATGCCAGTACAGAGCGCTCGGCGCAATATCGAGCTCGCGGGCGAGCCGGCGCATCGTGAGATCCGCGATCCCGTAGTCGTCGAGAATCGCGGTGGCCCGGCGCACCAGGTCATATCGGTTCAGTGCCCGGCGCTCTTCGCGCAGGCGGCTCATCGGTGGGACTGCGCGCCCCTTGTTTGGCTCAGTGATGGCCATACTCTAACCTGAACACCGTTCAGGATTGAGTATCAGGTTTGTACCTAGTGAGGAGCGCTGCGTGACTGAGACAGCTGAGCTGACAGCCGCGACTGACGCCGACGTATTGGCCGTCGCCCGTGAGCAGGTGTTGGAACAGGGCGTGGGCCTGACGCAAGAGCAGGTGCTTCGCGTGTTGCAGCTGCCTGATGATCGCCTGGAGGAGCTGCTTGCGCTCGCCCATGAGGTGCGGATGCGTTGGTGTGGCCCAGAGGTCGAGGTCGAGGGCATCATCAGCCTCAAAACCGGTGGCTGCCCCGAAGACTGCCACTTCTGTTCGCAGTCCGGTCTGTTCGCCTCCCCGGTGCGCAGCGCGTGGCTCGACATCCCGAGTTTGGTGGAAGCCGCCAAGCAGACCGCGAAGTCCGGTGCCACCGAGTTCTGCATCGTGGCGGCCGTCCGTGGCCCCGACGAGCGGCTGCTCGCGCAGGTTGCCGCAGGTATCGAAGCGATCCGCAACGAGGTCGACATCCAGATTGCCTGCTCGCTGGGCATGTTGACGCAGGAGCAGGTCGACCGTTTGTCGGCGATGGGTGTGCACCGGTACAACCACAACCTGGAAACCGCCAAGTCACACTTCCCGAACGTGGTCACCACGCACAGCTGGGAGGAGCGCTGGGACACCCTGAGGATGGTCCGCGAAGCGGGCATGGAGGTGTGCTGTGGCGGCATCCTCGGCATGGGTGAAACCCTGGAGCAGCGCGCGGAATTCGCGGCGAACCTGGCCGAGCTGGAGCCCGACGAGGTTCCGCTGAACTTCCTGAACCCGCGCCCCGGAACGCCCTTCGGCGATCTCGAGGTGCTGCCGGCGTCGGACGCGTTGCGCGCCGTGGCGGCATTCCGGCTCGCGTTGCCGCGCACCATGCTGCGGTTCGCCGGTGGGCGTGAGATCACCCTGGGTGACCTGGGCGCCAAGCAGGGCATTCTGGGTGGAATCAACGCAGTCATCGTCGGCAACTATCTGACCACGCTGGGCCGCCCGGCCGAGGCAGACCTGGAACTGCTCGACGATCTACAGATGCCGATCAAGGCTCTGAACAGCAGCCTGTGACCAATAGTCTGTACCTCATGGGTACCGAACCGGTGGCTGCCGGTAAGTACAACGTGTACACCGGGATCGAAATCGATGGTGGCGCTGCCGGTTCGGCGCTTCCGACGGCCGCTCAGCTGGGGCTGGAGCCACCGCGGTACTGCGCGGCGTGCGGGCGGCGGATGATCGTTCAGGTGCGTCCGGATGGTTGGCACGCGAAGTGTTCGCGCCACGGCGAGGTGGACTCCAAGCAGCTCGAGCAGCGATGAGCGCGAGCGAAGAGCCGTTGGTTCCGATGAGCGCGAGCGAAGAGCCGGTGGCTGCCGTCAACCATCCTGGCGCGCCGCGGTTTTCACATGCTCGCGCGTCAGCTGTGGTCTTCGGCGCGTTGGCCGCGGCCGGTGTGCTGGTGGGGGCGCTTTGGAGCGTCATTGCACCGGGTGTGCATGGCGCGATCGCCGATACCCGGGACAACGGCCGGGTATTTGTGCATTTGGGTACTCAGGCCGATAACTTCTTCATCGGCACCACCATGCTCATGGGGATGGCTGCGGTGGTCGCCGTGATCGCATCCGCGGCAGCCTGGCAGTGGCGGGCTCATCGCGGCCCCATCATGGCGGGCGCGCTCACCCTGGGTGCCCTGGCGTGCTCGGCGGTGGCGGCGGGAGTCGGCGCCGTATTGGTCCGGTTGCGTTATGGCGCATTGGATATCGCAGGTGCTCAGCTCGACGAGGGGCATCGGATCAAGTATGTCGTCCAGGCGCCGGCGGTGTTCTACGGTCATACAGAGGCTCAGATCGCCGTCTCGCTGGCCCTGGCTCCCTGCCTGGCCGCGATGGTTTACATGTTCTGTGTAGTTGCCTGCGCCCGTGACGATCTCGATGCGTGGCCCCCTGCGCCGACACCCACCTATCGGGCGCCCGTGGCCGCATCGCCGGTCGAAGGCGCTAACTCGACGGCGTAGATCCGTCGAGCCGCAGCGAGTGGGCGGTTGTACGTGCCGAGTTGGTGACTGCGGCAGCATCCCACGTGGTGTCCCCGGCGCCGGGGATGGCGTCGGTCATCGTCTTATGCCAGGTGGCTTGCCATTGTTCGGGAAAGCAGCGCTGGAGCGCGTCGAGCATGATCGGCACCGCGGTAGACGCGCCGGGGGACGCGCCGAGTAGTCCGGCGATCGTGCGATCGGCGCTGACGACGAGCTCGGTGCCTTGTTGGAGCACCCCCACCTGTCGGGGATCGGGCGTAATGAGTTGTGCGCGTTGACCTGCCGGGACAAGTTCCCAATCAGTGGTCTTTGCATTGGGGTAATACCGTCGCAGCTGCCGGAATTGTTGTCGCGGGCCCGCGATGAGCTGTGTGATCAGATATCTGATCAGGGTGAGGTTCTGGACGAGTGCGGCCGCGATCACATGCACGTTGTGCCAGCGCACCGTGGTGAAAAAGTCGATCCAACGGCCCTGCTTGAGGAGCTTGGTGCTGAATGTCGCATACGGCCCGAACATGAGATACGGCCGCCCGTGGACCACGCGTTTGTCGAGATGCGGCACCGACATCGGTGGCGCGCCGACGGGGGCTTGCCCGTACACCTTGGTTGTATGTTGCGCCGCGACGGCGGCATCCGCGCACCGCAGGAAGGCCGCGCCGACGGGCAGGACAGCGTATCCGCGGACCTCGGGCAGATGCGCGCGCTGCAGGATTCGCAGGGCGTGCCCGCCAGCGCCCACGAACACCTTGTGTGCGCGTATCGCGAAGCCTCCATCGGGGTTTCGGCCGCTCAGTACCCACGAGCCATCGCGGTTGTGGCTGAGCGCGCGAACCTCGTGGCCCAGCCAGACCAGCCCGCCGCGATCGGTGACGATGCGCGTCAGTGCCCCGGTGAGCGCACCGAAATCGATGTCGGTTCCATCGGGGTGCAGGGTGGCGGCAATGGGTTCAGTGGGTTCTCGGCCGCGCATCACCAAGGGCGCCCACCGCTCGATGATGGCGGGGTCGTCCGTGTACCGCATTCCGGTGAACATCGGCTCGGAGGAGAGGGTTTCAAACCGCCGTCGTAGGTAATCCACGTCATGGCGACCGAAGACCACGTCCATATGCGGCGTTGAGTGAATGAAGGCATCGGGCTGCAGCAACCCCTTGTCGGCAAGGTAGGACCACCATTGACGACTGATGTGGAACTGCCGAGCGATGGTCGCGGCCTTCTCACCGTTCGAGGGATCCGGCATGTAGTTGAGCTCGCAGAATCCGGTGTGCCCGGTGCCGGCATTGTTCCAGGGGCCACTACTTTCCGTGGCCAGCGCGCTAGCCTTCTCCAGCAAGATGATTCGCCACTCGGGTGCCAGTACAGACAGCATCGAGCCCAGCGTCGCGGACATAATTCCGCCGCCGATCAGCACGACGTCGGCCTCGGTGGGGGACGTGTCGGACGCGCTCCGGATTCTGCTCATATCGTTCACGATCCGTCCCCGCCATTCATTCCGTCCAATGAATGATTGGAGCGGTATCATCCGGTAATGGATCGATGGACATCGCAGCTGGCTCCGCAGCTGCGGGCCTTGGTAGAGCTGGCCGCCCACGACGGGCACATGACTCAGGCTGCGCTCGCGTTGGATATTCCGCAGTCATCAATGAGCCGGCGGATTCACGCATTGCAGACGGCGCTGGGCGTGCCGCTGCTCATTCACGACGGGAGGACCGTGCGTCTTACCCCGGAGGCGCACCGGCTCGCGGCTCGCGCGCGTGAGCCGCTCGCCGAGCTCGACCACACACTTGCCGAGCTCACCGGGGACGCGGACCCGGAGCACGGCACCGTCCGCTTCGGATTTCCTCTCACGATGGGTTCGGGTCACATCCCCGATCTTCTTGCCGCATTTCGGCACCGGCACTCAGGTATTCGTGTGCTCCTCAAGCAGGCGCACGGCACAGAACTCGGCGCCCAGTTACTGAGCGGGCACCTTGACCTTGCCGTCGTGATTCCGGCACCAGAACGGTTGCAATACAACACGATAGGCACCCAACATATTCACATCGCGGTCCCTGCGGATCACCGATTGGCAGGCGCCGCACAGCTGCGGCTCGACGAGTTGTCCGGCGAGACATTCATCGCCAACCCTCCCAGTTACAACCTGCGCCAACTCACCGAGATGTGGTGTCGTGAAGCTGGATACATCCCCAACATCGCGATCGAAGTTACCGAGTTCAGCACCATCCGCGAACTCATCAGTCGCGGGCTTGGCATCGCGCTCTTGCCGCACGACGACCGCACTCCACCGGGGATACGCGAAATACCACTGGCGGGAGGCGGTTATCACCGCTCCATCGCCCTGGCCTGGGGCACCGCGACCCGCGCGGCACCGACCAGGCGCCTGAACGACTTTTTACTCCAACACTTCTCGCCGACTGCCGTCAACAGCGTGGTTACACGCGGCGCCTAGTCGTGGCCGCCGCCACTCGACTTGGAGCCTTCTCCACCGGATTTGGATGAGCTGCTTGTGGATCCCGGGGACTTGCTCGTCGAATCGTGCGTGGCGGCGCTGTTTGGCGATTTCGTCCCGGAAGTCTTGGACTCGGACTTTGTCTCGGAGGCCTTTGGCTTGGTGTCGGTGGTCTTGGCGTCCGTCGTCTTGGGGTTGGTCGCCTTCGTATCGGTGGTCTTGGTATCCGGCGCCGCACTATCCGGTTTGACGGAATCGGAGGCCTTCGAATCTGAAGTCCTGGAATCGGAAACCTTGGAGGCCGACGTCTTGGAGCCTGAGGTCGATGGCCCGGACTGTCCCGATGTCGACTGTGAGACAGGGCCGCGGACTATGCCCTGAGCGCTGATGGCGCCATGCTCGGTTGTGCTGGCGGTGGGAATCTTCGGCTTGATCGTCTTGTCCGACTTGTCGGCCGCCGCCGCGTCGGCGGATGACTTGGGATCCTTCGTCGAATCCTTCAGGGCAACAGTGTCCTTCGCTGGCTTGGGGCCCTTTGTTCCATCGCCGGAAGTCCCGTCGGCATCGGTAGCGACTGCCGGTGTGGTGGCGTCCTTGGGGGATTCCTTGGTGCCCTCGACGGTGGTTTTCTTGCCATCCGTAGTGGTGCCATCTGTCTTGGCGCCGTCCGTTTTGGCCGTGTCGCCCGTCTTCTTGTCCTTGTCGGCGACGGTGGTGACCTTATCGCTGGCGGGCACCTTGCCTTCGACGGATACCTTCGAATCCTGGGCTTCCTTGGTGTCCTTGACGGTGTCCTTGACGCCGACGGCGGCAGCTGCGTCGGTCGCCTTGCCGTCTTCCTTTGGGGTTTCCTTGGTCGTATCCTTGCTCGATTCCGCGGTGGCTTGCGCTGCGGTGCCGGTCTTTTCGAGGGTCGTCAGTTTCGGATCCGTCTTCGTCAGACCCAGCGCCTCGGCAAAATGCGCCTCGGCATCCTTGAACGCCTTGGTGAACGGCGCCAACGCCTCATGCACAGAGGCCGGTAGTGTGCCGTCGGCGTTCGGCGTCGCCTGAAGGGCCACACCGGGCAAGGGCGGCAGTGGCGGTAGCAGGTAACGCACCTCAGCCCAGGCGAAGTTGATGACGGAATTCACGATGTCACCGCCGAATCGCCCGAACGAGTTCACGATGTTGGAGAAGCTGGGGTCGTTGATGATCGGGTCGACGAGGTTGTAGACAAAGCTGTTGGCAATGGGCCGAACGAGATTGTCATAGACGATACCGATCTGCGCGCTCACCAGGCCGCCGATGACGGGAACGAACCCGGCACCCCATTGGGCGAGATTGACCCCGTAGTCGACCCAGTACTGAACGAACTGGTAGGCCTGGTCGATGCCATTAGTGATGGAGTTCGCGACGCCGGGACCTGCGGCGGCCGAGGCGGATGCGCCCGACCGCGCCGGGACGCCCGCGGGCGCGGGGGACTGCACTACCGCGGCGCGTGGCTGCACGGACGGGGCGAGCCGGGTGATCGACGCAAGCCTGGGTGGGCTCGTCGGCGCATTGGCGGCGTCAGGCACTGCCAATGACAGTGGGAGTTTCAATGCGGTCAAGGGGCTCACTGGGGCCTTGGCGGCCTGTGGCGTGAGGGTGAACGCGCTCAGACGTACTGAGGCGGAACGGATATCGGGCAGTGAGATTGCTTGCCGCGCGGGCGGAGTCACCGTGGGTGCGACAACCAAGGTGGTTGCGGTGATAGCGGCCAGACCCGCCTTGAACAAGGGATTGGCGGTCCGGTCCATCTCACTCCTATGTGTTCTGTTGTGGCGACCCGGACGTCAGCCTACGTGGTGTGCTGCCCGTGCACTGCGCTCGCGATGAGGGAGTGTCGCACAGCAACGTGGCAACTACTGTCTCCAATGATGTTCTGGCTCTTGTTGATCCGGACTCTGGCAAACGTGCTATCGATCGGCTACGTGCTGGTAGTCGCGGATGGTGAAGGTGTCGTGGATATTCAATCGGCGCGCCGCGACGAGCCGGGATGCACTGCGCGCCAGTGGCGGTGGCAAATGTCCGAGGATCCGCGCGGCATGAATGAGAGTCCATAGGCCCAGCCGGCTCTTGGGAACCAGCGTACCGGCCGCGGTGAGTGCCATTTGACGACTGCGAACGACGTAATCGTGCATGGCTGCTTCATAGTCGGGGTACGCGCGGGTGTGGTCACCTGCGGCAACTGCGAGTTCGCCGGCAAGTACATACGCCCCGACGACCGCCAAGCTGGTACTTCCGCCCACCGCCGGGCCCGGGCAATAGCCCGCGTCGCCGACCAGTGTTATCCGGCCCTTGGACCAGGTGTCCATGCGCAATTGGGTGATGGAATCCATATAGAAGGCACTGGTGGTGCTGAGCTCCGCGAACATGCGCGGCACCTCCCAGCCGAAGTCTGCGTACACCTCCTGCAGGAGCTCCTTCTGCCTGCCGATGTCGCGGTGGTGATAATCAAGAGGTTCGGGCAGACGGAAGAGAAAGAACGCCCTCGCGTCGTCAAGCTGAGTGGCGCTGTACATGCCTGCCAGCCGGTTGACACGCGGGAACATCAGTGAGCGATCTTTCAAATCAAGGTAATTCGGTATGGAAGCGACCGCGAGGTACTCACCTAGCCAATGGGAATAGTCGGCTTCCGGGCCGAACACCAGACCCCGAACATTCGAGTGCAGTCCGTCTGCGCCGATGACGAGGTCGAATCGGCGGTCGGGGCCGGTGTCGAAGGCAACCTGTACGCCGGTGCTGTCTTCGGCGAGCGCTGAGATGGAATCGCCGAAGATGTACTCCACTGTGGGCGAGCTGGCGTCGTACAGGATCTCGCTGAGGTCGTCCCGCATGATCTCGATGTGGCGTTGTGATACGGCGGAAGTAATCAGCGCCTGCGGGACGTCTATCAGTTCAGGACTGCCCTCGCGATGCATCGAGATGACTTCAGTTCCGGCGTTGTGCGCCTGGATCGTGTCGAGCACGCCCATCATTTCGACGATGTCCATCGCGGGCTTGAACAGGTCCACGGCGTGACCGCCGGTCTTCCTCGGGACTGGCGAGCGTTCGACAACTGTTACGTCAAATCCATAGCGCGCCAGCCAATAGGCCAGTGTGGGTCCGGCGACACTTGCCCCCGAAATTAGTACCTGCATGGCTTCCCCTTACTTAACGATCGGTAAGTACCGCTTGAGCATACAACCTACCGATCGGAAAGTCAGGGGCTATCATTGCGAGATGGCACCAGAGGCATCCGTGGCGATAAATACCAGGGAGCGGATCCAGGAAGTCGCGCGGGAGCTCTTCGCAGAGCGCGGGCTGCGCAATACCAGCCTGCAGGACATTGCCTCGCGCCTGGAGATCACTAAACCTGCTCTGTACTATCACTTTTCGTCGAGGGATGATCTGGTGCGGAGCATCGTGCAGCCCATGGTGGACGACTTGGAAGCCTTTGTGGCCGCGATCGCTCCTGGCGACAATCGTCAACTACTTGGGGACTATTTCGACGTGTTATGGACGCACCGGGTTGTCATGGGCATCATCGTGCGCGATCTGGCCACGCTGGGACAGCTCGAGCTCGGCGAGTTGATGTTCGCCTGGCGCCGCAAGCTGATTGCGCTTCTCGCGGGCACTAGGCCGTCCGTGGCACAGCTAACCCGCGCCACGGTGGCACTCGGCGGCCTATCCGACTGCACCATCGAACATGCGGACCGATCGCACCGGCAGGTCAAACAGGCAGCGGTACACGCGGCTATCGCCGCGCTGGAAAGCTGAACGGGCGCTAGAGAGAACGCCCGCTGATCACCTTGGCGCTGATCCAACCGAGCTTGAGCAGACCCAAGTAGGTCGAGGGCTTGAACGCCAGCGGCCAACTCGTCCGCCGTGGGCCCGATGGGAGCGCCTCACCGCCGAACCGGGCGCTGAGCCAGTCCATCGACATGGGCGCGGACATGGGGTGCAGCAGTATGTGTTCGTTGAGCAGGTCGCGGTGATACGCCACGTTGGCGCCGCCGCCGCGGTAGGTGTCGGTGAGTTCGTCGATGCACGATGTGGAGATGATCTCGTCGTGGACGGCCTGAATGATCAACACCGGCGGGGTGGGGATCGTCTTGCCGAGCTTGATGCTGTCGAAGACATGCTGCACCTCGGCTGTCTCCAGGAGCTGATCGAGCGGCTGGTCCACCAAATCATCCATGTCCTTGAAGGCCATGGCGATGATGGCACGGAAGGTCGGCATGTCCTCGAGCCGTCCCAGGAACTCCTTGCCCTTGGGGGTCGCGTGCTCCTCGATCACGTGCTCAAGGCCGGGATACACATGGGACAGTGCGGCGACGACTAGGGCGGGCAGCGCGGCGAACAGTCCGCCGTTGAGGCGGCGGAAGGTATGGCCCAGATCGCCTACGGGAGATCCGAGTACCGCGCCGGCGATCTCGAGCTCGGGCGCGTAATCGGCGCTGACCTCTGCCGCCCACGCGGTCGCCAGCCCTCCGCCGGAGTAGCCCCACAGGCCGATGGGTGCCCGCCGGGACAGTCCCAGCCGGTCGCAGTTGAGGGCAGCGCGAAGGCCGTCCAGGGTGCGATAGCCCGGCTCCTCCGGTGCGCCCCAGATCCCGTCGACACCCTCGTGATCGGGAATGGAGACGGCCCAGCCCTTGGCAAGCAACGCGGCGATCAGCAGCAGTTCGAACTGGGCGAAGGAGCCGAGCGCATGTGCGCCGCGCCGCAGCGCATACGAGGGAAAACAGCGGTCGGTGACGGCATCGATGGCGCACTGGTACGAGACGACCGGCACCGGGGTCGCCGAGTCGGTCTGCGCGGGCGTGAGAACTGTGGTCACCGCAGCGTCTGGGCGCAGGTTGAGGTCATTGCTCCGGTAGAGCAGCTGGATAGCGGTGAATCGCTGGGGGATGAGGCCGAGGAACGCCATCTCGACGTCGCGGCTGCGCAGCACCGTGCCCGGCGCGGCGTGTTCGAATCCGAGAGGGGGCAGGTAGAACGGATCCTCAGTGGCCAGCAGCGGGCGTGCGCCGCGCTCGATCTCCTGGTGAGGTGCTTCGCCGATCCACTTGACGTCACCGGATACAGCCAAGTCGTGGGGTGCCATGCCTGCGCTCCCTTCAAGGTCCCACGCATTCATACCCTAAGAAGACTCTAAGGGGCTAGTCGGGTCAGCCGGGAGGGCGTAGCGCGGCAAACTCATCGGTGACCCGATACCGATCATCGGTGAATCGGTAGAGAGCGCCGGGGCGGCCGCCGCTGCGGCCCGATCGTGCGGTAGTTCCGGTTGGGGTGAGTACTCCACGCCGAACCAGCACGCGTTGCAGGTTGGTGGCATCGACCGGGTATCCGAGGGTGGCGTAGTAGATGTCACGCAGTGTCGAGAGTGTGAATTGCTGTGGTGCCAAGGCGAATCCGATGTTCGTATACGACATCTTGGCCGCCAGCCGGGTGTGTGCGTGCGCGACCATGACGTGATGGTCGAACGCCATCGCGGGCAGATTGCTCACGCGGTGCCACTGGGTGTCGGCAGGGAGTGCGGGTGTGGCGGGGAAGGGTACGAGCCCGAGGAACGTCGAGGCGATCGTGCGTGGGCCGGGCACGCGGTTCGGTTCCGAAAACACTGCCAGCTGTTCGAGGTGTGCCAGCTCACGCACGTCCACCTTCTCGGCGAGCTGTCGCCGGATGGACGAGGGGAGGTCTTCGTCGGCGCGCACTTGACCGCCGGGAAGTGCCCAGGCTCCGCGGTGTGGTTCCAGCGCGCGTTGCCACAGCAGCACCGCGAGCTCGGGCACCTGACTGGCGCCAAAGTGACGTACTTGGAACACCACGGCTAACACTTCGTGGTCGGTGCTACTATGGACCATGTTTTCGATCATAAGTCGAAAACCTCGGTCTTCCAAGCCCAGCCTGGTGGTGGACCGAGACCCGAGGCGCGAGGAGGCGGCCATGACCGCAGCTGACCTAGTACTTGACGGTGTGATTGACGGCCCCGGTGGATACACCGGTGTCGAGGGCGATGCCCGCTGGGCCGAGCAGGTGCGTCGGCTTGCCGACGAGCGCGGCGCCACACTGCTGGCCCACAATTACCAGCTTCCGGCGATCCAAGACGTCGCCGACCATGTCGGCGACTCGCTGGCGCTGTCCCGAATCGCCGCCGAGGCGCCCGAAGACACGATCGTGTTCTGCGGGGTGCATTTCATGGCGGAAACGGCCAAGATTCTCAGCCCTGAGAAGACGGTGCTCATCCCGGACCAGCGGGCCGGATGCTCGCTCGCCGACTCCATCACCGCCGACGACCTGCGGGACTGGAAAGCTGAGTTCCCGGATGCGGTCGTCGTCTCCTATGTCAACACCACGGCCGCCGTGAAGGCGCTGACCGACATCTGCTGCACCTCCTCGAACGCCGTCGACGTCGTGGCGTCGATCGACCCGGACCGCGAGGTGCTCTTCTGCCCGGACCAATTCCTCGGTGCACATGTCAAACGGGTGACGGGTCGACAGAACCTGCAGATCTGGGCGGGTGAGTGCCACGTGCACGCCGGTATCAACGGCGACGAACTTGCCGGGCAGGCGCGTTCACACCCGGACGCCGAGCTGTTTGTGCACCCCGAATGCGGTTGCGCCACATCGGCTCTGTACCTCGCGGGCGAGGGGGCCGTGCCCGACGATCGGGTGAAGATCCTCTCGACGGGCGGAATGCTTGACGCGGCCCGCGCAACGAGTGCGCGGGAAGTGCTGGTGGCCACCGAGGTTGGCATGCTGCACCAGCTGCGCAAGGCCGCTCCCGAGGTGAATTTCCTGGCGGTCAACGACAGGGCCTCGTGCACGTACATGAAGATGATCACCCCGGCGGCGCTGTTGCGCTGCCTGGTTGAGGGGCGCGATGAGGTGGATGTCGATCTGGACACCGCACGCCTGGCGCGGCGCAGTGTCCAGCGGATGATCGAGATCGGGCAACCCGGCGGCGGAGAATGACGCCACCGGCGGGGGCCACCTGGAGTGCTGATGCAGATGTGGTCGTCGTCGGTACGGGTGTAGCCGGACTGGCGGCGGCGCTGGCGGCACACCGTCGTGGCCGAAAGGTCTTGGTACTGAGCAAGATCGGTGCAACCGCTACGCACTTCGCGCAGGGTGGTATCGCGGTGGTGCTGCCGGATTCGGATGATTCCGTCGAAGCGCACGTTCGGGACACACTGACAGCCGGGGCGGGCCTGTGTGATGACGAGGCGGTGCGCTCAATCGTTTCCGATGGCTACCGGGCCGTGCGCGATTTGGTGGCAGATGGCGCGCGATTCGATGAATCACGCTCGGGACAATGGGCATTGACCCGAGAAGGCGGGCACAGCACGCGCCGGATCATCCATGCAGGCGGCGATGCGACAGGTGCTGAAGTGCAACGGGCGCTCGATCACGCCGCGGCGACGCTGGACATTCGCCGTAGCCATGTGGTGTACGACATCCGCATCGGACCGGGCGGCGTGGGTGGCGTTGTCGTCGGGAATCGCGACGGCCTCGGCATGATCAACACGGGTGCCGTGGTGCTTGCCACCGGCGGTCTGGGGCATCTGTATTCGGCCACCACCAACCCCGAGGGCTCGACCGGTGACGGCATTGCGCTGGCGTTGCGTGCGGGTGTGCCCGTCGCCGATATCGAGTTCATCCAGTTCCACCCGACCATGTTGCATACCCCGCGCGGCACCGGATGTCGGCCGCTCATCAGCGAGGCGGTTCGCGGAGAAGGCGCGATTCTCGTTGATGCGCGCGGGGATTCGGTGACAGGCGGGGTGCATCCGCTGGGCGACTTGGCGCCGCGCGATGTGGTGGCCGGGGCAATCGCCCGGCGGCTGCGCGAGACGGGAGATCAATGTGTCTATCTCGACGCACGCACCATCGACAACTTCGCGGGCCGTTTCCCCACCATCACCGCAGCCTGCGCGACGGCGGGGGTCGATCCGTCGGTCCAACTGATTCCGGTGGTGCCCGGGGCGCACTACAGCTGCGGCGGCGTTGTTACCGACCCGCACGGCCAGACCGCGGTGGCGGGGTTGTTCGCCGCGGGCGAGGTGGCGCGTACCGGCATGCATGGCGCAAACCGCTTGGCTTCCAACAGCTTGTTGGAAGGTCTGGTGGTGGGCAGGCGTGCGGGGGAGGCGGCGGCACAGGTGACAGACCGGGCTGTCGTTGTGGAAGAGAGCGATCGCGCGCAACCCCGAATGGACCGTCGGCGGCTTCAAGCGGCGATGACACAGTGGGCGTCGGTGCTCCGCGATGCCGACGGGCTCGGCATGCTGGAAGCCGAATTGCGTTCGGGCACTGTGGTGGCGGCCGACTCGGAGCAGGCGACACCACGTGAGATCGAGGACGCGGCGCTCACCCTCACCGCCCAGGCCGTGGTCGCCGCGGCGACGGCACGCACAGAATCTCGCGGCTGCCATGCCCGCTCGGACTGGCCGGGAACCGATCCTCTGTTTGCCGTCAGCCTTCCGGTGCGCCGCGACATCGATGGCTGCGAAGTTGCGCTATCGTCGGGAGTGCCATGTTGATCGGGACTCTCACGGAAACCGAACTCGCCGAAGCGCGTTCGGTGGTAGAGCGTGCTCTTGCCGAGGACCTGCTTTATGGGCCGGACATCACGAGTCAGGCGACGGTGCCCGCAGGTGCCGAATGCACGGCATCGATGGTGACCCGATCGGGTGGAGTCATTGCCGGAGTCGATATCGCCCTCATCGTGCTCGATCAGGTCGTGGGTGCGAGGAATTACCGGGTGGAAAATCGTCTCACCGATGGCGCTCGGGTCGGCACCGGTACATCGCTGCTCACCGTCAGCGCCCCCACCCGCGCTCTGCTGACGGCAGAGCGCACCATGCTCAATCTCGTATGCCATCTCTCGGGTATCGCCACCACCACCGCCGCCTGGGTGGACGCGGTCGACGGCACGAACGCGCAGATCCGTGACACCCGCAAAACCCTGCCAGGACTGCGTCTCCTGCAGAAATACGCTGTCCGCGCCGGGGGTGGGGTCAACCATCGACTCGGCCTCGGAGACGCCGCACTCATCAAGGACAATCACGTGGTGGCCGCGGGCTCGGTGGTGGCGGCGTTGCGGGCGGTCCGCGCGATAGCGCCGAACATCGAATGCGAGGTGGAGGTCGACTCGCTGGAACAACTCGACGAGGTCATGGCCGAGGGCGCCGAGCTCGTTCTGCTCGATAACTTCCCGGTCTGGCAGACCCAGGTGGCGGTGCAGCGGCGCGATGCGCGCGCGCCTCAGCTCAAGCTGGAGTCCTCCGGCGGGCTATCGCTGGAAACCGCTGCCGCATACGCCAAGACGGGTGTCGACTACTTTGCCGTTGGGGCGTTGACCCACTCGGCGCGGGTGCTCGACATCGGTTTGGATATGTAGCTCACTCCAGGAACGTGACGTTCCCGGAGACCGGATTACGCGGAGAGCGCACCGAATTCACCGGCGCCGACGGGTCCCGGTAGCCGATGGCGACCGCACACACCAGGTCGATCTGACCGGAAAACCCGATGACTGGTCGTACCACTTCGGGAAACATGGCGGGTGCCACCTGCATGCATGTATCGACTCCGCGCGCATAGAGCGCCAGAGCAAGCGTCTGCAGGTACATGCCGACGCCCGCGGCATCCGCGGTGCCGAGTCTGCCGTCGAGCCCGACTATTGCGGCGGTCGGGGCATCGAAGAAATTGAAGTTGCGCAAGGTGGCCCGGAAACGGGCGTCGGAGTCGTACCGCTCGATACCCATCGAGCCGTACACCTGGCTGCCCAGCGCACGCCGTTGCGCCTGGAACTCTTCGGGTAGGTCGATGCGGGACAGACCGTGTTCCTGGACGTACGACGTCAGCTCGGCCGCCAACCTGTCCCGGGTACGGCCCGCGACGATGGCCACCCGCCAGGGCTGAATATTCGAGTTCGACGGAGCGTGCTGAGCCGACTCCAACGCGGCCAGAAGGATCTCTCGCGGAACCGGTGTCGGCAAGAACGCGCGTATCGCCGATCGCCCCCGGACCAGACGATCGAAGTCGGGGGGATCGGACACCGGATTACTCCGCGATATCGGCCACGAAGACGCCCGCACGCTTGTTCACCTGGCGGGTGGACCGGGTCAGCGCGGGGTCTCCCTGACCCTGCTCCACGATGCGCGGGTTGATCACGTGGATTTGCTTACCACCGAACAGCCTGATGTCGGCGCCGCCGGCGGCGATCACGTTCTTGGTCCAGTTGGTCTTGCCGTGGATCAACCCAATGGAGACCGCATTGCCTTTGCGGAATGCGTTTACCGTGGTCTCGTACTTGGCGCCAGAGGTGCGGCCGTAGTGCGTGACGGTGGCGAATGAGGGAAGAAAACGCGCGATGGGGGCCACGAGGGGATTGATAAACCTGATCTGCGCTCGCTCAAGCCACTCGGGCAGAAGCATGGGTACGCCGGGCTGGTTGTTTGCTGACATCGATGTTCCGATCGTTGTGGGTCGTGGCGGGTTTCCTTGTGATGAGCTTCGGATGAGTCTAGTTAGACATGCGTCACACACAACCGGTGACTGCCTGGTAAATGGTGTTGAGCAGCTCTGGGACAATGGCTTATGTGAATGACGCCGCACCCGTTTTGCTTCGCCGTATCGACATGCGTGGTGCGAGCTTGTCCCCATCCCATCTGCGCTCGGCGCTCCCGCGGGGCGGCACGGACGTCGACGCGGTGCTGCCGAAGGTGCGGCCCGTCGTAGAGGCCGTTCGGGACCACGGCGCGGAGGCGGCGCTGGAATACTGCGCCGAATTCGACGGCGTGCGCCCCGAGACCGTTCGGGTGCCGGCCGCAGAGCTGGAGCGCGCCCTCGCCGAGCTGGACCCCGCCGTGCGTGATGCGCTCGAGGTCGCCATTCTCCGTGCGCGGGCAGTGCATGCCGATCAGCGCCGTCAGGACACGGTAACCACCGTCGCCGACGGCGCCACGGTCACCGAGCGATGGGTGCCCGTCGAGCGGGTGGGCCTCTATGTTCCCGGCGGTAACGCCGTGTATCCGTCGAGCGTTGTGATGAACGTCGTCCCGGCGCAGACGGCCGGGGTGGGGTCGCTTGTCATCGCCTCGCCGCCCCAGGCACAGTTCGGCGGTCTGCCACACCCGACCATTCTGGCGGCGGCGCAGTTGCTTGGTGTCGAAGAGATCTGGGCGGTCGGTGGCGCGCAGGGAGTGGCGCTACTGGCACACGGTGGCACCGATACCGACGGCGCCGAGCTTGCGCCGGTCGACATGATCACCGGCCCCGGCAACATCTATGTGACCGCGGCCAAGCGGATGTGCCGCTCGCTGGTGGGTATCGATGCCGAGGCCGGTCCGACCGAGATCGCGATCCTCGCCGATGAGACCGCCGATCCGGTGCACGTGGCCGCCGATCTGATCAGCCAAGCCGAACACGATGTGCTGGCGGCGAGTGTCCTGGTCACCACCAGCGAGGCGCTTGCCGACGCGGTGGTCAACGAAACCGCGACCCAACTACAGACGACGGTGCACGCCGAACGCGTCACCGCCGCATTGACCGGCACCCAATCCGGGATCGTGCTCGTCGACAACATCGACGCGGGAATCAAGGTGGTGAATGCCTACGCGGCCGAGCACCTGGAAATTCAAACGGCCCACCCGGTGCCGGTCGCGGCGCGGGTACGCAGCGCCGGTGCGATCTTCCTGGGGCCATGGTCACCGGTGAGCCTGGGCGACTACTGCGCCGGATCCAATCACGTACTGCCCACTGCCGGATGTGCCCGGCATTCCAGTGGACTGTCGGTGCAGACCTTTCTGCGCGGTATCCACATCGTGGATTACACCGAGACGGCCCTCAAAGAGGTCTCCGGGCATGTGATCACGCTCGCCAACGCCGAGAATCTGCCCGCGCACGGTGAGGCCGTTCGACGTAGGTTCGAGCGATCATGAGCGATGCGATCGGCGGTTCGGCCCGACTTGAGGATCTACCGCTGCGGGACGGCTTGCGCGGTAAGAGCCCTTATGGCGCACCGCAATTGACGGTGCCGGTGCGGCTGAACACCAACGAGAACCCACACGAGCCTTCGGTGGGGCTGGTCGATGATGTCGCCGCCTCCGTCCGCGAGGTGGCCGCGGAACTGCACCGCTACCCGGATCGCGATGCGGTGGCCCTGCGCACTGATTTGGCCGTGTATCTGACGGAGCAGACGGGTATGCGCGTCGCCACGGAGAACGTTTGGGCGGCAAACGGTTCCAACGAAGTGCTGCAGCAGCTGCTACAGGCTTTCGGGGGGCCAGGCCGCACTGCACTGGGGTTCACGCCGTCCTACTCTATGCATCCCATCATCTCCGACGGCACCCAAACCGAGTGGCTGCAGGCGCAGCGTTCAGAGGACTTCGCCCTGGACGTCGGCACCGCGGTCGCGGCGGTGCGGGAACGCCGGCCCGATGTCGTCTTCGTGACTAGCCCGAACAACCCGACGGGACAGTCGGTTCCGTTGGATGATCTGCGCCGGATCCTGGATATTGCTCCCGGTGTGGTGATCCTCGACGAGGCGTATGGCGAGTTCTCGGCGGCGCCGAGTGGTATCACGCTGGTGGATGAGTATCCGACGAAACTGATCGTGAGTCGCACCATGAGCAAGGCGTTTGCCTTCGCGGGCGGACGGCTCGGCTATCTGGTGGCGGCGCCCGCGGTCGTCGATGCACTGCTGCTGGTTCGGCTGCCGTACCACTTGTCTGTGCTCACGCAGGCTGCCGCCCGCGCCGCGGTGAAACATCGCGCCGAGACCCTCGGTAGCGTCGCGACGTTGGTCGCCGAGCGCATTCGGGTGTCAGAGGCGTTATCGGCCAGCGGGTTCCGGGTAATCCCCAGCGACGCAAACTTCATCCTGTTCGGCCGATTCGCGGATTCCGCGGCGAGCTGGCAGCGGTACCTCGATGCGGGCGTTCTCATTCGGGATGTCGGCATTCCGGGTTATCTGCGCGTCACCGTCGGGCTGGCGAGCGAGAATGACGTGTTCTTGAAGGTCAGCGACAGCTTGGCTGCAACCGACCTAGAAGTGGAGGCATCATGACGGTTCCTGTGCAGGCACGTGTTGCACGAGTGGCGCGGGCCACCCGTGAGTCGGACATCGTGGTGGAACTGAACCTGGATGGAACCGGCCAGGTGCACATCGACACCGGCGTGCCGTTCTATGACCACATGCTCACCGCGCTAGGCACGCACGCCAGTTTCGATCTGAAGATCACGGCCAAGGGTGACACCGAGATCGAGGCCCACCACACAGTGGAGGACACCGCCATCACCCTGGGGCAGGCGCTCGCCGAGGCGCTGGGCGACAAGAAGGGGATACGTCGCTTCGGCGATGCCTTCATTCCCATGGACGAGACCTTGGCCCACGCCGTGGTGGATGTCTCCGGTCGTCCCTACTGCGTACACACCGGCGAGCCGGACCACCTGCTGCACACCACAATCGCCGGTTCTTCGGTTCCGTACCACACCGTTATCAACGCGCACGTGTTCGAATCGCTGGCGCTCAACGCACGGATCGCGCTGCATGTGCGCACGCTGTACGGTCGCGACCCGCACCACATCACCGAGGCCCAGTACAAGGCCGTGGCTCGTGCGCTGCGCCAAGCCGTCGAGCCCGATCCCCGGGTGACCGGCGTGCCGTCGACCAAGGGCAGCCTGTGACCGGTGCGGGACCGAAAGTTGTTGTTCTCGACTACGGTTCGGGCAACCTCAGGTCAGCGCAGCGCGCGCTGGAAAGAGTAGGCGCCGACGTCACGGTGACCGCCGATGCGCACACGGCGCTCAACGCCGATGGTCTCGTGGTGCCCGGAGTGGGTGCCTACGCGGCGTGCATGGAGGGGCTGCGCGGCATTGACGGTGAACGCATCATCGACGTCCGCCTCGCCGGTGGCCGCCCGGTGCTGGGTATCTGCGTCGGTATGCAGATCCTGTTCAGCCACGGCATCGAGTTCGGCGTCGACACCCACGGGTGCGCGCAGTGGCCCGGTGTGGTCAGCCGCCTTGATGCGCCGGTCATTCCGCACATGGGGTGGAACACCGTGGACGCGGCGGCAGGATCCGAGCTGTTCGCCGGGCTGGACGCTGATACTCGCTTCTACTTCGTGCACTCGTATGCCGTGCAGAAGTGGGAGTTGGAAACCCCCAGTGATTCGCCGATCGCGCCGCCGCTGGTGACCTGGGCGACCCATCACGTGCCGTTTGTCGCGGCGGTGGAGAATGGATCACTTGCTGCCACACAGTTCCATCCGGAGAAGAGTGGCGATGCGGGGGCCGTGTTGTTGAGCAATTGGGTGAAGGGAATCTCTTGAGTCTCGTTCTATTACCGGCGGTTGATGTCGCGGACGGTCAGGCCGTGCGCCTCGTGCAGGGTAAGGCTGGCAGCGAAACCACTTACGGCTCACCGCGTGATGCGGCGCTGGCGTGGCAAAACGACGGCGCCGAATGGGTACATCTGGTGGACCTGGATGCGGCCTTCGGTCGCGGTTCCAATCGTGAGCTGCTCGCGCAGGTTGTCGGCGAGCTCGATGTCAAGGTGGAGCTCTCGGGCGGTATCCGCGACGACGAGTCGCTGAGTGCGGCGCTCGCCACCGGTTGCGCCCGCGTCAATCTGGGCACCGCCGCGCTGGAGGACCCGCAGTGGTGCGCCTCGGCGATCGCGCGGCACGGCGAGCGTGTAGCCGTGGGGCTGGATGTCGAAATTGTCGACGGTGCACATCGTTTGCGTGGCCGTGGCTGGGTCAGCGACGGCGGTGACCTCTGGGAGGTGCTCGAACGTCTGCGCGGACAAGGGTGTTCGCGCTACGTCGTCACCGACGTGACCAAGGACGGCACCCTCACCGGACCGAACCTTGAACTGCTGGCCCAGGTCGCCGGTGTGGCCAACGCGCCCGTCATTGCCTCGGGAGGGGTGTCGAGTCTGGACGATCTGCGCGCGATCGCGGAGCTGACCGGAGCCGGCGTTGAGGGCGCGATTGTCGGAAAAGCGCTTTACGCAGGGCGTTTCACCTTGCCCGACGCGATAGCCGCCGTTTCCTGACATGACCACGACCGCTGAACTGGAAGCGCTGGTACGCGAGGCCTCCGTGATTCTGGATGCGGCGGCCCAGCGCTTCGTGGCGGGCCACGGCGCTGATGGTGTGGTCTTCAAGGGCGGTAAGGACTTCGCCACCGAGGAAGACCTCGCCATCGAGCGGATGGTCGTGCAGGCACTGACCGAGCGCACCGGAATCGGGGTGCACGGTGAGGAATTCGGTGGCCCGGCGGTGGATTTGGGACTGGTCTGGGTAGTGGACCCCATTGATGGCACCGTCAACTATGCGGCGGGGTCGCCGATGGCCGCGATCCTGCTGGGACTGATGTCTGATGGCGTTCCGGTTGCGGGGTTGACCTGGTTGCCGTTCATGGGGGACAAGTACACCGCCGTGGCGGGGGGCCCGTTGATTCGCAACGGCGTGCCGATGTCTCCGCTGCCGCGAACGGATCTCGCGGATGTGGCGGTGGGCCTGGGCACCTTCAATGTCGATTGGAAGGGCCGGGTTCCGGGCCGCTATCGACTGACAGTGGTGGAGAAACTGAGCCGGATCACCTCGCGCCTGCGGATGCACGGCAGCACAGGAATCGATTTGGCATTCACCGCGGGCGGGATACTGGGCGGTGCGGTGAGCTTCGGTGCGCACGTATGGGACCACGCTGCCGGTATCGCACTGGTACAGGCCGCGGGCGGTCATGCGACGGATCTGAGTGGCGCGCCCTGGACACCGGAATCACCCTCGGTGCTGGTAGCCGCGCCCGGCGTGCATGAACAGATCCTGGAAGTGCTTGCTGAGGTCGGAGATCCGGAGGACTACCGATGAGTGTTGCCACCCGTGTCATCGCTTGCCTCGACGTTGACGACGGTCGGGTGGTCAAGGGGGTGAACTTCGAAAATCTGCGCGATGCAGGTGATCCGGTGGAGTTGGCCGCGGCATATGACGCGGAGGGCGTCGACGAACTTACCTTTCTTGATGTCACTGCTTCGTCCTCGGGGCGTGCCACCATGCTGGATGTGGTGCGGCGCACCGCCGAGCAGGTGTTCATACCGTTGACCGTGGGCGGTGGTGTGCGATCGGTCGATGATGTCAACGTGCTGCTGCGGGCCGGTGCGGACAAGGTGGGCGTGAACACCGCGGCGATCGCGCGCCCAGAACTATTGGCCGAATTGGCGCAACGGTTCGGGTCGCAGTGCATTGTGCTGAGCGTCGATGCCCGCCGCGTCCGTGAGGGCGACGCGCCGACCCCGTCCGGGTGGGAGGTGACCACGCACGGCGGACGCCAGGGCACTGGGATCGATGCGATCGAATGGACAAGTCGCGGAGCAGAATTGGGCGTGGGGGAGATCCTGCTCAATTCCATGGATGCCGACGGGACGAAGGCGGGATTCGACCTTCAGATGATCGAGGCCGCACGGGCCGCGGTTGACGTCCCCGTGATCGCCAGCGGCGGTGCCGGTGCTATCGGGCACTTCGCGCCTGCGGTGAAGGCCGGTGCTGATGCGGTGCTGGCGGCGAGTGTCTTCCACTTCCGCGAGCTGACCATCGGTGAGGTGAAAGCGGCGATGGCGGCAGAAGGGATCACGGTGCGATGACTGAACTGGATCCGGCCATTGCCGGCCGCCTGAAGCGCGATGCGGCAGGTTTGGTGACCGCGGTGGTACAGGAACGCGGCACCGGCACCGTACTCATGGTGGCGTGGATGAACGACGAGGCATTGGCCCTGACATTGTCCACGCGCCAGGGCACCTACTTCTCGCGGTCCCGACAGCGCCTATGGGTCAAGGGTGAGGAATCGGGGCACACCCAGTACGTGCACTCGGTGCGGTTGGATTGCGACGGTGACACTCTGGTCATCGAGGTCGATCAGACCGGACCTGCGTGTCACACGGGCGCCCACAGCTGCTTCGACCGCGATGAACTCCTGAGTGAAGCGCGATAGGCGGCGCGCTACGTACGGGCGCGCAGGAACTCTAGGGCCTTATCCGCGTGCGCGTTCATGTTGAGCTCGCTCGCGAAGACTTCGAGAACCGTCTTGTCGGTACCGATGATGAACGTGGTCCGCTTAACGGGAGCGAGCTTGCCCAGCAGCCCGCGCTTGACACCGAAGGCGGCCGAAACCTTGCCTCCGCTATCCGATAGCAGTGGGTAGTCGAACTTGCGCTTGTCGGCGAAATCGGCCTGCTTCTCCACTGAATCGACACTGATGCCCACCCGGGAAGCGCCCACCTCCTTGAATTCGCTTGCCAGATCACGGAAATGGCAGGCCTCGGCGGTGCAGCCGGGGGTATTGGCGGCCGGATAGAAGAACAGCACGACGGGCCCGTCAGCGAGGAGGGCGGATAGGCTGCGGGTGGTTCCGGTCTGATCCGGGAGCTCAAAGTCCGCGACGCGATCACCAGGTTTCATGAACCGAACGCTACCCGTGTGCGGCGGTGTGTCGCCATACGATCGGTGACGTGGACGTATATGAAGCGGTGGATTCCCGGCACTCGGTCCGGGACTTCCTTGATCGCCCGGTGGATCATGAGACGCTCACTCGGGTGCTGACCGCAGCCTCTCGGGCTCCGTCGGGAGGGAATCTGCAGCCATGGCATGTGTACGTGCTCAGCGGCGCACGCCTCGCGGAGCTCAAGGATCGGATCGCACAGCGGGTGAGCGCGGGAGATCACGGGGACGCACTCGAGGTGGCGATGTACCCGGAACCACTGGGCGGCCCCTATCGGGAAAGACTGTACGACTTTGGGCGACGACGTTACGGCGCCCTGGGTATCGATCACGACGATCAGGCGGCCCGGGCCCGGGTCCGCGCCGGCAATTGGGATTGTTTCGGCGCCACGACGGCACTGTTCTGCTACCTGGATCGCGATATGCCACCACCGCAATGGGGTGATGCCGGCATGTACCTACAAACGGTGATGCTTCTGCTTCGGGCAGAAGGGCTGCACAGCTGCCCACAAATCGCCTGGGCCGAGTATCACCGCACCGTCGCGCAAGTCATTGCGCCACCACCGCAGCGAGTCTTGTACTGCGGCATGTCGATTGGCTATAGCAACCAGGCGGCGTAACACCCAGACATGCCGCGGGCAGCGCTGTCCGAGACCGTCACATTTCTTTAGCGGCCAGCGCCGCACACAGTGCGTTTCCCAGGGCGGTGATCGTGCGCATGTCGCCACGGACACCCGGCGCCCACGGCAGCCGCAGTCCATCTCTGGACTTGTTGGCGTACCGGGGAATCACGTGAAGGTGGAAGTGGAACTCCGTCTGCCATGCATCGGCACCGCAGCAATTCAGCAGGTTCACGCCGTCGGCCCCGAGCTCGGAGACCACCGCTTTGGCTATGCGCTGCGCCGCCACGGCAACGGATCGGAGGTCATCGGCGGGTATCTCGAGCAGATCCTTGCTGTGCCTTTTCGGAACCACCAGCAGATGTCCGTCTGAGCCGGGGTTGATGTCCATGAACGCGTACGTTTCGGCGTCCTCGGACACCCGTACGCTGGGCACCGCACCGGAGATGATTCCGCAAAACAAGCACTCGTCGGCCACGGTCCTACGCTAGATGCGTTGACGGCTCGAATGTATGTTCGATACTATCGGCCGGTCTGGATGGCTTCGAAGTGATGAGGTGTGCGGTGCCGTCGAAGAGCGTGACGGTTTTCCTGCCCGGCGGTACGGTGTGGGAGTTCCACTGGGATTTGTACCGCCGAGCCAAATCAACTGGTGTGCAATGTAGTTCACCGATAGGTCGCGGGCTTCGGGCGCGCCGGGATCAGCCGTGGCCACCAGAACAGTGGCCCAAGGAGCCGGGCGATCGCGGGAGTGATGAACGAGCGCACGATGAGCGTGTCCAGCAGCAGGCCGAGGCCGATGATGGAGCCGAGCTGACCTACTGACAGTAGGTCGCTGGAAAGCATGGCCATCATGGTGGTCGCGAACACGATGCCCGCGGTGGTCACCACCTTGCCGGAGTTGGCGACGGCCCTGATGAGTCCGGTGTTGAGCCCGGCCTTGCTTTCCTCCAGATATCGGGCGATCAACAACAGGTTGTAGTCCGACCCCACGGCCACCAGGATGATGAAGGTGATGGGCAGGTTCAACCAGCTCAGCGGTATGCCTAGGAAGTGCTGCCAGACCAACACCGACAGCCCGAAGGCGCCGGAGTATGAGAACGCCACCGTGCCGATGATGACCAGTGCCGCCACCACGCTCCTGGTGATCAGCAGCATCACCAGGAAGATCAGGGCGAATGCCGCGATCGCCGCGATCAGGAGGTCGGTCTTGGTGGCGTCCTGGATGTCCCAGTAGGTCGCGGCCGCACCGCCAAGATAGACGCGCGACCCGGCCAGTGTCGTGCCCTTGAGTGCCTCCTTGGCTTTGGGGAGGTACGCCTGCGCGTGGTCAATGCCTTCCGGGCTCAGGGCCTCGCCGTCGTGATAGATCATGTAGCGGGCGGACTTTCCGTCCGGCGACATGAAGTACTTCAGGTCGATCTGGAAATACGGATTGTCGAACGCGTCGGGCGGCAGGTAGAAGAACTCGTCGTTCTTCGAGCTGTCGAACGCGTATCCGAGGTCCATCATCTGGCGGCCCAGCTCGTTCATCTGGGTCAACATCGGCCGCATGGTGCTCTGCTCGGTGAGCACCACCTTTCTCATGTTGTCCAGTTCGGCGGCGCTCTTGCCGATGACCTCGACCAGTTGGGGGGTGACGGCATCCTGTATCACGGCGGCCTTGAGGCTGTCGTCCACCGCATCGGTCATCGAATCGACCTGGTCGGTCATGTCGAACAATGATCTCATCGCCCAGCACATCGGGATATCCGCGCAGTGTGGTTCCCAGTAGAAGTAGTTACGCAGCGGCCGAAATTGGTCGTCGAAGTTACCGAGGGTGTCCCGCATGCTGACGGTGACATCCTTCAACTCCTGTGCACCCTTGAGGGAGATGTGCGCAGAACCTGCTTGTTGTCCGGTGAGCTCCTGCTGTTGGCGCATCAGGGCGGCCATCCGGTCGGTGATATCGGCCATCTGGGTGAACCGGTCGGTGAGATCGGTGAGGAAGGGCAGTATTTCGTTGATCTTGGTACCCATCGTCCCCATCGTGTAGGTGAACGACGAATGCTCCAGTGGTGTGCCCAATGGTCTGGTGACGCTCTGGATCATGGCGACGCCGGGAGTGTGGAACACCTCGCGCGCCACCTTGTCCAACGCGATCATGTCCGTCGAATTGCGCATATCGTGATCGGACTCGATCATCAGCATGTCGCTGTTGAGCTTGCTCACCGGGAAATGTCTGTCTGCCGCGGCATACCCTTGATTGGCCGGGACGTCGTCGGCGATGTATATCCGGTCGTTGTAGTTGGGGCGGTAGGACGGAAGCGTGATCGAGCCGATCATCACCACCACGCTGCTCACCACCAGGATGCGGCCCGGCCACCGTACCGTGACAGTGCCCACCTTGCGCCAAATACCGGAGCTGGCTTTGACTTTCGGTTCAAATACCCCGAATCGGCTGCCCAGTGCCAACACGGCGGGCCCGAAGGTGAGGGATGCGGCGACGGCGACGAGCGTCGCCGCCGCACACGGGATGCCCATGGTGTTGAAGTAGTTGAGACGGGTGAACTGAAGGCAGAATGTCGCACCCGAGATGGCCAGCCCCGACCCGAGAATGACATGCGAGACACCTTTCACCGCAGAGTAATACGCGGTTTCTCGGTCTTCGCCGGCATGGCGCGCCTCTTGATATCGGCCAATCAAGAAGATCGCATAATCGGTTCCGGCTCCGAGGATCAGCGACACCAGGATGTTTGATGCGAACACGGAGATGCCGATGAACTTGTGATAGGCGAGAAAAGCGACAACGCCTCGCCCACAGGAGAGTTCCACCATCACCATGAGCAGCGTTAGGAGGGCCGTGGCCACGGACCGGTAGACGATGAGCAACATCACCGTGATGATGATGATGGTCACGTACATCAGGCGGATCATGCTTTGGTTGCCCACCTGGAGCATGTCCGTGGATAGTGGGGCCGAGCCGGAGACATACACCTTGACTCCGTTGGGGGGCTGCACCTCGGAGACCAATTCGCGGACCGCACGAATGGATTCGTCGGAGACTGTCGACCCCTGGTCGCCGGCGACCCGCACGAGTGTGTAGGCCGCTTGCCCGTCGGAGCTCTGTACGCCAGCGGCGGTCGTGCCCTGGCCCCACAGGTTCATCACGTACTGGACATGCTTCTTGTCATTTTCAAGCTTGCTGGCCAGGGTGTCGTAGAACGTGTGGTCGGCATTGTTCAGCTTGTGGTCACCCTCCAGGATCACCATGGCCAAACTGTTGCTGTCGGATTCCTGGAACGATTCGCCGATGTGAATCAGCGCCCTGGAGGACGGCGCGTCCAGCGGTACCAGGGGACCCTGATTCTGATCAGTGACGGGTTCGAGCTGGGGTACCACCACATTGATCACCACGGTGAATGCGGCCCACGCGAGCACTACCAGTATCGAATACCTACGAATTAACCTGGCGAACAACGGTTTCTGTGCGGAGTGTGTGCTCATGCGGACAGCACCTGGCACCAGACCCCGGCGTGCTCGCCGGTCGTGGTGTGTTCCGAGCGCACCAATCCGTCAACGGTGATGCGGCAGCCGACATTTCGGCCCGCCACCTGTGCCGTGATGTCCCCGGTCGCGGTGGTCAAGACTGTGGTCTCCGTGTGCGTCCAGGGCAATGCGGTCGGCTCAATATCGACCGGTCGGTTGTTGGTGTCCCAATAGCTGATCCGCGCCCAGCCGCCGTAGTCGCCAAACACTTCGTAGACGATGTTCTTGGGATTGAATTGGACAACCGCGAAATTGCCTCCAGGACTGTGTGTTCGGTCCTCAGAGCCGAACACCCCGTGTGCGAACTTGATGGCCAGCCCGGCGATGAGAAGTACGACGATCGCCAACGCGGGCAACCAGATCTTGTTGACCACACGACGGCTTCTGGAAACGCTCATAGCTGCACCTTTCGAGGTTCAATGCCCGCGGAACCCGCAACATCCGGGCGACATCGGCTTGCCGCGTTGCTTGCCGAGCGGTGTGGAAAGTGGTCGTCACTGGTGACGGCGGTAGAGCCTGCCGCTCGGCGCGTTCACCCTTTTTGAGGTTCGAGACTGCGGAGCTGAACTCATGCGTGACAGATACTATACAAGTTATGTAATGGGTGTGGATCTGAGGAGTGAGACGCTTGTCTCAGGGATCGGTACAGGCTCTAGGGGAATAAAGTGACCACACCGCAGACGGATGTTTCCGAGCTCCGGATAGCGACGTCGCGGTTTCGATAGCCTGGGTCCTGCCCGCGTTTACCTGGCATACCCGGACCGAGAGGCACGATGGCCGTCCACGAGAGCTCGATCACCGCACGCGACTGGACGCTGAACAGGCCGGAGCTCGACACATCACCCATGGAGGTGATCGGCTCGCTGAAGCGCGCGTCGGGACTGCTTGCCCGGTTGCTTGAGCCTCTCTATGCAGCGGCGGCCATCGCCGAGCCCGAGCACGACGTTCTGGTTGTGCTGCGCCACCGCAAGGGGCCCGTGATCGCCCGCCACGTGGCCGAAGAGCTTGGCGTATCGCAAGCCTGGGTGAGCAGAATGCTGCGCAAGCTGGAAGAGCGCGGATACGTGCGCAGGGAGGCGAACGCCAACGACCGGCGGGCCGCGATCATCAGCATGACCGATAGCGGGCGCTCGGTAGTGGACGAGCTGTTCCCGGAGCGGCTGCGCATCGAAGCCGAAGCGCTTGCCGGGCTCGGAGACGAGCGCGCCTCGGTCGTCGCGGGACTGGAGCGACTTGTCGCCTCGCTGAAGGCGTACGAGGGCTAGGCGCACCCAGCGTCAACGACGCGGCCAAATCCCCTGGCGGGGGTCTGGGAGAATGGCTGCCATGCATAGCACCGTCAGCGGCGCCGCCACCACGACCAGGGAAGAATTCAACGCCCTGGCGGCGGTGCATCGGGTGGTTCCTGTGACTCGAAAAGTACTGGCAGATAGCGAAACTCCACTCTCCGCATACCGAAAGCTGGGCGCAAACCGCCCGGGCACCTTCCTGCTTGAGTCTGCAGAAAACGGCCGATCGTGGTCGCGATGGTCGTTCATCGGTGCGGGATCGCCCTCGGCCTTGACGGTGCGGGACGGTCACGCCGCATGGCTGGGCGCGACCCCGGAGGGCGCCCCCGTCGGGGGAGACCCGCTCGACGCGCTGCGCGCCACCATGGATCTGCTGGCGGGTGAGTCGCTCGAAGGCCTCCCGCCGCTGTCCGGCGGCATGGTGGGCTTCCTGGCCTACGACATCGTCCGGCGGCTGGAGAAGCTTCCGGAGCATGCCACGGACGACCTCGGACTGCCGGATCTGCTGCTGCTGCTCGCCACCGATATGGCGGCGGTCGACCACCACGAGGGCACCATCACGCTGATCGCCAACGCGGTCAACTGGGATGACACCCCGGAGCGTGTGGCCGAGGCCTACGACAGCGCCGTCGCGCGGCTGGACGTGATGACGGCGGCCCTGGGGCAGCCACTCCCGTCGACCGTCGCCCACTTCGATCGGCCGGCCCCCACCTACCGCAGCCAGCGCACCGTCCAGGAGTACAGCGCAATCGTGGACAAGCTGGTCGGCGACATCGAAGCCGGCGAAGCGTTCCAGGTTGTACCGAGCATGCGCTTTGAGATGAAGACCGATGTCGACCCACTCGAGGTGTACCGCATCCTGCGGGTCACCAATCCCAGCCCTTACATGTATCTGCTCCATGCACCGGATTCCGATGGTGGAACAGCATTTTCCATCGTCGGGTCGAGCCCGGAGGCGCTAGTCACCGTGAAGGACGGGGTGGCCACCACCCATCCGATCGCGGGAACACGCTGGCGCGGGGCAAACACAGAGGAAGACATCCTGCTCGCCAAGGATCTTCTCGCCGACGAAAAAGAACTCTCCGAGCACCTGATGTTGGTCGACCTCGGCCGCAATGACCTCGGCCGGGTGTGCACCCCCGGCACCGTGAAGGTCAGTGATTACAGCCATATCGAGCGCTACAGCCACGTCATGCATCTGGTGTCGACAGTGTCCGGATCGCTCGCCGACGGCAAGACGGCATTGGACGCCATCACCGCGTGCTTCCCGGCGGGAACGCTGTCCGGGGCACCGAAGGTGCGCGCCATGGAGCTGATCGAGGAAGTCGAGCTCACCCGCCGCGGACTGTACGGGGGAGTCCTGGGCTACCTGGACTTCGCCGGCAACGCCGATTTCGCCATCGCGATCCGCACCGCGCTATTCAAGGACGGTCGCGCCTATGTGCAGGCCGGCGGGGGTGTGGTGGCGGACTCCACGGGCGAGTACGAATACAACGAGGCTCGCAACAAGGCCACCGCCGTGCTCAACGCCATCGCCGCCGCTGAAACCCTCACGGGCGCCGCGGATGTCTGACCCGGCCCCGCCGAGTCCGGGCCGCAGACAGCTGCTGGCGAGCGCCGGACTCCTCGTCATCGCCGCGGGCGCGCTGTGGGTGGCCTCGAAATTCACCTGGGTTCGGCTGCGTTCCTTCGACGGTCTGGGTGAACCCAGAACGCTGCTGGTATCCGGAGCCGATTGGTCCGCCGCGTTGGTGCCGCTGGCCGTCGCGCTGGTCGCCGCCGCGATCGCCACGCTCGCGATACGCGGCTGGGCCCTGCGCATCTTGGCCGTCCTGGTGGCGGTCATCGGCGCCGGCGCCGCCTATCTCGGTGTCAGCCTCTGGGCGGTTCGCGATGTCGGGCCACGCGCCGCGGAGGTGAAGAACGTCGCGGTATCGACCCTGGTCGGCGCCGATCGCCTCTCCGGTGGCGCCACCACTGCCCTCCTTGCCGCCGTGGTGGCGGTGTTGGCCGCCATCACGCTGCTGCGTGCCGGGCGGGGAGTCACGGCCTCCAAGTACCAGACCCCGGCCGCACGACGCTCTGAGGCCGCGAATCCGGCCGATAAGAAGCAGAGTGAGCGAGTGATGTGGGACAGCCTTGACGGCGGGCAGGACCCCACTGCCGGTCCGGCCCAGCCGTAGTTCGGTTCAACAGTCCGGTTCGATGTGACCCGGTTTTCTTGTGTGAGCCTGCAGCGGCTACCCTTCTGTGAAGTTCGAGTGCGCAGGCGCGGGGGCGCCGCAAGAAGGGAATCGTCGAGGTCATGAGTTCGGGAACCGTACTCGATTCGATCCTCGATGGCGTGCGCGCTGATGTCGCGGCTCGCGAAGCCGTTGTCGATCTCGCCACCGTCAAAGCGGCTGCCAAGGCCGCTCCCAAGCCGCTCGATGTGATGGCCGCCCTGCGGGAGCCCGGTATCGCGGTAATTGCCGAGGTAAAGCGGGCCAGTCCGTCGCGCGGCGCGCTCGCCGATATCAGTGATCCCGCCAAGCTTGCCAAGGCCTACGAGGACGGGGGAGCGCGCATCATCAGCGTGCTCACCGAGGGGCGGCGGTTCCATGGAAGCCTCGACGATCTGGACTCGGTACGCGCCGCGGTGTCGGTTCCCGTGTTGCGCAAAGACTTTGTGGTCAGCCCGTATCAGATCCACGAGGCGCGTGCGCATGGCGCCGACCTGATCCTGCTGATCGTGGCGGCACTGGAGCAGACCGCGCTGGTGTCGCTGCTCGACCGCACCGAGTCGCTCGGCATGACCGCGTTGGTGGAAGTACATACCGAGGAAGAGGCCGACCGGGCCCTGTCCGCCGGGGCCTCCGTCATTGGAGTCAACGCACGCGACCTGAAAACTCTTGAGATCGACCGGGATTGCTTCTCGCGCATCGCGCCAGGACTGCCCAGCGGCGTGATCCGTATCGCCGAATCCGGTATCCGCGGTACAGCCGACCTGCTTGCCTATGCCGGTGCCGGAGCCGACGCCGTGTTGGTCGGCGAGGGGTTGGTCACCAGCGGCGATCCGCGGGGAGCCGTCGCTGATTTGGTGACTGCGGGCACGCATCCGTCCTGCCCCAAACCGGCCCGCTAGACAATGCCCGAAGGCTTTCACACAGGCGGCTCATCCAGCATGAAGAACACCGGCTTACCGCAGATGAGCGCTGCGATCGCCGAACCCACCGCGCACGATCCGGACGCCCGCGGTCATTTCGGTCCCTACGGCGGACGCTACGTGGCCGAGGCGCTGATGGCCGTTATCGAGGAAGTAACCGCCGCCTACGAGAAGGCTCGATCCGATCGATCCTTCCTCGATGAGCTCGATCGGTTGCAGACGCACTACGTGGGCCGTCCATCCCCGCTGTACGAGGCGGAGCGACTCAGTGCTCACGCCGGTGGCGCGCGGATCCTGCTCAAGCGAGAAGACCTCAACCACACAGGTTCTCACAAAATCAACAACGTTCTTGGCCAAGTCTTGTTGGCCAAGAAGATGGGCAAGACTCGCGTCATCGCGGAAACCGGCGCCGGGCAGCATGGCGTCGCCACGGCCACCGCCTGTGCGCTTCTGGGTCTCGAATGCGTGATCTACATGGGCGCCGTCGACACCGCACGGCAAGCGCTCAACGTCGCGCGGATGCGGCTGCTCGGATCAACTGTGGTGTCGGTGGAGTCGGGGTCGAAGACCCTGAAGGACGCCATCAACGACGCGATGCGCGACTGGGTGACCAATGCGCACAACACCTACTACTGCTTCGGTACCGCCGCCGGGCCGCATCCCTTCCCGCTGATGGTTCGCGATTTCCAGCGCATCATCGGCATGGAGGCACGGGCGCAAGTTCTCGCCCAGGAGGGCAGATTGCCGGACGCGGTAGTGGCCTGCGTCGGCGGGGGCTCGAACGCCATCGGCCTGTTCCACGCCTTCATCGACGATCCGGCGGTACGACTCGTTGGATACGAGGCCGCGGGCGACGGTGTCGAAACTGGCAGGCACGCAGCCACATTCAGCGGCGGGACACCTGGCGCTTTCCAAGGCTCCTACTCCTACCTGCTGCAGGACGATGATGGTCAGACCATCGAATCCCATTCGATCTCAGCGGGTCTGGACTACCCGGGAGTCGGTCCTGAGCACGCCTGGCTGCGCGAAAGTGGACGTGCGGACTACCGTCCCGTCACCGACAGCGAGGCCATGGACGCCTTCCTACTGCTCTCCCGCGCCGAGGGAATCATTCCCGCCATCGAGTCGGCTCATGCCGTCGCCGGCGCACTCAAACTCGGCGTCGAGTTGGGCGCGGGCGCCGTCATTGTGGTGAACCTGTCGGGCCGCGGCGACAAGGACGTCGAGACCGCCGCCAAGTGGTTCGACCTCTTGGATAAGAACGGCAGCCAGTCATGACACAGCCCGGCCGTCTGACCGAAGTCTTCGACAAATGCCGCGCCGAGGAACGCGCCGCGTTGATCGGATACCTCCCCAATGGGTATCCGGACCTGGACACCTCGATCGAACTCATGACCACCCTGGTGCGCGGCGGATGCGACATCATCGAAGTCGGGATCGCGTATTCCGATCCGATGATGGACGGCCCGATGATCGCCGCTGCTGCAGAGACCGCGCTCGCCAACGGGGTTCGGGTGGCCGACGTGTTTACCACGGTGCGCGCCATCACCGACGCCGGCGGGCATGCCGTCGTCATGTCGTACTGGAATCCAGTGCTGCGCTATGGAGCTGACGCGTTCGCGCGTGACCTCGCCGCCGCAGGCGGCCTCGGCATCATCACTCCGGATCTGATCCCCGATGAGGCCGAAGACTGGATCGCCGCCTCGGACGCACACGATCTGGACCGCATCTTCCTCGTCGCGCCGTCATCCACGCCCGAAAGACTGGCGAAGACAATTGGCGCCTGCCGGGGATTCGTGTACGCGGCGTCCACCATGGGCGTCACTGGGGCCCGTGATGCGGTGTCGAATGCCGCACCCACCCTGGTGAGCAGGGTCCGCGAGGTCTCCGATATCCCGGTGGGGGTGGGTCTGGGCGTGCGCTCCGGTGCACAGGCGGCTGAGATCGCGGCATATGCCGACGGCGTGATCGTCGGCTCGGCATTGGTGGCGGCCGCCCCGCAGGGCCCCGCGGCCGTGCGTACGTTGACTGAAGAGTTGGCCACCGGAGTCCGAAGGGCATGAGCTCAGGGACAACAGGGAAAACAGGTAGAGCACAGTGACTATCGTCAATCTGGCATACATCCCCAGTCCACCCCAAGGGGTCTGGCATCTGGGGCCGATCCCGATCCGCGCGTACGCACTGTGCATCATCGCGGGCATCATCGTCGCGCTGGTCATCGGTGATCGTCGGTGGGAGCAACGCGGCGGCGAACGCGGCGTCATCTACGACATCGCTTTGTGGGCAGTGCCTTTCGGGCTGGTCGGCGGCCGGCTCTATCACGTGATGACCGACTGGCAGACCTACTTCGGACCGCATGGCAAGGGCCTGGGCAAGGCGATCGCGGTCTGGGAGGGTGGCCTTGGCATCTGGGGCGCCGTTGCGCTCGGTGGCGTCGGAGCCTGGATCGCGTGTCGCCGGCGGGGAATTCCGTTGCCGGCCTTCGCTGATGCGATCGCTCCCGGCATCGTGCTGGCCCAAGCGATCGGCCGATTGGGCAACTACTTCAACCAGGAACTCACCGGCGGGCCGACCACGCTGCCGTGGGGGCTGGAGCTGTTCTACCGCCGCTCTGCCGATGGCACGGTGGACGTCCTCAACCTCAACGGTGTGTCCACCGGCGAGGTGGCCCAGGTAGTCCACCCGACTTTCCTCTACGAATTGTTTTGGAATGTCCTGGTTTTCGCACTGCTCATGGTCGTGGATCGGCGCTTCAAGATTGGGCATGGGCGGCTGTTCGCGATGTACGTCGCGGCGTACTGCGTCGGGCGCTTCTGGGTCGAGCTGATGCGCGTGGATCCGGCCACACAGTTCGGCGGAATTCGAGTCAACTCGTTTACCTCGACGCTGGTGTTCCTCGGCGCGATTGCCTACATTCTGCTGGCTCCCAAGGGGCGTGAGGATCCTGCGACTCTGGGTGGCACGCCGGCACCGGCCGATGCCGGGGAATCCCTCGCAGAGCCTGCTGCCGATGACACCAAGGATTCCGAGGATGTCGCGGAGACAACCGAAGAAGGCGTCACGAAGAATCCGGAGGAAGCCGCCGCGGATAAACCTGCGGACGAACCCGCCGAGAATTCTGGCATTGTGGAGAAATGACCGAGAGCACTCCGCCTCCTTTCGGAACTCCTCCGCCGGTACCACCGCCCGGCATTCCGTATCCGCCTCCGTATGTAGATCCCGCGGCCCCTTATGGACGCGACCCGGCCACCGGGGCGCCCTATTCGGACAAGTCGAAGCTGGTCGCCGGTCTGTTGCAACTGCTGGGCCTGGTCGGATTCGTGGGCTTTGGCCGCATCTATCTCGGCCAGACACTGTTGGGTGTGGTTCAGCTGCTGATCGGGTTTGTGACATTCGGGATTGTCGCGGTCATTTGGGCGATCATCGATGCGGTCTTGATCTTCGGCGGCAAGGTCAGCGATAAGGCTGGTCGCCAGCTTCGAGATTGACGTGTGAGAAGATCGAAATGACCCGGGACGACCCGGTCATTCTCTCGCCAGGGGACGACCTCACCGAAACACGGAGGTATCTCTCATGGTGTGGCTGGTCCTCATTCTTGCCGGTCTTCTCGAGGTGGGCTGGGCCATCGGCCTGAAGTACACCGAGGGTTTCACTCGGTTGTGGCCCACGGTCGGCACCGTCGGATCAATGATCATCAGCATCGCACTGCTCGGCATTGCGATGAAGAGCCTGCCGGTGGGCACCGCGTACGCGATCTGGGTGGGCGTGGGAGCCGTCGGCACCGCGATCCTGGGCATTGTGCTGTTCGGCGATTCGGCCAACATCTGGCGGCTACTGAGCCTGGGATTGATCGTGGCAGGCATCATCGGTCTGAAATTGGCCTCCTGACAACGTAAACCGGCCAAGGTAGCCAGCGGGTGAATCGTGCTCGCGCTGACTCGTGAGTAGGTAGCACCCCGACTATGCTCAAAAGTCGTGACGAGACGCGGAAAAATTGTTTGTACCCTCGGCCCTGCGACCGGTTCGGCCGAGCTTGTGCGTGCGCTCGTCGACGCTGGTATGGACGTCGCGCGGCTGAACTTCAGCCACGGTGAGCACGCCGACCACGAGCAGAACTACCGTTGGGTGCGCAGAGCCTCCGACGAGTCCGGGCGGGCGGTTGGCGTGCTTGCCGATCTCCAGGGGCCCAAAATCAGGCTGGGACGGTTCGCTACCGGATCTACCCACTGGGCGACGGGCGAACTGGTCCGGATCACGGTCGAGGACGTCATCGGAACCCCCGATCGGGTTTCCACCACGTACAAGCAGTTGGCAGTGGATGCCGCCGTTGGCGACAGGCTGCTGGTCGATGACGGCAAGGTGGGGCTGACCGTAGAGGCCATCGAGGGCGACGACGTGGTGTGCCGGGTCACCGAGGGCGGGCCGGTCAGCAATAACAAGGGATTGTCGTTGCCGGGGATGAACGTCTCGGTGCCTGCGCTGTCCGAGAAGGACATCGCGGATCTTGAATTCGCCTTGCGCCTCGGAGTCGACCTCATCGCGCTGTCCTTTGTGCGCTCACCCAGCGATGTCGAGTTGGTGCACGCCGTCATGGACCGCGTCGGACGCCGCGTGCCGGTGATCGCCAAGCTGGAGAAGCCCGAGGGCGTTGCCAACCTTGAGGCCATCGTCCTTGCCTTCGACGCGATCATGGTCGCCCGTGGTGACCTCGGCGTGGAACTGCCGCTCGAAGATGTGCCCATCGTGCAGAAGCGGGCGATCCAGATCGCGCGCGAGAACGCTCGTCCCGTGATCGTGGCGACCCAGATGCTTGAATCGATGATCGAGAACTCCCGGCCCACCCGTGCTGAGGCCTCCGATGTTGCCAACGCGGTCCTCGACGGCGCCGATGCGGTGATGCTGTCGGGGGAGACCTCGGTGGGCAAGTACCCGCTCGAAGCGGTGCGGACCATGGCTCGCATCGTGTCCGCGGTGGAGAGCCACTCCGTGAGCGCGCCGCCGTTGACACATGTGCCGCGCACCAAGCGCGGAGTCATCTCCTACGCTGCGCGGGATATCGGAGAACGCCTCAACGCCAAGGCGCTCGTCGCGTTCACGCAGTCCGGCGACACCGTGCGTCGTCTGGCCCGGTTGCACACCCCACTGCCCGTGTTGGCGTTCACCCCGCTGCCCGAGGTGCGTAGCCAGCTCGCGCTCACCTGGGGAACGGAAACCTTCATTGTCCCGGTGATGGACACCACCGACGGCATGATCCAACAGGTGGATACAGCATTGCTGGCGATGGAGCGCTACCAGAGCGGAGATCTCGTGGTGATCGTCGCGGGCGCCCCTCCCGGGACAGTAGGCTCGACCAATCTGATCCATGTGCACCGGATCGGTGAGGACGACCACTAGGAGCTCAGCATCAGCAACGCACCGGACTTTGAACAGCTTCTTGCGCTGCTGGAACTGAAGAATCCCGAGACCGATGTCTTCATTGGCGGACATCCGACCGTCAATCCGCCGCGCACCTTCGGCGGTCAGCTGATGGCGCAGTCCGTGGTGGCCTCCGGGCGCACCGTATCGGACCGCCTATCGCTGGCTGCGATCTCGACCCATTTCATCAATGGCGGCGACCCCGAGCAGGACATCGAGTTCCGGGTGCAGCGGTTGCGGGACGAGCGCAGCTTCGCCAACCGGCGGGTTGACGCGGTCCAGGGTGAACTGTTGTTGTCTTCGGCGTTGGTGTCGTATCTCAAGGATTCGCCGGGGCTCGAGCATGCGGTGAAACCACCGGCGGTGGCCGATCCCGAGACACTGCCGTCCATCGACGAGCATCTGGTCGGCTATGAGGAGACCGTGCCGATGTTCGTGGCCGCGCTCAAACCGATCGAATGGCGGTACGACAATGACCCGGCGTGGGTGCTGAAGGCAAAATCTGAACGGCTGGAACATAATCGGGTCTGGATGAAGACCCATGCACCGCTGCCCGATGACCCGGTGCTGCATAGCGCGGCACTGGTCTACGCATCGGACACCACCGTGCTGGACTCGATCATCACCACCCACGGGCTGTCCTGGGGCTATGACCGGATTTTTGCCGCCACCATCAACCACAGCGTGTGGTTTCACCGTCCGCTGCGGTTCGACGACTGGGTGCTCTATGCCACCGAGTCACCGGTCGCGTCGGCAGGTCGCGGAATGGGCGCGGGGCGCTATTTCGATCGCGAAGGAGCGTTGCTGGCCAGTACCATCCAGGAAGGCGTTATCAAATACTTTCCGGGGCGGTCATGATTCGTATTCTTTCTCTACTGGTGCTGGTTCTCACCGTTGTCAGCATCATTTCCATCATCAAGGACCCGGCGAAGCCCAACGGAGAGAAGCTCCCATGGGCCATCATCGTGCTTGTGTTTCCGGTCTTCGGACCCATCTTGTGGTTTGCCATCGGAAAGAGTGATCCGTCCGACCGCTGGTAGCTGCAAGAGCTATCCTGGGGGTTGAATGCGAGCACCCGGGGAGGTGGCTGAATGCTAGAACCATCAGCAACTACCACGCCTGTTCGCATTGCTGAACGCATTGCCGTTCATAGTGATTCACGATCGGCGCGTTTGGTGAGCGCCGGCACGCTGCTTTTCGTGACGGGGTGGCTGGTGCTTTTGGTCGCCCATTCCGAATATCTGAAACACCCCGATTTCGACGAAATCCTTTGGCCCCTCACCGTTCTTTTCTGTGTCGGTTTCATCGCGCGCGGGATCTTCCTTGGCCGGCCTGTCACATACGGTCATGCGGCGTGGGCGGGGATAGCCGTTCTGATCGCACTGGGAGCCGGCATCCTGCAGTTCGAGCGCACGGGCGACGCATTGGTGGTCGCCGCCGGGCTCATCCTGATGTGGCCGACATCAGCGCAGGCACAGCCCGAGGCGCTGGCGGAGGTCAGCGCCCTGGTCGCCAAGACCAGCGACGATCCATTGGCGGTGTTCGCCATGCACTCGCTGAAGTCCTATTACTTCAATGCCGACCGTAGCGCGGCGATCGCATACCGGACCCGGGCGGGTTTTGCCGTGGTCGGCGGCGACCCCATCGGCGACGAGTCCAGGTTCCCGTCCCTGGTCCGGGACTTCGCGGCGATGTGCCGCTCGCATGGCTGGCGCATCGCGATCCTGGGATGCAGTGAGCGCCGCCTGCCACTGTGGGGCGATTCCGGGGTAGTGGGTCACCGGCTGCGCGCCATCGCCGTGGGTCGTGATGTCGTCGTCAACCTGCAGACCTTTGACATGGTGGGCCGCAAGTATCGCAACCTGCGCCAGGGCATGCAGCGCACCCACAACTCGGGGGTGACCACCGAGATTGTCGACGAGCGCAGTCTCGATGGTGCGCTACGCACCGAACTGCAACAGGTGATGGAACTTTCGCACGGAGGTCGATTCGAGCGGGGCTTCTCGATGATCCTCGACGGCGCGCTACTCGGGCGCTATCCCGGCATCCGGCTCATCATCGCCCGAGACAATCGTGGTGTGGTGCAGGGCTTTCATCGGTATGTCACCTCCGGGGGCGGCACCGATGTGTCCCTCGATGTTCCGTGGCGGCGCCCCGGCGCGCCCAACGGGCTGGACGAGCGACTCACGATCGACATGATCACCCGCGCGAAGGCAGAAGGCGCGCGCCGGTTGTCGCTGGCATTCGCGGCCTTCCCGGAGATCTTTGCCGAGAGGGACCGCACCCGCGCGCAGCAGATCTGCTACTCGGCGATTCATATACTCGATCCGCTGATCGCGCTGGAGTCCTTGTACCGGTACCTGCGCAAGTTCCACGCACTCGGCGAGGGGCGATACGTGCTTGTGCAGATGTCGACAGTGCCGCTGGTCGCGTTCGCTTTACTGAGCCTGGAATTCGCCCCCAGGATGCGCCCCAAAGTGTCTGCCGGACCTGCCACGTAACAGGACATTAACGTCGGGAAAACGCGCCCGAATTGGGCGGTGGACAGGCTGTGCGCGTGACCGACACTCTCGATACGACTGCATCCGCACCCGTTTCGTCTGCTCCGTCCACCCACGACGCCTCGGAAAACGCGGCACTGCGGGAGACATTGGAGGACTACACACTCCGGTTCGCTCCCAGGCGTTTTCGGCGCTGGAGCCCCGCCGTCGTCGGTGTTACCGCCTTGGGCGGCATCGCCTACTTGGCAGATTTCGCGATCGGCGCCAACATTGGAATCTCCTATGGCACCGGAAATGCACTGTGGGGCATAGGAGTTTTCGCGGTCATCATTATTCTGACCGGAATCCCGTTGTCGTACTACGCGGCCCGCTACAACATTGACCTCGACTTGATCACGCGTGGAAGCGGATTCGGCTACTACGGCAGCATCGTCACCAATATCATCTACGCGACGTTCACGTTCATATTCTTCGCGCTTGAGGGCTCAATCATGGCCCAGGGACTCAAGCTCGGGCTCGGCGTACCGCTGCCCGTGGGCTACGCGATGTCCACCATCATCATCATTCCGCTGGTCATCTACGGGATGAAGGCATTGTCGGTGCTTCAGGTGTGGACCACCCCGTTGTGGCTCGTCATGATGGTCATCCCGTTCGTCTATCTGGTAGTGCGGCATCCGGATTCCATCGGCACGTTTTTCGCCTACGGCGGCAAGGATGCACAGGCCGTCAACCTAGGCTCGATCATGCTGGCGGCGGGGGTGTGCCTGTCCTTGATCGCGCAGATTGCCGAGCAGATTGACTATCTGCGCTTCATGCCGCCGAAAACCCCTGAGAACAGCCGCCGTTGGTGGACCGCGATGTTGTTGGCGGGACCCGGCTGGGTACTGTTCGGCGCCATCAAGCAGGTGATCGGGCTGTTCCTGGCGGTGTATCTCATCGCCAACGTGGCGGGCGGGGCCGCGGTGGCCAATCAGCCGGTGCATCAGTTCCTGGAGATCTACCAGAACATGATGCCGCACTGGCTGGCGATCACCCTGGCCGTGATTCTGGTGGTAATTAGCCAGATCAAGATCAACGTCACCAATGCCTATTCGGGTTCGTTGGCCTGGACCAATTCCTTCACCCGCATCACCAAGCACTACCCGGGCCGTCTGGTCTTCGTACTGTTCAACCTGCTGATCGCGCTGGTGCTCATGGAAGCCAACATGTTCGACTTCCTGAGCACCATCCTCGGGTTCTACGCCAACTGCGGTATGGCATGGGTCGTCACGGTGGCCTCCGATATCGCGGTCAACAAGTACCTGCTCAAGCTCTCGCCCAAGGAGCCCGAGTTCCGGCGGGGCATGCTGTACGACATCAACCCGGTCGGATTTGTATCGATGCTGCTCTCGGCGGGTATCTCGATCCTGGTCTTCTTCGGCGTGTTCGGCGAGGCGATCCGACCCTACTCGCCGATCGTGGCAGTCGTGATCGCCTTTGTGCTGCCCCCGATCCTGGCCGTGGCGACGCGCGGAAAGTACTACCTGCGCCGGACCGATGACGGTATCGACCTGCCGATGTACGACGAGTACGGAAACCCGTCCGGTGAGCTGCTGCGGTGCGCGGTCAGCGGCATCGACTTCGAGCGTCCCGACATGGTCGCCTCGGCGAAGCCGGGCCCCGACGGGGAGCTGCAGTACATCTCGTCGCTCAGCCTGGCCACCGACCGGCTCGGTGAGCATGTGCTGCCTGCCGGTCCGCCCACGCGGTAGCGATCAAGGCTTAGGCGTACTCGGCGTACCGGCCTTCTCGTTCATCCGTTTCTCGAAGTCGTTCTGGCATTGGGTGGCCTTTGCCTGATCACCCTTGACGTCGGCCAAACAGGTAATGAAGTCGCTCAAACCGGCCGACTTCATGAAAACCAGGGTGAACACCACGATCAACGTGGATAGCAGGATCGCGAGGCCTCCCAGCCCGATGCCCGCGATGGCCACGCCGCGATTGTCGGCCTCGGCGCGCTTGGCTCTGAGTAGGCCCGCGATTCCGAGGCCCACCGCCACGAGGCCCCCGAAAAATCCGCCAAATACCGTGCACGACAACAGGATGGCTACTATTCCGGCAATCAGTGCACTCATGCCGAGGCCGTTCTTCGGCGCCGGCGGGGGAACCGGAACGCCGGGCGTGCCGTACGGATACGGATAGGGGAAGGGCGGCGGGTAGCCGCCGGCCGGCTGGTATGGCGGCGGCGGAGGTGGCGTTTCCGTCATACCTGCACTGTATCGCCGAGTTGGATGCGAAGGCAGGTCACGGAATCGGGCAGGTGGTGGGTGGCTACCACGACGGTCCGCCCCGCCAGCAATGAGCTGTTGGCGTCCAACAACTCCCGCAGCACCGTTTCGGAGGCGTGCCCATCGAGATGTTCGGTGGGTTCGTCCAAGAGCAGCACCGGCACCGTGGACAGGATCGCGCGGGCAAGGAGGAGCCGTCGCCGTTGCCCGCCGGATACCGAGGCAGCACCTGCGGTCAATACCGTGTCCAGTCCCTGTGGCAGCGACGGGATCCAGGAACCGAGGCCCACGGCGGACAAGGCGTCCATCATGGCGTCGTCGGTGGCATCACCGCGGGCGACAAGGAGGTTGTCGCGCACCGTGGTGGCGAACAGGTGCGCGTCCTCGGCGAAAAACCGGATGAGTGAGGGCAGTTCGGCAGCCGGCAGGTCGGCCAGGGGATCGCCGCCGACTCCGATGGTGCCCGAGGCCGGCGAGGAGAGTCCGGCAAGGGTGGTGAGCAATGACGTCTTGCCGATACCGCTGGGACCGGTTACCGCCAGCCGGGAACCCGCCGGCAGTTGGAACGACAACGGACCCGATACGGAACATCCGGTGCGCCAACGGAGTTCTGAGCACTCGACAGATGCGCCGGAGTTCTCTGCGCTCGGCATCACATCGGCAGGCACGGCCATGTCGATGTCGATGTCGGTAGAGACCAGCTCCTGCAGATGCCGCGCCGATGCGCGTGAGCGCGCAATCCCGATGGCCGCGGCGGGCAACGCGGTGGAAGCCTCGAACGCCGCCAGCGGTAGCAGCACCAGGATGGCGAGGGTCGTGGGCGCGATATGCCCTGCGAGCTCCACTGCCGCGGCCAAGGCCCCGACGGAGGCGGCGCCAACAGCCAACGTGGGCACCGCTGCGGCCCAGGCGGCCGGACCCGCGGCCGCGTCCTGGGCAGCCGCCCACTCCATGCGGCGTCGGCGCGCCAATTCAAGCTGACGCGGCAGCAAGGCCCCCACCCGGAGCTCGGGTGCGTGGTCGAGGATCTCCACGGTTGTCTCGGCGTGCAGTGTGCGTGCCCGTGCGCCGCGTGTCTGTCTGGCCCGGGATGCGCGCGCTGCCAACATCGGCGCCATTACATCGGCGATCAGTAAGGCACCTGCCATCATTGCGGCGGCAGGCAGTGATATCAGTGCGATGACGACTGTCGCCGCGACGCCGAGCACGGCGGCGACCGCGGCGGGAATGACGCTGCGAACGACGGTCTCGGCCAGCTCGTCGATGTCTGCACCGATGCGCGCAAGCACCGCACCCTTGCGCAGCGTTCCGGCAGATCCGCCGACCAGCCGCGCGTACACGTGCGCGCGAACGGTGGCCGCGCCGTGCAGCGCGATATCGTGGCCGGCGAGCCGCTCGCAGTACCGCCAGATGCCGCGCGAGATTCCCAGTGCCCGCACCGCCACTACGGCAACCGACAGGTCGAGTACGGGTGGCATCTGCCAGGCGCGGGTGATCAACCACGCGGACAGGCCGGCGAGAGCCAGAGCACTTCCCAGCGCCAGGGCACCGTATGCCACGGCCATCGCCAGCCGTGCTGGTCGCACCCGCAGCGCGACCAGCCAGTGCCGAAAGGGATCAGTGGTGCGTGGCATGTCTTGCCTGCACAGTGAAGACTTTGTCGGCCGCAGCCAAGACCGGGGCTCGATGACCTACCAGCACCACCGTCGCGCCGTTTCGTGCACGGGACACCAGCGCAGCCAGCACGGCGGCCTCGGTATCACCGTCGAGATGTGCCGTGGGCTCATCGAGAAGCAGGATCGGTCGATGGGTGCCGAGCACCCGGGCCAGACCCAGCCGTTGCCTTTCACCCAGCGATAGCCCGGCGCCACCGGTACCGAGGCGGGTATCCAATCCTTCAGGCAGCGTCGCCAGGGTCCTATCGAACTGGCTCTCGGCAAGCGCGGATTCCAGATCGTCGAGCGCTCCGAAGATCTCGAGGTTCTCGCGTACGGTGCCCGCGACCAGTACCGGCCGTTGCGGCAGCCATCCGATCATCGACCACCAGGTGTCGCGGTCAATGCCGTCAAGTGTCACCCCGTCCACGAGAACGTGGCCGGCTGTCGGCATCGCAAGACCGGTTATCGCGTGCAGCGCGGTGGACTTCCCCGCACCGTTGTCACCGGTCAGCACCGTCACGGTGGCGGGCCGGATGGTGGCCGTCAATTCCCAAGGCGCATAACCGCTTCGGTCCGTGGCGCTGATGGCGTCCAACTGAATAGTTGGCCGCGGATGCGGAGCCTTCGTATCCCCGGCGACGGACAGCGGAGCCGGCAGTGTGAGGGTATCGAGCAGTTCGAAGGTTTTGTCCGCTGCCGCCTTTCCATCGGCGGCACTGTGGAACTGGATTCCGACCCGCCGCAGGGGCCAATACACCTCCGGCGCAAGGATCAAGACGGTGAGCGCGGTAGTGAGATCCAGATGTCCGAAGACGAGTCTCATCCCGATGCTCACCGCGATGAGAGCGACACTCAGGGTCGCGATCATTTCCAGCACCATTGCCGACAGGAAGGCGACCCGTAGCGTTGCCATCACCGAACGTCGCTGAGCGGCACCGAGTTCGGTGATTCGGCGCAACGGTGTTGCGGTGCGGCCTAGTGCGCGTAGCGTCGGGATACCCGCGATCAAATCGAGAATCTGACTCGTGACCGCCGTCGATGCGTTCAGTGCCGCCTCGGCGCGATCCCGGGTGAGCAGGCCGATGAGGATCATGAAGACCGGGATCAGCGGCAGCGTCACCGCGACGATGATGGCCGATCGGATATCGGAGAACGCGATCACCACCGCAGCGGCCGGCGTCACGATCGCGGCGCTGAGCACAGCGGGCAGGTATCCCGCGAAATAGGGCCGCAGGTCGTCCAATCCGCGGGTCAGTACCTCGGTAGCCGAGTCTCGATGTTGCTCCAGATCGCGCGGTTGTGCCTGTGCGAGTGTCGACAGCAGCTGATCGTCGAGGTCGGCGATGACACCTGTCGCGCCCCGCTCGCTGAAGCGGACCTGCACACCATGGGCTCCGGCCCGAAGAATCCAGAGCACCGCCAGGAGGGTCAGCGGTTGTCCCATATGAGCGATATCGCGCGCCGCCGGATCGGTGATCAGTCGGGCGAGGGCGTGCGCCAGCACTATCGCGATCAGGAGCGTGCACGCGGTCATCACCATTTCGCAGAGCACCGTCAGAATCAGGTACCGGCGAACGGGAGCGCTGCGGCGCCACAGTCGGGGATCAACCGGGGCGCTGCGCGATTTAGTCATCGCACAGGCAGCCCGACCGGATCGGGAATCTGCTCGGCCGAGATGCGCTGTCGGAATACCCAGTACGTCCAGCCCTGGTAGATCAACACCACCGGCGCGGTGATAGCCGCCGCCCAGCTCATTACCTTGAGTGTGTAGGGGCTGGAAGAGGCGTTGACGACGGTCAAGTTGTAGGCCGGATCAAGGCTGGACACAATGAGATTGGGGTAGAGGGAGCCGAACAGCAAGACGACGACCGCAACCACTGTCAGGCATGTGCAGGCGAAGGCCCAGCCGTCCCGCGAGACCCGTGAAGCGGCGGCCGCACCGATCAACGACAGTGCGGCGATCGCGAGGGCGATCCACGTCCAACTCTTGCCGTAAGCGAGCTGTGTCCACAATCCGTATCCACCGGCGGCGACGATCACCGGGATCGCCAGCTTGCGCGCCCAGGAGACGGCATCGTCGCGAACTACTCCCGCGGTCTTCAGGGAGATGAAGAGCGCACCGTGAAAGGCAAAGAGCCCCACGAAAACCACGCCGCCGAGGAGGACATACGGCCGGAGCACATCGCTGACGGTAAGAGTGAGCTGTTTGGCGCCGTCCACCGGAAGCCCGGCGAGCATCGAAGAGAAGGCCACACCCCACAGCAGCGCGGGTATCCACGAACCGATGGCTATCCCGAGGTCGCAGCGGGCACGCCAGCGAGGGTCATCGATCTTTCCGCGCCATTCGATCGCGACGATCCGGACAATCATGGCCACGAGAATCAGCAGCAGGGGGACGTACAGGCCGGAGAACACGGTCGCATACCAGTGGGGGAAGGCGGCGAACATCGCGCCGCCGGCGGTGATCAGCCACACCTCATTGCCGTCCCATACCGGCCCGATCGTGTTGAGAACGGCCCGTCGCCGACGATCGTCGCCCCGGCCGAGCGGGTGCATCAGCATTCCGACACCGAAGTCGAAACCCTCCAGCACCAGGAACCCAAGGAACAGCGCCGCCACGACGATGAACCAGAACTGCTGCAATGCCGTCGGATTCATGTTCGGAACCTCCTTAAGTAACTGGTCGGATCAGTAGGCGAAGGACAGCGGTTTGGGGCTGTCATCGTCGGCAACGGGCGGTGTTGGTTCGGTGTCGTGTTCGAGCGGTCCTTCGACGGTGTATCGGCGGATGAGCCAGAACCACACCACGCCGAGCGCGCCGTACAGCAGCGTGAAGGTGACCAGCGACAGCCATACCGTCGCCGCCGAATGGTGGGAGACCGCCAGGTCCACGGTGAGCCGAATCTGTTCGACGCCTGTGGGATTGGGGGCCACGACCCAGGGCTGCCGACCCATTTCGGTGAATACCCATCCGGCGCTGTTCGCCAGGAAGGGGGTGGGGATGGCCAGGATCGAAAGCCAGGCGAACCAGCGCTGATGGGGGATTCGTCCCTTGCGGGTGACCCATAGTCCGGCCAACGCCAGCAGGGCTGACCCGGCGGCAAGTCCGATCATCGCGCGGAATGACCAGTAGGTCACAAACAGGTTGGGCCGATAATTCCGTGGACCAAACTTCTGCTCGTACTCCTTCTGCAGGTCCTCTACGCCCTGGAGGGTGACGTCGGCGAACTTGCCCTCCGCCAGGAATGGCAAGACATACGGGAGCTCGATGGCGTGAGTCACGCTGGCGCAGTTGTTGTGGGTTCCCACCGTCAACACCGAAAAATTGGGGTCTTTTTCGTTGTAACACAGGGATTCTGCGGATGCCATCTTCATGGGCTGCTGCTGGAACATCAGCTTGCCCTGGACGTCGCCGGTGGCGGCCAGAGCGACCCCGGACAAGATCATCACCGCGCATGCGCCAATGGCGGCGGGCCGGTACATCGTGCGCGCATCTTCCAGTGTACCCAGCGTGTGTGAGCGCACCATCCACCAGCCACAGATGCCGGCAACGAAAGTGCCTGCCGTGAGGAGGGATCCGGCGACGGCATGCGGGAACGCGGCCAATGCCGTGTTGTTGGTGAGAAGCTCGGTGATGCTGGTCAGCTCCGCGCGACCGGTTTCCGGGTTGTAGATGGCACCGACGGGATGCTGCATGAAGGAGTTGGCGGCGATGATGAAAAAGGCCGAGGCATTGACCCCGATGGCCACCATCCAGATGCACGCCAAATGGACCAGTTTGGGCAGCCGGGTCCACCCAAATATCCACAAACCCAGGAAGGTTGATTCCAGGAAGAAGGCCACGAGGCCTTCGAGCGCCAGGGGAGCACCGAATACATCACCGACGAATCGTGAGTACTCACTCCAGTTCATGCCGAACTGAAACTCCTGCACGATTCCGGTGGCGACACCCAGCGCGAAGTTGATGAGAAAGAGCTTGCCGAAGAACCGGGTAAGCCGATACCAGGAATTGTTCCCGGTCACGACCCACACCGTCTGCATGATGGCGATAAGGGGCGCGAGCCCAATGGTCAACGGCACCAAGATGAAGTGGTACACGGTGGTGATACCGAACTGCCATCGGGATACGTCCAGGGCGTTCATCGCCACCTCCTACGACACAGCGTAGTAGTAGTAGTAATCGAAGATCAACGCGATACGGGCCACACTTACTAATACGCCAACGAGGCGAACGTGGGGCGGTAAACGCGTGAACCCACCCGGTGCGCGTGGTTAGGGGATCCGCCGAGGCTCGGCGAGTGAACGCAGGGCCGGCGCGACCGGCGGACCCAGCAGGAATCCCTTGGTGCTGCCGGCCTCGAGTGCGCGCCGATACACCTCGGCCGCCCCGCGCACCGCATCCACAGTCACCTCGATATCGACGGGGGTGTGTGCGGCGGAGATGACGAACGACTGCCCCAACACACCACGACGCAGGAGCTCCTGGAGGAGCAGTGCCCGATAGGCCTGCGAGGGATTCCCGTCAGGATCGAGGCTGGTGAAGGTGAGGCAGGAGGGTCTGCCAGTGGTCCGGATATGTTCGCCTACACCGATTTCCGTGGTGACCTCAGCCACTCCGGCCGCGAGATCGCGCCCTGCGGCTTCCATGGCGTGTACCGGGGCGTCATCGCGATACGCCTGCACGACCGCACGAAATGCGGCCAGCCCCACCGCCTCTGGACCATTGGTGGTGGACAGCAGAAAGGTTCGCGGATCTTCGGTCCGCAGGCCACCACGTTCCATGTAGTCGCGTCTGCCGGCCAGTGCGGCGATCGCGAAACCGTTGCCCATCGCCTTGCCCCAACAGGACAGATCAGGGGTGACACCGTACACCGCTTGGGCACCCGCGCGGGACCATCGAAAGCCGGTGATGATTTCGTCAAAGACGAGCAGCGCACCGTGCTGCGTGCACTGTGCCCGCACGGAGTCCAGAAAGCCCGGCTCGGGTTCGGCCGTGGCGCTGGCGGCCTCCATGATGACGCAGGCGATCTTGCCGCGATGCTCTTCGAAACGCTTTGTCAGCGAGTCGATATCGTTGTAGTCGAACCTGACCACGTCATCTATCGCGGTAGTCGGGATTCCGGCGTTCATCTCGGTGGTACCGATGAACCAGTCATCGGTGGAGAAGAACGGCTGCCGGCACGCCGCGACCTTCGGTCGTCCGGTCACGGCGCGGGCCAGGCGAAGGGCCGCGGTGGTGACATCGGATCCGTTTTTGGCGAACTTCACCATCTCGGCGGTGGGTACGGTGCGCAGAAAGTCCTCGGCGGCCTCTGCTTCGAACACCGTTGGCCGACTGAAACTTACTCCCCGGTCCAGGGTTTCGCGAACCGCCGCGACGACGGGCGCATACGCGTGGCCCAGGGTTATCGCGCGCAGTCCCATGCCGTATTCCACGTAGGTGTTGTCGTCGACGTCCCACACCCGTGCGCCCAACCCGTGGGTCAGTACTGGGGCCATGCCCAACGGATACTGGTCGGCGCCGCGCGCGTAAGTATGCGCACCGCCCGGCACTGCGTGGTGGAGCCGGGCCTGCCACGCGTTCGATTGGTCGAAGCCTTTGTGCGTCACGTCAGTGCTTCCTCGACTTCCTCGCTACGTTTGACCAATGCCCAGGCCGCACCGGCCAGTACGATCAAGAGGTACCGGACCATGGAAACCTGTTGGAAAGCAGATACATCCAGCACCGTACTGACGACAGTGAGTGCGACGAGTGCGCCGAGAACGCCGTTGATCAGTTCCGTCGTGGCCACGTCCTCGCAGCGATTACGCGCCTTGGCGGCGTACCCGACCGCAGTGATCATCAGGAAGATCAGCGCGAGCAGGCCCAGGATCCCACCTTCGATGAGTCGGCTGAGGTACTCGTTGTCGAGAACTGGTTGTTCGGGACCCAGCGGATAGGTGAATGATCCTTGTCCCAGCCAAAAGTGTTCGGTCCAGTGCGCCGTCACGTAGTCGATTCCGCGTGCGCGAGACTGCAGCGACGGATCATCGGCGCTACCCATGAAGGTGCTGATGATTGCGTCGAAGACACCGAGCCCGCTCACGGCGGCAAGCGCTGCCGCGCCGCATGCTGCGCCGAGCAGCCCGGTAAGGCGACGGACCGGCCAGCGCCACGACATCACCAGGACCGCGGCGGCCAGTCCGACGAATGCCGATCGGGAAACCGTCACCACGGAACCGGCGATCACCATGGCGGTCAGGATCGCCCACGGCCACGTCTTTTTGCCGCGTGACTTGGCGCTGTACACGAGCGCCAACCCAATGGGCGCGATGGTCGTCAACACCGCACTGAGTTCCAGGGCGTGCCCCGCGGCGCCCTGGGCGCGAACGACGCCTTCACGGACGATGTCGTGTGCGACACCGGTATCGCGAAACTTCATGATCCCGGGGATGCGAATCAATGCCGCGATATCGAAGCCGGTCGCGAACTGAATCAAAGCAAAGGCGGCTGTGGCGACGCCGCCGATCAGAAGCGCCTTCAACAAGATCTCGATGATGCGCGCGGAGTCGTCGGGATGGGCGGCGAACAGGAAGACGAATCCTATGAGCACCACCGCCGTCACTGCGAAAGCGGCGATGCCCTGCCCGGCTTGGATCAACGCGACGTGTGGCAGCACACGTGTGGTCACCACGTAGAAGGACACCACGGTGGTGAGTAGCGAGGCGAGGATCGCAATGGACAGCCACCGCGCACCAAGCGTGAGTCTGTGCCCCGACAGCACCCAGTAGATGCCGAGCGCTCCGATCAGGATCAACGCGACCTGCGCAGGACTCAGTCCCTTCAACGCGTATATCGCGTAGGCCTGCCGCGTACTCAGCAGCACTATCAATGCCAGCGCGGCGAACGTGACGATATCCGGGCCGCGGCCGGACACCGCTGCGCGCGAGCTACCGGTCCGGGGAAGGCTTGTCGTCACGCCAGTTACGAAAATCGGTGAGTCGGGGTGGAGTCCAGTTCAGCACCGCCTGAGCCAGTGCCTCGTCGTCAATCTCGACATTGTCCAGGTCATCGTCGATGGTCATGGGCTTCTGGATGTTTGCTAATGGTTGATCTTCGTCCTCCACTCCGTCCGCCAACGGCTCGTCGGTGAGCGCGGCCTGCGTGGCCGACCCGGCCGCACTCGGCGGCGTCGCAGTCTTCGCTTGGATCTTGTCCTTGCTCTGCTTGGTAACGGACTTTTCTTTGCGGTGGCGCACTGCGAGGGCGTCATATATCAACACCAGGATAAGTCCGGCCAGCAGTGCGGCGACTGCCATGGAGCCTGCTGATTTCATCGCGCTGGTTGACGTGACGACGGGTGCGGTGGGTTCTTGCAGAACCGTGAGGCTGGCCCAGTTCTCGGGCGAGACAGAGGCGCCCACCTGCAGTTTGATCAGGTTGTCACGGGCGACGTCCAGCAGTGCTGCCGCGCCTGCCTGGCAATCCGATGCGGCGCTGCAGAACACCAGAATCGACACCTGGGGCGACGGCTGTTGGTTGTTGGGCCCCAGGTCAATGGTGTTGGAGACCTTGTAGTCCACGCCGGGAGCGACTGCCGCGATGGCGGCCTGCGCGGTCTGGCTGGACAGGGAGGTGGCCAGGATGCCGGCGAGCTGCGCTTTCTCCGGGGATAGATTCAGCATCGGGTTGGCGCCCAGCGTGTCACCGGTCGAGGAGTAGGTGGGCGGCGGCACCACCACGGCCGAAGCCGTGGATGCCCGCACTGTAACGCCGGTGCTGTAGCCATATGCGCCCGCACCGCAGACCAGCAGCACCACGAGAAACAGCGCGATGCGCCGATTCAAGATCCGCTTGACCAGGTCGTTGACGTTCACGCGCGCTCCGACTCTCGCTATCGTCCGGACTATCCGCGGTAGGCGCACCGTCCCATAACCAGCGTTATTGGTCACGAGCATAACCCACACTTGCCAAGCGCTCGGAATCGCGGGACTAGGCTGTCCGCCGTGTCGACAGAATCGCAGGGCCCGCCGGCCCGAGTGATGATCTCAGGGGTAAGGGTGGATCTTTGCTCCGTGCGGGACGTACTTGCCGCGGCGGCACGGTACGCCTCGGCGCGAGGCGATAACCCGCTGGTGATCGGCTCGGTGAACCTGGATCACTTGCATCACTTCGGCGCGGGACGTGCCAACCCGGACTGTGCGGAACTCGGACCGCGGCTGAGTTGGTTGATGCTGGCCGACGGTGCACCGATTGTGGCGCGCGCCCGACTCAGGACACGGCAAAACTGGCCACGGATTACCGGTGCCGACTTGCTGCCTCTCGTGCTCGAACAGGCGATGCACGCAGGTCAGCGGGTTGGTTTCCTGGGCGGGCTGCCGCAGACTCATGACCAGTTGCGCGGAGTGATCGAAGATCGCTATCCGAGCCTTGAGGTCACGGATTTCTGGGCGCCCGATCGTAGCGATCTCACCGATCCGGCTCGTAGCGATGCCCTTGCCCGCGACATCGCCGCCACGGATACCCACATTCTGGTCGTAGGTCTTGGAAAACCATTACAGGAGTTGTGGATTGCGCGTCACGGTGTTACTACCGGTGCCGCGGTCATGTTGGCCTTCGGCGCGTCCGCGGACTTTCTGGCCGGCGCCGCCGTGCGCGCGCCGGAGTGGATGCGGCGCGGCGGCCTGGAATGGTCCTACCGGTTGGGGCGCGAACCGCGGCGGATGGCGCGAAGATACTTAGTACAGGGGCCCGCATCCGTGATGCGGTTGCGGAGGGCGAAGGTCGAGCCCCCGCAGCCTTGGCACGCGTCGTAGCTAAACCCCATGCATAATGCTCGCGAAATGCTCAGCCATTCGTTCGGAACTGAAGTCCGTCCGCGCCCGCTGCGCTCCGGCCTGCCCGAGCGCATGTGCTCGGTCGGGATCGTGCGCCAGGTCGGAGATCGCTCGGGCAAACGCGTCAGGATCACCAGGGGGAACCAGCACCCCATCGACATCGTGGCGGACGTAATGCGATATCCCCGGGTTGTTGGTCATCACAACCGGACGCCCACTGGCCATCGCCTCCAATGCGACGGTGAGCCCCGAACCCGTAACTACATTGGGGCGCACCGCGATCGCCACGATGGCGGAGCGTCGGTACAGGTCGCGCATTCGTCCGTAAAGACGCTCGGTACGCAGCGTGACAACCTCGGACGGAGCGCTGACCGGCAGCGCGGTGGCCAGTTCCAGAGTGAGGCCGGGGCAGTGTTCGCGGGCGGTCAACACCGCCTGGACGAGCAGCGCGTGATCCCGGTGAACGTCCTCGCCCGCACTGACTACCAGGGGAGTGCTGGCGTTCTCCCACGGTTGCACCCGATAGAAATCGGTGTCGATGCCCACCGGCGCGAAATGCAGCCGCGAATCCTCGACTCCCCAGGCGCGGGACAGCAGTTCGACCTGGGGAGGGGATTGGGAAAATACCGCCGCACTGCGGGCCAGTCCGTACCGTGCGAGTACGCGATGAAGCGGCGCAGAGTCCGCCGGCTCGGTCAGCCACCCCACCCCGGTCACCACGGGTGGGCCCATGCGAATGGCCGTGGCGGCGGCAGCCGGCACCCCGGTGCGCTCGTCGTAGCAGAACACGATGTCGCTCTCGCGTCGCGCCGACCGGTCTGCGACGGTCTCCAGGATTTCCAAATTTCCGCTGCGATACCGAATTTGCCCGGCGATTCGCTCGAAGCGGCGGGCCATCGAGAACTCGCTGAAGGTGGGCGTCACACCGTAGTTCGACAACCGATGCAGTCCATAGGGCGCGCGATCTGGCACCGCATCGGCAACGTTCCGTGCCTCCCACTGCGAAGCCGAAACGCCGTGCGACAAAGCCACATACGCGCGCAAGTGTTGGTTCGGTTGCATTGTTCCCATCCCGTACCGGCGCAAGTTATCACATGACTCCCGAACGCACCCAGGGTTCCCCGGTGACCGAGCCGGCGTCCGGGCGCCGCATCGCCAGCGCAGTCGCATGGCAGCTGGGCGGTCGCATGGTGGGGACGGTTGCTTCCATCGCGGCCATCGCCCTGACCACCCGCGCGCTGGGCCCGGTGTCCTATGGGCATTTGAATACCGCGATCTTCTTCATCGGACTGTGGACCAGTCTGACCGAGCTGGGCATCGGTGTCGTGATCGTGCGACGTGTCTCGGCAAGTGAGGGCGACCTGCAACGATTGGTCGGGATCAATCTTGCTTTCTCACTGAGCTATTGCCTGCCGCTCGCCGCGCTGGCTGCCGTATCGGGCTGGCTGGTCTATTCCGACCAGCCGGAGGTGCAGTCGATGTTGTTGATACTCAGCGCAGGCCTCACCTTCACAACACTGTCGAGCTGCCTCAACCCCATATTCATGTCCGCGGTGCGGTTCTCGGCGGTGGCACTTGCCGACACGCTGTCCCGTGTCGCGATGCTAATGGTCACCATTGTTCTGGTCACGGTTCGTGCCGATCACGTGTGGTACGTGCTGCCCCAGGTCGCAGCCCCGGCCACGCTGTTGTTGGTGCAGGGCATTGCCGCACATCGCATCATTCCGCTGCGAATCGTCATGTCCGTCAAAGAGACCTGGGGACTGGTGCGCGAGAGTCTGCCGCAGACCATGGTGCTCATCATCGGGGTGCTCTATTGGCGCATCGACGGTGTGATCCTCAGCCTGCTGAGCACTCCCGCCGAGGTCGGTCGATACGGCCTGGCGTATCAGACCGCATTCACGTTGTCGCTGATGGGGAACTTCTTCTTGGGTGCAACCCTTTCCACGATGACGGGGCTGTTCGCGTCATCGTGCGAGAGGTTCGCGATCTTCATCGAACGGTCAATGGGCCTGATGATGGCCGTTGCGGTCCCCATCGCCGTGGTCGGGTTCTTCGTCGGCCGCGATCTGGTGGCGCTGCTGGGATCGGAACAGTTCGTCGACAAGTCGAATCTGGTGATGCCGTTGCTCCTTGTCGCCGTCGGTTTGACCTTCCTCACCGGGACGGTGAGTCAGGCGCTCTTTGCCGCGCATCATCAGGCATTTCTGTTGCGTCTCAATGTTTGCAATCTAGCCTGCAATATCGTTCTCAACGTGGTGCTGATCCCGCATCTGGGTTCCCTGGGTGCGGCGATCGCGCTGGTGACCAGCGAGGTAGTTGGTCTGGTTGTCGCCACCATCAGGCTGGCCACCTGTAGTGGCTATCGCACGCCGTGGATGTTTCTGCTTCGGTTGGCCATACCGACCCTGGCGGCAGTGGCTGCGCTTGTCCTTGCCGCACAGTGGGTGCCGCCGTTGATCGCGGCAGTAATCGCCGCCGCCGTGTACGTAGGAATGAACCTTTGGGTAGGCCCGGTACACCTGCGCGATGTACGGGAAATTCTCCGCAAGGAGGCCTCAGATGGGTGATGGACATGGGTAGGAACAGGAACAAGGAACTCAACCGGGCCTACCTGCCATCGCCCCGGACAGGTGGGGTGCACGGAGGCACCGCCGTCTGCATTGTGGCCTATCGCCGCCCCGACCTACTCGACGACTGTCTGCGATCCTGTCGCGAACACCTCGGTGATCTGCCCGTATACGTGTGGGACAACTCCGAATCGGGATTCCCCGGCATGGCGGCAATTCGGGCGGCCTATCCGGAAGTGAGGTGGCACGGCACGGGCAAGAACCTTGGATTTGCCGCGGCCGTCAACACGTTGGCCGATCTGGCGCCGGGTGCGCATCTGTTGTTACTGAATCCCGATGCCGTTGTGAAGAGTCCACTCACCCGAACACGCGCTCAACTGGCGCCGGATGTCCGGGTGGGTGCGGCGGCACCGCAGATCGATTCCGTCGCTGCACACCCTGGCGAGCGTCCCTGGGACAACGGGCATCGGGCCCCCAGCCTGATGCGAGCGCTCGTCTCGCGCACGGGCTACGCGCCCGCGTTGCGCGGCCGCGCGATCTCGGATCTGTATCGGACACCACCGCCGGATGTTGACGGATACCTCACCGGTGCTTGTCTTTTGATCAACCGTCACACCTGGAATGAGATAGGTGGATTTGACGAAGAATTCTTCTTGTACGGCGAGGAAGCCGATTGGCAACAACGGGCGCGATCCGCGGGCTGGCGCCTGGTCCCGATCGACGAGCCGGGTGTCACGCACAGCGCCAAGGGGACAGTGGCGGGAGATCACCGGCGCAGCATGCGCTCCGACGATCTGCTGCGGGCCAACATCGCATTGACACTCGAGCATGCGAAGGGCGTACGGACTGCCGATCTCTACCTGGCCGGCACATCAGTGCTGGACCGAGTGCAGCCCGCAGCACGGCGCGCGCGGGCGGCGCGTATCGCCGCGTTCCCCGGACGCCCGCAGGTGGTGTTGACCACCAATCGGTTGGTCTATGGGGGAGCAGAACGCCAACACGTGCTGCTGGCAACTGAGTTGGATCGGCGCGGCTACTCCGTGACCATTGCGTGCATGCAGCGATTCGGCCCATTGGTATCCGAAGTTCCTGCGACGGTGCGGGTCGTGCGCCAGCCCTGGTGGTGTCCGACCTTTGAGGTGGGCGATGGGCCCGCGATCCTGGTCTCGGGGGATACCAATACCGAAACCGGGTGTGCGACCTTATGGCGCGCTGCCGGGCGCGATCGTAGATGGCTTGTCGCCGCGCATATTCCACCCGTGCTCAACACGGGGACCTACTCGGCGCCGCTGGCGTCGGCCATGAGCAGGGCCGACGGGTTTATCGCGCTGTCGCGGCGGCACTGGAACGAGGTGTCGGCGCATCAACGCGTGGGCAACCGATTCTTCACCGCCCCCAATGGGGTCGTGAGCCGCGCCGACCTGCCCGAGACCGCACCGCACCGCACCGAACCTCGTGGCTCCGTGCACTTCGTCATGCTGTCACGCATTGTGGAGCACAAGAACCCGCATCTCTTGGTGGAAGCACTGAGCGGATTACCCGAATATGACTGGAAACTCTCCATTTTCGGTGACGGACCTGATCGTGAACGGTTGGAAGCGCTCACCCCCGATGCGGTACGCGGCCGGGTGCACTGGCGTGGTTGGTCGCCCGGGCCGGAGCATGCGCTGGCCGACTGCGATGTGCTCTGCGTGCCGAGTCGCAGTGAGGCGTTTCCGCTGGTGATCCTGGAGGCGATGGCACGAGCGGTCCCGGTCATCGGCTCCGGGGTCTGTTCAGTGCCCGATATGCTCGGCAACGACAGCGGCGTGGTGGTGGACCCGATTGACGTACAGCACTGGCGTACCGCGCTCGAGGGAGTGCTGACCGCCCCTGAGCGCCTAACCGCATTGGGGCGGCGCGGTTTTGACCGAATGCGTGATCTATATACGATTGAGACCATGGCGGACTCCTACGAGGAGGCCTTTACCGCGGTGCTGAAGGGCTGACATCGACGATGCGGATTCTCTGGTTATCGCCCTGGATGCGCCCGCTGGCGCGCGTACAAGCGGAGGCCCTGCAAGCTCGGGGCGCCTCCATATTGTTGGTGACCACCGACGATCATCCGGAGTCCGGGCCGGCACGCGATTACGAGTTAGTCCTGAAGACCGCGCTCGCTCAACCGGCGAGTTGGGCCTCTTGGGCGCGTGCGGTACCGAAAGTCCGCGCGTTCCAGCCGGATGTGGTGATCAGTGAGCTGGTGCGTGACCCGCGATGGCAGGCATTCGGCACGGGCCGTCCGCGGGTGCTGCTCATCCACGATGATCGACCGCATGATGTCGTCGAAGAGCGCCCCCGGTGGAAGGACGTGGCGTTCCGCGGGTGGGAGACGGGCGCGGCTCAGCGCGTGGCCTTCAGCGACTACGTTTCACGTTCGATTGCCGCGCACTCGTCATCGCCGGTCGACGTGGTCCCGTTGACGAGTGATCTTGATCCGGCGCGTGTGCCTCCTCTCGTACCCGCGGCGGGGCGACGTGACTTCGTCCTGGTCGGGCGGCTCTATGGTTACAAGAACGTCGATGTCATCCTGCAGGCATGGCAGGCGCATATTGCCGGACCGGCCTGGCGTGGAGACCACCTGGTGATCATCGGCGACGGAACCATCACCGGCCCACTACCGGAATCGGTGCGATGGATTCGCGGACGATACAGCTATAGCGAGGTACTGCAACGGCTTTCCGCTGCCAAGGCATCGGTCGTGCACTACCGACAGGCCTCGCAGAGCGGAGTGCAAACACTGTCCATGCAGCTCGGCGTGAACGTCATCGTTTCCTCCGAGGGAGCGTTGCCGGAGTTCCAACCGCCCGGGGAGCTCCCGCTCGGCCGTGATGACGTGCCGGGGCTCACTGCGGCATTCGACCGCCACGCCGATCCCGTCGTCGCGGCGCGTCTCGGCGCGGCGGCACGCGAGCACTACGCGCAAAATTTCTCTGCGGATCACGCCGCGGCGAAGCTGCTAGCGATCTGCGAGCGACTTCCACGTCCGCACTAGTTGAGCTTCCCAGTCCGCGATATCGAGACCGCGCACGGTCTCTCGCGCGGCCTGCGCCAATGTGCGGCGCTCCTCCGCGCCGGTGGCGAGCCGGGTGAGAGCCGCCGCCAGGGCATCGATATCGCCCGGTGTAACCAGGATGCCGTTCTCATTGTTGTGCACAACCTCGGCAATTGACCCGACCGGTGCGGTGATGACGGCTACGGCCGCGGCCATGGCCTCCAGCAGCGCCATGGGTAGGCCCTCGGCATAGCTGGGTAGCACGAAAATATCCGCGCCGCTGAGGAGTTCAGCGCCTGCGGCAGCATCCAGCCAGCCATGCACGGTGATCACGTCGGCGACACCGGCCGAGGTGACCGCAGCGCGTACCTGCTCGACCTCGCCATCGCCCGCAAGGTGGATGCGTAGCAACGCACGGACATCGGTCGGCAGAATGGATGCCGCTCTGACGATGTCGTACGTGCCCTTGCGGTGCCCCAACCTGCCCAGGCTCACCGCGGTCACGGTGGCCGCCGCAGAGAATGCGGGTCGCTCGGGAATACGTACCGGGTTCTGCAATACGGCAACATGATTCGGATCGAGCTGCAGGCAGGCGGTGTACTCGTCAGCGAGGCCGCGACCCAAGATGATCCACCGATCGGCACGTAATCCCCACCGCACGCCGTACTGCACCGCGACGGGCTGCTGCCGATACCACCCGGCGAAATCAAAGCTGTGGGCATGGATGAGGGAAGGTACCCGCCTGATCCGGGCGGCCCAGAGCGGGAGTGCCTTGCGCGCGACACTTCCGCCGTGGCCCAGGTGAACGTGCAGAACGTCAACCTGTCCGGTGAGGACCAACCACGATGACACCAGCATTCCGCGCATACCGACCCACAGCCAACGCCACCGTCCGGCGTCGACGTAGGTGGGCACGACCCGCACGGTCACATCCGGGTCAGTCAACGCCGCCATATGCGACATGACGGTTGCCATACCTCCGCGGCTCTCCGGACCCGCGGGGGCCGGCCCGATGGCCAGCACACGCACGGGTGCGGGCGTCGAACGGACATTGGACACGCGCCAAGTGTAAAGCTCAGCGGCTAGGTATCGTTCCTCGCTGTGACCTCGGACCAGACCGGGCGACACCGCCATCCCTCGGTGGCCGGTGCCGTGCTGTTGACCGTGCTGGCTCTGATAGCTGCGGTGGTGCTGACACGCGACTCCAGCAAGTTCGTGCATCAGCGCGCCGCCGAGACCGTCATGCACCGGCTCGAGACCGGCCCGCTGGTTCCGAACTCTCTTGACGTCGCGTGGTGGGTACGTGATCACCCGGACGACCCCCGTGCGCCGGCCATTCGGGAGCGGATCGCACGCTACCCGATCGCCATGTGGTCCACCGGAAACGATGAGGACGACGACCGCAACATTGGCGACATCGTCGGGCGCGCGCGGCGCGCCGCAGGTACCGCGCAATTGGTGCTGTACAACATCCCGGACCGCGATGACGGATTCTCCGGCCCACACCACGCCGTGACCCCGACGGTGTACCAGGCCTGGATCGACAGAGTGTCGGCGTTGGTGGGAGACGCCCGGATGGTGTTGATCATCGAACCGGATGCACTGTGGTTCGCCGATCGACAATCCCTGCAGGGCAACGATTTCGACGGTCGTATCCGTTCGCTGCGATATGCGGTTGACACCTTCTCGGCGCGGAATCTGAACGCGCGGGTGTACGTCGACGCCGGTACCTCGTCCGGTTCGGTGACCCCTGAAAGGATGGCGGCACTGCTCGCTATGGTCGGCGTTTCCGATCATGTGGGCTATGCCGTCAACGTCTCTTCCTTTGCGCCTACCTATGAGATATCCCGCTACGCCCAACGCATCAGGGCCGCCTTGCAGCAGTGGTTCGGCGTGCGCGATCCTCGCTACGTCGTCGACACGTCTCAGAACGGCAATCCGGAATGGAACTTCGACTGGTGCAACCCCTCCGGCCGCACGCTCGGTGCGCCGCCGGCCGTGGTGGGGTCCCCCGACGGTCTGGACATGAACCTCTGGATACTGGCGCCGGGCAGCTCCAATGGGCCCTGCGGTGCCGCCCCCGACGCGCCCGGGGGAGTGTTCAGCCCGACGTTGGCCGCAGCGCTACTGCATTAGCACAGTCCGGTCATCCACCGACCGTCCAGTTCCGGAAAGCGCCGGTGCACTTCGGTGTAAAGGTCGGGCAGGGTCAGCAGGACCTGGTCGGGACGGGCGGCCACCAAGTCGGCCGGCGACACGATCGGGATATCGGTGCCGGGCATGCGGCGGCCCTGTTTGGCTGCGGAAGCATCGGCGACCGCGACCACAGATTCCGTCGTCAGGCCCGCCCGGTGGAAGAGCGCCACGGCGCGGGACGGTGCGCCGTACGCATACACCGAGTGTCCGGCCGAACGCATTCCACTCAGCCACTCGGCAAGGCGCCGCACCTGTTCGTCGACGGTCTGCCGCAGCCCCTCGAATCCAGCGGGATCGGCGGCGCCGATTGCCTTTTCACGTGCCAGTGCCCGCCGCACCGACGGCGGAGCCGGATGCTCGCCGTGCCGGGCGGCGACCAACAGGGTGCCGCCGTATAGGTCGAACTCCCATACCGCCACCGCGGACATACCCACATCGGCAAGCATCCGACACACCACGGTCAGCGAGTAGTAGGCAAAGTGGCCGTGCCGCAGCGAGTTCCACTGACCCAGTGCCAAGACGGTAGCGATCGAATGGAATTGCAGCAGCAGCACGCCGTCGGTACTGGTACGGCGGGCGCGCGCCCGGATGGCATCCGCTTGATCCGGATCGTGCATCATGCCGAAACTGTCCAGCACCAGATCCGCGGGCTCATCGGATGCGATGTCAAAACCCTTGGGAACAAAGAGATCGAGCCAGCTACCGCCGTGCGGACTGGTGAATTCGTGCACGGTGTCTCCAGTGAGGAGTCCGGCGGCTTCCACCGCACGGACCGCGTCGGCTGCCTGGTCTCGGAGGGCTTGCGGCTCGACGGCCTTGGGCTCCTCGGTATGGGTGTCGTCGACCTCAAGCTGCGCCAGCGCGCAGTCCGCACACAGCATCATTGCCAGCGGGTACACCGCGTCATCGAAGGGCCCAGTGGCAGCGAGCGGGAAGAAGTCCGCGGCGGGAACGCTGCCCACGTCCAGAACCCGGCTCAGCCGGTGGCCGCGGCAATATCGGCAGGTGATCACCGTTGCCACCCCAATCCTTCCGCGGTACGGCAGGATGGCGTTGTGCGTATCCATACCACCGAGATTGACGGCGTGCTGCTGATGGAACCCACACCGCACCATGACGACCGTGGATTCTTCACCCGGACATTCGACGCCGCGGTATTCGACGAGTACCAAGAAGCGGCCGGCGCTGCGGTGCGCGCGGCCGGCTTTCTGCAGGACTCCCAATCACGTTCGCGCCAGGGTGTATTGCGCGGATTGCATGGACGGTCGGGCAGCGGTGAGAGCAAGTTGATTCGATGTGCCCGCGGCGCCGTCTTCGATGTGCTGGTGGACGCGCGGCAGGGCTCACCGACCTTCGGGCGCTGGCAGAGCTTCACTCTCGATGACTGCACCTTTGCGCACCTATTCGTCCCGGCCGGCATACTGCATGGCCATCAAGCGCTGACAGAGTGGGCCGACCTCTGCTACCGCATCGACCGGCCGCACGACCTGGCCGAGGACGTCTCGGTCGCTCATGACGACCCCGATCTCGGCATCGACTGGCCGCTGCCGGTCACCGTCGTGAGCGCCAAGGACGCCGCCGCGGGCAGCTGGGTGGCACTCACCGGTCGGTGACCCGTTCACCGCGTGACCGGCCGCAGACTGTCGTCGACTGCCCCGGATTCACGAAGGCTCTTGAGATGCGCCAGGCGGGTGAAGGACTGGCGGAACATCGATTCGGTGAGGTTTCCGGCAACGCACTGCTCGTAGAGCTCCTTGGCACCGGCCGCTATAGACCATGTCGCGTGGTATCCGGGCAGTGCCGCGCGGATCGCCGAGAAGTCAACGCGGTAGGACCGGGGATCCGCACCGGTCTCGCCGGTGATGGTCAGGGTCGAGTTCGGCACCGCGGCGACGGCGGCCTCCGCGATCTGGGCGACCCTCTGATTGTTCTCTTCGGTACCGACATTGAATGCCGCACAATGGATGACGTCCTGTGGGGCGGTGAGGCATTCAAGGAAGGCGGCCGCGATGTCTTGCGCATGCACCAAGGGGCGCCATGGTGTGCCATCGGAGAGCACCCGGACCTCCCCGGTGAGCACCGCGTTGCCGACGAGGTTGTTCAGCACGATATCGGCGCGAAGCCGGGGCGAGTATCCAAATGCGGTGGCGTTGCGCAGGAATACCGGCGAGAAGTCGGAATCGGCGATGGCGGCGACGTCGTCCTCGACCCGAACCTTGCTCTCCGCGTACGGGGTCAACGGTTTGAGCGGAGCGCTCTCGTTCACCAAATCCTCGCCGGCGGAACCGTACACCGAGCAGGTCGAGGCGTACAGGTACCGGCTCACACCTGCATCCTTGGACAGCCGCGCCAGCCGCACCGAGGCGTGATGGTTGATGTCGTAGGTGAGGTCGGGAGCCAACGCTCCCAACGGATCGTTCGACAGGGCGGCCAGGTGAATCACTGCGTCGAAACCGGCCAGCTGATCGGCCGTCACGTCCCGCAGATCGACGGCGATCGACGGGGGATCTACGACGGGCGGGCCCAGCACGCTGTCGGCGAAAAGACCCGAATCCAAACCGACAACCTCGTGACCGGACCCGGCGACCATCTGCGCCATCACGCTACCGAGATAGCCCTGATGGCCGGTGATCAGAACCTTCACTGCGTTGCTCCTAAAGAGATCGTGGCCTTCTCCAGTACAAACCCCTCCGCGTACCGATGGCGGCATTGCACACCGCGGACGCGCGCCAACGCCAGAAAGGTCTCGTGGTCAAACCAGTCATGCGGCCGTTGCGACGGGTAGTGCGTGTAGATGAGGTCGGCCTTGCTGGTGGCGATTTCATCGCTGAGTGGCTGAAACACCGTCGGTGTCGGGGTGTCGGTTTCCCACTTGATGATCTCGTAGCCGAGGATCAGGTGGTTGCGGAACTCGGTGGGCGCCAAGGATGCCAGCAGCTGGTGGTCCTGGTGGGCGTCATGGCGCTGCGGGGTGAACACCAGCGCGGCCGCCGTCTGGCGGCGAAAGGCGGCTAGGGCGTCCTTGATCTCGTCCCAATGCGCGGGAGCTCGTCCATCGGGGAAGTCGAGCACATCGATGGTGACCTCGGCTCCGGGACAGAGGGCAGCCAGTGCGGCGCGTTCCTCGGATTCCCGCTCGGTGTTGGCGCCGGAGAGCACCAGGACCCGCACACGCAGGCCGGGATGACGACCTGCCATGGCCAGCAGCGTGCCGCCCATGCCGATCGCGATATCATCGCAATGCGCTGCCAGCAGCGCGATTTCGTCAACGGATCCGGTGCCGAGTTCGATCACGCGGTGGCTTGCTCCTGCTCCCAGACCATCCACGGGCGCACGCCCTTGCGATACCCGTCGTCGAGCTCCGCGCGTTCCTTGAATGTGTCGGCGGGCTTCCAGAATCCGCTGAACTTGTAGCCGAACATCCGGCCCTCCTTGGCCAGCGATCCGCAGGCATCTTCGACCAGGTCGCCACCGGCGGGCAGATAGTCGAAAACATCTTGGGAAAGCACGAAATACCCTCCGTTCTCCCACATGTCAAGCTTGGAGACGGCCGTGATATCGGTGATGGACCCGCCATCGTTGACATCGACGGTATGGAACGACGATTGCGGCGGAACCAGCAGCATGGACGCCGCCGCGCCGGAGTCCCGGAACTTGGCCACCAGATCATCCAAGGGGGCGTTGGTGAGGACATCTGCGTAGTTGGCCAGGAAATAGGGGTCGTCGCCGAGATGGTGGCGGACGCGACGCAACCGTTCTCCGATGGGAGATTCGGCCCCGGTGTCGGCGAACGTGATGGTCCAGTCCGCGATATCGGATTTCAACAGTCGTACCTGGCCCTCAGCCAGGACGAAATCGTTGGACTGTGCCTCGTTGTAACTCAGGAAGAAATCTTTGATGGCCTCGGCACCGTAACCCAGACACAGGATGAATTCCTTATGCCCATGGTGCGCATAGTATTTCATGACATGCCAGATGAGCGGGCGTGGCCCGACCATCTGGAGGGGCTTGGGGATCACGTCGCCGGCCCCGTTGCGCATGCGCATTCCGAAACCGCCGCAGAAAAGCACGACCTTCATACCGATGCTCCTTCGGGCTCGACGTGGGGTTCGACGACGTGCAGCCGGGGCAGGGGGTAGACGAGCCGTCCGCCCCACTCGCCGATATGCCGCAACTGTCGGGTGATCTCGGTTTCCAGGTTCCATGGCAGCACCAGCACCACATCGGGTTTGTCCTCGTCGATGCGGTCGGGGGAGTGCACCGGGATGCGGGTACCGGGGCTGAACATGCCCTGCTTGTAGGGGTTCCGATCGACGGTGTACTCAAGGAGGTCAGTGCGAATGCCGCAATAGTTCAGCAGCGTGTTGCCCTTACCGGGTGCGCCGTAGCCGACGACGGACTTGCCCTCGGCCTTGCAGGCAAGGAGGAACTGCAAGAGTTCCAATCGAATTCGTTCTGTCGTGGCGCGGAATCGCTCGTATCCGGACAGTTCGTGCAGACCCGCACGCCGTTCCAGCTCCAAGACCTGGGCCACCGATGGCGCGATCTCGGGATTGCATTCGCGCGGGCGGGCCCAGACCCTGATCGAACCGCCGTGCGTATCAAGCAGTTCGACATCGACAACTTCCAGATTGCCTACCGCGAGGGCCCTTTGGGCCGCGAGCACCGTGTAGTACTGAAAATGTTCGTGGTAGATGGTGTCGAACTGGCCGAGCTCGATGAGGTTGAGCGCGTGATGCACCTCGATGCTCACCCAACCGTCGTCGGCAACGAGTCCACGCAGGGCGCGGGTGAACCCACACAGGTCGGGGATGTGTGCGTAAACATTGTTCGCGGCGACCAAGCGTGCGGGACCGTGCTCGGCGCGGACCCGGGCTGCGGTGTCCTCGTCGAGGAAGGACGTCAGGGTCGGCACACCCCTGTCGCGTGCGGCCTGTCCGACGTTGACCGACGGCTCGATACCGAGGCAGCGAATCCCCTCGGCGACGGCATGCTGAAGGAGGTAGCCGTCGTTGCTGGCGACCTCGATGATGAAATCGTCGCGACGTTCGGGGGAGAGCGCCAGTCTGGCAATCGAGTTGGTGACATATGAGCGTGCGTGGTCAACCCAGCTGTCCGAATACGACGAGAAATAGGCGTATTCGGTGAAGTTCTCCTCGGGGCTAATCAGTGCGGGAATTTGCAGCAACATGCAATTCCGGCAGAGCCTCAGGTGCAAGGGGTAGGTGGGTTCCGGGAGGTCGAGCTCGTCGGCATGCAGGAACTTCTGGCAAGGCGGGGTGGCACCCAGATCGACGACGCTGAGCAGCTCCGTCGAGTCGCACAGACGGCAGCGCACCGGTTTCTCCTTCGCCAGCTATGTGGAGTACGGATGTCTCCAGACCCGGCGATAGGGTACCCGGTTCTGGGTCCTACTGCGACCAGCGGTTCGCGATCAGGTTGAAACCGATGTCCTTGGTGTTCTGCACGGCCTCGTAGAGGCGGTAATAGGAGATGTGGCTGATCCGCCATATCCCATCGGCGTCACGGCGGTACCGGTCCGTGTAGTACGAGGTGCCGGTGATCAGCACGCTGTGCGCCGGGACGATAACGACATCGCTCATGGCCCAGCTGCCTGTCGCGGTATCGCCGCTGACGTGGATCTCCGGATGCGTCATGGTGTGAACGCTGGTGATATCGGTTGTCAGTGAGGACCGCATGTATTCGACAACACCTGCGCGCGACGTGAACTCGAGGGGAGCTCCGTGTACCGCGGTGCCGTATGTCGCCTCAACGTCCTCGGTAAGTGTGTCGGCGAACTCATCCCACAGCTTGTTGTCGAGGGTGCGGGCATAGCGGTATTTGAGCTCGGTGATCTGGTGGATGTCGACGAGAGTTTCCGGGGTCGGGCGTTCCATGCAGCCAGTCTTAGCACGCCCAGTCCCGCCCGGGGCCTAGTCTGCTCGCATCAAGATCATCCACACACCCCAGCTGGGGAATACATTTGTCGTACATGCATCAACCAGCCCTGAAGAGGTGCCCCCCATGAACGCATTCACCCGTCTTGTCGTGGCGCCCGCGGCAGCTGTTGCTTTCCTCGGATTCGGTGCCGCCCCGGCGTACGCCGAGCCGACGCCACCGCCTCCTGTGCCCGGTTCACCGAACGCGCCGTCGCATGGGTCGTTGGTCGACCAGCCCAACGACTCCGGCGACACGGGCTGGGGCTACTTACCAAACGGCGCCGGCGCCCAATGCGAGAACGCCTGGGTGGTCTGCGGTTCAGACGACAACCCACCCGCTTCCAACTTGGGACCAGGGCGTGACGATGCCGGTGGCTGGGTGAGTGCGCCCGGCCAAACCGGCCCCGACTGCGATAACCCCGGGGTGAACTGCACCGACGTCAGTTAGGGCCTCGCGGCGAGCTGTGGTGCCCTCGGTGAGATTCGAACTCACACTGCACGGGTTTTGAATCCGTTTCCTCTGCCAGTTGGGATACGAGGGCCTGGCGTTTCTTGCGTTTTAGTGGCCGTCGGCCGGTCGCGCGATCTCCCACTTTAAAGGATGGGGAACGTCACTTTCACCACGGTATGGCCGCGTGCACGACCACATGCGTCACAATGGTCGCCATGACCGGCCCTCAGAACACCGAACCGGCGGCACCCGCGCGCCGCGTGCTCGTCGCCGAAGACGAAGCCCTCATCCGCCTCGACCTTGTCGAGATGCTCCACGAGGAGGGCTATGACGTGGTGGGGCAGGCAGGCGACGGGCAGGAAGCCGTCGACCTCGCCGAGGAGCTCAAACCCGATCTGGTGATCATGGACGTGAAAATGCCGCGTCGCGACGGGATCGATGCTGCCGCGGAGATCGCCACCAAGCGCATCGCTCCCATCGTGATCCTCACCGCGTTCAGTCAGCGCGACCTGGTCGAGAAGGCCCGAGACGCCGGTGCGATGGCATATCTGGTCAAACCGTTCTCCAAGACCGACCTCGTACCCGCCATCGAGGTGGCAGTGAGCCGTTTCGGCGAGCTCACCGCGCTGGAGAAGGAAGTTCAGACCCTGGCCGACAGGCTGGAGACCCGCAAGCTCGTCGAGCGCGCCAAGGGCGTCCTGCAGTCCACCCAGGGCCTCACCGAACCCGAAGCGTTCAAGTGGATCCAACGCGCCGCGATGGACCGCCGCACCACCATGAAGCGCGTTGCCGAAGTGGTGCTGGAAACACTCGACACCGACGCGCCGAGCTGAAACTCGGGTAAGCACTGCGCGTTGCCTCCCGGTTGGCTATGTTTTCTGATCAGCGTTTCGACCAGTCCGCCCCAGCGATTCGGAGGTAATCGTGCGTGCACGCGCGAGTGTGTTCATGCTGGGCGCGGTGGCCCTCGTCGTGGCGGGATGTCACGCCGGTGCGCAGTCGGACGACGCCAATCAGACCAACCTAAAGATCGTGCCCCTGGTGCAGATCGCTCAGGACGGGACCGAGGTGCCCGCGTCCAACACGCAGTCAGCTGCCGATCCCGCAGGCGACGGAAAAGCCCTGTGCACCAACGTTTCCCTGGCCATGGCCGGCGCGCTCAACGGCCCCGACGCGGCACTCGGGACCAACATACGCAACGGGGCGCAACTAGCTATCGACAAGCACAACGCCGCTAATCCCGGATGCCAGGTCAAACTCCGCGAATTCGACACCGAGGGCCTGCCGCAGAACGCAAGCAACATCGCCCCGCAAATCATCGGAGACCAGTCCGTCCTCGGACTCATCGGGCCGGGGTTCTCTGGTGAGACCAAGTCGACGGGTCAGATCTTCAGCGAGGCAGGTTTGGTTTCCACTACCGCCTCGGCCACGAACGTGACGCTGACACAGCAGGGCTGGAAGACTTTCTTCCGCGGTCTGGCCAACGACGGGGTACAGGGGCCCGCGGTTGCCAACTACCTCAAGAAGACGCTCGGGTACAAGAAAATCTGCGTCGTGGACGACAGCACCGACTACGGCTCCGGACTGGCCAACGCGGTGCGCGGAACACTCGGAAATGACTGCAACGCCTCGGTGAAGAAGGGGGACAAGGACTTCTCCGCGGCCGTCACACAGCTCAAGAACGCCTCCCCGGACGCGGTGTTCTTCGGTGGGTACTACGCCGAAGCGGCCCCCCTGGTGCAGCAGCTGCGCAATGGCGGAGTGGCCGCGACCTTCGTGTCCGCGGACGGCACCAAGGACGTGGAGTTCGTCAAACAAGCCGGCGACTCGGCCAAGGATGCGTTGCTCTCCTGCCCGTGTGGGCCGGCGTCGAATACGTTCGCCAAGGACTACACCGCCAAGTTCAATCAGGAGCCGGGGACATACAGCACCGAGGGGTATGACCTAGCGACGATCCTGATCAAGGGAATCGACGCGGGAAAGACCACTCGTGCGGGATTGCTTGACTGGGTCAGGAACTACCAGGGGCAGGGCGTGGCACGGGAATACAAGTGGAACGAAAATGGGGAGCTAACTTCCACACTTATCTGGGTGTATAAGGTCACGTAGGACAAACGAGGGGACTAGGCTCAGCCGCAAATGATTTCGGGGTGGATGGCACAGACGGGTGTGCAGACCAGCACAATTTCGTTCGATCTGCACGGATTGTGGAGCAGCATCGGACAGCTGACGATTGACGGTTTGGCGTGGGGCGCCATCTACGCGTTGGTCGCGGTGGGGTACACGTTGGTCTTCGGGGTGTTGCGGCTCATCAACTTCGCGCACTCCGAGGTCTTCATGCTCGGCATGTTCGGCGCGTACTTCGCCCTCGATGTGGTGCTCGGCTTCTCGCCCAGCGGCAATGCCTACAACAAGGGTATATCGCTGACCGTGCTGTATCTCGGCGTCGCCATGCTCATCGCCATGGTCGTGTCGGCCACCACGGCAATAGGCCTGGAGACGGTCGCCTATCGCCCGCTACGCCGCCGCGGTGCGCGCCCACTGACCTTCCTGATCACCGCCATCGGCATGTCCTTCGTCATCCAGGAGTTCGTGCACTGGGTGCTCCCGAAAATCGCCAAGGGGTACGGGGGGAGCAACGCTCAGCAGCCGATCATGCTGGTGACGCCCAGGCCGGTGTGGACATTCGGTCCGTTCGACGTGAGCGGTCACCACATCCCGTTCCAGGCCACGATCACCAACGTCACCGTCGTGGTGGTCGCGGCGGCGTTGGTGCTGGCCTTGCTGACCGATGTCGCGATCAACCACACCAAGTTCGGGCGCGGCATTCGGGCGGTGGCACAGGATCCCACGACGGCGACGCTCATGGGGGTGTCCCGCGAACGCATCATCATGACCACCTTCATCATCGGTGGCCTGCTGGCCGGTGCGGCGGCGCTGTTGTACACCCTGAAGGTGCCGCAAGGCATCATCTACTCCGGCGGATTCCTGTTGGGTATCAAGGCATTCTCGGCCGCGGTACTCGGCGGTATCGGCAACCTGCGCGGTGCGCTGCTGGGCGGCTTGATTCTGGGCGTGATGGAGAATTACGGCCAGGCGGTATTTGGCACCCAATGGCGTGACGTCGTGGCGTTCGTTCTGCTGGTGCTGGTACTCATGTTCCGTCCCACCGGCATTCTCGGTGAGAGCCTGGGGCGGGCGAAGGCATGAGTGCCCCACGTGCCCTGGCACCGGGCGACTCTATACGCCGGTGGTGGTCCGAGCTGGCCCGTCCCATGCAGTGGGTGTACGGAATCGTCGGATTCGCGCTCCTGGCGTTGTTACCGGTGTGGAAGATCCCGTACCTGGACACGCCCACCACCAGCTTCGGCGGGGTCATGGCCCAGTTCGCCATGGTGGCGCTCATCGCAATTGGCCTCAATGTCGTTGTCGGACAAGCCGGATTGCTCGACCTGGGGTATGTCGGGTTCTATGCCATCGGCGCGTACACGGTCGCCCTGCTCACCAGTCCCGATAGTCCGTGGAATCGGATGGGCACCTCGGCATTTTTTAGTTCGGACTGGGCATGGCTGTCCTGCCTGCCCATCGCGGTGGCCATCACAGCCTGCTTCGGGCTGATCCTCGGCACCCCCACGCTTCGGCTTCGGGGTGACTATCTCGCCATCGTCACACTGGGATTCGGCGAGATCATTCGCTTGCTTGCCGACAACCTGGACGTCACGAATGGTCCGCGCGGTCTGCACAAAGTCGCCTACCCACATGTGGGGCAGCAGCAGGTCCACGGTGGCGGTGTCTTCTCCAGCGCCAATTCAGGCGGCCATCTGAACTATGGCGTGTGGTGGTACTGGCTGGGGCTCTGTCTGATCGCGGTGGTGCTGGTGTTGATGGGTAATCTCGAGCGCAGCCGAGTCGGCCGCTCGTGGGTGGCCATCCGGGAGGACGAGGACGCCGCGGAGATGATGGGTGTGCCCACATTCCGGTTCAAGCTGTGGGCCTTCGTGATTGGGGCGAGCATCGGCGGACTTTCCGGCGCCCTGTACGCGGGTCAGGTCCAATACGTGGCATCGCCGACCTTCAACATCATCAACTCGATGCTGTTCCTGTGCGCCGTTGTACTGGGCGGGCAAGGCAACAAACTCGGCGTGGTCGTTGGTGCGTTCATCATCGTCTACCTGCCGAACCGTCTGCTGGGTGTGCACGTGCAGGGAGTCGATCTGGGCAACCTGAAATATCTGTTCTTCGGACTCGCACTGGTTGCTCTGATGATCTTCCGCCCGCAGGGCCTGTTCCCCGCGCATCAGAAGTTGATGGCGTACTGGCGCACGACATCTGAGCGCTTGGGTGCCAAGAAGCCCGACGAAGCCGAGGCCGCGGCATGACCGAACACGAAAACACCGTTCACGAGGACGAGGACGGCACCGCCGAGCCGCACGAGTCCGAGACCGCGATCGACGTCGAGGAGGGGACCGACGCCAAGGACACCGAGTCCGAAGCTGATCGGGACGAGGGCGAAGTCCTGCTCGAGGTCAAGGAACTGACACTGAAATTCGGGGGGCTGCAAGCACTCGATGGGGTGAGTTTCGACATCCGCCGCGGAGAGATCCTCGGTCTCGTCGGGCCGAACGGCGCGGGCAAGACCACCTGTTTCAACGCCATCACCGGGATATACAAACCGACGTCCGGCAGCATCGTATTCAACGGCAAGCCGCTACGCCGACTGCGCCGCCATCAGATCACCCGCCGCGGAATCGCCCGGACGTTCCAGAATATTCGGCTGTTCGGCGAGATGACGGCACTGGAGAACGTAGCCGTGGGAACCGATGCCCGGCACAAGACCTCGGTCCTGGGCGCCCTGCTGCGCACACCGCGGCACCGCCGCGAGGAACACTATGCCGTCGATGTGGGGATGGGTCTGCTCGACTTCGTCGGTATCGCCGACGTGGCGGACGTCAAGGCCAAGAACCTTCCCTACGGCAGTCAGCGCAGACTCGAGATCGCACGAGCGCTGGCCACCGAACCCAAACTGCTGTGCCTGGACGAGCCGGCGGCCGGCTTCACCCCCGGCGAGAAGGAATCGCTGATCGAGCTCATCCAGCGCATCCGGGACTACGGATACACCGTGCTGCTCATCGAGCACGACATGACGCTGGTCATGGGTGTGACCGACCGCATCGTCGTCCTCGAATTCGGCAGGAAGATCGCCGACGGGTTACCCGCCGAGGTCAGAAATGACCCAGCCGTCATCGAGGCATACCTAGGAGTAGCCGATGAGGACTTCCACGGACCCGGGTGGCTCGAGTCGACAGGTTCCGCTCCCGCTGAACCCCAAGCCGAGAGCGAGGGGTAAATGCCTCCCGTACAGCTGAAACTCAACAACGTTGGGGTCCACTACGGCCCTATCCAGGCGGTGAACACGCTCTCGTTCGACGTGCGCGAGGGCGAACTGGTCACCCTGCTGGGTTCCAACGGCGCCGGTAAGTCGACCGCCATGCGCGCCATCTCCGGCCTGGTCCCGCTCAGCGCCGGAACCATCTTCTTCGAAGGCCAGGACGTCTCGAAGATGAAGGCGCACAAGCGCGTCAAGGCAGGAATCATCCAGGCGCCGGAAGGGCGGGGCATCTTCCCGGGCATGACGGTCGCCGAGAACCTCGAAATGGGTTGTTACGGGCGAAGATTCAAGTCGCGCTCGGAACGGCGGGAGCGTCTCGATTGGATCAACGCACTGTTCCCGCGGCTGGCCGAACGCCGGCATCAGCCCGGCGGCACCCTCTCCGGCGGTGAGCAACAGATGCTGTCCATCGGACGCGCCCTGATGGCCAGGCCAAAGATCCTGCTGCTTGACGAACCGTCGATGGGCCTGGCACCGCTGTTGATCACGAAGATCTTCAACATCATCGAGGAGATCAACGCCTCCGGAACTACCGTGGTGCTGGTGGAGCAGAACGCGCAGCAGGCACTGAGCCGTTCGGATCACGCCTACATTCTGGAGACCGGTTCGGTCGTCAGATCCGGCCCCGGACGAGAACTGTTGCAGGATGACAGCATTCGCTCGGCCTATCTCGGCGTGGTCTGAGGTTCGCCGGTTCGGCCTGCGGATCGTTCCCACGGCCACGTCATCAGCGCCCAGACCAAGAGCACCAGCACGGTGGCGGCGACCACGTACCCCGGCCACGGGCCCATCAGGTCCAAAAGGCTTGCTGTGGAAGGTTTTCGGTTCAGGAATCCATAGTTGGATCCGGCCACGGCGTTGAACCCCATTGTGACGATCGCCCAGGTGATGCTGACAACGGTCACCAGGCGATAGCTGCGCCAGGTCGGCCGCATGCCCAAGCCCCAGGTGAGGTAGATGGCGGCCCAGACGACCAGTAGGTGAATCGACCAAAAGGCGAGAAACCCGACACTAGGGAAGTCCGGCCCCGTCAGGACCGGAGAGATCAGCGCTTGGCTGCTCAGCACCAGGCCACAGTAGTACGTCAACGCATACGCCCAATGTCGCTGGGACCACAGAGCATACGCGCAGACCATCGTCGCCAGGTCGGTCAGACGCAACGGCACGGACACATCGAGGCGCGGCGGATTGAGTCCGGCAACCAGTATCGCGATGTAGATCGCGGCGGTGGCGGCTCCGAGGACCCGTCCGAGTAGGCGGGCCTGGGATTCGGTTTGTCTGCGCCCCAACCACACCAGGATCACGGCGCCGCATACGAAAAGTGTGATCGCTGCGATATGGGACGGGCCGTACTGGTGGAACTCCCGTAGCGCCGCCGGTGCCATCGGTTGAGGCTATCGCCAGGGGATTACCGCCGGGCGCGGCTAGCGCGCGACGATGACCGACGAACCGTTGCCGAACAGGCCCTGGTTGGCGGTGATACCGACCCGTGCATCCTCGACCTGGCGTTCCCCGGCCTGCCCACGCAGCTGCCAGGTCAGCTCGCATACCTGCGCGATGGCCTGGGCCGGAATGGCTTCACCGAAACACGCCAGGCCGCCGGAGGCGTTGACCGGAACCCGGCCGCCGACCGTTGTGGCGCCGCTGCGCAGCAGCTGTTCACCCTCACCCCTGGGGCAAAGGCCCAGGTGCTCATACCAGTCCAGCTCGAGGGCCGTCGAAAGGTCGTATACCTCGGCGAGGCTTATGTCCTCGGGTCCGATACCGGCCTCGGCGTACGCGGCGTCGACGATCTGATCCTTGAACACGCGTTCCGGCGCCGGCACTACCGCGGTGGAATCGGTGGCGATGTCCGGCAATTCCGGAAGATGCTGTGGGTACTTCGGGGTAATGGTCGCGACCGCACGCACCGACGGGATGCCCTCGACCGAGCCGAGATGCTTCTTCGCGAAATCTGCGCTGGCCACGATGAGCGCCGCGGCACCGTCGCTGGTCGCGCAGATGTCCAGCAGCCGCAGCGGGTCGGACACGACCGGGCTCGCCAGTACGTCCTCGACGGAGGACTCCTTGCGGAACCGGGCATTCGGGTTGTTCAGGCCGTGCCGCGAGTTCTTGACCTTCACCTGGGCGAAGTCCTCGGCGGTCGCGCCGTAGAGGTCCATCCGGCGCCGCGCGAGCATCGCGAAGTACACCGGGTTGGTGGCCCCGATGAGGTGAAAGCGCTGCCAGTCGGGGTCGGCCTTGCGCTCGCCGCCGACAGGGGCGAAGAAGCCTTTCGGGGTGGTGTCGGCGCCGATGACGAGCGCCACATCACAGAACCCGGCGAGGATCTGGGCGCGGGCACTCTGCAGCGCCTGGGAGCCGCTGGCGCAGGCCGCGTAGGTGGAACTGATCGGCACACCGTTCCAGCCCAGCTTCTGGGCGAAGGTGGAGCCGGCGATGAAGCCCGGGTAGCCGTTGCGAATGGTGTCCGCTCCGGCAACGAATTGAATTTGGCGCCAATCCAATTCGGCATCCTGCAGCGCGGTCCGAGCGGCGGCGACACCATACTCGGTGAAGTCCCGTCCCCACTTGCCCCAGGGATGCATCCCCGCGCCAAGGATGTAGACCGGATCCGGGGTACGGCTCATGCGGAGACCTTCTTCCATGCGTAGACCAGGCGCTCGACGCCCTCGTCGTCGGTGTAGAGCGGCTCCAGCGCGAGTTCCATCGCCTGACCCACCTTCAGGTCGGCAGCGCCGGTACCGGTCACCACCTTGCCGAGCACGATGATGCCTTCGGCGGCCAGCTCGACCGCCACGATGGCGTAGGGCTCATACGGGTCGGACGCCGGGTAGGGCGGGGGCGGCGCGTACTGGTTCTCCGTGTAGCTCCAGACCGCGCCACGCGAGGAGAGCGGCACCTGATCCAGGACGTCGCTGTCACAGGCCGGGTTGGGGCAGTTGTTGGCACGCGGCGGGAACACGATGGTGGCGCACTGTGTGCACTTGCCGCCGATCAAATGCGGCTGGCCGGATTCATCGGTATCGAACCAGCCGTCGACGGCGGGGGCTTGGTCTGTAGGCACCCGGTCAGATTACCCATGCTCGTCAGCGAATTGAAACGTGTGTCAGTTCAGCGGGACATGGAATGTCAGATGGTAGGCATACCCTGGACTTATGGGTATCGCGTTCAACCATACGATCGTTCATTCTCGGGACCGCGATGAGTCCGCGCGGTTCTTCACCGAGATCTTCGGGTTGTCCGACGCGGTGGACGTCGGCCCCTTTCTCAACGTGGAGCTGGAACACGGCGGCAATCTCGATTTTGCGACCGCTGCTGCCGGCGAGATCAATCACAATGACGGCGGCCGCGGGGTGTACTTCCAGGATCCCTCGGGCCACTACCTGGAGATCATCACCCGGCCGTACGGATCAGGGGAAGTGTCGGGGTCGTAAACGCTGTCGCACCGGTTGCCTAGGGTTAAACGCTGTCGCACCGGTTGCCTAGGGTATGGAGTGTGACTGCGCCTGCGACGAAGACCGGAACCAAACAGCCGACCCTCCTGCTGCTCGACGGTAACTCGCTGGCCTTCCGTGCGTTTTACGCGCTCCCGGCCGAGAACTTCAAGACACAGTCCGGTCTGACCACCAACGCGGTGTACGGGTTCACCTCGATGTTGATCAATCTGCTGCGCGACGAGGCACCCACGCATGTGGCCGCCGCTTTCGATGTATCCCGCAAGACGTTCCGCTCCGAGCGCTACCCCGAGTACAAGGCCACGCGCTCGGCCACACCCGACGAGTTTCGCGGACAGATCGACATCACCAAGGAAGTGCTCCAGGCTCTGGGTATCAAGGTGCTGGCGGAGGAGGGATTCGAGGCCGACGACATCATCGCCACCCTGGCAACCCAGGGGCAGGCTGATGGTTTCAAGGTCTTCGTGGTGACCGGTGACCGCGACTCACTACAACTCGTCAACGAGGACGTGACGGTGTTGTATCCGCGCAAGGGCGTCAGTGATCTCACCCGGTTCACCCCGGAAGCCGTAGTCGAGAAGTACGGCCTCACGCCGACCCAGTACCCGGATTTCGCGGCGCTGCGCGGCGACCCGAGCGACAACCTGCCGGGCATTCCCGGTGTGGGTGAGAAGACGGCGTCCAAGTGGATTCTCGAATACGGGTCGTTGCAAGAGCTGGTCGACAAGGCCGACACCGTGCGCGGAAAGGTCGGTGATTCACTCCGTGCCAACCTGGGCGCCGTGATCCTCAATCGCGAACTCACCGATCTGGTGCGCACGGTGCCGCTTCCGTATGTGCCCGGCCAGCTGGCTTTGGCGCCGTGGGATCGCGACCAGATTCACCGCCTCTTCGACGACCTCGAGTTCCGGGTGCTGCGCGACCGGTTGTTCGAAACTCTCGAGGCTGTCGAACCCGAGGTGGACGAGGGATTCCAACTCGCCGGACAGGCGTTGGAGCCCGGCACCGTCGCCGAATGGCTGTCCCGGCACACCGGAGATGGCCGCCGCAGCGGCCTGGCGGTGGTCGGGACGTACACGCCCTACGACGGTGATGCCACTGCCGTGGCCGTCGCCTCCGCTGATGGGGACGGTGCGTACATCGACACCACCACGGTCACACCGGAGGACGAGGCCGCACTTGCCGAATGGCTCGCCGACGAGGCTCGTCCCAAGGCCTTGCATGAGGCCAAGCAGGCCATGCACGCGCTGACCGGGCGCGGCTGGCAGCTCAACGGCGTCACCTCGGACACCGCTCTCGCCGCGTATCTGGTGCGCCCCGGACAGCGCAGCTTCGCGCTCGACGACCTGTCGTTGCGGTATCTACGCCGTGAGCTTCGCGCTGAAGATGATGGGGAACAACAGCTTTCGTTGCTTGACGAGGACGGCGCGGGTGACGCGAAGGCCGCACAGGCTCAGATGCTGCGTGCTCGGGCGGTCATCGACCTCGCCGATGCGCTCGATGTCGAGCTCGAACGGATCGAGTCGGCGACGCTGCTCGCAGATATGGAACTACCGGTCCAGCGGGTGCTCGCGGGCCTGGAATCGGTCGGTATCGCCGTCGACACCGACCACCTGACCTCACTGCAGAATCAATTCGCCACCGGCATCCGGGAGGCCGCCGATGCCGCGTACGCGGTAATCGGCAAGCAGATCAACCTGGGTTCACCCAAGCAGCTGCAGGTCGTGCTGTTCGACGAGCTGGGCATGCCCAAGACCAAGAAGACCAAGACCGGTTACACGACGGACGCGGACGCGCTGCAGACCTTGTTCGACAAGACCGGGCACCCTTTCTTAGAACATCTGCTCACACACCGCGATGTCACTAGGCTGAAGGTGACCGTCGACGGTCTGCTGAAATCCGTTGCCGCCGATGGTCGTATTCACACCACCTTCAACCAGACGATCGCGGCGACGGGCCGACTGTCATCCACCGAGCCGAACCTGCAGAACATCCCGGTGCGCACCGAAGCGGGTCGTGAAATCCGCGATGGCTTCGTTGTGGGTAAGGGTTACTCCGAGCTGATGACCGTCGACTACAGCCAGATCGAGATGCGCATCATGGCGCACCTGTCGGCCGACGAGGGCCTCATCGAGGCATTCAATACCGGCGAGGACCTGCACTCGTTCGTGGCAGCACGCGCCTTCGGCGTACCCATCGACGAGGTCACCGCAGAGTTGCGTCGCCGGGTCAAGGCGATGTCCTACGGCTTGGCCTACGGTCTGTCGGCCTACGGTCTGGCCACCCAGCTCAAGATCTCCAACGACGAGGCCAAAGAGCAGATGGACCAGTACTTCTCGCGGTTCGGCGGTGTGCGTGACTATCTGCACGCCGTGGTCGATCAAGCACGCAAGGACGGATACACCTCGACGGTGCTCGGCCGTCGCCGATACCTGCCCGATTTGGATAGCGGCGACCGTCTGCGGCGGGAGGCCGCCGAACGCGCGGCGCTCAACGCGCCGATCCAGGGGAGTGCGGCCGACATCATCAAGGTCGCGATGATCACGACCGACAATGCCTTGCGCGACAAGGGCCTACAGTCGCGAATGCTCCTGCAGGTGCACGACGAACTTCTCTTCGAGGTGGCCGAGGGCGAGCGGGACAGCCTGGAAGCGCTGGTACGCGAAACCATGGGCTCGGCGTATCCGCTCGATGTGCCGCTTGAGGTTTCCGTAGGCTATGGCCGCAGCTGGGATGCCGCGGCCCACTGATCCTCGGCGTTAGTGCACGTTGGGTGTATGCACGCGTTCCGGTCGAAGGCCCCTGCCGACGGCAATCGGCGGGATGAACTTGAGCGGACCGCGCCCAACGAAGAAGGGCAGCTTGATAGGGGACAGGTCGCCGGTGAGGACCGGTTTGATCACGTTGTTCTGGACGAACACCTGAAACGCTTGAACCGCTTTGGTCGGTAGTTCACGTCGGCGCTGCACCTTGGCCAGATCTTCGTCCGTGACGTGTCCCGCACGCAGTGGTTCTACGAGGATGTTCGCGGCCGCTACCGCGTCGGCGACCGCCAGGTTGATGCCGACCCCACCGGCAGGTGACATGGCATGTGCGGCGTCGCCGATGCACAGCAGGCCGGGGCGCCACCAGGTCTTGAGTCGATCGACTCGGACGTCCAGATGGCTGGTGTCATCCCAGGACCGCAGATCATCCACGTGATCACGCAGCTGTGGGCGCGCCGTGACCAGGCGTTCCTTGAACGCTTCCAGCGAGCCGTTTTGCGGTCCCGCCCCCTTCGGTAAGAGGTGTGCGACCTGCCAGTAGTCGCCGCGGTGAATCATCGCCAACAACATGCCGCGGCGCAGGACCGCGAATGTCTCATCCGGGTCGCCGGGGCGGCGATTCAGCCGGAACCACAGCACATCCATCGGCGAGCTCTCATTGGCCGTCTGTAAACCCGAGGCAGCGCGCACCGCCGATTTGCGCCCGTCGGCCGCGACAACCAAGTCCGCCCGCACTTCCAGATCCGGCGTACGCGCGCCGACCACCCGATCTCCGTCGACGATCAGATCGGTGACTTCCGCATTGCGAATGAGGGTGAATTCCGGGTACTTCTCAGCCTTTTCGGCAAGGAAGTCAAGGAAATCCCACTGCGGCATGAACGCGATATACGGCTGTTTGTAGCCCAGCCATTTCAGCACGCGGAAGTCGCCGAACGTACGCATCTGGCCGTCGCCGTCAAAGGCGATGTGGTCCACCTTCTGGTGAGGCAGCATGAGCAATTCATCGATAAGCCCGATGTCGTCCATGATCCGCAGCGTGGTGGGATGCACGGTGTCCCCGCGGAAGTCGCGCAAAAAATCGCCGTGTTTTTCCAGGACCACGACCTTGATCCCCGCCCTGGCAAGTAGCAGGGCATGCACCAAGCCTGCGGGACCTCCGCCCGCGACGCACACCTGAGTCTGAAGAACTTGCGTCATACCCGGACGCTACGCCCGAACCAGCTGTGGTGGGGGTATCCATTCGGTGGTGCCATCTTTGCGTTTTCGGGTGGTCCAGCCGTGGCCTAGGAGGCGGTGGTGTGGTGCGCAGGCGAAGGTGAGGTTGTCGATGTCGGTGGGTCCGCCCTCGGCCCATTCGGTGAGGTGGTGGACCTCGCAGAGATATCCAGGGACAGTGCAGCCGGGGTGGGTGCAGCCACGATCGCGGGCGTGCAACACGATGCGTTGATCCGGTGAGGCAATGCGTTTGGCACGTCCCAGATACAGGGGACGCCCGTCGTCATCGAAGATGCTCAGGTAGTGGTGAGCATGCGATGCCATCCGGATGAGGTCCCGCATGGGCAGGCGGGTGCCCGCGCCAGTTGTCGCGATCCCTGCCGCATCTTCGAGCTCTTTGAGTGTGGTGGACACGATGACCGTCACGGGCAGGCCGTGGTGTGAACCCAGGTTCCCGAACGCCAATGTGGATCGCAGAGCGGCGCGCAGGGCGTCGTGGTTGCGTTGCGCGCTGCTGCGGGTGTCGTGTTCGGCAGATTCGGGTGACGGCTCACCATCCACCAGGGGTGTTTGATCGGCCGGGTTACACATGCCTGGTGCGGCCAGTTTCGTAAACACCGCATCCAGATAGGCCCGGGTTTCCGGATCCAACAAACCCGAGATCGGGGACATGCCGTCAAAACCTTGTTGCCCGATGCTCACCGCGCGGCGCCGGGCCCGATCCGCATCGGAGAACTCTCCGTCCGGGTTCAACAGCGCCATCATGCGGTCGGCACCGGTGCGTAGTTGTTCGGGCCGAAACTGGGAGGCCATGACAGCCAACTGCGCCTCGGCCGCTTGGCGGGTCGGGGCATCCACCACCACCGGCAGGCGGTCAAAGAACTGCCGAATGACTCGGAGGTGTTCCTCGCCGATATCGCCGCGCCCCAACGCCTCGGCGGTGCACGGTAGTTGAGGTTCAAGCACCTCACCGGTGATCGCCCGCCGCGGCGCCAACTGCTGCGCATCGGCGATCCGGCGCCGCGCCGCACCCTTACTGATATGCAGGCGCCGCGACAACACATCCGGAAACGACGTGCCCCCAAGCTCTATCGGAGACGCTTCACCGGTTACCTTCGGAATCAAACACACACCGCGGGCAGACAATCGGCGCTGCGCAACCTCCAGGCGCGCCAACACCGTCAACGCCTCAGCGGCGGTGAACTCATCGACCGAGTCAGCGCAGAAGACGTCGACAGCCGCCTCCACCACTTCAATCGAACCCATGTTCGAATTATAGAGACACCCACCGACAAACCCGTCGAGTTTGTGACAGATGAAACTACTGCGGCACAAGTGATTTAGCGCAACGAGCCACGATCGAACGCGTCATGCGCTCGTGCCGACAACGACGGCGAGCCTGTCCAACGTCTCTTGCATAGCTCGGCGATTCACCGAAGGAAATCGCGCCAACTCGAGCAGCCATGGCGCGATATTCGTTGAATAGTCAAAGGTTTCCCGCACCAAGGTGCGCGTAGGCGTCAGCGGTTCCAACTCGTACCGCCATGTATGCCGGCCGAAGTTCCACCAGGCGATCCTGCGCGGTTCATCGAACTCTCGCACCACATTCGTGAGCCGACCGCGATGGGTAAGCGCAACAGCCACCTGTACCAGCGAGGAGAGGGCCAGGTTGGGCAGCCGGGTGCGCATGCGCATAGTGAACGTTGCGCCGAGATGGAGCCGCGTGGGCGCAGCGAGCACTGGATCGCGCACCGCCCCCGTGCCGTCTATGGCGGCATGGCTCGCCGGATTGGCCAGCACATCGAATGTTTCTTGCGCGGTGCTGTCGATGACCCGCTCGACGACTACCACGCGATCCCTAGTCCGTATCATGCCGTTTATCGTAGGCGTTTGCCTATCATTAATCAATCGATACGATCGCGGACCGTCGTCTATTCTGATGTCTGTGGCGCAACAGAATCCCAATGCGCGGCCGGATCTCGCGGCCCTCATGGTCCCGCTCGGCCGGTCCTTGATGCGTGCGGAGCTACCGCTTCTGGAGGCGCACGGTGTGTCTATGTGGGCGTACGCCGTGCTTACGGCGCTGCGCGACAATGAGGCGAGCAGTCAGGCCAGCCTCGCCGACGCCATCGGCGCCGACCGCACGCGCATCATCGCCGTCTTGGACGATCTGCAGGAGCGCACGCTCATCAACCGGCAACCGGACCCGAGTGACCGCCGAAGCAATCTGCTATCACTGACCGCCGCCGGCCGCAAAACTGTTACGGCAGCACAGAAAGCGATTCAAGAGAACGAGAAACGGATCCTCGCCGGCGTGCCCTCAACGGATCGCGATGCGTTCCTGCGCGTGCTCAAGTACCTGGCGGATCTTGAGGATTCGGAGATCGCCCCCGGCGACTAGGCCGCCGAAGACACCGTCTTCGACTTGGCGGTACCGAACTTCATGTTCTCCTCAATCCGATCCCGGTGGAACGCAAGGAAATCCAGCAGATAGTTGTGCCGGATAGCCCATGGCCCCGATGTCCCGGAGCGCGGCATGTGGGCATCACCGCGGGTCACGTACCCGGACGAAAGATTGAAGAACGGTCGCGCCTCGAGTTCCTCGCCGTGCCGATCCGGATAGGCGTGGGTGTATCCGCGATGATCCATGTAGTCGAGAAGACGCACCACGGCCCGCGCGCTCAGGTCGGCACGCAGCGTCCATGACGCATTGGTGTATCCCACGCTCCACGCGGCGTTCGGGACGCCCTCGATCAAATATCCCTTGTAGATAAACCGGTTCGGGGAATCGACGGGGGAGCCGTCCACGCTCAGCTCGATGCCGCCGAAAATCTGCAGATTCAGCCCGGTCGCGGTGATGATGACGTCCGCGCCTAGCTCTTCACCGGATCCCAGCCGAATTCCGGTTGAGGTGAACGAATCGATCGTGTCCGTGACCATGCGGACGCCGCCCGCGTTGATGGCCTCGAAGAGATCACCGTCGGTATCGGCGCACACGCGTTGGTCCCACGGGTTGTACCGCGGCTTGAAGTGCACGTCGACGGGATAGTCGGCGGGCAGCAGCTTGGAGATTCGACGCCTGATGAACCATTTGGCAAATCCGGGCGCGCGACGGCAGACGTGGTACATGATCCAGCTGAACCCGCCCAGCCAAATGCGGGCGAAGTGCTGAACAATGTTGGCCGGAAGCACTTTTCGCACCAGGCCGATGATCGGATCGGCGCGGGAGATGGGGTAGACGTAACTCGGTGAGCGCTGCAGCATGCTCACCTTTGCGCCGGCACGCGCCAAGGAGGGCACCAAGGTGACCGCAGTGGCGCCGCTGCCGATGACCGTCACCTCTTTGCCGGAGCAGTCCAGATCCTCCGGCCAGTGTTGCGGGTGGATCAGTCGCCCGGCGAAGTTCTCCACCCCCGGGAATTCGGGGGTGTAACCGTCGTCGTAGTTGTAGTAGCCGGTGCACAGGTACAGAAACCGGGCGCGGTAGGTCGTCGGGCCTGTGGGTGTGTCCACGCGCACCGACCAGGTGTCGGTGTCGGTTCCGAAATCCGCGCCGGTGACCTTGGCGGAGAAGGTGATATGACCGTCGATGTCGTAGTCCCGCGCGGCAAGCTCCAGGTAATCACGGATATCCGCACCGTCGGCGATGGTGTTGCGTTCATGCCAAGGGTGATAACCGAAGCTGAGCGTGTAGATATCACTGTCGGAACGAATACCCGGATACCGGAACAGATCCCAGGTTCCACCGATGCGTTCTCGGCGCTCGACGATGTGGAAACTGCGGCCCGCGGCGCTCAATCGAATAGCGGCGTTGATGCCGGATATCCCGGCACCCACGATGAGAACGTCTACGAGCTCGTCCTTCGACATGTCCGACATGATGCTCCTGATCGTCCTTGATGAGACAACATCCGACTCATCACGCTACCTCGTAAGGGGCGCACGGTAACCCGAGAGTCCTTGCAAGACCGGAGCGGCGGCTCGCGCGGCCATCACCGCATACGCCTCCTCGGTCTGCATCGCGATATCGCGCGGGTCCCGGGAGCCCTGCTCGATGCGCTCTCGCACGAAGGCCAGTTCCACGACCTGTGCCGCGAAGTTCTTCACCGCGACACCGCTCGGGGCCCCGCCAATTCGCCTGGCCTCCGCTATCGCGTGCTTGCGCTCCTTGAGCGAGCCCAACCAGGTGGACTCATTGGGCGTGACCAGCCCGGCCGCCACCATCCCCGGCAGCTTCTCTGCGACGACGTGCTGTTCTTTGCGCCGGCTGCGCACTCCGACGACGATCATCAGCGCGAACATCGGCACCATCCAGAACGCGTATACGGCCAGGTAACCCTCTAACCCGAGGAACGACGAGCCATTCCACAAGCCGTGCATGAGCACCGCGGCCAGGTATCCGATCACGACGCAGAGAAATTTGGCGATGGCGCTGCGTTGCCGCAACGAGTAGTAGACACCGACACCGGTCATGCTCGTGAACAACGAGTGCGCGAACGGGCCAAGGCCCAGCCGGACGATCGCGGTCAGCACTGACTCGCCGACAGTGTTGCCACCACCGATATAGGCGATGTCTTCGAGCCAGGCGAATCCGGCGGCGGTGATACCCGCGTAGACGAGGCAATCGGTGAGCGAATTGAGCTCCAGGCGGCGGCGGCCCGTCAGCATCAGTAGCAGGAAAGCTCCTTTGGCGGCCTCTTCGATGAAGGGCGCGCGGATGGCGACTGACGCGAAGGAGGTACTGGAGTCCGGGCCGTACCCCGCACCAAAGGCCACTTCAAGAATGATCGACACGACGACCGCGAGCGACGCACCCCAGACAAATGCCAGTACAAGAAGCCGTGAGGGCTCCGGTTCCCATCGGTCCAGCCAGAGATAGCACAGGACCACAATCCCGATCGCGATGCTCGATAGGACCAAGCCGATCATCGCGCCAACCGGATTAGAGAGAAGTAGACCCGCGATGATCAATCCCGTCACCAGCGCAAGAGCAATGATGAGGCCGATCGGCGCCCCTACCTTCTTGATCCGCTGAGGGAATCCTGGCATCGGTGGCATGGGGGCGGGCGCGGGTGCGTAGGACACCACCGAAGAGTAGCTGTGAGCCCTCGGACGGGTGCGGCAATAACCCGCTGGCAGCGCCCACCGAGCCGACCGGGTTTGTGCTGGTGGAGACCGGTCTAGTAAGGTGAAACACATCTCTGCCGCACGTGCGGAGGTATTAGCACGCCCGCAGCTGAAGCTAGCTGCACCAGCACTGTCCCTACTACACAACCTGTCCGGAGCAACCCCACACATGCCAAGTCCCACCGTGACCTCGCCGCAAGTAGCCGTTAACGACATCGGCTCGGCCGAGGATTTTCTCGCCGCTATCGATAAGACGATCAAGTACTTCAACGATGGCGACATCGTTGAAGGGACCATCGTCAAGGTTGACCGCGACGAAGTTCTTCTTGACATCGGTTACAAGACCGAAGGTGTCATCCCGTCCCGCGAACTCTCGATCAAGCACGATGTCGACCCCAACGAGGTCGTTTCCGTGGGCGACGAGGTCGAGGCCCTGGTTCTCACCAAGGAAGACAAAGAAGGCCGTCTGATCCTGTCCAAGAAGCGCGCTCAGTACGAGCGGGCGTGGGGCACGATCGAAGAGCTCAAGGAGAAGGACGAGGCCGTCAAGGGCACCGTCATCGAGGTCGTCAAGGGCGGCCTGATCCTGGACATCGGCCTGCGCGGCTTCCTGCCCGCATCGCTGGTCGAGATGCGTCGTGTCCGCGATCTGCAGCCGTACATCGGCAAGGAGATCGAGGCCAAGATCATCGAGCTCGACCGCAACCGCAACAACGTGGTGCTGTCGCGTCGGGCCTGGTTGGAGCAGACCCAGTCCGAGGTCCGCAGCGAGTTCTTGAACCAGCTCACCAAGGGCGCCATCCGCAAGGGTGTCGTGTCCTCGATCGTCAACTTCGGCGCCTTCGTCGATCTCGGTGGGGTTGACGGCCTGGTGCACGTGTCCGAGCTGTCCTGGAAGCACATCGATCACCCGTCCGAGGTGGTTCAGGTGGGCGACGAGGTCACCGTCGAGGTTCTCGACGTCGACATGGACCGCGAGCGGGTTTCCCTGTCGCTCAAGGCAACCCAGGAAGACCCGTGGCGCCACTTCGCCCGGACTCACGCCATCGGCCAGATCGTGCCCGGCAAGGTCACCAAGCTGGTGCCGTTCGGTGCGTTCGTCCGCGTCGAAGAGGGCATCGAGGGCCTGGTGCACATCTCCGAGCTCTCGGAGCGCCACGTCGAGGTGCCGGACCAGGTTGTGGGTGTCGGCGACGACGCGATGGTCAAGGTCATCGACATCGACCTGGAGCGTCGCCGGATCTCGCTGAGCCTCAAGCAGGCCAACGAGGACTACACCGAGGAGTTCGACCCCTCGAAATACGGCATGGCCGACAGCTACGACGAGGCCGGGAACTACATCTTCCCGGAGGGCTTCGACGCCGAGACCAACGAGTGGCTTGAGGGCTTCGACAAGCAGCGTGAAGAGTGGGAGGCCCGGTACGCCGAGGCCGAACGTCGTCACAAGATGCACACCGTGCAGATGGAGAAGTCCGCGGCAGCCGCCGAGGCAGAGGCCGCGGCCGCTTCCTCGAGCAGCTCCTCGCGGTCCGAGGATTCGGCTCCGCAGGGTGGCTCGCTCGCCAATGACGAGCAGCTCGCCGCACTGCGCGAGAAGCTGGCAGGCAACGCCTAAGCACGCGTTCTCACGACGGAAGGCCCCGGTCCCTGCGACCGGGGCCTTCTTCGTTTGCGCAAAACCTGTTGTGGCACGTTATGGCCGAATCAAGGCCTCGCCCAGGAGAATTCGATGTCAACGCGGGTAGTGGGTTCCCCGGTGCGGGTGATCAGGCGGAGCCGGCTCTGTGACAGACTGCGGATATGTTGCGCATTGGCCTTACCGGAGGAATCGGCGCGGGAAAGTCCACGGTCTCGCGGACCCTCGCCGAATGTGGGGCCTTCATCGTGGACAGTGACGTCATTGCGCGCGAGGTGGTGGAACCCGGAACTCCCGGCCTGACAGCACTGGTCGAGGCATTTGGGGAATCGATCCTGCGCCCCGACGGCGCCTTGGATCGTCCGGCGCTGGCGGCAATCGCGTTTAAGGACGATGCGCACCGCACCACCCTCAACGGGATCGTGCATCCTTTGGTCGGCGCCCGGCGGGCCGAATTGATGGCCGCCGCGGGCGAGGATGCCATTGTGGTGGAAGACATTCCATTGCTCACCGAGAACTCGCTCGCGCCGTTTTACCATCTGGTACTGGTTGTGCATGCAGATGTCGAAACCCGCGTCACGCGACTCGTCACGCATCGCGGGATGGATGAGCAGGACGCGCGATCGCGCGTAGCCGCCCAGGCATCCGATGAGCAGCGGCGCGCCATCGCCGATGTGTGGCTGGATAACTCAGGTGACACTGAAGCACTCGCACAGACCGTTGGTGACCTCTGGGCCGAGCGGCTGCTGCCGTACGCGCGTAATCTGCGCACTCGTCAACGGGCGCCATGGACGCCAGAGCTCGTTCCCGCCGACCCAACGTGGCCGGTTCAGGCCCAGCGGATCGTCAACCGGCTGGCGGTGGCTTGCGGTTCGAAGGCGCTGCGGATCGACCACATCGGTTCCACCTCGATACCCGGACTGGACGCCAAGGATGTCATCGATATTCAGGTGACCGTCGAATCGCTCGATGTGGCCGACGCTTTGGCGGATCCCTTGGCCGATATCGGGCTACCTCAAATAGTGGGTATCACCGCCGATGACCCGCATGACGCCGACATTGCCACCTGGGGCAAACGCATCCACGCGGCAGCAGACCCGGGGCGCGCCGCCCTGGTACATGTGCGGGTGGACGGTTGGCCGGGTCAGCGATTCGCGCTGATCTTCCGCGATTGGCTGGGCTCGGATCCACAGGCGCGTGCCGAGTATCTTTCGATCAAGCACGCAGCCGAGCGAGCGGCCGCGGAGGCCAACGGAGATCCCGGCGTCTACGTCGATGCCAAGGAACCCTGGTTTGCATCGGCGTATCCGCGCGCACTTGCCTGGGCGGCCGAAACCGGATGGACTCCGTAAAACGCGCGCATCACCGCTGCTGCGTGACGATACCGATGCAGGTCGCGGTCAGCAGCCTGGTCAATGCCGGCTCGAAGTCCAGGCTCCAGTCGGGCGGGACGCCCGGCTCACTCCGGTAATCGTGTTCAAGCCCCTCCGGGGGATGTGCGATCTGCCAGAGCATGGCGGCGAGCGAGAACGCGGCGACGAGGATGTCGAGCGAGCCCTTGCGGCCGATCTCCGGGAGGGTGCGTTCGATCGACTCTGCGATCGACATGACGGCGACGTTGCTGATCTGCTTTACCTCGGCGACGCGTTCGACGTCGACTTCGTGCTCCAGGTGTAGATGCTGATTGGCCAGCAGGTCGCAGAACAGGGGATCGTCGACCAAGCCGTGCACCAGCGACTCGGCCACGCGGGCGGGGGAGCCGGGGCCCGGTTCGGCCAGCGCTGCGCAGACCGTGGCCGACCATCGGGTCCAACCCTCGGCGGCCAGGTGCAGCAACACTTCTTTATGGGAGCTGAAATAGCGCCGAACAGCCGAGTAGTGCACCCCGGCGCGATTGGCAACCGCTGTCAGCGTTACGGAGGTGACACCGGATTCCACAGCCAGCGACCGTGCAGCTTCCACGATTGCTGCGGCCCGTTGACGTTTCTTCTCGTCAGTGCGGGCGCGTTGAAATGTCAGTTGCGCCACGTGCCGAGGATAACGCACGGCGTGTGATTTGCGAGGTAACGAACCACCCGGTACCGTGCGTTACGCACGTGGTATGCGTTAAAGATCCTGATGAAACGCGCTGGAAGGGAGCCAACTGTTCCGACCTTAGGCATGGTTTACTTCGAGAAATGTCCGGGCATCTGTGCCCGGACAGTGCAGGCTCGAAGCAACCAGCACGCGGCGATTGCTGCGCCGCCCTTTCGAGTGGGGCGGTCGGGTGCGGAATCCGATCGGTAGTTGAGCCAGGTTCGAGCAAGCACGTGCTATCGGCTTGCGAAACGCCAAACGGGTGAAGGGGTTTTAAGATTCTCAGCGCATTGAAGCGGGCTTGGATCCCCGTGGTGATGGTGCTCGTGTTGGCCATCGCGGGCTTCGCGGTATGGCGGATTCGGGGCATCTTTGGTTCGTCGCAGTTGCCCACCTACGCCGGCAGCATGACCGATGACAAGAACAAC